>Ga0316225_1000048_pt1 | contig 185481 bp, 173 predicted proteins | sample TBH18015metaG_FD_206010 | JGI IMG/M metagenome (GOLD analysis project Ga0316225, IMG submission 206010) | Freshwater microbial communities from Trout Bog Lake, Wisconsin, USA - TBH18015 | ecosystem: Environmental > Aquatic > Freshwater > Lake > Hypolimnion/Profundal zone | place: USA... | reverse complement strand
TTGAAAAGCAAAAGCAACTAGTTCTTTACCATTTTTTAGGCCATCAATTAACCCCGTTTTGAAAAAGAATTTTTAGGGGGTCACATTGTGCTGGCGAAAGGGGGTCAGTTTTGCTGGTATTTACACATTACCTTTCTTCAATTGTAAAGCCGTTTTTGCATTCAATGCAGTTACAACTTTTTTCCCTGTCTTAGCTTCTAACGCTTTTCTTGCAACTTTTGCAACATTTCCGCCTTGTTGCGCCACCTTTTTACTTTCTTCGAATGTTTCGGGATTAACTGATTGAGAAATATCTTTTGTAGAAGCCTCGGCAAGCATACTTAAAATAAGTTCTGTATTCGTCATATTATCCCGTAAATTCTCTTTTTTTAACCCCTTTAAGATTTTATATTCTTTGGTTGTTTTATCAGCCCATGCCCTTGTTATAATATCGGTAAGGGTTGCAAATTGTACACCTTCTTTTAATCCCCTCTTTTTCCATTCATCGGTTAACTCTTTGCGTATCTCAATACTTTTTAAACGTTGGTTAATCCAGTTTTCGCTATATCCTAATTGTACATATTGTTCCAAAGCCCTGTCAATAGAAAGTTCAGGGTCTTGCATTTCGTCTAATCGTTCGGCAGCAATTTTTGCCAACCATATTTTAAATGGCTCTGCCTTAGGGGATGGTATAGACTGTATCAACCTAAAAAGCTGTTCTGTATCGGCTACATCTGTAATCCTCAATTTCCCATCTTCGGCTTCCATTTTCAACTGTCCCAAATTATGGGACAGTTCACTTCCTTCAGCTTTAAGCTTTGTTTTTAACGCATTCCAGTACTTTCTCGGTCTTGGGCTATCAGTTAAAACGGCTATTACATCAACAATTGAAAAATACCACAGTTCTTTTTCAATATCCCATAGAGTTCGAACCTTTCTATCTTCAAATATTTTTATTGCATCTTGCTTTTTCATCACAATACATTTATAATTCTATTGAAGAGAAATTGTTTATTCTTATTTTTTAATATGAACCAAATTTAACTTTTAAAAGGGTTGCAGATAAAATAATTGTTTTGATGAACACAAAAATTATAAACATCTTATGCAATGTTGTTTTGTGAATAGCTTTGGATGCCCCGCAAAAGCACTGCAAAGCCATTTTAAACCCCTAAAGCAATATTATTACTATCCTTAGATTTTTCTGTTGTATTGGTTTTAAACCAACCCGCTAAAAGATCATTGAAAAGCTGTGTTGCTGGCTTAGTAGTATAGCAGAACTTTTCGATTATCTTTTAGTGGAAGTCAAAGCCGCCTTCTTAATTTCCACGATCAAGATTCTCTGCGGCTGCGACAGCTTCTTTGATTCATTTTAAACCCAATCTATCCTTAGTTAATATTCATCCGAAATAAACGCCTTAAAATGCCAATTGAGAGTACTGGAAGTAGAAGAGTGCGACGCAACGAAGATGAAATATAAAGCTACAGCTGATACCCTAAAACTAAAAATAACGACTTGTTCTTTGTATAACATAGAACAAGTCGTTCCACCATGAATCCTTTCCATGGGTTTTAAGATTTAGGAGAACTAAATTAAACCTTAAAAAAGTCTCCGTACTTAAGTGCAATCGGGTTACCACTTATGCTCACCTTGCGTAACGACTCTTTTAGTCTATTTGGTAAAATAAGTAACAACTCATTTGTTAGCTCAAACTCAACTTGTTTCAATCCTTTGCCATACAGATCAGAATAAACATAAGAACGGCAAAAGAATCGTTTTTCTTTAGGATCAAAATAAATCATACTCTGATCTATCTCAATCGTGCTAAAGCAATGACTACTTTTAATTCGATCTTTTGAAGTAACATCTATGATAGTATGCTCTTGAAACCCAATTTCAACAATTTCATTAGCTGATCGGCTTTCGTTAAGTAATTGCCCAATGTGATTTACGATTTCTTTCTGTACTTGAATTAACATAATTATTGTTTTAGTTATTAGAATTTAATTAATTTTTATTCCTCTTGTAAGGCTGTCATCATAAAATAAGAAAGAGTGATACTCTTTAAAATCAAGTGTCGTTTTGGGAATTGAAAACATACTATCAATAGGTTTTATGCTGTTTTCAGTAATTCCAATTTTCTTAAATCGCCCTGTATAACGATACCTTGAGGTTTTTGGAGTTTGGAAAAGCTTAAAAGTGTCCTTAAATGACCCATATTTCATCAAATGCTCATAAAATTGAATCATTTCAGTTCTCGGAAGCTTTACTCGGTGCGTTGAATTATATGAATCAATTAAGCACTTAACCCTTTCTTCATCAGGTAGCTCATAAATTTGAAATTCATTAATGAATTCAACCAGTTTTTCAAGGCAGAGATTCAACAATGCCCCTGAAAACAATGCTTTATCGGAAGGCTGTTCAATTGTCTTAGCATTATACAATTCCGAAAGGGGATCAATCTGAATAGTAAAATATCTTCTACTTGTAAATAGCCTTGTCATTTCTTTATGAACACTTCTCTCCCATTTGTCTATTTTTTCATAGGGGTTCATTAAAGCATATTTTATTTTTTCAACTGCTCCTAACTTTCCAATCAATTTAGAAATCCTATCATTTTTTTGTTTTGCACTTTCCACTTTCAAATAGACTGCTAACCCTTTTTTAAACAAAGGGCAATCTTTCCGGAAAATGTTGTGTTTGTGCAGATAGTTTAAATAATTGTTGCGAATAGTTAATTCATAGCGAAGTATTCTGTCTGCAAAGGCTTGAAATTTAGCTGTTTTAAAGTATTGGTAGCCTTTCTCTTCGTTAATCTTTTCATGCTGCTTAATGTCATTCTTTTCGTATTCAGCTCCCTTATGATAGACCTTTGCAGAATAACGCTTTGTTACATACATCATCGAAGTAGCATAATCTCTCATTACTCCATCTTCATCTCTGGAATATTTTTTCTTTAGGCGTTTTTGATACTCTAAATAAAGAAGAGCTTCCTCTTTGTTTTTAAATAGTTGATTATAACAAACATCAATTCTATTTATTTCTACATCATGAAAATCTATATTACAAAGAGTGAACTCATTTAAAAAGAATTTTCTCAAAAAACTCATTAATAACTTGTAGCACCTTTTTATATTATGCTCCATAGTCGTACATTCATAATATATAAAGTCCCTATCTAATGTATGCTCAAGAAACATCAAAATATTTGTACCAAACTTATACTTAGGTATAGAGAAGTTAAATTCAATAAAATCCTTAGTGTAGTTGATATAATAAGTAAATGCATAATGACTAGAAGTATTTACTTGCTTACCTACTTGAGTTTTTAAAATAAAATCTCCTGTCCTTTTTTGTTGCAAAACATCTAAGATTTCCTTTTCGCTGTTATACCCCTGTTCTCTGATTGCAGCAATATCAGCAGAAGGAACTTTTATACTCTTAGTAGTATAGCCATTGTTGTTATAAACTTCAAGGCAGCGAATCATTTGACTGTTTTTCTGCAAATCATGAATTCGAAGTATTATTGTGTCAATCATAAAATATTTCTTTTAAATTTTAATGATTGAACTTTAGTAAGAGCGTTTTCAACTTCTTCAGGCTTATACAAAACCCTGTTGCCAATCTTGTAGGATTGTAACCAACCCGCTTTTGTCCATTCATGTAAGGTGGGTAGAGATACTTTAAGAAGTTCTGTTACTTCTTTTCGACTTAGAAAGACGGATTGAATTTTGATTTGTGCACTGGATGCGACATTTTCAAGCTTTTTCTCAATGATTTGCTCAATCCTTAACAGCAATTCATTTAGATTAATCCCAGATATAAATAATTCATTCATATTTTACTTGCCTTTAGTGGCGGTGTAAAAATGAAGGATAAAGGTTGTTAGAAAATCAAATTCGAAACTGTGTAGTAGTAAATTAACTACTACTTTTTTTATCATGAGTATATTTTATTAATGTCTTTTCTATTTCTTCTGATTCAGCTTTAAAGTTTACAGTATCGAATAAACTTTTTACTATTGACAAATCGTTTATAAGGTCATCGGAAGGTCTTCGTGAATCTCTGTGTAATTGAATTGCTGAAAAAATAGTTTTTACGTTCTGATATGTTTTTCCAACTAATAATGCTAAAAATTCTTCCTGTGTGTATTTATACTTAAGTTTTGAAAGTTTCTCAAAAACACCGAGATAGTATAAGATTAATAGCTGCTGTTCAATACGCAATCTCTTTGACACTTTATTTGAATAAGTACTTGGGTCACTGATAATATCTTCTAAGAACAAATGATATTGACCTATTGCATAACCATTTCTGTGAGAAATATTTTTAAATACATCAACTTGAGAAAGTATTTGATAAAATGTGTTTTCATAATAGCTAATTTTATACCCCATTGTAAAAAATTCACTACATCGAAATAATTTAATCTTTTCAAGATTTGAAATAATGCTTTTCAGTTCATTTATTTTCATCTCCAAGAAAGGCTTTTTGTTGGTTATACCGAAAAACTCAAATTCAAAATCTTTAATTAATTTCTCTAAAGTCAGGATGGGCATTTCTTGATTTATTAAATTATCATATTCAAAACATGATTCGTAAATTTTGTCGCTAATTATACTGATATTCTCTTCTTGACCATCTATTTTTATTTCGAATTTTTTATAAAAGTTTAAGTCTTTTTTAAACTTAAGATTATTTGAAAAATATGATGACTCACTACAAAATAATAAATACTCGATATAGTTTGTTTGAAATTCCTTTTTCCAAAAAGAAAATTTTTCTTCAATTGATGTAATTTTTCCAAAATCCTTTATTAATTTATTCTTTCTTACACTCGTTAATTTTGAATTCATACTATTTAAAAAATGGATGATCGGTTAATTTATTTGCGTTTTCTTCTTGACTAATTTTTATATACTTCATAAATGCATTTTCAGTTCTATGCCCTGTAATTTTCATAATTGAAATACTTGGGACATCATTTAAAAAAGCATTAGTAGCAAATGACCTTCGTGCCGTATGAACAGTAATTAATTCATACTTTTTAAAGCTCGTACTTTGATTCTTACCCCCTTTGGTTAAGCTTATTAAAACTTCTTCATCTATTTCAGCAAGCTCTCCAATTTCCTTTAAATAGGCATTCATTTTTTGATTGCTTATTGCAGAAGGAGGAACTCCATCATATTTATTTAGCAGTGTTTTTACAATTGTATTGAGCGGAATAATCACAATTTGCCCTGTTTTCTCTGTCTTTATTTTTGCTTGAGTACCGTTTTGAATAAAGTTTTCCTCTTTCAGCTTTGTTAAATCAGAAAATCTTAAACCAGTGTAACAACCAATTAAGAAAAGGTCACGAACCCTGTCTAATCGCAAATTATTAGAAAGATCATGTTTCGCTATTTTGCTTAAATCTTCGACAGAAAGATAAATCCCCTCGCTATTTTCATGGATAGTTTTGAAACGCTTACTCCTGAAAATTAAATTACTCGTTAACCCTCTTTCAACTGCTTCATTCATGAACACTTTAATATTCTTCAAGATTGTACCAATAGAATTCAAACTATAATCACTTTCAACTAAGTATTTATTGAAGTCATTATAGAAGTCCAAATTAATATCACCAAAATCAAGAGAGATTTTTCTTTCCTTTTGATATGCCTTTAAGCGAGTAAATGCAGTTTTGTACTGCTTTATTGTATTAGGCTTGTTTGAAGATGTTTTGATATAATTATCAATGAAATCAGCTAAAGGAATTCCCTTTCGTTAGTATCCTTCTTTAGAAAGACTTTCAAGCCCATCTTGACCTTTTCGATTGTTGGCTCAATAGAATTGCTCACAAGGTCTCTATAAGTGTCATTTACGCAAGCTTCAACGCTATCGAGTACATTATTAAACCCTACATGAGCAGGGAACTGTTTGGTCACTTTTGCCCTATAAGCCTTCTTATTCCAAAATTTTGGATTGATTTTTTCGCCGAACGAATATTTTAAAACTTTCCGATTAAACTGAAAAACTAAATAAACTAATGTTTCTTCTTTTGAATTTTTATCTTTGAGAAAGAATGTTACTTGAGGCATTTATTTAAAGAACTTATTTCTTTAATGAAATATTTTCGTCATAAATATATAGCTTAATAATTCATTGGGGGGAATAATTGGGGGAATAACTCTTTTACTTTCACATTTTTTACTTTATCTCCCCTGTAACCTAAAACCCTTTACTGTATTGCATTACAAGCCAATGCGCATAAAGTTAGATAAGTTTGAATTCAGCGAAAAATACTCCTTTCGTGGGCACGCATAAAAGGCGATTCTTAATTGAATCGCCTTTTTTATTTATAATTCTTATTTAAGTTAATTCGAACTTATTACAGATCTGTAATGGGTACAAATTTAGGTACCAATATTTTCATCAATAACCAGGCAGTTAAATACGAAAGCCCGCAAATGAAAAACAAAATCAGATATGCGGATCCTGCAAAGAAAGTGTTCAATGCTCCTGCCAATAGCTGAAACAAAGCCCCGCCTAAGCCCCCAGCAGCTGCTCCTATCCCTGTTACTGACCCAACGGCTTTTTTAGGGAACATATCTGATACGGTAGTAAATAAATTAGCAGACCATGCCTGATGTGCAGCTGCACAAATACAAAGGATACAAACGGCAATGATGATCGCACTACTTCTTCCAAAAAGAGATTCGTTTGCAAAAAATTGCGTTGCCAAAATACAAAGTGGTACAAATGCGATCAATAACATCGCTGTCATTCTTGCTTTATAGGTTGCCCATCCCTTATTCATGAAAAACATAGGAAGGCTTCCCCCAAATACACTACCAAAGATCGCAACGCCCAGAATGATAAAATACAGATACCCTTGCACTTTAGGTTCAAGATTAAATTGTTGTTTTAAATAATCCGGGGTCCAGAATAAGAAAAACCACCAAATCCCATCCGTCATGAATTTCCCGATAAAAAATGCCCATGTTTGACGATAGCTTAATAATTTAAACCAGGATACTTTTATTTTATCCTGCAGTTTGCTTTCGGTTGTATCATCACTATGAATATATTCAAACTCTTCTTTAGATAATTTTTTCTGCTTTGCCGGCGTATCATACAACTTAAACCAAAAGATCAGCCAGATAAATCCGATTGCACCTGTAATGATAAATGATAGTTTCCAGCCAAGTTCTGCACCAAAAAAAGCCAAACACCAGGGCACAAAAATTGCCGAGATCATTGCACCAACATTCGAACCACTGTTAAATATCCCGGTTGCAAGGGCCCTCTCCTTTTTAGGGAACCACTCTGCCACTGTCTTAATGGATGCTGGAAAATTACCCGCTTCACCTGCTCCGAATAAACTCCTTATCAATACGTGAAAAAAAACTGTTTTCCCAACAAAGGCATTCAGCATCCCAAAAAAAGACCATCCGATCAAAGAAAGTGCAAGTCCTAATTTGGTTCCTATCCTGTCGATGATTGCTCCTGCAAATAAGGTAAATGTGGCATAAAATATCGTGAACAAAGTAGTTACGTATGAGAATTCTAAAGGGGTCCATCCGAATCCTTCGGGTGAACAAAAATATTGCTTCAGAAAACCAATTACATTTCTGTCCATATAATTGATGGTCGTAGAAAAGAAAAGAAGTGCTACGATCGTCCATCTGTACTTACCAAGTTTGTTTGCAGACATGTTAATGGTTTGAAATTTATTTTTTAATTGTTGCGATGAGTTCCATAACCTTTTTTGTTTCATTTTCAATGGTTGCATAATCTTTTGCTTCCATCAATTTCTTACTGATCAGTTTACTTCCCATACCAACAGCACAAACACCGGCTTTATACCAGCTTTCGATGTTTTCTTTGGTTGTATCTACACCACCGGTTGGCATGAACAATAATTTTGGGAAAATATCTTTAATGCTGCTTAAAAATTCCGGCCCTAACATATTTCCCGGAAAAAGTTTAATGAATTTTATCCCTGCATTTTCTGCAGCAATAATTTCTGACGGAGTCATACAACCAGGTGCATAGAAAATATCTTTATTCACAGCATAATCTGCAACTTCTTTTACAAATCCTGGGCTCACTAAAAAATCGGCGCCGGCTTTTAAATAATCCTCGGCCTGTTGCAGATTTTTGATCGTTCCAACTCCCAATAACAGTTCAGGCATATCTTCATTTCTTATGCTGACCATCTTGTTGAAATTCCGTAAAGCTGCTTCCCCTCTATTTGTATATTCGATCGCTTTTACACCGGCCTTGTAAACTGCTCTTAATATCTCTACACTTACTGTTTCATCTGGATTGAAATACAAGGGAAGTATTCCCTGAGCAATGATTGCATTAACTACTACTTGTGTTTTACTCATTGTTTTAGATTTTCACTTTGATCACTAATTTTTTTATTTCACCATCACCGATCATCGGTGCATGCACATCTTCAGGAAAGAAGATTGCAAACTGTCCATCGGTCAATTGAAAGTACATATCAGGAGCATCATTGAAAAAAGCTACATCTTTTTCATCATTATACTCACCATTAGGCTTTTTACAGCTTTCTCTTGGCTTCCAACCGATGGTCTCAACTCCTTTAATGCAAAACTGAATGTCTATATTCTTATTATGACATTCAAATTTTGCGATACTCGCTTCTTTTGTCTTACCGGGTGAATCACTGAAGATGGCTTTTAATCCTTCAGCAATATCAGACTTTCCACTTTCTGCATTTGCCAGATCAGTTTGACTGATAAATTCAAATGCGTTTTTGAATAATGGATGCACTGAAAAATATTTTGCTGCATTTTTAATAGTATCTATAATCATTATTCTACTCTTTAATTTTTAAACTCTATTTAAATCTTCTCCATTTCACTTCCCCTTCGGGGAAGGATAGGATGGGGCTTTATCTCTGCACTCTTCCGCTTCCATCACCCTTCATCAGATCCTTAACTTCGCTAAGTGTTGCATGATTGAGGTCACCCGGAATAGTATGCTTCAATGCACTGGCGGCCACACCAAACTCAGCTGCATCCGACATTTTCATTCCGGTAACCAATCCATAGATCAAGCCGCTGGCAAAACTGTCTCCACTGCCAACTCTATCAACGATACGAACATTATATTTCTTTGTATGATAAAATTCCGTTCCATCATATAATAATGCACTCCATCCATTATCACTTGCACTATGGCTTTCTCTCAGTGAAGAGGCAATGTATTTGAACCCGAATTTCTCTTTCATTTGTTTGAATACATCCTTGAACCCTTCCAGATCCAATTCACCTTTGGTAACATCGGTATGGGCCGCTTTAAAACCCAATGTTGTATCTGCATCTTCTTCATTGCCGATACAAACATCAACATACTGACAAAGTCTTGTCATGACTTCTCTGGCTTTTTCTTTGCTCCACAATTTTTTTCTGTAATTCAGGTCAATACTTGTTGTGATACCTTTTGCTTTCGCCGCTTTTAATGCAGCTTCTGTTAATGCAGCAGCTTTATCACTTAATGCAGGAGTGATACCGGTTGTATGAAACCAATCAGCGCCATCTAAAATTTTATCCCAATCAAATTCGCTTGCATCCACATCTGCGATAGATGCACCGGCTCTATCATAAATAACTTGTGACGCTCTCATTGATGCGCCTGTTTCCAAAAAATAAATTCCCAATCTGTCGCCACCACGTGCAACAAATTGTGTATCCACACCATAACGACGTAAATGATTGATCGCCGATTGCCCGATCGCATTATTTGGAACTTTTGACACAAAAGTTCCGTTCAATCCATAGTTACACAAAGCCGCAGCCACATTGGCTTCTCCGCCCCCATAGGTTATATCGAAAGAGTCGGACTGTACAAAACGTTTGAAATCAGGAGTTGATAATCTGAGCATGATCTCTCCTAAGGTTACTACTTTTTTACTCATGGTTATTCTTCGTTTTATTGATTATTAAAAGTTGAAATAATATTTTACCAATTGGTTTATTTTCGATTTTGTTCTAAAATATGTTCAATCTGTGAAACACTGTTATGAGTCGCATCGCCCTTCTCCTGTAATTTTCCGAATGCTGCGGCAGCTGCAAAGCTGATGATTTGTTCAGCAGGATGTTTGCATATAATGCCATAGATCAACCCTGCCATAAAACAATCCCCGCTGCCAACTTTATCAACAACAGTTGTGATGTGAAACAAAGGAGAAACCACTTGTTCCTTTATTGTATTTAATGTTGCATAATATTCAACTTTGCTGGCATCCGCATCAAACCGAAATGTATTGGCAACCCATTCACATTTAGGGAAGCTTTCAAATATATGCTGTGCAGATGTTGTTGCATGATGTAGATAATTTTCTCTTGTTGCATTTTGATGAATATTGGCAGCAACAGGAATATCAAGTAATGTATTAGCCGACCAGATATTGCCCATGATCACATTGCAATATTTGACCAATCCGGGCATCACTTCTTTGGGTTGCTTACCATATTTCCATAACAAGGAACGATAATTCAGGTCGATAGAGATAGTGATATTTTTTTTAGATGCGGCTTCCAATGCTTCTGCACAAAGTGCTGCAGCCGATTCACTCACAGCAGGTGCAATCGCGCTGAAATGAAACCAGGAAACATCAGAAAGGATCTTATCCCAATCAACAATGCCTGTTGACAAAGTAGAGAAGGAAGAATATTTTCGGTCGAAAACATTTTCTTCACTTTTCATATCTGCACCTTCTTTCAAATAATATAACCCAATTCTTTCTCCCCCATAAATAAACGGTGAAGTGTCGATATTTTTTTGCTCGAGATACTCTCTGATATCTTTTGAAATGATATTATCAGGCAAGGCAGTACAATATTTTGCAGGTATCTTCCAGTTGGCCAGGGCGGTAGCTACATTGAGTTCTGCTCCACCAATAAAAACAGGCATCTGATTCATACGCAGCCACTCACCCGCGTTGGCAGGTGGTAATCTTAAAAGCAGTTCTCCAAAACATAATACTTTGCCCATGGCTATTTTAATTCTGTGATTGGTGCTGGGTCCATATCCGAAAAAACTAAATTTTCTCCTGCCATACCCCATATGAATGCATAATTGGAAGTACCACAACCGCAATGAATAGACCAGGAAGGGGAAATGACTGCTTCATGATTCTTCATTACGATATGCCTTGTCTGCTGTGGCTCTCCCATGAAATGAAATAATCTTTGCTGCTCATTCAGATCAAAATAAAAGTATACTTCTGTTCTGCGGGTATGTGTATGCGGCGGAACAGAATTCCAAACACTTCCTGCATTCAATACAGTTAATCCCATCACCAACTGGCAACTTTGGATACCATCCAAATGAATGTATTTATAAATGGTCCGCTGATTAGAAGTTTCTACTGCACCCAATGCAACAGGAGATGCTTCCTCTTTCTTCATTTTTCGATTGGGATAGGAATGATGTGCAGGTGCTGATAACAAAAAGAATACAGCCGGGTCATTTTTATCAGCGCTTGTAAACTGTACTTCTTTTGTTCCCTTACCTAAGTATAAACAGCTTAATTTTTCAAGCTCATACTTAATTCCATCCGCTTCAACAAAACCGGGACCGCCAACATTGATGATGCCCAACTCTCTCCTCTCCAGAAAATAATCAGCTTTTAACTCATCGTGGGTTCTTAACAAAAGGCTTTGTTGAACAGGCTTTGCACCACCTGTGATCATTCTGTCATGATGAGAATACACATAACTGATCGCATCATCCTGCATCAATGATTCACATAAATAGTGTTCCCTCAATTCTTCGGTAGTCATCCCCTTTACTTCTTTAGGGCTATTCTGAAAACGTATTTGCATATCTTATTCTTAATGATTAATTCAAAATTATCTGGCCATCCAACCGCCATCAACATTTAATATTGTTCCGTTAACATAGTCTGCTGCAGCAGAGCATAGGAAAACAACAGGCCCATAAAAATCAGTGGGTAATCCCCATCTGCCGGCGGGTATTCTTTCCAAGATGGATTTACTTCTTTCTGCATCTTCACGTAATGCTGCTGTATTATTGGTGGCTATATATCCGGGTGCAATACCATTTACATTTACGCCTTTAATTGCCCATTCATTAGCAAATGCTTTCACTAAACCTGCGACCGCAGATTTACTCGCCGTATACCCGGGAACATTGATACCGCCCTGATAAGAAAGCATAGAACAGGTAAATACAATTTTACCAAAGCCTCTTGCGATCATATCTCTTCCAAACTCTCGTGTAATAATGAACTGTGCATCAAGATTGATCGCGATCACTTTATCCCAATAATCATCGGGGTGTTCAGCGATCGGTTTACGCATGATGATACCTGCATTGTTTATTAAAATGTCTATTTGAAATTTTTCTTTTACCGATTTAATAAAGCTGTAGAGTGTTTCCCTGTTAGATATATCCACTTTAAAATAAGTGAACTTCCTGCCTGCTGCTTCAACTGCTGTTTTTGTAGCTGAATAGTCATCAACAATAGAAGCTCCTACAATATCTGCTCCTGCATTAGCCAATGCAGTAGCCATTCCCAATCCTAACCCTGTATCGCATCCTGTTACCAATGCAGTTTTTCCTGAAAGATCAAACAAATTTGTGCTCATATATTTAATATTATTTAGTGGATAAAATGCTTGCTGATTCTTTTGCAACAGGCCAGTTAAAATATTGTCTTGCATTATTATAACAGATATCCTGAATAAGTTTTCCTACCCAGGAAATCTCATTAGGCAATTCGCCGTTTTCGATTTCTTCACCAAACAAATTACACAATAAACGTCTGAAATATTCATGGCGAGGATAAGAAAGGAAACTTCTGGAATCGGTTAACATACCTATGAACTTACTCAACAAACCCATATTAGATAAGGCATTGATCTGTTTGGTCATTCCATCCTTCTGATCCAGGAACCACCATGCAGACCCATACTGAATTTTACCTTCGGCACTGCCATCATTAAAATTCCCGATCATCGTTGCCATCAATTCATTATCGGCAGGGTTTAGATTATATAAAATGGTCTTTGCTAATTTATTATCAGTATCGAGCTTATTTAAGAATTTCGACAAAGCCCTTCCCTGAGAAAAATCACCAATAGAATCCCACCCGGTATCTGCACCTAACTGCTGTAACATCCTTGAATTGTTATTACGTAAAGCCCCCAGGTGAAATTGTTGCACCCAGCCCTTTTCCCAATCCCATTCGGCAAAATGCACCAGCATGGCTGATTTGAATTTTCGCTGTTCTGTCTCATTCAATTGTTTTCCTGAATGAACTTTATTGAAGATGCTGTCGATCTCATGACCTGTAAAATCATCTGCATAAATTTCTTCCAATCCATGATCACTTACACAGCACCCCATTGATGCAAAGAAATCATGGCGATTTTGTAAGGCAAATAAAAAGTCATCAAAAGAAGAAATGGAAATATTGGTTGCAGTTTCTATTTTTTTTACATAAGCATTAAACTTTTCCGTATCACTTACATTCATCGCATTGTCCGGGCGAAATGCAGGCAGTACAGGAATTTCAAATTCATCTTCCACCAATTGTGAATGAAACTCTAATGAATCAATCGGGTCATCGGTTGTGCAAACTGTTTTCACATTCATCTTTCGCAAGAGGTTTTTTACGGAATATTCCGGCGATCTCAACTTTTCAGAACATTCATCATAAATACTCTTTGCCGTATCGGCATTCAGCAGTTCATGCACATCAAAATAACGTTGCAATTCCAGATGCGTCCAATGGTACAGGGGATTCCGCAAAGTATATGGAACTGTAGCTGACCAATGTTTGAATTTTTCAAAATCTGATGCACTGCCCGTAATGAATTTTTCATTTATCCCATTAGCACGCATGGCACGCCATTTATAATGATCGCCATACAACCATATTTGGGTAAGGTTCTCGAAATTATTATCTGCTGCTATCTGCTGTTGGGGTAAATGACAGTGATAATCTATGATGGGCATGTTCTTTGCATACTCATGATACAAACGCTGAGCAGTTTTGTTGCTCAATAAAAAATTCTCATCTAAAAATGGCTTCATAGTCTATAAATTTAAATTCTGCTCTAGTTTACGAATTGCGAACATTATAACGTTACACCTGATTTGAAAATAGCGATCTCTTTAAACCCGGTTTGCTCGTGTTTTAATTTTTTACCATTACATGTTTCAACGATAAAATCAATGAATCTTTGTAATACAATATCCATGGTATCCCCTTCCAATAAAGTGCCTGCATTAAAATCGATCCATCCATTTTTAAAATTGAACAACTTTGAATTGGTCGATATTTTCATAGTGGGAATAAAACTTCCAAATGGTGTTCCCCTGCCTGTTGTAAATAGAACCAGTTGACAACCTGATAATCCTAATGCTGTTGAGGCTACCAGATCATTACCCGGTGAATTCAAAAGGTTCAAACCATGAACAGTTACAGGCTCAGCATAATTCAACACATCTACCACTTCACTGTTACCTCCCTTTTGTGTACAACCTAAAGATTTATCTTCCAGGGTTGAGATACCACCGGCTTTATTACCCGGTGATGGATTTTCATAAATAGGTTGTTCGCTTTTACGAAAATAATCCTTGAAATTATTGATCAGATCAACGCTATCATTGAATACAGTTTCATTGATGCAACGGTTCATTAAAATTGTTTCGGCGCCAAACATTTCGGGTACTTCTGTTAAAATGGTTGTACCACCCTGTGCAATGAGCCAGTCCGATAACCTTCCCAGCAAAGGATTTGCTGTAATACCGCTAAAACCATCACTACCCCCGCATTTTAACCCGATCTTTAAAGACGATAAAGGAAGTTCTTCGCGTTTATCATTCTTCATGTCTTCAACCAATTCTTTCATCAATTCAAAACCGGTTTCAATTTCGTCTGACACTTGCTGAGATATTAAAAACTTGACCCTATTCGAATCAAAATTTCCCATCGCTTCTTTAAAAGCTGACTGCTGGTTATTCTCACAACCGAGACTCATTACCAAAATCCCGCCTGCATTAGGATGTTTCGACAAAGCAACTAATGCCTTCTTTGTATTTTCATGATCATCTCCCAACTGAGAACATCCATAGTTATGTGTGTATACACGAATATCATCGATATGCGAAACATCCATTTCAGTTTTGATCCGATTCACAATCATTTGCGCTTGCCCATTCACACAACCCACTGTTGGTACGATCCATAGTTCATTTCGGATACCTGTGTTCCCATCGCTCCGTTTGTAGGCATTGATCTTTAAGTCACTTTTTGAGATGTTTAATACCGGATGAACAGGATGATATGCATATTGTAAATTATCATGCAGGTTGGTCTTTACATTTTGCGTGTGCACATGTTCTCCTTCGGCAATATCTGTTAATGCATGGCCAATTGCATAACCATACTTGATCACATTTTCATCCCCTTTGATGGGTCTAATGGCAATTTTATGTCCCGTTGGAATACTGTTTTTAATAACAATACTTGTATCACCGATCGTTAAAATGTCTCCTTCTGCAATCTCTTCTATCGCTACAACAACATTATCGGCGGGATTTATTTTTATGTACTTACTCATCAATAATTATATTTTAATTTATACGATACCAAATAGGTTTTAAATAATTGAACTGATAGCATCTTTCATACCCTTGCTTAATATTAACTGCACATCATTTGTCACTTCATCAATAAAGAAAGGAACTGCTGCAAAATCTTCTTTCCATATGTTCTTATTTTTTACAATGCCTTCAACCCATCCCTTGATATCATTAGCATTGAATGTTGATTGAATGAAATCAACAAATTCAGCTGTATCATTTGCAGTAAATTGCACTTCCGCTTTTCCGCTGTATAATACTAATAATGCTGCAAAAGAGAATGTTACCAATTTTGCATTTTTATGCTGCTTGCTGAAATTATCCTTTACTGTAGGAAAATCTCTTGTTTCCCATTTAGAAAGAGAATTCAGCGAAATGTCTTTCAAATAATGTTTGAGGAATGGATTGTAAAAACGTTCTAATATTTTCTTAGCGAATTGCTTCAACTCTTCCTGATCCTCATCAATTACAGGAAGCACTTCTTCAGCCACCATTTTATTAATGAATTTCTCAACAGCAGGCGTCTTAAAAGCATCCATCACAGTCTCACAACCTAATTGTAATGCGATGGGCACCATAGCCGTATGCGAACCATTTAAAATGCGAACTTTTTTTGCCCTGAAGTCGTGAATATCATCCATGAAAAGGACATTAAATCCGGCTGCATCCAATGGCAATTTCTTTTGTATACTGGCATCTCCACCTATCGCCCATACATGAAAATATTCTCCTTTTACTACCAGATTATCATCAAAACCAATCTCTTCTTTTATTTCATTGATTGTTTCTTTGGGAAAACCCGGAACAATACGATCCACCAATGTATCATAAAAATGACAATTGGCATTTACCCATGCTTCGAAATCAGCTCCCAGATTGTTTGCCTTTGCATGCTGTAAAATATATTGACACAATGTTGAGCCGTTATCTTCTATTAATTCGCAACAAATGACTGACAAACCTTTTGAAGCATCTCCCTTGAATTTCTTAAATCGTTTAAGCAATAATGCTGTCATCTTTGCCGGATAGGAAGAAGGAGGTTCTGCATTTAGATCATCTCCTGCTTCATAACGGATGCCCGCTTCTGTGGTATTGGAAACAACCATCTCCAGTTCATCACTCAAAAACAATTTTTCATATTCTTTATAATCTGAGTAAGGATTGATGACACGTGTGATACTTTTTACCAATGATATTTCCTTAACAGGTTGTTTATCCTTTATTCCCTCCAGATAAACATGATACATGCAATCCTGCTGTTCAAACAATTTCCGAATGGCCTCGCCTTGTGCAATAGGCTGAACGATAGCAATGCCATGATCCATTTTACCGCTCGCATTGGCCTTATCGATCATCCAATCAACAAAAGCACGTAAAAAATTACCTTCTCCAAACTGCAAGATCTTTTCAGTTAATTGAGGTTTATCAACAGTAGTTCTATTTAATGGCTTTATCATGACAGTTATCTATTTTTAGTTTTTGTTTTCATTATCGATTGGATCCCACTTTTTTCCAAATAACCATTTTACTGAAATATCTTTTACTTCCGGTGATCCTTTTGCTTTATTCAAATTATTGGCGAACCAGTTATAATCTCCTCCTTCTTTGTGACAATTATAATAATAGATCCTTTCACCCCATTGTATTACATTAGTTGTAGGCACACGATAAATAGGTTTATCAGCCATGTTTTTCGCAAATGAACAATCTATTAAATAGAACTGCGCATCCCTGTGATAACGGCCTAACATGAATCCATCAAACCCCTTAAAACTGCAATTCTTCAGTATAGTTTTAGAATCCTCATACTTACTTCCATCGTGCCAGATGCTTGCAGGGCCTGTATCTGCAATAAATAAGCAATTCTCTGCCCATGCCCAACCGCGAGGACAATAAAAATCAACACCTCCTTCCATCACACAATCCTTAAAATAAAATAAGCCTGCTTCTACATTCCACGGACTAACCGTATCTCCACCAAAGGCACGCAATACACAATTGATCACTTTTAATCTTGTGGTATTGAATGAACGCAATGCCATCTGATGCCCGCCACGCTGTACTTTCTTTTGATGAAGAGCAGATGTATCTGCAGCACAGGGAACAGTAATATCATTGGTATGGTCAAAACCGAAACTGTTTTGGATGCTCAGGTTCTTCAATGTAATATCACTTCCTCTTAAATTCAAAGTAGCTACTCCCCAATCGTCCGCATTGTCACATCTCCAACTGTCTCTTGCAATGGATTGGGTTATTACAGTGCCTTCCTTATCTTCCCCTTCAAAAATGATATTAGATTTCTCTACAAATATTTTTTCTTTATAAATACCCCTTTTAATAAAAATAGTTCTGGGCTTCGTTGAATCATCATTTAAACTATTGATCGCAGATTGAATGCTTGTAAAATCAGCATGCCCATTAATATCAACAATAATTTTTGTTGCAGTATTTTTTTGTGCATACAATACAATAACGCTAAAGCATAACAAAAACAGGATAATATGTTTTAAAAAAGGCTTCATTATTTATTTTTTGCCAACCATTCAGGGTATTTTTTTTCAATCAGTTCTTTAGGCCATTTTCCATACCATGCATAGCCGGTTCTTCTTTCATATTCTATTTCTGCAACTGATTTCTTTTTAATACCATCCCTTCCGCAAAAAAAGGGCTCCCCCGTTTCAAGATCATAAAACCTTGCCCACATTTCATTCTTATCATCTTTAACAAGAATTCTGTCAAATCCTTTTAAAGCCGTTGAATCCTTTACAAATTTCCAATCCCAACCTATGATCTTTGATTTAGTAAACCATTCAACAGCAGTTTGGATGGATTGTTTAATTTCAGCAGAAGGATTTGGCAATCGCATTAAAAACAATACAATATCTACACTTTCTTCTCCGCTGAATGAGGGTAATTCGTATGATCTTGCTTTAGCCGGCAGTAAACTCACATCATCATATTGAGCACACCAAACGGTTAATTTTCCATTGGCTTTTATCTGTGTCTTGAGAATACATCCAACCCCTTTCTTCACAGCCTCTGCTGCAGGCTTTCTTAAGGATAGATCAACTACATTGAAATCCTCATTTCCCAAACTCAGATCATACAAAACATTCATCACATTAATCATCGCATTATCATTGTATGTGATCTCTGTTCTATACAAACTTGTGTCAGGATAAAACTGCGGCCATCCGCCATTTGCGTATTGCGCCTTCAACAAATAACGAATACCACGTTCCGCAGCATCTAAATATTTTTTATTGTTGAATTGTTTATATGCTTTAACCAGATATTTTATTTCTTTAGTGGTGGCATCATTATCAATGGTGGCATCATTTGTTCCTGAATCATCTGTAATTGCGGCTCTCTCTGCGACTGTATATTCTTTTTTATAATCAATTGCATTATTTCCTAAATGTTTTGGCCATCCGCCATAATTTCTCTGGAACATTAACATATTATCTGCAACCGGGTCTTGCGCATCAACACGTGGATAGATCAGCATCAAACTACAAACGATCAATATTTTTTTGAATGCCAGCATTATTTGTTTTTTGTTTGAGCAAGCAACCATACAACCAGATCATTTGCTGCCTTATTATTTTCATATTCAAAAGGCAATTTTCTTCCATCCGCATATTCATTATACACCCAGGGATCGCCAACTGCAAATACAGTTCCCTTGCCCACTTTAGAGACCCCAATGATAGTATCTCCGTTATCTGTCAAGATCGCCCTTGCAGGTGCTGATAATTTAAGCGTACTTATTTCTTTCAGGTAAACCTTTTTTGCTGTCTTAAAAATCTCATTGGAAGAATTAAGGTTAAATGTGCCCATTTCGTATTGATTTCCAATAACCTTATTACGACTATCTTCATTAAAATGGATCCCGAATTTTTCTGTCAACGTATTGAAGTGTTCGAACTCTGCATTGCCTTTATCATTGTGCAGTAACACCAGTACCCCCCCCTTCTTTACCCAATCATAAATGGCATCGGCGTCTTTTGGCTGTACATAATTGGGTTGTGGATTGTCGGCAATATTATCAGCATCCACAATGATAAAAATATCCGCCTGTGCTAAATTTTTAGCTTCGGGTGCATCGCTTAAAGTCTTTGTTAGCACACCGTACTTATGGAAAACGCTTCCAAAATAAGAGAATCCGCTATTAGGCATTTCATCCCATTTATAATGGAATGGCATGATTTTCCCTGTAATATCTTTCTTCTTTTCAGAATTATAATAATCATCCAGTAAAACAGTTTTGCCTTTACCAATATTCAGTGTTGGCAATAATTCCATCTCATTACTCATCAATAAGAAAGCACCCACTCCTTTCGGATCATTCGTCACAACTTTTTCACTCATGTAATAATCATAACTTCCATCCCGGTAAGGTTCCCCACCCAAACCACTGACACTAACCGTTCCATCTAGAGCCGTCAACCCGCTTGCATCGGTCTTTACAAATTTTTTAACGATGCCTGCATAGCCTTTTTTAGCTGAACCTAGAACGGCAGAATTGCTGTATCCGAGACGTACAGCTTTTGCGATCGTGTACACAAACATGCAGCTTGCTGAAGCTTCAAGATAATTTTTTGGTTGATTGGGTTTATCTAAAATATCCCACCACAATCCTGTTGATGGGTCCTGAACTCTTTCAACGGCAGAGAGATAACGTTGTAAAATCTCGATCAGCGCTTTTCTTTTGGGATGGTCTTGTGGAAACTGCTGCAGCACGTCTACCAAAGCTATTCCATACCAACCCATGGCCCTTGCCCAGAAATTGGGAGAACAGCCCGTTTGTTTATTTGCCCATTTTTGTTCTTTGCTTTCATCCCATGCATGATACAGTAATCCTGTTTTCGCATCTCTTGCATGTTGCTCCATCCAGATAAATTGATTGGCGATATCATCAAAGGCGGCATCTTCATGAAACGTTTTTGCATACTCAGCATAAAACGGTTCCCCCATATACAAACCATCCAGCCACATTTGATAAGGATATCTTTTTTTATGCCAGAAACCTCCTTCTTTTGTGCGCGGTTGATTTCTTAATTGCTCCCTTAATGTAGATGCAGCTTTATAATATTTTTCTTTTCCTGTAACTGCGTATAAAGTCAGTAAATTTCTTCCGCATAAAACATTGTCGATATTGTATTCATCTTGTTTATAACCTCTGATCTCACCTTTATCATTCACAAAAAAGTCCATGCTCTTCTGGATATAATTAAAATATTTCCCATCACCGGTTGCATACCATAATCCTTCCATTCCTTTTAATATAACACCCTGATCATAGGTCCATTTAGCAGGTTTTCCTTCTGTGCTTAAAGAATCTTTCCAGATGGTCATTACCGTTGCAGCCATCTTTTCACTCCATGGACTTTGCTGCGCACTTAATGATGTAACGGAAGCAATTAATAATATAGCAATTACAATTTTCATATTCGTTGGCTTTGGCAATCGTTTTCTTTATGATAAAGTTTACAATTGTATTCATTATTAATGGTCATACCATCCTGCTGTATCTTGGTAAGAGAGTTATTCAATAACTACTGCATTTTCTTTTACACCAGGCTCAGCTTTTACTTTATTCTTTGCTTTTGAAGTATCAGTGTTTTTCAATTTGATCAAACTGCTTCTTTCACCTTTCACCTTTACCAGTAATTCTGCAGCCTCATTAAACAGCAGCTTATCAAATGAAATATTATTACTGTTCAGGATATTAATAACAGGATCCGTATCTGCTACCAATAATCTTAAATTTTTGATCGAAATATTTGACGCTTCTTCACATTCCACACCTTTCTTAGACCTGATCACTAAATTTTCCAATTCAATATTTTTGATATTCATTTCCGGTAAGCCCCTGATAAAAATGCCTTTCTCTGCCCCATAACAAACTATATTTTTCACATGAAAATCTCTGAACTGCGGTGTAGCTTCTGTAACAGGCAGCATTTCAACTTTTGGAGCCTCTCTTTTTTCTCCGGCCAATGGCACCGGATCTTTTGCCATATAATACATATCAAACAAAATGGCTTCTCCAACAATATCTTTCATTACAATATTGTTCACGTATATCTTTTCTACTACTCCACCTCTTCCTCTATTTGTTTTAAAACGTAATCCAACATCAGTTCCTATAAAGCTGCAATCCGAAACAAATAAATTTCTTGCCCCGCCGCTCATTTCACTTCCAATTACAAATCCTCCATGTGCATGATAAACGATATTGTTTCTTATAATTCCGTTCTCTGTTGGCATTCCTCTTTTTCTGCCTTCTTCATCTCTGCCACTTTTAATACAAATACCATCATCACCAACATCAAAAGTTGAATTTTCGATTATAAAATTCTTACAACTTTCAATATCGATACCATCGCCATTTTGTGCATACCATGGATTTTTTGCATATACATTTCTTACTGTTAGGTCTTCGCACATCAAAGGATGTAAACACCATGCCGGAGAATTTTGAAAAGTTACAGCTTCCAATAATACTTTTTTACAAGAGGAGAATACCAATAAATTAGGGCGCAGAAAATCCTTGTAGGCTTCCACGTCTTTTTCGGTCATGCCCGGTTTAATAACGCCCGGTTCTTTCACTGAAGAACCTAAAAATGATTTTTGAGAAGGGTACCATGTTTTTTTATCCTCACTCAATAACCCGCCGCTTGCCAATAATTTTTTCCACTGTGTTTCATTCAATTTCTCTTTCTTCACGGCTCTCCATGCATCCCCAAAACCATCAATGATTCCCGAACCTGTGATCGCAATATTCTCAGCATGATCTGCAGAAAGAGGAGATTGATTTCTGTAAGCGGGTAACCCTTCCCAATTTCCTTGCACCAATGGATATTGATCAAAGTCGGAAGTGAACTGAAGAACTGCGTCGCGATTGATATGCAGATTCACATTACTCTTCAGAACGATAGGACCGGTCAACCACATCCCTCCGGGAACCAAGACAACACCCCCTCCGTTCTTGTTACAAGCTGTAATGGCATTATTGATCGCTACTGTATTTAATGTGACAGCATCCGCAACAGCATCAAATTTTTTGATATTAAATGTGTCTTTTTTAAACTGAGTGGAACGAATTACAGGCATTGTTTGTGCAACTGTAAATTCTGCAATAAACATGCACAATAAAAAGGTTGAAGATAAATGGCTGAATCGTTTCATATAAAGGGATTACAATGCAGTTCAAATTTATAAATAGATTGCAGAGTTATTTTATAAATCCCATTAAAATCCCGCTTTATTTACGCAATCGTTCCCGCTTTATACGATCATTTTCATAGTTCAATTTTGCGATAATCGACTAATTTTATCGTTTCTATTAAATAGCTTAGATTCGATTAAGTTTAATGCGCAATATTCAGGGATATTGCTGTCTAAACTATAGTAAATGAAGTACGAAGCCGTAACCATAAAAGACATTGCTAAAGCCTTAGGACTCTCCACTTCTACTGTAAGCCGTGCTTTACGGGATAGTTATGAAATTAGTGAGGAAACCAAACAATTGGTACTCAAATATGCCAAGGAATTAAATTACAGACCCAATCCCAGTGCACTGGGTTTAAAAGAAAAACGTACGCGTTCCATAGGGATCGTTATTTCGGAAATTGCCAATAGCTTTTTTTCGCAGGCCATCAATGGCATCGAATCTGTGGCCAATAAACGGGGATATAATGTAATCATCACACAAACACTGGAAAATTATGAAAGGGAAGTTGCCAATATGCAATTCCTTTCTTCCAGATCGGTGGATGGATGCCTTATTTCTGTGTCCACCGAGACCAGTGATTTCTATCATATCAGTGAGCTTTATCAAAAAGGATTTCCTGTGGTTTGCTTCGACAGGGTTGTAGATTCCCTCGATACACATAAGGTGACCAGTGATAATTTTCAGGGTGCTTATGATGCCACCACCCACCTGATCAAAAACGGTTATAAAAAGATTGCCATTCTTTCCAGCATAGAATATCTGTCCATTTCAAAAGAACGACTGAATGGTTTTAAAAAGGCATTGGCTGATCATAATATTCCATTCTCTGAAGATTATTTAAAGCATTGTGCACATGGGGGGTTACTTTATCAGGAAGTAGAAAAAGCCATGAATGAACTGATGAAACTAAAAGTAAAACCCGATGCAATATTTACATCCGGCGATAAACTGACCACTAATTTTATGCGCTATTGCAAGGCCAAGAAAATAGCGATACCTGACAAGATCGCAGTGATCGGTTTCAGCAATCTCGATACAACAGAATTAATGTCTCCTTCCCTTTCTGTTGTACGTCAACCTGCATTTGAAATGGGCAGAGTCGCCACAGATCTCTTATTGAATATGATCGAAAGTAAACGAGCTGTTACAGATTTCGAACATATTGTTCTACCCGACGAGATCATTGTTCGTGATTCTTCTGCCGGAAAAAAATGATCTTACTCATCGATTTTCTATCGCAGATATTCTGAACCAATCTATATCAGCAAAACCCGAATCATTTGTTTGTTCTGTGCGTGAACAGAAATAACCCAGTTTTGCCCCTATCCATCTCCCTGCTTTTGCAGTAAAACTGCCTTCAACAGGAATAAAATTTTTATTGTCTTCACTAAAACTAAAAGTACAAACCGCACCCTCTTTTACTTCAACAGCAAAGATTACTGAGTTGCTGTTTAATTTGGCGATCACCTGTTCCTGCTCCTTATTTTCCTCAATTGCATCTTTACATACTGCATAGCTCACATATATTCCATCCTGTTTTTTGGTCAGGTTGATATAAGCATAATCCATTCCCATAATGATAAACCCTATCTTCTCCTTATTTAAATTGGGGTGAAAGATTATTTTAGTTGTTGCTTTGAAAGTTTCGGCAGGAAATTTTTGCAATAACAGATTGGGAACAGACCAATAATTCTTTATGGTGTCTTCTATTTTCTGAGAGAACATTCTCAAAGCACCCTGATACAAATAGGCCCATCCCTGCTGCGGGTTAGCTTGCCATTGCCATTGTAATCCTAATTTCTGTTGGTCAAATTCATCTGATTCCTGTGCTGTTTGTTTTTCATAAAAAGCTCCTACATCAGGTTTTTTAAAATGAGTGACCGGCTCGCCGATCCCATCCTTATCCATATTGATTCCGATTTGTGGCCAATCATTTATCCAATGCATGGGTTGCAAATGAACCACTCTTCCATATGCGCCCTTATCCTGAAAATGCAGGAACCAGTCTTCTCCTTTTTGTGTGGTGACCCATGCACCCTGGTGTGGCCCATTGATGTTTGTGGTTCCTTGATGCAACACAAGTTTTCGCTCGTAAGGACCATAAATATTTCTGGAACGCAACACGATCTGCCATCCGGTGGAAACCCCACCCGCCGGCGCGAAAATGTAATAGAACCCATTTCTCTTGTATAATTTCGGTCCCTCAACAGTTGTTTCTATTCCATGGCTATCATACACCAGCCTACCGGCATCAATTGTTTTTGTTGCGCTGCTATTCAATTCTTTGATGACCAGAATATTTTTTATGCCTGCCCTGCTTCCGGCAAATGCATGAACAAGATATACTTTGCCATTATCATCCCAGAGCGGACATGGATCGATCAATCCTTTCCCGGCTTCCACCAAAACGGGATCAGTCCAATCGCCATTAATCGTTTTTGCAGTAGTTACATAAATACCAAAATCAGGATCAGGATAAAAGATATAAAATAAGTTATTGTGATAGCGGATAGATGGAGCCCATACCCCATTGCCATGCTGTGTTTGAGAAAAATGTGCAAACGGTATCTGACGCTTTAATGCATGACCGATGATCGTCCAATTCACTAAATCTTTTGAATGAAGTATCGGCAAACCCGGAACTGCATCAAAACTGGATGCAACCATATAATAATCATTCCCGACACGTATGGCATCTGGATCTGAATAGTCAGCATGGAGGATCGGATTTTTATAAGTGCCATCACCATTATCTGCAACCCATACTTTTGAAAGCTCATTTTTTTGTGCTTCAACTTTTTCAAATGAGAAAGTAAAAACAATAATGAATGCCGTGGAGAAAATAAACTGTAGAAGTGTATGACACAAAATAAGTTTCATGGCTGCAGTATTGCTGGAACAAAATTATGGTTTCCAATTCCCTAAAATATTCTCGATTTTGTATTTCTTAACTTCATCATCCGTTAATTGCTTACTCCATTTCACTCTTGCGGCTGCATTGGCACCGGGACCTGAACTATGATACTCTGCAAATCTTGCCGTTGTTTCATTTGCAGGGTTCTTCCAGTTATTCCATCCATCAGGAATAATATGTTTATCCATCCAACAATTGATATACGTAACACTTGCATCGGGTCTCCATGGACGACCGAGTGAAACTTTATCTATTGAACTGTCGGCTGTGAGTTTGCAATCAAAGAAAACAAAGCCAAATGGGATATTAGAGGTAGTAGATGCTGCAGTAACGTGCGAATTCTTCTTACTGTGAATATGGCAATTTTGAAACACTGCAGTTGCTGCGCCAAAAATAAAATCGGTTGTTCCTTCGATATAGCAATCCTTAAAATAATGTTTAACACCGGTACCGCTTAAAAATAATACGTCCTGATAGCCCGTTATTTTACAATTCAGAAATGAAGCCCGGTTGGCTTCTATTCTCAATGCGACAGCCTGCCCTGCAGTAAACCCTGCATTGTTTTCGAAACTGATTTGCTCTGCATGAAAATCATCTGCATACAGGAAGAAAGATGCAGAACTCCAAGTGTTCACTGTATCACCATTCGCCAGTTTTGTTCCTGCATGATTATTGAACGTAAGAATGGTCTGCTCTTTATCCTCTCCTATAAGATTGATGAAATTCTTTCTCGCATCTACAATGATCCTTTCTTTATAGATCCCTTTCTTCACAAAAACAGTCACAGGTTTCGTATTGCCTGCCGGCACCGCATCTAAGGCTTCCTGCACAGTTCTGTAATTTCCCGTTCCATCCTGCGCAACGATTATTTTTTGCTGTGCATTTGTTTCAATAGAAGCAATCAATATAAAGTAAAGAAGAAAGTTTTTCATGCTATTCATTTTACGGTACGTACAACAATTCTGTTACTGAGATCAGGTATTTGCTTTTTGATCTCTGCAAGCACCAGTTCTGCGATTTTACGTGCACCCAATTCATTGAAATGTGTATTATCATTCCTGCCCGAAGGATAATTGGGATGTTCCAATGAATCCAATTGCATGAACAAGAGTTTTGAGTTTTTATCTCCGAATTGCTGATATAAGGCCCTGCTTTTTTCGTCCAGATCGATCAGTATCACCTGCTGTTCTTTTGCAACAGTGCGAACGATATCAGAGTAAACAGGATGCGTTTCTTTGATATTGCCTGCACTATCAAAATTCCTTCTTGAAACAGGTGTGATCAAAACAGGGATTACTTTTTTTGCTTTTGCAGACTGCACATAGAACAGCAAATATTTTTTAAAATCATCCGGGGAAGTGTAAGTTTTTTTGGTGATCACTTCGTCATTATGTCCAAACTGAATAAAAAGATAATCTCCTTCTTTCATGTTCTCATTAACAGGTTGCCATAATTTTTCTTCAATAAAAGATCTCGTACTTCTTCCGTTCTTAGACCTGTTCTCAATGGTTACAGAAGAATCAAAGAAATAGACGAAAGGCATACCCCAACCAGTTTCAGGATAGGCTTTTGTTTCTTTAATGGCCATGGTACTGTCGCCGATCATCCAGATCGTGGTCTTAACGGACGGATGGATGAAAGACATCAAGCTGATACTGATTAGTGCAACGATCTTTTTCATATGAATTCTCTTAACTTGATTTTATGAATATCCCCGCCGAAGCGGGGATACTGTATGATAGAACACTAAACTAGAGAATAACTTTTCTTTTCAAATATTAATATCCGGGATTTTGTGTCAGGTTAACATTGGCATCTCTTGCCGGCTGAGGGATCGGCAACAATTCTGTTTTGTTAGACGTAAACCCTGTAGCAAACCTTGACAATGCAGTTGCATAAATAAGATTCGCTGTTCCTGCAGTGCCCATCCAGGTGATCTTTGTTGTTCCGGATGGTGTACTGGTTGGTGCGGTTGTATAGAGTGAATTTTTCCAGATCGTATAATCATCCGCTTTTGTACCGGTGATATAATACATAGAAACAGGTAATGTATTGTAAGGTGCCACCAGATTAGACATATTGGTCAATGCAGTTTTTGTATTAGCCAAAGTTGTTGCTATTAAATTCCACCTGATCAGGTCATATTTCCTGATACCTTCTGCTCCTAATTCCAATGAACGTTCTTTTACAAGAGCTGTAAAGAAAGCATCATGTGATAAGCCTGCAGGAAGATCAACTGTTGCATTTGCAGTTCCAATCGGTTTCCCATATCCTCTTCTTCTAACCTGATTAATGGCATTATACGCAGCAGCAGAAGGGCCGCCATTTATTTCATTGTCTGCTTCAGCAAACATCAATAAAACATCGGCATAACGAATGATCTGCCATTTCAAACTTAAATATTGAACAGCATTGGTTGGAGAGATAACAGGATTGGAAATCCAGTCTCTTCTGTATTTTCCATCATTGATGGCGCTAATGGTTTGCGGTGTTTTTGTTACACCATCCGCAGCAACGATGTATGGTGCACAGGTAACATCTCTTCTCAGATCGGTTGAATCGAATAAGTAAAAATAGGTAGGCAGGATATTGATACTCTTGTTTCCTAAGGCATTAACGGTTGGCCCGTTGTAATAACCCAATTTAGTATCGGCAGTTCCGGTACTTCCTATTGCACTTACCTGAAACATGATCTCATTGGCAGGGTCAGTTAATGCATGTCCGCAAACATAATCATGCCATAATGAACGATAACTTGCTTCTAATCCATGCTGACCTGAATTAATAATATCATTACATTCATTCCAGGCAATTTTATAATAAGTAAGATAATCAGCAGATCTCGCCATTTGTGCTGTTGCGTTTCGTAAAGAGTATCCGCCACGGAATAATGCAATTCTTGCACGCAGGGCTTTTACAACACCTTTAGTAATTCTTTCATCAATAGGATCTCCTATCCCGGCCAATTCAGATTTCCATGGTACAATGCTTTCTGCTGTTAATAGATCATTCAGTATATGATTATACAAAGTGTCGCGGTCCACTCTTGAAGGAAGTGGATTGGTAACAGCTAATACTGCTGCAGGTTGGAAATTGGCAGGCAGGTCACCCCAGTTTCTGATGGCTTCAAAATAAAATTGTGCACGCAATGTCAATGCTTCACCATACATTCTCTGCAGTTCTTTTGAGCCACTGTATTGCGACATGTTTGGAATATTGGCAATACAGATATTGGCATATTCTATCCCGCGGAATAATTGCAGGAACGGACTGTTTAACTGAGCATTACCCGATGTTGCAGAATAACGTGCGATATCTCTTCTGTCATTATCTGCAGCACCTGTTGGTCCCTGCGTTTCATCGTTATCAACTGTATAATACAGGCTTAAACGGATACCGTATCCCTGATCACCGGTAAGCTGACTATACACACCTGCAATGGCCTGATAAGCATTGGGCACACTGTTAAAAACAAAATCAGTACCAAAGGATGTGATGGGTTGCTCATCCAGATATTTCTTACATGAACTTACAACCAATACCAGCAAAAGAACAATGCTGATTTTTATATTATTTATAAATGTCTTTTTCATATGCGAAGTAATTTATTTAACTATTGAAATGATACATTAACACCCACTAAGAAAGTTCTGCTCTTTGGATATGCTGAATAATCCAATCCCGGAGTCAAAGGATTCGTTGGGCTTACGTTCACTTCCGGATCATATCCTGAATACTTAGTAAATATTGCCAGGTTATTTACTGTAGTATACACTCTTAATCTGCTGATATGAATGTTTTGCAGACTCTTAGAATGAATGGTATATCCCAAACTTACGTTGTTGATTCGTAAAAAAGAACCATCTTCAATAGCCCATGAATGCAGATAAAATGCACCGGCACTGGTTAAAGGCTTCCATATTTTTGCATTCGCATTCAAAGCAGTTAAGGCAGTAGGGTCAGTAACAACTGCACCGTTTGCATCAACGGTCCTCCATCTGTCCTGCATGATCGCTAACAGATTCGAATTGGGTGTATAACCATTCGTGAACTCGATCTTATTAGCATTATAAATATCATTGCCATATACGAAATTGATAAAGATACTTGCATCAAAATTCTTATAAACGAACTGCTGGTTTAAACCTCCCTGAAATTTAGGATTGGAATGACCAATAACGGTACGATCATTATTGATATCAACTACTCCATCTCCATTAAGGTCTTTCAGTTTAAGCATTCCCGGTTGCGGTGTTCCAACGATAGTAGCATCTGTAACAACACCTGCTTTTAAAGTATAGGTCTTTGCTGTTGCGTTATAATCAAAATCTGAGACCTTATAAAAGCCATCTGTTACAAATCCATACATTTCTCCCACAGGGTCTCCCACTTTAGCAATATAATCTGCCGGCTGGCCTGATACACCCCAACTTGAATTGGTCAAGAATGAAGTTTGGTTAGTAGCTAAAGCTGTGATCTTATTTTGGTTGAAAGAAATATTGAAGTTAGCATTCCATGAGAAAGCTTTCTTTTGAATCAGAACTGCATTCAATTGAAATTCCCATCCATGGTTTTCAGTTGATCCTATATTTTGCAATTGAGTAGCATAACCATAGGTTGAAGCAATCGGTGTATTCAATAACAGCCCGGTGGTAGTATTCTTGTAATAATCAACAGATAAATTTATTCTGCTTCTTATAATGGAAAGATCCATACCTAAGTTTCTGCTGGTAGTGGTTTCCCATTGCAGATTAGGATTCACTAAACCCGCTGAAGTATAACCATATACCGGTTGTCCGTTGATACCATAATAATAAACATTATTATTAAACGTATTGATATAGAGATAATCATTGATCCTGTTATTACCCACCTGACCATAACCAACTCTGAATTTCAGGTCACTGATGAAATTAACGTTCTTCATGAAATTTTCTCTGGACACTCTCCATGCTGCAGACCCTGAAGGGAAATAACCCCAGCGCTGATCAGGTGCAAATTTTGAAGAACCATCTGCCCTGACATTAAAGGAGAACAAATACTTATTTTCAAATGCATAGCTTACCCTGCTGAAATAAGAAAGCGATGTATATTCTGTCTTGTTGTATTTAGGATATCCTGTAAAAAATATGCCCAAATTTGTTAACTGACTGAATGCTTTATCGGGTGTTGTATATTTTGGAAAGTTTCTATACTGATTGGTAGAAATATCCGTATTCACTTTATAGGTTTCTTCACCGATGATCACATCGATATCATGTTTCTTATTGATACCATGTAAAGAATAACTGAATACGTTTGAGTTATTGACAGAGAGTCTGGTTGTAGTATCAACTTCTGCAGTAGGTAACCCTCCGCCGGAGATCACTGCAAAAGGAGTAATGGAATCTTCAAAAGAACGATCAGCTAAATTATTATAATCAATTCCAACAGAAGTTCTGAATGAAAAGTTCTTGCTGATCTGATAGTTTGCATATCCTGTCATGTTATATGCAGTCGTGATCCTTTTTCTGTATTCCGAATTATTCAATTGAATAGGATTGATAAGGTTTAATCCGTTACCAACGTTATTTGTCACCAAACTCGGATCGATCACATCGGGTGAATTAATGCCATTTGACAGGAATGGACGGTATTTAACAGAGTTACGCAATCTGTTATAAGCCGAACCTGTTGTGGCAGAAACTCCTGAACCATATACATTCTGATCGGTAAAACGTGTTGAGAATCCGATCTTCAACTTGTTGGTCATAGAATGATCTAACTTGAACGAGATCAGGTTTCTCTGGAAAGCTGAATTTTGAACGATCGCTTTCTCATCATTATAAGTATAATTAAAATTGAAGATCGTTTTAGTGTTTCCTCCGCTAAACCCGATGCTATGTGTTTGGGTTTGACCTGTTTGACCCAGTACTAATTTTTGCCAGTCAACATTAGGTACATTTTTATAATTGTTCAGCGTATCCCAGGTAGTACCATACATGCTTGCAAATGTTGCACTATCTGTTGAACTGGGTCTTGTTCTTTCATATTCGAACATCACCATTTCATAGGGGCTTAAAACAGCTAATTCCTTGGTCAATTTTTTTTGACCATAAAAGCCGCTATAATTTACCATGAGTTTGCCGGGCTTTCCTGATTTTGTAGTAATGATCACAACACCATTGGCACCACGGGCACCGTAAATGGCTGTTGCAGCCGCATCTTTTAATACGTCAATACTTTGAATATCCTGAGGAGACAAAGTAGATAAACCATTTTCTACCTGAACCCCGTCAATAATATATAAGGGTGAATTATCCTGTGTGATGGATCCGCCACCTCTTACTCTGATCCTTACATCAGCATCGGGTGAGCCTTCAGCAGTAGTAACCTGTACACCTGCTAACCTTCCTGCCAATGCTTCAGCAGCTGAATTAACCGGTACATCTTTCAGGTCTTTCGCACTGATAGAAGAAACAGAGGCCAATACATTCTTTCTTTTTACGGTTTGATAACCGATCACCACAACATCTTCCGCTTCATTTGCCTGACGTGTCAGCTTAATGGCCATTACATCATTTCCGGTTATTGCCACTGTTTTGGCGGTATAACCAACATAACTTACAAGCAAACTATAAGCCTTACCATCATTAGGTATCTGGATGGTGAATCTACCGGTACTGTCGGTCTGAGTTCCTTTTTGAGTTGAACTAAGTGTAACGGATGCAAAAGGTAATCCGGCACCGCTTTCGTCGGTCACCCTTCCTTTTACAGGTTTGTTGTTTTGAGAAAATACTATTGTTACAGACACGAACAATAGTAGAATTGAAGAGAGCAATTTTTTCATATAGCAGCTATTTTTAGACAATCTGTGATAACCAATAAGAATTTTGAGTATTCTCATTTAAATTTCACAGCACAATTTTAAACAGTAATTCGTTAGGAACAGGGCTTCAACAATGCATTTTTTTACGCAATCGTTCCCGAAAAATCTTTCAGAATCTACTCAAAAAAACTGAAAAGAACAAGCTTATTTGCTTTTTATATCACAGCTAAAAATGCTGAATAGTATCTATAATTTTAAACCACCTATATCTACTGTCTTTTATACAGAAAGCTATCCAAAAACTGAAGCTTCTTTATAATTTCAGCTAAATTGCTCCTTCAAATTTTACTATGACCGAATACAAAAAGAAAGTTGAAATTAGATGGAGTGACCTGGATCCTAATTTTCATTTACGCCATAGTGTGTATTACGATTGGGGCGCATTTGTACGTATGAGTTTTTTAACGGAACATGGATTAACCGCTGCCGTAATGATGCAACATCATATGGGGCCCATATTATTAAGAGAAGAAGCCATATTCAGAAAGGAGATTCATTTTGAGGATTCCATTGAAATCAATGTAAAAATGTCTAAGTGCAGCCCTGACATTAGAAGATGGACCATGCAGCATGAGATCTGGAAGAATGAAGATAAACTCTCTGCCATCATTACCGTGGATGGTGCATGGATCGATACAGTGAAAAGAAAATTAGCAACGCCTCCCGAACTTTTCAGGCAAGGCTTTGAACTCATACCCAAAACAGAAAACTTCGAATGGATCATCAAATAATCATTCGGCAAATGAATGTGACCAATGCAAAAGAACTGGTTGCATTGTCAAAAGACATCTATAAAGAACATTACTTGCATCTTTGGAATGAGGGAGGTGCCGACTGGTATATGAACGAATATGCTTATCCTGAAAATGTTTTACGTAAAGAATTAGCCGATAAGAATATCATGTATTGCATTGCATATAAGAACCACCGGGCGCTCGGTTATCTCAAAATAAAGATCAATGAAACTTTGCAGGGCTTTGAAGAATTGAATGCCCTGGAAGTGGAACGCATTTATATCTATAAAGAAGCAACCGGCAAAGGATTGGGCAAACAACTGATGAACTACGTTTTTGATATTGCGAGACAACATAAAAAAGACCTGGTCTTCTTAAAAGCCATGGACTCAAGCGATGCTGCCATTGCGTTTTATAAAAGTATCGGCTTCGAGATCTGCGGAAGCTTTCAATTACCCATGCCAACCTTCGAATGGATGAAAAAAGAATTCAGAGGTATGGTAGTTTTGAAAAAGGATTTGAAAGCCTGACTGACCGATCAATCACTTTTTTCAGTGTCTGCTATTAAGAAGAAATGCTTAATCTGCTTTGATATTTACAGTTGACAGCTTCCTGTCTCGTTCGGGTTTGCTTCGTATCAAGTCCGTTAAATAACGGACTTGATACGAAGCATATAGAAAGCTGTCTATAAGAAAACCCGTCGAAAGGGTTCGCAAACATTAAGCCCAAAGTCATTGAAAAAGGATGTCATTCTGAGCCTGCCTCTCGGCAAACAGGGCTCTTGAATAGTGATAACCGAATTGAGCGTTACAAAATCATGGTTCGAGCGCCTCTCCGAAGGAGTCCTTTGGACAGCATGACATCCTATTCTTTAACTTAATTTCATTCCTATGCTTCCACTTCAATGATACTAAGAGCTATATTTGTTAACTAACAATTGTTCGTATATGAATGAAGCCACAAACAAGCAGGAAGATTGGATGAAAGCTGCCGTGCTGGAAATGCAGCAGCGTTTCGAGATCATCAAACTAGGTGGTGGAAAGAAATCGATCGACAAACAAAGAGAAAAAAATAAATTAACGGCCAGAGAACGTATTGAATACCTGCTGGACAAGGGTTCTGTATTTACAGAGATCGGCAGCTTTGCCGGTTTCGACATGTATGAGGAACAGGGTGGTTGTCCCTGCGGCGGTACTGTTGCCGGCATGGGTTATATCAGCGGCAGACAATCCATTGTTGTGGCCAATGATCAGACCGTAAAAGCCGGTGCCTGGTTTCCCATAACAGGCAAGAAGAATTTGCGTATGCAGGAGATTGCGATGGAAAATAAATTACCCATCATTTATCTGGTGGATAGTGCCGGCGTTTTCTTACCGATGCAGAATGAGATCTTTCCCGACAAAGAACATTTTGGAAGGGTATTTCGCAACAATGCCAAAATGAGTGCGATGGGCATCACACAAATTGCAGCCGTGATGGGCGCCTGTGTGGCCGGTGGTGCATATCTGCCCATCATGAGCGATGAAACTTTAATGGTGGAAGGAAATGGTTCTATCTTTTTAGCAGGTTCTTATTTGGTAAAAGCTGCTATAGGCGAAGACATTGACAATGATACATTGGGTGGCGCAGTAACGCATACAGAGATCAGCGGTATTGCAGATTATAAATTCAAGACAGAAAGAGATTGTCTCGATCATATCAAAAAGATCATGAGCAAGTTGGGTGAAAAACCTAAAGCAGGATTTGACAGAATAGCTTCCACTCACCCGAAAAGAAAAGCAGAAGAGATCTATAAGATCATTTCAGCAGGCAATGCAAAGCCTTACGATATGCTCGAATTAATTGAATGTGTTGTTGACAATAATTCATTCGATGAGTTTAAAAAAGATTACGGTAAGACCATCATCTGCGGATATGCAAGAGTGGACGGATGGGCGGTGGGCATTGTTGCCAATCAACGACTCGTCATCAAAAATAAAAAAGGCGAGATGCAATTGGGTGGTGTTATTTATAACGACAGTGCCGATAAAGCTGCACGTTTTATCATGAATTGCAATCAGAAGAAAATCCCATTAGTATTCTTGCAGGATGTAACAGGATTCATGGTTGGCAGCAGAAGTGAGCATGGCGGTATTATTAAAGACGGTGCTAAACTGGTAAATGCTGTAGCCAATTCTGTTGTTCCCAAAATAACCATCATCGTAGGCAATTCCTATGGAGCAGGCAATTACGCGATGTGCGGCAAAGCCTATGATCCGCGTTTTATTTATGCATGGCCTTCTGCAAGAATTGCAGTGATGGGCGGCGATCAGGCCGCTAAGACCATGTTGCAGATACAGGTAGCCACCATGAAGGCAAAAGGAAAAACAGTAAGTGCCGAAGAAGAAAAGAAATTACTGGACGATCTCAAAGCAAAATATGAAATAGAAACTTCAGCCTATTATGCCGCTGCCAGATTATGGGTGGATGATATCATCGATCCGTTTGCAACAAGGCAGGTGATCAGCGAAGGAATACTTGCAGCCAATCACAATCCTGATATGGATGATTTTAAAACAGGCGTATTTCAGGTGTAATGTTGAATGCTAGATGATAAATGTTAAATGAGAAAACCGGTTAATATTTTATCATTATATAGATTAAATTTATAACCGCAATCTAACATCTAACATCTAACATCTAACATCTAACATCTAACATCTAACATCTAACATCTAACATCTAACATCTAACATCTAACATTATGTCCTCATACCCTTTTTATCAAGTTGATGCATTCACCGAACATTTATTCGGTGGTAATCCTGCTGCAGTTTGTCCGCTGAAGAAATGGTTACCCACAGAGACCATGCAGATGCTGGCCAATGAAAATAACTTATCGGAGACGGCATTCTTTGTCCAGGAAGGCGACAGCTTCCATATTCGTTGGTTCACACCCGAACTGGAGATCGATCTGGCAGGACATCCCACGCTGGCCACAGCCTATGTTATATTTCATGAATTGGGCTATGTTAAAAATATCATTCATTTCGAATGTAAAAGCGGTGCATTGTATGTTACAAATAACAATGGAATGCTCGAAATGAACTTCCCGGCACGTATGCCCGAAACCTGTCATCCCCCCTCAGCTTTGCTGGAAGGCCTCAGTCATCAGCCACAACATATTTACAAGTCGAGAGATTATATGCTCGTATATAAAGATGAAGCAGAAGTTAGAAAATTTGTTCCTGATTTTGAATGGCTCAATAAAGTAGAAACACTGGGTATCATCATTACTGCCCCGGGCAATGATTGTGATTTTGTATCCCGATTCTTTGTGCCCAATTCTGTTATTGGCGAAGATCCTGTTACCGGATCGGCTCATGCAACATTGATCCCTTACTGGAGTAAAGTGCTAGATAAAACAACCATGATCGCCAGACAGGTTTCACGTCGCGGCGGTTTATTATACTGCGAATCAAATGGCAAAAGGGTAACTATTGCGGGCAAAGCGGTCTTGTATATGAAGGGAGAATATTTTGTCTGAACGGGGATTGTCTGAACAGGGATTTTGATGGATAAAAAAGATTAAAAAGAATTATTTGTTGACCGGCTGTAAAGCTTTGTGGTGCAGTGGTTGCGTCGCACACTTGTACTTTCTTATTTTTATCAACATGAAAAATATATATCCTCACTTTTGGATCCTGTTAGTGAATATTTTATTCTTTACTGCCGGATATTCACAAATAAATAAAGCTATTCAAGTTGAAATAAAACATTCAACAATTGAGAATAATATTTATTCAAGCATTGTAATTTTAGCATTCGATACTGATTCAAAAAAACAATTAATCCCAATCATAAGAATTGACAAAGTTTCGTTTTTAAGTAGTGACACCAGTTCGGGAAAATTCTTCCTTTTAAAAGGTAGGCACTCATTACAAGTTGGTTTTATCGGTTACCAATATAGTAATATGTATTACTTCAAAACAAAGCCATCTCAAGACTATAAAATAAAAATTTTTCTAACCCCTGATTCGCAAGTGCTTGAATGAGTTTTGAATTTCAAATAATATTTTATCCATCACTCTCTCACTTTGTATATTAGTATCGAAATGAATAAGGAGTAGTTGAGTAAAATTGCAACGCTATTAAATAATATTTCATAAATTACTTATTATTTAAAAAGCTATTTTAATGAGTAATATCAAACTTTTTGAAAGTAAGCAAATTCGCTCTGTTTGGAATGAAACAGATGGAAAATGGTATTTTTCAGTTCAAGATGTTGTAGAAATTCTTACTGATAGCTCTGATGCAAAGCAGTATTTGAAAAAAATGCTTAGCCGTGATGAAATGCTCAAAAGCAACTGGGGTACAATTTGTACCCTTGTTGAAATGAAAGCCGCTGATGGCAAAAGGCGCAAAGTACAATCTGCCGATGCAAAAGGTCTATTACGTATCATTCAATCCATTCCTTCTCCCAAAGCGGAGCCCTTTAAGCAGTGGTTGGCTCAGGTAGGTTCTGATCGTTTAGACGAAATAGAAAATCCCGAATTAGCACAACAAAGAACAAGAGAACTATATAAAGCCAAAGGTTATTCAGATGACTGGATTGAAAAGAGAATGAAAAGCATTGCTATCCGGGAAGAATTAACTGAAGAATGGAAAAACAGAGGTGTAAAAGAACAAATAGAAAATGCTATTCTAACTGCGGAGATATCAAAAGCTACTTTTGGTCTTACACCTGCTGAATATAAAAAGATAAAAAGCTTAAAATCGCAAAACCTTCGTGATCATATGACTGATCTTGAATTGATTTTCTCCATGCTGGGTGAGGCATCTACTAAAGAGATTGTTGTAAATACAAACCCAGAGGGGTTTGTCGAAAATAAAAAAGCAGCAACTGCAGGCGGAAAATTGCAGGTGATGCAAGAAAACAATTGGAAATTAAATCAGGAAAGAAAGTAGTGAGCAGTAAAAACTTTCTACCTGAAAAGAAAGGAAACAAAAGATTGAATTAATTTGTTTACAGCCCCACGACACTGTATTTTTAAAGTAAAAACTAAATACCATTCAACAAATGGAACCGGAAACAGCAGAACAACAAGAACCTATAGATAATATAACAGATCATAAAAAAGAGAAACTCTTTGTTTATACGATCAGAGATTGGAAAGAATACCTGGGTGAATCTGTATTGATCATTTTCAGTGTGATCCTTGCATTGGCCCTCACAGAATATTTCACAAATCTTCATGAAAAGGAGAATACAAGAACCATATTAAAAAGCATTGTTGCAGAACTGAAACACAATAAAACTTCCATTCAGGAAATGCATCAATATAATTTGCAAGTGCTCAACAAAATCGATAGTGTTTTAAATGATAAAAAGCTGCAAAACGACTTTGTTTCCAATAATGAATTGCATTTGAAACTGATCGCACCCGAAGGTGTCTTATACCGTTATCTGGATAACAGTGCATGGACAATTGCAAAGAGCAATAACGTAATTTCAAAAGTTGATATAGAAACTGTTGCACTACTTACAAAAGTCTACGACGATCAGGCTAGAATGATGAAGCTTGAAAATGATGTTGCAGCAATCATTTTTGACAGGGCTTCCAGAGACTCCAAACAAGTGGCTACCACCTTAATATTGATCAGAGATGTTTATCATGCATGGGCTGTTGACAGAACACATGGATTATTAGAGCAAATTGACAGTACCATTAAAAAAGTGGATACTTATTAAATGAATCTTTGTTTTCGCGTTTGGATTACAACCTCAATTTATTGTTCACATGACCGACATTAAATCTCACCCCTTACATATTTATACGGATGGCGCATCTCGTGGAAACCCCGGCCCCGGTGGTTATGGCATCGTATTGTTATGGGGTGAAAAAAGAAAGGAAATTTCTGCAGGCTATCGTTTAACCACCAATAATCGCATGGAATTATTAGCTGTTATTGTTGCTTTGCGATCATTGACCAAGAAAGATATTCCTGTCACCATTCATACCGACAGCCAATATGTGGTGAACAGTATTGAAAAGAAATGGGTAGACAACTGGATCAAAACAGATTTCAAAGGCGGTAAAAAGAATAAAGACCTCTGGCTGCAATATTATGAATTGGGCAAACAGTTTAGCATTAAAATGAAATGGGTGAAAGGCCATGCATCCAATGCGATGAACAATCGTTGTGATGAACTGGCTACTGCCGCGGCCGATGGAAATCATTTATTGATTGATGAAGGATATGAGGCCGAGAAATGATTTGATTTCACACAAAGGAACAAAGAATGCAAAGCACACTAAGGCTTTTTTGTAAGATCTTTTTTTCGTTGTATACTTAGTCTCTTTGTGTGAAACAATTGTAAGTCTATGATAATTTCAAACTGTAACTCTTCTTCACCAACGCATTATAAGAGATCATCACTACTGGCAAATAAAATATGGTAGCGATCAATGAATTCTTATAGAAAGGTAATCCATCCTGCATGCATAACAGGAATCCGCTAAAATTCATTGGACGGCCCCATCCGCCATGTCCTGCCCAAACTGCGATATTGGAGATCAGATAAAATAAAGTAGGTCCGGCAACAACGCCTGTAATGATCCTGCTGTAATTCTTTCCCTTCAATACCCAACCGATCAGTGTAATTAATAGAATCAAGGAATAATTGAACCATTGATAAGAATATAATCCTGCGAAAGGAAATAATCCCATTGTATAGAATACCTGAACCAATACATCACTCAAAAACAAAGCAATCAAAGGATAAAGGAATGATCTGCTTTTATCTTTTACGATCATGCCTGAAAACAAAGCAATAGCCATTATGGGTGAAAAGCCTGACCATTCGATCTTAGGTGCGAACAATAGTTTAGAACCGGTTGCTAATACAACAAGTACTAAAGTGAAGAGTAATATTCTGCTTTGAGATTTCATCAATAAATTATTTGCGACAAAAATAGGTTGAAAATAGATTTTGCAAACTTCTATTTTCCTCAATCTGTGGATAAGCAGCACTATTTATCCGTAACGGGTACAAAAGCCTTGAATAAGAGGCAATGCCCCGATGAAGCGATACTGTATTCCTGTCCCGGCAATACTGCAACAGACTCCCCTTTTCTGATCACCAGATTGAGTTGTTTGCTGTTCACTACGCCTGCTCCTTCAATTACGATCAGTATTTCCAGTGAATGAGCTATACTGCCATATTTATCATTACCATTCAATTCGATCTTATTGATGCCGAAGTCGGGAACAGGACATGGATAATTCTTTTCGATAGCATCGATACTGTTACCCTTCATTATATTGGGGATAACACCAACAAAGCTGGTATGCTTCATCAGTTCAGGAACGTCAATATGTTTGGGGGTTAATCCTCCTCTCAATACATTATCACTGTTGGCCATCAGTTCTACATTTTGCCCTTCCAGATAAGCATGCGGAATACCTGCACCCTGAAAAACAGCATCTCCCTTTTCGGCTTTAACGATATTGAAAAAATAAATCGAAAAGATACCGCGGTCAATATTCCTGATCTCATCCTTGCCTTCAAATAATTTAGCCACCCACCAGCCGGGCTGGTCTTTACTCAATTCATTGTATTCCTTCCGGCGTAATTCGCGTTTCACTAAATTGAAGAGTAAACGATCAATGTCTTCCTGACTCATCTCCATTACAAACTGATACAAACCCTTATATCCTACACGTTTGAACAAAGGCAAGAAGATATTGAATTCCTGTACATCCTCTAACACCCTTTCCAACAATGCTTCCTGTTTAAACCCATGCAGTAACCAGAACTCGCTCAATGCTACCATTACTTCGGGCTTATGATTCTTATCCTTATAATTTCTGTTGGCTGCGCTGATCGGGATGCCTGCAGCTTCTTCCGCTTCAAAACCTTTGATAGCTTCTGCCTTAGTAGGATGCACCTGAATACTGAGCATGTCTTTTACGTCCAGGATCTTGAGCAGGTAAGGCAATTCACCAAACTGCTGCCAAACTTTGTCTGTAATGATCTCTGTAGGGTTCTCTGTAATGAGTTTGTATAAAGGAACAGCTTCATTATCGATCAATAGGTCAGATGAAGCAGAAGGGTGTGCTCCCATCCAGTATTCTGCATAAGGTTTATGTTCTGCATTTACAAAACCAAGCAATGAAGGAATAAAATCATATCCGCCCCATGCATACGGCTGAACTTTTCCTTTGAGTCTGAAAATCTTTTCCTTCAATAACATGATTTTATATTTATATTTGATATTGGAATTCAAAACTATGAACTACCGCAAAGATACAGGCAATAAAGGCGAATCTATCGCTGCCCAATATGTGGCAGAACATGGTTATACGGTTCTAGAACGTAACTGGCGTTATAAATATTGGGAGGTTGACATCATTGCCAGCAAAAAAAACAAACTGCACTTCCTAGAAGTCAAAACACGGACCAACGAGCGCTTCGGCAAACCCGAAGAAAGCATTCGACGCGATAAGATGAATAATTTAAAGAATGCGGCTGAGGAATATCTCTATCAGCATCCCGAATGGAAATATATTCAGTTCGATGTTATTGCCATTACGCTGAGAGGCACTGAAGTAAGAGAGGTATTTTTAATAGAAGATGTTTATTTTTAGTAGCTATTTATCATTTAGCCTTTAGCCTTTAGCCTTTAGCATCTAACATTTACAACTTCTCCATCATCCTTTCCACCATATTATAAGTAGCGGGGCAATATTCAATATTCTGTTGATGCACATGAATATAATCCACCATCTTCTTTTTGGTGAGATGCGGGAAACCGGCACAGTCTGCAGGCCTTACTTCGTAGATGGAACATTTATTATTCTTCAGATTAAGGAACTGACAGGGCTGACTGGTATTCATCCAGTCGCCGTCCTTCTTATCGTAATACAACCATTTATCTTTAAATGCCTGTGCACTCATTTCAAAATGGGCGGCAATACGTTTGATATCTTTGGGTGTAAACGTAGGGCTCATTGTCTTGCAGCAATTGGCACAGCTTAAACAATCGGTCTCTTTCCATACTTCAGCATCGATCTCTTCTACCCTTTTATGCAAACCTTTGGTAGGATTTTTTTCCAGCTTCGTTAAAAACCGTTTGAATGCTTTTTTATGATACCGTACTTTTTGTTTGAAGGAACGAAGATTAATGGGTTGCATTGAATTATTTTAAATTGATGTTGGAAGTTGCGAATATAAGTCATTCATGCAAAACGTACATTTGATTAAGAATAGCTGCGAGGAATGAGCCGTGAGTTGCGAGTCTTTATCTCATAGCTCAATGCTCGCTGCTCATAGCTTCAAATTCAAAAGCGAGTGATATTTTAGTTGCTGCGAATAAAATTTAAAGCCGTTAATAATAATAACACATGTGGGAAGGATATAAAAAAGGTTATAAAGCTTATTTGCAATTAGAGCGTTCATTGAGCGATAACTCTGTTGAAGCTTACCTGCGTGATGTAGAGAAACTCACCGAATATTTATTGGCTACCAATCAGGCAAAGACACCCGGAGAAGTTGAGTTGAAAGATCTCCAGCATTTTATTCAATGGATCGCGGAACTGGGTATGACTGCAACATCACAATCCAGGATCATTTCAGGGATCCGTGGATTTTATCATTACTGTTTATTGGAAAAGATCTCAGCCACCAATCCTTCTACTTTACTGGATGCACCCAAGACCAAAAGGGCATTACCCGATTTTTTAAGTTTCGAAGAAATTGAAAAGATCATTGCCCAAATTGATCTGAGTACCAATGATGGAGGCAGAAACAAAGCCATTTTAGAGACCATGTACAGTTGCGGTTTGCGGGTAAGTGAACTGGTGAATCTAAAGATCAGTTGCTTGTATCTCGATGTTGGTTTTATTAGGGTGATCGGTAAAGGCGATAAAGAAAGATTGGTACCGATCGGTACCGATGCCATCAAATTCATCAAGATCTATAAAGATGATATTCGTGTGCATCAATCCATTCAAACCGGATTCGAGGATATTTTATTTTTAAATAACCGTGGTAAGAACCTATCGAGAGTGATGATATTTTATATCATTAAAAGCCTGGCAAGAAAAGCAGAGATCAAGAAGAATATCTCTCCCCATACCTTTCGGCATTCTTTCGCCACTCATCTTGTAGAAGGAGGTGCCGACCTTCGTGCCGTACAGGAAATGCTGGGCCATGAAAGCATTACCACTACTGAGATCTATACTCATTTAGACAGAGATTTCCTGCGTAATACCTTACAACAGTTTCATCCTGCGTTTCAAAAATAGTTCCTGCTTAAACTTTCATTTTTATTACATTACAGCAGCTTTATAATATGAACTTAACAAAGGATCATAAAAAATCAACGCTGTTTTTAGTCCTGTATTTTTTGTGGTGGATCTATTTTGCTTATTCCTTTTTCATTAAAAATGATGCATCTCCCCTTTATCTGCAAAACAATGCTGATCTGCTGATCATTTCATTTTCGATCATGTTTGTCTATTGGCTGATCCTCTTATTCATGGTTTTAGTGAGCAAGGCTAAAGAACAAGCAGATTTTTTACTTTTTTTTGGATTGGTAAGTGCTCCAATGGTGATCACATTATTTTATATACTGACGGAATCATAATTTTAACAGCAACAATTCATCATAAAACATTTGCACTCAGGATTTGTTAGCATAGGTTTGTATCACCAAAAAAAATAAACAAGTATGAAACGATTATTCTTATTTGCCGCAACGCTTGGCGTTTATGCAGCAAATGCACAGATCACAATGCCTGCCCCTAGTCCCGTACAAACGATCGTACAGAATTTCGGTCTGGGTAAAATTGAACTGACCTATTCAAGACCTTCCATCAAGGGAAGAGTATTATTCAAAGAAAAAAGCGAATTGGCACCATTGGGCGTGTTATGGCGCACGGGAGCAAATGCTGCAACCAAACTGAAATTCACAGATAATGTTACCATCGGCGGAAAGCTGATCGATACAGGCTCTTATGCTTTGTACACTATTCCCGGGAAGGATCAATGGACCATCATCATCAACAAAGGATTTAATAATTCGGGCAGCACCGGTTATAAGGAAAGTGATGATGTGGTACGTTTTATGGTTACCCCCGATAAGATGAAAGAGAGCATTGAAAATTTCACCATGCAGTTCTCTAATATCAAACCGGAATCTTGTGAATTGCATTTAATGTGGGGCAATACTGCAGTGCGTATACCCATCACAACCAATGTAAAAGAAAGAATAAGGGCACAGGTTGAAAAAGCCTTAGCAGCAGATAAAGTGGATGCAGGTGTATATCAGGCTGCCGCTAATTTTTATTATGAGTGGGATAAAGACCTCAACAAAGCTTTGTCCAATGCAGCCAAAGCAACAGAAGCCAATCCAAAAGCTTATTATCTCTTCATCTTAAAAGCAAGGATCGAAAAAGACCTGGGCGATAAAGTAAGTGCCAAAGCCGATGCGAATAAATGTATTGCTTTAGCAACGGATGCCAAGAACGAGGATTATGTGCGTATGGCAAAAGAATTGATCGCAAAATTGTGATCACAGATAACACAGATTATTTACGCAGATCGATATGAATTTTCAAATCGGCAATTTCTGAAAAGAACTTGCCGATTTTTTTATGGTCAGACCGTCCCGGTCTGACCATAAAAAATCTAAGAAATTATTTGCCACAGAAACACGGAAAATTTTATATACGAAACTTCTGTGTTCCTCTGTGCTTCCGTGGCAAATAAATAATGGCTGTATATTTATACTGCAATGGATTACCTGAAAGAATACAGAAGTTTTATCAATAGCCATTATCTGAGCGAAGGTGTACGGAAAACGGTCGGTATCTTATTGCCTGCTTTGATCATGGGGCATTTTAATCTATTGCTCATCGGCATGACTATCTCTTTAGGTGCTCTATGCGTAAGCATCACAGACAACCCCGGCCCTATCCATCACCGCGTGAATGGCTTTATTGTTTGCAATATCATCATCTTTCTGCTCGCCATCATTACCGGTTTTATCAATCATATTCATTGGCTTTTTGCTTTACTGTTGCCTTTGTTCTGCTTCTTCTTTTCGATGATCGGGGTGTATGGTGCAAGGGCTACTTCATTGGGCATTGCAGCATTACTGGTCATTATTTTACAAACCTTACATCGTTACGATGGTCTGGACATATTATACAACAGTTTATATCTGTTAGCCGGTGGTGTTTGGTATTTTTTATTGTGCATGGTCCTGTACAGTTTCAGGCCGTATAAACTGACACAGCAGGCATTGGGCGATTATGTAAGATCAACAGCCGATTATTTGCGCGCCAAAGCTTCCTTATACATTGATGATGTCGATTACAATAAAAGCAATGAACAATTATTAAATACACAAATTGAGGCCCAACATAAACAAGACCTTGCAACAGAACTCATTTTCAAAACAAGGAATATTGTCAAAGAATCTACCGTAACGGGTAGAATCCTGGTGATGGCATATTTGGATACCACCGATCTTTTTGAAACAAGCATGTCCTCCCATCAGGATTATAAAAAACTGCAGGATTATTTCGGCAAGACCGGCATCCTGAAAGAATACAGGGAACTGATATTATTACTGGCCGACGAATTAGACGAGATCGGTATTGCATTACAAGGCGGAAGAAGATCGGTGTACAATGAAAATATTGATGCGATCATTTTAAATGAACGTGAACACTTACAGCAATTGCGTTTGAGTGTACTGGATGCAGCGAATGTTGATGTTTTTATCAGCCTGAAACATATACTGGACAGCATTGATGATATCGCCACACGTATCCGAACCCTGCATCAATATACTTCTTATGATAAAAAGTTGGGAAGAAAAAAGTTGCAGTCCATCGATCCCGAAGACTTTATCTCGCATCAGGAAATGCAGCCTAAATTATTTTTCGATAACCTGTCTTTCCGCTCCAATATCTTTCGTCATTCTCTGCGTATCACATTGGCAGCATTAACGGCCTATCTGATCGGACAGTTATTTCCTATCGGGCACAGTTACTGGATCTTACTAACCGTTGTGATCATTCTTAAACCCGGATACAGTCTCACAAAAAAAAGGAACTATCAGCGATTGACAGGAACATTGATCGGTGCAGCGATCGGCGCTTTGTTCTTGTATTTCATAAAAGACCATGCATCCATACTCATCTTTCTGGCCATCTGCATGATCGGTGCCTATAGTTTTATCCGCACCAATTATTTGATCAGCGTTACACTCATCACTTTGTATGTGTTGTTGATGTTTCATCTATTGGATGCCAAGGATTTCAAGACAATATTTACCGACAGGATCATCGACAGTAGTATCGGTTCTATACTCGCATTTGTGTTCAGTTATTTGCTGTCGCCGATATGGGAGCATGAACGCATCAACCAATTTATCAGCAGGGTCATTGATGATAACCGGAAATACTATCAATTGATCGCTTCTGTATTTACGGGAACCCCTTACAGCAAAACAGAAACACGTGTGGCAAGAAAGAATAGTCTGGTTTCACTGGCTAATTTTTCAGATGCATTTAATCAAATGCTGTCCGAACCCAAAAGCAAACAAAAGAATATTTTACAGATACATCAACTGGTAGTTTCGAATCATATGCTTACCTCGCATATTGCAACACTGGCATATTATGCCGATAAACTGCAGACCGATTATGTGATGGATGATTATGCAGCACTGATCATTCTCAGCAGATCTTATATGGAAAGAGCCGTACAGTTGATTGAAGACAAAGAACCGATCGCTGAAAATATCCTGACCGATCAATCGCAAGTGCGTTTACTTGATAAGCGTATCAATACTTTGATGCATATCCGTCAGGAGGAATTAAAGCAGGGGAAGATTGAAAGCGAGACGAGAAGAATATTATCGCAGTTCAAATCTATTACCGACCAGTTCTATTTCATTTATAAGATCTCCATCGATATAGAGAAGATAAGTTTAAAGCTGAAAGATGCTGCATGATTTTGTAATCACATCCATGAAATAAAAAACCTTCTCATAAAACGAGAAGGTTTTTAAATGTCTTTACAACTCCCCCTTCAGGGGCTCGGGGGTTACTTCGCTACATCGATCCTTACTTTCTTATTCTTGATCTTCTCGTTCTTGATCAATTGTAGAACACCCCCTACTTTAATTTTCTTGATGGCAACAAAAGAGAAGAAATCCTTCACTTCTATCAAACCGATATCTTCTTTCTTCAGTTGTCCTTTATTAGATAGAAAACCAACAATATCAATTTTATTCACTTTGTCTTTTTTACCTGCGGCGATGAAGAGGGTTGTCCATACCGGCTTATCGGGTAATACCAATTCATCGGGCAATTCTAATTGCTCAACCGGACCTTTAATATAGGCGGGTAATTTTTCTTCTTCTGACAGAATTAATATAACTGTTCCGCTTGCATCTATCCTTGCAGTTCTTCCGTTACGATGCGTAAAATTCTCTTCCGTATGGGGTAAATGATAATGGATGATGTAACGGATATTCGGAATATCCAAACCTCTTGATGCAAGATCTGTCGTTACCAATACATTGGTAGTACCGTTCCTGAATTTGCACAAAGCACTGTCACGCTCCTGCTGCTCCATTGCACCATGATAGAACTCATTATAAATACCTTTGTCCGTTAATAACTGACTCACCCGTTCAACCGATTCACGGTGATTACAGAATACGATCATCGAACGGCCGCCCAACTTGCATATCAAACGCAGTAAAGTATCTATCTTATCTTTCTCATCTGAGAATACGGTTTTGATAGCCAGCTTTTCTTCGCTGACAGTTTCATCGCTTAAGAAATTAATTTTTACCGGATCGATCAAACCAATGAAGGAAGGAACTTCCAAAGATTCTGTTGCCGAAGTGAGTATCCTTTTTTTAACAGAAGGCAATGAAGAAATGATAAAAGAGATTTCTTCTTTAAAACCTAATTCGAGTGATTTATCAAATTCATCCATCACTAAAGTTTCAATACTGTCTAAAGTGATATTGCCTCTGCGGATATGATCGGCAATTCTTCCCGGCGTGCCCACCAGTAAAGCCGGTGGTTGCACTAAATTATTTTCTTCGGTCTCTCTTTTATGTCCTCCATAACAGCAGGTGATCTTAAACCCTGTTTGCATGTCTTTAAAAACATGCTCTATCTGTTGTGCCAGTTCACGTGAAGGCACAATGATCATAGCCTGTGTTTGTTTATTGTCTTCGTTGAGCAGTTGCAGTACGGGCAATAAGAAAGCCAGTGTTTTACCCGAGCCTGTGGCTGATAATAAAATAACATCGCTATGCTTTTCATTCGCTTCCAATGCTGCCAATTGCATCTCATTGAGCGCTTTGATCTTTAAACTCGCCAACACCTGTTCAGTGGAATATTTTGTCTGTTGCATTGCGGCGAATCTACGAAAGATTAAATGAGTGGGTTTTTAGAACCTTATTTGCAATCTTAACTGTCAGAATTACAGCCTTGAAAAAGGTTTTTTAAGTAGCCTTATCCTATAGTCATCCTATAGTGATCCTGTAGTCAAGCTATACTAAGGCAAATTGCATGTATCTGCTGCTATGACAGATAATAAATTGCTATAATCACTATGATTTCCAATTCATTTAATGCAGATTGTTTCATTCTTCGCAATGACGAGTAAATAACAAACCGTACAAGAGTGCGACGCAACAGTTGATGCCACAAGCATTACAGCCCGTCACCAAAAACAAAAAAGTCTTCTCATTACGAAAAGACTTTTAGAATTATTTCAACTCCCCTTCAGGGGTTGGGGGTTCTACTTCACCTCCGCCATATCAGGAATCATTTCTGCTTTATAAGCACCTGCATCCAGCTTGGCTTTTGTTTCGGTAAATGCTTGTAAGGTAAGATCCACATCTTCATCACTATGCGCTGCAGTAGGGATCAGGCGATAAATGATATGCCCTTTCGGGATAACAGGATACACTACAATAGAACAGAATATTTTATAATTCTCTCTCAGGTCCATCACCATCGCTGTTGCTTCTTCCAATCCACCTTTCATATAAACCGGTGTTACCATGGTATTGGTCTCGCCTATATCGAAATTCCTTTCTTTTAATCCGTTCTGTAAGCGTAATGCATTATGCCAAAGCTTGGCACGCATTTCGGGTAAGTTGCGCAATAATTCCAAACGTTTTAGATTACCCACTACAAAAGGCATGGGAACGCTCTTTGCAAAGATCTGAGAACGGATATTATAACGGATAAAATCAATGATCACTTTATCTCCTGCCATGAATGCACCAATGCTTGCCATTGATTTTGCAAAAGTGGAAAAGTACAGATCGATACCATCTTGGCAACCCTGCAATTCACCTGCACCGGCACCTGTTGCACCCAAGCAACCAAAGCCATGCGCATCATCCACCAATAAACGGAACTGGAATTTATCTTTTAATGCAACGATCTCTTTCAGTTTTCCCTGATCACCTGCCATACCGAATACACCTTCGGTGATCACCAATATGCCGCCGCTTTTTTGTTTTTCTATTAATGCAGTTGCACGTTCCAGTTGTTTTTCACAATCCTCAATATCATTGTGTTTATACACATAACGGTGACCTGTATGCAAACGCAATCCGTCGATGATGCATGCATGAGATTCTGCATCGTATACGATCACATCATGTCTGCCACAGATTGCATCTATTGCACTCATGATACCCTGATAACCATAATTCATCAGCATGGCATCTTCTTTCATCACAAATGCTGCCAGTTCTTTTTCTAATTGTTCATGCAGATTACTGTTGCCACTCATCATCCTTGCACCCATTGGGGCAGCCAGTCCAAATTGTGCAGCGCCTTCAGCATCTGCTTTTCTTACTTCGGGATGATTGGCCAGTCCGAGATAATTATTCAAACTCCAAACGATCATTTCTTTGCCGCGGAATTTCATTCTCGCGCCGATCTCTCCTTCCAGTTTAGGAAATGCAAAATAGCCATGTGCCCTTTCACGGTGCTGTCCCAGGGGGCCTGAATTCTTCATCAACTTTTCAAAAATGTCAGCCATATTATTTACGATTTACAATTTCTGATTTGAGATTTACTATTTGAACCACTGCCCTAAATACATGAATATTTACCGTCATTGGTTCTAAATAAACCGCCGCAAAAGTACAATTAAACGCTTTAAGCAACAAGGCGAATTATCAATCTGTGAATCTTCCTCTATTTCTATGTTACTGGTTGGCCGCAACCATTACATTTGTTAAAATATTTCAAAACATGAGACGAATTCTTTTTATTTCTGTTATGAGCTTTTGCTTCTTACAGGGCAATGCACAAAAAACAGCTACCGGAACCAATAGCATTCAACGCCCCAAATTAGTGGTAGGCATCGTGGTTGATCAGATGCGTTGGGATTATCTCTACCGCTTCTATGATCTGTATAAAGCCAATGCCGGTTTTAAGAGATTATTGGGTGAAGGATTTACCTGCGATAATACATTCGTACCCTATCTGCCAACAGTTACTGCCTGCGGACATACCTGCGTATACACAGGAAGCGTACCCGCTATTCATGGCATTACCGGAAACAACTGGTTTGATAACAACACGCAAAAAGCAGTCTATTGTGTAGAAGACAAGTCTGTTCAAACCGTGGGCAGCAGCAGCGTTGCCGAAGGACAAATGAGTCCAAATAATGTTTTTGTAACTACCATCACCGATGAACTCAGACTAGCCACCAATTTTCGCAGTAAAGTGATCGGCATTTCCATGAAAGACAGAGGAGCAGTTATTCCTGCAGGGCATGCTGCCAATGCAGCTTATTGGTATGATAGTAGAACAGGCAATTTCATCAGTAGTACCTATTACATGAAAGACATGCCCGATTTTATGAAAGCCTTCAACAATAAAAAATTAGTGGATTCCTTTTATGCGAAGAACTGGAATACGGTTTTACCCAAAGAAGTTTATGAAAAATACTGCGACACTGATGACAATGCTTATGAAAGTAAACCCTTTGGTAAAGATGCATTGACCATGCCCTACGACCTGAAACAATTCCAGGGAAAGGATTACAGCAAAGTAACTTCAACACCTTATGCCAATGATCTCCTACTGGAATTGGCAAAGGCAAATATCAATGCTGAACATCTGGGAAAGAATGATGTAACAGATTTTTTAGCTGTTAGTTTTTCCTCTCCTGATTATGTGGGACATGCATTCGGTCCTAATTCATGGGAACTGCTGGATACATATGTAAGACTGGATCAGACACTGGGACAGCTATTCGATTATTTGGATAAAACCGTAGGCAAAGACCAATACACTGTTTTCTTAACTGCCGACCATTCAGGGGCACATATCCCTGAATTTTTACAGAAACATAATATTCCTGGTGGAAGATGGGATGATGGGGATATCAGAAAAGAGTTGAATGATTATTTGAATATAGAACTCAATAAAAGGCTACACCAAGAATATTCTAAAGTCAATTTTATTAGTGCTGTGATGGAACACGATGTTTATTTTAATCATGCTTTACTGGATTCTTCATTCCCAATGGAACTTATTCAAAAACTTACCATTCAATATTTACTGAAGAAAGATATCGTTTTGAATGTGGTTGATAAACATCACGCTGCTGAAGCCACTATTCCAGCCAAGATCCGTGAGATGGTAGTGAACGGCTATAATCCTCAGCGAAGCGGCGACCTGCAGATCATCATGAAAACAGGGGTAATGGATGCCGGTAAAACGGGCATGAGCCATGGTGTGTGGAATCCCTACGATTCACATATTCCATTACTATTTTATGGCTGGGGGATCAAACACGGGACTTTGAACAGAGAAACCTATATGACCGATATCTCTGCCACGGTTGCCGCCTTGCTACATATTCAGATGCCAAGCGGATGTATCGGAAAGACGATACAGGAAGTCATGAAATGATCTTTTTAAAAATATCATTTACAAAGCTGTTCAAATTATTTGAACAGCTTTTTGTTTTAATAGATGTATCAATTCCTGATTATCACAGCATTGTTAAGAAAAAAAGTGAAAAAAAATTAGGTGTACCTACATTTGATACCCTATATTTGCAGCATCCCATCTTCCTCAGAAAGACTACCCTGTCCAATCCTGTCCATTTACCCATACGCATTTTTTTACTAAGTCCATTCCTTAGAATCGCCTTTACTGTGATTATTGAGCAAATTTTAAATTTATCCGAAAGGCATGAAGCTATATTTACATTGTATTTTTATTGCCTGTGTTTTAATGGGAAACTCATTTCTTACTGTATTAAGATCAGATGAGTTGACTCATGAAACATACTTTGCTGCCAATTACCATGTTGAAAATGAGCATAAGAATTTTCATAGCGAATCTCCTATCAACACATTTGCCGAAGTAGATGTTGCTGCAGACCAATATGCTTCTACCAAAAAGATCTTCAGCTTTCAGGAAGAGATCCAACTGAGGAAAACTTTAGAAAAACAAATAGAAGCCGATAGCCACAATATAGCATTGACCTGGGCCCTGATGCGCTTCTATGCTTCTGCACCTAATTTTGCAGGAGGAAGCACTTCCCTTGCCATTCAATATGCCGGTTATGTTTATTCTTTGAATCAATATCTTGGCTGCCTTGCTTTTGAATATGTATATAACAAAAGGAAAGAATTGGATCATGCAGAATCCTGGTACAGACAATCATTGGCAGTACCATTACCGAAAGATATGTATTGGGAAGAGATCGTCTATGACAAGACGCCCCATCAGATCATAAAAGTGACAGGTAATTTTAATAACTGGAAAACACAGAATATGTACATGGGCTATCGTGGAACCACTTACAGAAGAAGGATAATGGTACCCAAATGCGAAACCTGTATTTACAAAGTGATCGTGGATTATACGATGAGAGAACCCAGTAAACAGCAATTAATAAATGAGACTTATTGGTAATGATAAAAAAAAGAGCCGTTGCAATTGCAACGGCTCTTTTTTTATTTCAACTTAGCTTGTAAGTTTTTGTCTAACTCGTCTAAGAATTCTTCCGTGTACAAATAATGCTCGCCGTGATTTACTTTATTACCGTAAATACAAACAGCCAGATCTTTTGTCATCTTACCGCTCTCTACTGTTTCAACGCATACTTCTTCGAGTGCATGACAGAATTTAATTAATGCTGCATTGCCATCTAATTTTCCGCGGAACTCTAATCCCCTCGTCCATGCGAAAATAGATGCAATCGGATTCGTTGAAGTAGGTCTGCCTTTCTGATGTTCGCGATAATGGCGTGTAACCGTACCATGTGCAGCTTCTGCTTCCATTACTGTTCCATCAGGTGTAACTAAAACGGAAGTCATCAAACCCAAACTGCCAAAACCCTGTGCCACTGTATCGCTCTGTACATCGCCGTCATAATTCTTACAGGCCCAAACAAAATTGCCATTCCATTTTAAAGCACTGGCTACCATATCATCGATCAAACGATGTTCGTAAGTGATACCGGCTTCCTGATATTTTGCCTTGAATTCATTCTGATAGATCTCTTCAAAAATATCTTTGAAGCGGCCATCGTATTTTTTAAGGATGGTATTTTTGGTAGATAAGTATAAAGGCCATTTTTTGATCAATGCCTGATTAAAGCAGGAACGTGCAAACCCTGCAATACTTTCATCCGTATTATACATAGCCAATGCTACGCCATCCCCTTTAAAATTATATACTTCAAATTCCTGTTTGCTTCCGTCTTCCCCTTCAAATTTGATGGTGAGTTTACCCTTGCCCTTGGTCACAAAATCTGTAGCGCGGTATTGATCACCGAATGCATGACGACCGATACAGATAGGTGCTGTCCAGTTAGGGACCAATCTCGGAACATTCTTACAAACGATGGGTTCACGAAAAACAGTACCATCCAGAATATTACGGATCGTACCATTCGGGCTCTTCCACATTTGTTTCAATTTGAATTCTTCCACACGTGCTTCATCAGGTGTGATGGTAGCACATTTAATTCCCACACCATATTGCTTGATGGCATTGGCAGAATCAACGGTAACCTGATCATTGGTCTGATCGCGGTATTCGATACCCAGATCATAATATTTGATATCCAGATCAAGATAAGGGAGGATCAATTTGTCTTTAATGAATTTCCAGATGATCCTTGTCATTTCATCGCCATCCAATTCAACAACGGGATTGGCTACTTTAATTTTTTGGGGCATACTATACTTTTTTAAGGATAAGGCTGCAAATTTAAGCGTTTAAACATTTTAATGGGAAAGTAAATAAGAATTGTTTTATCAGTTGACTGAATCAAAGACAGGTCCTTATGATTTACTATTCAATATCTCCAATATCTTATCCAGTTTTTCGGTTTCAAGTTTGTTGAGATATATCTGCAATGCTTCTATTTCCTTTTTGGCATCAACATTTGTTTTATAGTCATGTTCGGCATGGATCCTGTCTCTCTTATTCTGTCTATTTTGCGACATCATGATGATGGGTGCAGCATAAGCAGCCTGTGTAGAAAAAATAAGGTTCAATAAAATAAAAGGATATACATCCCAATGCCTTACAAAACCAATCACATTCAACAGCATCCATACTAATACAATGATACTTTGCCAGATAATAAAAGCCCAGGAACCCATACCATTCGCTACTGTATCAGCGATACGATCGCCATAACTTAATGCTGTCTCATGTTTGTCATGCCATGTTTTATTTTCCATAATTTCTTTTTATTGAGGCTAAGGTTGTTTCTTGAAAAATAGGAAAATAAAATGAAAGCCTCTCAATTGATTCGCAGCTGAAAATTGCAGCTTATTAAAAACCTCATGCTTATTTTCTTGATCAAAAGCAAGGAACCGTTTGTCATCTGATGCATTGGGTATTCCCTAAAACGTAATATGCAAACCAAGAATCACCTCTACCTTTAAAAGAACTACCAAAGTTGATTTTATAGAATCGTGGCCGTTTTTTGATTTAATGATAGCTGTCAATTTCAACTTTATCAAAAATGACGGACAAGCAGATCATAAATAGTGATACAAAAAAGCTCCGGGAAGAATCACTCCTGAAAACTGCCAGGGAGATCTCAGATTATAAGTATGCACTGGATCAATCATCTATCGTTGCCATCACCGATCAAAAAGGCATCATCACTTTTGTAAATCATAATTTCTGCAAAATATCCAAATACAGTGCCGATGAATTGATTGGCCAGGATCACCGCATCATCAACTCCGGTCATCATCCCAAAACATTTTTTAAAGAATTATGGACAAGCATTGCCAATGGTCAAGTATGGAAGGGCGAAATAAAGAATAAAGCCAAGGATGGAATTTTTTATTGGGTGTCGGCAACCATCATTCCTTTCCTGAATGAGAAAGGAAAACCTTATCAATATCTTTCTATCCGAACCGATATCGCAGATCGAAAAAGAGCGGAAGACGAATTGCTGAATTCTCGCAAAGAGATGCAGGAATTAGCCAGGCACTTGCAAACGATCAGAGAAGAAGAAAGGGCTTCGATTGCCAGAGAAATACATGATGATCTGGGCCAATTATTAACGGCATTAAAAATTGATATCTCACTCATCGGATCAAAGGTCTCTAAAACTGATAGGGAGGTCCATTCAAGAATAAAAGCTGCCACTGATTTAGTGGATGCCACCATGCAAACTATTAGAAGACTCGCCTCCTCGTTACGTCCGGCCATCTTAGATGAGTTTGGCCTAGCAGCAGCACTGGAGTGGCAAAGCAAAAAGTTTACCGAACTTACAAATATTGAATCCTCTTTCTTTTGTAATGATCCTGAAAGATCGATTGATAATGATAGATCTATTGCCCTTTTCAGAATATATCAGGAATCCTTGAACAATATTACAAAGCATTCAAAAGCAACTGCAGTACACACTTCTTTTTTGGTCAATGATAATGATAAAGAGGCGATCCTTTCTATCAAAGACAATGGAATTGGGTTTGATGCAGAAGAAGTAAAATCCAAACAAAGGTTTGGTCTGATGGGCATGCATGAAAGGATCAAGATCCTGGATGGTAAATTTATTGTTAATACCGCAGTAGGAAAAGGAACTCAAATAGCAGTACATGTTACCCTTTAAAATTATTGATGTAATTCCGTATTGAATTGAAACAGACCGACTTTGGTGTGATTATGCATGCTTTTCCCAGTTCTATTATTTTTCATGATTCCCTTCCAAAAAAATAAATTTCGTTTTAATTCGGTGTTTCGGTATTCAACCATTCCATGATCAATTTATATACGATCGTCAGGATCACTGCACCAAGAAATAATCCAATGAATCCATTATAGATAAATCCGCCTAAAGAGCCCAGAAAAATAATGACCATGGGTGCGGGTGCATTGCGTCCTAATAAAATTGGTTTTAATACATTATCCGAAAGCGTAGCAAGCACTAACCAAATGGCCAATATAGTTGCAGTGACCGTATCGGAAACAGAAAACATATAGATGGCAACGGGAATAGCAACAGGCCAGATCCCTATTTGTGTAATGGCAAAGACCAAACAGGCTACACTCCATAATCCAGCAAAAGGAACTCCCGCAATAAAAAAACCGATACCGGCCATTCCTGCCTGCACTAAAGCAACCACCATAACTCCTTTGAACACATTACGGATCGTTATTGCAGTAACCGAAGCAAAATATTCGCCATTCTTTCCTGCCAGTTTTATAAAGATCTTATTTGAATAGTTGGTCAAAGATTCTGAATAGATCAATAAGATACCTGCCACAATAATAGAGACCATGAATTGCAATATCCCTTGTCCGATCCCTGCCAAAGAAGACAAGATCCATTTACCCGCTACTTCTATTTGGCTGCTGTATTTCGTTGCAGTGGCCTGTAAGTTATCGGATGCATGTTGCCATAAACTCAGGATGGGTTTGGTGACCACGGGCCAGTTTGCAGTGTTTGCTCCCGGAGGCGGGATCAAAGGTTGTCCTGCAACATAGGTCTCATGCAGATGCCTGATGCCTTCATAAAAAGATTTTGTCACCAATACACTCGGTACCACCAGAACACTCAGCAATAATAGCATCAATACGATCGAAGTGAGGACCTTTTTTTTGAGAAATATTTTTACCATGGGTTTATAGAGCGGATGAACAGCGATCGCAATGACTATAGCCCATACCAACATCAATAAAAATGGTTCTAAAATATTGTAACACCATGCCAATATTAAAAACAACACGGTAAGCCGAATGATCAAGTCTACTGTTTTTTCAAAATTATGTATCGATGAGTTGTTCTTCGAAGATTCCATTGCAGGGTTGTATTTTAGTTTGGTTCCATAAATGTATTCATCTTCAATTATATTGTCTAACAATTAAGGCCATTCAACTAAAAAAAATAAACTTAAGGCCATTCATCAAAAATGTAATCGGCAGTATAGCATACCGAATAATTATTCTCCGTATATTTTAATTTTCAAGAGTTGCCAACCTTTCCAAGGAGGTTGGCAACTCTAATTAATATACCCCGTTTCAGGGGCCGGGGGTATCCCCTTCTTCGTAATTCCTTCGTAATTCCCTGCTGTCTTCTAGCTGTTTTATAGCAGGCCTCTCGAAGAACTCCTGAAGAACCCAGCAAGAAACCACGAAGCAATCAATAATAAGAAGATAGCCAATCAAGCTACCCTTTGCAAGAAAATAAATTGCCTTTAAAAAGTATTCCTGAATGGATCAATGTGTTTCAGAAAAGATTCGTGCTGCAAAATAAAAATGCATTTTTGAAGCACTTGATTCAAATAACAATACTTTTAAAGCATGAAACAGACCAAACTAATTTTTCGCGTACTCGTTATCATGATAACAGTATCCTTTCTTTCTTGTTCCCCCCGTCCTATTAAAACAACGGCCTCCTGGGTAAACAGAGAAAAAATAAAACCACCCTACAAGAGCGTTTATATTGTTGTGTTCACAGAGAACATGGGTATGAAAACCACTTTGGAAACCGATCTTGCAGAAGCAGCCCGTGCAAGAGGTTTAAGGGTGCATAAAAGCATCGACGACTTTGGTCCCATCGCTAACGTACAGAAACTGCCAGTGAAAGAAGCATTTATCAAAAAAGTAATTGACGACAGTTGCGAAACAATTTTTGCAGTGGCATTGGTGGATAAAAAATCAGAGACCAAATATGTACCGGGCAGTACTGCCTATATGCCATATTCCTATGCAGGCTATGGAGGTGTTGGAATGTATGGCGGATTTGGCGGATACTATGGTTACGGTATGGGCATTTCCTCTCCCGGATATTATGGCTATGGCATGGGCGTGAGTACACCGGGATATTATGAAACAGATAAAACCTATTTTATTGAAGCCAAGTTCTTTGATGTAAAAACCGAAGAATTACTGATGTCTATACAATCCATTGCAACAAACCCTACTACAATTCAAAAATCAAGTAAGCAATACACGCAAACATTGGTGGATGAGATCAATGATCTGGGATTGAATAAGAAGAAGAAATAATAAGAAATAAAATGAGGATGTTTCAGTAGGGGTATCCTTCCTTTTCCGGAAGGCGCGCCCCGGTTGGTGTTTTTCACCAACCGGTTTCATAGGCTACATATTTCATAAAAAGCTTTCATTTCAGCTTTGCTGCTGATATTTTCTACCCAAATGTCAATATAATAACGACGCCCCGGTTGGTGTTTTCACCAAACGGTTTCGGGCTGTAATATGATTTACAAAAATGCATCATTTGTTATCTTCAATTCATGCAATTAACGCAGTACTATCCTCAGTTTTTGACAGCCACCATATTAGAATGGAAACCATTATTAAAAGAAGATAAATACAAAGACATCATCATTGAAAGCTTGCGATTTTTAGTAAAAGAAAAACGCGTTATTATATATGCGTTTGTAATCATGAGCAATCATATTCATCTCGTATGGCAAATACAGGCAGGTAATACAAAGGAAAATGTACAAAGAGATTTTTTAAAGTTTACAGGACAGCAACTGAAATATGATCTGCAAAAAAATAATGCAGCATTATTACAATCATTTTCTGTACGGTCCAAGGACAGACAATATCAGTTTTGGGAGCGCCGTGCATTGAGTATTGATTTATTTAGCGAAGCTGTAATATTTCAAAAGGTGTCATACATACATAATAATCCTGTGAAAGCAGGGATATGTAGTTTAATAGAACTGTACAAATATTCTTCTGCTAAGTTTTATGAAACAGGAATAGATGATTTTGGATTTTTGGAACATATAAAAGGGTGATGTGTTCATGAATCCGGTTGGTGATAACACACAACCGCGGCAATTAGATGATTTGGGGGTTTTGGAACACATAAAAGGGTGATGTGTTCATGAATCCTGTTGGTGATAACACCCAACCGGGGCAGTTAGATGATTTTGGATTTTTAGAACATACAAGAGAGTGATATGATTCATTAATATTTATGTTCGAGAATCCGGTTGCTGATAACACCCAACCGGGGCACAAGAACCGGTTGGTGATAACACACAACCGCGGCAATTAGATGATTTTTGTATTTAAGAATACATAAGAGGGTAATATGCTATGAATCCGGTTGGTGATAACACCCAACCGGGGCACAAGAACCGGTTAGTGATAACACACAACCGGTGCACGGTGGTGAAAACACTACCGCGGCGAACAGTTCAAATGCCTCACATGAGAAATTGTTTTTTAAGTACTAATCTTATTTGTCACCATCCTTTTTGATATAGACATTAAAACCCGGTGGCTTATAATCGTCTTTCAAATACTCTGCAGGGATAGTGGTCATATTGCCATCTCTCTGATAACGATAATGAGGCGAAAGAATTTCGATTCCTCTTTCATTACAAACGTCCTGAATGTTCTGGTGCAATTGAGAATAGACCCTTTCCTGCGTATTCGCGGCATCGGTATAAGCATTGATCTGGTAGGATACATAGAAATCATTCAATCCTGTTTGCAATACAAAAGGCTCTGGGTTCTTCTTTATATCTTTTGTGCGAAGTGCAGCATCGATCAAAGCCTGATGCATATCCTTCCAGGGTGTATCGTACCCGATCGTTACTGTTGTATGAATGATCAATCCCTTTGTTCTTGCATGAGAACTGTAATTGATGATATTTCCCGAAAGCATGGCTGTATTCGGCATCGTCACTTCTTCATTTTTAACGGTCCTTAAACGTGTGATCAGTAATGATTTCTCTACTACATCACCTGTTATGTCTCCTATCTTGATACGATCACCGATCTTAAACGGACTCATATAAGTGATCACCAATCCCGAAATGATATTGGCAATGGCCGATGAAGAACCAAAAGAAAAGATGATCCCGATAAATACGGAGACCCCTTTGAATATATTGGAATCTGAGCCGGGCAAATAAGGAAAGATCAGAACAAACATGAAAGCATAAGAAAGAAAATTCACAATGCGGAAAGTGGGCATGGCCCAGTCTGGCTGAAACCCTGACAGCTTCAGCTTTTCATCTTTTATTTCAGAGAAAATATATTTGATAAACTTGTTGAAATATCTGACAACAAAATAGATCACCAAAATGCTGAATAGGTTGGGCATATAATGCCATATCGACGCCAATATCCTTCTGAAGGGCAGCCAAACCAAATTGAACAGTTCTACAGCCCATCCTCTTGTGAATACTAAAATGCTGAACAGGATAGTGAGTATGATATATAAAAGCAAAGCCACCAGTATCCATCTAAAAACCTTGATCAGAAAAAGAATGATATTCATTTCCTGCTTCGCAGTAAGATACGTATAGTCCTTATGCACAAAATCCCTGAACCATGATTCCTTATTATGGTGTATGGTTCGTAATAGTCTTACATAGGCTTTTCCGATCAACCAGATCAGCAGCCATGATATTGCAATGATCAGAATGATAAGGCCTGCTTTCAGCGATTTTTTCTCGACACTGAATTCTTGCCTTGCATGAATAATCGCAGCTTTTATTTTTGTATTGCACTCATTAGCCAGATCCTTCATAGACATATTGTTCCATAAAGCATCTGTTTCAGAAATACTCATGATGATCGTCTCACCATAAACTATATCCTGTGCGTTTTCTGACTCAATGATCTTGATAGAATCAATGTTCAACAGATCATCATCGTATAAAGCATGGATCTTGTTAGAAATATGCACGGCCCTTTCCATCGAACTGGATGTGCCGAATCTTTCATAGATATAAAACAGTGTATCATTCAATAATCCTATGACAGGACTGCCTTTTCTTATTTGTCGTAAAGAATCGATCCTTGCTTTTTTCAGTGCAAGACGTTGTGCATCCCGATTACTGATCTCTGATAATTGCTTTTGAAGCTTTTCTTTTTTATAGGTCTCAGATAATTGCAGAGAATTGAGGCTATTCATTAATTCTGTTCTTTTAACAGAATCGGCAATTCTCTGTTTTTCCGTTTCCACGATCCTTTGTTTGAATTGCTCTATGAGTTTTTGATTGGAAGAATCCTGAATATCAGAAAGTTTATCGGTCTGAGCCTTTCCATTGAAGCAAACAACCAGTGCAAGATTCAACAAGAGTATTTTGTGAATGAAGCGCATATTTAAATCAGTTAGATGGTTCAGAAAATATGGATCGGGTTTATTTTCCTTTTAAGGGTCACACAATTTACCAAAGAAGCAGAATATATTTTTAATTATTTACAGATTTAAAGACTCAGGGCTCATCAATTATTTCTTTTCTACTCCGATAATTTTATTGAATTTTGTCTTGAGATGGCAGGCTTCTTTAGCATATCACATCACAGATCCTGCATTTCGCATAACCCTTACAATACAAAATATAATCTTGCCAAATTGCAATATCTCATTATTTTAATGCCTCCCCTTTCGATTAAAAAAGTTGTACAATGAAAAGACCGAACAGACTGAATTATATGATCCTGACTGCTATTGTTTACGGAATCATCAACACGGCATTTGCTCAGGTGATCAGTAATAAGAATTTTTCCTTAGGCAGTTATGGCAGGATCGGTGCAGGTTTTGCACCACAGATCAATGGAGGTATCGGAAGATCCATGAACCTCAACGGTATGGGATCGATCGGTGGCAGAATGGAAGAAGCTGATTATCTAGAATTATTGACCGCATTTCATTATAACGCAAACGAAAAAAAGGCAGACAGCACATTGATCAATGTTCAGGTAAGAATGGCATTTTATAGTTCTTCTGGTCAGATGATCGGCAATGTGACCAGTAAGTCTGCCTATGGAGGTATCACTGCAGCATTGCCTGAATTATATGCAGAAGCAAGGCATATATTAGGAACTCCCTGGAATATATGGATCGGTGCTAAAAAATTCAGGGGAGATGATATACATATAGCCGATCATTATTTTTTTGATGATCATTCTACACAGGGTATCGGTGCCAGTTATAAGAATAGCAGCTTCGGCATTCTGTTTCCGGGTGCGGTAGACAGCAGCAGTTCGGTACCACCCTATTTTTATTTGAATATAGTGGATGGAACACCACGTATTGGATTAAGGGGAAGAACAGTAGTTGTATTTGAACAGAATTTTCCTTTTAAAGATAAACAGCAATCCATTAAACTGTTGACCGAATTTCATAAACTGGGCGATGCTACAGTGGCTGATACCAGCACAAAATATAACTACCCTTCAGATATTGGTTGGGTGATCGGGGCAAAACATGTTATCAATATCAAAACAGAGAAGCCCGGTTCATTTAATCAGTTTGCTGTTCGGTATGGCAGCGGAATTGCCAATGGTGATGACGGTGGTAATTCATTGACCTGGCTTACCTATGGTGCACCCAATATGAATAGTAAAAAATTTACGGGGGCTTATTGTTTTTCACTGGTTGAGCACTTGATGCTGAACCTGAGTAATAAATTCAGCATTAACGCTTATGGCATCTATACAAAAAATAAAGGCGGATCGGACAGTACCAATAAATCGCCCGATTATTTTGGCAGAGAATTATTCAATAACAAAACAGATCTTGCTTTAGGTGCAAGGGCATTCTTTTATATCACCGATCATTTTGTACTGATGAGTGAATTGCACCATGCCATCAGAAAAGACGGGGACCAGGATCCAGCCGCCATGACAAAGTTTTCTATCGTGCCAACCTATGTTCCTTCCGGAAAAAGAGATCCCTGGGCACGCCCGCAATTCCGTTTCATTTACAGCATTGCGCATTACAATCAATTTGCTTCTGATCATATGTATTCGCCCTTTCTGCAGGAAGTGGGTAAAAAAACATGGGGGCAGTATTTTGCTGTAAGAGTGGAATGGTGGATCTATTAGCATTTGATCAATACTAGATCCATTGGTTGAATTGAATTTAAAATTATCTCAATTTTAATGTGGAAGAGGATAGCATGTTTCAATAAAACGGTGGTTTTATGATAGCAGGTAATTAATTATACTTTAAAAAAAGAAGGGAAATTAAATAAGTATTTAAGCTAATATTGAATAACTTAGAAACCCTGATGGACCCTGTTATTAAAAAAAGGGGAGCCTACATACTGCATAAATTAAGGTTTATGAAACGAATAGTATTGTTATTGTTTGCATTTTCGGTTTTTACTGTTAATGGCCAAGATAAAAGAGTTGTAAAATATTATGATTCGCTCTGGTTCCCTGTTGCAAAAGAAGGAGCAAAATATTATAGCGAATGTTTTGCAGTTGATACTGTATTTCGCATGAACAGTTTTTATTTTCCTTCAAACAAAAAAGAGGGTATTACTTATTTCGCAGATACAATAAAATCATTAAGCCGTATAAATCTGTGTACTGATTATTACGAAAATGGAAATTTGAAAGACTCAATCTCTTATTCAAGGATTGGCAGGCGAACCTTTAATTATGGATTCTATGAAAATGGGAAATTAAAAGATTCCACCAAGTACGACGCTTCGGGAAAAGCGATCAGCAAGTATAATTTTTATCCAAACGGAAAATTAAAAGATTCTACTCATTATGGTGATAAATCAGGCGAATTTGAGACTTTTTATTTTTCTGAGAATGGAAAAAAGATGGCTTATTCAGGGTTAAATTTTCAAAATCAGAAAACTTTAAATATAGCGTATGACAAAAAAGGGAAAATACTACCCAATTATGTTTATATGAAACCTGCAGAGTACCCTGACGGTTTAAAAGAATGGAGTAAGTACCTGGCACGCAATTTAAACAGGGATTTGCCAATGGAAAATGGAGCCCCGCCAGGGAATTATAGTATTATAGTTGATTTTCTAATCGATGAAAATGGGAACATTATCAAAATAAATGCATTAAATGATCCCGGATATGGCATAAAAGAAGAGGCTATAAGAGTAATTAGAAAATCAAAAGCCTGGGAACCGGCAATAAGTGAAAACAAACCAATTCCATTTAAACACTCTCAAAACATCATATTCAATGTTACATATGAGTGGCAGACACGCAAACAAATAGTAAGCTAAGCTTCCTTTTCTTTAAGAATATTTAAACTGCTATACTGTTTTCATTTAATTCTCAAACAATGGGTGGTTTTATAAGACAATCAATTTAAATTAAAAATGCCCCACCATTAAGTGAGGCAAAGAGTATCAATTCAGTAAAATTTTATTTTTGGGACTCTGGTTTTTTATTTACGGGACTTTGTAGAGCATCGACTTTACGTTGCTTTTTATTCATTTTGCTTTCTTGTTTGTCCATTTTAACCTGTTTTTTATCCACCTTATGTTGGGCATTTTTAAGCTTCTCATTTTTCTTGTCGACACTTCGTTGGGCATTATCTTGTTTTAATGTAGGTGTTTGCTCCTGAGCAAAAGAAGGCGTCGCAAAAGCTATACTGCCAATTGCAGCTATAAGTAAGAATTTTTTCAGATTCCGTTTTCCTATTTTAATATTTGTCATTGCGTTTATAATTTGAATTGAATTTATAAATGAATTGTTGCAGTGCAAAGATGTGTACTATTGAATGGGTAAGTGTTACAAAACCTATTATAAGAGTTACATAATTTACACATTATAAGCACTGTTATTATTCTTATTGCTCAGGTTGACCCTATTTTTCCAATTGATGTTAAGCTATTTTGGAAAACGGTCGTTTTATGAGACAACAGGATTTATTTAATCAGCCAATGGAGTTGGTTCAAAACCACTCATGGCAGTTCCTGAGAATTTTCGGATTAGCACCTGTAGAAAAATTACCGGGGCTTCTACCTTCTAAATCATAAAATTCAAAAAGCGATGAGTTTAGTTATATTTTTAGTTGATAGAAAAAATTAGAATAATGATGAAGGACATATTTTACATACTTTTATTTTTGTCTCTTTTTATTTCAGAAGCGACTTTTGGACAAACTAACTCATCATCAAATCTTTTGAATAATAAAAAGTTATTGTTTAAAAAAAGTTATCGAACTGACAATATAATTGGTCTTGCCTATCAAGTTAGTATTTACAAATTAACCTCCTTGGAAAATGTACCAAAACGATTTGCTGGTAATTTTGTAAGTTTTCAAGACAGTGGACGTTTTACAAGTGGTTATTCAGCATGGTGTGGTAATGATAATTTTACCACTGTTTATGGACAGTATGAATTTGTAGACAATGATAATATCCGAATTTCAGTTGAATCAATTAGATATACTGGAGAATGGAAAAAACCGACTGAATTCAGAAAACAAAATTTTTTGACTTTCAAAGTTTCAAAAACAAATAACGGGGTTGTTTATTTGACAAAACAATAAACCTCTCGATTAATCACTGCCAACCAATTTTTGCGATCAGCACCGAGTGGAATGACACCCGTGTTTGTTAGTTCTTTATAATTAATTTCAAAAGGTCTAACTTCAACATACATTTTTTGGTCAAAGTCGTTGTATTGTATCTTTTCATTTTTCAATATTCTTCATAAAAATATATGACTAACCTATCTAAAATTTTACTGTTTACTCTAACATTTATATTTTTCTCTGTGTGTAGCAACGCCCAATTCAAATTACCCAAGGTATTGACTTTCGGAAATTTCACATATTCCATTCCGCATGGGGATTTTGGTACTTTATATAAAACTTATTATAACGGTAATGGTTTTGAAATAGGTGGTGGTATTGGATTCGGTAAAAACATGCTTTTTGCCAGTACAGGTTATATTAGTTATGGCAGTAAAGCAGCGGGAAATTATAATGTTATTCCAGTAAAAATTGGACTAAGAAGATATTTGTTAATGGGATTATTTTTAAACGGTGCAGTCGGACTCGCTAGTCAATCCTATTCTTATAATAGTTATACAAAAAGTTCATTTTTATATGAAGTTGGTATAGGGTTTAAACTTTTACATATAATCGAAATTGGTGGAGCCTATTCTGGTTGGAATAATGCTATTTCCTACAATTTTCCAATGAATGCCTTTTCATTGAAAGCGGGGGTAGCACTAAAATTATAAGTCAAATACACGCATGGCTCCCTTTTTGTACTAAAGGGAACTCTTAAACTCCTGACTTTCACCAAAATTCAAAAATTAGCCTTGCAAATAGTGCCGAAAGGCATAACATAGCTTCAAAATCGGCACTATGCATATGATTCAGTGAATCTTATCGCTTACTTGTATAGAAATATCTTCAAATGAGTTTGGAACTTATGAACTTCAATAAACGGTGGTATTCTGAAACTCTATTTCGCCTATGTTGGTGTTAGTTTCAAATGAAAATTCAATAAAGTAACGCCGCCGCGGTTGGGTGTTTTCACCAACCGGTTTAATGTACACACAACTCCATAGAAATTAGGGCAAATATTAGGAATGAAACTTTGTTGGTGAAAAACACCAACAAAGGCGAAAGATAGCATGTTTCAATAAAACAGTCGTTTTATGAGACACAAGGTAACTTAAAGAAAAGGCTCATAGTGGTAAGGTTTATTGTATTGGCATTACCCAATTCTATTGCAGTTTGATTAGGTTAGGCTGGAATAGAACAGCATGAAAACACAAAAATTACATACTTAAATTTGGTCACAAAAAAAAACATAGACCTACTATTTATGAGTTTATTACCGATACAGTACCACCATTTATAACGCAACTTTAATTATTCATAGCAAAATATGGTGCCTATAATAAATGGCTTTCGGTTTTGTTAGTTACATTTTTAAGAATTTTATTTGTAGGTTTAACTTTTGAATGGGAAGGATAAACATGAAACTTTATTTATCAATTATTCTAATTTTTTTCGCTTGTACTAGAACAACTGCACAGCATAAATCTCTCACTATTCCTGCAAAAGATTCGGCAAATAATCAATGGGAATTTTCGCTATGGGGTGATTATTTATTGAAGCCTGATAATGGCAGTTATTTCAATCCTACTTTTTATGCAGATAACAAATCACTAAGAATTGAAGGGAGATATAATTATGAAGCTTTAAATACAGCTTCTGTATTTGCCGGCTGGAAATTAAACACAGGCAAAACGCTTACGCTAGAAGCCATACCCATGGTAGGAATGGTGTTCGGACAAACTAATGGTATTGCTCCGGCAATAGAAGCACAATTACAGTATAAAAAATTTGACTTTTATATCGAAAGCGAATACATGATCGACTTTGCGGGAAAAGAAAATAATTTTCTCTTCACTTACACAGAATTGGCTTACAGAATTTGCAAACCTGTCAGGGTCGGTCTGGCTGCTTTAAGAACAAGATTATACCAAACAGAATTAGAGATACAAAGAGGTTTTTTTGGGGAATATTATTTCGGAAGATTCAGAACAGGGCTCTATTATTACGATCCTTTCACTTCGAGCAATTTTGCAGATATTTCTTTCTCAGTTGACTTTTAGAAAGTATGATCAGAATCAGCTACTTTAATTTCATGAGCTAGCTGCTTAATCCTTTGTCAGTAAACTGTAGTACTAAAATACGGATGCACAATCTCTATGTTTCAGCCCTGATTCAATTCAAATATATTACGTAATTAATTCTGTAATTAATGTGTAGTTATACAAATGACATAATAACTATTATGTAGTTATTTGAATTACAAAAGAAGCATTTCATGATTTAAATCATATTCTTAATAGCCATTTTGCTTATACAATTTCATTTCATGAATTTAATTTTATATGGCAACAATGTAGATGTTTATTTTTTTAAGTAAACAAAGGCAGAAAGAGAAATTAATCCTTAATCTATAACCGCAACGAATAAAGTAAAATGAACGTTTACTTGTCATATAAAAATGAAATAAAATCCCATTTCCTTAGTAGTTGGCCAACTTGTTTTATCCTCTATCTCATTAAAAAATCCTTGAGCATTACTTACAATAATGCCAATAATTTTTCTCACACTCGTACTACATTAAATGTAGCTGTTACTACAGACTTTCTAGCTACTATGTTAGAAGCAAATACAGTAAACTATATTGAAAAAATAAATACTCGCACCATACAATCTTATCATATGAAAAAAGTAAATTTAATTCTGGCCCTTATTAGTTTACTTGCTGTCTCATTAGCTTTTGGGCAGCAGGATAAAGTGATAGACGCTTCAAAGCCTACAAATTTTTACAATTCTATCAATCATGCATTGGAGTATACTTCCCGACCTGACGGTGGAAATTTATTAGGGTACAGAGCTAATTTAGTATTGGCACCTTCAGAAAAAAATCTTATTCTGGGTGAGATCCCTGTTTTATATAACACTGAAAGTAAAAAATTCGGATTAGGAGATATTAGAGGCCGATATTTTTATTTGCCCTATAAAAATTATTCAAAATTCTTTGGTGCTTTTGGGCCCTCTATTGATATCATTGCCCCAACAGGCAATTCGGCAAATGGTATTGGAACAGGACGATGGACTATCGCACCCGGTATCGCAATGGGGCTAATTTTTTCAGAATCTATACAGGTATTCCCGATACTGTCATATCAGTATATCAGTAAGCCGGTGAATACCGATAACTCAACTGGAGAAAATGATATCAACGGGGGCAGCCTTCAGTTTGTAACAGTTATAGTAGCATCTCACAAAACATTCTTTCAGATTACACCAACATTTTCTCAAAGCTATCAAAATGCTGTTGGTTCATTTACTTATATCATGGAAATAAGTTTCGGCTATCAGATGGGGGCAAAGAGTGTTCTTGGTGCTTATTGTAAACGTGCTTTTGAAAATGACCTGACACAAATAAGTGTTGGTTTAACAAAATACTTCTAACAGATAAATTACCCTCAATGCATCATTATAAAATGGTCTCATTGAAAATAATAGGATTAGTATAAAATTATAAAGCAAAAAAAATATAATCATGAAAGACAATTCTAAAATCGATCCAACTTTTCAAAAAGATAGAAGAAATTTAATTGCATTAATGCTTACTGCACCGTTCGCATTAAAGAGTAGTTTGACTGAAGCCGCACTAAATTTACCTGCACCGCAAGTAGCAACAGCCACTTTTGATTTTGCCTCTACAGAAGCAGCCGGCATAAATCCACTTTGTTATGCATCTGTTAATGAATTGAAAGCATTGTTTAAGTCAGGAAAAGCTTCTCCTGTAGACTTATTGAAAGCGCAAATAAAAAGATATGAAGAGCTAAATCCGAAAGTGAATTGTATCACTTTCACGCATTTCGAAGAGGCGATGAAGGATGCCAAAGAATCTGAAAAACGCTACAAACAAGGGAAAGCAAGGCCGCTTGAAGGCATTACAGTAGCACTAAAGGATGAAGTAGGGCATCTAAAAGCTGGATGGAGAACAACGCAAGGTTCATTACTTTTCAAGGAATCAGAACCTGTTATTGAAAACGGAGCGGTTATGGATATGCTAGAAGCAGCCGGTGCTGTAATGCCATTCCAAACAACAGTGCCGGAATTCTACCTATTCGTTGGTGCATCAACACGTGCATGGGGTACCACCCATAATCCTTGGAATCTCCAATACTCCCCCGGGGGATCTTCTTCTGGGTCTGGTGTAGCGCTAGCTGCTGGTTTTACAACACTTGCAATGGGTTCAGATATGGGTGGCTCAATCCGTCTTCCAGCCTCACAAAATGGTCTTTATGGTTTTAGGCCAACATTCGGTCGGGTAGCTAGTGCCGAAATACCTTACTCAACTTCTGGCCCGATGGCCCGCCGTTTTGATGATCTTGTACATCTGCAAAACGCAATTGTTGGACCATCCGAGAAAGTTATGGCTGCAATCAGGCCTCGTCTCGACTATCCTTTCCAATATCCGAAATTATCGGGTTGGCGAATCGCAGTGGATTGGGGATCTGGCATAGCCGATGTTATCCCATCTGTAAAGAATGTAATGTTAAAGGGTATTGAAACACTTCGTGCTGCTGGTTGCATAGTTGATGAAGTTGATTGCGGTTTCTCTAAAAAAGATAAAACAATTTTCTTGCATGGTCTGCTTTCTACTTCTATTGGCAACTTCTTAGAAATAGCAAATGCTAATCGAGATAAGCTATCTCCATATATGGCTGAAATGTTGGATCATGTAAAAGCTGTTGGACCACGACAGGCTGAAGAAGTAGAAGATTTATTAGCGAGATATCATCGACAAGTTCAACAAAAAGTTTTTGGAAAAGGTTACCGTTTACTGCTCATGCCAACCCTTTCTACACCTTTTATCGACGCTGATATGTTTGAAGCTAAAAAGAAAATAAGTGATCCGTGGTTGGGTACTGGCCTAGGCTATGCATTAACATGGCAATGGAATATTCTGAATCGTTATCCAATTGTTGATGTACCACTTGGCTTAGTTGAAAAAAATATGCCTGCTGGTATGCAAGTGATCGGACAAACATTCACTGATCTCGACACTTTCCAATTTGCATCTAATTGGTCTCAAATACGTCCAGCACTATTCAAAGAAGATAAATTTCCAACTTTTTCATATTGAGTAGCCTGCGATAGTAAAATAGATTAACAAAAAACTAAAATATTATGAAATTATCATTAACCATGTTTGCGTGTTTTACAGCAAGTGTTTTATGGTCTTCTATTATTTATTCCCAAAATAACAAACCGGCACAGAATATTAATAAAGAAACAAGTCCAAAGCCTGCAGATTATGTTTTTAAAAACGGGGCTATTTATACCATCGATAGCAAGAATCCAACAGCTGAGGCAGTTGCCGTTTCTGGGAAGAAAATTGTTTATGTTGGAAACAATAAAGGCGTACAATCTTTTATTGGCGATAAAACCAAGTTAATAGACTTAAATGGAAAAATGCTGTTACCTGGTTTCGTTGAATCCCATATACATCCTACGTTGGCACTTTTCACAATGGGCGCAGATTTACAATATGACAACATCAATGAACTGTTAACAAATCTAAAGAAATGGGCAGATGTACACCCAGAAGCAAAGGTTATTCAAGGTTTTGGATGGCGCTATTTTTTGTTTCCAACCTCAGGACCTACCAAAGCAAAACTAGATAGCTTATTTCCCGATCGACCAGTTATGCTAATAGCTATTGATGTTCACAGTGCATGGGTAAATAGTAAGGCACTAGAGATAGCGGGAATAAATGCAAAATCTCCTGACCCTGCTCCTGGACTAAGTTATTTTCAACGTGACGCTAAAACAGGTGAACCAACTGGTTGGGTTGTTGAAACAATGGCTGAGCAGGAACTTTTAGCAAAGTTAGCACCACCAACAATTGAGGCAGTAAATACTGCAACAGCTGAACAATTACCTAAGTTTGCCGCAGCAGGAATTACAGCTGCTTTTGATGCCGGAATTGCCACAATACCTGCTGAGTCAGGGTTTGAAGCCTATCAAAAGTTGGAGAAGGAAAATAAATTGCCTTTACGCATTATAGGTTGCTACTACTGGAACAATCCTGCGGTAACGAACCCTGTGGAAAAGGTGCTGGATTTGCGCAAAAAATTTAATTCTGATCTAGTTAAAATCAACACTTTGAAGATTATGTTTGATGGTGGAGAGTCTCAGCATACTGCTGTTATGTTAAAGCCATACGCAGACCAGCCAAATTCTTACGGCGATTTTCAACTCAATCCTAAACTGGTTACTAAAGCAGTGATTAAGGCGCAAGAAAATGGAATAAATACGCATGCGCATAGCTATGGAGATAGCACAACAAGCACCTATCTTAATTCCATTGAACAAGCGCAAAAAGCTTATCCAAATAGTCCTTCCCGTCATACCGCCGCACATGCTATTTTTCTTACAGACAAAGAAATTTCCAGATTTGTAAAATCGAATGTTACAATGCAAACCTCTGCACAATGGTTTACGCCAGACCCTACATTAGAACTAATGATGAAGATTGTAGGTAATGATGTAGCATCAACGGAATATGCACGGATGAATTCTATTCTAAAGGCTGGAGGGCGCCTAGCTTTAGGAACGGATTGGCCTGCATCAGGATGGGTGGCTACATATCGCCCTCTTGATGCGATACAGGTTGCCTTAACCCGAGCTATTTTGCCGCAATACGGCAAGCAACAGGTCATGCCCATTTTACCTCCTGTAAATGAACGTATCACCTTAGATCAAGCACTTAAGGCTTATACGCTAGATGCCGCTTATGTTCTGGGATTAGAAAATAAAATTGGTTCGCTTAAAGTTGGCAAAGCAGCCGACCTGATTGTTTTGGAGAAAGACCTTCATAAGGTTGCTCCCAGTGAAATTAGCACAACCAAAGTGAAGCTAACTATGATGAATGGAAAGATTACCTATCAGGAAGAATAACAAGTAAGATGTATAAATAATCCGTAAAAGAATAGATATAAAAGATCAACTTTTAAAAACTAAACTATCATAAAATCTAAATCATCATAGCTTTTTTGCATTGATGAGTAGAATTACAATCAGTTAAAAAATGAAATAAATCATGAAATACCTTTTCTTAGCCATTGCCATTGTTGCGGAAGTGATAGCTACAACTGCATTAAAGTCTGCAGAAGGCTTTACAAAACTTGGACCATCCTTAATTGTTGTTCTTGGATATGCTGTGGCTTTTTATTTTCTTTCGCTCACTTTGAAAAGTATCCCAGTAGGAATTGCCTACGCCATCTGGTCAGGCTTGGGTATCACCTTGGTTTCCTTGATTGGCTATTTTGCATATGATCAAAAATTGGATTTCCCAGCCATCTTAGGTTTGGTTCTGATTCTTGCAGGTGTATTGGTGATTAACTTTTTTTCCAAAACGGTATCACACTAAGATTCCTTAATATCACTTAAAAATAGAGGAGCTTTTGCACGCGGTTTTCATGGTCAACATATGTACGGTGATCCAACAAATAATATTCGCCATTGTTGGTGTTAGTTTCAAATGCAAGGTCAATAAAGTAATGCCGCCGCGGTTGGGTGTTTTCACCAACCGGTTTAATGTACACACAGCTTCATAGAAAATAGGGCAAATATTAGGAATGAAACTTTGTTGGTGAAAAACACCAACAAAGGCGAAATAGTTTACTCCAGCATTTTATTCAAGTTTAAGCGGGTCATCTTTTGTAAGTGCATGTGCATTTGCATAGTTAAGCCCTTTGTATTGGCTTGCCACAAAGTTGATGCCTTGTAATAAATGGTTTCTGTAAACAGGATCATTGTAGTTTTCCTTACTGTGTCCAAGGGTAGTAATCCATATATTGCCTCCTTCAAAATGCTGCCACCAAACAGCAGGATAAAAAGTAGAAAATGAGCCTGCATTTTTATTGATCATATCAGCCTGATCCTGTTGTAAAGACTGAATTTCATGCGCCATCAGAACTTTCATCCCGGGATAGAGTTCTTTTCCAAAATAACACTCATCCTCCCTTTCCCATATATCCGGCACTCCCCGCATGGATGGATGCTCTGTATCCATTTTTTTAATACGAAATTTTTGAAATTTGGCATGCCATGAAAAAGTTTCGCCAATCATCATTTTGAACCAATGCCAGTTCCTTTCAGTTCCGGTAACGGAATGAATACCCACAAATCCACCACCCGCTTCTATATACCTTCTGAATGAAAGCCTTTGTTCATCCGAATCAAACACATCATTATTAGTGCTTGCAAAGACAATCATTATATATTTTTTCAAATTTGCTTCGGTAAAAACAGTAGGGTTATCTGATACTTCAACTGAAAAATTGTTTTGAATTCCTAGATCTTTAATACAATCAACTGCCGCAGAAATATTATCATGAATATAGCCCTTCCCGTTTTTTGTATATACAAGAAGATGGCTATTTTTCAACTTATCATTATTACTTTCTGAAGCAGAAAAAGAAAATGCAAGAAAGCAGGTAACCATTAAAGACAGATACGATAAAAATGGCAGTTTACATTTTTTCATAGAAGTTACAGTTAAGAGGCCAATTATTTGAAGGATAAAAGAGAATGCCTGATTTTTTTATCTTTTTGTTATTTAAAGTCTTTTTTTCATTTGTTTTTTATGATTGTATGTAAATGTGAAGTCTGTCTATAATAACACAAGAAATCACTAAGTTTCTTCTACCCACAAAATAACTTTCTTTAAGTAATTAAACTAAAATATATTTTCACCAACACAATCATTTTGAAAATCCCAATAAAACCTTCGGCTAATAGCTTCGTTAACTCTTAGGATAGCTGTGTAATTCTTAAACAATGGATCGTTTTATGCTAATGATTTAAATGGTAACACTCTGTTTGCCATTATTGAACATGCAAACTTTAGAGATAAAGTTGTTACGCAATTAAAAATAAAATAATGATATAAGTAAAGTCTATTAAAAAAGCATGTAGTTTTGCCTTGAGGTGATTTTAACTATATGCCTGGGCTTGCCCCACAATTCAGGAAACTGAATATTTTGTTCAGCTGTTTACAACTGAAAAACAGACTCTACCCTTTCTATTCTCTGTTATTGATAATACTATCTCCTTTTTTTTCAACTATCCTTATTGCTCAAACAAATTGTGTTTGTGCGTATTGCGGCTATAAATGCGGAACAGGGCATGCCGCTAACTGTAAATACTCAAATAACGGGAGCTCCAGTAATTCTAGTAGCAGTAGCAGTACAAACTGGTTTCAGGTTCATAAAGAAGAAAGGGAAGAGCAAAAATTAAGTAATGCAACCCAATACAATAATAAAGGTATAGAAGAGTATAAAAAACAAAATTGGTCTGAAGCTTTAAAATATTTTAAAAAAGCATTGCGAAATAATCCTGATGATAATGTTATCAAACAAAACTTAAAAAACGCGGAGGATAATTATAAAAAAGAGGCTGATCGAAAAAAAGCTAATGAGGAATGGGATAAGACAGCAAAAATTATACAAGAAAATCAGCGTAAGTTATTAGAAGAACAAAAACTAAAAGAGGCAGAGCAACAGCAAGCAGCAGAAAAAGCTAAAAAAGAAGCAATTGAAAAAAAGTTAGACGAAGCAGAACAAAAAATTGAATCACTGCAAAAAGACATATCCGGTATTCAAAAATCTTTGAAAGTTTATTCAAAATCTTTACAGAATAATACTGTAGAGTTTGAAAAATGGGCTTCTACAGTTGATGAATCTTATAATGATGTTATTAAAAACTCAAAAGAATATTTAGCTAAGATGTTCATCAAATATAATTTGATGGGAGCATTAAGGCCTGATGAACAGAAAGAAATATATGCGCAATTAAGAAAAGTTCTTGGCAGTTCAAATCCAGAACTGCAAAAATGGCTTACCATAGAAAGTAATGCTAAAGGAATTGATTTAGATAAACTACAAGATGTAATTGATAGGGTTAATCTTGGAGGAGATTTATCCGATTTACTCAATGACGATAAAGAGCATACCAGTAAAAATTTGGATGTACTATTATTTGCAAACAGTCTTATTGAAACTATGCATTTGAACAAATATGAAGCAATAATTAAGACTTCAAAACCTTTTGGTGCTTTAGATATGCCCGGCGAATATTTTGATCAAGCAAAAATGATTGGCGAAACTTACGCTGACCTTTCTTCTATTTGCTACAGTTGGTTCATGATTAGAAAATTATCAAACGATAATGATGCTTTTGCTTTAAACATCAATAGCTTATCCTATAGAATGCAATATGAAATGAAAGAAATTGATTGTTTAAAAAAATGTAAGGCAAATTATACTACAGGCTGTATTGAACATTGTACTGGCGTTACCAGATTTGGTTCACCACCCCCATTGTTAAGGTAACCCATAAACTTTCTTTTATGAAAATTCAAACATTTATTCATTGCTATCGCTTTCATTGTATTCTTCTAGTAGTAATCCTTTTGTTATCAAACAAAATTTTAAATGCACAGCAAACTGCTGAAGGTTATATGCTAAATGCATCGCCAGAAAAAAAGGCATTTGAATATCAGGGTCTTTTTGCTTTTGAAAAAGATAAAAAATTTGGCTTTGTAGATTATAAACAAGAATTAGTTATCGAATGTAAATATGATAGTGTACTCAATTTTCAGGATGATGGTTTTGCAAGTGTTAAACTTAATGGCAAATGGGGTATCATTAATATAAATGGATTACAAGTAGTAAAATGCATCTACGAAGAAACAGGCAATTTTGTAAATGGAAGATGTAGAGTAAAACTGAACAATAAATGGGGATTTGTGAATAAGCAAGGAGTTAATGTAATTGAATGCAAGTATCAGGAAATTACTAATTTTTATCAGGGTGTTGCTTGGGCTAGACTAAACAATAAATGGGGGCTTATCGATCTTCACTCAAATATTCTATCCTCTTTTCGCTTTGACGATTACAAACCCTTTGCTGAAGGATTTTCATGGGTTAGAATAGATAAAAAATGGGGATTTATTAATCAACAGGGAATTCTCTTAATTCCTTGTACTTATGATTGGGCTGAAAGTTTTAATGAAGGCTTTTCAAGAGTAAGGAAAGAAGATAAGTGGGGTTTTGTAAACAAAAATGGTGATGTTGTCATCGGACTACAATATGAAAATGCAGAAGATTTTATTGAAGGATTAGCAGCAGTTAGCATCAATGCCAAATCGGGATATATTGATCCACTAGGCAAGCAAATTATACCATGTATCTATAATTCGGTTGGCCCATTTACACAAGGGTTAGCCAGAGTAGAAAATGAACAAAGTAAAGTTGGGTTAATAAATAAACAAGGCGTATTATTAGTGCCATGTTTGTTTGATGATATTGGAACATTTTCAAATGGATATATTAAAGTTGAACAAAACAATCATTGGGGATATTATAATGAAAAAGGAGAATTGGCAATACCATGCAGGTATGAAGAAGCTGATAATTTTAATGAAGGAGAAGCATATGTAAAAAATGGCGACAGCTATTATATCAATACTAAGGGGGAATATAGCAGATCAGCTATTACTACCAATACTTCAACTCCCGACAATGAATTAGAGAATATTATTATTGATTATATTAATCAAAAAGGAGATTTAGTTATTCGGGGCGTTAAAGGAAGAATTAGTTTCGGTTTTATAGATAGTATTACACAAGTTCGAGAAAATAATAAATGGGGATTCATGAACAATAAGGGAGAATTGATTATCCCCTGTGTATATGACAGTACAGGTGCATTTTCTGAAGGACTTGCAACCGTAAATTCAAATAGTCAATGGGGCTATATTTTTAAAGACAAATCAAGTGCTTTTTCCAACACATTCGATCATGCCTATAGCTTTTATAAAAATATTGCTATAGTTAAAATGGGCAATCTCTTTGGTTACATTAATAAGTCTGGCAATTATATTATTCCTTGTCAGTTTGAAAAAGCATTCCGTTTTAACGAAGGAATTGCAATAGTTAAAAAATCCGGAAATTATGGCTTCATCAACAAAGAAGGAAACACTATAATACCATGTAAATATGAAGACTTATATGACTTTAACAATGACTTAGCATGTGCACAATTAAATTCTTCCTTTGGATATATTAATAAACTAGGAGAAGTTGCAATACCTTTTATTTATGATAAAGCATACAGCTTTAGTGAAGGTCTTGCTAAAGTAAGCATCAACGAACGTTACGGTTTCATTAATACACAAGGGAAATTAATTATCCCATGTAATTATTTACGAGCAAGCAACTATTATCATGGAACTGCAAGGGTTATGACAGATGATAATAAATGGGCTTTGATTAATACTGAAGGTAAAATAATAAGCACAGAAAAATTTGATTTCATATATGACTTCTCGGAAGGGTTAGCAGAAGTAAATCAGAATAACAAATGTGGTTTTATAAATGAACTGGGCACCTTGGTAATTCCTTGCAAATATGAATTTATATTTTCTTTATTTCATGAAGGAAAAGCTCCAGTCAAAATGAACAATAAAATTGGGTTTATTAATAAAGAGGGTGTGTTTATTATTCCACCAAAATACAAAGAGTCTTTATTTTTTTCTGAAGGGCTAGCTCCTGTAATACATTATTCTGAATAATTATTATTGACCAATGCAGACATATCATTTCAATACGAGTTTTAACCCTTAATACTTTAGTATGAAAACAACTATTATTCTTACGCTATCAATCCTGTTTTCAATTATAACAATTAACGCCTTTTCTCAGAACACAGAAAATCTTTTGGGGCTTAAATTGAATTACGAATCGCAGGAAGTTATTTTATCAGTTGTCACTACAGGTTGCACGCAAAAAAGTGATTTTAAGTTTACTGTTAAAAATGATACATTAACAATCATTCGTATTAAAGAAGATAATTGTAAGGCAATGGCACGTGAGACTACATTCTCGTATTCATTTCAGGCAGCAGGAATAAACCCTAATAAAACGTTTACCATTAAAAATAGTTTTATAGGAAACCCTTTACTAACTGACCTCAAATAAAGGGAGTTTACTAATGAATAATAATATCATACAGCAGGTGAAAAAGAGAAAATTGATATAGAAACAAAAAAGTGTTATTACATCATTCTTTTCGAAAATGGATTCATTCTGTTGAAATATAAAAGTCCTTATGTTAAAGCAAAAAAATAGAAACATTAATACCATTAGTCATTATTTCCAATTTACCGGTAAACTTAGATAATATGAAAAACAAGGCATTTGTAAAACCAACAAAGGGGTCATTGATAGCAGGAATTATTGTTGCAGGTATGATGTTTTTATTCGGGCTTTTTTTTATGGGGTTATTAAGAGAAGATGACTCACAAGTAGGAATTGTATTTGTAAGTTTTTGGTTGCTTGCAATGCTAGTTATCATTGGAACATTCACTTACAACTTAGTCAACTATGATAAAAACACGAATTCTATGGCAGGAGAAGAAATCATTCTGCCAGATTCATTTCTCCCAAATGAAAATAAATTAGATTTCGAGGAACGACTTCATAAAATAGAAAAGCTTAAAAACGAAAGGCTAATAAGCGAAAAGGAATATTCAGAAAAGCGTAAAGAAATAATGAATGAACGATGGTAAAAATATATCTAAGCATTTTATATTCAAATCACTTTAAATAAAGCGCTATTTAAAATGTTATTTCTCGAATATCTTTGAAGAAATATAACATAAATACAGCCCGCAGAAAGAAATCTTACAATTATAGCTACCTTTGTCGCCGCTACCCAAAAGAGAAACTTATGATACAGAAAATACTGTTATTTTTTGCAACTGCATTTATTATTGGCTCAATGCAATTGGCATCTGCCCAAAAAAAAGACAGTACCCATACAAAGGATTATAAAAATGTGATCCGTTATAATTTATCGAGCGGCGCTTTATTTGGCATCAATAAATGTATCATTTTCGGTTATGAAAGAGTGGTGTCGCCGCATCAAAGTTTTTCTGTTAATATCGGAAGCAATAGTTTACCCGGTTCTTTTTCTTTATCGAACGACAGTATCAGCTTAACCAATACAAAAAGCTCAAAAGGTTTTAATTTTTCGGTGGATTATCGTTTCTATCTGTCTAAAGAAAACAAATACAATGCCCCGCATGGGGTTTATATTGGCCCTTATTATTCCTACAATCATTATACAAAATCAAACAGTTGGAATTATCAGCAATCGGGCTCATCTGCCCAATTGGTGAATACCGATATCGACCTGGCCATTCATTCAGTTGGTGTAGAATTAGGGTATCAGTTTGTACTTTGGAAAAGGCTAACATTGGATATGGTATTAATTGGTCCGGGTATCTCGGCCTACAAAATGAGTGCTGATATTCAAAGTAGTTTAACGGAATCGCAAAAGCAAAAATTAAGGGATGTATTGGTACAGGTGGTGAGTCAGAAATTCCCGGGACTGAACTATGTTCTGGCTGATCAACATTTAGACAGTAAAGGCACATTCAATGTTACAAGCCTTGGTTTCAGATATATCATTCATGTAGGTTTTAGATTTTAATACCCTCCTATCCACTGGCTATCATTTGTGAACAAATATCGAGTTCACTAAATAGATCATTCCTCCAGCGCCGAGTTCCGGCTTCATGCAGCAGTTTATACTAATTAAATTTAGCTATTGAACGGCTTTTTTTTTGACATCATCTGCAAGATTTTGCACCCTAAAACAGAGCTTAAAAATGGCCCCAAATACAAGCCCAAAAACAGCCTGAATTATTTGTTATTTAATAGGTTATTTATTAAATTTAATATAAATTGCCTAACATAAAGTCATGAAATATGAACCGTATTTATTCCTTTTTTTTACCCCTTTTTCTCCTGATGCTGCTGGTTTCTTGTAGCCAAAACAAGGAGCAAGCACAGGCAATAATTCCTGAAGTGAATATTGTAACAGTAGGACAAGAAACAGTGCCTATCTTTTCTGAGTATGTAGGGGAAACTTATGGCCAGGATGATATTCAGATCCAATCAAGAGTGGACGGATGGATCACTGCCATGAATTTTAAGGAAGGTGATCTGGTGCAGAAAGACCAGTTATTATATACAGTGGATGATCTGCCCATTAAAAACAAGATCGATCAGGCAGATGCAAAATTAGCAGAAGCAAATACTGCCAAAGTAAAAAACAAAGCGGAGTTAGACAGGGTTCAACCCCTTACTGCCATGCATGCATTAAGTGAACGTGATCTGGATGCTGCCAAAGCGGCTTATCAGGCTTCATTAAGTCAGGTGGATGCAGCACAAGCTGCTTTACGCAATGCAAAAATAGAGTTGGATTATACACGTATCAAAGCCCCGATCACCGGTGTGATCGGCATCAGCAAAGTAATGGTAGGTGATTATATCGGCCATTTAAATACGGGTGCCCCATTAAATACCATTTCATCCATTAACAGTGTACGTGTTCGTTTTTCAATCAGTGAGGATGAGTATCTGAAGTTTGCAAAAACAAAGAATAATACAGATCATAAGATCCTACAAAATCAGATCCCTGTTCAGTTGGTATTAAGCGATGGTAGTCTTTATGATGAAACAGGTACGATCAGTTTAACCAACCGGCAAATAGACCCTGCCACGGGTTCCTTATTAGTACAGGCTTCATTCCCGAATACAAAACATCTTTTGAGACCGGGTCAATATGTAAAGCTTCGTTTGCAAACTGATCTGTATAAAGATGCGGTTTTAGTGCCGCAAAATGCAGTGAGTCAAATGCAAAATGTTTATCAGGTCTTTGCTTTGGGCGACAGCAATAAGATCAACCCAACCATCATTGTTCCGGGAAAGAGGGTCGGCAGTAACTGGATCGTAACAAAGGGTTTAAAAGCGGGTGATAAGGTTGCCATTATTGGGAATGCCCTGATAAGACCAAATGTACCGATCAACCCAACCATGATCCCTTGGAATTACGACAGTACTTCAAAACAATAATCTTTACTACCAACTGATTTCTATGAGTGAATTTTTTATAAGACGACCTATCGTAGCAATGGTGATCAGCATTTTCATTGTGATCATGGGTTTATTAACCTTGCAGGGTATTCCCGTTTCTAAATATCCGGAGATCACACCACCCATGGTGCAGATCTCGGCAAACTATACAGGTGCCAATGCAGTGGACATGGAACAAACTGTTGCCACTCCTATCGAACAACAGGTGAATGGTGTGGAGAATATGATCTACATGAAATCTGTGAATTATAATGGCACCATGCAATTACAGGTTTCATTTGAAGTAGGTACCGATCTTGATAATGCAAACATGCTTACACAAAACCGTGTATCAAGAGCCAATCCATTTCTTCCGCCCGAAGTGATTAATCTGGGCGTGAATGTTAAGAAGTCATTGACCTTCCCCCTGCTCCTGTTTTCTTTGTACAGTCCCAACAAAACATATGATGCAAACTTCATCAACAACTATGCATTCATTAATTTACTGGACGAGATAAAACGTATCAAAGGTGTGGGCGATGTTAGTGTGATGGGCAGCAGCGAATATGCCATGCGTGTTTGGGTGAAGCCCGACAGATTAGCGAAATTAAAGATCACAGCATCGGATGTAGTGAATGCCATCAAAGCTCAAAATAATATTGTACCGGGCGGTAGTTTCGGGGATGAACCTTCCACACCGGGAGTTCAAAATTCGTATACGGCCATACTGCAGCAACGTTTGGTATCGGAAGAAGATTTCGGTAATATCATTTTAAAATCGAACAATAACGGTGCGCAAGTAAGATTGAAGGATGTAGCGAGAATTGAACTGGGATTGCAGATGTATAATCTGAGCAGTAATTTAAATGGAACGCCCTGTGCTGTAATCGCACTCTATCAAATTCCGGGTGCCAATGGTTTGGATGTTGCCAACAAGGCGAAGGCTAAAATGGAAGAATTGAAAACAAGATTTCCGCAGGGATTGGATTATAAATTAAGTTTAGATACAACAGAAGCCATCACAGTTGGTATTGAAGAAGTGCTGCATACTTTATTTGAAGCAGTGATACTTGTGATACTGGTAGTGTTCTTATTTCTGCAGGATTGGCGTGCTACATTGATCCCATTGATCACAGTTCCTGTTTCATTGATCGGAACATTTATGTTCTTCCCATTATTGGGATTTTCTGTGAATCAACTTTCCTTATTGGGAATGGTATTGGCCATTGGATTAGTGGTAGATGATGCGATCGTAGTAGTGGAAGCCGTGATCCATGAAATTGAACATGGCCTTTCACCAAAAGAAGCTACACAAAAAGCGATGAAAGAAGTGGGCGGACCGGTTATTGCTATTGCTGTTATTTTATGTGCGGTATTTATTCCCGTGGCATTATCAGGTGGTATCACCGGGAGATTGTATCAACAGTTTGCTATTACCATCGCCATATCTGTGGCTTTATCTGCTTTCAATGCATTGACCTTAAGTCCGGCTTTAGCAGCCATCTTATTGAAACCGAAGAAACCAAGCAAGAGTTTATTGTCGAAATTCTTTGATGGCTTTAACAGATACTTCGACAAATTCACGGGCGGATATATTAAAGTGGCGGGCTTTGCTGCCAGAAAATTAGTGATGACCGTATTTATTTTGATCGGCATTTGTGTGCTCACTTTTGTATTAGGTATGAAAGTGCCCGGCGGTTTTGTACCTGAAGAAGATGAAGGTTATTTCATGATCGGCATTCAGTTACCTGATGCTGCTTCCAAACAAAGAACAGAAGAAGTATCAAGAAAAGTAGAAGCTTATTTTAAGAATGTGGAAGAAGTGAATACCTATACTGCCATCAATGGTTACAATATGATGTCGGGAACTGCAGCGCCAAATTCAGCCATGGGATTCATCAGTTTGAAACCCTGGGCTGAACGACATAGATCAGCAGCGCAGATCATTGCAGAAATGAATAAGATATTGAACAAGAATATCACGGACGCAACTGTGATCGTTTTTGGTCCACCACCCATTCCCGGTTTAGGAAGTGGTGCTGGTTTTACCATGATGCTGCAAGATAAAGAAGGAAATTCGCCACAGTACTTGGCACAGCAAACACAACGTTTTATTGCCATTGCATCAAAGCGTCCAGAGATCGGTAAGATCTATACATTGTACAGAGCAGCAGTGCCGCAAAAGTCCATTCAGGTTGATAAAGAAAAAGTACAGAAGTTGGGTATTCCATTGCAAGAAGTGAATGGAGCCATTTCAGCTTATCTGGGTGGATCATTCGTCAATAATTTCAATTCATTCGGCAGACAGTACAGAACGTATATTCAGTCTGATGCTCAATACAGAATGAAGCCCGATGATATCAATCAATATTTTGTGAGAGACCCTTCAGGTAATATGATCTCATTAGGTACACTGGCAAAAGTTAAAGACACTATTGGTCCAAGTTTTACCAATCACTTTAATATATATCGTGCTGCCGAAATAAACGGTGTGCCTGCACCCGGTGTCAGTTCCGATATGGCCCTTCGCGTTTTAGAAGGGGTGGCTAAAAAAGTATTGCCGGCCAATATCGGATATCAATGGAGCAATACTTCTTATCAGGAAAAAGAAGCATCGGGTAAGGGTGCCAGTGTATTTGGAATGGCTTTGTTATTTGTATTCCTGATCCTTGCTGCACAATATGAAAGCTGGAAACTGCCATTCAGTGTTTTAATGGGAACACCATGGGCAGTGATGGGTGCTTTACTTGGACTATTTATTGGCGGCCTGTTCGCTGCAACTTATGTAAACAATGTATTTGCACAGATAGGACTGGTGATGTTGATCGGATTGAACGCAAAGAATGCGATCTTAATTGTAGAGTTTGCAAAAATGAAAATGGAGAATGAAGGAATGGAACCATACAAAGCTGCCATTGAAGGTGCAAGACTTCGTTTCAGGCCCATATTAATGACATCACTTGCATTTATATTGGGTGTGATCCCTTTGATGACTGCCAGCGGTGCAGGTGCTGAAGCAAGAAAAGTAATGGGTACATCCGTATTCAGCGGCATGGTGGTTGCCACCATTATTGGTGTGATCCTGATTCCTGCTTTCTTTGTGATGATCGAAGGAAACAAAAAGAAAAGAAATATTGTTGCTGATACAACAGATTCAAATTCTACAACTCATTAAACCATGAAAAAGTTTAGAACCCTATTTATACTAATCACTGTTTTGTTGGGGAGTTGCATGGTAGGTTCAAAATATCAGCAACCTGCTGTTGTTACACCTACCGGCTTTTCCGACAATGCAAATGCAGATACCGTTGCATTGGTCAAATGGTTTGAATTGTTTAAGGACACAGCTTTGCAATCCCTCATTAAAACAACATTATCGAATAATAAGGATCTGTTGACGGCAGCATCCAGGGTAGAAGAAGCAAGATTACAAACCGATATTATCCGTATCAATCAATATCCTTCTTTTGGTTATCAGGTACAAGCCGGTGGTGGTACTGCAGGTACAAGTGCATTGAAAGTTGGAGCAGGATTGAACAGTGGTCTGCTAAGTGCTCTTGGTGTATTGAACTGGGAGATCGATCTCTGGGGTAAATTACGCAGGGCAACTGCTTCTGCACAGGCACAGTTCTTAGCGATCGATGAAAACAGGAATGCATTTAGAGTGAGTTTGGTTGCACAAACCGCTTCCCTATATTTTTTATTGCGCGATCTGGATAACCGTTTATTAATTGCGCAAAGAACTTTAGCATCCAGAAAAGAAAGTACAAAGATCATATCAGAAAGATTCGATAAAGGGTATATCGCTGAGCTGGATAAATTTCAGGCCATCCAACAGGAAGCACAGGCAGCTGCCTTGATACCCAATATTCAAAGGCAAATCGCACAAACAGAAAATGCATTGAATGTATTGATGTCGAGAAATCCGGGGCCGATCTCGAGGGGGCAAAATATTTTCGATCAGATCTTGCCACCCGACATCCCTGCTGGACTGCCTTCGCAATTACTGCAAAGAAGACCGGACATAAGAGCAACAGAAAAAACATTGCAGGCACAATTTGAAAGGATCGGAATTGCTCAGGCATCGATGTATCCCTCTTTTTCATTAACAGGAATCTTAGGTTTTGCAAGTCCGCAATTGAATACATTGATCAGTGATGGTTTTGTGGCAAATGGTTTTGGTGGCATTACCGGGCCAATCTTCCAGTTCAACCAAAACAAAAAAAGAGTAGAAGTTGAAAAAGTAAGAACAACACAAATGCAACTGCAATATGAACAAACTGTACTAAGTGCTTTTGCCGATGTAAATAATGCACTTGTATCTTCAAAGACCTATGCGGAAGAATATGATAAAAGAAAAATTCAGGCCGATGCCGGAAGAAAAGCTTTGGAACTTTCCAATGCAAGATATAATTACGGGTATACCTCCTATCTTGAAGTATTAACACAGGAAAATAGCTTGTTTGATGCAGAATTACAAGAGTCACTTTTACTGCAGCAAAGATTAAATGCCATTGTTAGTTTGTATAAAGCCTTGGGTGGAGGTTGGAATTAGGCCGTTAATGCCCTTTTAAAATATAACACAACAAAGAAAGACAGATATCCTTAAAGATATCTGTCTTTTTAACTATTTAGGGCTTCGGCTTGATACCGAATTTAGTTAAATATGACTAAAAAACCTGTTCATAAATATATCTTAGCATAAGAAGATTTACCTTAGAGAAATATTTAAAATATTCTGTAATCGTACGGGTGATCAATGCCTGATAAATCAACTTAAAACAATCAAATGAAAAGACTTCAGTTACTCTTATCTGTTCTTATTATCGCTTTATGTATCGGCTCCTGTAAGGTTGCCAAAGAACCAAATGGCGTTTGGGTGAACACAGAAAAAAGGCAGGGAAAAACTTTCAATAAGGTTTTCATTGTAGTGGTAACCGGTAATTTAGAAGCCAGGGCTTTATTGGAAACTGATATTGCCAATATTATTATTAAAAAAGGATACCATGCAGTGAAAAGCATCGATGTTTTGCCTCCTGATCTGAAATCAAATTCTACCATTCCTACCAAGGATGAGATCATTAAAAAAGTAAAAGAAGCAGGCTGTGATGCTGTTTTTATAGCATCGGTTTTAAAGAAAGAAGCGGATGTAAATTATACTGCCGGTACTGAAGCTTATACAACATTACCCTATGCAACCATGCCTTACAGCGGCTGGGGTGGTACCTATTTCGGTTATTACAGTTATGCCCAATCTACAGTAAGTACGCCTGGTTATTACTCGAAAGAGAAAACCTATTTTATACAGAGTAATCTCTATGATGCTGCATCGGCAGAGATCATGTGGTCGGTACAGTCAAAGATCTTAGATCCTCAATCGCTGACACAATTCAGTAAAGACTATACTAATAAATTGATCGGCCAGCTCAAGCAAGAGAAATTATTCGTTAAAAAATAAGTATACAAAAACAATATTGTATGTATTCAAGAATTTATTTGTCACTCATTGTTTTACTACTCACCGTATCGCTGTCAGTACAAGCCCAGGATGTCTGGCCTAAAGATGTGGCACTATCCGGTGGTGGCAAAGTAACGGTCTATGAGCCACAACCTGAAAGCTTAAGCGGGAATAAAACAACAGGAAGAGCTGCTGTATCCTATCGTAAAACTGCAAATGCGGAACCAATTTTCGGAGCTATCTTTTATACCGCCATTATGAGCACTGATAAGGATAACAGAATGGCCGAATTGGAATCCCTGGATGTTACGAATGCAAAATTTACCGGGATCGATGACCAGGCACAGGTAGATCAAATGGTAGCCGCTATTGAAAAAGAAGCACCCGGCTGGAACTTGAAGATATCACTGGACGAATTGATCACTGCAATCAAAAAAGATAATAGTTCGGCAACGAATGATCAGTTTAAAAATGATCCTCCTAAAATAATCTATCGCAATAAACCCACTACCCTTGTGATATTAGATGGAGATCCTAAAATTCAGAAAGACAAGGATCTGGATGCCGATAAAGTAGTGAACAGCCCTAATCTGATCTTTAAAGAAGGTAATCAATGGAATATGTATGTGGGTGGTATCTGGTATAAATCTTCTTCGATTAAAGAAGGATGGAAACAAAATACAGCACTCTCGACCAAATTGAAATCAGTCAATGATCAGATCAAGAAACAGGAAAAAGAAAACAATGGCGGTAAAGAACTAACTGAAAAACCCGTTGTAACTGACATCATTGTTGCAACAGAACCAACAGAATTACTGCAATCAAAAGGCGAAGCTGATTACAAAACGATACAGAACACTTCTCTGCTCTACGTTTCCAATACTTCGAATGAGATCTTTAAGGATATCAACAGTCAGAAAACCTATGTTCTTTTAGCAGGTCGCTGGTATACTTCAACCAATATTAATGGTCCTTGGACTTATACAGCAGCTGATCAATTACCTGCCGATTTTGCAAAGATCCCCGAAGGATCTGATAAAGATGGTGTACTCGCCAATGTAGCCGGTACAGATGCTGCAGAGGAAGCAAAGATTGATGCAGAGATCCCGCAAACAGCTAAAGTGGATAGAAAAACAGCTACAGTAAAAGTTGAATATGATGGTGCTCCAAAATTCAAACAGATCGAAGGCACTTCTTTGCAATTAGCAGAGAACAGTAATATTACTGTGATGATAGATCCTGCAGGAAGATATTTTGCTTTGGATAACGGGATCTGGTTCGTTAGTAAAAATCCAACAGGCCCATGGGAAGTAGCGAATGAAAGACCCAAAGATGTAGAAAAGATACCGGCAAATAGTCCGGCATATAATTCAAAATACGTGTACATCTATGATAATACACCTGAATATGTGTATGTGGGTTATACAGCAGGTTATATGGGTGGATATGTGTATGGGCCTACCATTGTATATGGTACCGGATTCTATTATCACCCCTGGTATGGCAGTGTGTATTATCCACGCCCGGTCACATGGGGATTTGGATTCAGCTATAATCCATGGACCGGATGGAGTATGGGATTTGGCGTTAATTATGGCTTCATGCATATTGGATTTGGCTGGGGTGGCGGATATCATGGCGGAGGCTGCTGGTTTGGACCACCCATGTATCGTCCACCATACAGACCCCCTTATCATGGAGGCGGATATTATGGCGGTGGCAATCATGTAAATCATTATGGCAACACGAATATTACCATTAATAATAATCACAATAATATTTACAATAATCATCAAGGGGTATCAACCAAAAATATTGACCGCAGTAACTATAACAACAATAACAGTAAGGTAGGCAACAATGCAGTCGGTAATAATAAGGTCAACGGAAACAATAAAATGGGCAATACCTCCGGCGGCAATAAGAATAATGTTTTTGCGGGTAAGGACGGAAGTGTTTATCAGAAAGATGCAAAGACCAATAACTGGAATACTAGGGATAATAAAACGAATAACTGGAAACCTGTAGGAAATGATAATGCCAACAGGGTATCTGATCTCAATAATCAGCAAAAAGCCAGGGATCGAAGTAATACAAGACAAAATAATTTCAATCGTGATGTACCCAACCGGACTCAATCAAGGCCTGCACAGTCTAGCAGACCTGCGAGCCGTCCAACTGGCGGAGGAGGAAGAAGAGGATAAACTATACATTTTTGAATAAAAAAAGAGACATTGAAAGATGTCTCTTTTTTTATTATCTAAACTTAACACTAACTCAAAACAGCCTTTCTTATATTTGAAGTCAACGAAAAAGAAGCATGTCAAAAAAACAATTCATTCCGAGAGATATCAGTTGGCTCAGTTTTAATGGAAGGGTTTTACAGGAAGCAAATGATCCATCTGTCCCTCTGGAACAACGCATTCGTTTTTTGGGTATATATTCCAATAACAGTGATGAGTTCTTTCGTGTACGTGTGGCCACTTTAAAACGCATGATCGAATTTGCGGAGAAGCGGAAGAAACTGAATATGCATATGGAGGATGACCCGCAGAAGATCCTGGATGCTATTCAAACCATTATTTTACAACAACAGAATGAATTCAACAGGATCTGGGAAGGCATTTTAAAAGAACTGCGAAAAGAAAAAATATTGTTGGTCGATGAAAAACACCTGAACAGGGAACAACAAAAATTTGTCCGCAATTTCTTTGATGAGCATGTACGCAGTAATGTGATTCCCCTAATGATCGAAAGCCTGCCCCAATTACCCTATCTCCGTGATAAAAGTATCTATCTGGGTGTGGTGATGAATAAAAAAAATACGGCTTACAAACAAAAATATTCATTGATAGAAGTTCCTGCAAGAGCAATAGGACGCTTTGTGGAACTGCCCTCCAAGCCGGGAGAACATTCCATTATATTATTGGAAGACGTGATCCGTTTTAACCTGCCTTTTATCTTCTCCTATTTTGCATACGATCATTTTGAATCGCATATTTTTAAAGTGACCAAAGATGCAGAATTGGATATTGATAATGATATCAGTACCACTTTTGTTGAAAAGATAGAGAAGGGATTAAAGAATCGACGCAAGGGAAAACCTGTTCGCTTTGTGTATGATAAGGAAATGGATGCAGGTTTATTGGAATATTTGATTCGTCGTTTAAGCCTTTCCAGAAAAAGTAATTTAATACCCGGTGGACGTATTCACAACTTCCGCCATTTTATGGACTTCCCCGGGATCTTTAAAAATAAAAATGCAAGACGTCAACCCTTCACACATCCTGCATTACAAAACTCAGTGAGGGTTACGGATGTGATTACCCAACAGGATGTAATGTTGCATTTTCCGTATCATACTTTCAATGCATTGATCGATCTGTTACGTGAAGCAGCCATGGATCCGGATGTTACTTCTATTAAGATAACTGCTTATCGCCTGGCCCCTAACTCCAAAATAATAAATGCATTGATCAATGCAGCACGCAATGGCAAACAGGTAGTGGTCATGTTGGAATTGAAAGCAAGGTTTGATGAGGAAGCGAATCTAGAATGGAAAGAGATCCTCGAAGAAGAAGGCGTAAGAGTTTTATTGGGCGTTCCAAAATTGAAGATCCATGCCAAACTATGTATCATTAAAAAAAGAAAAGGGAATAAGACCATTCAATATGGCTTTGTAAGCACTGGCAATCTGAATGAACGCACAGCAAAAGTATATGGCGATCATTGTTTGCTGACCAGCAACAGAAATGTAATGGCCGATATCAACCGTATATTTAAATACCTGGAAAACTGGCATAGCGGTGCACAACCACTGCGTGCCTGCAAAACATTATTGGTTTGTCCGGTCAATATGCGTAAGGAATTGGAAGCAAATATCGTTAGAGAAATAAAACATGCAAAAGCAAAAAAACCGGCAAGTATCATTTTAAAAATAAACAGCTTAAGTGATACAAGACTGATCCATAAATTGTATGATGCTGCATTGGCAGGAGTAGAAATTAAAATGGTGGTACGTGGTATCTTTTGTGCGATGATGCAGAATAAAAAATTCAAACATCCGGTGCAAGCCATCAGTATTGTTGATGAATTTCTGGAACACGCCAGAGTCATGATCTTTCACAATGACGGAAAAGAAAAAGTATATATTTCTTCTGCCGACTGGATGGTCCGCAATCTCGATCATCGTGTTGAAGCTGCCATTCCTGTGAATGATCCTGTCATCCGTCAGGAATTAAAAGATATTATCCACATTCAATTAAGAGATAACGTTAAAGCAAGAATACTCGACAATGAACTCTCCAATAACTATGTACCTTCAGTAGGTAAAAAGAAAATACGTTCTCAGATAGAAACGTATCACTATCTCTACCAAAAATCTATAAAACAAAGTGCGGTTAGCAGCAATTGATATAGGGAGTAACGCAGCAAGATTATTGATCACTGAAGTAAGCAGTACAAAAGAAGGCAGGCCGCAATTTAACAAACTCAATTTGATACGCGTACCGCTGCGATTGGGTTTCGATGTATTTGAAAACCGTGAGATCTCCAAACCCAAAAGAGGAATGATCCTGCAAACCATGAAAGCTTATGGTCATTTGATGAAGGCTTATGAAGTGCAATTCATCAAAGCCTGTGCCACCAGTGCCATGCGTGATGCAGCCAACAGTGAAGACATCATCAGAAAAGTAAAACTGGAAACGGGCATTGAAATAAAGATCCTTAGTGGCGATGAAGAAGCGAATATGATCTATGAAAATCATATTGCCGAAAACCTCGACACAGAGCATTCATATTTATATATTGATGTAGGTGGCGGTAGTACCGAGCTTACTTTTTTTTCGGAAGGAAAATTAAAATATAAGGAGTCGTTCAACATAGGTACCATTCGTTTATTGAAAGGTCAGGTAACCGAAAAAACATGGGATGAAATGAAAGATCATCTTAAACGTAATACAAAAAGCAATTTGCCCATGATCGCCATTGGCAGCGGTGGCAATATCAATAAGGTTTTCTCCATGAGTAAAAAGAAAGAAGGCAAACCCCTTCCTCTGGAGCTTTTGAAAGACTACTACAAAGAATTCTCTTCGTTTTCTTTGGAAGAACGGATGCGTGTTTATAAATTGAGAGAAGACAGAGCCGATGTGATCGTTCCTGCCCTGCAGATCTACATCAACGTCATGCGCTGGACCGATATACAAGAAATATTCGTTCCCAAGATCGGTTTGGCAGATGGCCTGATCCAAAGCCTGTATGAAGAAGTAATGCAGTTAGTGTAATAAGCTTTGAAAGCCAGATGGGGCTTACCGATTAATCATCTTTGTTCACCCATAAACTATCCTTATCTTTTTGAACCTCATTACTTTTGACCCTTATACCATGCTGTATGAAAAATTTAGTTTTACTACTCACGCTGTTGATCGTCTTTGCATCAGCTAAAGAAGCTTCTGCAAAACGCTTGAATAAAACCTTGTTGTACACTGATACTGCCAAACTTCCGCATGTGATCGACGGCAATATTGCCGAATGGGCTGCTATTCCATTCACCGTAGATAAAGAAACAGAGATCTCAGTTGCGGTTGATAATGATAATACCCAGTTATATATAGCGTTGAAAGTCCCTAATCAACGCATGCAGATCAGACTGATGAAATTGGGCATGAATTTATTCATTGACCTGAAAGGAAAACACAGAGAAGGAACGACCATTGAGTTTCCGATAAAAAGTACGGCAGCAGACCCTAATCAAGGACAAAGAGATGCAAATGCCAGTGCATCCCCTCAAGATATTGAACAAATAAAACAGCAGTTGGGAGTTAGATTGATCTTTATGAAGGTTTCCGGCTTTGAAGGCCAGGAAAATGAAAAAAAACTGGGACTATCCAATGAAAATGCTGCCAATCTTGCATTTGCATGGGACGATGCTAAACTGATGTATCTCGAATACGCTATCCCTTTAAGTTCATTGGGAACAATTGCAAGTCTCACCGGAAAAAAGATCAGTATAGGATTAAAATTAAATGCGCCTGATCTTTCAGCACAGGGTCAACGTACAAGTACAACAGAGATCGTCAAAGCACCTGCTGGTTCGGGTCCGAAAATAAGTACATCAAGAGCGCCTAGTTTGATCGACCCTATAGGTCCTTCCGGAAACGCACCACGAAGTAGTATTCAGGAAATCTATATCTGGAATAAATACGACATGAAATTTTAAAAAAGCCATTGCATTGAAAAAGAATAAAAATATTATTATCACTATTGCACATCTGGCAACATGGATCTGTTTCTTTCTGCTGCCTTATATTTTCTTTCCGCAATCAAAAGATATTCCGTTTGATATCAGCAAGTACATTATTATACTGCTCATCATCATTAATCTCTTTTTATTGGGATTTTATTATCTCAATACCTTGCTCCTTATCCCCCGTTTATTGTTCAAAAGAAAATGGTTACTCTATGTTGTATGTATCGCAGCCTGTTTTGTAGCTTTTTTCTATGTACCCAAAGAAGTGGCACATTGGATCACAGGTAATGATGAAGAAACCATCCGGCAGGAAATAGTGCAACAACACAGAGCAGAAAGGGAGAAAGCAAGATTACAACCTACTGACAGCAGCAAGCAAAACATCTCGGCTCACAAACCACCGCCACCCATCTATAAACGAAACAGTGATTTCAGGTATTTCCCGGGCTCTTATGCAGTATTCATTCTCGTTTTTGCGGTGGGCACTTGTTTATCAGTAATGCAGGAATGGAAAAAAATAGAAGACCATAAAGAACAGATCGAACGCGAGAAGATCAATACAGAGCTCAGCTTCTTAAAATCACAGATTAATCCTCATTTCTTTTTTAATACGCTGAATAATATCTATTCGCTCGCCATAACAGGAAGTGCGGAAACAGCCAATGCAGTGATGAAATTATCTTCCATCATGCGCTATGTATTGACCGATACACAAACCAACAGTGTTTCCTTACAAAGCGAAGTAGATTTCATCAAGAATTATATAGACCTGCAACTGGTAAGATTGACCGATAAAGCAAAAGTAGATTTTACAACTGAAGGTGAAATAGAGAATAAACAGATCGCACCATTGCTTTTCATTCCGTTCATCGAAAATGCTTTTAAATATGGCGTAAGTGCTAAAGATGCATCTGCCATTGTAATAAAATTGATCTTAGAACCAAAATCCGTTTCATTTTCAGTTACCAATACTATTGTAAAAGCCGACCATGCTATGAAAGACACTACCGGTATTGGTATCAATAATGTAAAAAGGAGGCTGGAATTATTGTATCCTCAGAAGCATAGATTGGAAGTATCGGAGAATAATAACCAATTCATTGTTCATTTAGATATTGATTTAGTATGATGAAATGTATCGCGATAGATGACGAGCCTCTGGCATTGCAGATCATGACAAAATATTGTGAGAAGATCTCTTTTTTGCAATTGGTAAAAGTATTCACCAATCCTGATGAAGCAAAGGATTTCCTGCAACAAAACGAGATCGATCTTGTATTTCTCGATATCCAAATGCCCGATATCAACGGGATCCAGTTTTATAAGAATCTTACTGTAAAACCATTGGTGATCTTTACTACAGCATTCAAGGATTATGCGGCAGAAGGATTTAATGTAGATGCCATTGATTATTTATTGAAGCCTTTTGAATACGACCGTTTCTTAAAAGCCGTGTACAAGGCAAACGAATACATGGAATTTTTATCTTCTCAGGAATTGCAATTAAACAGTTTGTATGTGAAAGTGAACTATGAAATGATGAAGATCAATTTAAAAGATATTGAACTGATCGAAGCATTGGATGATTATATCAAAATTTATATCAAGCCCTCTCCTGTCCTTACACTCATGACATTAAAAGCAATGCTGGAAAAATTGCCTTCTAAAGAGTTTGCAAGGATCCATCGTTCCTATATCGTTCCATTGGGTAAGGTCGAAAAGTTCAGCAAGAACAAGATCACCGTGGCAGGAAAAGAAGTTCCCATCGGTAGCAGTTATGCAGATGTGTATGACAGATTGATCAGCTTTTCTAAAATTTAACTCCCCTCTGTGTTTGTAGAATAAAAAGGGAGCTTAGTAATAAGCTCCTTTCATTTTACCGACTAATTCAGTTCGTTGAGTATCAGGTCGGTCATATCAAATCTTGGAAAATCACTTTTATTATTCAATAAGATGATGAATATGTCTTTATCGGGTTGCCTGACCAGCATATCATAAAAACCAAATTCTGTTCCGGGGTGATATTGCACCGTATGTTTTTTAGAGGCATTGAACTGTAATTTATCGATCATCCAGCCATATCCATACATGGCATCATACTCTTTCCATTCCACCCTCGGCTTCAATAATTCTTCGGTTTTATCTTTAGGCAATATTGTTCCTGCAGATAAAGCGTTATTCCATAACAACAGGTCTTCTGCTGTTGAAACGATGCCTCCTGCCCCTGCCACATTCTCAACAGGATAAATATGTTCGGGCTGGTCATTGATGTATCCGATTGCCATCGATGCAACATGTGGCACTGTTCCAAAATAGCTCTGTTTCATTCCCAAAGGATCAAAAATCCTTTCTTTCAATTCATCCTTATATTTTTTCCCTGTAACTTTTTCTATCACATCTGCCAATACTGCAAACCCTGAATTCGAGTAAATGAATTGAGTACCCGGTTCGAATTCCAAAGGATCACTGCAAAAATTTTGAACCAATTCATCCATTGTATATTGCTTCAATACAATTTTATCAAAATAAACATCAGTAAAATTAGGGATGCCGGATTGATGCATTAATAATTGCTGAATAGTGACTTTCCCGTGTTTGTATCCTGCTATATATTTACCGACTGTATCTTCCACCTGCAACTTATTTTCATTGACCAATTGCATGATGAGCATGGCCGTAAACTGTTTGGAAGTGGAACCGATCCTGAATTGCGTTTGCGGTCCATTTAAAATATTATTCTCTTTATCTGCATACCCAAAAGATCTCTCATAGATCGTATTGCCCTGATATTTTACCAATGCAGTTCCGTTAAATTGATCTTTACGATGATAAAAACTAAGAATGGAATCTATTCTTGTCGTTTTATCACTTTTGTATTTCGACAGTCTACTCTCTAAAACCCTTTTATAATTAAGCGTCTCATTTTTAGCACGAATGATCTTTGCAACAGAATCCACATTAAATGTTGCCTGTATCAAATTGTAATTACCCCAGAATTGATCGGTGCTGTCTGTATTTTTTTCCGGTGCTTCGCCTTCAATAAGTATGGTCTTACCAAATACATCCCCTTTTTTGAATGCTGCAAAATCAGCAGTGTCGATACCTGTGATCAAAAATTCAGCTTTCATTCGCAGGGGATTGATCTCAAAATGTTTTCCTCCACCTTTTATATGTAAAAGTTTAGTCCCGTTGACCTCGTTCAGATAATATTTGTTGCCGAATTTTTGATACATGATCCTGCCGCTGTCTCCCAGAAGTTTCAACTGAATATTGGCTAATTTGAGCGACAGCCTTTGCCCGAATCCCAATTCCCAAAACTGCAATCCCTTCGGGCTTTTCTGAATATCGAATTCTAAAAAAGCTAAACTCGAAACATCAATAAATAATTTCCCCTTGTTAAGCGACTTCTTTAATCCGTCTTTTTGATCAAACTCAATTTCATAGGCTTGCTTACCGTCATAATCTACGATACCGTTAAACAGGAATTGATGATTGTTCAATCCTTCCTCACTCAACAGATCAGATTGTGCCGCATTACTTACCAGATCGTCTCTGAAAATACCTTCCGGTTTTGCTCCAAAATTCAATCCGTCAAACCCGTTAAAAGCTGTCAGGTCTTTGTCTACTCTTGATTTGATCAATTTCAATTGCTTATCCTTATTTACATAGTTTTCTCCGTATATGTCAAAGACTGCTTCTGAAATATCAATGATATTTCTTTCTTTGGTGCCGTATACCCTGTAAAAACCATGCAACAGATAAGGGGATGAAGGATAATTATCAGGGATTTTTGAGATCGCTTTTTTAATGATATCCATTGGATTCATGATCACAACATCTGCCAGTACATGCAGTTTTTCATGAAGCTTTATTACCCTTATTCCAGTATCGGATTTATTGATGGTGATAACAACCGGATCGAACCCTATATGCGTGATATGAATGCTGTCGCCCCTGTTCTCAACAGATATCTTAAAAATAAATTCGCCTTTTTCATTACTGATCGTAGTGACATTGTTTTTAGAAATACGAATACTCGCAGATGGAATTGCTTCACCTGTAGTAGCATTCACGATCATTCCTTTTAAAGTAATAATGGAAGATGTTTGACAGAACCCTATTGAAATTGTCACTGCCATGAAGAGTAAAAAGCTGATCAGTATTTTATGCATGACAGTTTCAAATGGATGAATTAAAGTACCATGAAGTTGATACAATATTTTTTGAAATGAAAGAAAAGCATCAAGTTTAACTTATTTTTCAATCACTGATCATCGAAGCTGCTTGTATTGCTAATGTCTTATTGGGACTATCTTTTTCAGTTCATTCTTAAAAAACAAAAGGAGCTTATTACTAAGCTCCTCTTATCTTAAACCAAAACTATATTATACTCTTTCAGGTTCTAATGCCCAATGTTCGGGTGAGCGCCATAACGCAGAAAGTAATAATTCTCTCATGAAATAAAATTCTTTAGGAAGTCGGTCATACAGTTTTGCAAACAACTCTTCATGACCTAATAATTCCTGTTTCCAGGGCTCTCTGTCAACGGTCATGATCTTTGCAAAGTCTTCTCTGCTAAAATCTTCTATGCCTGTCCAGTCCATATCTTCATAACGTGGCATCCAACCGATCGGACTTTCTACTGCTGAAGCACCACCATGCACACGTTGAACGATCCATTTCAATACACGCATATTCTCACCAAAGCCCGGCCATAAGAATTTACCATTCTCATCTTTTCTGAACCAGTTCACATTAAATATACGAGGGGCATTAGGAAGGTTGCGGCCAAATTGCAGCCAATGATTTACATAGTCACCCATATGATAACCCATGAAAGGTAACATAGCAAATGGATCACGTCTTACCACACCCACCTGACCAAATGCAGCAGCCGTAGTTTCTGATCCCATTGTTGCAGCAGAATATACACCAAAGTTCCAGTTGAATGTTTGTGATACCAATGGAACAGCAGTACTGCGACGTCCGCCAAATACAAAAGCTTCTACAGGAACTCCTTTTGCATTATCCCATTCAGGATCAATGGCAGGATTTTGATAGGCCGGTGCAGTAAATCTTGAATTAGGATGCGCTGCAGGCTGACCAGTTTTTGGATCATAAGGTTTGCCCTTCCAATCAGTCAACCCTTCAGGAATTTCTTTGGTCAATCCTTCCCACCAAACATCTTTGTCTTTTGTAATGGCAACATTGGTGAAAATGGTATTTGCACGAATACTTTCAATTGCATTCGCATTTGTTTTCACATTCGTTCCCGGAGCCACACCAAAATAGCCGGCTTCAGGATTGATGGCATATAAACGTCCGTCTTCTCCTTTATGGATCCATGCAATATCATCTCCTACCGTTGTTACTTTCCAATCACCCATTCCTTTAGAAGGGATCATCATGGAGAAATTTGTTTTACCGCATGCACTTGGGAATGCTGCAGCTACATAGGTCTTCTCTTTTTCAGGAGATTCAACACCCAATATCAGCATATGTTCTGCCAGCCATCCTTCTTCTTTGCCCATTACTGAAGCAATTCTTAATGCAAAACATTTTTTTCCCATCAGTGCATTACCACCGTAACCGCTTCCATAAGAAATGATCAATCTTTCTTCAGGGAAATGAGTGATATATTTTGTGGTTGGATTACAAGGCCATGTAACGTCGGGTTTGCTGCCATCCAAAGGTGCACCGATAGTATGTAAGCATCTTACATATTCTTTCTTCTGCAAATGAGGTAAGATATCTTCACCCATACGTGTCATGATACGCATATTCACTACCACATATTCTGAATCGGTCAATTGAACACCATATCGGGAGAATGGAGAACCAACAGGGCCCATGCAAAAAGGGATCACATATAATGTTCTTCCTTTCATAGAACCTTCCATCAGATTATTGAGGATGGTCTTCATTTCTTTTGGGTCCATCCAGTTATTGGTGGGACCGGCATCTTCTTTTACACGACTGCAGATAAAGGTTTTGTCTTCTACCCTGGCTACATCACTCGGATCGCTGAAACAGGCAAAACTGTTAGGTCGTTTTTGCGGATTCAATGGAATGAATGTACCCTTCTTCACTAATAATTGACATAAACTATCATATTCTGTTTGTGAACCGTCACACCAATGAATGGCATCAGCTTCGCAATGTCTGGCAATACTGTTTACCCATGTTTCTAACTCTGATTTAGCAGGTGATGCTTGTTGAAAAGGGAATTTGCTTTCTTGATACATAAGCTTCTTTTTGAAAAATTTAATAAATTAAAATACTCATTTTTCTTTCGGCAATCAATAGTCGTTTTTGGAAATTAAGGTAGGTCAAAGAATCAATGTTCCCACACCTTTATTTGCAATGCAAAGAGACTCTGATTTATCAGCAAAAAAAATGACTGAAATCATTTTTGTAACGATATTAAAGGAAGATGAATATCTTGCTAAAGCTTTTCAAATGAAAGTCAATTTATCGGATGATTAAACATTAAAACAAGATGAATTTCTTAGAACAATTGCATATTGAAAAAAATAACCATGGTACTTCTACCGGCCTTGAATGGATAGAAAGCAATGCTGCCCCTATTGATAGTTTTTCTCCTGTCGATGGTAAACTGATCGCTTCTGTTATGGCAACAGATCAGGAAGCTTTTGAACATACTGTTTTAAAATCACAGGAAGCATTTGCAAAATGGAGAATGTGGCCTGCTCCCAAACGCGGAGAAATTGTAAGACAGCTCGGTGAAGCCTTAAGAACCTATAAAGAGCCCCTGGGCAAATTAGTGAGCTATGAAATGGGCAAGAGTTTGCAGGAAGGTTATGGTGAAGTGCAGGAAATGATCGATATATGCGATTTTGCTGTTGGGCTGTCCAGACAATTGTATGGACTAACCATGCACAGTGAAAGATATAAACACAGGATGTATGAACAATGGCATCCGCTGGGTACAGTAGGTATTATTTCAGCCTTTAATTTCCCCGTTGCAGTATGGAGTTGGAATGCTGCATTGGCATGGGTTTGCGGTGATGTTTGTATCTGGAAGCCCAGCGAAAAAACACCGCTCTGCGGCATTGCCATTCAGCATATTGTTACAAAAGTCTTTGAAAGGAATAATGTACCTGACGGTGTTAGTTGTTTGGTTAATGGCGGAAAGGAGATCGGGGAATGGTTAAGTAATGATACGAGGATCCCTTTGGTCAGCGCAACAGGTTCTACCCGAATGGGCAAAGCAGTAAGTGTTGCCGTTGCAGCAAGATTGGGTAGATCGATATTGGAACTCGGCGGTAATAATGCCATCATCATTTCCAAAGATGCAGATCTGGATATGTCTTTAATAGGCGCTGTATTTGGGGCAGTAGGTACAGCCGGACAAAGATGTACCTCTACAAGAAGACTGATCATACACGAAAGCGTGTATGAAATATTCAAAGAGAAACTGGTAAATGCTTACAAGCAATTAAAGATCGGCGATCCTTTAGATCGTAATAATCATGTGGGTCCGTTAATAGATATAACTGCTGTTAATTTATACCTTTCTTCTATTGAGCAATGCAAAAAACAAGGAGGTAAATTTCTTGTGGAAGGATCTGTCTTAACAGGTGAAGGGTATGAAAGCGGTTGTTATGTGCAGCCCTGTATCGCTGAAGTAAGCAATGAATTGCAGATCGTGCAGCATGAAACCTTTGCTCCTATATTATATTTGATGAAATATTCAAGCATTGATGAAGCGATCGCTCATCAAAATAATGTACCGCAGGGGTTGTCATCATCTATCATGACACTGAACATGCGCGAAGCCGAACAATTCTTATCCCATGCAGGAAGTGATTGCGGTATTGCCAATGTAAACATCGGAACAAGCGGCGCAGAGATCGGCGGTGCATTTGGTGGTGAAAAAGAAACAGGCGGTGGTAGAGAAAGCGGCAGTGATGCATGGAGAGCCTATATGCGCAGACAAACCAATACCATCAATTGGAGTGATCAATTACCTTTGGCCCAGGGTATTCAATTTAATTTTTAGTTAACAATTAAATTCAATATATCAACTCACCTTAGAAGTGTCGAAAGAATCCAATTACTAATTGTTATTCAACCTCACTTCTATGAGATTTAGAATTCCTGCGCTGCTATTATTTATTTCCCTTTATTCAATTGCCAAAAGTCAATCTACTATTGACACAACAATTCGTTCCGTATTCAGAAGCCAACTATCATTAACTGATAAGAAAAACAAAAGAGATGATTTGTTTCTTTTGGGGAAAGTATGGGGCTTTTTAAAGTACTACCATCCAACAATTGCTTCCGGAAAATATAATTGGGATAAAGAGTTAATACAGTTCCTACCCGGTTATTTAAAAATAAAAAACAAAGAAGAAAGAAGTGATTCTTTACTTGCCTGGATAAATAGGCATGGTAGTGTTACCGAAAATAATTGCAATGACAGCATCCTAAAGAATGCAAAACTTAAACCTGATTTATCCTGGATAAATGAAACGAATTTCTCAGAGCAACTTGTGCATGATTTAAAATTTATCGAGAAGAACAGGATCCAAGAAAATCAGTATTATATTAAACATCTAAAAGAAAATGACGTTAACATTTCTGTTTTTCAGCATGAAGATGCATGCTATATGATGCCCTACCCATCTGACTCTTACGCATTATTATCTCTCTACAGATTTTGGAATGCAATCGAATATTGGTACCCCTATAAATACAATCTTCCTCTAAGCTGGGATTCTGTATTACTGAAATTCATACCCAAGTTTTTAAGCCATGAAACAACCAATGATTACACACTAAATGTTGCCGAACTAATTGCAAGTCTAAAGGATGGTCACGGCTATTTCAAATCCCTTAAATCTGATGAAGCCATAGGCAAATACTATTTACCCTGCACTGTAAAATTGATACAACAAAAATTATTTGTTACATCCATTTTGAATGATTCATTATGCAAAAAATCAGATATATACGTGGGTGATATCATAGAAAGCATTAACTATGAATCTATTCCTGAATTAATTCAAAGACTAAAACCTTATTGCTCAGCATCTAATACTTCTTCTTTTTATCAAGCATTATCTTATTGGATTACAAGAACATCAAAACCTCAGTCATTCTTATCAATTAGGAGACGTAATTTATTTGTAAATACAATGAGCTATAACTTCATTCCGGATCCATTTCATCCAGTTTACTTAAATCCTCCCTATTTTTCTTATTCAAAGGATTCTTCATTTTTTCTTATCAAGGACAAGATGGGCTACATTAACGTAGGCAATTTTAAAAGAAAGGACAGCTTATTATTAAGATCATTTATTGCAAAAACGAAAGGATTGATCATTGATAACAGGCAAAATCAGGATGAGCGAAATGGAACGGGTGGTGGAGATATTATTGCAAGTGCCATTTTATCTTTAGATAATGATTTTGTAAAATTTTCAACAGCACAACCAAAATACCCTGGTGTATTCACATTTACAAAGCCAACAAATATGAATACCAAAACTGATAAAGATTATTATAAAGGAAGTATTGCAATATTAGTGAATGAAAAAACTATGAGTGTCGGGGAGTTTTTGACAATGGCTTTTCGCAAAGCACCCGATTCAAAAGTAATTGGTACAACAACAGCAGGTGCAGATGGTAATACAACTTACATAACTTTACCAGGTGGGATTATTAGCTTTTTCACAGGGCTAGGGGTATATTATCCGGATGGAACAGAAACGCAGAGAATAGGCATAGTACCAGATATAACTATTGCACAAACATTGACAGGGTATCAAAATAACAAAGATGAGCAATTAGAAAAAGCTATTGAGTATCTTTCAAAAAAAATAAAATAAACAATTTACAGCTTATGAGTGCCATAGATATTGCAGCAATACAGTCCAAAGAACTGGTAAAAGGATATGCAGCCAAGCTGATCCATACCGAAAAGATGACCTTCTCTTTTGTAGAAGCCAAAGCAGGTGAAACATTACCCGAACATTCGCACCCGCACGAACAGGTGTCCATCGTTCAGGAAGGAAGATTTCAACTCACCCTCGATGGAAAGCCCATTGTATTTGAAGAAGGCCAACTGGTCATCATTCCATCCAATACCAAACATTCGGGATTTGCAATTACAGATTGTAAACTATTGGATGTTTTTTATCCCGTAAGAGAGGATTACAGGAAACTATCCGAAGGTTGAGGGTTCCTTAACAATTCCCTAAATCTCTTTGATATTGCTATTATGTCAATATCATTCCACAAATTTGCAGTTGCCTAATTTTACTTCAACTATGCTAAGGAAACATCTTGCCATTGGAATCATTTTCCTATTCTCATTTTTCTGTTCTGTCGCCCAATCGGATGTTCCGCATGGTTGGCATTTATTAGACTATTCCAAAGATTCATTTTATGGAATAAGTCTCGACCGAGCTTATCAATTCCTGAAAGAGAAGGATAAAAGATCAAAGACCGTTTTAGTAGCTGTACTGGATGGTGGTGTAGATACAGCACAGGAAGATCTGAAAAATATATTATGGCGCAATCCGAAAGAAATTGCAGGAAATGGAAAAGACGATGATAAGAATGGTTATACTGATGATATTTTCGGATGGAATTTCCTTGGCGGTAAAGACGGCCGTGACCTTAAGAAAGCAAGTGATGAAAGATCAAGGGTATATCACCGTTTCAAAACAAAGTATTCTGTTCCCGGTGTGGATACTAATACAATGAATCAAAATGAAAAATTTCAATATGCAATGTGGCAGAGGGCAGCCAAAGAACTGAACAAGAGTGGTGAGGAACAAATGGAGATCATGTTCCTTGAAATGACGGCCAAAGCCATTAAAAAACATGATAAGATCATTCGTGAAGACCTGGGCATCGATGAATATACTTGTGAAAAGTTAGAAACATTAGAACCGAAAACCAAACAAGGCAGGGATGCCAAATTCGGTTATCTCTCCTGCATGAAGATGATCGGTATCGACCCTGACGAAAAGAATACTACTACTATTACCGAACTGGATGAATACGTAGAAGGAAAAAAAGAATCCATCAATGCAAAGGATAATCCGCCGCCTGATTATCGTGCCGATTTCATAAAAGACGATTACAATAATATCAATGATAAATTTTACGGCAATCCCGATGTGACGGGGCCCACTCCCATGCATGGTACACATGTTACGGGGATCATTGCAGCAGAAAGAAATAATGGCCTGGGTATGGATGGTGTAGCAGATAATGTGAAAGTGATGATGCTGCGTGTAGTGCCCGATGGAGATGAATATGATAAAGATATTGCCCTGGGGATTTTTTATGCGGTCGATAACGGGGCAAAAGTGATCAACATGAGTTTTGGTAAATCCTATTCTCCCGATAAAAGCTGGATCGACAGTGCTGTTCATTATGCCGAATTAAAGGATGTACTGATCGTGCATGCAGCCGGTAATGAATCAACAGATATTGACACAAAAGAAAATTATCCCAATGCTGTATATCTTAATTCGGGAGCAAAGGCAACAAATTTTATCACAGTAGGTGCCAGCAGTGATCCCAGATTAAAAGGCGGAGGACTGGTGGCTGACTTCAGTAATTACGGCAAAGAATCGGTTGATGTATTTGCACCCGGTGTAAAGATCTATTCCACACTTCCCGGTAAACATGAATACGGTAATCTGCAGGGTACCAGTATGGCTGCACCTGTAGTTGCGGGACTCGCAGCATTAATACGTAGCTATTTTCCTGATCTCACGGCACAACAGGTAAAGCTGGCCATTGAACAATCTGTTACGATTCCTGATCATTCAGTAAAAGCAATAAAGCCGGGAACCAAAGATGAATCCGTATCTTTTACTGATCTATGCAGAACGGGTGGTATCATCAATGCATATGGCGCTGTTGTGGCAGCTTCCAATATGAAGCCGGTTAAACAGAATGATAAACTACCAAGATCAACATTTAAAAACACTAAACCCAATCAATAATGGCCAGACCGAAACCAGGCGATTTTGGGCCTTTCTACCAAAAATATATCGACAAGACCAGAAGTGAGACCATTAAAGAACTCATTAGCAATAACAGTAGCATCTTAAATCATTTTGTAAATAATATACCCGAATCAAAAGCTGAATATGCTTATGCCGAGGGCAAATGGACCGTTAAAGATCTTTTGCAGCATATGATAGACACAGAAAGGATCATGATCTATCGGGCTTTGACCATTGCCAGAAAAGACAGTGTGCCCCTACCGGGTTTTGATGAGAATGAATATGCAGCAAATGCAAACACTACTACCAGGATCCTGCAATCCTTAAAAGAAGAATTTGTTTCGGTAAGAAAAGCAACCGATCATTTTTTATTGTCTTTATCAGAAGAACAACTGCAGCAAAAAGGCATTGCCAATGGGAATCCTATTACCGTAAAAGCGCTGGCATACATTGTATACGGGCATGCACTGCACCACAAACAAATTTTAGAAGAGCGATACTTATAAAAATAAAATTGCCCCGCATTTAAAGCAGGGCAATTCTTCACAGAGAGGGTATATATAAAGATGATCTCAGTAGATTATTTATTTGCAAATAAGAATACTGCAACCTGAACATCATTGCTCACCATTCCGATACCATAATTAACAGCCCATAAAGTTCTGTCGATCGAAAAATTAGCCTGAGCAAAAAACTTCTTGTCATCAATATTGCGGATAACAGTACTGAATTTTACAGGTACAGTAACGCCTTTCAAAGAAAGATTACCGGTAATATCAGCAGTAGTAGCTGAAGTATAGTTTACAGCTGTGATCTCATAAGTTGCTTCAGCAAATTTTGCTACATCAAAGAAATCAGGGCTTTTTAAATGGCCTTCCAATTTCTCACCTGCATCGGCTTTAACAGAAGCAAGATCAATTACAAATTTACCACCTGTCAATTTACCGTTGTCTACACTGATCGCACCTGATTTTAAAGCAAAAGAACCATTATGGTAACCTGCTTTCTTAGAACCGATAAATTCAACTTTACTTGCATCTGTAGCTACTGTGTAAGTAACTGCTGCGGTTGATTTTTTAATAGGGGCAAATGAATAAAGACTTGCCAATGCTGCTGTGAAAACAATGCTTAATAAGATTTTCTTCATGATTTTTTGAGCGTTTTAATAGTTTAAAAAGTTACTTGCAGAACAAATGTACAAACTTATATGTATATACACCTAATTATTTCGTTAATATTTTCTAAACCCTAAAAACACCTTCCCCATCTCCACAACAGGACCTCCCTCCCACCTGTTCATTTCACCTTCAACAACTACAGCATGTTTTCGGTATGACAACCCTATATTTTAGCCTTACCAACCGGCAGGCAAATTCGGGTATAAGCCTCATATAAGCCATATATAAGCCTCATATAAGCTACCTATAAGCCACTCTTTAAAGAGGAGGTTTATATCTGGGTCATATACAGTTTAATACTAGCTTATAGAAGGATTTAATATAGTTGAAGCGCGAATCAAGTGGGGCTATGGTATGCTTAAACCTGCGATCAGAAGAGTTATAGTTGCACAATTTTGTTGACCAATTCTCAGATGGCCCTCAGAAGTTTGGGCATAGTAGTGTCTTACTGAGAAAGATTCTGAAAGAACCCGCGAAAAATAGGGTTTCGCCTTTCTTTTTCATAAAAACGGATATTGAAATATGCTATCTTCGCGGCACAAAATTCTAACGCATGAACTTACATGAATTCCAGGCCAAAGAACTCTTGAAAAAATACAATGTTCCCGTTCAGGAAGGTATTGCAGTTGATACTGTAATGGCTGCTGAAGAAGCCTATCGCCAGATCAAAACACAAACCAATAACAACTTTGCAGTGGTAAAAGCACAGATCCATGCGGGTGGTCGCGGAAAAGGTAAGATGATAGGCAGCGAACAACGTGGTGTGGCTGTTGGAAAAAGTCTGGAAGACATCAGCAATATTGCTAAAAATATTTTGGGCCAAACCCTGGTGACCATACAAACCGGTCCTGCAGGAAAGAAAGTAAACAAGATCCTCATCGCGCAGGATGTCTATTATCCCGGTCCTAATCCTGTAAAGGAATTTTATCTGTCCATCTTATTAGACAGGTCAAAAGGACAAAACGTGGTGATGTACAGTACAGAAGGCGGAATGAATATCGAAGATGTTGCACACGATACTCCTGAAAAAATATTCAAAGAATGGGTGTATCCGGGTGGCGGATTACAGGCATTCCAGGCGAGGAAGATCGCATTCAATTTAGGATTGAGCGGTGAAGCTTTTAAGAACTGTACCAAATTCGTGACCAATTTATACAACGCTTATGTTGGACTGGATTGCAGCATGCTGGAAATAAATCCATTATTCAAGACAAGCGATGAAAAGATCATTGCAGTGGATTGCAAGATGAACCTCGATGAAAATTCATTGATGCGTCATCCTGATCTGGCTGCCATGAGAGATGTAACAGAAGAAGATCCTACAGAAGTAGAAGCCGGTCAATACAATCTGAACTTTGTAAAATTGGATGGTAATGTGGGTTGTATGGTGAATGGTGCAGGATTAGCCATGGCAACCATGGATATGATCAAACTGAGTGGTGGTGAGCCTGCCAACTTCCTTGATGTAGGCGGTACTGCCAATGCACAAACTGTGGAAGCCGGTTTCCGTATCATTATGAAAGACCCCAATGTAAAAGCCATCCTCATCAATATCTTTGGCGGTATCGTTCGTTGCGACCGTGTGGCTGCCGGTGTGATTGAAGCATACAATAAACTGGGCAATATCAATATCCCGATCATTGTACGTTTGCAGGGAACCAATGCAGTGGAAGCCAAAAAATTAATTGATGAAAGCGGATTGAAAGTACAATCGGCTATTCAGTTAAGTGAAGCGGCTGCACTGGTGAAACAGGCTGTAGCGTAGAAGAAAGAATAAAAACTAAAAAATAAAAACTAAAAAAATAAAAACTAAAAACTAAAGAATAAAAACTAAAAGTCGTTAACGAAAGTTGACGACTTTTTTTATGGAGCAAATTGAAGTAGTTCATGACCAGTCACCACTATCCTGAGATTCTGTGATACTTTCCAAATAATTTTTACCTTTAAATCTGAACCAAAGAGAGCGGATTTAATCCAGCTCGGTTAGAGCAGCTTCAACAGGCTGCTCTAATAATTTATACGGCTCATTCTTTTTCCATAAAGTATAAATCAGTACCAGTAATTTTCTTTGAACGGCAACATAGCCTTTCATTTTTACGTCTTGACGTTCCATTATTCTTTCATGCAATTTTTTTAAAGGTTGATTATACCGCACAGCACTGAAAGCAGGAAAATGAAGCGCTTTTCTTATGTGAGTATTCCCCTTTTTTGATATCCTGGCTTTACCTCTGACAGAGGTACCTGATTTCTTTTGTATGACATCATAACCGGCATAACTCACCAACTGCTTATAATTTCGAATAAGATTAAATCCATTCGTTTCAGCAACGATTGTTATAACAGTTTGAACTCCTACACCGGGTATTGTACAAACATTAAGAACCCTTTCTTTCAGTTCTTTATTTTCGTTTACCAATTCGCCTACTTCATTTTCAATATCCTCAATCTGTTTTTCTATCAACTTGATACGTGCCTTCATTCTTTTAATACTTTCCAAATAAGGAAAAGCCTGATTTACTTCCGCATGTAATTGAGTACTGATAGCAGAATGTTCTTTTTGTAATTGATCTCTTTCTCTTGATAATTGTTTAAGACTGCGATATACAGGGCTTGGAGGTTGCCAGATTTCAAGTTTCTTTACACATCCAAATTCTGCTATTACTTTTGAAGCCTGATAATCGTCTTGCTGTTTTGAGCTACAGGTTTTGCCGTAAGCGTTAATCTTATTAGGAAGGATGATACTTATTTCCTGATCCTGTTCAAATAGGAAATAAGCTAACCTTTCATGATAAATGCCCGTAGCCTCAACTACATATCTGCATTTTATATCAGGGGCAGATATTTTACTGATCCATTTGAGCAGTTTGTCAAAACCTGAATGTGAGTTAGCAAAACTCTTTGTACCAACACAAACAAGATCACCACTTGCAAACATTTGATTTAAGCTAACTACCAATTCTTCAGATCCGCAATCAATACCCGCAGATTGTTTGATGATTGTTGACATAAATAAAGGTTTTAGAGGTTTAATAAAAGCAGCTCTTGTTGCGTCTTCTCTCGCAAATAATATTGGGGCTAATGATATCATCATCGCCTTAGATTCTTAGTTCTGACTCTAAAGAGTGTAAAGAAGACTGGGAATTTCTTAGGAACAGCATGTTTAAAAAACTGCTTAGAGTTAGGATGCATCTCAGTCTTCAAGCTTTTATTTGAATGCAAAGTTCACAAAATCAAACATACGAGAGTTAGCGCAGCGCTCTCCAGAAGTCTCAGGATGCGGGGAAGAAAGCTGTAGAATAGAAGAAAAAAAATAAAAACTAAAGAATAAAAACTAAAAAGTCGTTAACAAAGTTGACGACTTTTTAGTTTTCCGTTAGTTGCATATAAACCATTATTACTGCAGTAAATGTCATTAATAATAATGTTGCGAAGCCAAGTATGTTGGAAAGTTTGCTGTTGGTGTATTTCCCCATTACTTTTTTATTATTGGCAATATGAAGAATGATTGCAATTAATACAGGAGCAGTTAGCCCGTACAATATTGCTGAATAGATCAGGGCTTTAATGGGTGAAATGCCAATATAGTTCATCATCAATCCTAATACAAGCGAGATTGCGATTACAAGATAAAAGGCTTTTGCCTGGTGAAATTTTTTATCAAGCCCTTGTTCCCACCCAAATGTTTCGGAAATGATATAGGAAAGTGAACCACTTAACACGGGGATAGCTAAAAGTCCGGTTCCGATAACTCCGATGGCAAAAAGCAAATAAGCAAAGTTTCCCGCCAACGGTTTCAAAGCCTGTGCAGCTTGTTCAACAGTGTTAATCTGATGTATTCCGCCATTAAATAATACAGTTCCTGTAGTGAGAATGATAAAGAACATAACAAGATTTGAAAACAACATGCCAAAATCAACATCCTGTTTCATATCCTGCATTATTTTTTTATTGAGTACGATTGTTTTTTTGAGCTTTCGATCTTCAACTTCCATTGTTGCCTGCCAAAAGAAAAGATAGGGTGAAATGGTTGTACCAAGAATCGCAACAAATATGCTGATAAAGTTTTTGTCGAATTTAATGGTTGGAATAAAAGTTCCTTTCAGAATAACCAACCAGTTTTGTTTATACAAAAATGGCACAATGAAATAAACCAGGAGTACCATGCACAGATATTTGAGAACAGAAGAAATTTTCCGATAGGGCAAATAAATGATCATCACTAAAAGAATGGCGGTGAAACCAATGCTGAAAAAAATGGCATGAATAGAAGGGAACAAAAGGTTTCCTACAGCACCCATACCAGCAATATCAGCACCAATATTCATTACTATAGCCGGGAAGCTAAAGAGTACCATTAGATACAATATGAATTTTGAGTAATTTGTTTTAAGTGTTCCCGTTAAGCCTTGAGAAGTAACCAATCCTATTCTAGCACACATCTCTTGGATGGCTGCCATCAGGGGGAATGTAATGATAGCTGTCCAAAGTGTAGAAAGTCCGAACTGTGCACCTGCTTGGGAATAGGTTGCAATACCGGATGGGTCATCATCGCTGGCTCCGGTAATAAGCCCCGGACCTAAGATCTTCCAAAACCGATAAAGCCTGCTTGATTTATTATTCTTGATCATTTTTGAGAAACTGCTTAATTAATCTTTGAAATATTAGTTTCATCAAATATCCGCTTTCGATTTCTTATTTATCAGGTACTGAGAAGATTCAAGAATATAATTTTGCTTTTTATTTATTAAACAGACTAAAACCTGTGATTTATATAACAATTTGCGGGAATTATATAAAAGAAAATAGTAAACGTTAGCATACCCCGCTATCCGGAGACTCTGCTGAGAAAAAAAAGAATTATTTTTAATTAAACTTACAGGGGCTACCCTTCCTTAGTTATTCTAGCAGCAAACAATTATATCAATTGAAAAAGTCTCTACGCATTAAAAATACTTTTATGAAAAAACTGTTCATTCTTTTCTTCAGTATCCTTGTTTACCATCAAACAGTTTTTTCACAGTCTAGCCATGGGGCTAATACAGAACTGATTGCCCGAATAGATAGTATACTTAACGCTGAGGTGAACAGCAAAAAAATACCCGGAGCCGTTATCCAGGTTAAAAAGAACAACAAGGTTATTTACAGGCAGTCCTATGGCTATGCACAAATCTTTGATGACAACCATCAAGCTTTGAATGAGCCGGAAAAAATGACAGCTGATCATTTGTTTGATCTTGCCTCTTTGACAAAAGTAGTGGGTACAACTACTTCCATTATGTTACTCGCAGACAAGGGACAGCTCTCTGTGGATGATCGAGTTGGAAAATATATCAGAGCATTTACAAGTCCCGATAAATCTGCTATTACTATCAGGCACTTGCTGACGCATACAGCCGGATTGTATGAATGGTATCCAATGTATTATCGCGCCGGCAATAAACAGGAAACATTTCAATTGATCGGGGAACTGCCCCTGGCCTTCCCCATTGGAAAACAAAGAAAGTATAGTGACCTGGGCTTTACCATACTGGGACAAATCGTGGAAATTGTTTCCGGTCAGCCATTAGACCAGTTTATGCAGCAGCATATTTTTATTCCACTGAAAATGAATCATACCGGCTATAATCCCTTACTAAATCAAAGGGGGGTAAAATTTGCTGCTACTTCCATTGGGAATCCCTATGAAAAAAGAATGGTCTATGATTCAAGTCTGGGTTTTCAATTCAGAGAGATCAATCCGGCCAGTTGGGATCATTGGCGAAATTATACCCTGAAAGGGGAAGTAAATGATGGTAATGCTTATTATGCCAATAAGGGAATTTCAGGGGCGGCAGGTCTTTTTTCTACTGTGGACGACTTGCAAAAACTAGTAGATATGCTGATGAGTAAAAATAAACCGGGTAATGATCCATTTATTTCAGAAAAAACCATATCCGCATTTCTGACAACAGATGAATTCAATAATGGATTAGGCTGGATGATGGATGGAAAAAATCCGGTAATTAAAAATGGACCCGAAGGAAGTTTCGGACATACCGGCTTTACTGGAACAAGCATTGCGGTAGTGCCTCAGGAGGGTATTTCTATTATTCTTTTGATCAATCGGCAGCAAACAGGACTTCTGGGAGGAAAGGAATATTACAATGTGAGTCCTATACGGCAACAGATATTCCAGGCAGTCCTGAAAAAATAATTTGTTAGAGGCTATCTGAATTGTTTGCGCAACATACTTCAAATTTAAAATTAGAATCAGACTGAGTCTGATTTTCATTGGATGATCCTGAGACACCCTTCGGAAGTCTCAGGATAGCGGAGAAATAAAGCTATCTTCAATTCAATGGATATTATCGTCCCCACTCTTTATGATGCTTTTCTTTCTGATATTGGTCTTCCGCAGGATACCATATCAAAAGTACAGGCAGAGCAGTTATTCCTCTTCTTTAAAAAGCATCCATTGTTTAACTGGACGAATTCAAATAATGGTTGTGAGGGAAAAGCCGATGCCATCTGTGTATTGCTGGAAGAATGGGGTATACCCAATTATAAAGCATGGGTATTTGGTGGTGCGTATTTAAAGGGGCATATTGGCGGATTAAAACAAAACTGGAATTATCATGTAGCCCCTCTGGTCCCGGTATTGCAGGATGGACAGATCCTGTATTATGTACTAGATCCTGCTACTGCCGATACTTTACAACTCATTAATGAATGGGCAGCTGCCATCACCGAATTGGCGCATAGTTATTATTGCAGCAGGCAGTCGCACTGGTATATTTTTCCGATCAAAAATATCAGCACCACCCATTGGAATACCCGGAACAGGCAAAATCGAAAATGGATGATACAATGCCTTATCGGAATCAATAGCCTTACTGCAACAGGTAAAGCCAGACTCTGTTTTAATAAGGCAGGTATAAAAAATACTTTGTTGGCGTTTGAAAAAATGAAGAATGAGAAGCCAGGGTTTTTGAATGGTTAGTAAAGCCATCTATGCAATGATTCAATATTATAACATCAATAATATTGAGGACATTAATGCCTGCGATAAAACAAATTTGCCATGACTTATTGCGGTTGTAATTTTATGTGTTGAACAACACCCTTAAAAAATTCTCGCAAAATGATTTTCTCTCCTCAATAAGATCAGGCATCCTTCAGATCTTATTAATCATATAACCATTAACAAAATGGGTATTCATTATTCAATCAAACACTTATAAATATGTCAGGTTAAAGACGTTCTAATGTCGGGACAAATACAGTCCATTTTCTTGGATAGTTTTTAGTTAAAGATCAACTTGCTCAAAATTTCAATGAATCATGAAACAACCGGACCTAGGCAAAAAGATTGCGGAATTAAGAAAAGCAAAAGGCTTAACTCAGGAAGAACTTGTAGAGAAATGTAATTTAAATGTGCGTACACTTCAAAGGATCGAAAGTGGAGAAGTGACACCCAGGAGTTACACGATCAAAGTGATTTTTGCCGCTCTGGATTGCAGTATTTATGATTCACCGAAAAGTATCTCCTCTAAGTTCAGCAAAGCTGAATTTATGATCAGCAATTGGCTCGAGCAAGTTTACAAATATGTATCAGATCTTTTTAACTTAAAAACGCACACAATGAAAAAGTTATTCATTCTATCCGTTCCATTCCTGACCATTTGTTTGGTCTTATTTTTCTATTGCAGCAATGCCATTGCACAACAAAACAGAGCAGAACTTCGTAAAAAATTTGATGAAGCAAGTTCCAATACAAGGTTCATGCGTTGGTTCAATTCAGGTCAAATTGATTCAATAGGACTAACATATCTTGAAAATGCCTGTATGATGCCGGATAATGATACTACCATTATTGGCAGAAAAGGGATCAATGATCATAATAAACAATTATTTGATCGGGGAATTCGATTTGTACAGCTCAATTCAATATCAAAAGTCGTGGCTGATTCTATTGCTGTTGACAGAGGGGTCTGGACCGTAACCATCAATGCCGTACCGGTTGCATCAGGCACTTATTTAGAACAATGGCATTTAGTAAAAGGACAATGGATGATCGAAAATGAAATGTCCAAATCGGATAAAGGCATTAATACAGAAGCATTTAAATAATTTAAAAAAGCACAAGTGATCCATAAGAACACTTGTGCCTTTTAATGCCCGAGGATTAATGCTAAGAAATCATTTGGGGAAAATACCAATAATTGGTACTTTTAAATAAAAATATATGAGTAGAAATACTTCGATTTTATTAGGGAATCACTTCGAAGAATTTATTTCAAGTGAGGTTTCTTCCGGCAGATATAACTCGGCAAGTGAAGTCATACGCACTGCTTTAAGACTTTTGCAAAACGAAGAAGAAAAAAAGAAAGTCCTTAATAAAGCTCTAGCACAAGGTGAGAAAAGTGGGTATGAAAGGAATTTCAATCCCAAGGATCATTTAAAGAAACTGCACAGTAAGCTTAAATGAAAAGCCGGGTTTACAGTATTAGCAAAAAAGCAGTTTCTGATTTAGAAGAAATATGGCTTTATACAGTTGAACACTGGTCTGTTGAACAGGCCGATCGCTACTATAATTTAATATTTGACGAAATAGCCTATATCTGCAAGAATGAAGATGCTGGTAAATCCATTGAGCATATACGTAAAGGATATCGGGCTGCAAAAGTTAAATCACACCTGATCTTTTATAAGATATCCAATGATGTGATTGAGATCGTAAGGATATTGCATGAAAGAATGGATATAGAAAACCGATTAAAAGATTAACCAAGTTGATGCAATAATAAAAATTTCAGTATTTCAACTAACGATCTTCACTTCAGTCAATGCACTAACAGAATATTTTAAACCTGTCTTCACTTCAATACATTCGAAACGTTTGACACGCTTCTTTCCTTTTCTAAAAATGCGTCCGTCATCCATCGTAAATAAAGTCCCTTCGGGTATTTCGGCAACAGGATGCAAACCTGTATTCTTCTTAACATCATATCTGCGCAAGACCAATAATAATTCTGTTTCACCATTTGCTGTTGCAGCGGGATTAATGATAGAACGCTGCAAAGCTTTTTCAATATCTGCAGGAAATAATTTATGCTGTACAAAGTCAACCAGGAGTTTACTGTAATGCCTTTTCCATTCCTTACCATGCGCTTCTACCCTATTGCTGAATTGTTCGAAGGTCAACAAATGTGCGAGTTCATGTAAAAGCGTAATTAAGAATTCATATTTATTGAGGTTGCCGTTAATGCTGATACGGTGATTGCCACCCATTCCGGCATGCCGATAATCGCCCAACACAGATCTCCTTTTCTTGGTTACGGTAAGATGTACTTTATAATGATGGATATACTGGACCACGAGATCGAAACTTCCTTCAGGCAGAAAATTGGCCAGTGCCTGCATGGGATGTTCACTTGCCGCCATTATTATTTTGATTGGTCTTTGATGCGATGCGTACTTCGATGAAAGTATAAACAACATAGAGGATCATACCTGCAAAAATGGCTTCGAGGCTTCTGCTGCTACCTGCCCAGAACAAGTACACTAATGCAGCAATACTCAGCACCATTAATTTCATTAATGTAGCGGCCATTACCGCGCGGACAGAGGCATTGGGGTTTTTCTTATCGATGGACCTTGTATGCATGGCCAAACTCAGCACACTTAGGATGAATAAAAGAATATTGGCTGCAAATACAACGAGAGAATCTATCTTATGCTGATCCAGATCTTTCTGATAATAAAGGACCAGACTGTTCACCAGTACAAAAGCGAAAAATAAAGGAAGCATCTTCTTTGCAAATGACTGTTGCATATTATTTATTTGAGGTATCCTTGATAACTTTTATGATCATTCCTGCAATTACCAGCAAAGGTAGCACCCACAATAATAAAGGAAATTTTATGTCTAATTTCTTATCCGCCCAATTACCCACCCAAATAGCCGCCAACAAACTGATCAGCAACTGCGTTGCCAGTCCTGCGTATTGCAGCAAGAGATTATTGCGGTCATCTTTCATAATACTTAATCGTTTGAGATTTCAGGCTTAGGTACAGGAATGGCCAAAGTATCTCTTTGTGTAGGTGCAGTTCCGTTCAATACCTTTTTCACGCTTTCAAGATATTGTTCGCGGTAATGAATGGTTTGTTCCAGAGAATCGGTACGTATTTTCAATAATTGCAATTCGGCCCTGCTTTGTCTGCTGCCATAACCGGGCACATAATATTTTAAAGGGGTAAAAATGACCAGAGCCACCGACATGCTTACCAGGAGCACGAAAATGGTACTGAACCCTACATATACACTGAGTCGGGTCAATTTAAAAGTAACCACTTCCTCATAGGTATCATCATTCATGATCACCAATCGGTATTGGTTACTCAGTCTTTTTAAACGATTATCATTCTCTAATTTTGCCATTGTGTTAAATAGGGTGTAAATGTACGGATGATTCGGGCCTCAAACATACAGAATTGGAAAATATCTGTAGTTTTAAAACACAGTATATTTGATTGATAACTATGATTTTCAGGACTAAGCATTATTTACAGCAATTGGCTTTTACGGCAGCAGTTTTATTGCCGGGGATAAAGGTATTTTGTCAGCCGAATACAACGATAGATCTCGACAAAAGCAAACCCAAACAATATGAGGATCGAAAATTGGGATCTGAAAAAACACCCGATAAAAAGATCAGTGCCACCAAAAAATTCTATCAGAATACAGTAACGCATTTTAATTATTATTTTAATGCCAACACAAAACTGAATGATGTCATCAGCAAGGCAAAGACTTCGAATAAGGATGATTATACACAACTGCTCAGCTTTTATAATTACAGTTTAGATAATACTGCAAAAGAAAAAATAATACTCGATACCATCATTTATAAATGCAATGCAGGGATCTTATTGCATGATCTAAGAAATTCCTGGGTGGATGATCTCTATCTCCTGCTGGGTAAAGCATTTTTATTACGGAAGCAGTTTGATTCTGCAGCACAGGTATTCCAATACATCAATTATATCTATGCGCCAAAAGATGATGGCTATGATGTATTACTGGGTAGCAATACCAGCAATACAAAAGGTGTCTTTACCATAGCTACAAAAGAAGATGAAAGTCTATTTAAAAAAATATCGAGCAAACCACCGGCACGTAATGAGAGTTTTATTTGGCAATCAAGGAATTATTTAGAACAGAACAGATTAGCGGAAGCATCAGGCTTGCTTGCCATCTTAAGAGCAGACCCTTTCTTTCCGCAGCGTTTACAGACCGACCTGCATGAAATGATCGCTTATTCTTTTTACAAATTGCAGGTATACGACAGTGCTGCATGGCATTTACAGAGAGCGTTAGATAATGCTGCAACGGTTGCAGAACAGGCAAGATGGGAATTCTTATGCGGACAGTTATATCAACTTGCTAAAAAGAATGATGCGGCCATTGTTATGTTTGAGCATTCCATCAAACACACGATCGATCCTTTTATGGATGTTTATGCGCGACTGAATATTGTAAGCCTTACAAGCAGTGCTAATAAAGAAACTGCCTTACAGCAGAATTTGAATGAATTATATAAACTAGCCAAAAGAGATAAGTTTGAGAACTATCGCGACATCATTTATTATGCAGCAGCCATCCTCCAATTGCAGCAACATAAAGACAAAGTTGCAAAAGCAGATCTGACAAACAGTATCCGTTATAATGTTGACAATCCGAAACAGAAAGCAAAGAGCTTTTTATTGCTGGCAGATATCAATTATGACGAACAATTCTATATCAAAGCTTCTGATCTTTACGACAGTGTTCAAACCAATTTAATATCCCGAATCGAAAAAGAAAGGGTTGATCTCCGCAAACCTTCATTGAAGGTCATCAGCAAGAATCTCAAAAATATTCATTTACAGGATAGCCTCTTACTATTGGCAGCATTGCCCGAAGCAGAAAGGATCGCTGCGGTAAAAAAAATATACAAACAGATCAGAAAAGAGCAGGGATTGAAAGAAGCCGATGAAGCAAGTTTTGGCGGATCTGCTATCGCATTCGATCCAAATGCTGCAGCAAATGCAAATTTGTTCAACAATACATCTACTGCAGGTAGTGAATTTTATTTTCTGAATGCAAGTTTAAAAGCACAAGGCTATCGCGATTTCAAAGTACGCTTTGGAAACAGGCCCAATGCCGATAACTGGAGAAGGCAATCGGCTGTAAGCAGATTCACAGCACCACAGCAAAATACTGCTGTAAGATCTGCGATCATGACCGTTGACGTGGATGATCCGGGTCAGACTGATCTTCTGAAAGACAATGCTGCGAAGGATATCACACCACAGGGTTTATTGTTGAATATTCCGGTAACACCCAAGAAACTGGCAGCAGCAGAACAGTCTGTTGCAAAAGCTTTCTTTAATAACGGCGAGACATTTCAAAATAAACTGGAAGAATATGAAGTTGCAGCAGCATCTTACGATAGCATGTTGAAAAGGTTTCCCGAAAACGCATTAGTACCACAGGCACTTTTCAATCTAGCTTATTGTTATAAAAAATTAGGAAGAACTGTTTTGTTCGATTCCGTTAAAATGGTATTGAACAAAACTTATACAGATCATAAACTGACCGAGCAGCTCAATAACGGCGGCACCGACAGAGAAAAGATCAATGCCAACGAAAAATATGAATCTGTCTATAATCTATTCATCGAAGGAAAGTTTGATGAGGCTAAGGCAGAAAAATTAGTTGCAGATAATTTATATGGTAAAAAATATTGGACACCTCAATTGCTTTTTATTGAAGCTGTGTATTATATCAAACAGAAGCAGGATAGTGTTGCCATTGACCGATTGGAGAGTTTATCCTCCGGTTTCCCCGGTACAGCAATGGCTGATAAAGCAAAGACAATGATCGATGTACTGCATAGAAGAAAAGAGATCGAATCTTATCTCACCAATCTGCAAATAGAAAAGAATGAAGATGCCGTGGTGAAAAGAGTTGATCTGAATTCGACCGCAGCGGTAACGGCTCCGGCTAAAGAAGCCATGAAAAAAGATACGGTTGCGAAAGTTGCGGCAAAAGAAATAAAAGCACCCGAGATCAAACAAGATATCAAACCTATTATTGTGGCAGCCGATGCCTATGCATTTGTTCCTGTAGATGCCCAATATGTAGCCCTGATCTTTCACAAAGTAGATCCTGTGTTTACCAATGAAGCACGCAATGCATTTAACCGTTATAATTTGGAGAATTTTTACAATAAGAAGATCGACCTTTCATCCATCAATATCAATAGTGAATATGACCTCTTGCTGATCGGTCCTTTCAGTAATGCCGGTGATGCAGTGAACTATGCAGATAATGTTTCTCCGGTTGCAAAATCGAGGATCATTCCATGGCTTACAAAGGATAAATATTCATTTAGCATGATCAGTAACAGCAATTTAACGCTGTTGAAAAAGACAAAGGATATGGATGCGTATATCAAATTCATTCATCAGATATTCCCTGATAAATTTTAACGTCAGATTATCATGAATGCAAAACAGTTAATTTAGATTTATATTTTAATACAGTTGGGTCTATGAGTAAAGCAGTAAAAATATTTTGGCGTATTTTTTTCATCGGCATCGGTTCATTCATACTCTTTTTGTTTTTGTGCAATTGGGGATTGTTTGGCGAAATGCCTTCTATTGAAGACATACAAAATCCAACTGCTTCATTATCCAGTCAGGTCTATGCACAGGATGGGAACCTGATGGGGAAATTTTATGTGGAAGACCGTATCAATGTCGAATTCAAAGATATCAGCAAACATATCGTGAATGCCTTGGTTGCTACCGAGGACGAACGTTTTTATAAGCACAGCGGTATTGATCTTCGTTCGATGCTTAGAGCCGTAAAAGGTTTGGGCAGAGACGGCGGTGCCAGTACACTGACCATGCAAACAGCAAAGAATCTCTTCACGGAGAACTGGGCTACCAAAAATTTCTTTCTGCGCGTGATACAGAAGTTCAAGGAAATGATCATTGCGGTTAAGTTGGAAAAGAATTTCACAAAAGACGAGATCATTACGCTGTATTTGAATACGGTTGAATATGGTGACCATGTATACGGTATCCGCAATGCATCAAAAACATTCTTCCAGAAAGAACCCGATCGTGTAGACATCAATGAAGCTGCTTTGCTGGTGGGAATGGTAAATGCACCCTATTTGTATAATCCGCGTCGTAATCCTAAGAAAGCACTGGACAGAAGGAACACTGTACTGGATCAAATGGTACGTAATGAATTCCTGACAGATCAGGAAGTATTGGCACTAAAATCACATCCCATTGAGATCAATTATAAAAAATTAGATGAAACTACAGGTCTGGGTCCATACTTCAGAATGGTATTGGGTGAAGACATGAAGAAATGGTGTAAGGAACATAAAAAAAGTGATGGTGATAATTATGATCTCTACCGTGATGGATTAAAAATATATACATCGATCGATCCGCGAATGCAGTTATATGCGGAAGAAGCAGTAGCGAAACACATGAGCTATATGCAAAAATTATTCAACAGTCAGCAAAATGTCAAGAGCGGAACTATCTGGAAAGGTTATGAAAATGTATTGGAAGCTTCTGTTAAACAAACGGACCGCTGGAGAAGTTTAAAGAGAGAAGGAATGAAAGATGAGGATATCCGAAAAACATTTGATGTTCCCGTAAGAATGAAAGTGTTTGCATGGAATAATAACCGTGAAAAAGATACAGTGATGACGCCTTATGATTCCGTAAAATATTGCAGGCAGATGCTGCAAACAGGTTTTATGGTGATGGATCCTTTAAGCGGTGAAGTGCGTGCATGGGTGGGCGGCATCGATTTTAAAACATTCAAATACGATCACGTTAATTACAATACCAAACGTCAGGTAGGTTCTACTATCAAACCATTGTTGTACAGTATGGCCATTGAAGAAGCAGGCTTCACCCCTAACACCATTGTGCATGACGAACAACAAAGTTTTGGTGCTTACGGAATGGTACCCGCGACATCCACGTCCTGCACCGGTGCTGAGATGCCCATGGCAGAAGCATTGGCTTTCTCAAGAAACTGCGCCACTGCTTATATCTTTAAACAGATAGACGGCAAAGGGAATAATGCTGCGATCCGTTTTGTTGATTTCTTAAAAAATAAATGCGGACTACTCACAAAGATCCAACCACACCCTTCTATCGCCATCGGTTCCTGTGAAATTTCTTTGTACGAAATGTTGCAGGCATACAGTATGTTACCCGGCCGTGGTTTTAATGTAAAACCATTATACATTAAACGCATTGAAGACAAGAACGGAAATGTATTGGAAAACTTTTCGCCTGTGCGAAGAGAAGTGATCAGTGATGTTACTTCTTATTCGGTCATTAAAATGATGCAGGGTGTTTTGCAATTCGGTACCGGAAGAAATATATGGAGCTTTGATGTGCAGGGAGAAATTGCAGGAAAAACCGGGACCACCAATGATAACAGTGATGCATGGTTCATGGGTTATACGCCCCAATTGCTCGGCGGTGTTTGGGTAGGAAGCGACGATCGTTTTATACGCTTCGCAAAAAATGATCTGAACGGACAAGGTGCAAGAGCCGCCATGCCTATCTGGGCTTATTTCTATGCGAAGTGTTTGAAAGATCCGAAATTGTTGGGTATCGATCCTAACAGCACATTTGTGAGGCCTGATGTTTTGAATACTGACTTTAATTTCGATAACCTCAATAATATCAAACCGCCATCCGGTGCAGAGGGAGAAGATATGGGCAATGGTACATCGCAGGATTATGTTCCTGCGGATATTAAACCCGAAGATTTAAAACCTGAATCAGAAAATATCATTGAAGAAAACAAAACAGCACAACCTGCCAATAAACAAAAGGATAATAAACAGCCTGCACCTCCTGCCAATAAGCCGGGGCAGCAACCTAAAGCAACGATGCCTGCTAAAAAACCCGGGAATAGATAATCTATTCATCAAATGAAAAAATATATACAACTTTTATTTGTGGGTCATTTGATTTTTGTTCAATCTGTTGTGGCACAACAAAAAGAAGATCAGATAGCCATCATCAGAGCGCAAAGAACAGCATCTAATACTGCCATTACAAAACATGATGTTGAGGGTATTTCAAAATATTGGCTACCCGATTTTGTTCAGGTTCGCGGTAATGCGACTTTCCTGGTAGGAAAAGACAATGTTGCAGCTTCCTGGATGGAATTATTCAGATCAAATCCCGAAGTTGCTTATATAAGAACTCCCACTGAAATACAAATCAGTTATAACGATACATTAGCATGGGAAACCGGGAATTGGAAAGCGATTAAATCTTATAGCAAGGGTGGAAATTATTCAGCAATGTGGCGAAAAGTTAAGAATGAATGGAAATTACAAGCAGAGATATTTGTGTCACTGTTTTAATAGAAACAAGTTAATACCTGTAAAAATCAGAGAATTCTTCATCACATAAGAGTCGTTTCAAAGTTGGATGTGATAGCACTTCAGTATAATCCATTTTCCTGCCATCTACCCAGATCGTTCTGTAGATCAAACGGATTCCGTGACTGTAATCGACCCACCAGTTAATATGCCCTATATACAGGGGTTGAATCGCTTTGCCATCCAATTTATGCCAGCCGTAAATGGCTTCATGATTAGGTTTTGAATAACGAGAAACCAGACCGGATAAGACCACATCCTTCTTGATCCCGGCAATCAGGCCTTTCCGAAGTTTTCGTTGCCCTTCCACGATCAAATGATGCTGCCACATGGTAACACTGCTATCACGAAATGCATACATGGGTACCGGTTCTAATTTCAGAGTTGCCTGCTTGTAAATATCATCCACCATTTTCCTGGTGGGCAAAAAACAATGAAAACTATCGGCAATGACCTGAGCGGCCATGGGTGTTAAAGGGATCCTTGCCCAATCATCATCAGTTCCGATACTCAGATAATCCGGCGCAACAAAATAGTAAGCATTCACTTCTTTTCCGGTTGCAGAATCGATGATGGAAACATTGATGCGAACAAATTTTTTATAGAAAGAAGGAATATTTCCGGAGAGGATTTCCTTTACTGCCAGTGAATCTCTTTCCTTCCATTTCCAGGCTGCTACTGTTTTATAAAACGAAGTGCCGCCTGTTCTTACAGTGGAGGGTTCGGTTAACTGCAGACGGAATTTGTGTTGAGCAGTAGAAAAGATGACTGCCATAGAAAATAATATCAGCAGGAAATATTTCATTGTTACAAGGTAGTAAAAATATTTTACCCGTTTTTCCCTGTCAACATGGGAACAAAAGAGAACAGATCGAATGATTCTTCTTTGAAGCTTCCATCGGCTAACTTGGTAATGCGTAACATTCTTTGCGCTTCTCCTTCATCTAGGGGAATGACCATCATTCCACCTGTCTTTAGCTGTGCCACCAGTTTTGGCGGAATATAAGGTGCGGCTGCAGTGATGATGATCTTATCGAAAGGTGCATAAGCCTGCAATCCTTCAAAACCATCTCCATAAAAGAATTTGATATTGGGATATTTTGAACGGAAGTAGAAATTCTTATGTTCATCGTACAGTTTCTTTTGTCTCTCGATCGTGTACACCCATGCCCCCATTTCGGCTAATACCGTAGCCTGATACACGCTACCTGTTCCTATCTCCAACACTTTATCAGATTTCTTGATTTGCAATAGTTGTGTTTGATAAGCAACCGTATAGGGCTGAGAGATGGTTTGTGACTCCCCAATAGGAAAAGCCCTGTCTTCATAAGCGATCTGATCAAAAGCAGAATCCAGAAAAAAATGCCGTGGAATGCTGTTGATGGCATTCAATACATTTTCATCGGTTATCCCTTTTTCTTTCAGCAGATTCACTAATTGTTTGCGTAATCCTTTATGCTGGTAGCTGTCTTCGTACTTTTTCATAAACAATACAAATCTACTTCATGCATATATAGGAAGATTGTTTGGGGAAAAACAAACTACGTTTCCATTGTTAGTGACATTAATAAAACAGCATTTTATACAGTGATTAAATGACAAAAATCATGCACAGATGTCTATTTTATCAGGAAAAGCGGTCTAAAGCATGAGTAAATTTGTTACTTAATGCAGCACATATGGAATTGCTTAAACAAAGGCTCCCATTTGTAACCTTGCTTTTATATAATTCTACTCAAATTTTATCCCAAAATGAAAAAATTAATTTGGCTTACAGCAGGATTTGCCATGCCCTTATGTGCCATGGCCAATGACGCGGCCCTAAAGATTCCTGATTCCATCAAAGAGCATACTATTTTGTATTACGGTTTTCTAGTGACCGGATTAGGAATGCTGTTTGGGCTTTCGCAGTACATGAAAGTGAAAAAGTTGCCGGCACATCGATCCATGCTGGATATTTCTGAAGTTATTTATCAAACCTGTAAGGCTTATCTGAAACAACAGGGAAAATTCCTTGCTATACTGTTCTTATTTATCGGCGCTGCTGTTGCAAGCTATTTTGGCTTTCTGGCAAAGGATGATGCAGGTAATGCATTATTCGGTGTTGGAGGCGTATTGCTGATCATGGCATGGACGGTGATCGGCATACTTGGATCCTATTCAGTTGCGGCATTTGGCATCAGAATGAATACCATTGCCAACTCAAGAATGGCTTTCGCTTCACTGAAAAGAAAACCATTGGACCTACTATTGATCCCCCTGAATGCAGGTATGGGTATCGGTATCGTATTGATCTGTGTGGAATTGACCTTGATGCTGGTCATTTTATTATTGATCCCCGGCCAACTTGCTGGGTCATGTTTTATTGGTTTTGCCATAGGCGAATCATTGGGTGCTTCCGTGCTGAGAATTGCAGGAGGTATCTTTACTAAGATCGCAGATATAGGATCGGATCTGATGAAAGTTGTATTTAAGATCGGTGAAGATGATCCTCGTAATCCTGGCGTTATTGCAGATTGTACTGGAGATAATGCAGGTGACAGTGTAGGTCCAACAGCCGATGGTTTTGAAACCTATGGTGTAACAGGTGTTGCCTTGATCTCATTTATATTATTAGCTATTACAGCCGGTGCAGAAATTCAGGTACAATTACTGGCCTGGATCTTTGTAATGAGAATATTAATGGTGGTTACTTCATGGCTTGCATTCACGATCAATAAAGTTTACAGCAACTTTAAGTATAAGGATGCCATAACAATGGATTTTGAAGTGCCATTGACCAATCTTGTATGGATCACGTCCATACTTTCTATCGCCGTAACATTTGCAGCAAGTTATTTTTTGATCCCTGATCTGAAAGGAAATACGAATATGTGGTGGATCTTGTCCATCATCATCAGTTGCGGAACTTTAGCCGCAGCCATCATTCCTGAATTGACAAAAGTATTTACTTCTCCAAAATCAAGTCATGTACAGGAAGTGGTAAAATCAGGAGAGGAAGGGGGTGCATCATTGGTTATTCTATCTGGTTTTGTTGCGGGCAATTTCAGTGCATTTTGGGAAGGAATGATGTTTGCCGTATTAATGTTCGTTGCATATTTGACCAGCAGTATGGGATTAAGTGAGATCATGATCTATCCTTCCATATTTGCTTTTGGTCTGGTTGCTTTCGGTATGCTGGGTATGGGACCGGTTACGATAGCTGTAGATAGTTACGGACCTGTAACAGATAATGCACAATCAGTTTATGAATTATCATTGATTGAAGAAATACCAAACATTGATGCTGAAGTTGAAAAAGATTTTGGTTTTAAACCTGACTGGAAAAAAGCAAAATATTATCTAGAAGCAAATGATGAAGCAGGTAATACATTTAAAGCAACAGCAAAACCTGTATTGATAGGAACGGCAGTTGTTGGTGCAACGACAATGATATTCTCATTGATCTTGATGATCCAGAAAACATTGAATGTAAATCCAGAAACGATCCTGAACCTTCTAAATCCTTATTCCATACTTGGTTTTATTTGTGGTGGTGCGGTGATCTACTGGTTTACAGGAGCCTCCACACAGGCTGTGAGTACGGGTGCATACAGAGCTGTTGAATTCATTAAAAGAAATATCAACCTTGATCCAAATGCTCCTAAAAAAGCCGACATCAAAATGTCTGTTGAAGTAGTGAAGATCTGTACCCAATACGCACAGAAGGGAATGTTCAATATTTTTGTTGCCATCTTCTTTTTCGCATTGGCATTTGCCTGTTTGTCTTCACCATCAGGTATTGGTGGCAATAATGCAGTGGGCTTATTTGTAAGTTATTTAATTGCCATTGCTGTGTTTGGTCTATTCCAGGCGATCTTTATGGCGAATGCAGGTGGTTGCTGGGATAATGCAAAGAAAGTCGTTGAAGTGGATCTTAAAGCAAAAGGAACGCCTTTACATGACGCAACAGTTGTTGGCGATACAGTAGGTGATCCATTTAAAGACACTTCTTCTGTTGCTTTAAATCCGATCATTAAGTTTACCACCTTATTTGGTTTGCTGGCCATGGAAATTGCAATCTCTGAAAGCTTTAGGAATATTGCTCCTTATGCAGGTATACTGTTCCTCGGTATTGCATTAGTATTCGTGTGGCGTTCATTCTATAAAATGAGAATTGAAAAAGGAATGCCAAATCCTACCGGGAAAAAAAATAATATTGAGGTAAAAGAAGAAGACCTAGTACTTTCATAAAAAGACTAACTATTCACCAAATAAAAGCCCCGATAACTAAAGTTACCGGGGCTTTTTTATTTTTTGCCTAAATCTATTTCAATTTCAGGCTTTCAATGATGCCTTTAATTTTTCCTTCGAGTTCTGCGTACTTAGTATCAAACTCGGCTTTATTATTGAGCTGGGTCTTTACACTGAAATAGAATTTTATTTTGGGCTCTGTTCCGCTCGGACGAGCAGATATCTTACTGCCATCTTCGGTAATGAATTGCAATACATTACTTTTTGGCAGATCGATCTTCCAGCTTTCACCAGTGATCAGATTTTTACCAATGCTTAATTCATAATCCAAGAGTTGCGCCACTTTGCTTCCGTGGATCACTGCCGGAGGATTATTGCGATACCCTTCCATCATATCAGCAATTTCTTTCTGACCGTTCATTCCCTTCTTGGTAATACTGATCAGATTCTCGTAATAAAAACCATATTGTATATAAAGATCGAGCAATTTATCAAAGAGAGATCGTCCCTGGTTCTTTTCATAGGCAGCCATTTCACACAATAATGCTACAGCGCTTACTGAATCTTTATCGCGAACCTTATCGCCGATCATCAGACCAAAGCTTTCCTCACCACCTACTATATAATTTTCCTTTCCTTCCTTTTCCAGGATCAAAGAAGCGATCCATTTAAAACCAGTAAGCACAGAATAGTATTTTACACCATTTTGTTCGGTTACATTTCTGGCCATTTCTGTTGAAACGATCGTTGAAACAGCCATATCATTTGCTTTGGTGATGCCTTTGCTTTTTCTTGCTTCAAGCATATATGCAAATGCCAAGACCAATGTTTGGTTTCCGTTCATCAGTATCCATTCTCCTTTGTGATTTTTTACACCAATACCAACACGGTCAGCATCCGGATCTGTTCCCAATAAGATATCGGCATCCAGTTCTTTTGCTTTTCTCAAACCAATACTCATGGTTTCGCTTTCTTCAGGGTTTGGATAAATAACCGTCGGGAAATTACCATTGGGTGTGGCTTGTTCTTCTACTATATGTACATTAGTGAAACCATAAGCCTGCAATGCTTTTGGTACCAGCATAATACCCGTTCCATGAATAGGCGTATATACGATCTTCAGATCATGCTGTTTAGCGATCACTTCAGGATATACACTTAATCCCTTTACCATTTCAATGTATTTATCATCCATCTCTTTGCCAATGATCGTGATATTTGCTTCACCACCACTCCATTTAACATCATCAACACTATGAATTGCTTCAACCTCTTTGATCACGCTCGTATCATGCGGAGAAACCAATTGTGCCCCATCATCCCAATAAGCTTTGTAGCCATTGTATTCTTTCGGGTTATGAGAAGCCGTGCAGACCACCCCTGCTTTGCATCCTAAAGTTCTTATGGTGAAACTCAATTCAGGTGTAGGTCTCAATGCTTCAAACAAAAAGACCTTGATGCCGTTTGAAGCAAACACATTGGCAGTGGTTTCGGCAAAGAAGCGTCCGTTATTTCTGCTGTCGTGTGCAATGGCAACTTTTATTTCTTCACCGGGAAAACTCTTTTTCAGATAATTGGCAAAGCCTTGTGTGGCCATACCCACCGTATACTTATTCATACGATTGGTTCCTACACCCATGATGCCGCGAAGTCCGCCGGTACCAAATTCTAAGCTTTTGTAAAATGACTCTTCTAAGTCGGCAGGGTTAGATTCCTGTAATTTTTTGATCTGTTCTTTTGTATCGGCATCGTAATTACCGTTCAGCCAGGCATTAATGTTTTTCAGAGTAGCAGCATCCATGATGATAATTTTAGAATTGAATTTTATTTAAGCAAGTTTAAGAAGATTTTTTAATTAATTCACCAATGCACCCAAGACTTCTCCATCCTTCACTTTTACCTGAATATGGTCCTGCAAAGTAGTAGCAATGGATAAACCTACATAGTCGGGTTTTGCGGGATATAATTTATGCATCCTTTCCACCAATACCAGGGTTTGGATTCTTTTGGGATGAAAGTCGAGTAAGGGTTTCAGCATGTACAACAATGTTTTACCGCTATTGGCAACATCATCTACAATGATCACATTTTTATTATCGAAATTGATCTCTTTGCTCAATGTGATATCAACGGGGAAATCTTTATCCAGACTTGCCGATATCACCTGAAACGGAATGGACAAATAAGGTTTTAATAAAACAGCGATCTTTTCTGCGATAACCAGACCATTTGTTTTCACACCAATGATGATGAGTTCAGCATCATCACCCTGCAATTGTTCTGCTATTTCCAAAGCCAGCCTTTGCAATTTATAACCGGCTTCTTCCTGTGTAAGTATATAATTATTATCGGCCATAATTAAAATTTCATACTCAAATGTAATAACAAACCCACAACCTGCAATTCAAATCAATTATCTTAGCATTATAACTGTTGCCTTATGCAATACTTTCAGCAAATCATATTCGCGGCAATTGCCCTTACAGCTATTCATCTCTTCTCCAAAAAAGCTGTGGAGATCAAAAGAAATATTTTTTTAGGACATGAGGAAGACCTGAATACTAACAGTACGCAAGGTTGGAAAAACGTTTTACTGCTTGCTTTCGGTCAAAAGAAAATGTTCAAGAATCCACTTGTAGCCGTGATGCATTTTTTTGTGTATGCAGGATTCATCATTATCAATATTGAAATTGTAGAAATAATTCTGGATGGCGTTTTAGGTACCCATCGTTTGTTTGCATCCCGATTAGGTGAAGTATATATATGGCTGATCAATACATTTGAAGTTTTAGCGATCAGTGTTTTGATCTTTTGTGCAATATTCCTCGTCAGAAGAAATATCATCAAGCTGAAACGTTTTGCCAGTAAGGATCTGAACGGATGGCCCAGAAGCGATGCCAATTATATACTGATCACAGAGATCATTTTGATGAGTTTATTCCTGAAGATGAATGCCTGTGATACCTTGTTACAGGCAAGAGGCTTCGGACATTATGCAGAACATATCACGGGCAATTTTGCCATCTCTTCCTTTCTGCATCCGATACTGCAAAATTTCAGCAGCGAAACGCTTGCTGCCAGTGAGAGAATTTGCTGGTGGTTGCATATCACCGGCATTTTTGCATTTGCGAATTATTTGCCTTACAGCAAACACCTGCATATCATCCTTGCTTTCCCGAATGCTTATTTTGTAAGAACAGAACCACAGGGTAAAATGCAGAATATGCCTGAGATCCAAAACGAAGTTTTGTATTCCATGCAGCCCGAATTAGCTCCTACAATTGATGTATCACTAGCACCCGTTAAAAAGTTTGGTGCCAAGGATGTGTTTGACCTAAGCTGGAAAAATTTACTGGATGCTTACAGTTGTACCGAATGCGGAAGATGTTCTGCTGCTTGTCCGGCAAATATCACAGGCAAAATATTAAGCCCGCGCAGTATCATGATGAAAACAAGAGACCGTTTGGAAGAAGTGGGCAGGAATATCAACAGCAATAAAACATTTACGGATGATCATAAATCTTTACTGCGTGATTATATCAGCGAAGAAGAATTAAGGGCATGTACTACTTGTAATGCCTGTGTGGAAGAATGCCCTGTGAGCATTTCTCCTTTGGATATCATTATACAACTGCGTCGTTATCTGATCATGGAAGAAAGCAGTGCCCCGCAGGAATGGAACAGCACATTCAGCAATATGGAAAATAATTTTGCACCTTGGAAATTCTCTCCTGATGAAAGAGATAAATGGGCTGAAGAAATGCTAGATGTTAAGTGATGAATGCTAAATGAAAGTTTATTAGAATGTGCTTCACTCCCGACTAACGACTTTCGACTCCGGACTCTACAAAAAGCTTCCCCACACCATTCTATACAATTGAATGGCAGCAGCAATAATAAAAATGATACCCATTACAATATCCAATGTTTTATTACTGGTATTGAATTTCGTGACCACCCAGTTACCACCGTACATATAAAAGGCCAGACCGCTAATCGTTCCTGTACCGCAGCCTATTGTAAATACATTGAACTCAAAACTGTTTGAATGCAGCACATGCAAATGAATTAAATAACTGCTCCAGATAAACCAGAAAGGAATTTGTGCCGGATTCAATGCACTCATAGTAATACCCAACCAAAAGCGATTGATGGTATTATTGAGTATCGGCGATTTTTTTTCTCCCTGATGTTTGATGGCAGTAATAAAGCTATACACGCCAAATCCCAGAAAAAAAACAACAGTTAACCAACCCAATAAAGTGAAAAAGAATTTATGCTGCATGATTAGATCAACACCTGATAAAACAGTTCGCAGATAAATAATCTCTATCATCGCCACACCCACAGCATATTTCCAGGCATTTGAAAATCCTTCCTTCACTGCTATATGTGTGGAAGTGATACTCATGGTACCCAATGGAAGTTGGCCTAAAAAGCTGACCAACCAGCCGGTAAAGAATATGAGAATGAAAGCTGTCATTTCAATAATAAAACACAACAATAAGACTTATTTTCCCAAATTGTAAAAAGGATTGATATACAATAACAGCAAGTTCTAAGACTTGCACCCGATAAGAAAAGCTATTTTTTGATCAGTGGAAGAATCACCAATTTAAAGAACATGACAAGTAAGGCAATTAGAAATAAGAAAATTGAAATACGGTTCATGCCATGCATGTATTTGGTATACTGATTTCTTTCTTTTTTGGGGTCTCTTTTTTTGATGTAGAGATATTCTAATATTTGTTGCCAAAAACTTTTCATGTATTTTATTTTAGGTTGTTCAGCCAGATACTTAAATGTTCTGTGATCTGTTTTGTTTCGATGATAAAACCATCATGGCCATAGGCAGAATCGATTTCTACCAATTCTGCATTGGGCATATGATCTGCCATGAAACGTTGTTCATCGAGCGGGCAAAGAATATCGCTGTGTATACCAATGATCAATGTTGGCTGTGTGATTGATTCCAATGCTTTCATCAGATCGCCGCCACGTTTTCTTCCGAGATGGTGACTGTCCATTGACTTCGTCAACAACCAATAGCTATAAGCATTAAAACGTTTCACTAATTTATCTCCCTGATAAGAGATGTAAGATGATACTCTGAAATCATCGATCTTTTCGGGATCAGGATCTGTTTGTTTTTCCTGATAAATTCCATAATTCCTGTATGTTAACATGCCGATGGCACGAGCAGCTTTCAATCCTTTGGAGCCGGCATCAGGCCTGTGTTCCTTCCAGGAACTATCAGCTTCTATCGCTAATCTTTGTGCGGTATGCACGGCAACGCCCCATGCACTTTCGGAAGGTGAAGTAGCAATCAGGAAAATATTTTTAATGACTTCATTTTCCATCATGGCCCATTCCAACACCTGATACCCCCCCATACTGCCGCCGATCAGTAAATGAATGTTTTTAATACCGAGATGCTGACGCAATAATATATGTGCCTTCACCATGTCGCGAATGGTGATAGATGGAAAATCAGAATAATAAGGTTGATCGGTCTTGGGATCGATGCTTAATGGCCCCGTTGTACCATAACAGGAGCCAAGTATATTGGCGCCAATGATAAAATGTTCTTGCGGATTGATGATAGAACCCTCTCCCACCAATCCTTTCCACCAATCAGTAGGATCGGCATTGGCAGTCAATGCATGGCAGACCCAAACCGCATTGGAATGATCTGCATTCAATTGCCCGTATGTTTTATAGGCAATAGAAATGCCGAAAAGCGTTTTACCATTCTCTAAAACAAAATCGTCGCTGTATTCAAAAAATTTCATCCAATCACGTGTTTATGTCGCAAAATAAGTGCATGCATCAATTACATTTGCATAAATCTTTGAGAAATGGTAAAAATTGAAGTAAACCGTGTGGATGACGCTTATGCTTTTGAAGGGAAGGATGGTAGCGGGCATACAGTGCGTATCGATGGCGCCATAGAAATAGGCGGGCATAATTCAGGTATTCGTCCTATGCAGTTATTATTGATGAGCCTGGGCGGTTGCAGTGGCATTGATATCGTTTCCATCTTAAAAAAGCAAAGACAGGAAGTAAAGGGCTTCAATATTTCCATTGAAGGAGAACGTGAGCAGGGAAAAGAGCCTGCTTTGTGGAAACATGTGCATGTTATATTTCAATTTTCAGGAAATGTGGATGAGGACAAAGCAAAAAAAGCATGTGCTTTATCCATCGATAAATATTGTTCTGTAGCAGCAACTTTAAGAGCAGCGGGATGTGTGGTGGATTGGAGTGTTGAAGTGAGTCAATAGTTCATAGTCCATAGTCAAACCAATTCGTGTAATTAGATAAAATTCGTGTAATGAATAAAATAACAAAAGCCATCCGCATACAAACTGATAGGACCAATGAAATGGAACATAGTACCCCTCTATTCTTAACCAGCAGTTTTTGTTTTGATAATGCAGAAGAAATGCGTGCTGCTTTTGCTGATGAAAATGAAGATAATATTTATAGCCGTTTCAGTAATCCGTCCGTACAGGAATTCACTGATAAGATGTGTGCACTTGAAAGCGCCGAAAGTGGCTATGCCACTGCTTCAGGAATGAGTGCAATATCCGGATCATTTCTTGCTTTGCTGAAACGAGGGGATCATTTATTGAGTTGCAATTCCATATTCGGTAGCACACATACGGTCATTTCAAAGTATCTGCCAAAGTTTGGTATTGAATATTCGTATGTGAGCGCAACAGCAACAGAAGCAGAATGGGAGGCTGCCATCAAGCCCAATACTAAAATGATCTATCTCGAGAGTCCAACCAATCCCGGATTGGATATTTTGGATATTGAAATGATCGCAAAGCTTTCTAAAAAACACAGTATTATTTTAAACGTTGATAATTGTTTTGCAACTCCGATCAATCAAACACCCATCGAATTGGGTGCTGATATTGTGGTACATTCTGCCACTAAATGGCTCGACGGACAAGGCAGAGTTTTGGGTGGCGTGATCGTTGGTAAAAAGGAATTGATCAAAGAAGTGTATCTGTTTTGCAGAAGTACAGGCCCTGCCCTTTCTCCATTTAATGCCTGGGTATTGAGCAAGAGTCTGGAAACATTAGATGTTAGAATGGAACGCCATGCTTCAAATGCTTTATTTATTGCAGAACATTTGCAATCGCATCATAAAATTACAACACTAAAATATCCTTATTTACAATCGCATCCGCAATATTGTATTGCAAAAAAACAAATGAAAAATGGCGGTGGAATTGTTTGTTTTGAATTGAAAGGCGGATTGGAAAGCGGTAGAAAATTTTTAGACGGCTTACAAATGTTGTCACTAACCGGCAATCTGGGCGATACAAGAAGCATTGCTTCGCATCCATCAAGTACGACGCATGCAAAACTGACCGAAACTGAAAGACAGGCTGTGAATATCACGCCGGGATTGATACGTATCAGTGTTGGGCTGGAAGACAAACAGGACATTTTAAATGATATTCTACAGGCATTGGAGAAATCTTAAGTCCTATGAAATTATTTTGTTCCATTTTGATTATAATATCTTTCACAATATCCTGCAAGAAGAGTTCTTCCGCAGGCAGTACAGTAAATACCGACCCATTTACAATCATTGGCAACAAAATTTATAATGCTAATAATCCTGCTCAATTGATCGGCGCAAATACATTGCATGTATTTAGCGCAGGCAGCAGAGACATGAATGCATGGAACATAGATATTGCCCGTGAGTTCATTGGCAATGTAAAAGAACAACCATTAAAGGGCACATCGATCAAAGATGCTAACGGATCGTATCTATATTCTTTACAAACCATTGTTGATAGTAACAGGATTAATAAAAGAATTACTATTCTTTGTCCCTTTGGCTGGGATGGAACAAATTCAACATTGTTTACAGGCACAATGCCAGCGCAAACAATTTGGTGGACGAATTTCAAAACACAATTGCAGCAATGGGCAACACAGTTCGCTGATCAACCTGATGTCTGGATCGAAGTCTGGAATGAACCATATCGTTATGACAGAACAGATAGTTATACTGACGATATTTGGATGAATGATATGAACTCATTGGTAAGTATCATCAGGAATATAGGCAACCAAAATATCATTTTGGTTCCTTGTGCAGAACAGGGTCAGGATGAAAGTGTATTGAATAATAAAGGGGTTGCCTTTTTAAATGGTAAAAAAAATATTCTGTTTGATATTCATGCTTACGAGAAATGGTTATTGGTTCCTGCAACTCAAATAGGCAGCCGCTTACAGCAATTAAAAGATAACAATATTCCTGTTGTTTTTGGTGAAACTGCTCCAATCAATGCGGGTGCATTGATGAATCCCTCTTCCTTTTTAGACTCAGTTTATAATCGTGGAATTTCAGTCTGTGCCTGGGTTTGGGAAAATGACAGTTCTGACCAGGATGCCTTGTTGAATGATCTGGGCCTGCCCAATAATATAAACAATAATAATTGGGGCGATACTTTTAAAAACATAAGCTTGAAACCGAGAAATCCATAATGTTATTTTAATCATTATGTAAAAAGCAGAAGATTTAATACATTTATTCAATTGACTGCAACCCGATATTCAACTTTAAGATCATTATATGCTTGCTGACAAAAAAATCAAAGCTTTTGTTCCTACTTTACAGCCTGCCAAAGCAAAATTATTTTATAGAGATATATTGGGCCTGGAATTGTTATCTGAAGATAGATTTGCTTTGGAATTCAATGTGAACGGTACATTATTAAGAGTGATTACCGTTCAGGAATTAACCCCACATCCTTTCACTGCATTGGGTTGGAATGTAGATGATATAGTTGCAACCATAAAAGAACTCAACAAAAAAAATGTCTTTTGCGAAAAGTACGGCTTCTTTGAGCAGGATGATTTAGGCATTTGGATTTCCCCCAACGGCTCGAAAGTGGCATGGTTTAAAGACCCTGATGGAAATACACTTTCACTGACAGAATAGTGATCACTCCTTACTCACCGCTACTGCGATCTTAGAATCGGCTGTACCGTAATATAAAAACCATTGATGGTTAAAGTTTGCTAATCCTTCTAAGAAACAAACCTGGTTTACCTGTCCGGTTATTTCGTATGGCCTCTCAGGCTTGATAAAATAATGATCTAAACGTTTTAATATTTTTGTAGGATCATTCTTATCAAACAAAACCTGAGCTGCGGCATAAGTTCCTTCAGGTAAAGTTGTATCGCCGATACTTCTTAAATTCTTACTATTATAAATTAACAGGATCCCCTTGTCTGTAAGCATGGCTGGCGGACCCGATTCAACCAGATCACTATCAAATTTTTTGTTGCGGGTAGGGACGATGATCTGTAATGCAGGCATCTCAACTGCCCAGCTTTTCAATGAATCTTTTGCATGCTGGCCCTCTTTCATTTCCAATGGTGTCCAATGGATCAGATCATCAGAAGTTGCAGTCCAGATAAAAACATCGCCCCAATACATCCAGTATTTTCCATTGATCTTTGTCGCGATGATCTTTCCATTTTTGTAGGTTGAAACTATAGAACCCGACTTAGACCATTTATCAACATATTTTCCTTTGTAAGCATTTGCAAAAGCATGGCCTTGTTTTTTCCAATGAATTAGATCGGGGGATGTAGCAACCAATAATCTGGCAAGTTTGCCGTCATATGCTGTATAAGTCATGTAATAGATTCCTTTTTCATCCTCAACTATCCTCGGGTCTTCGCAACCGCCTTCCCACTCATATTTTTTACACGCATCATTATCGGGAAATAAAACGGGAGTAGCATGTCTCGTAAAATGAATACCATCAGCACTTTCAGCCAATCCGATTCTCGAAGTCCCCTCTGGTTTCCCTGTTTTATCCTGTGCACGATACAACATAAACACTTTGCCGTCTTTTATTACAATGGCAGGATTGAACACATCTTTTTCTTCCCAAAAATTTTTCTGCTTGGTGATGGGGTCTATAAAACTATTATTGCCGGGAGCCAGGATAGGATTAACAGAATCCGTTTTTTTAAAAGAAAGCATTGCCCAGTCATTGGACTGTTCTGATGAATCATTCTCTTTCGCAATATGCTTTGCAAAATGATTGGAAATATGATCGCAACCGGAAAAAATAATAAATGCAAAGAGTAAAGATGAGAATGTTTTCATACATCAATCGTTTAGTACAGAAAGATAGCTCTTTTATTTTTTTGATGCAATAATTAACCACAATGTAACAGAGTAGCAAAGTTGCACGGAGAATTCTGCGAAAACTCTATGCTCTTTTACTCTGCGGTAAAACTGGGCTGCTAAAAGATCAGTAAAGACCTAAACGCACAAGTGAGTACTTCTTTCACTAAAAGAAGCGAGATAAAAGGTGCTGGCCCTTGTACAAAAGTTGACCAAATAAAAAACCTTGCACTAAAAAAGTACAAGGTTTTAAAATGAATGATATAAAAATCAGTTGACAACTAAAGTAACGATTGAATGCGGCAAACTCACTGTTTCAGCAGCTTTGCCGGATATCCATAAACGGAATGGGATTTTTTCGCTGCTTTGATTCATCACTACTACAGCAATTTTTCCGTCTGTATTTTCAAATGCTGTGGTCAGTAACTGACCGCGGCTGGAAGAACTGATGATCCTTTTTGCACCGGGGCGAATGAACTTTGAAAAATGCCCGATATAATAATATGAACTGAGATAATTTAATTGTCCCGTCTTTGTATCGGCATGAATCGGCGCAAAACAAAAATTGCCTACATGATTTGGGCCGCCTTTTTCATCCAACAACACATTCCAGTCGGTCCATGCAACAGTACCATTATTAAAGTCATTGATCATGGATCTGCCATAAGTTTCGCCCCATACCCATGAATTGAGTTGTGTGGGATTAAATACTTCTGTACATCCTTCTGTAAAGATCAAATGAGTATTGGGATATGCTTCTGATACTCGTTTTACATTGTCAAAAATCTTACCGCCACCTGTCCAGCTTTCATACCAGTGAAATCCGATACCCCATACATATTTTGCAGCCTGTGGATCATTCAGCACTGTGCTGGCTCGCTGATACAGCAAATCGCGGTTATGATCCCATGCAATTAATTTTTTGTTCCCCAATCCATCTTTTTGTAAAGTGGGCCCTAGGAAATTTTTAATAAAATCTCTTTCCTGTTCGCCTGTATAATTGCAGGACTCCCATGTTTGCACAGCCATGGGTTCATTCTGCACGGTTAATCCCCAGATAGGAATACCTTCTTTTTCATAGGTCTTGATGAACTTGACATAATAATTAGCCCATGATTGATAAAATTCTTTTTTTAATTCGCCGCCATGCAGCATACTACCGTTAGATTTCATAAATGCAGGCGGACTCCAAGGACTGACAAATAAAGTTAATTTATTGCCTGCTGCTGCAATAGCCTGTTTAATGAAAGGAATACGGAATTGAAAATCATGTTCCACATTAAAAGATTTCAAATCAGCATCGCCTTCGGCAACATAGGTATAGGAATCACTGGAAAAATCACAACTGTGAATATTGGTTCTTGCCAGTGTATAACCGATCCCTTTTTTTGTATCATATAAAGCCTGCATCAGTTCGGCTTGCTTTTCTTTTGGAAGTTTAGCATAGGTTTCTGCAGCCGCATCAGTTAAAGCACCACCGATTCCAATAAAAGTTTGAAATTTTTTAGACGGATCCACAAAAATGCAGGGTTCTGTTTCTTTAGGCTGCCCAAAGTCCTTGAACTGCAAAGTTGCAGTATTGCTAATGCGTAATGTTGTACTGTCGGCAGTCGTATAAACTGTTACGGTTTTATTAGCAACAGAATGATCGTTTGTTTTTTTGACTGGTTGCTGAAATGCTAAACAAGGAAGTAATAAGAAGGGAAATATTTTTTTCATATTAGGCCTGTTAGTAGTGAAAGAAGAATGCAAAATTAGTTAACCTGATGCGTAAAGTATCATCAGATTAATAATTCTTCCTTCAAATAAAAAAAGCTTTCACCAAAATGATGAAAGCCTGTAAAAATCAAGTGGAGAGTATCGGGGTCGAACCGACGACCTCTTGCATGCCATGCAAGCGCTCTAGCCAACTGAGCTAACCCCCCCTTATTTTAAGAACCAATGGAACGTCCGAAATATCATTCTGTACACTCTAGCCAACTGGTTAACCCCTGGCAGGCTGCAAATGTATAGTTGCTGTGTCCGTTCGCAAAATTTTTCTGCTGTTAGGCTGAAAATATTTCCGGTCATCACATTTATGAAAAATCCTGATAAATATCATTTCATACATTTTCCGGGAACTTGATATTTGTTACAACATCATTAAAAATGGGTGATTCATGAAAGTAGAACAATTATATACAGGCTGTTTGGCAGAAGCTGCATATTATATTGAAAGTAATGGAGAAGCTGCCATTATTGATCCACTTCGTGAAACAAAGCCCTACACTGAATTAGCTGAGAAAAATGGAGCAGAGATCAAATATATTTTAGAAACCCATTTTCACGCCGACTTTGTTTCGGGTCATCTTGATTTAGCGAAAAAAACAGGGGGTACGATCGTATTCGGACCAACTGCAGTTCCTTCATTTGATGCACATATTGCTGTAGACGGAGAAGAACTTAGACTCGGTAATGTTGTCATCAAAGTATTGCATACGCCCGGTCATACCATGGAATCGAGTACCTTTTTACTGATCGATGAAAACGGAAAAGATCATGCATTGTTTACAGGAGATACTTTATTTATCGGTGATGTTGGAAGACCCGATCTTGCCGTAAGAAACAATCTCAGCAAAGAAGACTTGGCCGGTTATTTATACGATTCATTACAGAATAAGATCATGCCATTAGCAGACGATGTGATCGTTTATCCGGGTCATGGTGCAGGAAGCGCCTGCGGGAAAAATATGAGCCCGGAAACAGTATCTACGTTAGGCATTCAAAGGAAATTAAACTATGCATTGCGACCTGATCTAAATAAAGAACAATTCATAAAAGAAGTAACGGAGGGATTGGTGGAGCCGCCTCAATATTTTCCCAAAGATGTTGGAATGAATAAAAACGGCTATGCAAGCATTGATGAAGTGATTGCAAGTGGTACACGTCCATTTACAGCTGAAGAATTTTTAATTGTATGGGATTCTACAAATGCACTGGTACTCGATACAAGATCAAAAGATATATTCCCGAAAGCATTTATTCCGGGTTCGGTTTTTATTGGCATTGAAGATAAGTTTGCTCCATGGGCAGGTGCATTGATCCATGATATGCAACAACCTATTTTAATTATTGCTGATGAAGGCAGAGAAGAAGAAGTAGTGATCAGACTGGCAAGAGTAGGTTACGATAATACATTAGGATATTTAAAAGCTGGCATTCCTGCTTGGAAAAATGCCGGCAACGAAACTGATAAGATCGAGGAAATAACAGCAGTGCATTTCGAAGAGTTGTATCATACAAATCCGGATACAATTCATATTTTGGATGTACGTAAAGAAAGTGAGTTCAATGCACAACATCTGGTAGCTGCAGAAAATTTTCCACTTGATTTTATTAACAGGAATATGAGTATGCTGAATAAGAGCCACAAATATTATGTTCATTGTGCCGGTGGATATCGTTCATTGATCGCGAGCTCAATTTTAAAATCAAGAGGTTTTCATAAAGTAGTGAATATCTTGGGTGGTTTTATAGCATTGAGTGAAACATCACTTGCCAAAACAAATTATACGCAACAAAGAACTATGTTATAGAACTATAGTGATTCTACTTTAGACCCATCCTCTTTCTTTATAAATATCGTATCCCATCCTCAAGGCTTCTTTAATTTGTTTGAACAAAATTTCATCCTTCTTTTTGATATGAAAGCATGCTTTTCCCTTTAAACATTTCATCAGCTCGGGATGCAATTTTTCGCCCGCAGACTTATACCCGGAAATTGGCATAAAATAAAAACCAACATAGCCCTTTTGTACCAATGCAGAAACAAACCAAACCTCAGGCCTTTTTTTTCCTTCAAATTCAATGGCTTTATGACTGATCAAATGAATTTGCCCGCCTGTGTCAGCGTGAGCTTTGATCGTTCCTTTTTCGAATCGCAACATCAATTGCTTCAATCGTTCGAATATCACAACCAACTCAGGCTGGCCGGCAGATTTATCGCTGTATTTTATTAAAGGCTTTCCCTTTTTATCGGCAGTTTTTATTGAAGGCTTTTTTGCTGGTGCCACTTTTATTATTGTTGCCATAAAACAATTTTCATCAAAATAAAAAATGCTTCGAATAATCCGAAGCATTTTGATCTATTTATTTTGAAAGAGTATTATTCCCAGATCTGATCCTTTCCTTCCAACCAAAGCTTTACAGATTCGGTTGTTACACTCTTTGGTCTTTCAAGCGGAAAGCCTAATGCTCTATCCCAAATTAAACTTGCCATTACACCCAAAGAACGGCTTACAGCAAACAAAACGGTATAAAACTCATACTCAACCATACCATAGTGAACCAATAATGCACCGCTGTGTGCATCAACATTTGGCCATGGATTTTTGATCTTACCCATAGATTGAAGTATCGGTGGAACCACTTCATAGATATTCCAAACAGTTCTGCAAAGTTTATCTTCAGGCATGTGTTTTTTACCGAATTCCAATTGAGCAGTATAACGCGGATCTGTTTTACGCAAAACGGCATGACCATAACCGGGGACGACTTTTCCGGCACTCAATGTTTCTTTTACATATTCTGCTATTTGCTCTCTTGCAGGAAGATCAGTTCCTAATTTTTCCTGCATTTCATAGATCCATTTAATGACTTCCTGATTGGCCAATCCATGTAATGGACCTGCCAAGCCATTCATTCCTGCAGCATATGCCAAATAAGGATCGCTTAATGCAGAACCTACCAAGTGAGTTGTATGAGCAGATACATTACCGCCTTCATGATCGGCATGAATAGTCATATATAAACGCATCAATTCTCTGAAGCTGTGATCATCATATCCCAGCATATGAGCAAAATTCCCTGCCCAGTCTAATAAACCGTTTGGATTAATATGTTCGTTATTCTTATACTTTCTCCGATAGATATAAGCAGCAATACGGGGCAAACGCGCAATCAATAAGATAGCATCATCAAAAGTAGTTTCCCAATAATCTTTTTTATTCAACCCTTCAGAATAAGATTTTGAAAAATAGCTTTCTGTTTGCAAAGCCATCACTCCTACCACAAACATCGTCATCGGATGTGTAGTTACAGGCAATGCATCAATAGCTGCAAAAACGTGATTAGGCACATGGCTTCTGCGTTGCAAAATATCTGTTACGTGTTCTACTTCATCATCATTTGGCAATTCACCCAACATCATTAAGTAAAAAAGTCCTTCAGGCAATGGCTCATCGCCTTTGGGTGCTTTTGGCAATTTTTGCTGTAATTCTGGAATCGAATATCCTCTGAATCGAATGCCTTCCTGTGCATCCAATAAGCTTGTTTCTGTTACCAAACCGGTAATGCCACGCATACCCTGATATACCTGTGCCAATGTAACTTCTCCTATTTTTTTATTACCATGGTCTTTGATTAATTCTTTGATCTCCGCATTTGCCAATTCTGCCTTTGCTTTGAACCTGTTTTTTAAAATTCCCATATTTTTTAGTTTATATAGAGTTGATGATTTTTTTGGGGTTTCCATCCGGGTAATAACAAAATGCTCAGTTGAAAAATTTACTATAACACATCGAAATTCCTCTAAAAAGCGGGCATTGATGCTTACAGAAAAGTTTGTTTTACTCAGTTATTATTACGCCGTTAAAGATAAAGCAAGTTGTGTGTTGCAGCAAAACATTTACGAAGACTGAGGAAGAAAATTATTTGGGAGCTTTTCGATACAAAGCAATGACCACAAAAACGAAAATGATATTGGGAATCCAGGTTGCCAGCGTAGGCGGCAGGTTCCCTTTGGTCGAGAAGATTGTGGAGAATTTATCGGTCAATATAAAGAGTGCTGCTATGATAAAACCGATAGCCAAATGAACACCGCTACCACCGCGGACCTTTCGGCCTGCCACTACTGCACCAATTAAAGTAAGCAATAGAACAGTGATAGGGGTTGCATCTCTTCTTCCCTTTTCTACAATTAATTCATTAACACCTTCTGCCCCGTGCATTTGTTCCTGAACAATGAATCTGATCAATTCGGGTGTGGCTAATTTATCTTTTGTGTATTTATCTTTTCGGAGATCGGTAGGCTTGAAATCGAAATTCATTGTTTCAGAACTGTTCATCAAAACCTTCTCCTTACCTCCCAGCCAGGTTCGGCGGATCACAAAATCCATTTTCCATTTTTTTGTTGCCGTATCCCAATACATAGATTCTGCCCGGTTATTTTCTATGAGCTGATTATTTTTTACCCGATGCACAAATACCGGACCGCCACGCTTTATTGCTGTATCATAATTATAAATACCGGCGTATGTAAATGAGTCAATTCTAACATAGATATCAGACCCTGAACCATTGCGGCTCTTATTTAAATTTTCATAAGACGAATTTGGATCAAAATATTTTGCTTCAAAATTACCCCTGATCTGCTCGGCTTTTGGAATCAGATATTGATTCGAAAACCACAAAATGGTTGCCAGAAATAACCCGCCGATCCAGTAGGGCCTTAACCAGCGATTAAAAGAAGTTCCACTGGCCAGTATAGCCACGATCTCACTTCGACCCGCCATTTTGGAAGTAAAAAATATCACTGCAATAAATACAAAAAGGGGAAATAATAAGGCCACAATATGCGGAACAAAACCCAGATAATAGTCGGTAACGATCCTTCTGAATCCCAGATGCGATTTCACAAAGTCGTCTGTCTTTTCACTTACATCGATCACCACAGCAATGACTGTAAATAAAAATATAGCAAAGAAAAAAGTGCTTAAAAATTTTTTCAGTATGTACCAATCTAATTTTTTCATCGTTATATATACCTGCAAATATAATTGTACAAATCAAGCAAGTACAGAAAAGGATGTTAATTGAGATAAATTAGGCGCAGAAACTTAAACGGGCACTGTAAATGAGACGTCTATATAAAAAAATACATCCATGAAAATGGATGTACACTTACGGACTTCATAGGTAACGGATTAGTAAGTGACCGTGAAACTAAGTATAACAGTGCAGCAGTAGTATAATTGATTGTGCAAGTGGATAAATAAAATAATGATTCTCCAATTATCCACATCCATTTAAAAATGAAATAAGTAGTGTAACTGATTAAAGCCTTTGTTTCAGGATCTCGATCATGGAGACCTTCCAGCTTTTGAAAGTATGGTCAAGGATCTGTTTGCGAGCTTCACCCACCAACCATAAATAAAAACTAAGATTATGGATACTGGCAATTTGCAAAGCCAATATTTCTTCAGCTACAAACAAATGGCGCAGATAAGCTTTTGAATAATAATTACTGATGGATGATGGAATGCCGTCATCAATTACAGAAAAATCGGTTGCCCATTTTTTATTCCTGATATTGATCACTCCTTTGCTGGTAAACAACATTCCATTCCTTCCATTTCGTGTTGGCATCACGCAATCAAACATATCAACACCCAATGCAATTCCTTCGAGGATATTCCAGGGTGTTCCAACCCCCATCAAATAACGGGGTTTATCGGCAGGTAAAATATCACAACACAATTCGGTGAATTCATACATGGTTTGCTCCGGTTCACCAACACTTAATCCGCCAATGGCATTACCTGCGGCATTCTTCGATGCGATGTAAGAAGCTGATTCGGTCCGAAGATCTTTATAGGTACTTCCCTGCACGATAGGAAATAAATTTTGAGAATATCCGTATTTATCAGGCGTTTCATCTAATCGACTAAAACATCTGTCCAACCAGCGATGCGTTAAATGCATACTTTTCTTTGCATAGTCATAATCGCTGGGATAAGGCGGGCATTCATCAAATGCCATGATGATATCTGCACCGATGACTCTTTGTATATCCATCACACGTTCCGGTGTAAATAAATGCCTGCTGCCATCAATATGGGATTGAAACATCACCCCTTCTTCTTTGATCTTTCTGTTCGCCGCTAAAGAAAAAACCTGATAACCGCCACTATCGGTTAAAATAGGATGATGCCATCCGTTGAATTGGTGTAATCCGCCTGCGGCTTCCAATACTTCTAATCCGGGGCGCAAATACAAATGATAGGTATTACCTAAAATGATCTGGGCATGGATGTCTAATTCCAATTGTTGCTGAGTTACTGCTTTCACACTACCAACAGTGCCAACAGGCATGAAAATAGGGGTAAGGATTTCACCATGATCTGTTTTGATCTTTCCCGCCCTTGCTTTACATCCGGTATCTTTGGCTTCTAATTGAAAATGCAGTTGTGACATAAGTCTGCAAAAATAGGTGATGAACAATGAATTGTGAGTGCTGAATTGTGAGTAATCATTCAAAACAACAAGCAGTTCTCATTCATACCCTGTGCTATCATAATTTCTTTTCCACATCTCCACAGCAATAACATTGCATGCAATACCAAACCCTACTTTTGCAGCATGATCATTCCGCCTATTGTTTGGGAAATAGTTTTTGCAATTTTTTGCGCAGTGATAGCTGTACAGGTCTTTTATTATCTGTTTTTTTATTCACGTCTTGCTTTTTATAAAGTTCCGTTACAACAGGAAACAGTGGAGCATCCTGTTTCTGTGATCGTTTGTGCTAGAGATGAAGCAAATAATCTGGTAAAAAATCTTCCGGGCATTTTGGTGCAGGATTACAAAACAACCCACGAGATCATTGTAGTAAATGACAATTCGGTTGATGAAAGCAGATATATCCTGGATGAATTTAAAAAATCATTCAAGAATTTAAAACCCATCGAACTTACACAGGAGGCCAAATTAATTACTGGCAAGAAATTCCCCTTATCCATGGGAATCAAAAGTGCCAAACACGAAACATTGCTGTTGACCGATGCTGATTGTGTTCCTGCTTCAGAATCCTGGATCCAAAAAATGCAGGAGGGTTATGTTAACGGCATTGAAATTGTGCTTGGATATGGTGCTCACCATAAAAAACCGGGATTACTTAATAAGATCATTCGCTTTGAAACTTTTCATACTGCTCTGCAATATCTATCCTATGCATTGGCGGGCATTCCTTACATGGGTGTAGGAAGGAATTTAAGTTATAAGAGAGATGTTTTCATCCGTAATAAAGGCTTTTCGTCCATCAATCAAATACCCAGCGGCGATGATGATCTGTTCATCAATCAGGTTGCCACAAAAAAAAATACGACCATTGTTATTGAGCCTGATGCGCACACTTTAAGTGAACCAAGAAATACCTGGGGCGACTGGATGAAACAAAAATACCGTCATTACACTACTTCTAAATATTATCTGTTTAAGCATAAATTTTTATTGGGTCTATACGGATTTACTTTATTTCTGGTTTATCCGTTATTGGTCGTGAGTATTATTTTTTATAACTGGTGGTTACCCTTAGCCGTGTTTGGGCTGCGCTTTTTATTGCAGGCATGGTTCTATTTTAAAGCCATGAAAAAATTAAATGAAGCAGATCTCTGGCCTTTCTTTTTGTTCTTCGACATCTGGATGTTCTTCTATAGCATTTTATTTTTACCGGCCGTTTGGAAAAGGCCCAGAAAAAATTGGGATTAAACCCATACTCCCTTCCCTTAATTGAAGGAATAAATTATAAATAATGATAGACATTCTGTATAAATACTTTGATGATTTTACTGAAACACAAATTCAGCAATTTCAATTGTTGCTGCCTTTGTACAAAGAATGGAATGAAAAAATAAATGTGATTTCCCGCAAAGATATTGATCAGATCTACCTGCATCATGTACTGCATTCATTAAGCATTGCGGTAATAGCAGATTTTAATCCCGGTACTACAGTGATCGATATTGGTTGCGGTGGCGGATTTCCGGGTATACCCCTTGCTATCTTTTTTCCTGAAGTCAAATTTTTACTGGTCGATAGTATCGCTAAAAAATTAAAAGTAGTAGCTGCAGTATGTGAAGCTGCCAATATCACGAATATAATCACACAACACACAAGAGCGGAAGAAATCAAGAACAGAAAATTTGATTTTGCTGTTAGTCGTGCGGTTGCCCCGCTAAAAGATCTTTGGCAATGGGCTTCTCCATTGCTAAAAAAACGTGCTGCCGACGAAACATATGCCATCGCCAACGGATTGATCTGCTTAAAGGGCGGCGATTTACACCAGGAGATCTCCGACAGTTTAACGCGCCCAAAGATGATGAGTGTCTATAAAATATTTCAGGAAGAATATTTTATGGAGAAACACATTTTGCATGTAGCCAAATAAATGTTAAGCTTTAAAAGCTGATTCATTTTCTGCCCAGTTAATGTGCCCCAAAAGGATTTCTTTAGAAAGAAGCAACACCTGCCTCTTTCTTATTCTATCGTTTACCAAAAAATAAAATCAATTTATTAAGTTTGTCGCATGCCCTAAAAAGAGGGAGTCTCTTTTTGCCAACCATTTTTAAACCTATTTCTCGTGAAGCAAATCAACTTATTCGTTGTACAAGATATCAAAGCCATTGAAATGCTGGGTGTATTAATGCGTGTTTTCAGTTTTTCGTTGGTGAGCTGGATGGGACCGGCAAGTCCTTTTTTATTTGTATGGATCTTTAATACAGCCGATGCATTGATCCTTTCCTGGTGTGCATTACTCAAAAAGGATAAAGCTTATTCAGTACTGAATACTTTCTGGATACTGGTTGGGATAGTTGGTATTGCAAGAACCATCGGGTTTCTGCATCGCTAATATTATTTGCAAATCCTATTTTATTTGTAAATTTCAGTGTCCAAAAATTAAACTTTAAATCTTTAGTCATGAAATCAGGCCTGCTCAGTTTTGTTGTTATTGCTTTCTTGCTTTTTTCCAATAACAGCATTGCACAAAGTTCTAAGGAGGATAAGAAAAAAGAAAAACAACAATTGATCACATCTATTGTTGCAGATTCGCAGCATTATGTATTTGTTGCCCAAACCGCATCTCCTCAAAATGGCAAGTTGGTTAATTTAAGTTACGGATACGATATTGTCATTTCGAAGGACAGCATTAAAAGTTATATGCCTTATTATGGCAGGGCTTATTCGGGAATAGAATATGGTGCAACAACGAGCCCGCTTGAATTTTTATCCACAAAATTCACTTACAAAACTGTTACTAAAAAGAAAGGCGACGGATGGGATATCACCATTGAAATAATAGACCAGCCGGATTCAAAGAAACTAATGTTTTCCATTTATGATAATGGCAGTGCCAGCTTAATGGTAACTACCAGTAACAGGTCGCAAATATCATTCAGCGGTGATATTGTAGCCGTAAAACCCAAAAAAGAATAACAAGACGATGTTTTAGAAACAAAAAAGGATATTCGAAATGAATGTCCTTTTTTGTTTCTAATCCGGTATCACCAATTTATTATTGTTGCGATTGATATCTGCCATTCGTTGCGAAGGATCTATCTCGATACTCTTTATATCTCTGATGCTTCTGCCGGTTTCAAAATTATATTCGGGATGTGTCCATCTCCATTCCGTATGTACAATTCTTGGCACAGTATCCTCTGCCGCTTTTTCTCCATACATTAAATTCAAAGGAATATAATGAAGCTCTTTTGTGCCATCTTTAAAAGTCATCAAAACTTCAATTGGCATCGGCATTTTTCCGATACGCTTAATGGTTACTTGCGTTTTACCATTCACCACGTTAATATCGCCCACTGCATAATCAATTGTTTTGGTGCTGTTCACCCAATACTCTTTATACCATTGCAATTCGATGCCACTCTGTTTTTCAGCTACACGGATAAAGTCATTCGGGTTGGGATGCTTAAATTTCCAAAGGCGATAATATTCTAATAATATCTTATCCAGCATTTGATCGCCAACAATGTATCCCAATTGATTCAAAAACAAAGCACCCTTACTGTAAGCTGCACTTGTGTATGCATAGTTTGTATTATAATGATCTGAATGAGTTGTCAGAGGTTCTTCCATTCCGCTTCTTGCCAGATTAAAATAACTCTTGTATTCGTTATCGTAAATAGTGCTCGGAATTTTTCTGAAATCGCATACTACCCTCATCCCCGCATAATTGGTAAACCCTTCATCCATCCAGGGATACAAAGATTCATTGGTACCGAACATTCCCTGATACCAGCTATGCATCCATTCATGCACAAATGTTCCGATGCTTCCACTCTTTACCAAACATGCCATCGGATATTCCATCCCTCCATCACCACCCTGAATGAATGTATAGGTTTTGTAAGGATAAGGCCCATATGTTTTTGCAATAAAAGGATAAGCAAGAGCGGCTGTATCGGCACAGTGTTGCCATCTTGCATCTGATATAGAATCCGTTTTTTTATAGACGACCCTGATCAAGGGGCCATCTTTTACTGTTCTGGTGATCATTTTATACGTGGTATCAGCAGCCCAAACAAAATCATGCACATTGTAAGCCTGCCATTTCCAGGTAATACTGTTCCCGGTAACAGGTTTGGGTTTCATACCGGCAGTTTCATAACCCAGACCAATATCATTGGCATTCAGCAAATCACCCCCTGCAGCAACAAAATATTTTTTATCGATCGTGATGTTCACGTCATAATCGCCCCATACTCCATAAAATTCGCGGGCAATATATGGATTGGCATTCCATCCCTGATAATCATACTCAACCACTTTAGGATACCACTGACTCATACTGTAACGTACACCTTCAGCATTATCCCTGCCGCTTCTTCGGATCTGTATTGGGACCTGTGCTTCAAATACAATATCCATAATTGTTTTTGATTTTGGAAGAATGGCTTTATCCAATTTTACTTCTAGTATGGTTTCGTAATTACGTAATTTTTGTTCAACACCATTGATCTTTACACTTTTCACATTTTGAAAGCCGATCTCATTTTCATTTAATTTACTGATGCGGTCTTTTACTCGACTATCCCAATCGGGTACTTCGTCTCCTCTCCTGTTGGTCAAAATGGTTTTTCCTGTTTCTCTGCTGCGCACATCCATGCTGCTGTTGGGTTGAAATGCATTCCAGTATAAATGAATGAATATCCTGTCCAAAGTATCCGGCGAGTTGTTGATGTATTCGATCTTCTCTGTTCCTGAAAAACGGTTTGTCAACACATCCATATTCACATTGATATTGTATTTGATGCGTTGCTGCCAGCGATCGGGCTGTGCTTGAAGAGATGACAGATTAAAGATGACCGATGACAGTAATAAGAATTTAGTAAAGGATTTCATCATGCAAATGATTTTATGTTATCAGCTTTTATAATTTGTAGTATCAACAATTGTATCATTCCAAATTTATATGGGCTTGTCTTTTCAGAACTTATTCAGCACGTAAATCGATAATCGTAAGAAAAATATTCATCATCTAACATTATTCTTTCCCTGCCACAACGATAACGATCTCTCCTTTCACTGTTTTCGTTTTAAAATAGTCGCAAACTTCCTGTAAAGTTCCGCGTTTATTTTCTTCAAATATTTTCGTTAACTCTCTTGTAACAGAACATTGTGTTAATGCTCCGAAATATTGAATGAAATCTTCCAATGTTTTCAGCAAGCGCATTGGGCTCTCATAAAAGACCATCGTTCTTTCTTCTGTTGCCAATTGTTTCAATAAGGTTTGCCTTCCCTTTTTTAAAGGCAAAAACCCTTCAAATACGAAACGATTGGTGGGTATGCCGCTGTTTACCAAGGCAGGAACAAAAGCTGTTGCGCCGGGTAAAGTTTCCACTTTTACATTTCTTTTGATGCATTCCCGCACCAACAAAAATGCGGGATCGCTGATACCCGGGGTTCCTGCATCGGTTATTAAAGCCATTGTTTTTCCTGCTTCGAGTTGATCGACAATATGACCCGCAATCTTATGTTCGTTATGCTGATGATACGGTGAAACCGGTTTCTGAATATTATAATGCTGCAAAAACTTGGAAGAGGTTCGCGTATCCTCACACAAAATAACATCAACAAACTGCAGCACTTCAATAGCACGAAATGTGCTGTCTTTTAAATTGCCGATAGGTGTGGGAACGAGATACAACATACCCCCTAACCCCCTGAAGGGGGAATTTGAAGAAGCTTCGATTTTTGAATCGTTTGACAATCAGGATATGTTTTATACTTCCCTTTAGGGATTGAGGGTACTTAATTGATCATTTCAATTTCATAGAATTCCATTACTGCATTAGCCAGTAATTTTTTGGCAGTTTCATCAGCTATTTGTTTGGCCTCTGTTTCTGAAGCAGCTTCTATTTGCAGCGTTACATGTTTGCCAACACGAACATCTTCCACTGAATGTATCCCCAGATTCTTTAATCCCCCCAATACTGCTTTTCCCTGTGGATCTAATAATTCTTTTAAAGGCATCACTTTTATCTGAACGTTGTATGTCATGATATTTTATTGTTTAAAGATCAAAGATAAAATTGTATAGGCTAAAAATGCTACCGGCACTGCCAACCATCCAAAAATAATGGCAGTTACAATTGTAATTGATGCAATGATAATGAATGGTAACAGTGATTTGAAACTTAATGTTTTAAATTTCATTGCCATCATCGGTAAGGTAGAAACCATCAGGTAACTCACCGCTATGATCACCGCATACCAGAACCATTTATTCTGCAAAAGACTCACGATCCATTCGCTGTTGGAATACCAATACATCAAGGGAAAAGAAGCGATCAATAAACCTGCGGCAGGGATAGGTACACCTTTAAATCCGTATGATTGTTCTGTATCAATATTGAATCTCGCCAACCGATATGCCCCTGCACATGGAATAATGAATGCAGGTAATAAGTATAAAGTATTAATGTCTAATCCATTCTGTTCGGATGCATAAGAACGCCTCAGGAATTCGAATACGATCATACCGGGTGCCACACCAAAACTTACTACATCTGCCAGTGAATCTAACTGCTTGCCCATTTCGGAGGAAGCTTTCAATAATCTTGCTACAAATCCGTCAAAGAAATCAACAACTGCAGCAATGCCAATGAAAACACTTGCCCAATAGATCTTTTGCGGGATCTCAATAGTTTGTTGCCCGCTTGCATCTACACTGATCATTAATCCTGTTTGAACGATCAACACAATTGCCAAACAACCAAAAAATAAATTCAGCAACGTAAAAATGTTGGGGATCTGCTTTATCATTTTCAAATTTTCAAATTAACGAATTTTCAAATTATTTCTTCTTCATCAACGACTCGATCTCTTCAACAGTAATAGGAATATTCTTCATCAGATCAACATTTCCATTCCGGGTGATCCAAACATTGTTTTCAATACGCACACCCATTTGTTCCTGCTCAATATAAATACCGGGTTCAACAGTTAACAGCATCCCTGCTTTCAAAGGACCGGTCTTTGTACCCAGATCATGCACATCAATACCCAGATGATGCGAAATACCATGATATAAGTACTTTCTGTAAGCACGGTTTTCCTTGTCTTCATTCTTCACATCACTTTTTCTCAACAAACCGATCTTTAAAAATTGTTGGGTGGCTTCTTCACAAACCAGATCGGTATAATCAACCAGATTAATGCCCGGCTTCAATAAACTCTTGGCATAATTGTGCAAATGCAGGCAGGCATTGTATACTGTTTTTTGTCGGCGTGTAAATTTGCCGCTCACAGGAACTGTTCTTGTTAAGTCAGCACAATAACCTCCATACTCCGCACCGAAATCCATCAGCAATAATTCTCCTGCTTTACATTCTGCATTGTTGCTAACATAATGCAAGGTTCTTGCCCTGTCGCCACTTGCGATGATGCTGCCGTATGCTTCTCCGGTTGCACGCTGACTTAAAAAGCTATGAAATATTTCAGCTTCGATCTCGTATTCAAATACTCCGGGCTGAATGAATTGCAAAAGCCTCCTGAAAGTTTTTTCAGTAATATCTATGGCCTTTTGCAATACTTCCACTTCTTCTTTTGTCTTAATGCCACGCAATTCCTTCATAATCTTTGCTGCCCGCTTAAAGTCATGCAAGGGATACGCCGCTTTCATTTCATCCACAAAACGATATTCACGGCTTTTGATAGAAGAAGATTTTCTGTCATTCTCATTCGTATCCAAATAAATATTGTCTGCCAGATGAATCCATGTTTGCAATAAAGCATATATATTATCCAACCACACAATGCTCGAGATACCCGAAATATTATTTGCTTCATTTGATCGCAATCTTTTGCCGTCCCATTTTTCTTTTAATTCATTGGGACGAACCAATACTAACACTTCTCTGTATTTCTGATCCGGATTATCAGGAAAAAGGATCAGCATACTGTCCTCCTGCTCGATCCCGGTTAGCCAAAACAGGTCAGTGTTCTGCTTGAACTTATGGATCGCATCCCCATTCATTGGCCACTCATCATTACTCACAAAAACAGCAATACTGTTGGGCTGCATTTCTTTGATGAACCTTTTTCTGTTATTGATGAATATGGCAGGGTTTAAAGGAAGGTATTTCATAACCAAAATTTGATGGACTGCAAGATAAAGTTTTAAATGTTTGGGTTGATACTTTATGGTATCAACTGCGGATTTGTTATAAAACCTAAAAATATTTTGAACAAATACTTGTTTATACGAAAAACATCGTATTATTGTACGAACATTATCGTATTACTATTCCATCACTTAAAAAAACAAACTATGAACAATGTATTCAAACCTACTAAAACCTGTATGGCCATTGGTTTGCTTGCTTGTTGCCTTACCCTTATTTCCTGGCAAGGAGTTGACAGTAACGCAACAAAAAATAAAACCACCCGCCAAATCAATGGAGATACAACCAAGCCCCGAAAAAATGCTGATCATGATGATGAATTTAGAGTAGATAACCTCGACAGGTCAATGCAGAACTTAGACCTGCAACTGCAAAAGATGGACCTTGAATTGCAGAAAATGGATTTCTCAAAAATCGAGAAACAAGTAAATGATGTGATCGCAAAAGTAGATTTTACAAAGATCAAATTAGAAGCAGAAAACGCGCTGAAAAATGTTGACTGGACCAAAATAAAAACGGAAGTTGATAAAGCCATGAAAGAAGCTGAACTGAGTATAAAAGAAGTGAATTCAGAAAAATTCAAAAAGGAAATGGAAGAAATGACCATGAAACTGAAAAAAGAAAATTTAAAAGTGCAGTTAGATGAAGAAAAGATCCACAAAGAAATAGAAAAAGGAATGGCCAAAGCCAAAGAAGGAATTGAAAAAGCCAAAGCTGAAATAAAGAATCTGCAGGACTTTACAGAGGCTTTAGAAAAAGATGGCTTGATCAACAAAAAGAGCGGCTATAAAATAAAAGTCGAAGATGGCGAATTGTACATCAACGGTAATAAGCAACCGAAAGAAACATATGAAAAGTATAAACAGTATTACAAAAAAGACAAGTTTTCACTGAACAGTGACGGAGATAGTATCTCCTCTTTGTGATAATCATCCTCCCAATAAAAAGAATCCTCTTCATTAAGAAGATTCTTTTTATTTGGCAGCAACTGATGTTTTCACCAACTGCATTTGATTCTATGGCTGATTGATCACTTTCTCAGGTCATCACCTGTAAAACTCAGCGGCAATAATAAACTCGATCTTTCGATCACATATACTTTTCCTTCGGTCCCGCCTAAGACCAATTTAATAGGATGATCATATCTTTTTTCATGTTCGAGTAAAGCTTGCCTGCACATACCACAGGGAGAAACCGGCTCACTACTGTGCCCGTTCTGATTGTGGTAACTGATGGCCATTGTTTCAATATTGGCTTCCGGAAATAATGCCGCCGTGGATGACAACAATGAACGTTCAGCACAAATACTTACCGGGAAACTGGCATTCTCCTGATTAGTCCCCTTAACAATTTCTCCATTACTTAATCTTGCTACCGCACCCACATGAAATTGTGAATAAGGCGCATATGCTATTTGGGTTACTACTCTTGCTTGTTGCAATAACAATGCATCATCTTTCGAAAGAGCATCGATCGAATCATATACATCAAACTGAAAACTGTATTGTTCTTTCTTCATGGAATTCATTTTAAAAATCCTTCAGAGATAAAAAAGTCCTCACAACTTTTGCTGTGAGGACCCCATCCTTTCGGACTTAAAGATAATTACTTTATGTTATTAAACAAACGTTTCCAGCGTGGTCCGTTATTCCAGCTAAACCATATCAGTGATGCTTTACCAACAATATGTGTTTCAGGAACAAAGCCCCAGAAACGACTGTCCTGGCTCCTATGCCTATTATCACCCATCATCCAGAAATAATTTAATTTGGTAGTATAGGTCGTCGTTTCTTTACCATTGATGATGAACTTTCCGTTTTGTTCTTCCAGTTTATTGTCTTCATATACACTGATCAGCCTTCTGTAAATTGGAATTGTTTTCGCATTCAACTCCAGCACATCACCTTTCTTAGGGATTCGTAACGGACCAAAATTATCGGTGCTCCATGGATAGTTTGTATCATCGTAAGGAAAGGTATATCCTCTGGTGCTATCGATATATCGCGATACAGATCTTACATTGGGTTGCTTTTTCATTTTCTCTGTTTCCTCAGCCGTCATATTCAAAACATAGGTTCCGGCTTTCTGTGTTGTTTTGATCTGACCTTTGCTGTCATCCACATCAATGTTCAGGTCATTCTTTAAAAAATCTTCATTGAATGTATTGCCGTTTGTTTCAACCACATATTCGGTTTGCGAACCGGGTGCAACAAATGCAGGTTGCCCGTTAATGAACAAATAACTGTTCTTTACTTCTATCACATCTCCCGAAACTCCTGTACAGCGCTTGATATAATTATCCGTTTTATCATAAGGATGAACAATGATCTCATGTTCAGCAAATAACTTTTCGCGGTTCCCGTTATAGGTCAGTCGCAACACATCATAATAAGGAGTGGCACTTAAATAACCCTCTTCATTGATAATGGTATCACCGGTAGGAAAATTAAAGACAACCACTTCATTTCTTTTCACATCGGTAAATCCTGCAATCCTTTTATAAGGCAGTTGTACTTCCTTAATATAAGAAGGCGTGAATTTTGTAAAAGGCATCGTGTTGTGTACAAACGGAAATGATAAAGGTGTTCCCGGTATCCTTGCACCATAACTCATTTTACTCACAAATAAAAAGTCATTCACCAATAAGGTCTTCTCCATACTTTCGGTAGGAATCACATAGGCTTCAAAAACAAATGTCCTGATCAGTGTTGCCGCTACTACTGCAAACACAGCTGCATCGATCCATTCGCGAGATGCAGATTTTCTATATTTACTCACCACTTCTTCTCCATGCCATTTTTCATTAGCCGAAAAGCCGAGATAGGGAAAATAGAAAAAAGGAACCAAGACAGTCAAAGTATGATGCAGTAGACCAAATCTTTTAAAGTGCATCACAAATATGATCGTGATCCAGATCGTAATGAATTGTCCCGCGATTGGTATCAGTTGCAACCAGAACCATACTTTACTGATATTACACTTTTCAACGATCAGCCAGGTATTGTACAAGGGGATCAATGCTTTCCAGGGTTCGATCCCTGCTTTCCTGAACATGCCATATAAACCCACATGCCAGCCAATGATCCCGATAATAAATAGAAATAAGCCCATAGTTATTTTTTAAGAATGACAAATGTAGGGAGTTATGAATTATGAATGCTGAATGTTAGATGTTGAATGATTAGTTGCAAACGGTTTTGAAAGATTACAGTATGTTTGTTAAAGAAAGTTTAAAGAAGACGGTGGACAGTGGACGATTGACTGTAGACTCTGACTCCAGACTCCCAACTAACGACTCCCGACTCTATTTCACGTAGCTTACGACATCTTCAGCCGTGATCGATTTACCGGAAAGTATGATCAATCTTTCTACTACGTTTCTCAACTCGCGGATATTCCCCGTCCAGTTATGCTGCATCAAAGCATCCATCGCTTTTTTATCTATATCCTTTTTAGGCTGACCATATTCTTCGGCAATATCCGTCAGGAATTTATCAACCAACAATGGTATATCATCTTTTCTTTCATTCAGCGAAGGCACATGAATTAGAATAACCCCTATCCGGTGATAGAGATCCAAACGAAAATTTTTCTCTTCCACTTCTTTCAACAGGTCTTTATTGGTAGCAGCCACCACACGCACATCCACACTGATTTCCTTTTCGCCTCCTACCCTTGTGATCTTTCCTTCCTGCAATGCACGCAATACCTTTGCCTGCGCACTCAAACTCATATCACCTATTTCATCCAAAAATAATGTACCGCCATTGGCCTGTTCGAATTTACCGATTCGTTGTTTGATGGCAGAAGTAAATGAACCTTTCTCATGACCGAATAATTCGCTTTCAATTAATTCACCCGGTATGGCTGCGCAATTCACTTCCACGATCTGTCCGGATGAACGGTTGCTTTTCTCATGCAGCCATCTTGCCACCAGTTCTTTACCGCTTCCGTTTTCGCCGGTTACCAAAACCCTCGCCTCCGTGGGTGCCACTTTTTCGATGGTCTCTTTTATCTTTTGAATGGCAACACTTTCTCCGATGATCTCCTGAACCTTGCTCACTTTTCGTTTTAAAGTTTTGGTCTCTTTTACGAGAACAGTCTTATCCATCGCATTTCTAATAGTGATCAATAAGCGATTCAGATCGGGTGGTTTTGAAATATAATCGAATGCACCTTTCTTCACCGCTTCAACAGCTGTTTCAATATTACCATGACCACTGATCATGATCACAGGAATATCGGGATTGATCTCGGTAGCTTTTTGCAAAAATTCAAGTCCGTCGATCTTAGGCATTTTAATATCGCAAAGCACCACATCAAATGTGGATGCCGAGAATTTCTTCAATCCTTCTTCCCCATCAGCCGCTTCATCGGTCTTATACCCTTCATTACCCAGAATATCTTTCAGCACACTTCGGATGGCACGTTCATCATCTATGATTAAAATGGAAGCCATATTTTTTCTTTGATGCTAAGATAAGTGTAAGTTTTTTATGATACCAGCCGCTCTACCATTATTAACTTTTCGCTATTGCTACGATCCATCAATATCATAATTATTTTGAATTGATGAATATCATCTTTTCCATTTAGTGTTATTTGCTATCTTGATCGCTTAAACCCTTACACATGGTACAGCAACGAAAAATTGTTTTACAGGAATCTGATATTCCTACCCATTGGTACAATATTGTGGCCGACATGACCAACAAACCCTTGCCACCATTGCATCCCGGCACGAAGCAACCGGTTGGTCCGGCTGATCTTGCTCCATTATTCCCAATGGAATTGATCAAACAGGAAGTAACAACCGATAAATGGGTAGAGATCCCTGATGAGGTTAGAAACCTCTATTCTATCTGGCGCCCAACACCTATGTTCAGAGCATATGGATTAGAAAAAGCATTGGGAACCAAATCTAAAATTTATTATAAATACGAAGGTGTGAGTCCTGCAGGTTCACACAAACCAAACACTGCTATCCCGCAAGCTTATTATAATGCGAAAGAAGGTATCAAAAAGATCTGCACTGAAACAGGCGCAGGACAATGGGGAAGTGCGTTAAGCTTTGCCTGTAAACTATTTGATATTGAATGTGAAGTGTTCATGGTGAAAGTCAGTTATGAAGGAAAACCCTATCGTAAAATAATGATGAATACCTGGGGTGCAACAGTACATGCATCTCCCAGTAATTTAACGAATGCAGGCAGAAGTATTTTAGCCAACGATCCTAATAGTCCGGGAAGTTTAGGCATTGCCATTTCGGAAGCCGTTGAAGTTGCCGCAACACATGATGATACCAAATATTCTTTAGGCTCGGTGTTGAATCATGTATTGATGCATCAAACAGTTATAGGATTAGAAGCATTGAAACAAATGGAAAAAGCAGGCGATTATCCCGATATCGTGATTGCTCCTTTTGGTGGCGGATCAAACTTTGCCGGCATTGCATTCCCATTCTTACAAAACAATTTAACCGGTGGGAAGAAAGTAAGAGCCATAGCGGTTGAACCTACCTCATGCCCTAAATTAACCCGCGGTGTTTTCCGTTACGACTTTGGCGATACTGTTGGGATGACTCCATTGATCCCTATGTACACATTGGGACATAATTTTATTCCATCCCCTATTCATGCAGGAGGATTGCGTTATCATGGTGCCGGTGCCATTGTTAGTCAACTATTGAAAGACGGGATCATTGAAGCCGATGCGATCAATCAGACTGAATGTTTTGAAGCAGGCATTTTGTTTTCCGGGGCAGAAGGGATCATTCCAGCACCGGAAGCAACACACGGCATAGCCGAAGTGATTCGCCAGACTAAACAGGCAGATGCGGAAGGCGTTTCAAAAACAATCTTATTTAATTTATGTGGTCACGGGAATTTTGATCTGGGTTCTTATGAACAATATTTATCAGGCAAACTGGTTGACTATGAAGTTTCGCAGGAAGACATCAATAGCTCTTTAGCCGAACTGACCACACCAACCATTTAAATGTTTAAGAAGTTTAAAAGGTTCAATAAGTTTAAGAGGTTTAAGAAGTTTAAAAGGTTCAATAAGTTTAAGAAGTTAAACCGTTCTTTTATAAAAGAAGTGCGACAGAGATGTTGCACTTTTTTATTGTCATTCCGACGAAAGAGCAGTCTGCCCGGCATTCTTACGATACCTCAACAGATCCTTGCTGCAATTCCGAAGCATCTAATAATCAGTCACGAATCTGCCCGGAAAGTTTGCATAGCTATATCATTCCTCCAGTGATCATTCAGTGATCCTTCGCTCATCCTTCGTTGAAAGTTAAAGCCGAGTTAAGAAAATTAAGGATTGGGAGAAAGGAACTTCTTTGCAAAAGATTAGCAACCCTATGCACTAAGAATTGCAGCTTAAACAGCTCGCAAATATTCTCTTAGGGCAAAATGATAGATCTTTTGTCCGGCGGGTACTATCTTTTGATAGATCTCTTTTCTGGCGGGATCTTGTAAAACTGCCTGCGCATAAGCCACAGCTTTTTTAAACTGATCACGTTTTTCTTTTTGTTTGATGCTGGCTGTAATATGGCCCATATCAGGAAACTTGGTTGCTACAATAGCATGAGCGTATTGTTTGAAGGCAAGCTGTTTACGGCAAGCGTTCTTAGCTCTTTTATCGAAATATTACTATTGCTTCTATACAATGCCATGAAACTAAGTTAGTTATTTTATGCATATTATTTATTTACGCTGTGTTAAAAATGTTGGGTGATCCAATTGTTTTTGAATAATAAAAAGCGGGCATTTTCTAAGCCCGATTTATTCTTTGTACTGTTGGTTAATACTATCATTTATACAAAATGTTGAACTTTAATTTGTTGATAATCAATGATGATAAATTGTTATAAACTGAGTTTAATTACATTTATCTTCGGGTTAGCAGCAAGCAGAGCGGTACAGCAAAATAATTTGACAAATGAGCAAAGAACAAACAAAAGAACTTTTGAAGTTTCTTAAACCATTTGGCGACGACATAACAGATTTAGTTATGTGGCTTAGAGACTTTGCCTGGGACTTATGCCCAAATACAAATGAATTAATTTACGATAACTATAACGCTGTTGCATTTGGTTGGAGTCCGACAGATAAAGTTGGACATACCATTTGTTCTATCGCAGTTGGACGTTCAAGCAAAAATGTTCATTTCGGCTTTTATTGGGGAAATGAAATTTCAGACCCTGACAAAATTCTTCTAGGGCAAGGTAATCAGTACCGTTACATTCTTGTGAAAGACAAAAAGAAATTTCCAAAAGCTTATATGAAGAACCTTGTAAACGAAGCTTACACAAATTCTCTTGCAAAAGTTAAAGACCCAAATCAAATCATTAGCGGACAGACAATTGTAAAATCGGTTTCCGACAAAAAGCGATCAAACAAAGTGAAGAGATCAGCTAAGAAGTAAAAGAAATAACATTGAGAATACGATTGACGAATGCCTACAACCCACAAGGCTGCTACAGCAATTAAATAAACCATCTACAATTCTCAAAAATGAATATAGAAATATTTCATGAACTATTTAGGATAGATATTTACGGGTTTTCGGGGACTGCTATCAATAAAGACTATGCCGAAACTGCCTTTAAGTTAATGGGCAAAATATGGCAAACCGTTCAATCAAATAATTTAAAAAATAAAGGGCACAATATTTGGGTATACGAAACTGAAGAAAAGGTATTTGCCGGAGTTGAACTTTATGATTCTCCCGATCAACACACTGGATTAGAGCATAAAGTTGTAGATATCCCAAACTATGCCTATTACAAACATATTGGCCCCTATAACTTAATTAAGCAGGCAGGACAAAATATGATTGTAGAATTAAAGAAGAAAGGTTTCGAGGAGAGTTTTCCCTATGTTGAGATCTACGGACATTGGACCAATGATGAAACAAAACTGGAGACTGAATTGTTGATGTCTATTGTTGGCAAGTAAATATTCTTTACCAAAAAAAGGAATAATTGATCTGAATAATTTTGTGATACCGTTAATGATAAAATTCATGTACTTATAATCAAATAATTCATAGCTTTCCACTCCAAAAAAAAACATCGTATGAAATCTATTTTTGCAATTCTATGTTCACTATTCATTTTCTGCAATGCCGCAACATCTCAGGCTAAAATCGACAGCACTGTTAAACCCGAAGAAACTACCTTTTATGATGGCCCAAGTAATATCATTTATACGCCGGGTCTGTTAGTCAAGACAAGATCAGGTCATTATTATGAAATAACCGATAAAGCCAAATTCAAAAATACAGTAGCAAATCCTTCCGTAACTGTTTACAAACAGGGAAAGAAAAAATATCAATTGGTGATTCAGGGTATAGATATCCCAATTGAAGCCGGTCGTGTACAAGACGTGATAGAAAGCAATATTGACGGAGATTTTAAAGGTTGGGAAGGTCTGGGAGTTACAGTGTTCAAATTAGTGAATGGTGATTCATGGGTTCAGGATGAGGCCGGAAGTATTTTTGCAAAACAATCTTTCCGCCCGAAAGTATTCATTTATCGTGCTGCCGATGGTACTTATAAAATGAAGGTAGATGGAGTTGAACAATTGCTTACAGTAAAAAGAGCAGACAGAGATCAAATAAAAACATTCAACAGGAACTAAATAATAAATTATAATAAAAAAAGACATTAGCTTTCGTTAATGTCTTTTTTTATTATAGTTCAGTTCCTTTCCAGTTAAGGTTCAAACTTAATTGATGGAACATGTTTTGCTGATAGAACCCGGTGGCATAACGTATATGCAATTTTTTAAGCAATACTCCTAACCCTAAAGTAAGCCCGTTTAATCCATTGGCCTGATTGTAAGCATTCAGATCATGGCGCCGTAAAAAATTATATCCGGTTGTAACTTCCAACTTATCAGAAACAAAGAATTGTGCTGCTAAAACAAGATGCGAAAATATCTTATCTAAGGTTACACTATTTAGTAAACTGCCTCCTTCACTGGCATTGAAAGTTGTATCGTTATAATAAATATTAAATGCCTGCAAATGATGTGCGGTCAATGAGAACTGGATCGGTGCTCTCGCCAAACGTTTCGTAATACCTGCTTCAATATCGAAAGGCAATTCGCTTTTTTGGTCACTGCCGTCATAGGTCTTTAATTGAGTACCCAGGTTTTTTATTAATACGCTTGCCTGAAATAAACCGGCAGAATCATGATAAGCCACGCCGATATCAAATGCAATACCATTGCTTTTATACTGTGCATAGTTGCTGTTCATGTATTTGAATGTCATGCCGTACCAAAAATGCTCCAGATAAATATGCGATGCCGAGAATTGCAGCACGTAATCATTGGGATGAAAACTGCCCAACACATTCCCGGCTGCATCGGTTTCCGGAAGATTTCCATAGTCGAAATAATTGACCCCCACTGCAAAATTCGTATTGATCTTTTCTGCATGAAATGCACTGGTTAAACTGTAGTTCTTAATGCCTGCTAAGAAATTATTGAATGATGCGGAAAACTGCTGTTGCATATTGTCGCGCAACAAGGCCGGATTATTAAAACTTAACCCAACATCATTGCTGATATTGGAAATATTAATGCCCCCCAATGCGGATAACTGAGCAGCATTGGGTTGATTCAGGAAATTAAATACCGTTGCACCTCCTAATGTTTGTGCACTGATTTGAATGCAAAACAACAACAGAAATAAGGCTATGTTTATTTTTTTGAACATTGCTGGCATGAAGATAAAGTAAAGCCGGTATTAATAAAGCTATGAGTATTTTCTAAATACGCCGGGCTTGCTGCTCTTAGCTAATAGCTCCAAAAATTAGCTATTGGCTATAAAAAATATCCCCCATTAAAATGGGGGATCTTAACCCTTAAAACAACCAACATGAAAAACTGTTGATTGAACTGCTGACAAAATAATAACAAATTATCTTGCGAGCAAACAAATGAGTTGTTGATTATGGGAAAATTTTACAATTGGTTTACACCAATGCTAATTCGAGAACCTGTTGCATGGTCTTCACATAATGAAAATGCAGCCCCGAAATGAAGTTGCTGTCAATCTCATGAACGTCTTTTTCGTTTTGCCAGCATAAAATAATTTCTTTTAACCCGGCACGTTTTGCAGCCAGTATTTTTTCTTTGATGCCACCCACCGGTAATACCTGTCCACGCAAAGTAATTTCACCCGTCATCGCCAGATAAGGCTTAACTTTTCTTCCTGTGAAGGCAGATGTTAATGAACTGAGCATGGTAACGCCTGCACTCGGCCCATCTTTAGGCACTGCGCCTTCGGGAACATGCACGTGCACAGATTTTTTAGTGAAGTCCTCGGGGTCGATCCCGTATTTTTTTGCATTCGCCTGCAAATAGGTTAATGCTGTAGACGCACTTTCTTTCATCACATTACCCAAATTGCCGGTTAGTTTTAGTTCACCCTTTCCATCTCCCAATACCGTTTCAATAAATAAGATATCGCCCCCAACATAGGTCCATGCGAGGCCCACCGCCACTCCGGGCATATTGGCTGTTTTATAGATCTCATTACTGTAACGGGGTTGCCCTAATATCTTTTCAACATCAGCAGTGGTCAATGTTGGTTTTACTTTATTCTTTGTTGCAAATTCTTTTGCTTCAAAACGCATGATGGCAGCTAATTGTCTGTCCAATTCTCGCACACCGCTTTCTCTGGTATAACTCTCAATGATCTTATCCAATACCTTATCGCTGATCTTCAGTTTCACATCTTTTAACCCATGTGCATCCTGTTGTTTGGGAAGCAAATGGCGTTTTGCTATTTCTACTTTTTCTTCAATGGCATAACCACTCAGGTCAATGATTTCCAAACGGTCTCTTAATGCAGGCTGGATATTTTGTAAATTATTGGCGGTAGCAATAAATAATACTTTGCTGAGATCGTATTCTAATTCTAAATAGTTATCATAGAAAGTATGATTCTGTTCAGGATCCAAAACTTCCAACAATGCCGAAGAGGGGTCACCTCTAAAATCATTTCCTATTTTATCGATCTCGTCCAGGATCATCACCGGATTAGATGATTTTACCTTACGTATATTTTGCAATACCCTTCCCGGCATGGCGCCTATATAAGTTTTACGGTGACCGCGTATCTCGCTCTCATCATGCAAACCACCCAAACTCACACGTACATATTTCCTCCCTACTGCATGAGCAATGCTGCGTCCCAATGATGTTTTACCGATCCCCGGAGGGCCCACAAAACAAAGTATCGGGCTTTTCATATCACCTTTCAGTTTCAATACAGCCAGGTATTCCAGGATACGGGTCTTTATCTTTTGCATGCCATAATGATCATTATCCAACACTTTCTTGGCATTCTTCAGATCATAATTATCAGCTGTATAATCCTGCCATGGAAGGTCAAGCATCAGGTCCAGGTGATTGTATACAACAGAATAGTCTGGCGTTGTAGGATGCATCCTTTCCAGCTTTTCTATTCCGCTTTTGAACATGGTCTTTGCAGCTTCAGGCCACTTTTTAGCTTCGGCCTTCTTCTTCATTTCTGTCAGCTCCCTTTCATTAGTATCGCCGCCTAATTCATCTTTTATACTTTTAAGTTGCTGCTGTAAAAAGTATTCGCGTTGCTGTTTATCAATTTCGGTCCTGGTCTTATTGGTCACTTTATCTTTCAACTCGGCAAACTGTAATTCCAGTTGCAGCAGTTGTGTTAATTTTTCTGCTCTTGCTTTTACATCACGGATCTCTAACAGGTTTTGTTTCTCTGCAATTTCATTATTCAGGTTACTGCTTACGAAGTTGATCAGGAAAGATGGGTTCTCTATATTTTTTAAAATAATAGAAGCTTCTGTTGGAAGATTGGGTGATAAATGAATGATCTGAGTAGCCAGATCTTTTATTGAACTGATATAGGCATTAAAATCTTTATCATCGATCACGGGTTCGTCCTCCAATAATTGGATGGTGCCTTTAAAATAAGGATCTTCAGAAACGATATCCATTAATTCAAAACGCTTTTTTCCCTGAATGATGATGGTTGTACCGCCATCGGGCATTTTGATCAGCTTCGCGATCTTTGCGATCGTACCAACCTTGCATAGATCTTTCACATCGGGTTCTTCAATATTGGCATCGCGTTGTGCTAAAACACCAATCAATTTATCAGACCGGTATGCATCATTTACTGCTTTAATGCTTTTATCTCTTCCCACTGTGATCGGTAACACTACTCCCGGGAATAAAACAGTATTACGTAATGGAAGGATGGGTAAGGAATCAGGAATCACTAATTTCTCCATATCCGCATCATTCTCATTGATGGGAATAATAGGCATGAAATCCGTATCGTCATCACCTAAAAAAATTCTGTTCTTATTCATACAATTCGTTTCTATAAAGTCAAAATGTCACCAGGTTCCCGTTCAATTATCCCGGGAAAAGGGTTGTAAAGTAAGTCAATATTGATGCCATGTGCAAGAATTTGCCATGAATAGGTACAAATTGACGCAAAAAAAGTCCCGCTACCGGCGGGACTTACAATATTAAGATTTGTATTATAATTTGATTCCGATACCCAACTGAATTTGCTGGCTCTTCCAACTATCCTGATTGCTGATATCGTTAATATTATTCAAGCCAACTGCATAACGGCCATAGATCCTGAACGCAGACAGATTGATCTGTAATCCTCCCACCATTGCAAAATCTCCGCTTTTAAAGGCATCCTGCCCGTTTTGTAAGGTTGTTTCATGCGGATTGATCAAAATGCTATACTGCGGACCTACTACGAATGTCAGCATTTTATTTGCATTTAATCTGAGCAAAACAGGAATGGACAAATAATTGAGTTTAACATCCTGATTACTGTTCATATTCGTGAGAATGGAGCCCAGATTTGAAGAGGTTCTTGTATTTGTTTCACTGAATAAAACCTCGGGTTGAATTCCAATGGATTTTGAAAAATCGATTTCCATAAATCCACCTAACTGATAACCTGATTTAAATCCATTATCAAATGACTGACCCGATAATTGGGTAAGATTTGAACCACCTTTAATACCAAGACGGAAGCCGGCTTGTGCATAGGATGCAGCAGAAATCAGTATTAAAGCTAAGGATGATAAAATGATCTTTTTCATAATGTTGATTTTAAATACACTTGACAATGATGATGCCAAAAATAAAAATCCAAAAAGTTTATAAGCTATCTAACAGAATACAGAACATTTATGTTAATACAGACAAAGATTGTCTGTTAATTATCAAGAAATTTAATGACAGAAAATTACTGAGAAGATGACATTTTTTATGGTCCTTATTGCAAATAACCCCCACTTAACCCTCCAAATGTTGGGATTTAAAGAAGAAATAACAGAATTTTGCTTCAACTGCTTCATTTCCTTAACTTTCAATTATAAACCCTTATATGTTTGTTTTTAAGAGACCCATTCCCCTACGCTTGATTCTCACTTCATTTCTGATCGTTTTAGTGCAATTGCTTTATGCACAGAAAAAAGATAGTGCACAATTGAGACTGGATTCATTAAGAAACCTGTCTAAAGACAATAAAGCAGATACTTCTGTTAGTTCCTTATTAAAAAAAACAGAATCGGTTACCCATATCTTAAATAATATAAAATCAGTATTAAGCAGAGGTTTCGATACTGCAGACATTGCAGAAGATCTTCCGGAATTAGAAAATAAGTTAGAAAAATTTCGGGTCAATTTTATAGAGAATCAAAGGATCTTGAGCTTAAGAAATCTCAAGCTTATAAAAATTGTAAGCACCAACTATAATATTCAATTAAAAAAATGGCAGGAAACATTATTTGGTTACAGTTCCGAGATCTCGAACATTAATAACGATCTAGATAAAATTGTTCAGGACAGTAGTTCTATTTTTCTATCAAGCGATTCGGCTTTAGGTCAAAATTATTTAAAACAAATACAGTCATTTGCCAGAAAATGGAAAAGGGCAGACTCTTCCAACAAAGTGAGTCTTCAAAAGATAAACTCACTTCAGAACAGAGTAGCCAATGCCTTTATTGCGAATTCTGAATTGTTAGACGAAACAAACTATCGCATTGAAAATTTCACCAAGAACATATTAAGGCCCGAAGAGAGATCCATCTTTCATTTTTCTGCAACTGATTATAAGGAAGACTTTTCCGTTATAATCTTTAGATCCTTTAAAATAGCTATCGAGATCATTGGTTTTTATGTAGTTAATAATGAAGGAAGTTTAGGACTATACCTCTTTTTCATTATCGCATTGGCGTTATGGTTCTGGAACAATAACAATCGTTTAATAAAGCGGAAGAAGGATGATTCTTTGAACCGTTTTACGGCAACTAATATTACAAAACATCCGGCACTTACTTCTATTTTGATACTATCCATTTTCGCTCCTATATTTTTTGAAGATGTTCCGGTTTCTTTTACTATTTTATTTTGGTTTACGCTAGCATTGGTTTATACTAGTGTATTCATTCAACAACCGGTTATTCACTACAAAAAAGAATGGGTTGCATTGGTCACATTATTTCTGATCATTAATTCATGTAACATACTTACAAAGTCATCTTATTTGGAAAGATGGTTGTACCTGATGCTGACTATCTGTTCATTGGTGCTTGGAATCATTTTATACAGAAAGATACTTAGCAATAAAAGTCATATACTTTATTCAGCTAAATATATCATTCTGCTGTTTATTGTGCTGAACGCCTTGTCATTAGTGGCTAATTCTTTAGGTTGTTTTTTATTGTCTAAATATATTTCCAGTGCTGCAATTTCAGCTGTGTTAACAGCGAGAATTTTGTATACAATAGGTGAGCTTATTATTGAAGCGATCTACTTACAATATGAAGTTTATAAAGATAATAACCTGATCATTTCCTATTTCGATTATCACAGATTACAATCTAAGATCCATAAAATAATCAATGTTTTTGTTACAGTTATTTGGGTCGTGATTTTAATGAGGAACCTTAATTTTTTTGATCCTGTATATAATACACTGTCTGAAATTCTGTCTGATGAGAGGACGCTGGGAAATATGCAATTCACCTTCGGAAGTATATTCATTTTCATTACGGTGATATGGGTTTCTAACTTCATTTCAAAAACACTTTTATTGATCTTTGGAAATGATTCTGCTGTTTCTTCGAATAAGAAAAAATGGGGAAGCACTTTGTTGCTTACCCGTTTAGGAATACTGGCATTGGGTGTTTTGCTGGCTTTTGCAGCTTCCGGAATTCCGATGGATAAATTAACCATCATTATTGGTGCATTGGGTGTTGGCATTGGTTTTGGTCTGCAAAATATTGTCAACAATTTGGTCAGTGGGATTATTTTAGCATTTGAAAAACCTGTGCAGGTTGGCGATGCAATTGAAGTAGGGAATAGATACGGTACTGTTAAGGAAATTGGTATCCGTTCAAGCCGGTTGTTAACAGCTGACGGAAGTGAAGTGATCGTTCCAAATGGCGATCTCATCTCCCAACAGATCGTCAACTGGACTTTAAGCAATCATTTCCGCAGAGTGGAGATCATTGTTGGAGTTAGTTATGATTCAGATCTGAGAAAAGTAGAACATTTATTGAAAGAGATCTTACAAACCCAAAATGGAATAGAAAAATTGCCTGCACCGAATGTACTGGCACATTTCTTTGGAAACAGTTCAGTTGATTTCAGACTATTGTTCTGGTGCAATATTGATATTTGGGTAACTGTTAAAAGCGATATATTAATAGCTGTATACGACTGTTTCAGAGAAAATGGAATTCAAATTCCATTCCCTCAAACAGATGTACATATCAAAACTGATAAATAGTTATTGCTGATTTTCTTATACTAATTCGATCAGGGTTATTTCGGGGAGAATACCGACTCTTCCCGGATAACCTATAAACCCGAAACCGCGATTCACATAGAGTTTTTGTTTGCCTTCTTCATACAAGCCTGCCCATTGTTTATACATCCATTGTACAGGGCTCCATTTAAAATAAGGATTCTCTAATCCAAATTGAAAACCATGCGTATGGCCGGCAAGCATCAGATCGATATCAGGATACTTTGTTCTTACTTCTGCATCCCAATGACTGGGGTCATGACTCATTAATATTTTAAAAGGATATTTTTCTGAACCCGGATAAGCTTCACTCATTTTACCATATTTGGGAAAACGACCTTTTGCGCCCCAATTCTCAATTCCTAATAATGCGATTTGCTGTTCACTCTTTTCGATCACCACATGTTCATTCATCAATAAGCGCCACCCCAATTGTGCGTGCACCAGTTTCAATTGTTCCAGGTTTTTTTGTTTGGCTTCTGCTGATGGCCAACTCACATAATCGCCATAATCATGATTACCCAAAGTGCTGAACACGCCCATGGGTGCTTTCAGTTGATTGAAAACATCCATGTACTCCTGCATTTCTTCGTGACGGTCATTTACAAGGTCTCCGGTAAATAAGATCAGATCTGCTTTTTCTTTTAAGACCATGTTCACGCCATGCTGCACGGCCACCTTATTTTGAAAACTACCGCTGTGTATATCGCTGATATGAACAATTTTCAATCCTTTGAAAGATGCCGGTAGATTCGTAAAAGAAAGTTTCACTTTCCGCAACTGATAATTATACTTATTGCGAAATCCATAGATCAAAGTGCCGAATAATCCTGCCCCTAATCCCAATCCCATCCAGCTCAAAAAAACAGAACGCGAGATACCGCCTGCCTCATCGGCAAAATGTGCACCCGTACCCGGGAATATCTTGCTTGCGATCCACATGGCGCCACGACGAAAATCATCGATCAAAAAGAAGACAGATCCAACTAATTTGGCAAAGAAGAGACCGGCCAATATCGCAAACACATAATTGCGGAAGATCTTGGATGTCTGTAATGCCTGAATATAAGGAAAGGATAATAGCGCGATCAATGTGCAGGCAGAAATGACCCAATAGCCCGTCAATAAGGCAATTCTCGTTTTATCCCCGGCATTATTTGATACGGCTTTAAGGGCCTGAAATACATACAGATCAAGTAATAACATGATACCGGCAATGATCCACCAGGTGCTTGAATTTCTCATTTTTCTTTATTTGTTTTAAGGGATTGCACAGCACAAAAATCAATTGAATCCATGTAATCCGGTCTTATTTTTTTAAATGTTGAAAACTTGCTTCCCAATACAAACAGCATTTGGGTAATATTGTTTCGAAAGATAGGCTGTAAACTGTATTTTTGTCCCCATCGAAAAAATATTCCACATATGAAACTAACATATTACGGACATTCCTCTTTTTCGGTAGACGTGCAGGGGAAGAAAATATTGTTCGACCCTTTCATTTCACATAACGAATTGGCCAAACATATTGATATAAACAGCATTGAAGCTGATTATATTTTTTTAAGCCACGGCCATGAAGATCATGTTGCAGATTGCGCAAGTATCGCAAAAAGGACCGGTGCAAAAGTGGTGGCCAATTGGGAAGTAGCCAATTGGATCAGTAAACAAGGAATTGCAAATACACATCCAATGAATACCGGCGGTAAATGGAAATTCGATTTCGGTATTGTGAAATGTGTAGTAGCACAACATAGCAGTGGTTTACCCGACGGGTCGTATGGAGGCAATCCGATGGGATTTATTTTTAATACTGCTGATGGTAACTTTTATTACAGCGGCGATACTGCATTAACACTTGACATGCAGTTGATCCCTTCCTGGATCGATCTGAACTTTGCAGTATTACCAATCGGCGACAATTTTACCATGGATGTGAATGATGCCATCGATGCATCCGTTTTTATTCAGTGCAATACCATTGTTGGGGTGCATTATGATACTTTTGGGTTTATAAAGATCGATAAAGATGCGGCTATCAGCAGATTTAACAATGCAGGAAAAGAATTATTGTTACCTGCCATTGGAGATACGATCGATGTGTGAATAGATGTTAGACTAGAGACGGTTGACTATAGTCCACTGTCTACGGTCAATGGTCTTAAAAATGATTTTTATAATTAAATAAATATTCCCTTTGGGGATGGAAATAAAAACATGGCGAGAATTATTGGTGTAGCGAATCAGAAGGGCGGCGTTGGTAAAACCACCACTGCCATAAATGTTGCAGCAAGTTTTGCTGTACTCGAATACAAGACCTTGCTGGTGGATGCCGATCCCCAGGCAAACAGTACTACCGGTGTTGGATTTGACCTGCATAATGTGACGAGCAGTTTATACGATTGCATGGTGAATAATGCAAAAGCAGAAGACGTGATCCTGAAAAGTGATATGCCTTTCCTTGATGTGATCCCTTCGCATATTGATCTGGTGGGTGCCGAAATTGAAATGATCAATTATCCCAATCGCGAAAATGTGTTGAAGAATGTATTAGAGCCAATTCGTCATAAATATGATTTTATTGTGATCGACTGCAGCCCTTCTCTGGGATTGATCACCGTGAATTCTTTAGTTGCTTCAGATAGTGTGATCGTTCCGGTGCAATGTGAATTCTTTGCGTTGGAAGGCCTGGGTAAATTACTCAACACCGTTAAGATCGTTCAGAACAGATTAAATCCTGAATTACAAATTGAAGGCATTTTGATGACAATGTACGATGGCCGTTTGCGCTTATGCAATCAGGTGGTGAGTGAAGTAAGAAGACATTTTGATGATATCGTTTTCTCAACTATCATTCATCGCAATACAAGACTGAGCGAAGCTCCAAGTGTTGGGAAACCAGTTATTCTATATGATGCAGAAAGTAAAGGAGCTGTTAACTATCTGAACCTTGCCAAAGAGATCCTGCAAAATAATGATCTAACCAAAATGACGAATGAAGAAAGGATAATCGAGTAGGTTTGATAGGTTCAAAAGGTTTAAGAAGTTTAATGTTGAGCAGCTTCTTAACCTCTTAAACTTTTCAAACTTCTTAAACTTTTAAACTTAAAATGAGCACACCCAAACAAAATAATAAAGACGCAATCAATAAAGGTTTACGTAGTCTGTTGCGCAATATTGATGAGGACCTGAAAACAACGACCGGAGAATTAAAAACAAAAGTTGTTGAACAGGTAACAACAGCATCGCGCATTTCGATCAATGAAATTCAGATCAATCCAAAACAGCCGAGAAGAGATTTTGATGAGACTGCTTTGAATGAATTGGCTACTTCCATTAAACTGCACGACATCATTCAACCGCTTACAGTTACTAAATTAGCAAGTGGTAAATACCAACTGATTGCAGGTGAACGACGTTTTAGGGCATCAAAGATCGCAGGACTAAAAGACGTTCCCGTTTATGTTCGTCAGGCGAATGACAACGAGTTATTGGAACTGGCATTATTGGAAAATCTGCAAAGGGAAGATCTGAATGCCATTGAGATCGCATTGAGTTACAAACGAATGATGGATGAATTGAACTTTTCACAGGAACAGGTAGCTGAACGAATGGGCAAAGAGCGCAGCACGGTTACTAATTACATTCGTTTATTGAAATTACCTCCCGATATTCAGTTGGCGGTAAGAAATGGCACTGTTAGTATGGGTCATGCCAGGGCATTGATCAACATTGATACAGTAGATAAGCAATTATATGTTTTTCATGAAATACAAAAGAAAGGAATCAGTGTAAGACAGACTGAAGAACTGGTTCGCAAACTATATAAAGCTGAAAAACCCGGTGCTGTTAAATCTTCCGTAAAAGAAAGCCTGCCGCCCGCATATAAAAAGATTGAAGATAACTTAGCGTCTCATTTCGGAACTAAAGTAAAACTGGTACATCAAAAAAATGGTTCAGGCAGTATCACTGTAGAATATTATTCGCTGCAGGAACTGAATAAAATACTGGATCTGATGAATGTAACAGTCAGTTAATGTTTTAATGAAGTTACCCTGTCTCATATTGTTTATCCTTCTTTTCTGTGTTCAATCTTTATCGGCTCAATCAGATAAAAAAGATTTGGCAAATAGTTCTCTGTTGAATGACAGCAGCAAAAATGTTACTGTGCAAAATGATTCATTCCCGTCTAAACCAAAACATATTCCAAGAATTGCTACCCGCCGTTCCGCATTGATTCCTGGCTGGGGACAAGCTTATAACCGCGAATACTGGAAGATTCCTATTGTTTATGGTGTTTTGGCCATTCCTACTTATACCTTCTTTTATAATAACAACTATTATAAAATGTGCAAGTTTGCATACGATGCGGTGTATGCTGCAACTATTCCCAATAGCAGTGGTAATGTAGACACATCAATGCTGGCTTTAATAGATCCAAAAGTGAAAAAATCGGATGGGACCCCTTTGAGTTTGGCAGATTATCAGAATTATCGAAATTCATTCAGACGCGACAGGGATTATTCTGTTTTTTGGTTTTTGATCATTTGGGGATTACAGGTAGTGGATGCCACTGTTTATGCGCACCTAAAAAACTTTGATGTTAGTAAAGATCTTTCCATGCATATTCAACCTTCGATCAATCCGATGACCAGATTGCCTGAAATGGGAGCTGTTTTCAGTCTGAAAAATCCCCCACGGCAACCCAAGATTATTGCCCGTTGATCTCTATAATTTACGTTACTTTGACTGCTTCAAATCACTACCAATAATAATAATAATTTGACAATGAAGATCGCATTAATAGGTTATGGGAAAATGGGAAAAGTAATTGAAGAAATTGCTGTTGAAAAAGGTCATGAGATCGTTCTTAAAATTGACATCAATAATGCAGATGAATTTAACCAGGCAAATATCAGTAAAGCGGATGTTGCTATAGAATTTACAGGTCCGCACAGTGCATTTGACAATGTGATGAAATGTCTGCAGTTCAAAATTCCAATTGTATGCGGTTCCACCGGATGGCTGGAAAAATGGAACGAGACAAAAGAAGCATGTGAAAAAAATAATGGCACATTAGTTTATTCCAGTAATTACAGTATTGGGGTGAATTTATTCTTTGAACTAAATATTTATCTCGCTAAATTGATGAATAAGCATCCCGATTATGATCTTACTTTAAAAGAAATTCACCATACCCAAAAAAAGGATGCCCCCAGCGGAACAGCGATAACCCTTGCCGAACAGGTATTAGCGCATATCAATACAAAAAAGATCTGGGTCAATCATCCAAGTGATAATAAGGAAGAATTAGAGATCGTTTCTGAAAGGATCGACCCTGTTCCGGGTACACACAGCATTAAATATCATTCATCCATAGATGATATCGAGATCATCCATACAGCTCATAACCGCAAAGGTTTTGCAGGCGGTGCTGTATTGGCAGCAGAATTTGCTGTTTCCAGAAAAGGAGTATTCTCTATGAAAGAAGTACTTGGGTTATAATTTGATAGCCAATCCTCCCTTAAATAAAATGGCATTAGCATTTGTACTTGCCGGAGTTTGCCATCCGGTATATGCAACACCCAATTCAATTATCCCTAAAAGTTTTATGCCTCCACCTATCTCATATAGAAAATTGCTGGCAGTTGCACTGCTTTTGGAATAGCTCTGTATAGCATAGCCAACATCGCCATTAATAAATAATCCAAGCAATAAATATTGTCTTATCCCTGCTTTAATAGGTGTAACTTTTAGATCACCCAAAGCATTGCTTGATACTGCCTGGTATTTCATACTTCCGGTAGATGCTGTGATCAATGTTTTGCCAAAACCAAGCCCGGCACCGATTTCAAAACCCGTTCCGTTATCATACCCTGTTTTTAAATCACCTGTAGGATTGGCATAAGTAAAATTACCGAAAGCTAAAACCTTAGGCAATTTGAATTGAGCAGTGCTGCATAAAGAAAAAAATAAAAATGTTAGAGCTAACACTAAAAATTTAGGTAATTTAGTCATATCTTTTTTTTGAAAGGTAAAGAAAACATTTTCATCCATAAAAAAACAGTGCTCTTCAGAAATTTAACCCATCACCATGTTATCAAAAAAAACACAGTACGCATTTAAAGCATTGATCTATCTGGCTGAAAAAAAAACAGAAGGACCGGTATTGATCTCTGAAATTTCCAAAAAGAAAAAGATCCCCTTAAAGTTTCTGGAGAATATTTTATTGGAATTAAAGAATGCAGGTATTTTAGGGAGTAAAAAAGGCAAAGGGGGTGGTTATTTTTTTGTAGTGTCGCCTGCGAAAATACCGTTGGCAAAAGTAATGCGTTTAATTGAGGGTCCAATTGCCTTACTACCCTGTGTAAGTTTGAATTTTTATGAAAAATGTAAAAATTGTGAAGAAAAGAAATGCGGCATCAACAGGGTCATGAAACAGGTGAGAGATGCTACACTCACCATCTTAGAAAACAAAACTGTTGCTGATATCTCGAATTTGTCATAAACTTTATTCATCAAAACTTTGCCGGTGAAGAAAATAATAACCTTTTTATTCTTTGTGCCGTTATTTGTAAACGCCCAAATAGATTCAACTGCCACTGACTCCATAAAAACAGCACCGGTTGTTCATCTTCGTTTAAGAGATCGTGCCACCGGAAAGAATATTTTTAAAACAAACATCAGCAATGTCTCCTTTAATAATTATTCCCTTACTTACGAAAGACTTATAGCAAAAAAAGTATCTTTTGCCTTGGGCTACAGATATATGCCCTTTGGTGTAATCCCTTATTCAAAACAACTACAGGATGCGAGCGGGAATAACCCTGATGTAAATTTCAATTTGTTTAAGATGGGCAATTCAGCCATTACACCCGAATTCAGGGTGTATGCTCATAAAAACATGAGGGGGTTTTATTTTTCCTTCTATGGGCGCTATGCCAGTTTCGATATGGCAGTCCCCATAAAGTATACAACAACGGCAATGGGTCAACCCGTTTCAGAGAATGCATCATTTGAAGGAACAATAACATCTTTCAGCGGAGGTTTGATGCTGGGAACACAACAAAATCTGGGAAAACATATTGTGCTTGATATCTGGATAATAGGTCTTCACACAGGAAACAGCAATGGAACCCTACAGGCAACTTTTTCTCCGGCTTTGATCAATGCACCCATACCACCAAGCGGAACAAACCCTGTAAAAAGTTTACAGGATGCCATCAATGGAATTAATGCAACCCCTTTTACTGTTACAGGTAAAGTAAATTTAAATCCAGGTGGTTTAACAGCCAGTTCGGCAACACTTGATTGCACAGGACCCTGGTATGGCATCAGAGGCTTAGGGCTAAATTTGGGAATCAGATTTTAAATGAAAGGTCATTTAAGATTCATCAACATATCTTTTGTCATTGCCTTCAGATCATAATCCTGTTGCCAACCCCAGTCATTTCTTGCAATTGTATCATCAATACTTTGAGGCCAGCTGTTGGCAATATTTTGACGATAATCGGGTTTATAGGAAATGCTGAATTCTGGAATATGTTGTTGAATGGAATCTGCAATTTCTTTGGGCGAAAAACTCATTCCCGAAATATTGTAGGAAGTATGAATTGAAATTTTTTGTGCCGGTGCTTCCATTAGTTCAATCGTGGCTTTAATGGCATCGGGCATATACATCATGGGCAGATAAGTGTCTTCTTTTAAAAAGCATTCGTATTTTTTATTTTCCAAAGCTTCATAAAAAATTTCTATCGCATAATCTGTTGTTCCCCCTCCGGGTGCGGACTTATAACTGATCAATCCCGGATAACGCAAGCTTCGAATATCAACACCCCAACGCTGATGATAATAGTTGCACCAGAACTCTCCTGCGTATTTGCTGATACCATAAACAGTAATGGGTTCAATAATGGTTTGTTGTGGGCAATTTGTTTTAGGTGATGTTGGCCCAAACACTGCAATGGATGAAGGCCAGTAAACCTTGTGCAGTTTTTCTTCACGGGCAATATCCAATACATTCAATAGTCCCTGCATATTCAGGTTCCATGCCAGATTAGGGTTCTTCTCTCCTGTTGCAGAAAGTATCGCAGCCAACAAATAGATCTGAGTAACATTTTGTCGGATCACCTGCACATGCAGCATTTCCTTATTCATCACATCCAGACTCACATAAGGCCCTGTTCCTTCCAGCAGCGGGTTTTGTTCACGCAGATCAGAAGCGATCACATTGGCATTGCCATAGATCTTTCTTAAAGCCAAAGTAAGCTCCACGCCTATTTGACCCGATGCACCGATGACTAAAATCTTATCTTTTACCATATAAATTTTTATTACACGAATGAAAGCGAATTACAAGAATTAGTTTGAAAAGATCAGAAGTTCCAAAAAACAGATTGACCATCAATTCAACGATTTAGTTTTTCTTTTTCCAGTCTTTAGTTTTTCTTTTTCTAGTCTTTAGTTTTTCTTTTTCTAGTCTTTAGTTTTTCTTTTTTAGTCTTTAGTTTTTCATTTTTCCAGTCTTCAGTTTCTTCATTCGCAAAAATCAGTGTTATTAAATAACTAACAATTGTTAGCGCAAAGAAAGCAAAAAGGATTGTAAGTTCGCATCACATTTATCATTTTATGATTCCAGCATATTTACAAGACCTTTTCAAGGATCAATCTTACAACCCCGATAATTTTTTTTTGATCGCAGGCCCCTGCATTGTAGAAAGTGAAGAATTGGTAATGGAAGTTGCCGATAAAGTTTCTGCCATTTGCAAACGATTGGAAATTCCTTATGTGTTCAAGGCGAGTTATCGCAAGGCCAATAGAACAAGCGCTTCATCTTTTACAGGATTGGGCGATAGTATTGGTTTGGATCTGATCAAAAAAGTTGGCACTACTTTTCACCTCCCTACAACATCTGATGTTCATGCACATGACGAATGTACCGAAGCAGCTAAGTATATTGATATTTTGCAGATCCCGGCATTCTTATGCCGACAAACGGATCTGTTGATCGCAGCCGCAGAAACCAATAAGATCGTGAATGTAAAAAAGGGGCAATTCTTAAGCGGCCCTTCCATGAAATTCGCGATCGATAAAATAAATAAAGCAGGCAATCAAAAAACCATGCTCACGGAAAGAGGAACCACTTTCGGTTATCAGGACCTGGTGGTTGATTACAGGAATATAACCTGGATGAAAGAATTGAATGTGCCCGTAATTATGGACTGCACACATAGTCTGCAGCAACCCAATCAAACAAGCGGTATTACCGGAGGGAATCCTCAATTAATAGAAACGATTGCAAAAGCTGCGATCGCTACAGGTGCAGATGGACTGTTCATTGAAACGCATCCCAATCCTTCAGTCGCATTAAGCGATGGCGCCAATATGTTGAAATTGGATCTGTTAGAAAATTTATTGGAGAAATTAGTGAAGCTTAGAAAAGTTGTAGCGAATGAAAAATGAGAATAAACGCGTTTTTAAAATAACGAAATTCAGGGTTATCATTTACTGGATGGCATTTATTGTTTTTACTGCCATGTTATTCTTTGCAACAGATTATTTTAAGAAAGCAAATATGATGATCTATGTGCTGATATTGTGTGCTTTTTTAGCATGCCTAAAGATCTCAAGTAGTTATTTTAAAAACAAGGCTGAGTAGATTACCAATTCCTCAAAGGATTTCTTCTCGCAGCAAGAATATAATTCTTAATATTCCTGGTAAATGCAAGGATCATATAGATCAATACGGGAGATCCCATTGTTAAAAATGAGATATATATAAACCACATTCTGATTTTGGAAGAGGCAACACCCAAACGCTCTCCAATGGCTGAACAAACACCAAATGCCTGCATTTCAACTATTTCGCGAAATTTTTTCATAATAAAAATTAAGAGTTTGCCCGGGGAGTGTATTTTTCAATACAGCTGCAAATTAGAACAAATTATTCTAAGAAAAGTTTAAATCAATCCCGCACCGCCTTTTCTTTTGCCTTAAATTTGCAGCACCAAAAACGCCTTTGCCCCCTAAATGGCCAATGGCTTCTTTCAATTCCTAAATCTAAAATTATAATTATGGCTTTTGATATTGAAATGATCAAAAAGGTATATGCCCAAATGCCCGCTAAAGTAGATGCAGCACGCAAAACCCTGGGTCGCCCTTTAACATTGGCAGAAAAGATACTGTTTGCGCATTTGCACAGCGATATGAAGCTGGAGAATTTTGCAAGAGGGAAATCCTATGTTGATTTTGCTCCGGATCGCGTTGCCATGCAGGATGCTACCGCTCAAATGGCTTTATTGCAGTTCATGCAGGCAGGCCGACCAAAAGTGGCTGTTCCTTCTACCGTGCATTGCGATCACCTGATCACAGCAAAGAACGGCGCAGAAAAAGACCTTGCCTTTGCCAATACAGAAAGTAAAGAGGTCTATGATTTTTTAGCCTCTGTTTCCAATAAATACGGAATTGGTTTCTGGAAACCCGGTGCCGGTATCATTCACCAGGTGGTATTGGAAAATTATGCATTCCCCGGTGGAATGATGATCGGTACAGATTCGCATACCGTGAATGCAGGTGGCTTGGGAATGATCGCTATCGGTGTGGGTGGCGCTGATGCTTGTGATGTGATGGCGGGACTACCTTGGGAATTAAAATGGCCTAAATTAATTGGCGTTAAACTAACAGGTAAATTAAGCGGATGGACCGCACCAAAAGATGTGATCTTAAAAGTAGCTGGTATCCTAACCGTAAAAGGTGGTACAGGTGCGATAGTTGAATATTTTGGTGAAGGTGCATCAGCCATGAGTTGTACAGGTAAAGGAACGATTTGTAATATGGGTGCCGAAATTGGTGCAACTACATCCACTTTCGGATATGATGCAAGCATGAGCCGTTATTTATCTGCTACAGGACGTGCCGATGTTGCTGCTGCTGCCGATGCCATCAAACAATATTTAAATGCTGATCCTGAAGTATATGCCGATCCTTCAAAATATTTTGATGAACTGATTGAAATTAATTTAAGCGAACTGGAACCGCATTTAAACGGACCATTCACACCGGATCTGGCAACACCGGTTTCTAAAATGAAAGAGGAAGCCGCTAAAAATAACTGGCCTTTGAAAGTTGAATGGGGATTGATCGGGTCTTGTACCAATTCTTCTTATGAAGATCTGAGTCGCGCTGCATCCATCGCTGAACAAGCCATTGCAAAAGGCCTGGTAACAAAAGCTGAATTTGGGATCAATCCGGGTTCGGAACAAGTACGTTTTACTGCCGATCGGGATGGTTTATTAAAAACATTTACAGACCTGAATGCAACCATCTTTACCAATGCATGCGGACCCTGTATCGGAATGTGGGACAGAGTGGGTGCAGAGAAAAAAGAAAAGAATACCATCGTTCATTCATTCAATAGAAATTTTGCGAAACGTGCTGATGGCAATCCAAATACCTATGCTTTTGTAGCATCACCTGAAATGGTAGCTGCTATTGCAATTGCGGGTGATCTGTCTTTCAATCCCATCACCGATACTTTAACGAATTCAAAAGGTGAGCAGGTAAAATTGGATGCACCGCATGGCAATGAACTACCTCCAAAAGGTTTTGCAGTGGATGATCCGGGTTATCAGGCACCTGCTGCTGATGGTAAAAATGTTACAGTTACTGTTGCACCCGATTCAAAACGTTTGCAATTATTAGCGCCTTTTGCCGAATGGGAAAAAACAGATCTGAAAGGATTGAAACTATTGATCAAAGCAAAAGGAAAATGTACAACGGATCATATTTCCATGGCAGGTCCATGGCTGAAGTTCCGCGGTCATCTGGATAATATTTCCAACAATATGCTGATCGGTGCTGTTAATTTTTTCAATGAAAAAACAGACAATATCAAGAATGAATTAACCGGCGAATACGGTCCTGTTCCTGCCACACAACGTGCTTACAAAGCTGCACATATCGGAAGCATTGTTGTGGGTGATGAGAACTATGGTGAAGGTTCATCCAGAGAACATGCTGCCATGGAACCTCGTTTCCTTGGTGTTCGTGTGGTGTTGACCAAATCATTTGCCCGTATCCATGAAACCAATTTAAAGAAACAGGGAATGCTGGCATTGACATTTGCCGACAAATCTGATTACGATAAAATTCTGGAAGACGATACAATTGATGTAATAGGTTTAACAGCATTTGCACCCGGTAAACCATTAACACTGGTGTTGCATCATAAGGACGGAAGCAAAGAAGAGATAAGCGTTAACCATACTTACAATCAGCAACAGATCGAATGGTTTAAAGCCGGTGCTGCATTGAACATCATTCGTAAACAAGTAGCAAATATTTGAGACAAAAAATAAAGTCTAAAAAATAAAAACTAAAAGTCCTGCTGAACGGCGGGACTTTTTTTATGGAACAAACTGCAATGCTTGCTTGATCCCGCAGGGGAATGTCATTATGTTAAGAATTGTCAACTCTGTATTGCCAATTTTTGCACTGCAAACAAACTCTTTGAAAATGAAATTCATTTTTGATAACGTGTCAAGGCCCTACCGCTGAAGTCACAGTAGCACAATGCTACATCAGGGAACCAACCCGAAAACGGGCTGTTATCGTTTTCGGGGGTCTTTTTTTGTTACTTTTTTGGACAAGCAAAAAAGTAAGAGAAAAAAATAATTTCCTTTTTCTTTTTTCTTGCCCATAGACTCCTTTAGAAAAAGAAAAGAAACAATAATACAGCTAAGATATTTTGTACGACCCCATCGGGGTCGAATATTACAGCTATCAATTTTCTTCTATAAACATTTGAACCCTTCGGGTTCATTAACATTTTATTACAGGGGTTTCTCCTGTTAAATACACAGTTAAATTTTTTTCATTTTAAAAAAATTGGCTTTTTATACATTACCCGATATTTTCTAATATGATATTTTTAAACAATGATCTTATTGTAAAATGTTCTTTCTATACTAGAGTGTTTACAATGTTTACAAATTCAAAATATCCGTATCCTGAAAAAGAAAGCATTTCTTTAAAGAGTCCTTTATTAAAATGCCTTTCTTCAATACCCTTTTATTCCTTTTCAAAGACCTTTTTTCCGGTTTCAAAGACCTTTAAATTCATTTCAAAGACCTTTTTTTCAATTCCAAAGGCCTTTAATTTCATTTCAAAGACCTTTTTTTCTGTTTCAAAGACCTTTTTTTCCATTTCAAAGGCCTTTTATTTCATTTCAAAGACCTTTTTTTCTGTTTCAAAGACCTTTTTTGCAGCAAAAAAAGGCTTTGGATGCACTTCTCAGCCTTATTTCGACTCGTCCTGAACCTGAAACAGCATTCCGGTATCTATTTTTTAATTCAAAATTTTAAATCCAATATTTATGAATAAAGTAATCACCAATTTTTCTAATTATACAGATGCCAATTTAGACGTAGCAGGCAATTCAGCCGTTGCTGCGCTAACAGGCAATACCCATTTTACTTTTACAGGCACTGAATTGACAGCCTTAAGCACTGCTCAAACTGCCTTTCATGCAAAGCTGGCAGCGGTTGCCACAGGCAATACCGTTGCAGTAATTGAAAAGAATGATGCCCGCAATGATCTGCTAACGGCATTACGCATTATTGCGATACAGGTAAACCTGCAGGCTGCCGGCGATCTCATAAAACTGCAAAGCAGTGGTTTGCCTATGGCAGGTTTGCCACAGCATCATTTACAATCGGCACCCGCAGATCTATCGGTTGATAATGGCAATAGCGGTGAGTTGATCGCAAAAGTTAGCAAATCACCCGTTGGCGATAACGGAACTGTATTTGCTTACAGCCTTGCTTCTAATACGGTCAGCAACCCCGAACTATGGACGCTAAGGCCCGTAACCAGCCATACAGTAACCGTAAAAGATCTAATACCGGGTACAGAATATAAGTTCTCGGCAGCGTATAAGGGTAATGATGATGACGATCTGGTTTGGGCACCGCCTGTTAGCAAGTTTGCTAATAAATAAATCGGTTTTGGAAAAAAATAAACCCCTGCTATTTTTTAAAATGGCGGGGGTTTATTTTTTATTAGCAGTCCCAAATAAACGTTCAATATTGAGTTTATGGGACTTTGATTCATGAAACGTTTTTTTGGGAAAATCAGGTAGACTTAATGAGGCAATACACAATAGAAATTGATTGTCATAAAAAAAATTTCAAAAAAGGAACCATTTATTGAGAACTCCTTTTTGTTAGCAAAGTGATAAAATATTGTTTCTTAAAAAGTTCGCTTAAATACATTGCCTTGTTTGTCTATTGCATAACAACAGGAAGGATTAGGGAAGAATAGATTGGTAATAGCTGCTGGAAATTCATTCTGCCAACTTATACCACCATTAGTAGTATGATAAATTCCGGTCCCTAATGCAAAGCCATCCTGTTCATTTCTAAAATATAAATAATTTGCATGGTTATAATAATCAATAAACATATTTTTCTTGATTATCTGCCATGTATTGCCACCATCATTTGTTTTGTATAAATCAGATCCGCCGGCGTATGTTCTTGCAGTATTTCCAGAATCCATATCCATCACTATGTATCCAGTATTATCATTAGTAAACGATATGCCTTCAATATTGTGAAAAGGATAATTAATAGGTTGCCACGTATTACCGCCGTTGGTAGTTTTAGCCATTAATCCGTAATTGGTAGCATCAAAAGCAATACCACCGCAGGTATAACCTGTTTGACTACTCGTAAATTGGAGCATAGTAAAAAAAGCAAACCCTCCCTGTGAATCATAGACTTTCGACCATGTAAATCCTGAATCTTTTGATGTATAAATGTATTCGCCGGAACGTACAACATCAGCAGGTGTTAAAAAATGATACTTTCCCCATGTACTATTGAGATTAGTATCTATAATATTCCAATGGTAACCACCATCTTTAGAAAAGACATTTTGATTATATGAAAGAGCAAAAAGAATATTGCTGATAAAAGGTGAAATACTAAGTTGGCTTGTTGGTTGTATATTTTGTGCTGAATGTGAATAAGGGTAATAAATTTTTTGCCAAGTTTGTCCTCCATCATAAGTTTTTATGATGGTAGAACCCCCAGTGGAATCAATTCCTAATATATATCCTGTATCACAGCTTGTAAATTCAATATCTGATGTTCTACCAAAATAAGGCGCATTTAGTTTTTGCCATAAATACGAATAATCAGATGTCGTGTCATTTTTATTACATGCTGTGCTTAATATTAGAAAAACA
>Ga0316225_1000028_pt1 | contig 236180 bp, 239 predicted proteins | sample TBH18015metaG_FD_206010 | JGI IMG/M metagenome (GOLD analysis project Ga0316225, IMG submission 206010) | Freshwater microbial communities from Trout Bog Lake, Wisconsin, USA - TBH18015 | ecosystem: Environmental > Aquatic > Freshwater > Lake > Hypolimnion/Profundal zone | place: USA... | reverse complement strand
ATAATTAACTATCGCCACAAGCACCCACACAAATTATTTTGATCAGATTTTTAAAGAGCGTGGAACCGAAGCCCCGTTGAGCTCGACTATTATACAGAGTCAATCTCGTTTGTCAACATCCTGCCAATACATCCACCTCTCCAACCCCCAGAAACCCTAAACAGAATCACCAAGGAAGCCGACCATTATAGCTAATTTTTACGCTTTGTCAATCATCTGCTAACAATAAACAAGCATTGATCTTACTAATCAATTCAACCAGTCTAAATACTTTGCAACACCCTGTTTAACTGTCAAAAAATCCTTTGTATAACCCACTGACCGCAATCCTGAAATATCTGCTTGGGTATAACTTTGATAAGCGCCTTTTAAATGCTCAGGAAATGGAATGTACTCAATTGACCCTTCTTTATGCCAAGCAATCACTGCTTCAGCTATCGCATTAAAAGGTTCTGCTGTTCCAGTGCCCACATTAAAGATTCCGCGGTGTTCTGGATGATCAAAAAACCATAAGTTGACATCCACTACATCTCCTACATAGACAAAGTCACGTCTTTGCTCGCCATTTGCCATACCATCACACCCTTCAAATAAGCGTGCAACTTTATTCTCTTTCACTTGATTATTAAAATGAAATGCCGTGCTACTCATTGATCCTTTATGCTGCTCCCTAGGCCCGTAGACATTAAAATACCTAAAACCTACAATGGGACTTGTGGTTGTCGGTAATAAACGTCGAACATATTGATCAAATTGAAACTTTGAATACGCATACATGTTAATGGGTTGTTCGCAGCTTCTATCCACACTAAAACCATGATCACCATTGCCATACACAGAAGCAGAGGACGCATAAATAAAGGCGATATTATTATCTATGCAACGATGCAAAATGCGTTTTGAATAATCGTAATTATTCTTCATCACAAATTCGCCATCCCACTCCGTGGTTGCAGAACACGCCCCTTGGTGAAATACACCTCTTACGCCATCCCAAAAGCCAGGCTCATCAATTCTCTGAATAAACTCGGTTTTATCCATATAGTCAGCGATATCTAAATCAGCAATATTAAGCATCTTTCGGCCATTCACTAAATGATCGACCAACAATATATTGTTCTCACCTCGCTCATTTAAAGCTTTAATCAAATTACTACCGATAAACCCAGCACCGCCTGTCACAATAATCATAATGCTCCCTTTGCTTTATCGATCATAGAAGTGGTTGATTGACCTTCAACAAACTGCAATATCTTAACTTCTCCACCAGCATTAATAACCGCTTCACCGCCGACCACTTGATCCGCCGTGTAATCTCCGCCCTTTACAAGCACATTTGGCAATAGTTTTGTATAGATTCGCTCGGGCGTTTCTTCTTCAAAAGGCACCACCCAATCCACACAGGCTAAAGCAGCTAATACCGTCATTCGCTCTGCCAGCTTATTGATAGGTCTTGAGTTGCCCTTGAGTATTTTTACCGATGCATCCGAATTAACAGCAACACACAATCGATCACCCAAGGCCCTTGCTTGCTGTAAATAAGCCACATGTCCTGCGTGCAACAAATCAAAACAACCGTTGGTCATAATGATTTTTTCATTTTGAGCTTTTGCTTTTGCAAACAATCCTAACAAGTCATCTTCATTAACCACACCATACACAGTATCTCTAGTGCTATGCATTGCTTGCGCTAATTCATGAGGCGACACCGTTGAAGTACCCAATTTACCGACGACAATACCGCCTGATAAATTCGCTAAATACATCGCTTCTTGTAATGGCAAATCTACTGACACACCCAAAGCCATCACGGCTATCACCGTATCTCCAGCCCCCGTCACATCGAAGACATCTTTTGCTTGCGCAGGAAGTGAATGCACTTGATCGCGTTGAATTAAAGTCATCCCTGCTTCGCCGCGCGTCAACAGTAAGGTATCAATTTTATGTTGATCCAATAGTGCTTGGCCTTTAGCGATCAATTGTTCTTCTGTCTCACTCGCACCCAAGACTGCTTTTAATTCAGACAAATTAGGAGTAATAAGATCCGCTTGGCTGTAGCTTTCATAATCCAAGCGCTTAGGGTCAACTAATACCTTAGCACCTGATTGTTTAGCCAGACTGATATAGCTCGACACATCAGCTAAAGTCCCTTTTCCATAATCCGAAAACACCACCACATTATGATTCTGAAGATGTTTTTCCAAAGCGACTTTTATAGTCGCACGATCAAATTGAATCGGCGTTTCTTCAAAATCAATACGAATCAACTGTTGATGCTGAGCCATAACGCGTAATTTACAGATACTACGGATGGCAGGTTCTACAACAAACTCACAATCGACGCCTTCCGCTTCTAATAAATCTTTAAGCACTTTGCCGTCTGCATCGTCACCCACCACACCAATTAAAGTAACTTTGCCGCCTAACTTAGCAATATTTAACGCCACATTACCTGCGCCACCAATACGATCTTCAATCGTTTTAACTTTAACCACAGGCACTGGCGCTTCAGGTGAAATCCGTGCCGCTTGCCCTGACCAATAACGGTCAATCATGACATCGCCAATTACAATAATGCGTGCCGCATTAAAATCCGGCAGTTTATTTAACACTTAAGGACTCCTCGATCACACCACACCACCAGTGACCAATTAAAATATGGGCTTCTTGAATTCTTGCAGTCACCTGAGAAGGTACATTGATTGAGTAATCCACTAACTGACTCAACTCACCTCCCTCAGCCCCCGTTAATCCAATAACGAGCATGCCTTTTGATTTAGCGGCTTCAACCGCTTTGATAATATTTTTGCTTCGACCTGATGTAGAAATAGCGATTAAACAATCCTTTTCTGTCGCTAAGGCTTCAATTTGTCGTGAATATACCGTCTCGAAACCAAAGTCATTACTGTGTGCCGTTAAAATAGAACTGTCTGTAGTTAATGCTATAGCGGCCAAAGCCGAACGATTCTTTTGATATTGCACAACGAGTTCAGCAGCGATATGCTGGCAATCAGCCGCACTGCCGCCATTACCACATAAAAACAACTTACCACCTTGCTGTAAGGTCACTATCAACTGCCGTGCCGCTGTTTCAATTACATCCGCACAGGCCGCTAAGCGCTGCGTCATCGCTTGATGATCGTCAAGCTCGGTTAAAAATTTTTGCACTCTACTTCCTCAATCCACGCGCAGTATTTACTACTAAAATTATAAACTGACATCCACTCATTTATCTTTAGATTCTGCAACTTGATCTTTAAACTGCATAGAATGTAAACGCGCATAAGCGCCATTTTTTTCTAGCAATGCTTGATGAGTGCCTCTTTCGACAATATGTCCTTGCTCGATAACTAATATCAAATCTGCATTTTCAATAGTCGATAAACGATGAGCAATCACTAAAGTGGTTCGGTTAAGCATCACTTTTTGTAACGCTGCCTGAATATATCTTTCTGATTCAGTATCTAATGCAGATGTAGCTTCATCTAAAATTAATAATGGAGCATCCTTTAATAAAGCTCTAGCCAAAGCCAAACGCTGCCTTTGACCACCGGATAATTTAACGCCGTTTTCGCCAATTTCAGTATCTAAACCTTGCTCTAACTTAGCAATAAAATCCATAGCATACGCGTCAATAGCTGCCGCCTCTATGTTCTTACGGGGTGCTCCAGCTAATGCGCCATAGGCAATATTGTTGGCTATGGTATCATTGAATAAAGTGACTTGTTGATTAACCAAAGCAATCTGATTTCTTAAATTTGCCAACTTATAACTGTTAATATCCACGCCATCTAACAAGATCTGACCTTGATGATACGGATAAAATCGTGACACCAAATTAACTAAAGTACTCTTACCGCCACCTGAAGCACCCACCAAAGCAATCGTTTGGCCAGGCTCTGCAGTGAAGTTAATATCATACAATGCAGGCTCATGAGTACCGTCATACTGAAAAGTCAGATTCTTAAACTCTAACAACCCCCTACTTCTCTCTACTTCATAAGCGCCTTGATCAATTTCAGTTGGCTCATCCAAAATATCAAATAAAGATTCCGCCGCCGCAATACCTTTTTGAATATCACCATTTGCATCGCTTAAGGTTCTAATCGGTTTAGGCAATAAAAAGGCCGCCGTCAAATATCCCACAAACTCACCCACACTGGACTGCTTCATAAAAAACAAGGCCATATACATCAGGCCTGATAATGCTATCGCCAATATAAATTGCATGATAGGACTATGCACAGCCAAAGTGGTAGATAGCTTTAAAGATTGGCGTCTATTGTTATGACTACTCTCTAGGAAGCGCTGCTTCTCATAGGCTTCACCGCCATAACTTCTGACAATCCGATGTCCACCTACTAATTCAGAGGTAATATGCGTCATATCCCCTATGGACTCTTGCATACGCTTACTAATTTTTCTAAGCCGCTTACTCACATAACTGACCAGAACCACAATGATCGGTGTAATAGCGACAAAAACCAGAGACAACATCCAATTAGAATAAAACAAATACGCCAACAACCCAATCGCAGTAAATCCCTCTCGAACTATTGACCTCACTGAATCGGTCACTGCTTGCGTTACTTGCCCCACATTGTTGGTAATTCTTGAAATCATATGCCCACTGTTATTCGCATCAAAATACGCAGTGGGTAATAAAACATATTGATTAAAAATCTCACACCTTAGGGCATGCACTACATTGACAGAAACTTTAGCCAAAAAGTAGTTACCAATATAGGCACCAATACCATGCACAATCATCAAACCACTAAATAAAAGAGGCAGATAATACATGCCCTCTTTAGACTCTGATTGCAGGGTATCAATAATATGTTTAATCAAAGCCGCAAATAAAGTCTGCGTCCCTGAATACATTAAAAAACCGACAATACTAATCGCAAAGAAAACTCGATACGGCTTCACATACGTTAAAAGCCGCTTATAGATTTGTACACTGGCCGTTGATTTTTCTTTCATTGTTTTGTTTATAGGTAGAAAAGGCTAATGTAGCCCCATTGTAATAATCTTATTGAATGTATTGGGAAACGCCACTTTCGGCGCTTATGAAGTCTTGGTCCGCGAGTCTATCCATTAACTTTTGGTAATTGATGTCTTGCCGACTCTTATCATTTTGAGCATGCCATAAATGCAAAACGGGTACAGCAAATCGACCTTCTTTTCGCTTAATACCCGAATGGATCAAACGAATCACTAAGTCGGAGTCTTCATATCCCCATCCCTCAAAAAACTCATCAAAGCCATTAACACCTAAAAAATCCGCCTTCCACATAGCTAGATTACACGTCATAGCTCTATGCCATTTATTGGGCTTTACATACCTAAAAAAACCGAGGGGTAAATATAAAAATGCAGTGAGTCTATTAATCTTATTTTGGAGTCGAGACTTTAAAAAATATCCCCATGACTTCTGATGCAATAAAACCTGTTGTTCAATAATCTGCTGAGTATAAATCTGATTTAATAACACTCGATTACCTGGCACAAAATAGCCTTGCTCAGCCAAGTACCGATGTCTAGAAATAAAATGAGGTCTTGCTATACAATCACCATCAAGAAATATTAAATACTCGCCTATTGCATGAGCGACCGCTTTGTTCCGAATAGTGCCTGCTCTAAAGCCTTTATCTTCATGATGAACGTAACTAATTTTAACGGGACTTAAACCAAGCTCTACTTTTATTTGATCAACATTAACGTCAGTAGAACCATCATCGGCAATGATAATCTCAAAATTCCTATCTTTTTGAGCATATAAACTGTGCAAACACAATCTAAGTGCATCAGGCCAGTTATAGGTAGTGACAATCACTGAGATTAAACTCATTCACTACATTCCTTTTTTACCGGCAAATAGGCTAACAAACACCCCACAAAAAAGGCTAGCAAATGTCCTTCAGGGAATGTTTTAAAGTGTGAGTTAAAAAAGCTGGTTACCACATACCCTGTTAGTACACTGGCCGCAATTAAACTATATGACTTTTGTTGTACTCCCGATCTTATGGCTACCAATATATAGGCTAAAAATAAAATCAAACCAATCACACCATTCTCAAACCAAACAAACAAATATTGATTATGCGGATCTGATGAATCTACACCCCGCCAATCTTTATATTTTTTTGCCACATGCTCACTGTATGTGCTCTTAAAAGAAGAAGTGCCATAACCCAAAATAGGCTTTTGCAAAATTAACTCTATGGCATTATCACGAAAAATCTCACGTACACCGATTGAAGTGTATTGCTCATCTGTTTGAGCATTTGTTTTTTCCGCTAATGCTAATTTAGTTCGCTCTTGTAAGGTGTTTGAAGATAAGGCAATCAATATAGTCGCTACCATTACCCCACCTAATATATGAGGTAACTTTTTAAACCCATAAGCATTAACTAAGAAAAAAACCACTGCTACAGGTAACGCCACATAACCACTTCTAGATGCACTCACAAAGAAAATATTTACGACAAACAAAATAATGATAACCGCCAATACACTTTTCTTTTGCAAACCGATTGTTTGGATCCATAAAAATAAGCAACATAAAACACCGACAAAGAACGCCATACTTTGAGACGTATGATTAGTCATCACAATGCCTGATGCTAGCCCGCCTCTTACATGAACATCTAATATCCACAGCACAAGGGAAATAAGCGCTGCTATAACCATGACCACTAAATATGAATAGATTAAGCGTTTTTTCCACTCAACCTTATAAAACATGCCCAACAATAAGAAACTAAAAAACAAAGGTCGCCAACTATAAAGCGTGATTAACTTATCCTGAACTGCCGTATCCGCATAAAAAGCACTTATCATTAACCATATGAAAAATACTAAAATCATTTTACCTGCTGGATGACTTGCTGAATATTTTAAACCCTGCCAAAGATGACCGGAAAGAATCCACGTCACTAACATGGCTATACTAGCTATACTGGCAATAAATGTAGAAATAGGTGCTGCTATGGCAGTCACTATTGCAAAACAATAACTGGCTATTAAAAATTTTTGAGTTACAGCAGAATAGGACATGAGTGATTAACGCCAAAGTTGATAAATATATTTACGCTTTAACTTTTCAAAGTTAAAAAAGAGTTTTTGCTTCCATGTAGGCAATGGGATTTCAATCGTACTATCAAATAAGCCATTTTTACTGCCTTGTTCTACCACTGGATCTTCGAGCCACACTATTTTAATATCCAATAAACGATCAATTTTATCAAACTGATTATCAATAGGTTCGCTAATCTTATGATCTCTAATCCAATCTAACCTTTTTTGTGCCGTTACTTGATTAATAATATACGAATCAGTAAATCGCCCTCGTTTACCTATATAAAGATGCTGTCCTGGTATGCGTTGACTTTTTGGAGTAAAAAAATTACCTCCCGAACCTATGTAGATCACCTTACCATCACCAAACTGGTCACTTTCGTTTAATGATTGCTGTAAACCTTCTTTAAAGCTTTTTGCAAAAACGGCATCATCTTCCAAAATTAACACCGAGCCAGCACTATTGTTTTGAATGATTTTTTGATAAGCCTCAATATGCTTCATTGCACAAGATTTCTGAGCGGGTGATAAGTCATTGCCTTCGGCAAAGTATTGCGCTTCTATGTCGTCCGTTAAGTCATCAATATCCCAGTCAAAAATAAATTCTGCTTGAAGTTCTTCTTTAAGCAATTGCGCTTCCATAAATTGACGACGTTCAACATATTTTTTTACATTCAATACGTATATATCATCGAGTACGTAATTAGAGGATGAGTTCATGATTAATTTAAAGCGGCTAGTATTAACGGTTGAATTGTACTGACGAGTATATTATCTAAACATTGACTTCGGCTGCCCCTATGACGGTCACAACCCTCTAAATGACAGGGAACGCAATCGCCACTACCCTGAACTAAGGTGACATTATTAACTGTCTGAGTACCGATTTTATTAAAAGGATTGGTTCGTTGCTGATAACCAAAAGGCCAAGGCGCCCATTTAACGGGGTTTGTTGGTCCAAATAAGGCAATAACAGGCGTCTGTGTTGCCGCCGCTAAATGCGTAATCCCTGTATCAGGGCCTATATAGAGTTTTGCTTTATCGATGATAATCGCCAATTGCGCTAAAGACACTTGCCCCGCCAAATTAATCGTATTATCTGATAAATGTTGCTGAATACTCACCACATAATCCAGTTCTTGTTGAGCCGGCCCCGAAGAAAGTACCACTGTTAAACCTAGACTATGCAGATAATGAGCTATCGCCACCCAGCCTTCTATTGTCCACTGCTTGTAAGTCCACTGCGGATGCGGATGTAAAACCACGAAGCCCGTGTCTTGCGTTAAAAAGGGAAACTTTTTAAATAGACCTTGATTATCCGACTGCTGAGGCGCTACCAGTACAGGCAAAGGCGGTACATCAATTAAATCTAACAACTTTAAATGCTGTAAAACCGTATGTGTTTCTTGATTATCAAACTCAACCCAACGGTGCACAAAAAAGCGTTTCCACCATCCTTTTAATGCTTTCTGAGGCACTGCCGCCACGCGAAAAGACGAGGCTAGCAAGGTATATAAAAAAGGCCTATCTCCCGTTTGAGTCGCCACAGCTAGATCATACTGCCTAAAGATTTGCCGCACTAACCCTAAAAACTCAGTTCGATTCGGTCGATTCGGTGTGCCGATAATATGACTGATATCTGGATTCCCTTCTAGCATTGCACCCGTGTTTTTATAAACCAAGACATCAATTTGAGCATCTGGATAAGCCTGTCTTAAAGAATGTATTACGGGTGTTGCTAACAAGACATCACCTAGAAATTGCATAGCAATCACTAGGATTTTTGACGGTGCTTTTTTTAAGGGGGGATAACGCTTCATTAAAACTTATTAAACATCGGCCCCGTTTAACCAAAGGTCATGTTTATTACATAAACTAGCTACAAAAATAGGTCCGCTATAATCTGTTAGGGTAAAACTTGAGATCGCCGCACTTTCTTTAGTAGGATCGAACAAGTGTTCTTGCAGAAACTTATAGTTTTGATCTAATAACACATGCTTAACGATATAGTGCTCATAACCTTTCATTTCATGAGCTGTAACTACCTTTATGATCGTTTTATTCCCAACCTTTTCCACATCAATATTGGGTAAGTGAGTAGCCGCCTTACCATTCCAACGCCCTTGATTGTCTTTTGTGTAGTAAATATCAGCCGCACCTTTTAAGTGTTTTTCAGCTTCTGCCACGGCTATTGCTGGCGCTACCACGCTAGCACTCAATCCTAACGCACTTAAACGAATAAAATCACGACGTTCCATAACATTTTCTCTCAATTAAAGGTTTATAGTTGATTATATCTTATCTTAAAACGGCTGACCTGATTTTAGCTGGCTTTAGTTAAGCCTATTATTACCACAGCCATAACTTATAAACCCAGGCCCGCATTCCCTAAGGTACAAATAGGTCTACAGGCGTTGAAAAATTATACAAATTCATTTTATTGGCTTCTGCACTTAAGGCCGTCGCTTTAAATCTATAGCGTGTTTGTGGCTTTAAATGAACCAAGATGCCTTTAGTTTTAGAAACAATTTGCGTCGTCCATTCTGCATCGGTTAATGGCTCAGGCAAGATAGTAAATAATATTTTATAACCCCGTGCCTTGGGAATCACACTGATATTAAAGCTGACTTCTCCCGAATTATTGCCATAGTTAATATTTAAGTTGGGTGCGTCTAAGATACCCACGGGGCCATACATTTTAGTGAGATTAAAGCCCGAGCTATCTAATTTAACCAGATCTGATCCTACCGTCATATTGACATAAGACCCCAAGGAGTAGAGAAGTGCTTCGAGTTGACGGCGCTTTGCATTTTTATCTGCTGTATCGACTTTACTACCGTCCTTGGCTTTAATTAAGGCAGCCGCATAAAGCGTTATCGCGATTTGCAGAGTTTCTAAAGAGGGATTGGGGGCGGTAAAGTTAGTATTACCCGTCATTTTAATGACAATATGTTGCGCAGCATTAGCCAGCGTATTGTCTTTTACCCGACTAAAATTGATAACCGCTTTTTGTGCTCTCATAAATCCTTCCGCTATCTCTTAAAAATAAGAATGATGTGCTTGATAGGCTATGCTAAACGCTCGCTACAGTCAGATTAGTCTAGGTGCTAATGGATGCAGTATAGTCTTTTAAGGAATTAATACACCGTATTTAATTGATTTAAAGCGGACATGGGATTAAAAACATCCAAGTGAATGAGTCATACAACAGACCAAAGTATGCTTACTCTAGCTTATTGTCATCTGCTTTTAGTCTATTTGATTAATACAATGACGTATTGTAATAATGCATTAGCTTATAAGCACAATGCAATACAGCATAAGCAGATAACAATGTTACTTTGTATACTGCTTTTACTGTATTGCATTAATACATAGTCACATTGTTAGAATAAGATGAAAAAAAAGCATAATACAATGGCGCATTGCATTATGCTTTTACTCCATTGGATTATTCCAATACGGCGATGTTATACAACATTAGACTGTTGTCATAATGAAAGGCAGTCTATTCACAATGAACTATGTGAAAGACCATTGAAAGTAAGGCTTATATTCTTACAGCCATTGTAAAAATATAACCTTAACTATAAGCCTTAACCTTAATGTAGTTTAAAGCCTTTCCTAATGCGACTAACACAACAGGCGCGCCACCCATTGCTACGGCATCCACCAAGCAATACCAAGCTGCTACGCCACTTGGAGGATTACCTTGCGGTAAATGTAAGACAGGATCAATAGATGCCCACTTCCACGTACCCACAGCCGTACCGATCAACTCTAACCAAGTAGTGATAAAGAAAGCCGCCAAATAAACCATTGGAGATCGGCCTTTAAAGAGATAAATCAAAAATACGCAAAACAGCATAGCGCCTACATAATCGCCTTGCTCGGGGATACCACTCACACCCCATAATGACCATAAGCCACAAACAACTAAAACAAATACCGTAATCTCTCTGGCGTATCGTAAAAATAAGCCAGAGCGCGCTAAAGCCACTGCCGTTAAATAAACCATGCCATGCCCTGGTGGCACATAAGCCGGCACATTACCAAAACGATAGGTATAACCGCCCATAAAAGGTGAAGCGAAATGTTCGCCGATAGTGGCAAACATAACGGCGATAACCACTTGCATCCGCACTTCTCTATTTTCACCTAATAATAAACCGATCAGAAACACCCAACCACTTACACCTAAGGCATTTTGTTTTTCAATACTGGCATTGGCATCAGAGATTAAACACACTGCCACGCAAAAGAAGGTAAAAGCCGCAATAATGTAATCTCGTTTGTTATGGGGATAAGCAATATTAACGAGCGGGAAATGGCGTAACACAATAACCTCTTAAGATTTATAAAATACGAACAGCGGGAATGAAATAGACAAAATCCAGATCCAAATAATGTTTGAAAGGTCTAACAATAAAACTATAAAAATGCCCAAACCACCACCGCATAACGGCTTAATTTACCCAGCAGAATAATTAAACACGCAGGTATTAAAGGCAGTTTTAACCAACCACCGGCAAAACAGAACGCGTCACCCACTACAGGTAACCACGAAAAAAATAATATCCACAGGCCTTTTTCTTTAACCGTGTTCAGCGCTTTTTGTTTCTTTTCGGGTAATAAGCTCGCTATAGGATATTTCTTTGCCGCTAAACTACCTAACCACCAAGTCGTCATCGCGCCTAAGGTATTGCCTATTACCGCTAAGGCCAACAAATAATCGACACTGTAATGACCTTGCGACACCATATAAGCTAAAACAGCCTCGGACCCACCTGGTGCTATGGTTGATGAGATGAAAGCACTTAAAAATAAGCCCCATTCACCGGTAAACATTTCCGTCATTATTTTATCTCAAAAAAAAACCTGTACTCATAGAGCACAGGTTTCTTTACTTAGTTAGCTATCTTATTTCTCTGGTAATACTTTGTCTTTATTTAGACCCACTATCTTCAATAATGCCGAGACTTGCTTAGCTATCAATTCAATAATCGCTCTAATATCAGCAAAAATATGGGTAATAGCTTCTGAAACACTGAGACCTTGATATCTTCGCGCCAAATAGGGTGCAGCGAATAAACCAATAGCCAGACCAATCACGGTAACACCTGAGATTAAAGAATCTTCTTTAATAGGCGCTGGTGCAGCCACTTTAGCGGTAGCGACTGGAGCAACCACGACTGGCTCAGGCAACAATGCATCCGCATGCGCCTTTGCATTTAGTTGTTCTAAGGTCACTTTATAATCATCAGCTACTACAAGTGCAGTAACTCCTGGGATACTGGGTAAATCACCATCCCCTTTTCCGACTTTTAACTGGGCTTTCATGCCTTTTTCCATATGCTGCGCAATATCGCAATGCACTAAATAGGTTTTATCGCCGGGCGGTAATATTAATGTGCCTGAAATTTTTGAAGGGCCTGACGCCTCTATATGAAACATCCCTTTTGGATAGAGATATTTTGGTAAACCGTGCATCATCCATTGATGTCGAATATTGTCTTCATTGACAAAATGTACTATTAATTTAGTACAGGGCTTAAAATTGAATTCTTGAGTATCAAACGCAAACATACGACCCGGAAATTTCTCTGCGTATTTATGTCCTGCGTGAACTGTAATTTCTTTCGTTTCTGAAATTTTATCGCAACCACCGGGTAAGGTACTGGTGTTTTGACCCATCACCATACCGCCAGCCATATCCATTAAATGACCATCACCGTGATCCATCAGCATTCCATCATGCTCTTCGTATTCTATTGCACTGACAGGTGCTGAAAATAAGGCAATCAGCGCAGCAACTGATAATAACTTCAACATCTTTACTTCCTCTTTATACAACTCGTTAATCAATGTTACGGAACACTTAATCTTTTAATATTAACTATTAAATGTTCCGTAAGACCTGATTTTTTATTTATGCTTTAATTTTTGAAATAATAGCGTCAACTTGACGCTTGAAGCCTGCACTTGATAAATACAGTAAATACAAACCAGCAAAAGTAAAGAAAGCATATAACAACATACTATTTTTACTAACTGGCTCTCCACCACCGGCTTTAAAGCCCATGTGTACGTCTAATCTTTGTGTTGAAGATCCGGCTTCTTTATCAGCTGGATCGGGTATCAAAGTAATGTGGATTAAATATTGACCTGGCTCAGCAACACCATTGGGTAATTCTAAATTAACCGAACCTTTTTTATGTTTTGCACTAGGTAATAAAAATACTTGTTTGCCTTCAGGTTCTTTTGTTACTTCAAACTCAACCAACATATTTCTGTATTTCATATCTTGGTAATCGAAGACTAACTGAGTCAACGTATTTGTGCCCGGCAACTTACCGCAGAACTCTTCAGCAGGATAAGCGCTAGGTTGGTAAGCTGTGTAATGAATCCAATGTGTAGGCTCTAATTCAAATTTACATTGATCGGTATCTGTTCCTGCTGCTCCACCATGCGCCCAAATTGATGCAGAAAAAAATAGACCTATTAGGCCCAAACAACCCTTTCTTATTAGTTGTGTTTTATTCATGTTACCTTCCCATATTGATACATTATTATTATATGATTGATTTATAAATCAATTTAAGTCCAATTTTGTAATTCTAAGCTATATTTTCTATATACTCACCTATAGCGATGCCAACTCTAGCACACCGCCCCCTCTAAATAAAGAAATTGATAGGATTCTAGGCCTATAAAATACTTTCTTATAAACAAATTGCTAATGACTTGATTGCGCTCTTGCTATCCAACCCTACTTTTCGTAGACTTAAGCTAACTAATTTCAAACGGAGCTCAAAAACACATGTCATCTTTGACTACTTCAAAAGCTTGGAGTGCATTGCAAACCCATTTTCAAGAAACAAAAAATGATCATGTCCGAGATGCCTTCCAAAAAGATCCAGATCGTTTTAAGAAGTTCTCCGTTAGTTTCAATGAAATACTATTCGATTATTCAAAAAACAGAATATCTGAAGACACTTTATCTTTATTATTTGAACTTGCAAATTTTGCGGGACTAAAAGATAAAACAAATGCCATGTTTGCCGGTGAAAAAATCAACACTACTGAACATCGCGCTGTTCTCCACACCGCTCTTCGTAACAAAAGCAACAAACCTATCTATGTAGATGGCAAAGATGTGATGCCAGACATAAAAGCCGTATTAGAAAAAATGCGTATCTTTTGTGCCGCTGTTCGTTCGGGCGAGTGGAAAGGTTACACTGGCAAAGCCATTACGGATGTTGTTAATATTGGAATTGGTGGCTCTGGCTTAGGACCCAAAATGGTTTCTATGGCACTAACACCCTATAGCTCAAGTGGCTTAAAAGTTCATTACGTATCTAATATAGACCAAACCAACATCGTTGAAGTTTTAAAACAAGTATCTCCGGAAACCACATTATTTATCATCGCCTCTAAAGTATTTAATACGCAAGAGACCATGATGAATGCTAGATCTGCTAGACGCTGGTTTTTAGAGTCTGCTCAAGATGAGCAAGCGGTCGCTAAACACTTTGTAGCTATCTCTACACATTCAGAAAATGTCGCTGCGTTTGGTATCGATACCGATAATATGTTTGAGTTTTGGGATTGGGTCGGTGGCCGTTATTCTTTGTGGTCTGCCGTGGGATTATCTATTGCCCTTTACATAGGCATGGATAATTTTGAAGAATTGTTACAAGGTGCTTATGAAGCAGACATGCACTTTTATGAAACACCCTTTGAACAGAATATACCTGTAATCATGGGCTTGCTCGGCATTTGGTATAACAATTTTTATAATGTAGCCTCACATGCGCTACTACCCTATGACCAATCGATGCGTTATTTTGCTGATTACTTTCAACAAGGTGATATGGAAAGTAATGGGAAGAGCATCAACCTTGAGGGTGAAAAAGTTGATTACAACACAGGACCTATCATTTGGGGACAACCAGGCACTAACGGGCAACACGCTTTCTTTCAGTTGATTCATCAAGGTACTAAGCTTATCCCTTGTGATTTTTTAGCGGCGGCTAATAGCCATTACCATCTACCTGAACATCATGACATTTTAATATCAAACTTCTTAGCACAACCTGAAGCATTGATGAATGGCCTTACCGCTGAGGAAGTTAAACAGAAATTAACGCCTAAAGAACAAGAGGATACCTTGTTAGTCGCTTCAAAAGTATTTGAAGGCAATAAACCTTCTAATTCGTTTCTGTTTAAGAAAATGACACCTAAAACCTTAGGGTCTTTACTCGCTTTTTATGAACATAAGATCTTTGTTCAAGGTGCAATCTGGAACATCAATTCCTTCGATCAAATGGGCGTGGAATTAGGTAAAGTACTCGCCGGCGTGATCTTACCTGAACTTAAAAATGACGAAGTCATCACCAGTCACGACTGCTCAACCAATGCGTTGATTAATCGTTACAAAGCTTTACGAGAATCTTAATAAGAGATTTTTAAGGATTGGCTTTAGGATGACTAAAGCCAATCTTTGAAGCATTTATCGTCTGGCTCGGAAAAAATCTTTTAATAGCACTGAACAATCGGCTTCTAAAACCCCGCCTGTCCAATCAATATGATGATTTAAGAAACTAGCGTCGCTTAAACTTAAAGCATTACAAACAGCACCTCTTTTAGGGTCGTAGGCACCGAACACTAAACGTTTTACCCTGGCATGAGACAAAGCACCCATACACATCACACAAGGCTCTAAAGTCACGTAGAGCGTCGTATCGGATAATCTATAATTTTCTACGACAATACCCGCTGCTCTTAGCGCTACGACTTCAGCATGAGCCGTTGGGTCATGAGACACTATGGAATTATTCCAACCCTCAGCAATACAGCGATTATCTTTAACAACAACTGCCCCAACTGGGACTTCACCTAACTGCTCAGCACGCTGCGCTAAGCGTAAGGCATATCGCATCCATGCCTCGTCGTCAGTAACACTCACTCCCATCGAATATTCGTCATACAGAGGAGATTACTTTTTATCAATCTCATCAAAAGCCGGTTGAGTCCAATTCATTTTTGCAGTTGTTGCTTTAGCGTAGCGATAGAATGTGCCTTCGAAATTACCTAAAGCCAAAACGAAACCCGCCCAACCGTCCAAAAAACCCAACTTGATGACGTAAATACGAAAGAAAGCCCACAACCCATGTATCAAAGCAGTAGACATACTAATTGGCTTACCTTTTCTTTCTAACTTACGAGCACCTAAAGTAGAGTAACGTTGGGTCTTGTGGAGTAATTGTTCTAAGTTTTGAAAAGGCACTTGAATGATAGCCGATTTAAAATAACCGATCTTACCTTCCACCTTATATGACTCGTGTACCTCATCATTTTCGTCAAATGCCATAGCATTTTTACGAAATAACTGCGGCTGACGATAATCAGGATACCATCCACAATGCTTAATCCAACGGCCCATGAACCAATTTCTACGCGGAACGTAATAAGCATCTGCTTCTGGATTAGCAAGAACCTTTAGAATCTCTTCTTTTGCATCATTAGTACAACGTTCATCTGCATCTAGACTAAATATCCAATCATGCTGACAAGCCGCGATAGCATCATTTCGTAATTTACCAAACGTTGTGAAGGGCAACTGCTTAACAGTGGCTCCCATCTCAGTTGCTATCTTAACAGTATCATCAGTACTATTTGAGTCTAAGACCAATACCTCATCAGCCCAAGATACGCTTTGCAAAGCCGCAGCAATTTTGTCAGCTTCATTATAGGCAATGATATAAGCCGTTAGCTTAGATGATTGATTTATCACATCTGCAGAAGAAATTTCAGTCATACTGAATTATTCCCACTCAATAGTTGCGGGTGGTTTTCCAGAGATATCATAGGCCACTCGTGAGATACCCGGTACTTCATTAATAATACGACGAGAAATAAGATCTAAAAACTCATAAGGCAAATGCGCCCAACGCGCTGTCATAAAATCAATAGTTTCCACGGCACGAATCGCAATGACATAATCATAACGACGACCATCACCCATTACTCCGACAGACTTTACAGGCAAGAAAACAGCAAAGGCTTGACTCACTTTATCGTATAGATCATTACGATATAGCTCTTCTATAAAAATAGCATCTGCTTGACGTAATAAGTCCGCATATTGTTTCTTAACTTCGCCCAAGATTCTAACGCCTAAACCTGGGCCTGGAAAAGGATGGCGGAATACCATCTCAGATGGCAACCCCAGTTCTAGTCCTAAACGTCTCACTTCATCTTTAAATAATTCACGTAAAGGCTCAACCAGTTTTAACAGCATATTTTCAGGTAAACCACCCACATTATGGTGTGATTTGATTAAATGCGCTTTACCACTCTTAGAACCCGCTGACTCAATTACGTCAGGATAAATTGTGCCTTGTGCCAACCATTTTGCATCGGTAATCTTGGCCGCTTCTTCATCAAAGATTTCGACAAATAAATTGCCAATTATTTTACGTTTATGTTCTGGATCAGTGATGCCGGCTAACGCATCTAAATAACGCTGTTCGGCATCTACTCTGATGACTTTAACACCCATGTGCTCAGCAAAGGTCGCCATCACTTGGTCACCTTCATTTAAACGCAATAAGCCCGTATCAACAAAGACGCACGTTAACTGATCTTTAATGGCTTTATGTAACAATGCGGCTACGACTGAGGAGTCCACACCACCTGATAGTCCTAAAATTACATGATCTGTACCCACTTTTTCTCTAACGGCTTGAATACTATCTTCGATAATATTATTGGCTGTCCATAAAGCTTCGCAACCGCAGATATCAAGTACGAATCGAGAAAGTATACGACCACCTTGTTTTGTGTGTGTTACTTCTGGATGAAATTGTAAGGCATAGAAAGATTTATCTTCATTAGCAATACCAGCGATCGGCGCGCCATCAGAGCTGGCTATTAAAATAAAACCTTCAGGTAGTTCAACAACGCGATCACCATGACTCATCCATACGTCTAATAAGCCATAGCCTTCTGGTGTTAAATGATCTTCAATGTCTGCTAATAATTTTGAATGGCCCCGTGCTCTGACTTGTGCATAACCAAATTCTCTATGATCAGAGCTTTCTACCTTTCCACCCATCTGCTCTGTCATAGTTTGCATACCATAACAAATACCTAAAACAGGCACGCCTAACTCAAAAACACTTTGAGGAGCTCTAGGTGTATCGCCTTCGGTTACTGTGTCAGGACCACCCGATAAAATAATCCCGTTAGGTGCAAAGCCTTTAATTTCTGCTTCTGTACATTCGCAAGAGTAAATCTCACAATAGACGCCAATTTCACGAATGCGTCGAGCAATTAACTGTGTATATTGTGACCCAAAATCTAAAATAAGGATCTTATGGTTATGGATGTTTGTAGATGCTTGATTCACGTTATGCTTTATAGGTTTATTGAACAAAGTGTGCTTAGATTATGAGATTAACTATGAAAACCATTAACTGATTTTCATAGTCTAAAACTATTAATTAAGCGAAATAGAAACGATATAGACGGCTAACTATTCAACTCGATAATTAGGAGCTTCTTTGGTAATGGTTACATCATGAACATGGCTTTCTCTCATGCCCGCACTCGTCACTCGAACAAATTGAGCATTATCATGTAACAATTGAATCGTCTGATTACCTGTATATCCCATGCTTGCACGTATACCACCTAATAATTGATGAATAACGGCTAATAAACTACCTTTGTATGGAACACGGCCTTCAATCCCTTCAGGCACCAATTTCTCAACTGAATCGGTTTCTTCTTGAAAATAACGATCACTTGAACCTTGTTGCTGGCCCATGGCGCCTAATGAACCCATACCTCGATATGATTTATATGAACGGCCTTGAAATAACTCAACTTCACCCGGGGCTTCTTCTGTACCAGCGAACAATCCACCTAACATGACTGCATATGCGCCAGCGGCTAAAGCCTTTGCCACATCACCTGAATAACGAATACCGCCATCAGCAATTAAAGGTACACCAGTACCTTTTAGGGCATCCGCCACATTGCTCACTGCTGTAATTTGCGGAACACCAACACCTGCAACAATACGTGTAGTACAAATTGACCCTGGACCAATGCCTACCTTAACGCCGTCTGCACCCGCTTCTACTAAGGCCAATGCACCTGCCGCCGTGGCAATGTTACCGCCAATGACTTGAACTGATGGGTACGTTTGTTTTACCCAACGCACTCTATCTAATACACCTTGTGAATGACCATGCGCTGTATCCACCACAATAACATCAACGCCCGCAGCAACTAAAGCAGCAACCCTTTCCTCTGTATCATGACCAGTACCTACAGCTGCACCCACGCGCAATCTTTCCTGCTCATCTTTACAAGCCAGCGGATAATCCTTGGCTTTTTGAATATCTTTAACTGTGATCATGCCACACAAATGAAAAGCATCGTTAACAACCAATACTTTTTCAATACGGTGCTTATGTAAAAGTGCGACTACTTCTTTACGATCAGCATTTTCATTAACGGTAACTAAACGCTCTTTAGGGGTCATTACTTTAGAAACCGGCTCATCAAAACGGGTTTCAAAGCGTAAATCACGACTCGTAACAATGCCTACTAACTCATCGCCATTAACAACCGGAACGCCCGAGATATTCTTAGCTCTAGTCAATTTAATGACATCACGTATACTAACATCTGGAGCCACGGTGATAGGGTCTTTAATCACACCACTTTCATACTTTTTAACATGACGAACTTCTCTCGCTTGCTGCTCTGCTGTCATGTTTTTATGAATAATACCGATACCACCTTCTTGAGCAATGGCAATAGCAAGACGCGCTTCTGTCACTGTATCCATTGCAGCAGAAACTAAAGGAATATTAAGGGTGATTTTCCGTGTTAACTGAGTTGTCATCTCAACTTCACGTGGCAACACAACAGAATGTGCAGGGACTAATAAAACATCGTCGAACGTGAGAGCTTCCTGAATAATTTGCATAAACCACACCTAATTATTTCTAAAATAACTCGCTATTATACGGTGAGTTGGCAAACTACTGTAGTATTAAATTTACAAAGTGCTATAGAAATGCTAAAGACCTTGAAGCAAAAATCGGTTGATTATTTTACTAAGCGTAAATTTGGCTTGTTTGATTTCTTGGTTGGATTTGTTGGAGGTGGCTCATCTGATATATCTTCTTCTTGATCAAAAATCATACCCTTACCATTTTCTTTAGCATAAATAGCCAATACAGCTGAAATAGGTACGATTATATTCATCGATTGACCACTAAAACGAGCTTTAAAAAAAATCTCAGAATTACCCAATGAAAGCTCTTGTACTGCTTGCGGCCTAATATTTAAAACTATCTTTCCATCTTCAATCAATTGCTGCGGAAGAATAGCGCGACTATTTTCAGCATCTACCAACAGATAAGGGGTTAAATCATTATCCATTATCCAGTCATAAATAGAGCGAATTAAATAAGGTTTTAAAGAAGTCATATTGATAACTTATTTTACTAATTCAATCATTTCTTTTTCGGCCTCACTCAAACTACTTTTGAATGCAGGCCTATTAAAAATACGTTGTGTGTAATTTGCTATCACTTCACTCGTACTTGTAACATCAATACCTATGCTTGGAAGCCTCCATAATAAAGGCGCTACTACGCAATCAATTAATGAAAACTCATCACTCATAAAATAAGGCCTAGCGGCAAATATGGGCTCGGCGGACAAAATGCTTTCTCTTAGCAATTTCTTTGCACGTGATGATTTTTTCTCACCCGAGATCAATATCTCATCTAATTGAGTATACCAATCTTGATCAATACGCTTGATGATCATTCTCGCATTAGCACGAGAAACGGGATCCATTTGGTGTAAAGGGGGATGCGGGAATCGCTCATCTAGATATTCCATGATAATTCTAGAATCATAAAGTACTAAATCACGCTCTACAAATGTGGGAGAAGTACCATTTGGATTAAGTTCAAGCAAGTCTTCTGGCGGATCATTTGGGTCATAAAATTCTACATCTGAAGTAACGGCTTTTTCATGTAAAACAAAACGAGCGCTATGACTCATTGCACAAGTTGGAGACGAAAAAAGCGTCATTACAGCTCTGCGAGTAATATTATTTGCCACGACTACCTCTTGGACGTATGGGGCGATTAAAGTAACATTGTAACATACACCTCCATCCTTTTGAGTTGAGGCCAGCTAGAATTTACATCATCGATTATGAAAAAACATCCCTGTTTTTTTCTTAATATTAGTCAACATCTTTCCAATATTCTTTTTTCAGCAAATAAGCTATCACTAAGAATATTATCAAGAAAAATAATACATATTTACCCAAACGCTCTCTTTCAAGTTGAACAGGCTCACCTACATAAACTAAAAAGTTAACCAAGTCATTCACAAACAAATCGAACTCTGATTCAGATAAAGTACCCGGCGCATCTAATTCTAACTTAGTATACTCACCATAAATACTTCTTCTTGATTCCGCATGTTGCTCACCTTGTAGTTTCCATAAAGGGTTCGGCATTGCAGTATCTTGAAACACTAAATTATTTACCCCAAAAGGTCTTGATGGATCAATATAGTAACTCTTCAAATAACTATATAACCAATCAGCTCCACGCGACCTTGCAATCAAAGATAAATCTGGCGGCTGTACGCCAAACCATTTTTCTGCATCATGCTTATTCATAGCACTATGAATTTGATCATAGATACTTGCACCTTCTGGCGCAATATCATTGAGAACCTTCTTTGGATCAACTCCGACATCTAACGCAAATCGCAAATAACGCATATGTTTAGCTGAATGACAGCCCAAACAATACGTCACAAAATGTTGGGCTCCGCGTTGCAAAGAAGCCGTATCTGAAAGATCAATATTTGCTTCTTGTAACTCAACTTCTTCAGAAGCATTTACATTAAAAGTGAGTGTAAATAACAATAAAACTGTAATTAAGCTTCTCATCAGTCGAGACTCCTTTTCAAGTTGGTTACAACTCGACTTAAAACATGCGCAATACCTTTTGGATTTGGTCTTCTGCTAAAAAAAGTTCCTTTAAATGCTGGATGACCTATTTCAGTAATTGCTGGTTTTACTTCAGTGATCTCTTCTAACAAAGCAGGAATTTGCTCTTCAATTTCATGCAATTGATCTTCAATACTTTTTACTTTTGTTAATCTTCTAGGTACTGGCTTGGTTTTTTCCCATCTTGTATAAATAGGCATTAATAAGAAAAATCCAAAGTAAATAGTTGTAAACAATCTAGCCATTGTTGTAGCAAGAGGCGTTACAGGTTGTGTACCTAAGTAGCCTAACGCTAAGAAACTAATCACAAATAAGAACAACGCTTTTTTAAATATACCACCACGATAGCGTATCGACTTGACCTTACATCGATCTAACCAAGGCATCAAAAACAATACAACAATAGAACCACCCATCCCAATAACGCCAGCAAACTTATCTGGAATTGCGCGCAAAATTGAATAGAAAGGTGTGAAATACCAAACAGGCGCAATGTGTTCAGGTGTTTTCATAGGATCAGCGGGTATAAAATTGGCATGCTCTAAGAAATAACCACCCATCTCAGGCATATAAAAAATAACCGTTGCGAAAAACAATAAAAACACACCGACACCCACTAAATCTTTAACCGTGTAATAGGGGTGAAATGGTATACCGTCAACTGGATGACCCCAAGGGTCTTTAGACGCTTTAATTTCAATACCGTCTGGGTTATTAGAGCCTACTTCATGTAAAGCTACTAGGTGCATAAACACCAACATAACGAGCACTAATGGCACTGCTATAACATGAAAAGCAAAGAATCTATTCAATGTTGCATCAGCAATAACATAATCACCTCTAATCCATAAAGATAGGTCATCACCAATGACAGGAATAGCACTAAACAATGAAATAATTACTTGCGCACCCCAAAAAGACATCTGACCCCAGGGTAATAAATACCCCATAAAGGCCTCCGCCATTAAAGCAACGAAAAGCAACATACCAAATATCCAGATTAATTCACGCGGGTGTTTGAATGAGCCATATAACAAAGCTCTAAACATATGTAAATAAATCACAATAAAGAATGCAGATGCCCCAGTTGAATGCATATATCGCACTAACCAACCCCAAGGCACATCTCGCATGATGTATTCGACAGAGTCAAAGGCAAGCTTTGCATCTGGCTTGTAATTCATAGTTAACAAAATACCAGTAAGAATTTGATTCACTAAAACCAATAAGGCTAATGACCCAAAGAAGTACCAAATATTAAAGTTTTTTGGCGCATAGTAATGCGCCATATGATCATTCCAAAACTTTGTAACGGGAAAGCGATCTAAAACCCAATTTCCACATTCAGCTAAACGACTTGGTTTCATGCACTTTTCTCCTCAGAAGATTCACCAATCATAATGCGTGTATCGGTAATGAAACGATAAGGTGGAATTTCTAAGTTTGACGGTGCTGGCACGCCACGATATACGCGACCCGCTAGATCAAACCAAGAACCATGGCATGGACAAAAGAAACCGCCTTGCCATTTATCACCCAAATCAACAGGAGCAATTTCTGGACGGAAAGTTGGTGAACAACCTAAATGTGTACATAAACCTACGGCAACAAATATCTCAGGTCGCTGAGATCTCACCGCATTCTTACTAGATGGGGGTTGAATTGAATCATTTGATTGCGGATCTCTTAACTCACTATCTAAAGTCTTTAACGTGGCTAATACTTCCGGCTGTCTATTTAAAACCCAAACAGGTTTTCCACGCCATGCGACTCTGATTAGCTGTCCATCTTCAATCTTACTGATATCAACTTCGACAGGTGCTCCAGCAGCCATCGCCTTTACACTGGGTTGCATTTGAGCAAGAAAAGGAACCGCCAAATACCCAGAACCCACAGCACCGACCACGGTCAAAGCCGAAGTCAAAAACTGGCGTTTAGACTTATCTACGCCTTTATTATTCATTATAGAAATCTCCTGATTTTATACACGGCCTTACAGCTCATTTTTATTTGCGCCAATATAACATTTTAAGCTGTTGAATTTAAAGCACTTGCTAACGATAATTAAAGTATTAAATTCACTAAATATTGCTTATGTTTATCAAACACGAATCATCACTTATAAGCTTAACTCTGCCAAACTTGTTCTTAACGCATTAAGAAACGCTAAATTCTCATCAGGCTTCCCAATCGTAACCCTTAAACAATCACTCAATAACCCACCTTGAGCAGTCATGTTTTTTATTAAAACACCCTTATTTTTTATCGATAAAAATATATCTGTCGCTTTATTAATAGGTACTTTGAAAAGGATAAAGTTTGCCGAACTGGGATAAGCTAGAATCCCATCTAATTTATTAAGCTCATCAAAAACCAATGCTCTTTGCTCACAAATGACTCCTGTCTGCCGATCAAAAAGCTCGCCGTTAGCCAAAGCAAACTCAGCCGTTATTTGCGTGAGGCAATTAATATTATAGGGTAATCGAATCTTATTCAGTTGCTCAATAATAGCAGACAACCCCATCACATAACCCAATCGTAATCCTGCTAAACCTAACTTGGAAACCGTACGCATAATCAATAAATTTTCGTATTGACTGAGTTGATCTATAAAACTTGCATTTGCAAACGGAGCATAAGCCTCATCAACAACGACTATACCCGGCGAGGCTTTTATAATGGCATGAATAGCATCTGCACTGAACAAATTACTGGTGGGGTTATTAGGATAAGCCAAGAAAACAAGTAAAGGCTTATACTCATCTATTGCTACCAACATTGCAGGCAAATCTAAATCGAAGCCCTCTGTTAATACAGGCACACCAATATAATTTAAGCCCAAACAATCACTTATTTGTTTATACATCACAAATCCCGGCGCTGGCGCTAATACCGCCGAACCCTCAGGTAATGCCATCAACAACAATTGGATAATTTCATCAGACCCGTTTCCCAACAAAATATCAAACTGTTCAGGAAGATGATTTACCTTTCTAAGGGTACTCACTAGTTGAACCGCTTCTGGGTCAGGATAACGATTTAATTTTGCTTCTTTTAAATGCTCTATCCATTCTTTCTTAATTTCTTCTGGCCAACTAAACGGATTTTCCATCGCATCTAACTTAATAAAACCTTGCGCATTGGCCACTTTATAAGCAACCATTTCTAAAACTTCTTTTCGAAAAATACTAGAAATTAAAATGGAATTATTCATGGCATTAAAATAACGTTAAGCTCTTCAAAGTAGTCAATAACAACATAACTCTGAATCTTACTTAATTCTGTATTCTGCAGAGCGGGCATGAGCTGTTAAGCTTTCTCCTCGCGCTAAGATTGATGCCGTTTTACCTAAGGTATCCGCACCAGTTTCAGAACAGTTAATGATACTAGATCGTTTTTGAAAATCATAAACGCCTAATGGTGATGAAAATCTTGCAGTACTTGATGTTGGCAATACATGATTTGGGCCCGCACAATAATCGCCCAATGCTTCTGCAGTAAAACGACCCATAAAAATAGCACCCGCATGCTGAATACTTTCAGATAAAATTTCCGGATTTTCAACTGATAACTCTAAATGCTCAGGAGCAATAATATTAGCAATCTCTGCAGCCTGCTTTAAGTTATCAACCTTAATGAAAGCGCCCCTACCTATTAAAGAAGCCCTAATGATCTCAGCTCGCTCCATAGTTGGAAGTAAACTATTTATACTCTGCTCTACCGCATGCAAAAAATCACTATCGTTAGAAATTAATATCGATTGTGCATTTTCATCATGTTCAGCTTGAGAGAATAAATCCATTGCAATCCAATCGGGATTAGTTTTACCGTCACAAATAACCAAAATCTCAGAAGGTCCGGCAATCATATCGATACCCACTTGCCCAAATACCATTTTTTTAGCGGTCGCCACATAAATATTACCAGGGCCCACTATCTTTGCTACTGCTGGAATAGTTTCAGTACCATAAGCCAATGCAGCAACAGCTTGCGCACCACCCATAGTGAATACTCGATCAACACCCGCCAAATACGCCGCCGCCAACACAAGATCATTTGCATAACCATTCGGCGTAGGCACAACCATTATTAATTCTTTTACCCCTGCTACTTTAGCCGGAATAGCATTCATCAAAACAGATGATGGATATGCCGCCTTACCACCAGGCACATAAAGACCAACACTGGTTAAAGGACTCACCTTTTGACCTAATACAGTGCCATCTTCTTCAGTATATTGCCAAGATTGTAATTTTTGATGCTCAGCATAAGCCTTAATACGGTCTGCTGCTGTTTTCAAAGCCTGAGATTGCTCCAGAGATAACTTTTCCCACGCTGACTTTAATCTATCTTTTGAAAGCTCTAACTCAGTTGCTTGTTTAATATCTCGATGGTCAAACCGATTTGTGTATTCAATAATCGCTTGATCACCCTTATTACGCACGTCAGCAATAATATTTAAAACCTTTACTTGAATATCTAAATCATCCGCTTCATTCCAAGCTAATAATTTTTTTAATCGCTCAGAAAAATCAATGGATGTGGCATCCAGTTTATTCATATTCAAATAAGACATCTTAATTCCTGATGGCAAGCGCTTTTTCAAAGTGAGAGATTAAATCTGTAATAGCAGCATGCTTCATCTTCATTGAAGCTTTATTAACAACTAATCTGGAACTGATATCCATAATCAATTCTCGCGGCTCTAAATCATTAGCCTTTAAAGTATTGCCGGTATCCACTAAATCGACTATACAATCCGCTAAACCCACTAACGGCGCCAATTCCATAGAGCCGTATAACTTAATAATCTCAGCTTGAATGCCCTTACTCGCAAAATAACTTTGTGCAATTTTAACGTACTTCGTAGCCACACGAATGCGACCGCTTAATTCAGGTGCATCCTTATGTGTTGCTGTCATTAATCGACAGCCCGCAATCTTTAAATCTAAAGGTTCGTACAATCCTTCAGCACCATGCTCCAACAATACATCTTTACCTGCAACACCCATATCAGCAGCGCCATACTCCACAAAAGTAGGCACGTCAGTTGCGCGAATAATGACAAGCTGTACATCGGGACGTGTAGTAGCCAATATTAATTTTCGACAAGTCTTAGGATCATCAATGGGTACAATGCCAGCTGCGGCTAATAAGGGCAATGCATCCTCATAAATTCTACCTTTAGATACAGCAATAGTTATCATTGAATAGCCTTACCTTGGCACACGACGAATAGTCGCACCTAATTGCGAAAGCTTTTCTTCGATATGATCGTATCCACGATCAATATGATAAATGCGATCTACTAAGGTGCTACCTTCTGCCACTAAAGCAGCCACAACTAAACTAGCAGAGGCCCTTAAGTCAGTTGCCATCACAGGAGCTCCCACTAATTTTTCAACACCGGTACAAATAGCCGTATTAGACTCTAACTTAATTTTTGCGCCCATTCGTTGTAACTCTTGAACATGCATAAAACGATTTTCAAAAATAGTTTCAGTAATAACACCTACGCCTTCTGCAATAGCATTCATCGCAATAAACTGCGCTTGCATGTCTGTAGGAAACGCTGGATAAGGTGCCGTACGTAAAGACACTGCTTTCGGTTTTTTACCGTGCATATCTAAAGCTATCCAATCTTCGCCGGTAGTAATATCCGCACCCGCTTCAACTAATTTCTCTAGTACCGCGTCAAGAATATCTGGACGAGTATTCTTTAATTTAACTTTACCGCCGGTAATAGCAGCAGCGATCAAATAAGTACCTGTTTCGATTCTGTCAGGTAAGATTTCATAATGTAAATCCGGTGTACCTAAACTTTCAACACCTTCAATGACTAAAACATCTGTACCAATACCAGTAATTTTAGCGCCCATCGCATTTAAGAAATACGCTAAATCCGTTACCTCAGGTTCTTTAGCCGCATTCTCGATAATAGTTGTACCCTCTGCTAAGGTAGCCGCCATTAATAAATTTTCAGTACCGGTTACTGTTATTTGTTCTAAAACCAAACGGCAACCTTTTAAGCGACTGGCTTTTGCATGGATAAACCCGCCCTCCACAACTATGTCCGCACCCATTTTGATTAGACCATTAATATGAATATCAACTGGGCGAGTACCAATAGCACAACCACCAGGCAAAGAAACATGTGCCTCACCAAACCTTGCTAATAAAGGCCCCAATACTAATATGGAAGCGCGCATAGTTCTTACTAACTCATATGGCGCTTCGTAACTATTGATAGTGCTACTATCAACTTCTATATTCATTTTTTCATCCACTACTAAGCGCACGCCCATGCGACCTAATAATTCCATAGTAGTGGTAATGTCATGTAAATGAGGAATATTCCCTACACTAACAGGCTTATCTGAAAGTAAAGTGGCCGCCAGAATAGGTAAAGCAGCGTTTTTTGCTCCAGAGATACGTAGTTCCCCAGATAGGCGCGCGCCACCGGTAATTATCAATTTATCCATAGTCGGTACTTTTAAATAGTTTCTATATGAGATGAGGGCTCAAAAGCAGCTCCCTCACTAGGTTGTATAGCAAAATGAGCGGTTTTATCTAAACCACTTAATTTAGCTAGATTAAGTAGTTGCTCGGGGATGTTTTTAAAAACGATGTGAACACGATGTTGTCGTGCATATTTAATCCATTCAATCATAAGCGCTAAACCAGCACTGTCAGTGGAAGCCACACCCGTCAGATCAATACTGATCTGCTTGCTGATGCCTGTAAAATCGAATGTCCTTAACGTTTTTATACCTATGGTCGCAAACGTTAAGTCACCATTAACAACAAAGTCACCAGCACCTTGATGAATGACAGTTAGTTTTGTCACTTTTTCTCTTCCGCTGCTGATTTGAATAAGAATTGTCCTATCGCCTTTTCGAGAATAATGGCTGATTGGGTGATTTCAATCTCCCCCCCTTTTTTCAAATAAGTTTCAGATCCACCAGGCTCAAGATTAACATATTGCTCACCTAATAGCCCCGCAGTAAAAACACTAGCAGTCGTATCATCAGGCAATGTGCTATATTTCGAATTAATGCTTAATTGCACCACTGATTTATATGTCTTAGGATCAAATGAAATTGAAGTCACCTTACCTATTTTGACTCCAGCAGCAGAGACAGGAGATTTAACTTTTAAGCCACCCGAGTTTTCAAACTTCGCAGTAATGGTATAACTATCTTCGTCAGAAAAAGAACTCAAATTACTGACGTGCATAGCAAGAAAGAAAAGACCAGCAATACCTGAAGCGACAAAAAGCCCAACAAGTGTGTCCTGATTACGAGTGTGCTGCATGTTAATGATCTCCGAACATGAGTGCAGTCAAGATAAAATCTAAACCTAAAATAGTAAATGCGGAATTAACCACGGTGCGTGTAGTTGCCCTACTAACACCTTCAGAAGTAGGAATTGCATCATAACCTTCAAATAACGCTATCCAAGATGTTACAAAACCGAAAACGATACTTTTGATAACACCGTTAACAATGTCATCATAAAAATCTATGCTGGCTTGCATTTGAGACCAATAAGCGCCTTCATCAACGCCCAAAAGACCCGAACCAACAATTTGCCCACCGATAATTCCCACTGCGCTAAATATGCCCGCCAATAATGGCATAGAGATTAAACCCGCTAAAAAACGAGGCGTAATAATACGCTTTATAGGATCAATCGCCATCATTTCCATGCCCGATAGCTGTTCGGTTGCTTTCATTAAACCAATTTCTGCTGTTAACGCCGATCCAGCTCGACCTGCAAACAATAAAGCTGAAACCACCGGCCCTAATTCTCTAACTAAAGAAGCGGCTACCATAACGCCCAAAGTTTCTTCTGCCCCAAAGTCAGATAGAGTGTAATAACCTTGTAAACCTAATACCATCCCGACAAATAAACCTGAGATAGTGATAATTAAAAAGGACATCACACCTACTGAATATATCTGCTTCGTCAATAATCTGGGACGTAAAAGCACGCTCATAATACCTGAAATAGTTTGCACTAGAAAATGCGTACCCCGCCCTAGTTTGTTGAAACTAATCCGAGTACTAGTACCTAAACCTTCTATAAAATCCATCATCGTATCGTAATTTAAATCGTCAAAATTAAGTACATATTAATTAATATCGCTTTCCAGAGGACATCAAATCATCAATATAATCTTTTGCAGGATAATGAAAATGAACCGGCCCGTCTGCGGCGCCCGTCATGAATTGTTGCACCCATTCAGAATCGGACTCCTGAATTTCTTTTGGCGATCCTTGGCCAACAATCTTTCCACCTGAAAGTACATAGATATAATCTGCTATTGCCATGGTGTCGTGTACATCATGAGAGACAATAATACTAGTTAGGCCCAGAATATTATTCAATGATTTAATTAGGTGTACTAAAACACCCATAGAAATCGGGTCTTGGCCAGTAAATGGCTCATCATACATAATCATCATTGGATCAAGCGCAATAGCTCTTGCTAAAGCAACCCGTCTAGCCATACCACCAGACAACTCATTAGGCATTAATTGACTAGCACCCCTTAAACCTACGGCCTGTAGCTTCATTAACACTAAAGTACGAATCATTGATTCAGTTAATTGAGTATGTTCGCGCAGGGGAAAAGCCACATTATCAAAAACAGACATGTCGGTTAATAACGCACCACTTTGAAATAACATACCTAAACGCTTACGTAGATTATATAAATCAGCTCGACGCAACTTATGAACATTTTGACCATCAACGAAAACGGAACCTTTGTCAGGGAACAATTGCCCTCCAATCAACTTAAGCATTGTGGTTTTTCCAGTTCCACTCGGCCCCATGATTGCAGTTACTTTTCCTCGCTGAAAGTCTAAAGAGATATCATCAAAAATTTTCTTATTACCGCGCGAGAACGTCAAATCTCGAACAGAAACTAAGTTATCTTGGCCAGAAACACGATTATGCATGCGAAGTTTTAAAGGTATCTATCAATTCAAATAATGTATTTTCTATGACTACTCGTAATGAAGTCAATCTATTGTCATGGATATTACCCATATCAACTACTACCAGCACCACAACAACGTTTAAATTTTTTACCACTGCCACAAACACAATCCGCGTTTTTACCTTGATTTGCTTGCGAATTTACTCTGCCCATTGATTTAATAACACCATCCAAATAAAACCAACGACCATTTACTTTGGTAAAACGACTAATTTCATTCATCACACATTCTTCATCATCTTGCATAAAATAAGCCTTAAAAGTAACTACTCCTTTAATATCCTTTAGACTACCTTTTTTTACATCAATTATTTCAAGACGCAACCAGTGAATGGTTTCTTTAGAAAAATCAATTGCCTTGGGACGCCGACTCTCATCCCAGGTATCTTTCAAATAGTCAACATCACGCAATACATAAGCAGAATACCGTGATCTCATCAAAGCTTCCGCCGTAAATGGTAGCTTACCTCCAGAATGATACGGTTCACAGCATTGGCTATAAGCCAAACTGGAACCACATAAGCAATTTGAGATGGTATTCAAATAATTAACGCTAAGTTGATATATTAATTAAGACTCTTGTTTTTCTAGCAAGTAATCCAACCATAAGTTAGATAATTTCTCTTGCACAGTATTTTGACGCAAACGCGCATTTAAATGCGGGAAATCCACTTTATCTAAATCTTGATCTTGGTTGTAGCAAGAATAAACAAAGTACTCTTTGCCTGAATCGGCATCCACATGTTTACATAAACATTGTGCACAAATGCCTTTCATCATGCATTGCATCGGTGAGTTGATAGAACCAATGGCATGATGCGCTTTAGTTAGATACGGTTTTAATACATCAAAACGCGCTGATTTTACTGCTGCCATCATCCGGTCAGAACCAATCACAACAAGATGATCAACATCTGCTAATGAAATAGGTTGATCACCCAATTCACCCGTTGCATAAGCCACCATACATTCTAAAATATTACCGACAAAACTTTTATCTTGTGGACGTGTAGGTACAATCGCTTCAACACCTTCGCCTTTATCAACTGACCAAACGATTAAATCAGCAGCAGCTTCTACATCTTCAACTTTAAAACGGTCTTGCGAATACTTATAACCCGCGAAATAAATCACTCGATTATTAGCCGCACGTAAGGCTTTACCAATTGAGAACAATACCGCGTTACCTAAACCACCACCTAGCAACAACACCGTTTGATTGCTTGGAATATCCGTTGGCGTACCGGTTACACCCATAACAACAACGGGATCACCTACTTTCCAAGTTGCACATAATCGCGAAGAAGAGCCCATTTCTAAAGCAATTAAAGAAATAGTACCTTTCTCTTTATCCACTTCTGCACCGGTTAACGCTAACCCTTCAGCCGCTAAAACAGTACCTTCTACAGTCGGTGCAAAGGCTTCATAATTTTGTACGCGATAGAACTGACCTGGATAAAACTTCTCTGCTGCGAAAGGTGCTTTAACAACCACTTCAATAATAGTCGGTGTTAAACGGTTAATTTCGACAATCGTCGCATTAAAAGCTTCATCTAGTTTTGAGAAAAATTGCGTTAAGTTTGCATCTCGCTCAGCTTGTTTTGATACATCCAAGCTCGCCAATTCTTTAGCAAATAATTTAGCGACATAAGGATAGCCATTCTTTGCACTAGCCATCGCCTTAACCACGTTACCAGCATACACAGGATGATTATCACCATAAAAACTAATAAATTTACCGTCTTTTTGGTAAGAGGTTAATGGTGCAGGCTTACCTAACTTAGGCATTTTTTCATCGTGCATGGGCACTAACTCAACACTATCGTTAGTCCAATCTGGCTCATAACGCTGGAAGAACCATTTATCCATGACAAAAGTTTCAGGATATTCACTTTGATAAATAGTGTTAGGCGAAGTACCGGCCGCTACATATAAACTGCGTAAAGGCACATTAACCACTTCACCAGAATTAACCCAACGCTCACCATCTAACACTAATTTTTCAAATTCAACAGATGCTAAATGACCAAACTCATCAGGCTCAGCACCTAAAGGACTCATGCCTTCTGCTAAGGCAATACCCTCTTCTAGAGCTTCACTGATTTCTTCATGATTTTGACGATACGCCGGCGCATCCTTCATCCCTTTACGGTAAAACAGAGTCACTCCACCCCATGCTTCAACTAGAGGTTGGAAGTTTGGCGCTTCGCCTTCTGCTTCTGCACGCACGCGTTCCGCATGAATAACTTTACCGTGTGCTAAAAACTCATCCAGAATAATTGCTTCTTCTTTGTCATAACGCGCACGCACGGCTTGCTCGCCATACACATTGACTAGCGTTTCATAACGATGCAATATTTTTTCAACTTGCACAGGATAGTACGCCATCAATTCTGTTGCCGTATCAATCGCAGTTAAACCACCACCGATAACACCCGCCGGTAAACGCACTTGTAAATTAGCCATTGAAGAGGCTTTAGCCGCACCCGTTAATTGTAAAGCCATCAAGAAATCTGATGCTTTACGGATACCACGCATTAAATTATTTTTAAGATCAATAATAGTGGGTTGACCTGCACCTGAAGCGATACAGATATGATCAAAACCCAACTCCCAAGCATCATCAATGGTTAAAGTACCACCGAAACGCACACCGCCGTATGATCTAAAGGCTGCGCGTCTTTGTAACGTAAGATAAATCACTTTTAAGAAATTTTTATCCCAACGCACAGTAATACCGTATTCAGCCACACCACCAAAGCCGGCTAAAATACGTTTATCTAAATCTTCATATAAATCTTTAAAATCCAAAATGGGCGTTGGTAAAGTATTAGCATCACCCGTTAACTCAACCGGTAAAGGTTCTAATTTAAGACCATCAATCCCAGCAACCGCAAAGCCTTCATTCAATAAATAATGGCTCATGGTGTAACCCGCAGGCCCTAAACCCACCACCAAAGCGTTTTTGCCGTTATAAGGCAACATCACCGGGCGTTTTACGTTTAATGGGTTCCAACGGGTTAATAAACTATAAATCTCAAAACCATACGGCATAAATAACACATCGGTTAACACGCTGGTTTCAATTTGTGGAATATTTACGGGATCGGTTTTTTGGTAGATACAGCCTTTCATACATTCGTTACAGATACGATGACCTGTACCTGGGCACATTGGGTTATCAACCACGATAATCGCTAAGGCACCAATATTGTCACCTTTGCGTTTAACCAAATGCATTTCGGAAATCTTTTCATCCAAAGGACAACCAATAGTCGTTACACCCAATGGATCGGTTTTAAACTCATTGGTTTTTTTATTGCGCATACCTTTAGAACATGAATCTGTGTCACGCTCATGGCAATAAATACAATGATTAACTTCTGATAAAACTTGTCTTTGATTATAACGAGGATCAGTTAACTTAAAACCATCACGACGGCGACGGTGCTCTAACTCACCCATCCAAGCCGTAAATTGACCACGATCAACCACTTCATGCTCAACTAAATTATCGAAATCTCTTTTTTCTGGAAATTTAAAACTTAACCAATCTGCAACAATGTCATTGTCTTGTTGCGCAACAAAACTCCAGCGTTGCACGACATCCATTAATCCACTCACAAAATCAGCTGATTCAGTAGTCGCGATAATGTCAGCAAATTCTGTAGCCGCCAACTCATCAGCCGCCAATTTAGCGCGTAAAGCTGATACTTGTTCTTCAGCATTTTCATAAGCACTGTCTTTGCCTTTAGCAACTAATTTATAGTGGCTGGATAACAAACCAATCACCGCACCCACACGAGCAACTCGATGTTCTGGATCTGGATCTTCATTCGCTTCTGAAAAACCCGCAGCGATTAACAAATCAAAACGATTTAATACATCAGGAATTTTCCATTCACTGGTATCTTGGCCTTTAAATACCACACCGAGTTTTTCAACTACTTCATTTTTAAAAGTGAAGATAGTATCAATTTCATCCTTAATCTTATCGGTTTGAGCTTGATGTTCTGCTGAAACATTAAACAACTTAGCCACAAACTGCCCCACATAAGGCCCCATAGTAACTAATAACTCAGAAATAGCTTCTGGCTTTAAACCCTCGCCCTGATTTTGACGATAAGCAGAAAATTTATCATACAATTCAACATCATGCTTTTTGATAGACTCATCAAACACGTCGATTAAATCTTTTAGACGGTTAGCATCATATAAATCGGCGTAAGTAAAAGTTGGGATTCCAAGAATAAGATTTTTCTGTTCCATAATGCTTTGGTTTGATTAGCTAAAGTTATTAAATAACAGCAAATTACTTAATATCAATTCACTAAGGTTACTGAAAGGTATTTAACCGTGTATTTTAAGTAAATAATTCTATTTTATCCATCACTAATGCATATCACTGACTGAAATAGCTTTATTTGTTAGATAGATGCAGCATGTTTGGAGGGCATCAAAGATTTTGTGTAAATGGCATTCTAAAATAAATTTATATTTCTTCTTTGCTGAGCCATTCAATTACAGGAGGAGCCTGATAATTGATAAATCGATCTAAAAGCACATCTGGATCTGATTCAACCATTAGTAAATCTCGCGTCTCCTGTTTAACAAATTGCTCTGCTAAAACATGATCTAAAAACTGTATTAAATGATCGTAATAACCAGAAATATTCAGCAGACCAATAGGCTTATGATGAAACCCCAATTGCGCCCAGGTCCAGATTTCAAACAGTTCTTCAAAAGTACCGATACCACCGGGTAAAGCAATAAAACCATCGGATAATTCGGCCATCAGCATTTTGCGTTCATGCATGGATTCCGTCACACGCAATTGCGTAAGATGATGGTGGGCGACCTCTTTATGCGCTAAAGCTTTAGGTATAACACCCAAAACTTCACCACCTAATGCCAAAACCTCATCGGCCACTTTGCCCATAATGCCAATACTGGCACCACCATAAACCAAGCCTATGTTTTTTCTGACTAGAGCTTGAGCTAACGCGTTAGCAGCTTGACCATAATCATCAACACGCCCAAAACTAGACCCACAATATACACAGATATTTTTAATCACTGTCATATCTAGAACTAGCTTAAGAAGTATCGATATCAATTAATAGACTTGCGTATAGGTATCTCTAACTTCTTTAATTTCTAAAGCTATTTCTCTGCGTATACGAAAATCACGTCTAGAATGGGCAATAGTATAAGGAATTTTAGAATTACGCTCGTACTTAACCGCTGTTCTAATAATGCCAATCCATTGGCGGTCGTTATCTTCCATTTCTTTAAAACGATTACGAATACGTTCTAACTCTTGATTACAGTAAGTCACAAAACCAGCCGCATAGAACACACTATTCTTTAGATAATCTTCCAGGGCGGCTAAATCACCATTAATCTCTTCAACTACTTGTTCAAAATTAACAGGCTCAGGTAATTTAATTTGATCATCCAAGATTTTACGTGCTTGATTAGCATCAGAAGCAGAGAGATTATTTGCATCCTGGCCAATTGCTGCTTTTATTGCCGTTTTAACAGTTCTACCCACTACAGCTGGAACCGCTTCATTATGTGACCATAGACCATAACGAAGATAATGCGTCACATCGTGTTTATTTTGATCAGGTCCTTGATAAAATGCTTCCAAGGTTTTGATCTCTGCAGAACGTTCATTTAATAAGCGCTCACGCGCTTGTAAAGGTTTAGCAATAAAGGCCTCAACAGCTACACGTCCAAAGCGCAAGAACAGTACTTGAAAACCATGACGAATACGCGCTTGCTCGGCATTTTCATCAGTGTTTAATAAAGTCTTACGAACTTCTTCAGTTTCCCATAGTAAGGACTGGGTTTTTTGAGCAATTTGATCAATCAATACTTGTAAAGATTGCGCCAATTGATCGGTCAGTTCTGTTTCAAATTTTTGCTGAATCTCTCTGAAGAGTTCTTCTCGAATTTTATAGTTCCCCTCACGAGGATCTGGCATAGAAATAGTTCTGCCTGCAGTATAAATACGCTTTAACTCATCCATTTGACCGGTAGTCAAATTTGATAGTAATGCCTCAATTTTTGCATCGTAAGCTGCATGCAAAGTTGCTAACTCTTGGTGTTCAGCACCTAAAGCATCAGCTTCTTTTCGACCTTGAATACTCTCCGCATACCAAACATCAAAGTCTTTTTTAATGCGTTGCCATTCACGCCCCCACCACTGATTAAAATCTTTGCCCAAAAGATCATCTTCCTCTACTTCTCCCTCAGCAAACTCAGCATAAATAGGTTCCAACCTAAATAAAATATCACCCGCGTATTGCAATATATTTGCCACCAAGGCATCACAACGTCTTTGTAATGCATCAGCACGTTCGTGATCTATATAATGGTTGACCATTTCTTTTAAAATAACGATACCATCAGTAATGCCTAGTTTTTTTAACTTTAATTTGTCATCGGCACTTTTGGTTCTTCTTAACGTATCTTCTGATGGAATACCAAACTCCACTAAATGCGCCCTCGCGCAGACTGGAATCATGCGTCTCTCTGGCACATCTGGCCAATAGGTTTTATGCTTTTGTAACGTCTCTTTAAAATCAATTTGATCATCTAAAGCATCGGCCTGTGTTAATACCAAGAATACTTTGTCAGACACTTTAATGCTTGGGTCATCTGAATCCGCAATCAACAGAATTTCTTTTTCTGGCCCCGTAATAGAAGGCTGCTTCATTTCTTTTGCATAGATAATGGCATCGCAACCTTTTAATCGATCTATAGCTTGATCTGAGTGCATTTGAATACCTGAATTAAAGCCAGGTACATCATGAAAAACAATGTCTCTATCACTTCTTAGGCGCACTGTTTTTAGTTGAATTCGTTTGATAGCCAATGACTGCGCACGATTTTTGAATACTGCCGATTGCAGTTGCTCATGCACCTCACTGATATCTATGAAGTTTTGAGAATAACCATTTTTTTGTTTAGTAAACTCATAAATAGCGGTGAGATTCCTCTCTGTGTAATCATAATCCTCTTGAATTTCTTTTCTTTCCTTATCATTCAGAAGACCTTCCAATGCTGACTTACGTTGTTGCTGTAAAGTACCAATCTCTTCCTTGGTATAGTATTGAATAAACAGTAATTGATCTTGTTCTGTTTGCGCAGACCAGATCTCTGTACTTGTAAATGTACATCTCTCTCGAGCGGAAGGTAAAATTTCTTGACCCAACCAAGCATTAAGCAAGGCACTCTTACCTGCTTTTTCTAAGCCAATAACAGCTACTTCAAACCTATTCGCATGCAGGCGTTCTAATTGACGATTTAAACGAACATGTTCAATATTAAGGCGTTGAACAATTTCTGGCGCTAAATCTTCTGCAGTTTTGTTACATAGCGTTATCAATTTATCTGCGAGCAGAGAAGTAACCTCCAAACGCGCAAGCTGTTCTTGACAAGTTTCTAACCAGGTAGTCATAAAAATTCCAGGATTGTTGAATACTTTTTAAAACCAGAGCCCCTCTAATATAACAGAGGGATTAATGCGGGTAGACGCTAAGGCCTCTACCCGCTATTAGACTTAGTGAGCTACTTCAACCTTTGCGCCTTTAACTTGGCCGATTTCTGCAAGTGTCTCATTAAACCAAGTAGTTTCAAGATCAAAAGGCTTACCACCTTTAATTCTTGGGAACTCAATTGCTCTTAATACATTGCCACGATCTTCATCATGACCAATTACGCCAGACTCACGACGGAATGCACATTCCACAGCAAGGTCAGCACATGATTTAATCAAACGGATATCTTCAACGTTTGAAGCAGCCGCTCTAGCAAAGTAACCTGATTTTTGAATCAAAGTTTTTTCTGCGCCTAACATCTCTGCAAATTGCTCACCGAACCATTTACCAGGATTAACCGCATCCAATTTAACGTGGCCAAACGCATCACGCGGTACTTCTTGGCCTTTAGCTTGCATTTCAGCAACGATTGATTCTACGCCAGCGCCTTCTGATACGAAGATATTAACACAATCATATTTATCCATTACTGCACGTAAGCGCTCTGCTTCTGCAGCAATATCAATGGTCATTTCTGGAATAAATACGCCATGAACTTCAAATGCGTTACGGTCTAAACCTAATTCTGGTAACCACTCAGAACGATCTAATAATTTACGGTACTCTAAAGCCGTTGCTGCTGTTAACCAACCACAGCTACGACCCATCACTTCGTGTACGATTAACATACGTGGATTTGCATTGTTTTCTGCAACCACATTAGCAAAATAACGGGCGCCTTGTTCAGCCGCAGTCCATGCACCTAAGGATTGTTTAATAGGGAATACATCGTTATCAACTGTTTTTGGTAAACCAATAACTGTTAAACCGTAATTGTTGTTAGCTAAGAAAGCCGCTAAATCAGCCGCTGCCGTATTAGTATCATCACCACCGATAGTGTGCAAAATATCTACACCATCTTTTACTAATTGATCAGCCGCTACTTTTTGTGGGTCTTGACCTTCTTGCACTAAACCACGTTTTAAACAGTCTTTAACGTTAGTTAGTTTTACACGGCTATTACCGATTAATGAACCACCAAATTTGTGTAAAAGTCCCGCTTTTTCTCTGATAGCCGGAGTTACCGTGTAAAAATCACCTAACAATAAGCCTTTGTAACCACTACGGTAACAAATAATCTCAATAGAAGGATCAATTTCAGTGTAACGTTCAATTAAGCTGCCGATTGCAGAGTTTAAGCATGGGGCTAAGCCGCCCGCAGTGAGGATTGCTACTTTTTTTGGTTTGCTCATAAGTGTCTTAAAGTACGAATATAAAAGTTGAAAGGTATTAAGTAATCAAAGTACTTGTCTTGATATTTTAATTATAATCATTAAATAACATCATTATATTTACTCAGCGCACAAGTATTGACTTATCTAAATACAATCGTTATCAATACATCAATCTGAATAAAACACAGATTTTAACAATTTTTTAACCAAAAATAATGAATTACAATTTTTATTTCTTAAAATAGCCATGCACAACGGCAACAACAGACAATTCATTCCTCGCTAGAGGACTAATTATAGCGAGTGCATCCACTAAAACTTTGATAGCTTTTGGCAGATTATTAACATTTTCAAGCATTAAATCATAAGCACCGTACATGGCTACGAAAAAGAACTGTTTAATCAAAGCCCAACTGTTTCTGTTTAAACCCGCTAAGATACTAATAGATTCTTGGGCGTTTTCACCGCCATTTTTTAAATAATTAAAGACAGCAGCTTTTAATAAATTATTGGACATCACGCCATACAACGCATTCGCTAATATATTGAGATTAGCATTAGCCCGTTGTCTGTCTTTATAATAAGCTTCTATTTTTTTTTGAATCAAATCTTTATTGCTAAAGTCAGGCATAGCCAAAAGATGCGTGCTCAAAATATGAATATCTGAGAACACGGCAGTCAATCCACCGCCGGTCAAAGGATGACGCATATTTAAAGCATCTCCCAGCATAACCGCACCTTTACGAATTTTTGGCTTAGCCGCCATATAATGATTTGGCATCAACTTAAAGCCTCCAACATGAATAGCTTGCTGATAGCTTTTAAGCATTTCCGCTGGAATAAAAGGCGTTACATTAGTATCTAAATGTTTTTGTAATAAAGATTTTCTAGGCAATTGCCCCCCCGGAAAATCAACCAACAATCTCACTTCATTTGATGATATGGGGTAACAAATAAAAGGCGTCGGCCCAGACAAAAACACGTGTCCATGACTGGGAAAAGGCATATCACAGTCTTTTAAAACAACCCCTATAAAATAGGAGGTCACCGACTTTTTGTTATTACTTAAGCTTTCTCTAAAATTTGAGAAAAATCCATCACTGGTAATGGTTAAAGGCGCGTGAATAGCCTTTATTTCTGAAGTATGTTCCTCTCTATAACTCACACCAATAATTTCTTGCTGCTCATTTTCGAGTAATTGTAAGGCTTTACCTTCAATTTGATTGACTGTGTTATTTTGTAGAGCAGACGCTCTAATGTTTTGCAAAAAAAGTCCATTATGTAACCCAACCCCTATATGGTTTTCAGGGTAGGGTATAGTTATTTTTTGATTTTCATGCAACAGAGCATAACCATCAACCGGTTGCGCATCAAAACCTTCTAGAAGATGTCCTAATTGCATTTCTTCCAAAGATGTGACTGCACCAGGCTGTAATAACTCACCAACTATGCGCTTCTTTTCTTTAAAGCATTGATCAATTAATGCGATTCTAACTCCTTGAGGTGCAAGATAAGCCGCGATGGTTGCTCCCGCCATGCCTGCACCAATAATGCAAATATCAAACCCTGCTTTCATATTAAACTACTGGTCACAAATACTTAAAATTGCGTTGGTTTTTATCATTTCTGATTTGTTTTCCTATAGTAGCGACTCAAGGCCCAGATCGGAAATATATTTCTATAATTAGCGTAGGTAATCATACAATTATAATTAAATACACCAGAAATACTTTCTTGCTCCCAATCACCCTCGGTGGTTTGTCTACATAGAAGCAAATGGACACCAGAATTAATCACCGAATTATCAACACCCTCTATAAGCAATAAAGCTAATAAGGCCCAAGCCGTATTGACCACTTGTGATTTCTCGGCCTCAGTATAAACTAACTTTGAGCAAGATTTAAAAGTCTCACCCCAACCACCATCTACTTTTTGTTTTTTCACTAAAAATTCAGCGGCTTTTTGCATACTTTCGACTAACACAATATCATTATAATATCCCTTCGCTTTAGCTTTGCTTAAAGCATCAACAGCAAACCAAGTAGCATAAGTAAAACAGACAGCCCAACCACCGTACCAAGAACCATCAGTTTTTTGTTGCTTAAGTATAAACGCTAGACCCGCACTAATCGATTCTTTCAACTCAACACTTTTATAACCAGGATAAATCTGTTGAATCTCTATTAAAGAAATAACACAAGCCGCCGTACATTCAGTCCAAGAATAATCGATCATTATATCGGCAAACACTTCTGACGGATTTAGTTTCTCCAACCACTTAGGCGCTCTTGATAACTCATAAGTTGCCCAGCCACCATCCTTATTTTGATATGACAAAATAATATCCACCGCTTTCTGAATACGCTTCTCATCAATCGTTGGCTTAATTAACCCCGACTCATGGACTGCCAAACTAGCACTTAAACCTTCCGCCGTACAATCTGCGACGGGCCAACCATTCTCTGCAGTAGAAAACGGCCAACTACCGATCATAGGATGTCTAAAAAATTCCGCATGAGTAGCGTGTTCAGACTTGATTTGCGAATGATCAATAAATTGATAAGCTTTCTGAACAGTCTCTGGAAACAATTGGCCTAAATCACTCTCTAGTATGGCGCGCGTTGAAAAGGCTGTATCCCAAAGTTGAGAGCCATTATAACCGCTCATCTTCATACCATCTTCTGCCACCCATAGGTAATCAAACCAACGCGTCACATGTTGTTTAAACTGCTCTGAGTCAGCACCGTAAGCATGCCAGATACAAATGGAATTAATCACTTTATTGACTGGACCAATATTAATGTAATCCGTTTGCTGATCTTCCGCATTTAAGTAACGCAAAATGTAATCTGTCGCTTTTTTACGCAACCAACCACAACTGATTTTTTCATAACTGTTAGTGAATAAATTCATCCACTTTAATACTGGCGATAAAACCGTATACGAATCTTTATCACACACTGTATTACGTTGCTGAGGCCAATTAATCTCAGCATAGTCTTCGCTATAAATCTCTGTCCTTAGCGATAAAATCAAATCATTTTCGGGCATTTTGATACGTTGCGCGTAACAATAAGCCATTGGCAAATACACCATACGACTATGGCACCAATAACGCCAAGGATGAAACGGTAACCCTTTAGGAAATAACCACATCTCTGGAAACAGGCTATTAAAGCCCTGCCAGTCATATAAATTTAAGATGGATAAATAAAACTTACCCCAAGATGGAATACCCGTGGCACCACCATTAAGCTTAATCCATGCTCTGGCTTTAACTAATGCCGGCTCATCTTTATCTACGCCCAACAACCTTAATGATACATATTGCATCACCGTGCCAAACATAGTCGATTCACCTTCAATATGCATTCCCCAACCTGCATCTGCATTTTGGTGATTAAACACGTAAAGCTTCATCATTTCTTGATGGGCTTTTGGAAAGGGCGTGTGAGTGACATAAGAGGCAATTAATAAGCCCGGTAATAAAAATAATGGCCCGCCATAATCGCCAGCCCAATGCCCATCAGCACATTGTAAACTAGCAAAGTAGTTGATCCCCTTTATAACCGAGTCCGCTACTTTTTGCTGTTCAGGATTATTTGTTTGCGGCGTTACCCCTGTAAAACTTCTAAAGTTATTAGCGACTGCTGCAAATCTAAAGACTTTATCACCTGAGTTGGGATTGACTTGCTTATCAAACTTAAAATCTTCAACTGCTAAAGATATTTCCTGAGCCGAGATGTTATGGGCATTTTGTAAATGCTGATTGATATCCGTTGATGTTGGCTTAAAAGCCCAGATATGTCGGCCTTGCTCAGTCAATAACTGCCAGTTTTTCCAACTAGGTTTTACACTATGCATAGCTTTTAACGATTAAATAAAGCAATACGCACCATTGCCATAAAGCCTTTGAATTTCTTAAACAAACTAGGCTGTGGTCTTAATCGCTCATGACCAGGTAATAATTGACCTTTTGCTAATTTACCAATTTTTGTTTTTACTGCAGGATCTAGTTTCCCATCACCAGCCAACTCAAAAAACAAGGCTTTTACATTACCTAAATCAAAGAAATCGCGTTGCCATTCCCATTTATAGTTGCCGCCATAACGAAACCAAGAACCGCCAATCCCTTCTACTTGATAATGCGTGCCATCTTCTCGCACTGCGGGAGAAACTTGGGTCCACAAACCAATAACCTCACCCTGTTTTTCATCAATTAAAATACGATGATAAGGATAACGCCATTCTTCAAAACCTTCCATTTGTACGCCTAAGGCCCACTCTTCAATCTCTTTACGACTGCGCGCGACAAACTCTTCATTTGGGCCAATATTCCAACGGTATTCCGCATCATCGGTATACATTGCCCCTAAATATTTAGGCCAGTTACCTTCTTTTTCTGCGTCACGGTTAGCTTGTAACCAACGTTCTACCATTTCTTCAAGTTCTGCTCTGGGATATACCGCCATGGTTGTCTCTATTACGTATTTGTGGTTTTAATAAGAATTGCTTTGGTAGGGCAATATTTTTCAGCGAGCTGGGCTTTTTCTAAAGCCTCTAAACTAGGGTTATCCTGAAGTACCGTCACATTGCCTTCGTCATCTACCTGAAAAAGCTCTGGTGCTTCTGCCATACAAGTCGCATGCCCTTGACATAATTCTCTATCTAAATGAATTTGAAAGCCTGTTGGTTCAACGGTTTCCGTCTGCGCCACGCTAGACTCAGCAATTTCTTCAGTACTAGCCTGCAGACTTTTGCGCTTAACATAACGCACTCGACAAGGTGATAACGGTTGCACCACCATCTGAGTAAAATCATCTTGATATTGATCTTTTTCATCAACCAATTCAAAAGTATAGCGTCGTAATAAGATGCTAAAAATAGCTTTTAACTGCAACATAGCAAAGGCATTGCCCGTACACTTATGCTTGCCACCACCAAAAGCAATCCAACTAAACGGTCTTGCATCTTCTTGACGTTCTTCTGAATACCGCTCTAAATCAAACTTTTCTGGATCAGGAAATATTTCTGCAATACGATGTGACACGCGTGGTGAAGCGCATACGTATTTACCTGCCTTAACGGTATACCCTTTAAAGTGAAAATCCTTCATCACTTTTCGAATTAAAAAGATCAATGGCGGATGCAATCGTAAGACTTCTTTAACAACATTCTCTAGAACCGGAATTTCACGCAAGGACTGAAAAGTCACGTCACCATCAAAACCAAACAGTTGATCTAATTCAGTTAAAACCAACTCCAATTGCTCAGGTCTTCTAGCTAATTCTAATAAAGTCCAAGCGGCAGTCCCAGCAGTTGTATGATGGCCAGCGAAGATAGTCCCAATTAACATGCCCGTAATTTCATGGGGAGATAAAGAGGTACCATCATCATATTTTGAATCGATTAATAACTGAAATGCATCATCACTTTTTTCAGCTTTTAAAGCTCTTTTAGCAATAATACCCGTCACTAACTCTTGTAAGCGAGCTCGCGCTTTATCTCTGCGACGAAATACGGGGAGTGGCAAGTACGGAAAGACAAACGCTAAAGGATTAACGCCTTTTTCCAAATCATGATAAATCTTGGCAAATTCTTCATTTAACTCATAACGAAACTCATCGCCCAAGAGACAATGACTAGAGGTGTAAATTGTGAGTTCTTTCATGAACTCCAACAGATCAATTTCACCTGTTTCACCCCAGCCGGCAATCATATCTTCAACTTCTTGCACGATAACTTGCGCATAGCCACGCATAGGTTTATCACGCAAAACTGGCATTAGCATTTTGAGTTGTTGATCTTTTTTATGCGGAGGCGCATCAAACACGACACCTTTGCCAAAGATAGGCGTCATAATTTTATATGCTTGGCTTTGATCAAGCTGTGCATCGGGCGCACGAAAAAAAGCCTCATTAGCTTCTGGTCCGGTCATCAAAACCATTTTTTGATGAAACATACGAAACTCGCCTATTTCTCCTAGGCTGTTTCTAAGATTCATCATGTATAAAAAAGGATTCTTGCCGAACTTGAGCATGTGCCCGAGGAGAGGTAATGCGCCTGGCATCTTTGGAGGTTCTAGACCAGAAAACAGGGAAGTTTCTTGATTTGGTTTCGTCATAACTCAATCATTATAAAAAATTACTACGAAGGGTTAATCATTGATCCCAAAAAGCACAAACTTTCAGTCATTCAGTAAAATCCCAAGCCTGGTATGATTTTACGCGGTGACTGATTATTGTACAAACCTTATTCTTTTCCTGCCAAAAAAGGTACAAATGTAACCGGCTCAATCTCTTCAACTTCATAACCGCTTGCTTTACGTGTCACCCGTTGCAACACTTGCTGTCCGTTATGCCCTACGGGAATGACCATAACGCCACCAACGGCTAATTGTTGAATTAATTGAAAAGGAATTTCTGTAGGTGCGGCAGAAGCAATAATGCCATTATAAGGCGCATATTCTGGCCAACCCACATTACCATCATTATAGAGATAACTAATATTTTTAATCTTCAAATCAACAAGGTGACTTCTAGCCTTGCGCTGTAATGGCAAAATACGCTCAACAGAATAAACACGATCAACAAAAGGGGCCAATATAGCTGTTTGATAGCCACACCCTGTGCCTATCTCAAGGACTTTTTCTAAATGCCCACTAGACTCCAAAAGCAACTCTGTCATTCTAGCAACGATATAAGGTTGTGAAATAGTTTGATTATAACCAATCGGTAATGCAGTATCTTCATAGGCACGGCTAGATAACGCCTCATCCATAAAGATATGTCTTGGCGTATCTCGCATGACTTCTAACACTTTTTGATTCTTAATACCTTGATCAGACAATCGCTTAATCATGCGACCTCGGGTACGCAACGAAGTCATCCCCATGCCTTGCAAACTCATATTCATAAACTTTTTACCCTAGGCAGCCATGTACTTAATGCATTAATACTTTCGTAATCCGTTAAATCAATTTGTAAAGGCGTTACAGAAACATAGCCCGCATTTACAGCATAAAAATCTGTACCTTCACCCGCGTCTTGCTCCATACCAGGCGGCCCTACCCAATAAATAATACGCCCTCGAGGATCTGTACTTTTAATGACAGCTTCAGACTTATGACGCTGACCCAAACGTGTAGATTGGTAGCCTTTTATATCTTCGACAGGCACATCAGGCACATTCACATTAAGAATAATATCTTTAGGCAATGGATGGGCAATAATTTGTTTTAATAAAGTTGCCGCCACTTCGGCAGCTGTTTCAAAATGAGTCGGATTACTACCCACTAAAGAAATCGCAATAGCGGGTAACCCTAAAAATCGACCTTCCGTAGCCGCGGCAACCGTCCCAGAGTAAAGGACATCATCACCCAAATTAGAACCGTGATTAATCCCCGCAAAAACCATATCGGGTTCTTTATCCAACAAACCTGTAATGGCTAAATGCACACAATCTGTCGGTGTGCCATCAACTCTTATAAACCCATTTTCTGCTTTATAAGCTCGCAACGGCATTTCTAAGGTGAGGGAATTACTTGCCGCACTGCGATTTCTATCCGGCGCAACCACTGATATTTCAGCATGCTTGCTTAAAGCTTTAGCTAATGAGACTAATCCTTCAGCCAAATAGCCATCATCATTACTTAACAAAATATGCATTATCAATTCGCCAATTAGCGTAATAAACTATAAAATCAGGCATCTTAGCAACTATAACCAATAAAATCAGCTTTCGTGGTAAAAAAAAACCTGACTCAAGAAGATATAGATTTATTTCGCCAAAGCATTGGCGAAATAGCCATCGTTAATTCTAATAAAATTTTATTAAATCAAAAAGAAAAGCCCAAGCCTTACCCCAAATCTAACAGTATAAATTTAGAGTCACCTCTTTTTAACACCGCTATTGAGCCCGAAAAGGTAGGCCTTGAAGACAGTCTCAGTTATACTGCACCTGGCGTACAAAACAACGTCTTAAAAAAGTTACGCAAGGGCTTTTATGGTATTGATGCCGATATTGATTTACATGGCCTAACGAGTAACACCGCAAAAAACCAATTACTTCACTTTTTAAATAACTGTGTTTCCACACACTTGCGCTGCGTACACATAGTTCACGGTAAAGGTTATCGCTCTTTAGACAATCAACCCGTACTCAAAAACGATCTTAACTTATGGTTAAGGCAACACAAAGATGTACAAGCTTTTTGCTCAGCACCACCAAGTGCGGGCGGTACAGGCGCATTATTTGTATTACTCAAAGTTCACCAACTCACGTAAAACAGCCGTTGCATAACTCCCTGCTGGCAGGGTAAAACTAAGCTCTAAAATATTGTCTGGTAAAAATTGTCCCTGTAAATCTTTCACAATAACGCGTAAAGCACGTCTATCGTATTCAACACCCGCCGCTATCAATCCTTGAGTCAACTGAGGATAAACCTGCAGTATTAAGTTTTCCAACGTTAAAGCATCCATCGAAACTCCGTCGTTTCCTTTACCAAACAAGGCGCCGGAAGGATGAATATCTTTTGTTGCTAAGCGATTGATAATATCAGTAACAGGTTGATCCGATTTAAAACTACTATGAGAACCATCAAACAAATAAGTGTCACCCGATACGGCTTGATTCCATATTTCATGAACCACTCGATATGCTAAGATATGATTAAAAAGAAAAGACCGAGCCGCAGATAGATAGATACTGCGTTGCTCTCTACCCACTTTAGCACCGTTAAACATGGCTATAGCCTTCTTTACATTTAACCCATTATTGCCAAAGCGTTGTGGGCCGAAATAATTAGGAATACCGTTTGACTTAATGACCTCTAATTTCTGATACGTTTTTTGCTCATCACCCCGCCAATCTTTAATTCGAACGATAAAACTATTAGCCGATAGCACGCCACGCTTTAATTTTCTAGCATGCCGAATAACTTGAAGCACCTTGATCGTATCCATCTCAAATAGCGTCCAATCGGGATCTGTCTTACCAGGCAACCACACACTAAACCATTGCGTAGTCACTGCATGCCGATCTTTTAGCCCCGCAAAACCCACATCACGCTGTCTAACATTAGCAAATCGTGCTAACAACCTAGCTACAAACTCTGTGTTTTCGCCCGTCTTTTGGATTTGTAAAAAAGCATGCTCCCCATCCCCAGAAGGCTCAAAACTCAAATACTCTATAACTCTAAAATCTTCGGGTAAAACCCGAAGCTTACCGACGCCTGAAGGTCCTCCACATACATAAGGCCACTCGGGTATTTCAATTTCAGCTGAATAGGTCTCCATATCATTTATATTATTGTTAGCACACAAATAATTTATTATTTCTCAATTAAAACCACGGCTTGGACAGCAATACCCTCTTTACGGCCTTCAAAACCTAACTTTTCTGTCGTAGTCGCTTTAACGTTAATGCAATCAAGATCTACGTTTAAATCATCAGCAATATGATTACACATAGCCACAATATAGGGTGCCATTTTAGGTGCCTGAGCAATAATAGTAATATCCGCATTCACTAATAAATAGCCTTTATCCTGCACAATGCTATAGACATGACGCAGTAAAACACGACTATCAGCGCCTTTAAACTCAGGGTCTGTATCTGGAAAATGTTTACCAATGTCTCCCAAAGCAGCGGCACCTAATAATGCATCACATAAAGCGTGTAAAACCACATCGCCGTCAGAATGCGCCTCTAAGCCCTGTTCATAAGGAATTTTAACGCCACCTAAAATAACATCGCCATCGTCTTTAAATCGATGGACATCATAGCCCATACCCACTCTAATCATTTTGGTGCTCCATATAAAACTGTGCTAATGCTAAATCTTCAGGTCGAGTAATTTTTATATTATCAGGACGACCTTCAACTATCTTGGGTTGTAAACCTTGTAATTCTAGAGCACTGGCTTCATCGGTAATAGCAGGGTTACCTTCAGCAATCTCAAGTGCATTTTTCAAACTACCGTATTTAAACATCTGAGGTGTTAAAGCCCGCCAAATATGGCTTCTATCTAAAGTACCTCTTATAAACGTACCCTGCACATCTTTTAAAGTATCATGAGAAGAGAGCGCTAAAATGCCACCCACATCATCATCACGCAAGGTATTAATTAATAACTTTATATCAGTTGCTGTAATACAAGGTCTAGCCGCATCATGAACTAACACCCAATCATCGTCAGAAGCTAAAGCTCTAATAGACTTTAATGCTGATAAAACAGAATCTGAACGCTCTTTACCCCCATCAGCCGTGATGATTTTTTCATGTAAAGAGACTTCAAGCTCTGGCCAATAGGGATCTTCTTTAGATATTGCGACAGCTATGGCGCTAAATACATCAGCACTCAGCAAACGTAATAAAGTATGCTCTATCACTGCTTTATCAGCGAGTTCCAAATATTGTTTAGGTCTATCTGCGTTCATTCGCTTACCGACACCCGCAGCAGGAACGACTGCCCAAAATTTCGTATCTATAGTCATTTATTTTGTTTTTCCAAAGCATCTAAACGGACATGTAATCTAGCCAACTCTTTAAGAATCTGACTTTCTTCTGCCTCAATATGATTCACATCATGATCCAAAGCATCAATATTTTTTCCAATTAAATTGACTGATAATAAAGCAGTAAATAACGAGAATAGAACCAATCCAAACAAAATTAAGGCGGCCGATAAAATGCGTCCTAAGAAAGAAGTCGGCACCACATCCCCAAATCCCACGTGCGTCATCGTAACCCATGCAGACCAAATACCATCCAATAATGAATGGATATTGGCATCTAATAGATACAATATCGTGCCTGCGCCGACCGATACAGCAAAGGCCAATATTAATAAATTGAGTAAGTTTTGTTTATTGCTTAACTCACTCAGTACCGTTCTTAACAACGCTAACGCTTCTTTAATAGTTTCTACTATATTCATAATGATTAACTTTAAAAGGATAACTCTATAAACATTTTTTTTGTATAACGTACAAACAGAAAAGGCGGCAATCCAAAAGTGTTTAGCACTCTTAGCTTGCCGCCTTAATATACTGCTCATAACATCATTCAAGTACCTGAAAAAAGGTTTCGCCCTCTTTGATCATACCCAGCTCATTTCTGGCTCTCTCTTCGATGGCTTCCTGACCTTTTCTTAAATCTTCAACTTCCGCATAAAGTGCTTTATTGCGAAAGTGCTTTTCTTCAACTTGTTTTTTTAAATCATTCAGTTCTTGTTGGAATGTTTTGGTCTGCTCAATGCCACCATCACCATACCAAAGTCGGTATTGCAAAAGACCAATCAACAAAACAACAACGGCTAAAATAACTTTCATAATGTTGTAGCCAATTTAAGCGCCCAGTGAGGTATTTTATTAATCCCAGATACTGTGCACTTATATGTTAAGAATCTTAAAGCTTTCTAAAGGCGCTATGACCGGCGTATCTAGCCAAGCCACCTAATTCTTCTTCAATTTTCATTAAACGGTTATATTTAGCAACACGGTCAGAACGGCTTAAAGAGCCTGTTTTAATTTGGCCCGTGCCCGTCGCAACGGCTAAATCAGCAATAGTTACATCTTCTGTTTCACCTGAACGATGAGACATAACAGCAGTGTAAGACGCTTTATGTGCCATATCAATCGCTGCAAATGTTTCAGTTAAAGTACCGATTTGATTTACTTTAATTAAGATTGAGTTAGCGATGTCTCTTTCAATACCTTTTTGTAAGATTTTTGGATTTGTTACAAACAAATCGTCACCAACTAATTGAATACGGTTACCCAATTTTTCAGTGATTAATTTCCAACCATCCCAATCATTTTCATCAAAACCGTCTTCAATACTGATAATTGGATAACGATCTACCCAATCCACGAAGAAATCAGCCATTTGAGCTGAAGTGTAAGTTTTGCTTTCTGAAGCTAAATCATAAATACCATCTGAGTAGTATTCAGAAGCAGCAGCGTCTAAGCCTAAGAAAATATCAACGCCTGGTTTGAAGCCAGCTTGCTCAATCGCTTGTAAAATAACGCTGATTGCTTCTTCATTTGAAGACAAGTTAGGTGCAAAGCCACCTTCATCACCCACAGTAGTTGCTAAACCTTTTGATTTTAAAACCTTGCTTAAGTTATGGAAAACTTCTGCACCGTAACGGATCGCTTCACGGAAAGTAGGCGCGCCAACAGGTAAAATCATGAACTCTTGTAAGTCAACACTGTTATCAGCGTGTGATCCACCGTTGATGATGTTCATCATTGGTACAGGTAAAATAAATTCACCTGATTTGTTTAAGTGACGATACAAAGGCTGACCTGCTTCTTTAGCAGAAGCATGAGCCGCCGCCATAGACACTGCTAATAAAGCATTAGCGCCTAAACGCGCTTTAGTATCTGTACCATCAAGCTCGATCATTACTTTATCAAGCGCTGCTTGATCATTAACATCTAAGCCAATAACCGCATCACGGATTTCAGTTTTAACATTGTTAACTGCGTTTAATACACCTTTACCTAAATAACGTGCTTTATCACCATCTCTTAATTCAATAGCTTCGCGCTCACCTGTTGACGCACCAGATGGAACCATTGCACTTCCCACAACACCCGAAGCTAAAATGACATCTGCTTCTACCGTTGGGTTACCACGCGAATCTAAAACTTCTCTTGCACGAATATCTACTATTGCCGCCATGTTGTTTCCTATAAGGTTGTTTCTATCAGAGTCTGCGCTTTAACAGCTCTGTCGATGGTTAATAAAACTTCTAATAATTCTTGCATTCTATATAACGGCCACGCATTTGGACCATCACTTAGGGCTTTAGACGGATCTGGATGTGTTTCCATAAACAAACCTGAAATGCCTGCAGCAACGGCTGCTCTTGCTAAGACAGGTACAAACTCACGTTGGCCGCCAGAACTAGTTCCTTGCCCACCAGGTAATTGTACTGAATGAGTTGCATCAAAAACCACAGGGCACCCTGTGTCTCTCATCACTGCTAAAGAACGCATATCTGACACTAAATTGTTATAACCAAAAGACACTCCACGCTCACAAACCATAATATTTGGATTACCCGTTGCTTTTGCTTTGTTAGCCACATGAACCATATCCCAAGGCGCAAGAAACTGACCTTTTTTGATGTTTACAGGGATGCCTTGTTTAGAGACTTCTTGAATAAAATTGGTTTGTCTGCATAAAAAAGCCGGTGTTTGCATCACATCCACCACACTCGCAACTTCTGCTAATGGAGTATCTTCGTGCACGTCTGTTAAAACAGGCACACCGATTTGTTGCTTTACTTTGCTTAAAATTTCTAAACCTTTATCAATTCCTAAACCTCTAAAACTTTCGTGAGAAGAACGATTAGCTTTATCGAACGAAGATTTGTATATAAAAGGTATATTTAAGGTAGCGGCCAATTCTTTTAAATAACCCGCTGTGTCTAACGCTAATTGCTCGCTTTCAATAACACAAGGGCCCGCTATTAAGAAAAAAGGCTGCTCTAGCCCTACTTTAAAACCACATAATTCCATTAAATCGAACCCTTTTTATGTTGAGAAGCTGCTACGACAAAGCCAGAAAATAACGGATGTCCTTTTCTGGGTGTAGATGTAAATTCTGGATGAAACTGACAGGCTAAGAACCAAGGATGATCGGCTAATTCAACTACTTCAACCAACCTTCCATCCATAGATTTACCAGAGAAGCGCATACCGGCACTTTCTAGCTTATCGAAATATTGATTGTTAAACTCATAACGGTGGCGATGTCTTTCGGTGATCACATCTTTCTGATACAAGCTAAACGCCAAAGAATCGGGTTGTAAGCGGCATTGTTGACCACCTAAACGCATAGAACCACCTAAGTCCGAATTCTCATCACGCACTTCTATTTCGCCACTTTCAGCCATCCACTCCGTAATTAAACCAATGACAGGGTGTGGTGAACTAGGTAAAAATTCTGTACTGTGAGCGCCCTCAAGACCTGCTACATCACGCGCAAATTCAATGACAGCCGCTTGCATACCCAAACAAATACCTAAATAAGGGATTTTATTCTCACGCGCATAACGTACCGTGGCAATTTTACCTTCAACACCGCGCTCACCAAAACCACCCGGCACCAAAATAGCGTCAACGCCTTTTAAGCACACCACCCCTTCATCTTCTATACGCTCTGAATCTATATAGTTAAGATTAACTTTTGTACGCGAAGAAATACCCGCGTGAATTAACGCCTCATTTAATGATTTATAAGCATCAGAATGATCAACATATTTACCCACGATGGCTATAGTGACTTCTTTTGCAGGATTTGCTAAAGCATCAACCACGCTCGTCCATTCTGATAAATCAGCTGGACTCGCATTCAATCTTAATTTATTAACTACGATATCATCTAAACCTTGCTCATGTAATAACAAGGGAATTCTGTAAATAGTATCGGCATCGACCGCAGAAATAACCGCTTTTTCTTCTACGTTAGTAAATAAAGCGATCTTACGACGCTCTGCTAAAGGAATGGGTTGCTCTGATCGACAAATTAAAATATCCGGTTGGATACCAATCGCTCGTAATTCTTTGACCGAATGTTGAGTGGGCTTGGTTTTAATTTCACCCGCCGAACGGATGTAAGGGACCAATGTTAAATGTATAAATAATGAACGTTCTGCACCCAATTCAAAACGCATCTGCCGAATGGTTTCCATAAACGGCAAAGACTCAATATCCCCCACAGTTCCACCGACTTCAATCAGCGCGACATCCGTGCCTTCTGCACTTAAATAAACACGCCGCTTAATTTCATCAGTGATATGAGGAATGACCTGTACAGTCGCACCTAAATATTCACCTTTACGCTCTCTACGTAACACGCTGTCGTAGACTTGGCCTGCCGTAAAGTTGTTCTTTTTAGCCATGGTGGTTTTAAGAAACCGCTCATAATGACCTAAGTCTAAATCCGTTTCTGCCCCATCCTCAGTAACAAAAACCTCTCCATGTTGAAAAGGACTCATTGTGCCTGGATCAAGATTAATATAGGGATCTAACTTAGTCATAGTGACTTTAAGGCCACGAGCCTCAAGAATGGCAGCAAGTGACGATGCAGCAATGCCCTTGCCTAACGATGAAACAACACCGCCGGTAATGAAAATGTATTTTGTCATTTAAAATATGAAGTTCAGAGAGAAACTGCACGCAGCTAATGTAAAACGAGGTTATTTTAATCGACATTGGCCTTGCCGTCATTGTCTTTATTTAGCTAAACACCTAAATAATGACAGATTTTAGTAAAATTCTTACACTATAAACCACTCGCTACGCTATTTTTGAGTTAGTAACGCTTTCATCTGTGTTGATCTTTATATTTAAAAGTAAATAACCTACCCAACAAGTCAACAAAATCAGAACATTATTACCAATCGCCTCATCACTCACAGACAATCAATAAAATAATTTAACTTTTTTATATCTCATGTTGAACCTTTCCTCTATTCAGTGCAATTAAAGATTGAGAAAGAAAATTTTATAGCGAAACAAACAGAAGCCTTTATATTCTGTAAAACACTCAGCAATAGATAATAAATACTTTCATAAAATTGAATAATAAACCTGACTTTCAAAAAGGAAATATGACCATGACTCTTATTAAAAAACTTACGGCGGAAGAAAAAATTACTTTAGAACACATGAAAAAGGGTCATCCTGGCCACACACCAAGAATGAGAGCACATGCCGTTCTTCTAAGCAATGCTGGATTTGAAGCTCAAGAATTATCAGACATTTTTGGAGTCTGCAAACAAACGACTATTGCTTGGTTAAAATCTTGGACCAAAGACGGCATTTGTGGCTTATTAGACAAACCCAGAAGCGGCCGCCCACGTAAAGAAAAAATTGCTTAGTTATCAAATATTCAAAAAAACTAGGCATTATCTTATTATCCTCAAACAAACGCAGAGACGACCATTTACTATAGTTAATACTTTTGAAAATGAGCTATCAATGAATGATATTGATTACTAAGCTTCGTAAACATGCACAAGCACTAACAGTAGGTGTGTTAGCAAGAGTTCAACTTCCACAAGCCATCAAAATGAATGTTCAAGCTGTAGTCCCCATTTTGCGAGCTGGAAAAATACCTGTGCAAACTGTAAATCCATTTATTCGATCTGGAAAACCGTCCTTGCAAGCTTTAAAAATGACTGTACGAGCAATAACCTCTCTTTTGCGAGATTGCGCAAGACCTGTACAAGCAGTAAACCCCCTTTTGCATGCTGAAACACTGGCTTTGCAAGCTGTAACCCGCCTTTTGCTATCTTGCAAAACACATGCACAAGCCACAACTCACCATATGCAAGCTAGCGCAATAGCTTTGCAAGCAAGTACCCACATTCCACATGCTTAAACAAGAGCAAAACAAACAATTACTCATTTTTTAGTAATTTTGTAAGCTTAAACGCTATGAATATTTGCCATTTAATTTCTTCGCGATACATTAAAACAGTAAAAAAACTAATAACAAAATGAAGATGTAACGATGGACAAAATATATATGTTTGCTAAAGCGGCGGGATGTTTCTTTGTATTTTATTGTATTACAGTATTCATGCCCATGGTACTCACCTATTTATCAAACGGTGATGTTAGGCCATAAGCAATTGAAGATAATCTAAAAGGTGGGATTAAGCTAAGACCATACCCCACCTATAGAATGCCATAAGTTTGATAATACTAAAATAAGTCTGATTACATTAGATAATCGCTTTAGCTTGAAGATCAGCGTGATAAGACGACCTGACCATAGGCGCACTCGCGACTTGCTTAAAACCTAATTGTAAGGCAAAAGCACCATACTCATCAAATTGTTGAGGGGTAATATACTCCATGACAGGTAAATGTGATTTAGTGGGCTGTAAATACTGACCCAAAGTTAACATTGAACAGCCGTGCTCTAACAAATCCTTCATTACTTGATGCACCTCTTCAATCTTTTCGCCTACCCCTAACATTAAACCTGATTTAGTGGGTATTTGCGGATGAGCCTTTGCATACTTACCCAATAACTCTAATGATCCTTTGTAATCAGCGCCTGGACGCACCTGCTTATAGAGCCTGGGTACCGTTTCTAAATTATGGTTAAATACATCGCAAGGTTGCTCTATTAAAAGCGCAATAGCTTTGTCGATACGACCTCTAAAGTCGGGCACTAAAATTTCTATCTTAGTTTGAGGCGTTTGCTGACGAATATGCTTAATACACTCGGCAAAATGTCCCGCACCGCCATCTCTTAAATCATCACGATCTACAGACGTAATCACCACATATTTAAGCGCCATCGCTTTAATCGCATCCGCTAAATGCCGCGGCTCATTAGCGTCTAATGGCAAAGGCTTTCCGTGTGCCACATCACAAAATGGACAGCGACGTGTACATAAATCCCCCATGATCATGAATGTCGCAGTGCCGTGCTGGAAACATTCTGACAAATTTGGGCAAGCCGCCTCTTCGCAAACCGTATGTAATTTATTCTCGCGTAATAAGTTTTTGACACGGGTAATTTCATCACTCGCAGAAAGTTTTACGCGTATCCAGTCAGGTTTGCGTAATACGGTTTCTGCTGGCTCAACTTTAATCGGGATGCGCGCTAATTTTTTAGCATTGCGTTCATGAGATTCGGGGGTTGATCTGGACGGCGCTTGATTTGTCATATTTACAACAATGAAGTGATAGCATGAGTAAGAGAATCAGAAAGTGATTTATAACTGATAATGACACCTAAATCAGACAATTGGGTCACTTTAAGATCCGAGTAACCACAGGGGTTAATATTGTTAAACGGCCGCAAATCCATTGCGTTATTTAAACTTAATCCGTGATAACAGCCCTGCTTTTTAATTCTTAGTCCGATGGAACCTATTTTCTGCCCCTCAACATAGACACCGGGGGCATCAACCCTAGCAACGGCTTCAATACCCATCTGAGCTATGGTATTAATCATCGCTTGTTCTAATAACGTGACTAAAGAACGGGTATTTAATTTTAAACGCTCTACATCTAATAGAGTGTATATAACCAGTTGTCCAGGACCATGATAAGTGACTTGCCCTCCTCGATCGCACTTAACGACTGGAATTTCTCCTGTATTTAAAAGGTGCTCTGACTTACCATTAAGACCCAAGGTATAAACTGGCTGATGTTCAACGACCCATAACTCATCGTCACTGACGGATGTGCGTTGCTCGTTAAAACTTTTCATTGCAAGCCATGTTGCCTCATAGTCTTGCAGTCCTAAATCAACTATTTTCATCATTTAGACTCGTCAATTTAGATTAACTAACCGTGGCAATACTCTAAATTTAAACCTAGAGTGCCACTAGAACATGCGGGTGATCCGTTAAGTCTTGATAGATAGCGTCCAACTGCTGTTTACTAGAGGCTTCTATTACAACGGTTATAGCCATAAACTTACCATCTTTACTGGGCCTAGATTTAACTGAGCCTTCTGTAATATCAGGCACATGACGACGGACTATTTCGACGACAATTAAATCGAGTTCAATATCTGCCTTACCCATCGCCTTAATGGGAAATTCGCAAGGAAATTCAAAAAGTGTCTCTTCGGTCATAATAACGATTGTTTATAAGCTTGCAGAATAGTGTGCATAGTTTGCCAAACGGGCCCCGGTTTCCCCTCGCCAATATCAGTGCCATCAAGCTCGACAATAGGCACTATTTCTCTGGTTGAACTGGTTACCCAAAGCTCCGTTGCTTTTTGTGCATCTGCAAAAAGAATTTTGTCTTCACAAAACGGTATATTATGTTTTTTAGCTAACTCTAAAATAACATCACGCGTAATACCCGGCAAAATATCATTGGTTTTGGGCGGTGTACATAGCACACCATCAATAACGGCAAACACATTACTAGCTGCACCTTCAATAAGATAGCCATCCTTAACTAATAAGGCTTCTGCACAATCCTGTTCTACGGCCGCTTGCCGATGCAAAATATTTCCCAATAGCGTAATCGCTTTAATATGGCATAATGCCCAACGCGTATCATCCATCGAAATGGCTTTAACGCCAGCATTTAACCCTGCAAAAGGGACGATGTTAGAACACATGGCAAACACAGTAGCCGGCACATTTTCTGGAAACGCATGATCTCTTTTAGCCGCCGTACCTCGTGTTATTTGCAAATAGATATATTGATCATAATTTGCATCCAATAACGGCGTTAATATCGCCTGCCATTCTAATCGAGTATGTGGATTGGCTAAACGAATGCCAGCCAAACTATTTTCTAAGCGTTGCAAGTGATCATCAAGATGAAACAAATTTCCCAAATAAGAGGGAATCACTTCATAAATACCATCCCCAAACAAAAAACCACGATCTAATACAGATACTTTTGCTTCAGGCAATGGTAAATACTCGCCATTTAAATAAACTATTTTATTTTCCATCTTCAGGCTTCTCGAACATCATCATTGCGCTTTCAACCAGACGCTGAAAGATATTACCTTGCTCAACTGACTGTAATGCAATCAAGTCTTTCTCTTCAACCACTTCATTATTAAGTGTGACTTTTATAGAACCCAATTTAGCGCCCTCAACAACAGGTGCTGTAATTTTTTTATCGACAATAATAGCCGCTTTTAAATCTTTAAATAAACGACGTGGAACTGTTACGTAGATATCGTCTGCAACACCGACTGAAATTGTTTTATTGGTGCCTTTCCAAATCCGAGCTTCATTTAATGAAGTTTTACCCTGATACAAGCGATGAGACTCATAAAATCTAAATCCATAATTCAATAAAGTTTGATTCTCATTGGCTCTAGCGTTAGCATCTTTTGCACCCATAACCACAGATATTAAACGCATATCTTCTCTTAACGCAGAAGCCACCAGACAATAACCCGCATCATCAGTAAACCCCGTTTTTACACCGTCCACTGATTCATCACGTGATAACAATTTATTACGATTTTGTTGGGTAATATTATTAAAAGTGAATTCTTTCAACGAGAACCAACGATAGTATTCGGGAAACTCTTTGATCAATGCACTGGTTAAAAGACCCAAATCACGCGCCGTGGTGTAATGATCTTCAACCGGCAATCCATCACTATTTTTAAAATGCGTATTGACCATGCCCAGACGTGAAGCATGTTGATTCATCATGTCAGCAAATGTCTCTTCACTACCACCGACATGCTCAGCTAAAGCCACGCTAGCATCATTACCTGACTGAATAACGACCCCTTTAATAAGGTCTTCGATTTTAACTTGATTACCCAGTTCTAAAAACATCCGCGAACCCGATGTTTTCCAAGCCTTTTCACTAATTGTCACATTATCTTCTAAATGCAAATGCCCACTAGCAAGTTCATTAAAGACAACATAAACCGTCATGATTTTAGTCAAGCTAGCGGGTGCTAATTTAGCATCGGCATTATTCTCGGCTAAAACTTTACCAGTATGAAAATCTTTAAGTATATAAGCGGATGCTGCGATAGAAGGTGCGGGAGGAGTTGAAATTTCAACTGTTTCTGCATGAACCTGGGAAAAAATAACAAACAGGCTAAAAAGTAATACTTGGGTACATTGTCTCAATGGGATCATTGCTCTTTGAAGTCTACAGTATAAAAATATGACTTACATTGTAGCACGCGAGCGTTGATTTTGTTTGGATTCAGTCACAAATTGTGTATCCGTAATACCCAATTCTGCGAGCTGTTGATTTAGCTCATCAACCTTCGTTGTATTATAAATAGGTCCGATCTGAACCTTATATAAAGTAGACTTCTTGTAGGTAGACGAACGAATATCTGGCGCAGGTAAATTAGACGCTAATATTTTATTTTTAAGTTTTAAAGCATGCTTTTGGTTACCAAAACTACCCACTTGTAAATACACACTTTGATCTTGTGTCGCGGCAATTTTCTGTATCTGAGGCAAAGCTTGACTAGGTGAAATAGGCTTTATTTCAATATCACCTAACCCTTCTTCATCGAACTCTAAATTTTTAGCTGCCGCATAAGAAAGATCTAACTCTCTATTACCAACATAAGGACCACGATCATTAATTCTGACGATAATACTGCGATTATTCTCTAAATTAGTCACTCGCGCATAAGAAGGAATCGGCAATGTTTTATGAGCCGCTGTCATTGCATTCATGTCAAAAATCTCGCCCGTCGCCGTTTTTTTACCATGAAAGCCAGGCCCATACCATGAAGCCACGCCTTGTTTGACTTTATTTAAAATACTTGGAAACAAACCTTCTTCTTGTGCAATGTCTTTAAGTTGCTCACTGCCATTTACATGCAATACAGAATGCTGTCTAGCTGAATGATTAAGAGAAGAGTAACGAAATGCAGGAGGCTGTTGTATGCTTAGATCCGCGCTTTTGATATTTGACTGAGAACAACCTGTTAGCGCAATGAGAGTAGTTATAAAAATAATTTTTTTCATGGGAATTCGCCTTTTTTATTTAAAATCGCTAGGCTTAATTGATAAACAGCCATAGCGTACAAAGGACTGTGGTTATATCGGGTAATGACATAGAAATTCTCTAAGCCCACCCAAAGTTCTTCACGATTCCCTTGCTCAGATGCCTCTATTTCAAAAGAGAGCAACTTTACTTTTGTATTTAAAGGTAACGACCTCGATGTTTTTAAGTTGATTAAGTCTAACTCTTCAATCCTTAAGTCAGGCTTAAGACCCTCAGACAAAAATTTTTTATATTTTTCTCCTGTTTTAGCCACCGTTACGGCAATGTCTTGCCCCACCCGCCACTCGTGTTTCTTGAAATAATTTGCCACGCTCGCTATCGCATCAGCATTGTTATGCCAAATATCTCGGCGACCATCGCCGTCATAATCAACAGCATAAGCCCTATAACTACTCGGCATAAACTGTGGCGCACCCATAGCACCCGCATAAGAACCTAAGGGATCGATAGGATTAATATACTCATCTCGACACAACAACAAGAAGCTTTCTAATTCAGCCGTAAAAAACTGACGACGAGGGGCATAGGCAAAAGCTAATGTACCTAAAGCATCAAGTACTCGATAGGAACCCATTTTCTGACCATACATTGTTTCTACACCGATAATAGCGACAATGATCTGGGCAGGAACGCCCGTCTGTTGCTGAACAGTGGCTAAAGCACTGGCGTTTTCTTGCCAAAACTTTACCCCTGCACTTATGCGAGCATCCGTTATAAAAATCGGGCGATATTTATACCAGGGCATGCTTTCAACTGGCTTTGAAATTTTTTTAATAATGTCTGGATTTATTTCAACATCGCCCAATAATTGGACCAAGGCATCTTGATTAAAATGATGAGTAACCACCATTTTATTGATGAAATCATTAACAGCCAGAGGGTCACGATCATTTTCTTTTGATAGGCTTGAACAAGCTACTAACGTTAGTGACAGGACTATAACCCCACTGTTTAAAAGCAAAAAACGCCTATTTTGATAACACGACTTCCTGCGAACAAATGACTTTATATTCATACCCACTCATCTAAATTTTTTGTGTGTATGTATAGACATCAAAATACCAAAACCCGCTAATAGCGTTACTATAGAAGTACCACCATAACTAATGAGTGGCAAAGGCACACCTACGACTGGCAACACACCTATCACCATTCCAACATTAACAAACACATACACAAAAAAAGTAAATGCCAAACTACTCGCTAAAAGTCGACTAAACGTATCTTGCGTCTGAGACGCTATATAAAAACAGCGTGCGATGATTAGCAAATACAACGTAAGCAAACCTAAGCTCCCTAAGAGACCAAACTCCTCAGCAAAAACCGCAAAAATAAAGTCGGTTGAGCTTTCGGGTAAAAATTCTAACTCAGATTGCGTACTCCCCAACCAACCCTTGCCATAAATACCACCTGAGCCAATGGCAATTTTGGACTGGATAATATGGTACCCACGCCCCAAGGGATCTGCCTCTGGATTTAAAAAAGTTAAAACGCGATCACGCTGATAACCATGCATGAAATGCCAAATGATCGGCGTTAAAGCAGCCAATACCGCCGCGACGCCCCCCATTATCCACCAAGATAAACCCGCAAAAAACAACACACCCGCACCCGAGCTTGCGACTAATAGGGCCGTTCCTAAATCGGGTTGTTTCGCAATCAATAAGGTAGGCACAATAATCAATACCGATGCCATAAAGAGTTGCCTCGACTTAGGTGGCATGGGATATTCTGCCAGATACCAAGCAATCATCATGGGGGTCGTCAATTTAATCATTTCTGACGGCTGAAACCTAAAGAACCCCAAATCGAGCCAGCGTTGCGCACCCATGCTTATCTGCCCCATTATTAACACAGCGATTAATAAAAGTATGCCGATGCCAAATAAAATGGTTGCATAGCGTTTGAATTGATACGGGTCTATATGCGCCAAAACGATCATTAACAAAAACGCCAACCCCACTCGACCTATTTGACGGATTAACACATCCATATCCTGACTACCCGCACTATACAAGATGATCATGCTCAATATACAGGCCAATAACAAGCCGATAAATAAGGGAATATCGATATGTAATTTTCTAAGAAAAGTGCCTAAGACTGATGGCGCCTCAAACTGCTCGTGCCGCGTTTCAGTTTTCATGATTATCCTCTAAATACTGCTTAATCACCTGCCCCGCAATCGGTGCAGCAACTGATCCACCGTGCCCACCATTTTCAGCAATAACGACCACAGCAATCTTAGGATCGTCAACCGGTGCAAAAGAGACAAACAACGCATGATCTCTGTATTTGAAATCAATACTATCTTCATCATATTTAGCATTTTGTTTGATGCCTAAAACTTGCGCAGTCCCTGTTTTACCGGCGATCTGATAATTTATATTTTTATTAATCCCTTTTGCGGTACCCCTAGCGCTGTGCACCACATTAACCATTCCAGCGATAACCGAGTTTACATTTTCAGTTTTAACAGAAACACTATTGTAATTGAGTCCTATCCCAGGCGAAGAACCCTGTGCACTTACAATTTTATCTACTAAAAAAGGAGTAATGACTTTACCCTGATTTGCTAATGCGGCAATAGCTTTAGCGAGCTGTATCGGCGTCACTTGCAAATAACCCTGACCAATACCTGTAATTAGTGTTTCACCTGGATACCACGCTTGATTTTTCTTCTCCCGCTTCCATTCCCGCGTCGGCAACAAACCTGTTTTTTCACCTACTAAATCGATACCCGTCTTTTCACCAAAGCCGAATTTCTGCATAAAACTGACCATGTTATCAATGCCTAGCGTAGCAGCAAGACGATAAAAATAGACATCACACGATTCAGTGATAGCTTGATTCATATCTACGGCACCATGCCCGCCTTTTTTCCAATCGCGATACTTGTGAGTAACACCGGGTAACTGATAATATCCAGGACAGAATAATTTTTGATCTGCTGTAATAGCTTCATACTCAAGTCCCGCTAAAGCAACAAAAGGCTTTACCGTAGAGCCTGGAGGGTACAACCCTCTGAGTGCACGATTATAAAGTGGTTGATTTTCATTAGCTTGCAAAGCCTCATAATCTTCATTACTAATACCCATAACAAACGGATTGGGATCAAAACCAGGCCGACTAACAAAAACCAACACCCCTCCCGTTTTAAGATCAATAGCAACTACTGCCCCGTTAAAACCTGCTAAGGCATCATAAGCGGTTTTTTGTAAGTCGATATCTAAGGTCAAATAAAGATTAGCGCCTGGCTGCGGATTAACCTCATTAAGGGTATTTAATAAACGCGCTTGAACATTAGTTTCTATTTCAGCGTAACCGGTTTTACCATGAAGTGCATTTTCGTATGAAAGCTCTATTCCCAACTTGCCCATATGACTAGATCCTCTGTATTCAGCGAGAGGCAAGTCCTTCATTTCAGATTCATTTATCCGCCCAACATAACCTACAACATGAGCAGCTAAATCACCATAAGGATAATGACGTACTAATTGACGATGAATATCAACACCTGGAAAATAAGGCCTAGCCACTGCGAACTTAGCCAATTGTTCATCATTCATACTCAGTAACAAAGGCGAACTTACAAAACGTTTTTGACGTTTACGTAACTTCTGATACTGATCTATTTCCTCGTTAGAAACATCCAGCAATGTTTGTAAGCGCTGCAAGGTGTCATCCATATTGGCGACTTGCTCTGGAATAATTTCTAAACTATAAGAAGGCGTGTTTTCGGCCAGGACTTTACCATGACGATCATAAATCATGCCTCTAGTAGGCACCAACGGCACAATCTTAATACTATTATCTTTGGCTAAAGATGAATAATGTTCATGTCCTACTATCTGCAAATAAACCAGCCTTGCAATCAAGCCAGTCGTTAATAGACTAATGACAATTAAAGCCGCAACAATACGACGAACGAATAAATTTTTTTCAAGTATATGATCTTTAATAGCGTACAACTTAGACATAAGCGCTATCGTGTCTTACTTTATGCGACGAAACAAACTGACAAAGCTCAGTACGCCATAAACGAAAGGCCAAATTAACGTACCCGTAAACACAGGCAGCCAAAATGAAGCATGCAATTGCGCGGGATGCTGAAGATTTTTAATAAAAAACAAAAGCAGTTGGGATAACAACAAACAAAAGAAAATAAACAAGCCTTGCTGCAACAAAGGAAATTGTCTCAAGCGTTTATGAAACTTTAGACAAACAAAAATGATTATTGAATAAGCGAGTGCATATTGTCCCAACATTCTTCCCAATAAAACATCCGTGAATAGCCCAAATATCCACGCATGAAAAATACCCACCCGATCGGGCAAATAAAGTGACCAATAAATAAGGACTAGCAAGACCCAATCGGGATTTAATAACGCCAAATCATCTGATAAAGGCACAATCCTTAAACACATTGCCAAGATGAGCGTTAATAAAATTCTGAAAAAACCAATGGTGTTATTTAACGGCATCTGGCGTTCCTTCTTCGCTTTCTGGCTTCGCAATTAAGGGCACAGGCACCGACTTACTCCACACAATCATTAATTCTCTGTTTCTATCTAATGACGCTTTCGGGGTTGCGGTAATCGTTGCAAACGCTTTATTAGGCTGTGCAGTAAACTCATCCACAACAGCAACAGGATATCCCTGAGGAAAAGTACCGCCCAAGCCCGAAGTGATTAATAAATCGCCTGGACGAATGTCTGCATTACTGGGTAGGAAAGGTAAAATAAGCCTATTGAGTTGGCCACTACCCACCGCGATAGTCAATAAACCATTCCGATTAACTTGTACAGGTATGGCATGGTTAGGGTCGGTAATCAGCATGATTTCTGAAGTAAACGGCAATGCGCGAAATACTTGTCCTACAACACCATTAGCATCTAAAACCGGTTGTTGAGGATGCACACCAAAACGCGTTCCTTTATTAACCACCACAATATGTTCATACGGCGCCATATTGACCGACAATAGCTCAGCCACTAAAACTTGTTCACCTAACTTAAAAGAGTTTTCTAATAAGGCCCTCAAACGAATATTTTCTTTTTCTAGCGCAGCAAATTTAAGCATCCGTGTTTGGTGGACTAATTGCTCTTCACGCAACCTATCATTCTCTGTTTTCAATGCCTGATAAGTCACAACAGAATCTGACAAATGATCGAGAACAGTGTTAGGCAGGGAAACTAAGTATTTTAGCGGATCAACAAAAATAGAGAGTGTGGTACGCACCCCCCCTAACTGTGAATTTTGATGCTCGGTGACCAACAAAGCGATTGACGCAACAACCGCCACCAGCATACGGGTATTAATGGATGGGCCAGTAGCAAATAAAAGTTTTATAACGATGCCTCATAACAGTGCAAAGGTACTTTAACCCAGACCCTATAAATAACAACTATGATTAGTACTCAGAAAAACCTAATCTTGCAGAAGATTTACTCTAATGAAAAGGTAGTCAAACCTTTTCTATCCAACATTTCAAGCACCATACCGCCGCCTCTTGCGACGCATGTCAACGGATCATCCGCAATATGAACGGGAAGACCAATTTCTTCTGACAGCAACTTGTCTATATCTTTCAATAAAGAACCGCCGCCCGTTAAATAGATACCATTATTCGCCACATCAGAACCTAACTCAGGTGGAGTTTGCTCTAATGCGACTTTTACCGCACCCACAATACCCATTAAAGGCTCTTGTAGCGCTTCAAGAATCTCATTACTGTTTAAAGAAAAACTTCTGGGAACACCTTCGGCTAAATTTCGACCTTTAACTTCAATTTGTTTAACTTCTTTACCCGGATAAGCGGATCCAATCTCAAGTTTGATTCTTTCAGCCGTCACTTCACCAATCAAAGTACCAAAGTTTCTACGGACATAATTAATGATAGCCTCGTCAAAACGATCACCACCAATACGCACAGAACTAGAATAAACAATTCCGTTTAATGAGATAACCGCAACCTCTGATGTACCAGCACCAATGTCTAATACCATCGAACCGCAAGGCTCATCTACAGGTAATCCAGCACCAATCGCTGCAGAGATAGGCTCTTCAATCAAGTAAACTTCACGTGCACCTGCCATAGCCGCCGACTCACGGATCGCTCTTCTTTCAACTTGAGTTGATCCACAAGGGACACAAATCAATATACGAGGACTGGGGCGTAACCAACGATTTTTCTTATGAACTTTCTCAATAAAAAAACGTAACATACGTTCAGTGACAGCAAAGTCAGCAATAACACCATCTTTAAGAGGTCTAATCGCCGTAATGTTACCTGGCGTTCTACCCAACATTAATTTAGCATCCGCACCCACCGCAGCAATGGCTTTAGATCCACGAATTTTATCTTCTTTAATAGCAACAACCGAGGGCTCATTAAGCACAATCCCTTGTCCGGGAATGTATATCAATGTATTAGCGGTTCCGAGATCTATTGAAAGGTCGTTAGAAAAAAGTCCGCGAATTCTTTTGAACATCTTTATCTGTTTCCTGTGGGGAATAAAAATGGGAGTACTTTAACAATCAAGTCAGCATTTGAGCAAGATATAAGTACCATAATTGTAGTAATATACCCAGCAATTGCATAGGGTACAAGACTAAAAAATAAAGGGCACTTAAAACCACCCTTAATTTTTGTTAAACCCGCACGAACAACACCCCACTAAGCTACTAATTTCAAAAGATACTTTATCAAGCTACACCGAAGTTAATTACGGAGACAAACATGTCGTTAACGGCAAATGATGTAAACAAAATTGCGCATCTTGCGCGCTTGGGAATTGATGCTCAAGACACAGAATCATACGCAAAAGATCTATCTGGGATGTTAGATCTAATGACTCAAATGAGCGAATTGAATACTGAAGCGGTAGAACCTATGGCCCACCCAATGGATCAAGCTCAACGTTTAAGACCCGACAAAATTACAGAAGAAAATAATCGAGACAAATTTATGTCTATCGCGCCACAAACTGAAGATGGCCTATTTCTAGTTCCCAAAGTCATTGAGTAAAGGACTACCCCAACATGCATACGAAATCATTATCTGAGCTAAGTCATGGCCTCCAAACTGGCGAGTTTTCTAGTGTTGAATTGACTCAAGCATTTATCAAAAGAATAAATCAACACCAAGACTTAAACGCTTACATCACCGTTACAGAAGAACTGGCCCTGCAAAATGCAAAAGCAGCGGATGCCAGAATAGCTAACAAAAAAGCCGATGCGCTAACAGGGATTCCAGTCGCTCAAAAAGATATTTTTTGTACATTGGACGTTAAAACGACCTGCGGCTCTAGGATGCTTGATAACTTTAGCGCGCCCTATAACGCGACTGTTATTGAGAAGTTTAACCAAGCGGGTGCCGTTATGTTGGGCAAACTCAACATGGATGAATTCGCCATGGGATCTTCTAATGAAACGAGCTACTACGGTGCGGTTAAAAATCCTTGGAATACTAATAAAGTGCCTGGCGGCTCATCAGGTGGCTCAGGGGTTGCTGTAGCAGCAAGATTAGCCGCTTACGCAACTGGCACGGATACCGGCGGTTCTATTAGACAACCTGCAGCACTGTGTGGCATTACTGGTTTAAAGCCCACCTATGGCAGAGTGTCTCGCTATGGCATGATCGCTTATGCCTCTAGTTTAGATCAAGGCGGTCCAATGACGCATAGCGCCGAGGATGCTGCTATCGTATTACAAACCATGGCGGGGTTTGACCCCAAAGACTCAACCAGCGTTGATTTACCCGTGCCTGATTACAGTGTAAATCTTAATCAACCTTTAAAGGGGCTAAAAATAGGCTTACCCAAAGAGTTTTTTAGCGCTGATTTAAATGCAGCGATGGCTACTAAATTGTCCGAGGCTATAGACGAATATCGTAAGCTGGGAGCAGAGATTAAAGAAGTCTCCATGCCTAATCTTAAACTAGCCATTCCTGCTTATTACGTTATTGCGCCTGCGGAATGTTCGGCTAATTTATCCCGTTTTGACGGCGTACGCTTTGGTCACCGTTGTGAGAATCCAGTCGATTTAACAGACCTCTATACACGCTCACGTGGCGAAGGTTTTGGCAAAGAAGTTAAGCGTCGTATCTTAATGGGCACTTATGCCCTTTCAACCGGCTATTACGATGCTTATTATGTAAAGGCTCAAAAGATCAGACGCTTAATCAGTGATGATTTTAAAAGAGCTCTCACAGAAGTGGACGTTATTATGGGTCCGGTGACCCCTACTCCCGCTTTTGGCATTGGCGAAAAGATGTCTGATCCAGTTGAAATGTACCTATCAGACATCTATACCATTGCGATCAATCTAGCCGGCTTACCGGCACTCTCTATACCCGCTGGCTTTATTAATGACATGCCCATTGGCTTACAAGTGATTGGTAATTACTTTACTGAAGCTCACTTACTCAATATTGCACATCAGTATCAACAAGTGACTGATTGGCACAAACAAACACCGAAAGGCTTTGAATAAGGAGATCATCATGGAATGGGAAACGGTTATAGGTTTAGAGATTCACACACAACTCGCTACTCAATCAAAAATATTTTCAGGCGCATCTACCGCTTATGGCGCAGAGCCCAACACCCAAGCCTGTGCTGTTGACTTAGGCTTGCCTGGCGTATTGCCCGTATTAAATGAAGATGCTGTGCGTAAAGCCGTCATCTTTGGCATGGCTATTGAAGCCCATATTGCACCTTACTCAATATTTGCCAGAAAAAACTACTTTTACCCTGATTTACCTAAAGGCTATCAAATCAGCCAAATGGATCATCCAATCGTAGGTAATGGTCACTTAGATATTGAAGTCGATGGCGTGACTAAACGCATCGGCATCACTCGCGCGCATTTAGAAGAAGATGCCGGCAAATCATTACACGAAAACTTTCATGGCTTAACAGGTATTGACCTTAATCGTGCTGGCACACCTTTATTAGAAATCGTATCTGAACCTGAAATGAGTTCTGCGAAAGAAGCCGTCGCCTATATGCGTAAGTTGCACGAATTAGTGCGCTATTTAGGCATTTGTGATGGCAACATGCAAGAAGGCTCTTTTCGTTGCGACGCCAATGTTTCTGTAAGACCTAAAGGTCAAAAAGAATTTGGCACCCGCGCTGAAATTAAAAACATCAACTCATTTAAATTTGTTGAAAAAGCCATCAACCATGAAATAGAACGTCAAATAGAATTGATTGAAAATGGCGGTAAGGTCGTACAAGAAACTCGCTTATACGATTCAGCCAAAGATGAAACTCGCTCTATGCGCAGCAAAGAAGAAGCCAACGATTATCGTTACTTCCCAGACCCTGATCTATTGCCGGTTATTATTGATGAAGAATTTAAAGCCCACATTAAAGCGAATTTACCCGAGTTACCTCATGCTAAAAAACTGCGCTTTAAAGCCGATTATCAATTAGATGATGAAAGCGCGACGATACTCACCACATCTCGTGCTTTAAGTGATTATTTTGAGGCCGTCCATAAAGCCTCTGGTTGCGAACCAAAATTGTGTGCCAATTGGATCACAGGCGATCTTTCTGCTGCGCTGAATAAAGCCGACCTAGAAATCACTGAATCGCCTATCAGCCATGAAAGACTGGCAGGTTTATTAGCCCGGATTACCGATAACACCATTTCTGGAAAAATTGCTAAACAAGTCTTTGAAGCACTTTGGCAATCCTCTGCTTCAGCAGATGAAATCATTGCCGAAAAAGGTTTAAAACAAATCACTGATACCGGCGCTATAGAAGCGATTATCGATAAGATAATTGCTGATAACCCCGATCAAGTTGAACAATATCGTAGCGGTAAAGATAAAGTGTTTGCTTTCTTTGTCGGACAAGTAATGAAAGAAATGAAAGGTAAAGCCAATCCAGCTGAAGTGAATAAGATACTTAAAGACAAACTGGCTTAAGTTTAAATCACATTTTTTAGCCATAAAAAAACGGGAGCCTAGGCTCCCGTTTTTGTTTACAGCGAGAAACTCAAATTAAGAATGATAAGCTGACTCACCATGCTCAGCAATATCAAGACCTTCACGTTCTGCTTCTTCACTCACTCTTAAGCCAAAGACTAAATCAATTAACTTAAAGGCTACAAATGAAACGACAGCAGACCAAACGATACAAGTACCTACACCCCAAGCTTGGCTAATCAATTGAGTAGACATGCTGTATTCAGCAACCGCATTAGCTACATAATCATATACACCCGTACCACCTAGCGCAGGATCAGCAACAACAGCAGTACCTAAAGCACCAATAATACCGCCGATACCGTGTACACCAAAAGAATCTAAAGAGTCGTCATATCCTAAGATATTTTTTAGGCTAGTTACCGCGATAAAGCAGACAACACCAGCGACCAAGCCTAGTACGATTGAACCCATTGGGCCGGCCCAACCACAAGCAGGCGTAATCGCAACTAAGCCAGCAATAGCGCCAGAAGCACCACCTAACATACTCGGCTTACCACGAATGATCCACTCAGCACCACTCCAAGCTAACGTTGCTGCCGCACTGGCCAACAAAGTATTAACAAATACTAATGCTGCTAAACCGTTCGCTTCTAAATTAGAACCTACATTAAAGCCGAACCAACCTACCCATAATAATGATGCACCGATCATTGTCATAGTCACGCTGTGTGGCGCTAAAGATTCTTTTTTGTAACCGATACGCTTTCCAACAATTAAACAGCCGATTAAACCCGCGATACCTGCGTTGATATGTACAACCGTACCACCCGCGAAGTCTAATGCACCTTTTTGGAACAAGAAGCCTGCAGTAGCACCCGCTGCTGCGCCTGCATCTGCATTAGTATATGCATCTGGACCTGCCCAGTACCACACCATATGTGCCATTGGTAAATAAGCGAATGTAAACCAAAGCACCATGAATAGTAAGATGGCAGAAAATTTAACACGCTCTGCGAATGCACCAATAATCAATGCCGGAGTGATACCCGCAAAAGTTAATTGGAATGCCACGTAGATATATTCTGGAACATAAACGCCTTTAGAGAAAGTAGCAGCCATTGAGTCCGGAGTAATACCCACTAAGAATAATTTACTAAAGCCACCAATAAAGGGGCTACCTTCAGTAAAGGCAACACTGTAGCCATATAAGGCCCATAGCACTGCCATCAAAGAGAAGATGATAAATACTTGCATCAAAATTGATAGCATATTTTTAGCGCGAACCATACCGCCGTAAAACAATGCTAAACCAGGAATAACCATCAAAATAACTAAGACTGTTGCTACGATCATCCAAGCTGTATCACCTTTATTAACAGTCGGTGTGACTGCATCCGCTAGCGCAAAACCAGCAAAACCTAATAAAGCAACAAAAAGAAAACTTTTAAATAAATATTTCATATCTCACCTATATCAATACTAAAGCGCTTCATCGCCGGTTTCACCGGTACGAATGCGAACAACTTGTTCTAAATCAGTTACAAAAATCTTCCCATCACCAATCTTTCCAGTGTTAGCCGCTTTTGTAATCGCTTCAACAGCCTGACTTAAAAGTTGATCAGCAACAGCCACTTCAACTTTGGCTTTAGGTAAAAAATCGACCACATACTCTGCGCCTCTATAAAGCTCAGTATGGCCTTTTTGGCGACCAAAACCTTTTACTTCGGTAACGGTTACACCAGAAACCCCTATTTCTGAAAGTGCCTCGCGGACATCATCCAGTTTAAAGGGTTTAACAATTGCAGTTATCAGCTTCATTTGATCCTCTCTTAATTAAAGTAACAGTTCGGAGATAATTAAAGCAGAGACTGTGCCAAGTGCTCTATTTTTCGCACATGTCATACAAAAGCCTTATCAATCGCATTGTAAATAACCCTGATATCACTAATTGAAATGAGACTTTCATAAATCATCTGGATAAACACAATCAAACGCACCATTCTGAAGCAAGCCATTTAACCAGAAAGCGATTACACCGCACCAAATAAGAACACGCATTAATTAATCGCCGTTTTGATGCGCTATAAACAATAAAGCCGTCATATAGACGGCTTTATTATGAGACAAAAGATATATTTAAAATAAAATGATCGGATGTACTTAAATCTATTCGTCTTCTATATCCAACTCTTTTATTTTTCGAGTTAAGGTGTTTCGACCGTAGCCCAACAAGATAGCCGCTTCATGACGACGACCATTAGTATAATCCAGGGCCGCTTTTATTAATATTCCCTCAACTGTAGGAATAATTTGTTTAGCAATCTCAGGCTCTTTGGTGAGCAATTGTTTATCTATCCAGGTTCTTAAGACAGACTCCCAATCCCCCAATAAAGTCTCTTTTTCTACGGGTGTATTTAATAATTCAGTAGGCAAGTCATGTAAATGTATCTCTCTACTGGAAGCCATTACCGTCAGCCAGCGACAACTATTTTCCAACTGCCTCACGTTACCCGGCCATTCTAGAGTACTTAGATAAGCTTCTGTTTCAGTCTTTAATATTTTATTTTCCACGCCCAATTCAGTGGCCGCTTGTTGTAAGAAATGCTTCAACAACAGCGGAATATCTTGCTTCCTTTCTTTTAAAGCCGGAATCTGAATACGTATTACATTGAGTCGATGAAACAAGTCTTCTCTAAAGCGACCTTGCTCAACCAGTGTTTCAAGATTTTGATGCGTCGCTGCAATAATACGTACATCCACTTTAATGGGTAAATGTGCACCTACGGGATAAAACTCACCATCTGCCAACACTCTTAATAAACGTGTTTGCAATTCTGCGGGCATATCGCCAATTTCATCTAAAAACAAAGTTCCGCCATTCGCCTGCTCAAATCGACCTGATCGACGGGCCTGAGCACCGGTAAACGCGCCTTTTTCATGCCCAAATAACTCTGACTCCATTAAATCTTTAGGAATAGCCGCCATGTTTAAAGCAATAAACGGCTTTTTTTCACGTGGACTGTGACGGTGCAACGCTTTGGCTACCAATTCCTTACCTGTACCTGATTCACCATTGATCAACACAGTAATATGAGAACGTGCTAAACGACCAATAGCGCGAAATACCTCCTGCATTGAAGGAGCTTCACCTATAATTTCGGGGGTCGGCTGAACAGCAGAAGCCGCCTCTTCGGACGCATCCGCTTGCACTTGTCGGCCATGCAAACAAGCACGCTGGGCAAGACTCACGACCTCTTTTATATCAAACGGTTTAGGCAGATACTCAAATGCCCCCCCATGAAACGCAGAAACCGCACTTTCTAAATCAGAATGTGCTGTCATTACAATCACAGGCAGATGTGCGTGTGTTATCTGAAGTTTATCTAATAACTCCAACCCATCCATCCCCGGCATACGTATATCGGTGATTAAGGCATCGGGCGATTCAACTTCTAAAGCATTTAATAAATCATGACCCGAAGAAAAACTGCGGGTAATAATGCCGGCTTTTTGGAGTGCTTTCTCAACCACCCAACGCATTGATTTGTCATCATCAATAATCCACACCACATCAGGCTTTGTCATGCGCACCCTCCATCGGTAGAAAAACCGAAAACACCGTTTTTCCGGGCTGGCTATTACATTCAATTAAACCGTTATGTTGCGTAATTAAGGCTTGTGCAATTGACAAACCTAAACCTGTACCTTCCGCTCTACCTGTAATCATAGGATAAAATATTTGAGTCATCATATTGGCATCTATACCCGGCCCACTGTCTATAATGTCGCATTTAACCGCCAATTTATAGCGTTTGCGACCTATATTCAGGTGCCGATAGATACGTGTTTTAAACATAATATTGCCCTTACCTTCCATCGCTTGCACAGCATTTCTAGCAATATTTAGAATAGCTTGGATTAATTGATCTTTATCCGCATAAATATCCGGAATACTAGGGTCATAATCCGATTTAAAATGGAGCCCCTTACTTGATTCGACTTGCACTAACTGCCTAACCCGCTCCAAAACCTCATGTATATTGATATTACTTTTATTAGGTAGTTTATTAGGTCCCAACATCTTATCGAGCAACGCTTGTAATCGATCCGATTCATTAATAATAATTTGGGTATATTCTTTAAGCTCAGGATCATGCAGCTCTAAGTCTAACAACTGAGCCGCCCCTCTTAATCCCCCTAAAGGATTCTTGATTTCATGCGCCAAGCCTCTTACCAACAAACGCGCCGTATTCTGTTGCGTTAATAACTGCTCTTCTTTTGAAATACGTATATGCGTATCCACTTGCTGAAACTCAACTAAAATTTCTTTCACCTTTTCATCAACCAACAAAGGGGTAGCACTAAAGTTAGTGGTCACGTTATGCGGCAACCTCGCTAAAGTGAGCGCTCTATCCACCAAGGGCTCTACCATGGCTAAAGATTGCTTTAAATTATTCAGCAACGCCGGATCTGACGTTCTAAACAACTCATCGGCACTTTGTCCCACTAAATGATGCGCACTGTCTGCAAATAAAACCTCACCACTGGTATTAATGTAAGTGAGCACTAGTTGCCGATTAAACAGCAAAATAGCGGTATTAAGATGATCCAACATTCTTTTGTACATAGCCTTTCTAATCAGTTCCTTTTAGGCAATAAGATTTACGATTCTTTAAAGCAATTTATAGACCAAGCCTTAAAGAATTAAGGTTTAATAAGATGATAGGGAATTATACGGGAACTAACGCACCAAAATGGATCGGTAGCCATAAAAAAACCCCGACAAGTCAAACTTGCGGGGTTTTTATGTATCACTCTAAGCCTGCATTACACAGGCTTAAGCCTTACAAGCTGTAGTACATATCGTATTCAGCTGGATGAGTACTCATACGTAAACGAGTCACTTCTTCCATCTTCAATGCAATATAACCATCGATAACGTCATCAGTAAATACGCCGCCTTTTAACAAGAACTCACGATCAGCGTCTAACGCGTCTAAGGCTTGGTCAAATGAATGACACACTTGTGGGATTAAGTTTGCTTCTTCTGCGGGTAAGTCATACAAATCTTTATCCATAGCATCGCCAGGATGAATTTTGTTTTGAATACCATCTAAGCCCGCCATCAACATAGCAGAGAACGCCAAGTAAGGGTTAGCTGTTGAATCAGGGAAACGTACTTCGATACGACGGCCTTTTGGATTGTTTACGAAAGGAATACGGATAGACGCAGAACGGTTACGCGCTGAGTAAGCCAACATAACAGGCGCTTCGAAACCAGGTACTAAACGTTTGTAACTGTTAGTTGACGCATTAGTAAATGCATTCAAGGCTCTTGCGTGTTTAATGATACCGCCGATGTAATACAACGCCGTTTCTGATAAACCACCGTATAAATCACCTGTAAACAAGTTTTTACCGTCTTTCGCTAACGATTGGTGTACGTGCATACCGCTACCGTTATCACCCACTAATGGTTTAGGCATAAACGTTGCTGTTTTGCCATAGGCATGCGCGATATTAGCGATAACATATTTTAATTCTAAAACTTCGTCTGCTTTTTTAACTAGGGTGTTAAATTTAACGCCGATTTCACATTGACCTGCAGTCGCCACTTCGTGGTGATGAACCTCAGTCGTTTGACCCATTTCTTCTAACGTTAAGCACATTGCAGAACGCATATCTTGGAATGAATCAACAGGAGGTACTGGAAAGTAACCGCCTTTAACGCTTGGGCGGTGACCTGTGTTACCGTCAGCATATACTTTTTCTGAGTTCCAACCCGCTTCTTCAGAATCAATTTTGTAGAATGAACCGCTCATATCAGTGCCCCAACGGACATCATCAAAGATAAAGAATTCATTTTCTGGACCAAAGAACGCAGTGTCTGCGATACCGGTAGATTTTAAATAGTTTTCTGCACGTTTAGCTAATGAACGAGGGTCACGCTCATAACCTTGCATATTTTTTGGCTCAATGATGTCACAACGTAAGATTAAAGTGTTGTCATCAAAAAAGGGATCCATAACCGCTGTTGATGGATCAGGCATTAAAATCATGTCTGATTCATTGATGTGTTTCCAACCCGCTACAGAAGATCCATCAAACATGTTACCTTCTTCAAAGGTATCTTCATCAATTGAATGCGCAGGGAATGTTACATGCTGTTCTTTACCACGGGTATCAACGAAACGAAAATCAACGAATTTAACATCGTTTTCTTCAATCATTTTTAATACTTTTTTTACAGACATCAGAGAAGTCTCCTTAGTGTAGTTTATTATTATTGAGTTTGTGTTTTTGCCAAACGCGCTAAAGATACCATTTTTTTACCCAATTACCCACAAAAAATACACCGCGCCTAATATTCTGTTTTCCGTTAACTTCTTGAACTTAACAGCGCCTGAATAACACAGTGAGCCCACCCTATTCTTTTCGACTCCTTAATATATAGGCACACAAAAAAGCCTAAAGATCCGTTTTTAGCCGCATTTGCACGGACACAACATGTTGCTATTTTTGCACAACATTGAATCGCTTAGAGACGATTACGCACCATAAAAGTACAAATAAAAATAATTAAGATCAAATATAGACGACAAGTTATTGTTTTTGCTATACTCAATTTGTGGCATAGATTCTGCATTAAATATAACCGTAAGAATCTTATAACACTATGCCCGTTGTCACTTAACAACAAAATAGTTTTTTATTAAGCAACAAAGAGGAAACACTATGAAACAACCATCAAATCGCACAAGCAAAATGCTTATTGCAGCAGCCAGTGGTTTACTATCACTGACTTCTGCTAACGCATTGGCTAATGATTTTTATGAATCAAAAGGTGCTGTTCAAGCATTAACTGGATACGACGTTAACGAAACGAGCTTCTTAAAGAAACACGGCATCGTGGTCAGCGGCATCGCGAACGCAGGTATCACTTACAACGGCAACAACCCAAGCAACGGCTTTAACGGCCCTGTGACTTTTGGTGACCGTGCGAGCGAATTCCAATTAAACCAATTGAACTTAAACATACAAAAAGCAGTGGCTACTGAAGGCGATGAATTTTCATTCGGTGGTCGTATAGATACCATGTTTGGTACAGATTCTATTTTTACGCAGGCATACGGTGTACCTGCTTCAAATGCAAATACTGGTTTACCTGAACCAAGAGGTAGTTGGGATCTTAACATTATGAGCTCTGCTGGTAATCGTTTTTACGGTATCGCCTTACCACAAGCCTATGGAGAAGCTTATTTACCGTTCGGTAACGGTGTTGACGTTAAAGTAGGTCACTTTTATACCCCGATTGGTTATGAAACTGTACCCGCGAATGAGAACTTCTTTTACTCTCACGCTTATACCATGCAATATGGCGAACCATTCACACACACGGGCGCAATCAGTAACTACAATATCGACTCTAACTGGAACGTTATGGGCGGTATCACGACTGGCAGTGCTACGGGCGGCTGGGATGGTGGTTTTGACAAGCAACTTGGCAACTATAGCGGCATAGCTGGCACCACTTGGACCAGTAATGACAAAGGATCTTCTGTTAATGTAAGCGGCACATACGGCAATACATCGCAAACAAGCAGCCAAAAATGGGCTTTATACAGTATCGTGTTAAAACACAATATTACTGATAAAACACACTTTGTCTTACAACATGACCATGGCTTTGCTGATGGCGTTGTTACTTATGGCAATAACACAGATACAACATATTCATCAAATCCAAAGAATGCAGAATGGTATGGTATCAACTCTCACTTATACTACGATCTTAAAGACAATTTATCGATAGGTATGCGTGCTGAGTGGTTCCGCGATCAAAATGGTTTCCGTGTAGGTGCTCCTGGTCGTGTTAGTGCCGCCTATAATGGTTATACTAATACCAGTTATGCTGGCTCACAACTAGCTACTGGCGTAGGCGCAAGTTATTATGAATTAACATGGGGTGTAAACTGGAAACCAATGAAATGGTTAAACTTACGTCCAAACGTACGCTATGACTGGATTGATTCTACATCAACTGTCTCACCTAATAACTCACCATTCGGCGGCCAAAAAGAGCAAGTATTATTCTCAAACGACTTTACTGTTACTTTCTAAGTCTACCGAGTTTAAATCTTGTCTATAAAAATGCGCCTACAGGCGCATTTTTTTTGCCCACAAAAAACATAAAGCCAAAAACCAGCCCATCACTAAAGCCCACCCCCCACACTATTTACGCACCAATTTAGCGCGCTAAAAACGCCACGCACTAAAAAAATTCAGCATCCCAACTTAACTCTAGTTAATATAAGCCCCGTTATCTGTGCAATCTTTAGAATTATCACACCACTCTTTCATCTTATTTATTTTGGTTCGATTCTTGCATAAATCTTAACTACATAACACTCAATAAACTAACCGTACAGGGGAAAACTATGACTGGAAATGCTGCACGCATTCAAGCTGTTCAAAACATTACTAATCGTCAACCTACAGCAACAACCTTCCCAGAGCCTTTATCAACGCTTTGGGCGAGCGACGTGTTTACACTCGCTAAAATGAAAGAGAGTTTGCCGAAAGAAATTTTCAAATCAGTTAAGAAAACGGTTGAAACAGGCGCAGAACTCGACATATCTGTTGCGGACGTTGTAGCTGCGGCTATGAAAGACTGGGCATTATCTAAAGGCGCGCTTTATTACGCCCACGTTTTCTATCCTTTAACGAATGCAACCGCAGAAAAACATGACGGCTTTATTTCTGTACAAAGTGACGGTAGCGTTATCTCAGAATTTAGCGGCAAATTATTAGTCCAAGGCGAACCAGACGGTTCATCATTCCCTAACGGTGGTATTCGCTCTACATTTGAAGCGCGTGGCTATACCGCATGGGATGTGACCAGCCCTGCTTACATCGTAAACACAGACAATGGCGCTACTTTATGTATTCCTACCGTGTTTGTATCATGGACAGGTGAAGCCTTAGATAAGAAAACACCTTTATTACGCTCAAATGCGGCAATGAACAAAGCCGCCACACGCGTATTATCGTTATTAGGCAATAAAGACATTGCACCGGTTAACTCTAGCTGTGGTGCAGAACAAGAATACTTTTTAGTGGATGCTAACTTTGTTAACAGCCGCCCAGATTTATTATTATCAGGTCGTACTTTATTAGGTGCTTCACCGGCTAAAGGCCAACAATTTGATGACCATTACTTTGGTGCGATTCCAGAACGCGTCCAAGTGTATATGCAAGATGTTGAAGAACAACTGTATCGTTTAGGCATTCCTGCTAAAACGCGTCATAACGAAGTAGCGCCCGGTCAATTCGAAATTGCGCCCTTCCATGAAGCAGCCAACGTAGCGACTGATCACCAACAAATGATCATGACTGTGTTAAAAAACACCGCTAAAAAACATGGTCTGGTGTGCTTATTACATGAAAAACCTTTTAAAGGCATTAATGGTTCAGGTAAACACGTTAACTGGTCTGTGGGTAACTCAACACAAGGTAACTTATTAGATCCAGGCAACACGCCACACTCGAACACACAATTTTTAATATTCTGTGCTGCGGTTATTCGGGGCGTGCATAAATACGGCCCTTTATTACGCGCGGTTATCGCATCAGCCAGTAACGATCATCGTTTAGGTGCTAACGAAGCGCCTCCAGCGATTATGTCTGTGTACCTAGGCAGCCAAATTGATAACGTATTTGAACAAATCAGTAACGGTAAAATCACCGGCTCTTTAAATGCGGGCGTTATGGATTTAGGTATTTCTACACTACCGATATTTAATAAAGATGCAGGCGACAGAAACCGTACGTCACCTTTTGCGTTTACCGGTAACCGTTTTGAATTTAGAGCGGTAGGTTCGGGGCAATCAGTTGCAGGTCCTTTAGTGTCTATGAACACGATGTTAGCGGACTCATTAAACTGGGTAGCAGATACCTTAGAAGCACATTTAGCGAAAGGCGTTGCTTTAGAGGCCGCTGTTCTAGCGACTTTAAAAGAAATTATTGATACGCACGGAGCTGTGGTATTCGGTGGCAATGGTTATTCAGCTGAATGGCACAAAATGGCGGTTGAAGAACGCGGCTTAGCTAACCTTAAAACAGCCGCAGACGCGTTACCTGTTTTAAAAGAAAAATATATCGAAGAGTTGTTTGATAAATTAGGCGTACTGTCTCCTGTAGAGCTAGCCAGCCGTTTTGAAATCTATGCAGAACAATATATTTTAGCGATTGAAGTAGAAGCTAAATTGGTGGTTAGCATGGTAAAAACCGGTATTTATCCTGCGGCTGTTAAGTATTTAGCCGAATTGTCTTCTACTTTAATCAGTTTAAAAGGCAACGGTATTACCTTAGACGCGGGTCGTTTAACAACCATCAGCGAAAGCTTGAATAGCTTAACCGCTATCATTGAGAAACTCAGTGCAGCGATAGCGCAACATGACTTTGCTACAATTGAAGATCATCTACAATTCTGCGCTAAAACCATTCGCCCCTTAATGGACGAAGCGAGAGCATATGCAGATAGTCTTGAAACTGAAATTTCTGATGAGTTGTGGCCTTTCCCAACCTATCAAGAAATGTTGTTTATTAAATAATTAGTTCTTGCTGACAGTAGGCTCTGCAACACAGAGCCTACACTGTTTATGGAATACTAAAAAAACTTAGTTATTCTCTTGTGTTAATCGTGTCATCTCGGCACGCTGTTTATCTAATACCAACCATTCGATTTCTTTATGTAAGAAATCATCTTTACTCTTCAGCGTTTCTGCTCGCAACTCTAAGGCTTTAACCTCGGCCTCTAAATTCATTTTATTGATCTTAAAATCATGCTCTATCTTGAGCGCTGCTAATTTTTCAGCTAATTTCTGCCGCTTAATCTGCTCAGCTTCTTCTTCTTTAAGTTGTATCTCTAAATCTAAACGCTTTCTTTGTAAGGCTTTTTCTTGCTCCAATTGTTCTGCTTTTTGTTGCTGAGCAAGCGTAGCCGATTCTTCGAAGCCTCGCTTACTTTTTAAAACCTGTTCATGCGCTAGTTGTTGATCGAGCTTTTGCAGTTCTAACTGCTGTTCAAGCACGAGCTTTTCTTTCTCAAACTCTAAGGCGCTTGCCAACTCGATGGCTTTTAATTCTTTCTCATAGCGGGCATTATCCCTTTCTAAGCGCACTTCTATTTCATGTTGCTGTTCCCTCTGCAACTCTAACTCCGCTAACTTTTTCTTTGCTAACTCCGCCTCCAATGCTCGTTTTTGGCGCTGTATTTCATCTTCTTGCTGAATAACTTCTAATTGTTTTTTAGCATGCTCTAAGCGTATCTGCTCTAATTGCTCAGCCTGTTTAAATTGATCAAGGGCTTGTTTCTCACGGAATTCAAAATCTTTTTGCATGACTTTGTGATAAACAGCATCCTGTGCAAAGCGGCCTTCCAAGGTGTCGGTCGCTGTTAACGCAAAATGAGGAGTTAACTCACATTGCGTGCGCGCTTGGACATGCCTTAATAGCAACGTTTCGTTAATACCGGATGCTATCTTTCTCTCAACTTCTGCTAGACCCTGTTGCACCCATTCCGCATCTTTAAGTTGGTTGAGCTCTGTTTTAACCAAATCATTAATAACACTCTCATAGGTTGTTTTTATATGTCTATTTAATTCTGCAATAACACCCCTATTACTTTGGGCATACACTAAGCTGGCCTGAAAATAGATTTGTAAATCGGCCGTTAACGCACAAAAACCACCATAAAGCCGGTGATCAATCGACAAAGACCACTGTGCTATGGGTAAAGCGACCACTTTTTGATAAAAACGGGGTTCAAAATTGACCGGCTTCTCAAAGACACGATTATGAAAACCTAATTTAGACACAACGACACAACGCTCCGCATCAAAACCAGGATCCCAAACAAACTGATCATTAGGGACCAACCCATGTTCGCCTCTTAACCAGGCTTGTATTAAGGCTTGATTATCACTCATCATCCACCTCTTTAACTGCCGCTTTAGCTAAATTCGCTTGATTTTTGAGCTCTTGAATTTGGGCACTCATTCTTTCAGACATCAAAGGATAAAGATTAGGTGCAAACTCTACGGAGCGTTTATCAATCTTTCTTAAAAAACCACGACTTAATAAAAAGCCTACCGCGAACATTCTGGACCAATCTGAATAATGTCGGGCTTTTTCAATGGCTGTTTTTTCTATGACTATTTCCAGCTCATCATTATTATTAATTCTAAATTCTGAGAACTCTCTCAAACATTGAAAAGCGAGCTCTTGCTCTTCTTCTGTCAAGGGCCCTGGCGCGGTAGTTTCTAAACGATAGGATAATAAGAAGGTAAAGAAATCTACCATCGCCGCGCAAGCAAAAGCAAATAAGGAGAAATCATTCCACATCGCAAACGACGGCGTAACGCCTTGCACAAATTGCGCATAAGTCATCAAGATAGGCGGTTCTGGGACGGCATAACCGGCATTGGTCGCTAACTCATTAAACTTTAATTGCACTTCTTGTAACTCAGATGTCAGCAATTGAAAGTTTTTTTCGGTATCGACCGACAAGTGATTTAAGCTGGTCTGTAATGACCGGATATGTTCATCAATTTGATGAAAATCTTTATCGAGTTGTTCAAAGTCAGCCTTTTCGGTTTGATAACGCTGATTGTAATGTTTCCAGAATGGCCCTTCACCCACGATATTTTTATAAGCATCTGGCACTTGTTCATGAGTACCAAAATAAGCTTGCGACACTTCTGCAGCGAGTTTATCTAAATCAGCATGTTTTTGTTTTAAGATCGCACTTTTAACGGTGACAATATTACTTAAATAACCATTAACGTCTTGGCGAAGCACATTGATACGATCAATACGTATCGTTTCTGCTTGTGACACCTCGTAAAACTTAAAATAAGAAAACGTAATAGAGGCTATTATGGCCACTAATAATGACAAAATCACACTTAAATAGCGCCCACGATTCGCTTGCCAATGAATACTAGCAATTTCTAATGAACAAATAACGATAATCGATTGAATCGCTATGGTAATAATTAAAGCAATCCAAGGTAAGATAAAATAAGACAGCCCATAATAAGTCGTAAAGCCGGATGAAATACTCAGCATTAAGACAATAGGAATAGACCAAACGCGCAACATCCCTACGAACAAGGTCTGAATACGATTCAGTAGACTGCCTAAACCACTAGGGCCAAATTTAGTATAACGGGCTTTTTCCATATCAATTTCTTAAACAGTGTTTCAATTAACTCTTGAGCAGTCTATTTGAATACCCAAAGAAATGCAATCATCAATAAGCTGTTCTATTTATTAAGTTTGTTGGATTGATTCTGTCAATCTTAAGCCAATCAAACTTTAAGTCACGCATGGCTGGAGTGACTTATTTAGCCATTCCATTGGTAGACTAGCGATATATCTATGCAACACGACTCGTTACTGAAAAGTGCTTGCTAGTCAATCTGCTGTAATAATTGAGTGTTCGGCTAATACGCATCATCCCCCATCGCCCTTATCAAAGCACTGTGCAGAGCAGAAGCACTCCACCCATAAATAATTCCTCTATTCGTAGCCTCTGTTTAAAGTGCTCAACTCTCATTAAATTGTACGAGAAACAATTTTTGATGGGTGGAAAAACAAGTTGCATCACTCAGCCAATCCGACCATGCAGTTCAACTATCTTGCCATGGAAATGCAGTATTAGCCCATCTGTCAAATGTATCCAGCCGACTGCTCTGCTAAATAGACTCAGTGATGGAAAAGCACGGCCGAACATTCAGCTCTGATAAAAAAGCCATGCAAATACTTCTCTAGTACTTAAACGTAAGTTTCCAGTACATAGTCTAGAGTTTGCAACGGTGAACTGAGGGGGTGTAACAATGAATCTGCTTATTACAACCCTTAAACTAGAGTTTGTGACATCTTAGCAGAGGGTCAGAGCAATGATCCTAAACTTTCAAATGGGGAAAAGGACTATTAAACAGTCATTAGAGAAAGACTACTCATGCTAAAAGATAATCAAGGAATAATCCCAGAAAAACGACGAATCCAAACCAGTTACTGTTTAAAAAGGCTTTAAAGCACAGTGACTTTTCACGATGAAAAATCAACTTTTGTTGATAAATACACAGTCCTGTTGCGACAACCAAGCCACTGTAATAAGGCAAACCTAAACCTTGCATCTGCCCAACGGTTATCAATAAACTGATGATAATCAGTTGAAGAACGGCCATGATATGGCGATCATACGCACCAAATAAAATAGCGGTGGATTTAACCCCAATCTTTAGATCATCGTCTTTATCGACCATGGCATACATGGTGTCATACACTAATGCCCATAACAGTACGGCTAAATACATGATCCATGCGACTGACGGAATAGTATCTGTTTGCGCAGAAAAAGACATAGGCACCGCCCAGCCAAAGGCAATGCCTAAATAGGCCTGTGGTAATTGCGTGTAGCGCTTCATAAAAGGATAACTGGCCGCTAAAAAAGCACCCATAAAAGACAGTTCAATCGTGAAAAGGTTGAGCCATAAAACCAACCCAAAGGCCAATAGACATAAGATGACAAAGAACCAAAGCGCTTCTTTAGGGCTCACTTTACCCGCGGCAATGGGTCGTTGCTTGGTGCGCTCTACATGCGGATCAAAGTCCCGATCAGCATAGTCATTAATCACACAACCCGCTGCTCGCATTAGCACTACGCCTGAACAAATAACTGTTAAAACTAAAGGATCTGGATGTCCAGAACTCGCCACCCATAATGCCCACAAAGCCGGCCATAACAATATCAAAATACCAATGGGCTTATCAAAACGCGCTAATAACCAATATTGAATAAACCGATCTTTTATGAAGGCAGATAATTTTGTTGTTGGCACTGGATAACCTGTAAAAATATATCCCTATTGCTTTGTAAGCGGTGCTTTAAAGTCCCGTTGACAGTGCTTTTAAAGGGTAAAATCGATTAAAAATGCTATTATAGCGTCATTTATTTTATTGCGGGCTATCGCCCTAGGGCTGTGTAAACCATGAGTGCAAAAATTTATCACAATCCACGTTGCGGCAAATCGCGCGACACCTTAAAGCTCCTAGAAGCAAATGGTGTCAGTATTGAAGTCATTGAATATCTTAAAACGCCGCCTAGTTTTGCAGAGCTCGAAGATATTTTACAAAAACTCGCGATTGACCCGCGTGACTTAATGCGTAAAAAAGAAGCCGTTTATAAAGCATTAGACCTCGGCAATAAAGCGCTAGATAAAACCGCTTTAATAACCGCTATGATAAACAACCCTATTTTGATTGAACGCCCTATCGTGCTATTCAATAATAAAGCCGCACTGGGCCGACCTCCTGAAACTGTCCTGACTATTTTATAAACGCCCGCTATGACAAAAATTTTGATTGTATATTATTCTCGCAATGGCTCAACGGCAGAGATGGCTCAGCACATTGCGAGAGGCGTAGAATCTATAACGGGTGCAGAAGCGGTCATTAGAACGGTACCCGAAGTTTCTGCTGTCTGCGAAAAAACGGCGGACACCATCCCAGCGTCGGGGGCTATTTATGCGACACTGGATGACTTAAGAAATTGTGATGGCTTAGCCTTAGGCAGCCCAACACATTTTGGGAACATGGCGGCATCCTTAAAATATTTTATCGATAACTCAACTGAAGTCTGGTTTAGCGGGGCTTTAATTGGTAAACCGGCCAGTGTTTTTACTTCGACAGGTAGTTTACATGGCGGCCAAGAAAGTACTTTATTATCGATGATGTTACCGCTCTTACATCACGGCATGATGCTACTGGGCCTACCTTATAGCGAACATGCTTTAAGAGAAACCTCTTCGGGCGGCACCCCCTATGGAGCCAGTCATCTAGCGACTGAACTTAATCGAATCACTGATGATGAGAAAAAACTCTGCCAAGCCTTAGGGGCGCGCTTGGCTAAAACCGCTCTACTTTTGAAACAGGCTTAAATTACATGACTGCTAAACCCGTGCATTTTCATACTTTAGCCGTCTGCGCCTATCTAGGACTGTTTGCCTTATTAATGCTGTGGAATACTGTATTAGCGCCTAACACTACTTTTCCGGTCGCATTAATATTACTGGTCACCGTTACCCCTTTATTACTGCCTTTACGCGGTTTTTTAAATCGCAACGCCAGAAGCTGTTCATGGATGGCCTATATCAGCTTGGCTTATTTTATCCATGGCTCAGTAGAAGCTTACGCTAATGATCTTGAGCGCTTATTGCCTTCTTTGGAAGTTGTTTTCAGTTTATTATTATTTTTTGGTGCTAATTTTTTCGTTCGCTACTCAAGGAAATAAGGGTACATGGCAGTAAAACAATTACCATTAAGCTTTGAGTTTAGAGCTAATCAAACGTTTGATGATTTCTATACGGGCTGCAATCTAGAAGCCGTTAGCTTATTGCAAGATGCCGTCGTGTACCGCACTGAATCACAAGTCTATATCTGGGGAGAACCTGGTTTAGGCAAAAGTCACTTACTCAGAGCCTGCTGTAATAAGGCGCAACGCGTCAATTTAAGTTCTTTTTACTTCGATTTAAGTGCAGAGCAACTTCCTGAGCCAGATGCTTTATGCGGATTAGAATCGTTTGATCTAGTGTGCTTTGACAATTTAGAACACATCATGGGCAAACCTGAGTGGGAGTTAGCATTTTTTAATTTCTTTAATCAACATCGAGAACTTGGCAATACACTGATCCTATCGGCTTCCTGTCCACCTGCAGATTTAAAAGTGAGCCTACCTGACCTTAAGACCCGTTTAAATTGGGGCTTAACACTCAAGTTAAAGGCTTTAGATGATGATGATAAAACGGCTGCCTTAATATTTAAAGCCGGGCATATGGGTTTTGATATCTCTGTGCAAACTGCCCGATTTATCCTGACGCATTATGATCGAGATTTGAATTATTTATGGGCGTTATTGATAGATCTGGATCATGCGTCTTTAGCCGCTAAACGCAAACTGACCATTCCTTTTTTAAAGGAAATATTAAATCAAGACACTAGCAGATAAAGCTGTTTTTACTTTATATAAGAATCAACAGTGATAAGCCTAGTGAGGCTTAATCCTAGACTGAATGTATGGCCTTCAACTGGCTTTTAGCGAATGTATTAACGTAGTATGAAATACGTCTTAACTAAATTAAAGCTTAGCTGTCTTATAGAATAGATAATGGGCGCTGTAAGGTATGCGTTTCTCACTCCCTAAATGGTTAGCATTACAGCCATTTAGTGGCGCAAGTCCTTCACTTGTGTCATATCGATTAATATAACTCGCTGCCGAGAAAGGTCCATCACCTTGATGAGACACAACCTCAACCAATAGCCAAGAGATAGCCGTAGGTGTTTTATTTACCGAGTTGAGAACTTTACCTACGACATGACTGCCTTTCTTATACTCCCAAATAGGTCCTTTGTAATGATTACCTATGACCTCATGTTTTTCATTAAAAAGCGTTGCTTCAGGCGCCTGCACCTTCCATGAATAATCCCCCTGATTAAACGTACATTGATATATCTGCACGCCTTTTGCATAAACTGTTAGATAGGGTGTATGACCCTTGGGTGGCGTAATTTCTGCAGGCATTGATGCTTGCGCAAAAACAACTTCCGGTAAAAACAACCAAAGAAGTAACAGTTTTAATCGCATAATGAGTAAGAATTAATGTGTGATGTCAGTAGAATAAGCCGAAACAACTAAAAAGTTAACGTGCTATTCAGAATGGGTATCGAGAGGTAAAAACTGCCTCTATATAGTAAAGTATAGAGGCAGTGAGAGTAAAACTTAAGCCTTGTAGTTAGCTGCTGCGAAATCCCAGTTAACTAATGCCCAGAAAGCTTCTAAATAAGCTGGACGCGCATTACGATAATCGATGTAATAAGCGTGTTCCCAAACGTCACATGTTAATAATGGTGTTTGGCCTGTAGTTAAAGGGCAACCTGCGTTACTAGTGCTAACAAGCGCTAATGTACCATCAGCATTTTTAACTAACCAAGCCCAACCTGAACCAAATGTAGTCACAGCACATTTAGTGAATTCTTCTTTAAATTTATCAAATGAACCAAAAGTGCTGTTGATTAAGTCAGCTAGTGCACCTGTTGGAGCACCGCCACCATTTGGAATTAAACTGTTCCAATAGAAAGTGTGGTTCCATACTTGTGCTGCATTATTGAATATAGGACCAGAAGACTTTAAGATAATTTCTTCTAATGATAATCCTTCGAACTCAGTGCCAGGTACTAAATTGTTTAAGTTAGTAACATAAGTTTGGTGATGTTTACCATGATGAAACTCTAAAGTTTCTTCTGAAATATAAGGTACTAATCGGTTACTAGCGTAAGGTAATGCGGGTAATTCAAAAGCCATGTGAATGTCCTAATACAAAGTTTAAAAGAAATACTCTTAAGAGTGGTTATAATTAAAATCAAAATTTTGATTGCCTGTAACTTTAGCATTGCTAGACAATTAAATAAAGCAGGACTTTAAGCATATTTAAAATAAATAGATATCACGCAAAAACAATAATATATACATGGAATTGATGCATCCTATTATTGACTATCACGCTTACTACTAACCATTTAAAACGCAAATAATTGTAAATTATGCAGACTAAAATCAACACTCCTTTAGCCGTAGATGTTATCGAAGGCAAACAATATTCTTGGTGTACCTGTGGCTTTAGTAAAAATATGCCTTTGTGTGATAACGCACATAGAGAGTTCTCTACTAAAAAATCATTTAAGTTTATTGCCGAAACATCCGAAACTTTGTACCTATGTGGGTGCTCAGAAACTCAAACTCCTCCCTTATGTGATAAATCAAATAACTGCGGTAAAAATAATGGCCATTGAAATAGAGCATAAGTTTTTGTTAAGTAATGATAGTTGGCGCAGTAACGTCAATAAATCAGTGATCTTTAAACAAGGCTATTTAAACTCACTACCTACCAGCTCAATTAGGATAAGAATAAGTGATGATAAGGCATGGTTAAATATTAAATCAGCCACCATTGGAAATCAAAGAAGTGAGTATGAATATGAAATCCCTTACAAAGATGCATTAGAAATTATTGATCAACTCTGTAAAAAACCCATCATTGAAAAAACACGTCACTATGTGCTACATAAAGGCAATATATGGGAAATAGATGAGTTTCATGGTGATAATCAAGGGCTAATTGTTGCAGAAATTGAATTAGCATCGCAAAACAGTAATTTCGAACATCCAGAATGGATTGGTATAGAAGTAACTGAAGATTTGAGATACTACAACAACAATCTAGCAAATAATCCTTATAATCAGTGGTAAATAGTTGATGGAGTCTATTGATATACAAACGATTATCATATATATTGGACTGTATGAAAAAAACAACGTTTGTTGCACTAATGATACTATCAGCTCAGTGTTTTGCAGGGAGCTTAAATGACTCTTTACAAGATATAGAGTCTGAGTGGGCGATTATTCATTACAATACCCCTGATAAGAAACAAGAAATTGCGTACAACAAGCTCTATTCGAAAGTAATGCATTTAGCTAAAGAATATCCCAACAAAGCTGAACCGTTAATATGGGAAGCCATCATAAAGGCCTGTAACGCAGACCATATCAATGCAGTAAAGGCTTTAGAAAATATTCATGATGCCCATGATTTGTTACAAGAAGCCATCAAAAGAGACCCAGCAGCACTGGGTGGATCTGCCTATGTAACACTCGGTGCCCTTTATTACATGACACCTTTATGGCCCATTGGTTTTGGCGATGAAAATGTAGCTAAGTATATGTTTGAGAATGCCATTAAGATAAATCCAGAAGGTCTAGAGAGTAATTATTTTTATGCTGAATTTCTATTATCGCTCAATCAATTAGATGAAGCTGAAAAGTACTATAAAAAAGCAATTTCAATACCCTCTAGACCAAAACAGAAATTTGCAGATGATCAATTAAGAGCGCTCGCTCGACAAGGCTTAAAAAAAGCAGAAGTCAAAAAACTAGAAGATACTAATGGTATCTTCACTTCATTTGTAAAGAAAGAAATATTAAATTAAGAAAAGTTAGTATTTAATCGCGGCATCCTTTCTGATAAAATGTTCGGATTATAAATTATGTTCCCTAAACTTTTTCCCGGATAAATTATGGCTTTTGTAGTCACTGAAAACTGTATTAAATGTAAATTTACTGACTGTGTTGACGTATGTCCTGTTGACTGCTTCCATGAAGGTCCAAACTTTCTTGTAATTGACCCAGATGAATGTATTGATTGCACATTGTGCGAACCAGAATGCCCTGCTAACGCAATTTTTGCAGAAGATGAACTCCCAGAAGGACAAGAAAAATTTGCTGAGCTAAACGCAGAGCTATCTAAAAATTGGCCAAGCATTACTGAAGTAAAATCTCCTTTGGATGGCGCTGATGAGTGGAACGGTAAAGAAAATAAAATTGATTTATTAGAACAATAAAACATATGTATAACGCTGACTTATGACAGTGTTATACATTATTTTAGACATAAAAAAAGCCGGTAGAACCGGCTTTTTTTATGTATGAATAAAACTGATTATTCAGCTCTATCAACTAATTCAACATAAGCCATAGGAGCATCATCACCAGGTCTGAAACCACACTTCATGATGCGTAAATAACCACCCGCTCTAGTTTTATATCTTGGACCTAACTCATTGAATAATTTAGTAACCATATCACGATCACGCAACCTAGCAAATGCAATTCTTCTTTTAGCAACGCTATCTTCTTTAGAAAGTGTGATTAATGGCTCTGCAAAACTTCTTAATTCCTTAGCTTTAGGCAATGTTGTTTTAATCAACTCATGCTTAAACAGTGAATTTGCCATGTTACTGAACAACGCTTTACGATGGCTGCTAGTAATGTTTAATTTTCTACCTGACTTACGATGTCTCATAAATAAAAAGACCTAATGTTAAAGTGTTGTTATTGCGTGTGAATGGTCAGCTAAGTTCTCTGGCGGCCAATTTTCAAGACGCATACCAAGTGACAATCCTTTGAGTGCTAATATATCTTTAATTTCTGTAAGAGATTTTTTACCTAAATTTGGTGTTTTTAATAATTCAACTTCTGTACGTTGAATTAAATCACCAATATAGAAAATATTCTCAGCTTTAAGACAATTAGCAGATCGAACTGTTAATTCAAGATCATCAACAGGACGTAATAATACAGGATCAAATATTTCGACAACCTCAACTTCATCATCATCAATTTGATCATTTACCTTTTCAAAATCAACAAAAACTGAAAGTTGATCATGAAGAATAGTAGCTGCGAGCTTTATAGTAGTCTCAGGATCAACAGTTCCATTTGTCTCAAGCTCAATAACTAATTTATCTAAATTAGTTCGTTGCTCAACACGAGTACTTTCAACTTGATAGGCAACTTTAACAATTGGACTATAAGCAGCGTCTAATTGTAATGCTCCGACTACAAATGTATTTTCAGAATTAAGCTTACGAACACTTACTGGCTCATAACCTCTTCCACGTCGTACTCTAATTTTCATATTAAGTACAACACCAACCTGAGTTAAATTAGCTATAACAAGTTCTGGATTTACAATCTCAACGTCATGTGGCAAAAGAATATCTGAAGCTGTAACGGGACCTGTTCCAGTTTTACTTAAAATAAGCTCAACTTCATCTTTAGAATGAAGAATAACTGCAAGTTTCTTTAAGTTTAACAATATATCGATGACATCTTCTTGAACACCATCAATAGTAGTGTACTCGTGCAAAACTCCTTCGATTTCTACATCAGTAACTGCACACCCGGGTATAGTTGACAATAATACTCGTCTTAATGCATTACCAAGTGAGTGCCCAAAACCACGCTCTAGTGGCTCTATTACAATCCTGGAATGATTAGGCGACTTACATTCGACTTCTACTAATCTTGGCTTTAATAAGCCAGAAATAGGATTCTGCATTTATATCCCTCAGTACTACTATTATTTAGAGTAAAGTTCTACTACTAGTTGTTCGTTAATATCACTACCTAAATCTACACGATCAGGTAATGAACTAAAGACCCCTGTCATTTCTTTTGAATTAACTTCAACCCATGATGGATATCCGTATTGCTCAGTTACACTTAGCGCATCAACAATACGTTGTTGTTTTTTTGATTTTTCTCTTATCGTAATTGCATCACCAGGGGTTACTTGATAAGAAGGGACATTAATTAATGATCCATTAATCATAATAGATTTATGTGAAACCAATTGACGTGCTTCTGCGCGTGTACTTGCAAATCCCATACGATAGACAACGTTATCTAATCTAGATTCTAATAAGTTTAAAAGGTTTTCACCTGTAGCGCCTTTTTTCAAATCAGCAATTTTATAATAATTCCTGAATTGCTTTTCCAAAATACCATAGATACGACGTAATCTTTGTTTTGCTCTTAACTGTAGGGCATAGTCAGAATTTCTTGTACGTTTAGTACCATGTTGACCGGGCCTTTGATCTAATTTACATTTATTTTCTAGAGACTTTCCTCTGCTTTTTAAAAACAGATCAGTTCCTTCTCTTCTACTTAATTTACAAGTAGGTCCAAGATATCTTGCCATTTTACAACTCCGATTCTATACGCGACGTTTCTTAGGAGGACGACATCCATTGTGTGGAATTGGCGTCACATCAACGATGTTATTAATTTTAAAACCTAAGTTATTCAAAGAACGTACGGCAGATTCACGACCTGGACCAGGACCTTTAATCATAACATCAAGATTTTTCATGCCAAATTCTTGAGCGACTATTCCAGCTTTTTCTGCGGCTACTTGAGCAGCGAAAGGGGTGCTTTTTCTTGACCCTCTGAAACCTGAACCTCCAGAAGTAGCCCATGATAGAGCATTACCTTTTCTATCAGTAATAGTGATAATTGTGTTATTAAACGAAGCATGTACGTGCACAATACCGTCAGCCACTTCTTTTTTTATACGTTTTCTAGCGCGATTTGGACTAGCCATTAATTAAAACCTCTAAGGGGTACTTATTTTCTAATTGGTTTACGGGGACCTTTACGAGTACGAGCATTAGTTCGTGTTCTTTGTCCTCTTAAAGGTAAACCACGACGATGCCTTATACCACGATAGCAGCCAAGATCCATCAAACGTTTGATATTCATTGAGACCTCACGACGGAGATCACCCTCTACTGTCATTTTTGAAACCACACTACGAATTGACTCTAATTGTTCCTCTGTCAATTCTTTAATTTTAACTGACGTTTGAATACCAACTTTTTCACAAATTTCACTTGCAGTTTGACGCCCAACTCCATAAATAGCAGTTAAAGCTATAACCGCATGTTTATGATCTGGTATATTAATCCCGGCAATACGTGCCATCTAGATACTCCCCTTGTAGCAATCTAAAGTTAAGCGCAGAAGTATAACATTTGAATGCTTCTGTCGCAACAAAATTTAACCTTGTCTCTGTTTGTGTCTACCATCGACACAAATTACTCTAACAACGCCGTTTCTTTTTACAATTTTACAGTTTCTGCAAATTGCTTTGACTGAGGCTCTTACTTTCATATTTGTACTCCTGCGAAAATATATTTCTTAGTTATTTTTTTAAGTTGGATTTTTTCATCAATCCTTCGTATTGTTGCGACATAACGTGAGTTTGAATCTGGGATATAAAATCCATAACCACAACAACTATAATTAATAATGAAGTACCACCGAAATAAAATGGGACATTCCAATAAACGATTAAGAACTCAGGTAGCAAACAAACTAAGGTTATGTAGAATGCACCAATCAGTGTCAATCTAGTCATAACTTTATCAATATAATTTGATGTCTGTAAACCCGGCCTTATGCCTGGCAAAAATGCACCAGATTTCTTTAAGTTATCAGCAGTTTCTTTTGAATTAAAAACCAATGCTGTATAAAAAAAACAAAAGAAAATAATTGCAGTTGCGTATATCAATACATATACAGGCTGTCCAGGTGATAACATAGTTGCAATATCTTGTAACCATGATAAACCATCAGTATCACCGAACCAGCCAGCAATTGTTGCTGGAAAAAGAATAATGCTAGAAGCGAAAATTGGAGGAATTACACCTGCCATATTTATCTTCAAAGGCAAAAAGCTACTTTGACCACCATATAATTTACGACCTTCCTGCCTCTTAGGATAATTAATAACTATCCTACGCTGCCCTCTCTCAACGAAAACAACTAAAGCAGTGACTGAAATAGATAGAAGAAATAACATAATGATAAAAGCGCCGTTCATTTCGCCGGTTCTAGCCAGTTCCAACGTACCACCTATTGCTTTAGGTAGGCCAGATACAATGCCTGAAAAAATGATCATTGAAATACCGTTGCCGATACCACGCTCAGTAACCTGCTCACCTAGCCACATTAGGAAAACAGTTCCTGTTACTAATGTAATTGTAGTTATTGCAATAAATCCTATTCCAGGATTTAAAACGACTGATAATCCACCAGCAGTTTGATTTTGTAAGGCTATAGATATTCCAATAGCTTGGAATGTTGCAAGCACAACCGTTCCGTATCTAGTAAACTGTGATATTTTTCTACGTCCAGACTCACCTTCTTTCTTCAATTGTTCCATGCTTGGCAAAACAACCGTCATTAATTGCATTATGATTGATGCAGAAATATATGGCATGATACCTAAGGCAAAAAGACTCAGGCGCATCAAAGCACCACCCGAGAACATATTAAACATATCTAGTATAGAACCACTTTGCTGCTCAAACATTGCAGCAAGCGCCTTAGGATCGATACCAGGAACAGGTATGTGTGATCCAATTCTGTATACTACTAATGCACCTACAACAAATAACAGTCTATCTTTTAATTCAGATAGACCATTACTTTTATTTTGTAATTTAGAAGAAGACACTACTTAAGCCTCAATTTTTCCGCCAGCTGCTTCAATAGAATTACGAGCACCTGGAGTAACTTTAAGTCCTTTAATGACAACAGATTTATTAATCAATCCTGATTGGATGATTTTTGCAGTTTTAGTAAATACCGGAACAATATTTGCGTCAATTAATGTTTTTAAATCTATTTCTAGTTCGGATAAATTATTAATTTCACTTAATCTAACTTCAGCCGAATATTTACTTTTCAGTGACTTAAAACCGACCTTAGGTAGTCTACGTTGCAATGGCATTTGACCACCTTCAAAGCCTACCTTATGAAAACCACCGCTACGAGCCTTTTGACCTTTATGACCTCGTCCACAAGTTTTACCTAAAGTACAACCGATGCCCCTACCTACTCTGACACGTTTTTTACGAGCACCTTCAGCAGATTGAATTGTATTTAAAAACATTAAATTTCCTCCACTTTAAGCATATAAGAAACTTTATTTATCATGCCTTTATTTTCAGGAGTATTTAGTACGATAACAGATTGATTGATTTTTCTTAAACCTAAACCTTTTAAGCATGCTTGATGCTTAGGTAATCGTCCGAATTTACTTTTTATCATTGTGACATTTAATTTCAAACTAGTCATTTTAACTACCCAATAATTTGGTCTACAGATAAACCACGTTTAGCAGCTATCTGATGAGCGTTATGCATGCCAGTTAAACCATTAATAGTTGCTCTTACAACATTAATGGGATTACTAGTTCCAATACATTTTGCAAGTACATTATGAACACCTACAACCTCAAATACAGCTCTCATCGCACCTCCTGCAATAATTCCTGTACCTTCAGACGCAGGCTGCATGTAAACTTTAGCTGCACCAGTTGTATTCATAATAGGATATTGTAAAGTATCGCCTTTTAAGGATACTTTACGCATGTTTTTTCTTGCTTGTTCTAATGACTTTTGAATAGCTATTGGTACTTCTCTTGCTTTACTAACACCATAACCTACCCTACCTTCTCCATCACCTACAACAGTTAAAGCCGTAAAACCAAAGACTCTACCACCTTTAACAACTTTGGCGACACGTCTAACATTTACTAACTTTTCTTGTAAACCATCTGTGCTTATTTGTGCATTTGCAGTAGCCACACTTATCTCCTAAAATTTTAAACCAGCTTCACGAGCAGCATCAGCTAATGCCTTAACACGACCATGGTATTTAAAACCAGATCTATCAAATGCTACTTCTGTCACACCCGCAGCTATAGCTTTTTCAGCAATTAATTTACCTACCATAGTAGCTGCTTCAACGTTACCTGTATATTTTAATGTTGATTTGATACTATCTTGATTTGTAGATGCGCTAACGATCGTTTTTGCACCGTCGCCAGAAATTATTTGTGCGTAAATATGTAATGCAGTTTTATGAACCGATAATCTTGTTGCACTTAAACTTTTAATTTTAGAACGAAGTTTTAACGCTCTTTTCATACGAGATTGTTTCTTATCCATTACGCTACCTTACTTCTTTTTAGCTTCTTTTCTTACAACATGCTCATCAGAATACCTGACGCCTTTACCTTTGTAAGGTTCTGGTGGACGATAAGCTCGGATTTTAGCAGACACTTCGCCTACTAATTGCTTATCAGTACCTTTCACGATTATTTCAGTTTGTGAAGGTGTTTCTACTGTAATGCCAGCAGGAACAATAAAATCAACTGGATGTGAAAATCCTAAAGATAAGTTTAGAATATTATCTTTAGCAGCTGCCCTATAACCTACACCGATTAGTGTAAGTTTTCTCTCAAATCCTTCTGAAACACCTACAACCATATTATTTAGAAGAGCTCTTGCTGTTCCAGCTTGCGCTGTTGCAACTTTGTCTTCAGAATTCCATTCGATGTTAGCAACGTCTTTATTAATTGCAATGCTAACATTAGAATTTAAAATATGTGTTAGTTCACCTTTAGATCCCTTCACAGTCAAGTTGTTTCCAACTAATTTTATCTCGACATCTTTTGGTACATTGACGGGAGATTTCGCTATTCTAGACATTAATCACCTATATTAACAGACAGTACAAATAACTTCACCGCCATGCCCAATTGCACGTGCAGCTCTATCAGTCATAACGCCATTAGATGTTGAAACAATAGCAATACCCAAGCCGCCAAGAACTTTTGGCAATTCGTCTTTAGATTTATATATACGTAAACCTGGTCTACTAACTCTTTTAATTGATTCAATTACAGGAACACCTTTGTAATACTTCAACTCAACCGTCATAACAGTATGACTACCGTTCATTTCAGTCGTGTAATCTGTAATATATCCTTCATCTTTTAGAACTTTAGCAATTGAAACTTTCAATTTAGATGAAGGTTGTTTTATATTTTTCTTGCCAGCAGATTGCCCGTTTCTTATACGAGTTAGCATATCTGCTACTGGGTCTGTCATACTCATCTCTATTTCTCCAAACTTGATCTAACAGATCTTACCAACTTGCCTTGACTACACCAGGAACATCACCACGCATTGTTGCCTCTCTAAGTTTATTACGGCTTAGACCGAACTTGCGATAATACCCATGAGGACGTCCAGTTAAATTACATCGATTTCTAATTCGAGTAACACTTGAATCCCTTGGTAATTTTTGGAGTTGTAATTGAGCTTTATCTTTATCTTCGTAGCTTGTATTAGGATCTCTAATCAATTCTTTAAGCGTATTTCGCTTAACACTAAATTTAGAAACTAATTTTTTTCGCTTTTCTTCACGAGCGATCATTGATTTTTTTGCCATGATAAATACCTTTTAATTCTTGAATGGGAAATTAAATAACTTAAGTAACGCAAGACCTTCTTCGTTAGTCTGCGCAGTTGTTGTTATAGTAATATCCATACCACGAAGAGCATCGATTTTATCATAATCAATTTCTGGAAAAATTATCTGTTCTTTAACACCCATCGAGTAATTTCCTCTACCGTCAAAGCTCTTAGAACTTAATCCTCTGAAGTCTCGGATTCTTGGAATTGAAATACTGATAAGTCTATCAAGAAACTCAAACATACGGTCACTTCGTAAAGTAACTTTACATCCGATAGGCATATCGTCACGTATTTTAAATCCAGCAATAGACTTTCTTGCTAATGTTACAACCGGTTTTTGACCAGATATTTTTTCCATATCTGATAATGCAGATTGTAATATTTTTTTGTCTGCTACTGCCCCACCTACACCCATATTAAGTGTAATTTTAGTGATTCTTGGTGCTTGCATAACAGACTTATAACCAAACTGCTCTATTAAAGCAGGCAACACTTTTTCTTTATATACTGTTTCTAATCTAGCCATAATATATCTCCAACCTAAACGTCAATTACTTCATTAGTTGATTTGAAGTACCTGACTTTTCTGCCATCATCAAGTACTTTATAACCAACTTTATCAGCTTTTTTTGTTTGTGGATTATACAAACCAACGTTAGAAATATTAATTGGCATTTCTTTTGTGATTATTCCGCCACTAATTCCTGTATTAGGATTTGCTTTTTGATTCTTCTTTACTTGGTTAATCCCTTCAACTAATACTTTATTATCTTTCAGTACTTTAGAGACCCTACCGCTTTTACCTTTATCTTTACCTGTACGAACTATTACGTCGTCGCCTTTTTTAATCTTTGCCATTATAGTAACCTTATAATACTTCAGGAGCTAAAGAGATAATTTTCATGAATTTTTCTCCTCTTAACTCACGTGTGACAGGACCAAAAATACGAGTACCTAATGGCTGCAGATTATTATTTAATATAACTGCAGAATTGCCATCAAAACGTATTACAGAACCATCAGGCCTACGAACACCTTTTCTAGTTCTTACAACTAAAGCATTGTAAACTTCACCTTTTTTAACTCTACCACGTGGTATTGCATCTTTTATGCTCACCTTAATGATGTCGCCAATACCAGCATATCTTCGATGAGAACCACCAAGTACTTTGATACACATGACCCTTTTTGCACCGCTATTATCGGCGACGTCAAGGTTAGTTTGCATCTGAATCATGATTTATTCCTAAATTATTATATAAAAAAACAATTATTTTTTTGCTGCATCTATAACAGCAACTAATTTAAATGTTTTATTTTTAGACATAGGGCGACATGACGTAATTGACACCACATCACCTTCATTACAACTATTTTGCTCATCATGAGCCATCATCTTAGTTGAGCGCTTAATGTATTTACCATATACAGGATGCTTTACAACACGTTCAACTAGAACTGTAATAGTTTTGTCCATTTTATTGCTGACGACTTTACCAGTAATAGTGCGTAACTTAGTTTGATTATCAGTCATTATTATGCGCTCACTTTTTGATTAAGAAGAGTGTGTATTCGCGCAACATTTCTTCTTACTTTTTTTACCTGATCAGGTTTCGATAACTGACCAATTCCTTTTTGCATTTTAAGGTTAAACTTTTCACGAGATAATTCAACCAACAATTTTTCTAATTCTTCAGTACTTTTAGTACGTAATTCACTTGCTTTCATTACATTATAGTCCGTGCAGTAAACAATGTTTTTAATGGTAGCTTAGCTGCCGCTAAAGCGAATGCTTCACGTGCCAATTCCTCAGATACACCTTGGATTTCATATAGCATAGTTCCAGGTCTCACTTGAGCAACCCAATATTCTACACTACCTTTTCCTTTTCCCATACGAACTTCTAATGGTTTCTTTGTAATAGGCTTATCCGGGAATATTCTGATCCATAGTTTGCCACCCCTTTTAACGTGACGCGTAATCGTTCTACGGGCAGCTTCTATTTGACGAGCAGTAATTCTGCCACGTCCAATTGATTTTAAACCGAATTCACCAAAACTAACAGATGATCCTCTTACAGCAGTACCGTTATTTCTGCCTTTATGTTGCTTACGGAATTTTGTTCTTTTAGGTTGAAGCATAATTTTGTTCCTTCAACTATTTCTTAGTATCAGAGTTAATAGAAGCTAGATGCGCATCCATATCGAAAACCTCTCCTTTAAAAATCCACACTTTAATACCTATAATTCCATAAGTTGTGTGAGCTTCAGCAGTAGCGTAATCTATATCCGCACGGAGAGTATGCAAAGGGACTCTTCCTTCGCGATACCATTCACTTCTAGCAATTTCAGCACCATTTAAACGACCACCAACATTGATTTTAATGCCTTCTGCACCTAATCTCATTGTATTAGTAACTGCTCTTTTCATAGCACGTCTATACATGATGCGTTTTTCTAATTGTTGCGCTACACCTTCAGCAACTAATTGAGCATCTAATTCAGGCTTTCTGATTTCTTCAACATTAAGTTGAACTGGCACACCGATCATTTTTGATATTTCTATGCGAAGAACGTCAATGTCTTCACCTTTCTTACCTATTACGATACCAGGTCGAGCTGAGTGAATAGTTATATGTGCATTATTAGCTGGTCTATTAATTTGTATTTTGCTAACAGAGGCATGAGCTAGTTTCTTTTTAAGAAATTCTCTTACTTTAATATCTTGGAATAGATATTTAGAATAATCTTGAGTACTTGCATACCATCTTGAATTCCAGTCCTTTACTATACCTAATCGTATACCAGTTGGATGTACTTTTTGACCCATATTTATGCCTCTACTCGTATTCTGCTACTTTAACTGTAATATGGCAGGTTCTTTTTAGGATATGATTCGCATTTCCTTTAGCTCTTGCCCTAAATCTTTTCATGGTTGCACCTTCATTGACAAATACAGTAGTTACTTTTAATTCGTCAATATCAGCACTTTCATTGTGCTCTGCATTTGCAATTGCAGACTCTAGTATTTTAGTAAAAATAGCCGCAGCTTTCTTAGAACTAAACTTAAGTGTATTAATTGCATTTTCCACTGATAAACCACGTATTTGATCACCAACAAGTCTGGCTTTTTGTGCTGATAACGGAGCGTTTTTTAATGTTGCTTTAGTTTCCATATATCACTTACCTAGATTTCTTATCAGCCACATGGCCTTTATATGTACGTGTAGGTGCAAATTCACCTAATTTATGACCAACCATATTCTCAGATATTAAAACGGGAATATGTAACTTTCCATTGTGAATTGCTATTGTTAATCCCAACATATCTGGAATAATCATAGATCTTCTTGACCAAGTTTTAATTGGTTTCCTATTATTATTACTCAACGCATCTTCAACTTTTTTCAAAAGATGATGATCAATAAAAGGACCTTTTTTAATTGAACGCGGCACTATGAAACCTCTCTATTTCTGCTTACGACGTCTGATAATCATATTATCTGTACGTTTATTTTTTCTGGTTTTGTATCCCTTAGTAGGCATACCCCATGGCGATACTGGATGTCTACCACCTGATGTACGACCCTCACCACCACCATGTGGATGGTCAACAGGATTCATAACAACACCACGAACTGTAGGCCTTACACCTTTCCATCTTGATGCACCTGCTTTTCCAAGCGAGGCTAGATTATGTTCGGAATTTGAAACTTCTCCAATCACAGCTTTACAATCAGCCATAACTTTTCTCATTTCACCTGATCTCAATCTGATTGTCGCGTGTGCTCCGTCTCTTGCAACCAATTGCACTGAAGTACCAGCACTTCTAGCAATCTGAGCGCCCTTACCAGGCTTTAATTCCACACAATGAACAGTTGTACCCATTGGAATGTTTCGTAGCGGCATACAATTACCAGGCTTAACAGGCACCGTATCTGAAGATATTATTTCCTGACCGACTGCAATACCTTTGGGAGCAATAATATATCGTCTTTCCCCATCCTTGAATAGAATCAAGGCTATATTAGCCGTTCTATTAGGATCATATTCTAGACGCTCTACAATCGCAGGAATATCAATTTTATTTCGTTTAAAATCTACGATACGATAGTGCTGCTTATGACCACCACCTATATGACGCGTTGTTATACGCCCTTGATTATTACGACCGCCACTTTTACTTTTTTTTGCAAGTAAAGGTGCAAAGGGTTTACCTTTATGTAATTCATCATTTTTAATTCGAACTACAAACCGTGATCCCGGTGACGTCGGTTTTGATTTTACAATCGCCATGCTTTCTACCGTTTCCTATTGATATTTTACTGTAATAATTTATGCAGCAGAAAATTCTATATCATGACCAGGTTTAAGCTTTACATATGCTTTTTTCCAATCAGAACGTTTTCCCATAGTTTTACCAGCTCTTTTAATTTTTCCTTTTACATTAAGGACATGAACTGACTCAACATCAACTTCAAACATTAACTCTACCGCACTTTTTACTTGTTTTTTTGTTGCAGATTTTTTTACTTTAAATACGAACTGATTATTCTTTTCTGCCGCATTTGTGCTTTTTTCAGAAATTATTGGTGCTTCTAATATTCCTGCTAATAAATATGAATTTAAACTCATGCTAATCTCTCTTCTAACAATTTCAATGCACCAGGAGTTGCAATCACTTTATCAGCAGATACCAATAGAACTGGATTCAAGTTAATAGCCTCAATAACTTCAACATAAGGTATGTTTCTTGAAGCTAAAGCCAAATTAACATTAATTGCCTCAACAACAATTAATATTCTATTTGCATCAACAGTTTTGAGTTTATTGAATAAATCTTTTGTTTTTGAAGTGACTGTTAAGATATCACTACTTACAACCAATCTCTCTTGTCTTAATAGTTCAGACAAAATCGATTTGATTCCAACTCTAAACATTTTTTTATTCAATTTCTGATCATATGATCTTGGTCTCGCAGCGAATGCTACACCACCTGTTCTCCATACAGGACTTCTAGTAGTACCAGATCTAGCTCTACCAGTTCCTTTTTGACGCCACGGCTTTGATCCACCACCACTTACATCAGATCGTGTTTTTTGACTTTTTGTTCCAGCACGTGATCCAGCCATATAGCGAACCACTAATTGATGTATTAAAGTTTCGTTGTATGATTGACCGAAAACTGACTCACTTACATCAATATTTCCAGATAAATCGTTTTCATTTATAGCAGGTATATGCAATCCCATGGCTTAACCTTTATTTCGCATTTTCATAGCGGGAGTAATTATTACATCCCCACCCTTAGCTCCAGGAACTGCACCCTTCACTAAAATTAAATTTCTCTCAACATCAACTGCTTGTATAGTCAAATTTTGGACGGTTCTTGTCACGTTACCAAGATGGCCTTCCATTTTTTTCCCTTTAAATACACGACCGGGAGTTTGACACATACCAATAGAACCGAGCACCCTGTGTGATCTAGAGTTACCATGTGTTGCATCTTGCATACTAAAGTGGTGTCTTTTTATACCACCAGCAAAACCCTTACCAATACTCTTACCCTGTACGTCAACAACTTGTCCTGCTGAGAATAAATCTACTGACAGCTCTGAACCCTTTGTAAATTCGACGCCTTCACCATCTTCTAATCTAAACTCCCAAAGACCTCTTCCCGCTGTTGAATTTGCAGCTGCATAATGTCCAGCTAGGGCTTTATTAACTCTAGATGCTTTTCTTTCTCCAGCTGAAACTTGTATTGATCTATAACCATCAATATCTACACTTTTCACTTGGGTAACTCTATTTGAGTCTATTTGGAGAACAGTAACTGGTACTGATGTACCGTCTTCACAAAATACTCTGGTCATACCACATTTACGACCTATAAGACCTATTGACATCTGCCAATTCCTCTATTCTTAATTCAATTTGATTTGTACATCAACACCAGCTGCAAGATCCAACTTCATCAGTGCATCAACTGTTTTTTCTGTTGGCTCGACGATGTCCAGCAATCTCTTGTACGTTCTTAATTCATACTGATCACGCGCATCTTTATCAACGTGTGGTGAAATTAATATCGTAAAACGTTCTTTTTTAGTAGGCAAAGGTATTGGTCCCTTAACTTGGGCACCAGTACGTCTTGCAGTTTCTACTATCTCGCCAGCCGACTGATCAATTAACTTATGATCGAATGATTTTAATCGGATTCTGATAGTTTGATTTGACATATTTATTACTCTATTATTGATGCAACAACACCAGCACCGACAGTACGACCACCTTCACGAATCGCGAAGCGTAAACCATCTTCCATCGCAATCGGTGAGATTAATTTTACTTTTACTGAAATATTATCGCCAGGCATTACCATCTCTACACCTTCCGGCAATGCTACCGCTCCAGTTACATCTGTAGTTCTAAAGTAAAACTGTGGACGATAACCATCAAAGAATGGTGTATGACGACCACCTTCATCTTTAGATAAAATGTATATTTCAGCGTTGAAGTATGCATGCGGCTTAATAGTTCCTTTATGAGCCAAAACCTGTCCACGCTCAACTTCGTCTCTTTTAGTACCTCTTAAAAGCAGACCTACGTTATCGCCCGCTTCACCTTGATCTAATAATTTGCGGAACATTTCAACGCCAGTAACTGTTGTTGTTACTGTTGGTCTAATTCCTACGATCTCAACTTCTTGACCTACTTTAATTACACCACGCTCAATACGACCCGTTACAACTGTTCCACGACCAGAAATTGAAAATACGTCTTCAATCGGCATTAAGAAAGCACCATCAACTGCTCTTTCTGGCAATGGAATATATGAATCTAATGCTTCTACCAGCCTAACAACTGATGGCATGCCGATATCACTTTCGTCGCCTTGCAATGCAAGCAATGCAGAACCCCTAACTATCGGTGTATCGTCACCTGGGAACTCATACATGTCTAATAGCTCTCTTAATTCCATTTCAACAAGCTCGATTAACTCTTCGTCATCAACCATGTCTGCTTTATTCAAGAAAACTACTACGTAAGGCACACCTACTTGTCTTGATAATAAGATATGTTCTCTAGTTTGCGGCATTGGGCCATCTGCTGCAGAACATACTAGAATCGCACCATCCATTTGTGCAGCACCTGTAATCATGTTTTTTACGTAATCAGCATGACCTGGGCAGTCAACATGCGCATAGTGGCGTGTTGTTGATTCATATTCAACGTGTGAAGTCGCAATGGTGATACCACGCGCTCTTTCTTCTGGTGCATTGTCAATTTGATCGAATGCCTTAACTGCACCACCGTGCAATTTTGCCATTACGGTCGTTAATGCCGCTGTTAATGTTGTTTTACCGTGGTCAACGTGGCCAATTGTACCTACGTTTACGTGGGGCTTACTACGTGAAAATTTTTCTTTAGCCATGAGTCGATACCTTTATATATATTAATATTATGAAGATTTTTTAATTATATCCTGTGCAACATGCACAGGAGTTTCATTGTATTTTTTAAACTGCATACTGTACGTAGCTCGCCCCTGCGTCGCTGATCGCAAATCGGTCGAATATCCGAACATTTCTGACAAAGGCACTTCGCAGCTAAGTGTCTTTCCTGACGGCATATCCTCCATATTAAGAACCAGACCACGCCGTCTATTTATATCACCAACAACCTCACCCATATATTCATCGGGCGTTACTATCTCAACTTTCATAATGGGCTCTAATAAAACAGGGTCTGCTTTTTTAGCACCTTCACGAAAGCATATAGATCCAGCAATTTTGAAGGAAATATCGTTTGAATCTACTTCGTGATATGAGCCATCAAATAATGTAACCTTAATGTCTTGCATTGGGTATCCAGCAAGCACACCACACTTCAATTGATCTTGTACACCCAAATCAACTGAATTAATGAAGTCTTTAGGTATATTTCCATCTACGACTTCGTTTACAAAAGAGTAACCCATACCCATTGGTTGCGGCTCCAACTTTAACCATACGTGCCCATATTGACCACGGCCAGTCGTTTGCCTTATAAACTTTGCCTCTTCAACAACTGAAGATTTAATAGTTTCTCTGTAAGCAACTTGTGGAATCCCAATATTTGCATTTATGTTAAATTCCCTTTTAAGCCTATCTACAATAATTTCTAAGTGAAGCTCCCCCATACCTGAAATTATAATTTGGCCAGATTCAACATCACTTGATACCCTAAATGAAGGATCTTCTTGTGCTAATTTAGACAGCGCTAATCCTATTTTGTCTTCATCTGCTTTTGTCTTGGGCTCAACTGCAATTGAAATAACAGAATCAGGAAATTCCATTTTTTCAAGCATAATCACATCTTCTTGATCACACAATGTGTCACCAGTAGAAGCTTCTTTTAAACCAATGATAGCTGCAATATCCCCAGCATAAACTTCTTTTACCTCTTCTCGAGAGTTTGAGTGCAATTGAACAATTCTACCGATACGCTCTCTTTTTTCTTTTATTGGGTTATAAACCACATCACCAGAACTTAATATACCTGAATAAATTCTAATAAAAGCAAGACTTCCAACGTAAGGATCCGTCGCTATTTTAAAAATCAATCCTGAAAACAATTCGCTATCTAATGCTTGTCTTGTACAAATATCCCCATTTTTTTTACTTAGCCCTTGCACATCTGGAAGATCAGTAGGCGAAGGCAAATACTCAACTACACCATCTAATAAAGATTGAACGCCTTTATTTTTAAAGGCAGCTCCACAATATGCTGGAACTATTTTATTTTCTATTGTTAATTTTCTAATACCATATTTAATATCTTTCGGCTCTAACTCACCGCACATTAAATATTTATTCATTAATTCTTCAGAAGCATCTGCAGCTACTTCCATTAACTTTTCACGCCATATAGAAGAATCTTCTTGTAAATATTCTGGTATATCCATTTCATGAAATGACATACCAAGGGAATTATCCTCCCAATATATCGCTTTCATTTTGATTAAATCAATTACACCTTGAAATTCATTTTCCTTGCCTAATGGCAACTGCATAGGTACTGGATTGGCACCTAGCCTAGTTTTTATCTGGTCAATAACTCTATAAAAATCCGCACCTGTTCTATCCATTTTATTAACAAACACTAGCCTAGGCACGCCATATTTGTCTGCTTGTCTCCATACAGTTTCTGACTGAGGTTCAACTCCACCTACGGCACAAAATATGGCACAAGCACCGTCAAGAATCCTAAGAGATCTTTCTACTTCTATTGTGAAATCAACATGCCCAGGCGTATCAATTATATTAATACGGTGCTCATCATATTGAGCATCCATCCCACTCCAAAAACAAGTTGTAGCAGCAGAGGTTATAGTTATCCCTCTTTCTTGCTCTTGAACCATCCAGTCCATTGTTGCGGTTCCATCATGTACCTCACCAATTTTGTGAGAGACACCCGTGTAGTACAATATTCTTTCAGTAGTTGTAGTTTTTCCAGCATCAATATGAGCCATGATGCCGATATTTCTATAATTACAAATATTTGTCTTACGCACTAGCTCATCTAATTTATTTGATATTTAACTACCAGCGATAATGAGAAAAGGCTTTATTAGCTTCAGCCATTCTATGCGTATCTTCGCGTTTTTTGGCTGCAGACCCTCTACTTTCAAAGGCATCCATCAACTCACCCGCTAACTTAGACGACATGTTTCTTTCATTTCTTTTTCTTGATGCATCGATTAACCAACGCATTGCCAATGCCATCCTTCGTGAAGGACGTACCTCAACAGGAACCTGATATGTTGCACCACCAACCCTTCTTGACTTTACCTCAACTCTCGGCTGTACATTTTCCAATGCTTTAGACAATATATCTAATGGTTCTGAATGACCCTTAGCTTCAATGGCATCTAGTGCACCATATACTATTCCTTCAGCAACTGACTTCTTACCACTTTCCATGATCATATTCATGAATTTAGTTAGCATGATGCTACCAAATCTTGGATCTGGAATAATTTCTCTTTTTGTTGCAACTCTTCTTCTAGACATTTAAATTAACTCGCTTTTAGCCTTTAGGGCGCTTGGTTCCATATTTTGATCTGCCGCATTTTCTGTTATTCACGCCTGACGCATCTAAACTACCTCGAACAACATGATAACGAACACCAGGTAAGTCTTTTACACGACCCCCTCTAATAAGTACCACAGAGTGCTCTTGAAGATTATGACCCTCACCTCCTATGTAACTACTTACCTCGGCGCCATTAGTTAATCTAACCCTAGCAACTTTTCTAAGTGCTGAATTTGGTTTTTTAGGAGTTGTAGTGTAAACGCGAGTACACACACCTCTTCTTTGAGGACAAGCCTCTAAAGCTGGAACATTACTTTTTTCTATTCTTTTAGCACGTGGCTTTCGAACTAATTGATTGATCGTGGCCATAAATTTCTACTCCAATTTTTTTATAACTGCCAGAGCTTTAACTAAGAATTGATAATATTTACTAAAATCAATTATATCCATTCTGACCAAGCACTTTGCTTATGTGAGCTAAGCATGATACTTGTTAATAATGTTTAGGTCAAGCCCATTTTTATTTATAAAATACCTAATTACACATTCAACGCTTGCTTCAATGCTTCTTCAACATCTCCTGCATCGATGCTTTGACCATTTTCAGCTTCTATTTCTTGTTGCTGGGTAAACTTATTTTTTCTATTTTCGTGATAGGCTAGTCCTGTTCCCGCAGGAATCAACCTGCCAACAATCACATTCTCTTTCAAGCCTTGCAAGCCATCACTCAAACCCCTAACCGCCGCATCTGTTAGCACTCTTGTTGTTTCTTGGAATGAAGCGGCAGATATAAATGACTCAGTTGCTAATGAGGCTTTAGTTATACCTAACAAAATTGACTCATATGTTGCAGGAATCTTACCTAAGCTTTCAACCGTATCATTTTCAACTCTCATTGCCGCGCGCTCTACTTGCTCCCCTTTTATAAAGGAGGTATCACCAGGTGCGGTAATTTCAACTTTTCTGAGCATTTGTCTAATTATTGCTTCAATATGCTTATCGTTTATTTTTACACCCTGTAAACGATATACATCTTGAATTTCTTTTACGAGATAATTTGCTAACTCCTCAATACCTCTTAATCTTAAAATATCATGTGGTGTTAACTCACCTTCTGCTATCGTCTCACCTTTCTCAACATACTCACCTTCAAAAACAGTAATATGTCTCCATTTTGGGATTAGTGTTTCTACTTGCTCTCCAGAACCATCAGTAATTATTACCCTTTGCTTTCCTTTAGTTTCCTTACCAAAAGAAATTGTTCCACTTGTTTCAGCCAATATCGCCGGATCTTTTGTTTTCCTAGCTTCAAATAAGTCAGCAACTCTTGGCAAACCACCTGTAATATCTCTAGTTTTACTTGATTCTTGTGGAATTCTTGCAAGTACATCACCAACTCTTACTTCGCCACCATCTTTGATACCAGCGATAGCTCCTGCTGGAAGAAAATACTGAGCTGGAATTTCTGTGCCTGGTAAATGAATTGTGTTACCTTCCATATCTAGTAACTTAACCATTGGTCGCAACTCTTTACCAGCAGATCCCCGTTGCTTAGGATCAGTAACCACAAGCGAACTTAATCCAGTTACTTCGTCAGACTGCTTTTGAACAGTAATGCCATCAAGAAAATCCTTAAGCTCGACGATACCATCTACTTCTGTAATTACAGGATGAGTAAATGGATCCCATGTTACGATTATATCGCCTGCACTGATCTTAGATCCTTCCTGAACTGACAAAACAGCACCATAAGGTATTTTATAGCGCTCTCTCTCTCTTCCGTAATCATCGACAACTCCAACCTCACCTGATCGCGATACAGCTACCAACTTACCCTCTCTGTTCAATACTGATTTCAAGTTATTTAATTTAACAGTACCAGATGATTTAACCTGTACATTGCTGATTGCAGCAGATCTAGATGCTGCACCACCAATGTGGAAAGTACGCATAGTAAGCTGTGTGCCTGGCTCACCGATGGACTGAGCAGCAATTACGCCTACTGCCTCACCTAAATTAACCAAATGCCCACGACCTAAATCACGACCGTAACAAGCCGCACAAACGCCATGCCTATTTTCACATGTAATAATTGACCGGACAGTTACTTGGTCAATACTTTGCTCATCAAGAATAGCAACCCAATACTCATCAAGTAGGGTTTTAGCAGGAACAATTACATTTTGTCCTGAAGCATCCATTACATCACTTACCGCTACCCTACCCAGTACTCTTTCAGACAATGGCTCTACAACATCACCACCCTCAATTATTGGGGTCATTACCAATCCATTAACAGTACCACAATCATCACCCGTGATTACCAAGTCTTGAGCAACATCTACTAATCGTCTGGTTAAATAACCTGAGTTAGCTGTTTTCAATGCAGTATCAGCCAATCCTTTACGAGCTCCATGCGTAGAAATAAAGTATTGCAATACATCAAGACCTTCACGGAAATTTGCGGTAATTGGTGTTTCAATAATAGAGCCATCAGGCTTGGCCATTAAACCTCGCATCCCAGCTAACTGCCTTATCTGAGCAGCCGAACCTCTAGCTCCAGATTCTGCCATCATAAATATGGAATTAAACGATTTCTGTTTTACGCTATTACCTTGAGCATCGGTAACGGTTTCTTCACCCAACCCGTCCATCATCACCTTTGCAACTTGGTCATTTGCATGTGACCATATATCAACTACTTTGTTATATCTCTCACCATCTGTTACTAAACCTGATGCATACTGACTTTGTATTTCATTTACTTCTCTATCCGCAGCACTGATGATGTCAATTTTTTTCGCAGGAATCGCCATATCTTCTATCCCAAACGAAACACCTGAGATAGTTGCATATCTAAATCCCAGATACATAAGCTGATCTGCAAGAACAACAGTATCTTTATTTCCTAAATGCCTATAACTATAATTAATTAATCTTGATATGTTTTTCTTAGTCATATCGCAATTAACTAATTCATATGGCATTCTATCAGGAACAACTTCCCATATTAATGCCCTACCAACTGTCGTCTCAACGCGATGTGTTTTATCAACCAATGCGCCTTCAGACTTAACTTTTTCAGTTATTCTCAATTGAATCTTAGATTGTAATTCAACCGATTTAACCAATAATGCTTTGTGAATTTCACCAACAGACCCAAAAACAGATCCATCGCCCTTTGCATTAATTTTTTCACGACTAATATAGTACAAACCCAATACAACGTCCTGTGATGGATTGATCACAGGTTCTCCATTTGCTGGAGACAATATATTATTAGTTGCCATCATCAATGTTCTGGCTTCTAATTGAGCCTCAATTGATAACGGTATGTGAACAGCCATTTGATCACCATCAAAGTCTGCATTAAATGCGCTACAAACTAATGGATGCAATTGTATTGCTTTTCCTTCGATTAGGGTCGGCTCGAAAGCTTGAATACCCAATCTATGAAGAGTAGGAGCACGATTCAATAAAATAGGATGTTCACGTATAACCTCTTCTAGAATATCCCATACTTCTGGACCTTCTCTCTCAACCATTTTTTTAGCTGCTTTAATGGTAGTAGCTAAGCCTCGTAATTGTAGTTTACTAAATATGAATGGCTTGAAAAGCTCTAATGCCATTTTTTTGGGCAATCCACACTGATGTAAACGCAAAGTAGGCCCAACAACAATTACAGATCGTCCAGAATAATCAACGCGCTTCCCTAGCAAATTTTGACGAAATCTGCCTTGCTTTCCTTTTATCATATCAGCAAGCGATTTAAGCGGACGTCTGTTTGTGCCTGTAATTGCTCTGCCCCGTCTACCGTTATCTAACAACGCATCAACAGACTCTTGTAGCATTCTCTTTTCATTACGTACAATAATATCTGGAGCATTTAAATCTAATAAACGGTTTAGACGATTGTTTCGGTTAATTACCCTTCTGTATAAATCATTCAAATCTGATGTTGCAAAACGACCACCATCTAATGGCACCAGAGGACGTAGTTCTGGCGGCAATACAGGAAGAACTTTCAAAATCATCCATTCTGGGCGATTGTTTGAACTTAACAATGCCTCCATTACCTTAAGGCGTTTTGAATATTTTTTAATTTTAGTTTCTGAAGAAGTAGAGTTAATCTCTTCTCTTAAAACATTAACTTGTTCTTTTAAATCAATTGCTTTTAATAGATCATAAATTGCTTCTGCACCCATTTTAGCTACAAAATCATCACCATGAAGGTCTACCGCTTCAAGATACTCATCGTCAGTTAGAAGATGTCCTTTCTCAAGCGGAGTCAACCCTGGATCAAGAATTACAAACGATTCAAAATACAAAACTCTTTCAATCTCACGCAGTGTCATATCCAAAAGCAATGCAATTCTAGAAGGCAAAGATTTCAAAAACCATATATGCGCCACTGGACTTGCCAAATCTATATGGCCCATTCGTTCACGACGTACTTTAGATAAAGTAACTTCCACACCACATTTTTCGCAGATAACTCCGCGATGCTTTAATCTTTTGTACTTACCGCACAAGCATTCATAGTCACTAACTGGACCAAAGATCTTAGCGCAAAAAAGACCATCCCTTTCAGGCTTAAATGTACGATAATTTATTGTTTCAGGTTTTTTCACTTCTCCATATGACCACGAACGGATCATATCAGGTGATGCCAAGCCTATGCTAATTCCATCAAAGTCATCAGCACGTCCTTGTCTTTTTAGAAAATTCATCAAATCTTTCAAGAGCTTGTCCTCTTTAATTGGTTTATTCACAACCCAGAACAGAAAAGTTCAATATCAATATATTGAACTGTATTCATGCTTCAGTTAAACAAACAGAAGTCCTATTTGTTTTAATGCTGGTTAATATTAATTATTTAAAATACTTTATTAGACCCTTATAAGCATCTAAATATTTTTAGCTTTACTCACGTTGTAATTCAATATTAACAGCCAATGATCGAATTTCTTTGATAAGAACATTAAATGATTCTGGCATGCCAGCTTCCATTTTGTGATCACCGTCGACTATATTTTTATACATTCTTGTTCTGCCTGTTACATCATCTGATTTTACAGTTAACATTTCTTGCAAGGTATAAGCAGCCCCATAGGCTTCTAGTGCCCATACCTCCATTTCACCAAATCTTTGTCCACCAAACTGTGCTTTACCACCTAATGGTTGTTGAGTTACTAGACTATAAGGGCCGGTAGAACGAGCATGCATCTTATCATCAACTAAGTGATTCAATTTGAGCATATACATATATCCAACAGTTACCTCACGCTCAAATGGCTCACCTGTTAAACCATCAAATAAGGTAATTTGACCATGTTCTGGAAGTTCAGCCAAACGTAACATGTTACGAATATCCTCTTCACTTGCACCGTCAAAAACTGGCGTTGCCATTGGCACACCACTGACTAAATTTTTAGCCATTTCTAGAATTTCTTCATCACTAAAAGAATTTAAATTCTCTTTGCGTCCACTACCATTATAAATTTTATCCAGATAACTTCTTATTGCTGATACTTTTGCGGATTCAACATCATATTTATCATTAAGCATTTTTCCGATCTGAATACCTAAGCCTTTTGCAGCCCATCCTAAATGTGTTTCCAATACCTGACCGACATTCATACGTGATGGAACACCTAGCGGGTTTAATACAATATCAACTGGATTACCATCTGCTGTATAAGGCATATCTTCAATAGGCCTAATCATAGAAATCACACCCTTATTCCCATGTCTACCAGCCATTTTATCACCAGGTTGAATACGTCTTTTAACAGCTAAATAGACCTTAACCATTTTCAAAACACCCGGAGCAAGATCATCGCCCATAGTAATTTTCTTACGTTTTACTTCAAAACGCTCGTCAAAATCTTTTCTTTGTTGCTCAATTTGATTGGCAACAGTTTCAAGTTGAAGATTGATATCTTCATCTTTCATCTTTATTTTTAACCATTCTGTATGACGCAATGTATCCAAATATGCTTGCGTAATTTCCACACCGTCTTTCAAATTACCAGGGCCCGTGTGTGCAGTTTTACCAACTAAAATTCGTGCTACACGAGCAAATATATCTTCTTCTAGAATCTTTAGTTGATCGTCAAGGTCCTTTCTATATCTGTTAATTTCTTCTTGTTCAATATCCAGTGCACGCTGATCTTTTTTTACACCATCTCTTGTAAAGACTTGAACATCAATAACCGTACCTTCTATGCTTCCAGGAACTCGTAAGGATGTGTCTTTAACATCAGCAGCTTTTTCACCAAAAATGGCTCGTAAAAGCTTTTCTTCTGGCGTTAATTGCGTCTCTCCTTTGGGAGTTACTTTTCCGACTAAAATATCACCACCTTTAACTTCTGCACCAACATACACAATTCCAGATGCATCGAGTTTAGATAATGCTTCTTCACTTACATTCGGAATATCCGCTGTAATTTCTTCAGGACTATGCTTAGTATCTCTAGCTACGCAAGTTTTCTCTTCGATATGAATTGTTGTAAACCGATCTTCTTTAACTACCCTTTCAGATACGAGTATCGAATCTTCAAAGTTATATCCATTCCAAGGCATAAAGGCGACAAGCATATTCTGTCCTAACGCTAATTCACCCATATCTGTTGAAGGTCCATCAGCTAATATATCACCCGCACTTACTGCATCGCCAAGCTTGACTAACGGCTTTTGATTAATACATGTATTTTGATTCGATCGCGTATATTTTGTTAAGTTATAGATATCAACACCGGGAGCGCCAGTTTCAGTTTCAGTATCATTAACTCTAACTACAATCCTCGCCGCATCAACTGCTTCTATTCGACCACCCCTTGTTGCTACTACGGTAACGCCAGAATCTTTCGCTACAATTCGTTCCATTCCAGTCCCTACTAAAGGTTTTTCAGCCCTTAATGTTGGAACCGCTTGTCGCTGCATGTTTGAACCCATCAATGCACGGTTTGCATCGTCATGTTCAAGGAATGGAATAATTGAAGCTGCAACTGAAACAATTTGTTTAGATGATACGTCCATATACTGAACGGTATCAGACATAGCTAATGCAAACTCATCTTTATGTCGACAAGACACTAATCCATCAACTAATTTACCTTTTTCATCAACAGCAACACTTGCTTGTGCAATAACGAACTCACCTTCTTCAATTGCTGATAGGTAATCAACTTGATTTGTTACAACGCCATCAATTACTTTTCTATAAGGTGTTTCTAAAAATCCATAGCCGTTTGTTCGAGCATATACAGAAAGCGAATTGATCAAACCGATATTGGGGCCTTCTGGAGTTTCAATTGGACACACTCTTCCATAGTGAGTAGCATGAACATCACGAACTTCAAAGCCGGCTCTTTCCCTGGCCAAACCACCGGGTCCTAATGCTGAAACACGACGCTTATGAGTTACTTGTGATAACGGATTGTTTTGATCCATAAACTGAGAAAGTTGGCTTGATCCAAAAAACTCTTTTACAGCAGCAGAAACAGGCTTGGCATTTATTATCTCTTGAGGCATCAAACCTTCAGAGTCAGCCAAGGTTAATCGCTCTTTAACTGCGCGTTCAACTCTCACCAATCCGACTCTGAATTGGTTTTCGATCATCTCACCTACAGAACGAACACGTCTATTACCTAAATGGTCAATATCATCTACAGTTCCATTACCATTTCTGATAGAAATTAATTCTTTAAGTACATCAATGATATCTTCTTTTGTTAACGTACCTGTACCAACAGTTTCTTCGCGGCCCAATCTTCTATTAAACTTCATTCTTCCAACAGTAGATAGATCATATCTGTCATCGGTGAAAAATAAATTTTGAAATAGATTTTCTGCAGAGTCTTTCGTTGGTGGTTCACCAGGACGCATCATTCTGTATATCTCTACTAATGCCTCAAGCGAATTAGTTGTTGTATCTAATCTCATAGCGTTACTTATGTAAGCCCCGTTATCAAGATCGTTAACAAATAACGTGTTAATTTCAGTAACATCATTATCTAAAAGTTTTTCAATTAAAACAGTAGACAATTCGTCATTTACATTTGCAATCAACTCACCTGTCAATTTATCTACTATATTATGACTTAGTATTTTCCCAAGTAAATACTCTCTTGGCACTTTAACTTCTGTCAACCCAGCTTTGTTCATTTCACGTATATGCTTAGCAGTTATACGTCGACCTTCCTCAACTAACACATGATTGTTGTGTGTAATGTCAAATGCCGCAATCTCACCCCGCATTCTTTCAGGAACTATATGAAATAAACAATTGTCTTTGTTTAATGTAAATTTATTAGTTTCGAAGAAAATTTTGATCATTTCTTCATTGTCGAATCCTAAACCTCTTAGCAAGATGGTTGCAGGAATCTTTCTCCGTCTATCGATACGTACATAAACACAGTCTTTATGGTCAAACTCAAAATCTAACCAAGAACCTCTATATGGTATTACTCTTGCGTTAAATAATAATTTACCAGAAGAGTGGGTCTTACCTTTATCATGATCGAAAAACACACCAGGTGAGCGATGTAATTGTGAAACTATAACTCTTTCAGTTCCATTAATTACGAACGTGCCATTTTCTGTCATTAATGGCAATTCACCCATGTAAACTTCTTGTTCACGTATATCTTTAACAACCTTTGCGTTAGCTGATGCTTCTTTGTCATATATTACTAAACGAACTAGAACACGCAATGGAGCAGCGTAGGTAGCCCCTCTTTGCTGACACTCTCTTACATCAAAAGTTGGCTCGCCCAATCTGTAATTGACATATTCTAGAACAGCATAGCCTGAATGACTTTCAATTGGAAAAACACTTGAAAAGGCAGCATGCAAACCCATTGCTGAACGCTTTTCAGGCGTCACTCCAGATTGTAAAAATCCAGCATATGAATTAATTTGTGTTGCAAGGAGATAGGGAACCTCAAGAACTTCTGTACTTTTCCCAAAATTGTTTCTAATACGCTTTTTTTCTGTAAAAGAGTAGGACATATCGCTTCCAAACTTTTTCGTCATGATTTATTTCTACTGTGTATAGGTACAAACAGCAAAAGGCCGGTGACAATAGGTCACCAGCCATACTTTATATAGAGATGCAGCTACTGCTTCTCTTCAACTTTATCAAAATTAAATTATTTAATTTCGACAGTTGCACCAGCTTCAGCTAGTTGTTTCTGGATATCTTCGGCTTCTGCTTTAGGCACACCTTCTTTCAATACAGTTGGAGCACCTTCTACTGCATCTTTCGCTTCTTTTAAACCCAAACCAGTGATACCACGTACAGTCTTAATTACTGCAACTTTATTGTCACCAAAAGAGGCTAAGATAACATCAAATTCAGTTTGTTCTTCAGCTGCAGCAGCACCGCCACCAGCAGCTGGAGCAGCTGCAACAGCAACTGCAGCAGTTACACCAAATTTTTCTTCCATCGCAGAAATTAAATCAACGATTTCAGTAATTGTCATGTTCGATACCGCATCTAAGATATCGGCTTGTGATATGGCCATGTAAATTCCTCTAAATATTATTTATTTCAATTGTTTATAATTAAGCAGCTTCTTGCTTTTGATCTCTAACAGCAGCTATTGTACGCACAAGCTTTCCTACAGGTGCTTTCATAACAGACATTAACATGCTGATTGCTTGATCGCGTGTTGGTAAACTTGCCAATTTAGCTAGTGCAGAACCATCAAAAGCTTCTCCGCCAAATGCAACAATCTTAGTTATCAACTTATCATTTGTTTTAGCAAAGTCATTAATCAAACGACCTGCAGAACCAGGGTCTTCCATTGAAAACGCTATCAAAAGAGGACCCACTAATCCACTTTGCATGCATTCAAATTCAGTTCCCGCTACTGCGCGCTTTGCTAATGTATTTTTCACAACTCGAAGATAGACACCAGTCTCTCTTGCAGTCTTACGTAAAGCTGTTAACTCAGTAACTGTAAGACCACGATATTCAGCAGCTACTGCTGAATGTGCTTTAGCTGCGAATTGTGCGACTTCTTCTACGACAGCCTTTTTGCTATCTAAATTTAGTGCCACAAAATAGCTCCATATTGCTGGATTGAACCAGTGTTTAACAATTCATTCTTACGAATGCCCAAATTACGGCTTTTAACATAATTAATATGTTAGAACCGCCTACGCAGGATGATTAAGTTTTACAACCCCTGCGGTCTTTGACGGTTACCGCCGTTAAACGGCAACCCAAAGTTTTTTACAATTAATTTAGTTTGATAGACTACCTGCATCTAACCATAAGCCAGGACCCATGGTTGAAGATAGTGTAATTTTTTTGATATAAACACCTTTTGCTGAACTTGGCTTTGCTTTACGAAGATCAGATAGCAACGCCTCAAGGTTTCCTTTTATCGCATCCGCATCGAATGTAGCTTTGCCTAATGTGCAATGAATAATTCCACCTTTATCAGTACGATAGCGAACCTGCCCAGATTTTGCATTTTTAACTGCCGTAGCAACATCTGCTGTTACTGTACCTACTTTAGGATTTGGCATCAAACCTCTCGGACCCAATACTTGACCCAACTGACCAACAACTCTCATTGCATCTGGTGAAGCAATAACCACATCAAAGTTCATTTCGCCTTTTTTAACTAAATCAGCCAAATCTTCCATACCAACAATATCAGCACCGGCAGCTGTCGCAGCATCTGCACTCGGTCCTTGTGTAAAAACAGCAACACGAACTGTTTTACCAGTTCCATTTGGAAGTACCGTTGCACCACGAACATTTTGATCAGATTTTCTTGGATCTACGCCTAAATTAACACTAACATCAATTGCTTCATTAAATTTAGAAGTACCTAACTCTTTTAAAATTCCAACCGCTTCTATAATGCTATATTGCTTTGATCTATCAACTTTACTTTTAACTAATTTAGCTTTCTTCGACAACTTAGCCATTACATGCCCTCCACATTTAAGCCCATGCTACGAGCACTTCCCGCAATTGTTTTAATCGCAGCTTCTAAGTTAGCCGCATTTAAATCTTCCATTTTTGTTTTAGCAATTTCTTCCAATTGCGCATATGTAACAGTTCCAACTTTTTTTGTATTTGGATTGCTACTTCCACTTTTAAGACCTGTAATTTTTTTTAATAGAATTGAAGCAGGGGGGGTTTTAGTTATAAATGTGAAGCTTCTGTCACTATAAACTGTAATTACAACCGGCAAAGGCAAACCTTTTTCCACATCCTGAGTCTTAGCATTAAACGCTTTACAAAACTCCATGATATTTACACCACGTTGACCTAAAGCAGGACCAACTGGTGGACTCGGATTTGCTTCACCTGCTTTAACTTGCAGTTTGATATAAGCCGCTATTTTCTTAGCCATTTTTTACTCCAATTTGGGTGCAAACGCTTTTCAGCTCCCCCTAGACACAAAAATCCCTGTCTTATATTAGACAGAGATTCGATAATTTTTAACATTTATGTTGTTTAAATATTAACTTTTTTCAACCTGACCAAAAGCCAGCTCTACAGAAGTGGACCTTCCGAAAATAAGAACGGATATTTTTAATTTATTTTTTTCGTAATTAACTTCTTCTACAACACCATTAAAATCTTTAAATGGTCCATCAATTACTCTTATCACTTCACCAGCTTCAAATAAAACCTTTGGTCTCGGTTTATTTACGCCATCTTCAACTTTATTCAAGATAGACATAGCTTCTTTCTCAGATATCGGGGCAGGCCTATCTGATGTACCACCTATAAATCCAAGAACCCTAGGAACATCCTTTACCAAATGCCATGTTTCATCTGTTAATTCCATTTGAACCAAGACATAACCAGGAAAGAATTTCCTTTCACTCTTCCTTTGCTGCCCCATTCTCATTTCAATAACTTCTTCAGTTGGAACCAGAATCTTGCCGAAATAATCCTCAAGCCCTTCTCTTACAATTCTTTCTTCAAGCGCTTGTTTAACTTTATTTTCAAAATTTGAATACGCATGAACCACATACCAGCGAAGAGCCATTACCTTAACCACCTTGACCAGTTAAAAACCGAATGCCCCAGAATAGAAACATATCTAGCACCCAGAGAATAAAACCGACTATAAAAACCATTGCAAATACAAGCAAAGTTGTTCTAATTGTTTCTTCACGAGTCGGCCAAACAACTTTTCTAACTTCCTGACGTGATTCAATTGCAAAATTCCACACAGAGCGCCCAAGCTCCGTAGTAAACACTATGCCCAAAACAACTGACATGAGTATCACTAAACCTAGAACCCTATATAATAATGCGACCTCTTTAAAACTAGCATGGTCTGCTGAGAAATAATAAAACGCAGCGATACCCGAAATTACAAGCAGCACTGAAAGTATTTGTTTCAGAATATCAGTTATTGATGCTGATGACTGTGGTTGATTATTCATTTTTTATTATTATTCACAATATTAATTAAGCTTAATCTGACTGGCAGGCCAGGAGGGGCTCGAACCCCCAACCAGCGGTTTTGGAGACCGCCATTCTACCAATTGAACTACTGACCTATTCAGACAAACTTTACAGAACTTGCTATATTATACCAAGAAATAAATTTATTCAAGTATTGATGCAACAACACCAGCACCGACAGTACGACCACCTTCACGAATCGCGAAGCGTAAACCATCTTCCATCGCAATCGGTGAGATTAATTTTACTTTTACTGAAATATTATCGCCAGGCATTACCATCTCTACACCTTCCGGCAATGCTACCGCTCCAGTTACATCTGTAGTTCTAAAGTAAAACTGTGGACGATAACCATCAAAGAATGGTGTATGACGACCACCTTCATCTTTAGATAAAATGTATATTTCAGCGTTGAAGTATGCATGCGGCTTAATAGTTCCTTTATGAGCCAAAACCTGTCCACGCTCAACTTCGTCTCTTTTAGTACCTCTTAAAAGCAGACCTACGTTATCGCCCGCTTCACCTTGATCTAATAATTTGCGGAACATTTCAACGCCAGTAACTGTTGTTGTTACTGTTGGTCTAATTCCTACGATCTCAACTTCTTGACCTACTTTAATTACACCACGCTCAATACGACCCGTTACAACTGTTCCACGACCAGAAATTGAAAATACGTCTTCAATCGGCATTAAGAAAGCACCATCAACTGCTCTTTCTGGCAATGGAATATATGAATCTAATGCTTCTACCAGCCTAACAACTGATGGCATGCCGATATCACTTTCGTCGCCTTGCAATGCAAGCAATGCAGAACCCCTAACTATCGGTGTATCGTCACCTGGGAACTCATACATGTCTAATAGCTCTCTTAATTCCATTTCAACAAGCTCGATTAACTCTTCGTCATCAACCATGTCTGCTTTATTCAAGAAAACTACTACGTAAGGCACACCTACTTGTCTTGATAATAAGATATGTTCTCTAGTTTGCGGCATTGGGCCATCTGCTGCAGAACATACTAGAATCGCACCATCCATTTGTGCAGCACCTGTAATCATGTTTTTTACGTAATCAGCATGACCTGGGCAGTCAACATGCGCATAGTGGCGTGTTGTTGATTCATATTCAACGTGTGAAGTCGCAATGGTGATACCACGCGCTCTTTCTTCTGGTGCATTGTCAATTTGATCGAATGCCTTAACTGCACCACCGTGCAATTTTGCCATTACGGTCGTTAATGCCGCTGTTAATGTTGTTTTACCGTGGTCAACGTGGCCAATTGTACCTACGTTTACGTGGGACTTACTACGTGAAAATTTTTCTTTAGCCATGATTACACCTAATTTTTTAAATTATTAAATGGAGCTCATAACCGGATTTGAACCGGTGACCTCTTCCTTACCAAGGAAGTGCTCTACCTACTGAGCTATATGAGCTTAATCTCAGAATTTGGAGCGGGTGATGGGAATCGAACCCACGTGATCAGCTTGGAAGGCTGGAGTTCTACCATTGAACTACACCCGCAGATAATTTGTATAAATTTAAGATGGTGGAGGGGGGAGGATTCGAACCTCCGAAGGCAGAGCCGGCAGATTTACAGTCTGATCCCTTTGGCCGCTCGGGAACCCCTCCGATATCGGGTAAGCTGATTATTATCAGCTATTAGAATTCTTATGTCAATAGAGCAATATTTTTTATTTCCACTTTAAAACGAGAAGATAATAAATTTACTTCAAATGTCATTCATATAACACTGTTTTACACAGAACTAAACATTAATCTTGTTCATCAAAATTGACAAATCACCATTAACTATCTGAGGCACAAATGATAGCCCCAAGGACAGCGCTTTATCTATCTCAGTATATTCAACTTTTGACGGCGCAGACAACACAAAGTCAGCAACCAATTTACCTGCTGACGGCCTTCCAATCCCTACCCTAAGCCTGTAAAAGTCATTAGAATCCAGATGACTAATAATATCTCTCAATCCATTATGTCCCGCGTGCCCACCACCTTTTTTAAGCCTTAACATCCCAGGATTAAAATCAAGCTCATCATGAACAACCAAGATTTCTTCAGGTGTAACTTTATAATATTTGGCGACCTTACCAACTGACTGACCACTTCTGTTCATGAAAGTTGTTGGTTTCAACAAAAGAACCTTAGCCCCAGAAATAACTGACTCAGCAAGCAGTCCATCGAATTTTGATTGCATTGACCATGAAACCTCTGTTTCACGTATCAAATCATCCAAAAACAAAAACCCGACATTATGTCGGGTTTTTTCGTAGCCTTGGCCAGGATTCCCCAAGCCAACAATAAGCTTAATCATTCTAAAACACTGTACTCAACTTTATTCAGCAGAATTCTCTTTTGTTGCTCTTGAAGCCAAAATAGAAACCACTGATAAGTTATGCTCTTCACCTTGCGATAATGAAACAATCTCAACACCTATCGGCAGCACTATATCTGACAAATGGATAGACTCACCCACATCTAAACCACTCAAATCAACCTCTATAAATTCTGGCAATGCAGAGGGTAAGCAAGCAACCTCAATATCAGTTAAAGAATGTGCCGCAATACCGCCTTTTTTAACCCCTACAGATATTTGCTCATTAATAAAATGCAAAGGAACATGAACTTTTAGTTTTTCAGATTGACTTACACGTAAGAAATCTAAATGTAATATCTGTACTTTAGCCGGATGACGCTGTACACCTTTAAGAATAGCTTGTTCAGTTTTACCGTCAACAACAACATCTAACACATGAGAGTAAACTGCCTCATGGTCAAGATGCTTGATTACTTCGTTATGATTTAAAACCAACATTTGCGGAGCAGCAGATCCACCATAAATCACAGCTGGCACATTACCTTGACGACGCGCTCTTCTCGCTACATTCTTACCTGATTGCTCACGGCTTTCGGCAACAAATTCAAATACTTTAGACATCTTTCCTCACTATTTTTCTGAAGTCCGTGCCCAAGAGCACCAACATTAAATTCTATTTACAACCTTAATCTACGTAAAGCGAACTAACCGATTCGCCTACTGAAATACGTCTTATCGTTTCAGCTAGCATTTCCGCAACACTCAACTGTCTTATCTTCCCTAAATCGGTCGCTTCCTTACTCAATGGAATTGTATCTGTAACCACCAACTCATCAAGCTCAGAGTTTCTCAAATTATTCATCGCTGCACCTGACAACACGGCATGCGTACAATAAGCAACAACCTTAATAGCACCTCTTTTTTTCAGAGCCGCCGCAGCATGACATAATGTACCAGCAGTATCTACTAAGTCATCTATCATCACACACGTACGACCTTCAACATCTCCAATAATATGCATTATTTCAGAGACATTTGCCTTTGGCCTGCGCTTATCTATAATTGCAAGATCAGAATCATCTAATCTTTTAGCAAGTGCTCTTGCCCTTACTACTCCACCAACATCTGGAGAAACAACTATTAAATCTTTATATTGTTGACGCCATACATCACCCAAAAGTATGGGAGATGAATACACATTGTCAACCGGTATATCAAAAAAACCTTGTATCTGATCAGCATGTAAATCAACCGTTAAGATTCTATTTGCACCTGATTGCTCGATCATTCTCGCCACTAATTTAGCACTTATTGGCACTCGCGCAGATCGAGATCTTCTATCTTGCCTAGCGTAACCATAATATGGTAGCACTGCGGTAATTCGTGAAGCCGAAGCTCTCTTAAGAGCATCCGTCATCACCAACAATTCCATTAAATTCTCATTGGTTGGCGAGCAAGTTGGCTGAATGATAAAAACATCCTTACCCCGGACATTTTCTTCAATTTCTACAGCTACCTCACCATCGCTAAACCTACCTACAGTAGCCATACCTAAACGCATGTTTAGCTTTTTAACTATACCGTCAGATAGAGCGAGATTAGCATTTCCAGAAAACACCATCATAGAGGTGTCATTCATTCAAGCACTCCCATAATAATGGATATAAATGGCTGGGTCGCAAGGATTCGAACCTTGGTATGCGGAGATCAAAACCCCGTGCCTTACCGCTTGGCGACGACCCAATAATTATGAATTTAGTTCCAGTCATTTAGCTTTGTTATCAAGGGCGACTCATTCAACCCTTTAGCTAAGTATATCTGCCACTTATTATTTTTTAGCGAATTATATGCAACTTCAGCTAATTCTTTAGAATCAAACTGCGCAAAGACACATGCCCCTGTGCCAGTTAGCCTAGCCTCTGAAAACTCAGACAGAATTTGCATTGCCTCTTTAACCGAAGGATACTGCTCACTCACCACCTCAACACAATCGTTTTGGTGCTGACCCGCTATAAAGTCGGCTATTTTGATCGATTTACTATTTCGTGTCAAATTTTTAGCAGAAAATATTTCTTTTGTGTTTACATGACACTGTGGCTTGATTACGACACACCATTGTTCTGCAGGACTTATTTTCTCTAATACCTCTCCCACACCTTCAGCCCAGGCAGCATAACCATTTACAAATACCGGAACATCCGCACCTAACGTTAAACCTAGCTCAAGCAACCTATTAGTTGATAAGCCCAAACCCCACAACTTATTCAACACCACTAGTGTCGTTGCCGCATCTGAACTCCCCCCCCCTAATCCGCCACCCATAGGCAAATTTTTCTCAACCTCTATACACACACCTAACTGACAACCCGTTTCAGATTTAAGTAAGTTTGCTGCCCTTACTGTAAGATCTTCTGACTCTGCCACGCCCGGTATTGTATGCAACAAACCAACCGCCCCCCCCTCAACCGGATGAAATGTAATCCAATCACATACATCTACGAACTGAAAAACCGTTTGTAATAAATGATAGCCATCGTTTCTTTGCCCAACGATTCTCAACATTAAATTTAATTTAGCCACTGCAGGCCATCTTTCAGCCCACATCAACATCAGAGACTTATTTTGTACTTGCGTCATTTATATTCCATTGATCTATAACTAACTTCAATTTTAACTGTGCATTCGTTACCGTTACTTTTCTTGGCATTGAATAATTACCCGCCTCCTGCATTTGATCATATTCAACCATCCACTCAGCCTGCTTAAACCCACCTGCCATTTCTATATAACGATTACTTGGATCAGGAACGCCAACCACCCAGTATCTCAATGCTCTTACAGGAACAAACAACCCTAATTGTTGATTAATAAACTCTTCAGGACGATCCGATGCCAAAACCCTACCGTCTCCTCGCTCAATAGCCACTTTATTACCATCCAAACGAATAAAAGTTGCTCCCTGACCTAGAGGGCCCGATAATTTAATTGAGTCCTCATTCACTGAATGTTTCCAAGAGATATTAGCCTGCCATGAATCTATCTTTGTTTTTAAAGCTAATCTTCCATCAAAAGACCATTGATTTAAATGATACAAACTATCTTTAGAACCTTTTGAATAAAATTCAGTTTCTTTAACTTGCTCAGGAGAACAGGCAACAACCAATAAAGATAACAAAAAAATAAAAACGCACTTTAATTCTTTAATAGCCATTAATTATTTTGCGCCTTTGAAAATTCTTTTCTCAACATCCTTAAGATACTCATCAGCGGGATTTTCACGAATCAATCGACTGACCAACTTCTCTGCCTCATCTCTTTTTCCAGACGCCCACATAACCTCTGCCAAATGAGCAGCGATTTCAGGTTCTTTTTGCTTGTCGTAAGCCTGTTGCAAATAATTTAAAGCACCAGAAAAATTACCCAACTTAAATTGTAACCAGCCATAACTATCTATTATTACAGCTTCGTTAGGTGACAAAATTAATGCCTTTTTCAAGAACTTCTCTGCATCAACATAACGACTTGGATTGTTTAATAAACTATAACCCAATGCATTTAAGGTCTCGACATTATCGGGTTCTATCGCCAAAATTTTATTTAAATCACCTTCCACCACATCTAATTTACCTAGATGCTCTGCAATTAATGCACGGGCATACAAATATTCTTTTTGATTGAGATTTTCAGCAAGGGCTTTGCTTAATATCTCAAATGATTTTTCATAATTCTTTTGCTGACTAAACAACTCAGCTTGTATTAAAGTTAAACGTACTATTTGCTTAGGGAACTTCGATTGCAAGGCAGACAATCTGGCATTAGCTTCATTAACTTGCTTATCTCTTTGCAACAATGAAATGGCTGATAACGACGCATCAAAAACAAAAGCACCATCAGAAACCTTATCATAAAATTCTAAGGCCTTTTTATAGCTCCCCTGCTTTTCTTTAATTTTGCCCAAATAAAAATCAGCCTGATATTTCCACTCAGCCTGACCCTCTAGTTTCTTAAAAATACCTTCTGCCTCATCCTCCTGATTTAATTGTAGATAGATCAAACCTTCTGCGAACTGACTTTCCACATCCGATGGATTATTACTGATCATCTTATGATACAAATCTAAAGCTTCTTTGTAATGCTCATCCTTAATAAACACCTGAGCAAGCATCTTGCTCATCTTTAAGTTATTTGGATATTTAACCAAGGCTTTCTTTAACAAGGCGCTAGCTTCACTTAAATCACCTGCATAGATAGCAATCTGCGCCTGACAAAGTAAAGCCTTATCCCAATCTGGCCTATACTTTAAGGCTTGCTTTATCTTCGCCTCTGCTAAATCTTTATCTTTGTTTTGTATTGCCAATAATGATTGAATAAAATAAATCTCAGCAAGATTAGGATGTTGAATCAACATGGCATCTAAAGCATCGGATACTAAAGCTTGCTTTTCTTCTTTCTCTAAAACCGTCGTTATTTCAAGCAAAACCCCTTCAAAAGTCGCTTGATCAAAATCCAAAAGTGCATTTAAATGAGTTAAAGCCAATGCTTTATCGCCAGACCTCAGGGCCATTAACGTCGCTATTTTTCGGGCACTTTGATTTTTAGGGTCTTGCGTTAACCACAACGATAACGCTTCATTAGTTCTTGAATTATCCTTAATATACATAGCGATCATCACCGCTCTTTCTGAAAACCTAGGATCCTTTGTCTTTTTTGCAGCCAGTAAATAACCTTCTAAAGCAATATCATATTGTCCTCTCTGGCCTGCAAGCTCGGCAGTTAATAGGATATAAAGCACATCAGGCTCAATTGATTTATTTAACTCTTTTGAAGGTATCTTTTCTTTAACTTCAGCAGATTTATTTGACCCTACTGACTCTTCTAAAGCTTCAGATTTTAATGAAAAATAGCTACAGCCACTCAGTAAAACCAAAGTAACCACAGAAAATATTCTAAAAATTAACACACCCAATCCTATTAATTACACATCACACATTTAACAATAGATTATCATAAAAAAACGCGTCAGATTAGACGTCTGATTTATCACTTCCTAAATAATGTTATTATAGTTGCAAATCAGCAGATCATAGGCGACATAGGTTATCCTAAAAAATATAAAATGGCTGCATAACTCAAATAAAACAAAATCTTAATTAGATTACCTGCTATTTGCATAGACTCACTATTTAATCGCACTACCATCCACCATACTATGACTTTTCTTGCAGTAGGCATCAATTACAATACCGCACCTGTTTCGGTTCGTGAGCGCCTATCATTTCCTACTGAAATACTAGAATCATCACTTAAAGGATTATTGCGCGTTAAAGACATTGAAGAAGCAGCCATCCTTTCAACCTGTAATCGCACCGAACTCTATTGCTCATCTAATCTTAACAACGAACAGACTTTAATTAACTGGGTTTCAGAAACAAAACAAATCAATATTGAAGACTTTGCACCTTATTTATATTTTCATACAGACAGATCTGTATGCAGACATATTTTTAGAGTCGCCTGCGGACTTGATTCAATGGTTTTGGGTGAACCACAAATACTTGGGCAAATGAAAACCGCCTATCAAGCTGCTTTTGATGCTGGCGCTTTAGGGAAAAACCTAGGCACATTATTTCAACACACCTTTACCGCCGCAAAAAAAGTACGTACTGATACTGCAATAGGATCTAGCCCAGTATCGGTTGCCTTTGCTGCCGTTCAATTAGCACAGCAAATTTTTGATAAATTAAGTGAACAGACCGCGTTATTAATAGGCGCAGGTGAAACTATCGAACTCGCTGCTCGACACTTCTCCCAACAGGGCATTGGTCGTATTATTATAGCTAACCGCACCTATGACAAAGCCCACGCATTAGCCACACAATTTAATGGCTATGCGATTTCTTTATCAGAATTACCTAATCATCTTGAAGAAGCCGATATCGTTATATCCTCTACAGCAAGCCAATTACCCATCTTAGGCAAGGGTCGCGTAGAAAGCGCCCTAAAGAAGCGTAAACATAAACCCATGTTTATGGTCGACTTAGCAGTACCGCGCGACATTGAAGCAGAAGTTGATCAACTCAGAGATGTTTATCTGTACACAGTCGATGACTTACAAAATACAATTGATCAAAATATGAACTCACGCCGACTTGCGGCAGCACAAGCAGAAGAAATAATTGATACCCAAGTTGATTACTTTCTTGCATGGCTGCGTGTTCAAGGTGCTCAATCAACCATTCTCGATTATCGTACTCAAGCCGAACTAGCACGTGACGATGCCTTACTAAAAGCATTAGCGTCATTAAAAAATGGTATTCCTCCAGAAGACGTTATAAACCGATTAGCCTACAGCTTAACCAACAAATTAATACATACACCCAGCACCCAAATTAGAGCAGCGGCCGAAAATGAACGCCATGATCTCATCAACGCTGCCAGAGAAATTTTTAAATTAACTAAATCTTCATGAAACAATCTATACAACTTAAACTCGAAAGCCTCTGTGAACGCTACGACGAAATCGCTGCACTACTCTCAGAACCTGAAGTACAAAACAACCAAAACAAATTCAGATCATTAAGCCAAGAATATGCCCAAATTGCCCCTTTAGTCGATTGCTATAAACGCTATGAGCTAGCTCAAGAATCTCTAACATCTGCTCAAGAAATGGCTAATGACCCAGATCCTGAATTAAGAGAAATGGCTAAAGAAGAGGTCAATGAAGCACAAGAAGTTATAGAATCATTAGATCATGAACTGCAAGTTTTATTACTTCCTAAAGATCCTAACGATAACCGCAATATCTTCTTAGAAGTCAGAGCTGGTACCGGCGGAGATGAGGCTGCGATATTTTCTGGTGACCTTTCGCGCATGTATCAGCGCTATTCAGAAAGAAAAGGTTGGCAAACCGAAATCATTAGTGAAAATCAAGGCGAACACGGTGGCTATAAAGAAGTCATTTTGCGCGTATCAGGGCGTGATGTTTATTCGCAATTAAAATTTGAATCCGGCACGCATCGAGTACAACGGGTGCCAGAAACCGAATCACAAGGCCGCATTCACACTTCAGCATGCACTGTAGCTATCATGCCTGAAGTTGAAGAAGTGGATGCAATTGATATAAATCCATCTGACCTTAAAGTGGATACTTATCGTGCATCGGGCGCTGGCGGACAGCATGTTAATAAAACAGAATCCGCCATTCGCATTACACATATTCCTACGGGTGTAGTGGTTGAATGCCAAGACGAACGCTCACAACATAAAAATCGTGCCCGCGCCATGTCTTTATTAGCATCACGATTGTTATCTGCGGAACAAGAAAAACATCATGCCGAACAATCATCAATCCGTAAGCTCCAAGTAGGCAGTGGCGACAGATCAGAACGTATTCGCACTTATAATTTCCCTCAAGGACGCTTAACTGACCATCGCATCAACTTAACACTCTATAAATTAGAAGACATTATGCAAGGTGGTTTAGAACAAGTAATACAACCCCTGATTAGTGAGCATCAAGCAGAACTACTTACCCAACTGGGCGAAGATTAGGCTTAATGGCCAGCATTAAAAATTTATTGATCGACGCGGCAAGCCTACTTGCCGCAAGCTCAGACTCTGCTAACTTAGACGCCGAAATTTTACTGTGCTTAGCGCTTAACAAACAGCGTAGTTATCTTAGAGCATGGCCCGATAAAGAACTCACACTTAACCAAGAAAACCTTTTTAAACATTATTTAGAAGAGCGCCTCCTAGGTAAACCTATTGCCTATATCACGGGTTACAAAGAGTTTTGGTCACGCGATTTTAGAGTAACATCGGATGTATTAATCCCTAGGCCTGATACAGAATTAATCATTGAACTGTGTTTAGACCTACTAAAACCCCATTCAACTGCAAAAATTCTTGATCTTGGAACAGGTTCAGGCATCATAGGTATCACATTAGCCGCAGAGCTTCCCCATTCCCACGTTATTGCCAGTGACTTTTCTTTAGACGCTTTAAACATAGCCAAATTGAACGCCCAAGCTCATCACATTAACAACATTGCGTTCCATCAAAGTGATTGGCTGACAGAGATCCCTGAACAGCCATTTAATGTCATTGTGAGTAACCCGCCTTATATTGCTAAAGATGATGTGCACTTAACTCAGGGCGATCTTCGCTTTGAACCCAGCAGCGCTTTATCCGCTAATGAAAGTGGCCTTAGTGATATAAAAACGATCATTAATCATGCTCGCAATTACTTAATACCAAATGGATACTTGTTAATTGAACATGGTTATGATCAAGAGTTCGCCGTTCAAAATCTCTTTAAAAACGCTAACTACCAACATATACAGACACACATAGACCTATCTGGACAGCCTCGAGTGACTCGTGGCCAATGGCAATCACATTCAATATAAAGAACATGACACAAGAAATACTACTACCTCGTAAACTCGCTAATCAACTGCTTCATTTAGCCCAAGTATCACCGGATCAAGAAGTCTGCGGTCTGATTAGCGGTAAAAATGGCTACGCTCAACGTTGCTATCCTGTGCTTAATGTTGCGGAACACCCCGAAACTCAATTCTTGCTCGATGCTCAGCAACAAATCACAGCGATGACTAAAATGCGTGATAATGGAGAAGAATTATTCGCTATTTATCACTCACACCCCACCACAGCCGCTCAACCATCAATAACTGACATCAGCTCAGCAAACTACCCCAACGCATTAACCTTGATCATTTCTCTTAACACGAAAGGGGTTTTAGATATGCACTGTTTCAAAATCATAAATGATTCAGCCACTGAAATTGCTTTAGTCATGCGAGATGATGCTTAGATATTACAATTTTGCTAATAACCTAGTAAAATGCCCGATGTTATATTGTCTGAAAAAAAGATAATCATCTAAAAAGCCACTAACTGTATTTAAAAACCAAAGACTTATCAGTCATTTAAAAAATACTTTAATGGCTCAAATTAAAAGAAATCATGTTTATTGAGGTGTTAGCGTGGAGCTAAACGGGGCACAAATCGTAGTTCAAAGTCTTATTGATGAAGGCGTAGAGTATATTTTCGGCTATCCTGGTGGAGCCGTATTACATTTATACGACGCAATATTCCAGCAAGAAGAACTCAAACACATATTAGTTCGTCATGAACAAGGTGCAACACACGCTGCTGATGGCTATGCGAGAGCCACAGGAAAACCAGGCGTTGTATTGGTTACTTCAGGCCCTGGTGCTACTAATGCTATTACAGGCATAGCAACTGCCTACTTAGATTCAATTCCCTTAGTAGTTATTTCTGGTCAAGTTTCTTTACCTGTGATTGGTAGTGATGCTTTTCAAGAAGTAGATATGGTCGGTATTACCCGCCCCTGTGTAAAACATAATTTTTTAGTGAAAGATGTTACTAAGCTAGCTGAAACCATTAAAAAAGCTTTTTATGTAGCGACTAGTGGTCGCCCTGGGCCAGTGGTTATTGATATTCCAAAAGATATTACTGCACCCCACATTAAAGTGCCTTATTCATACCCAGACAGCGTCAGTATAAGATCTTACAATCCCGTTGTGACTGGGCATAAAGGTCAAATTAAAAAAGCCGTTGAATTATTACTGAGTGCTAAAAAACCCATTATTTATTCAGGTGGTGGCGTTGTTTTAGGTGAAGCGAGTGAGCAATTAATCGAGTTCACACGTACGCTAGGCTACCCTATTACCAATACACTGATGGGCTTAGGTTCCTACCCTGCAACCGATAAGCAGAATATAGGCATGTTAGGTATGCATGGTACATACGAGGCTAATATGGCCATGCACGAAAGCGACGTGATTATTGCTATCGGCGCCCGCTTTGATGACCGCGTCACTGGTAAATTAGATTTATTCTGCCCTAACGCAAAAATCATACATATCGATATCGACCCTGCGTCAATCTCTAAAACTGTTCGAGTCGCCATCCCTATAGTGGGCGATGTAAAACCCGTACTTGAACAGATGCTAGAGTTAATAAAAGCCAGCACCATAAAAATTGATGCCGATGCACTTGCGCAATGGTGGAAACAAATCAGCGAATGGCAAGCCATTAACTGTCTAGAATTTGATAGAAGCAGTCCTTTAATCAAACCCCAATATGTGATTGAGCAACTCCATGAAGTAACTCAAGGGAATGCTTATGTAACCTCGGACGTAGGTCAACATCAGATGTGGGCTGCGCAATATTACAAGTTTAATAAACCCCGTCGTTGGATAAACTCAGGTGGTTTAGGCACCATGGGCTTTGGCTTACCAGCGGCTATTGGTGTTAAATTAGCTTTTCCAGATGAAGATGTTGCCTGCGTCACCGGAGAAGCCAGTATCCAAATGTGTATTCAAGAATTGTCGACAGCCTTACAATATAAAACACCGATTAAAATCCTTAATCTTAATAATCGCTATATGGGCATGGTTAGACAATGGCAAGAATTTTCTTATGAAAGTCGCTACTCTCACTCCTACATGGACACTATTCCTGAGTTTGTTAAATTGGCAGAAGCCTATGGCCATGTGGGTATACGTATCGACAAACCAGAAGAAGTCAGACCGACACTAGAAGCAGCCTTTGCTATGAAAGATCGTACTGTGTTTATTGACATAATGACAGATAGAACTGAAAACGTTTACCCCATGATTGAAGCCGGCAAAGGCCATCATGACATGAAACTACGCGTTGCCATCGGCACATCTACAGACAGAGAACTGGCTTAATGATGAGACACATTATTTCAATTTTAATGGAAAACGAATCTGGCGCTTTATCTCGTGTTGCCGGTTTATTTTCTGCCCGTGGTTACAATATTGAATCACTCACCGTTGCCCCGACCGAAGATCCTAGTCTATCTAGAATGACTTTAGTCACGCGAGGTAATGATGAAATCATTGAACAAATCACTAAACAGCTCAATAAATTAATTGACGTTGTTAAATTAATCGATCTAGCAGACTCATTTCATATTGAGCGCGAATTACTGATGATTAAAGTAAAAACAACACCCGAAATGCGCGATGAGATTAGAAGCATGGCCGATATATTTCGTGGCAAAATCATCGATGTTACACCAACAACCTATATTATTGAGATGACAGGCCCATCAGAAAAGCTTGATGCTTTTATAGCGGCTATTGACCCAGAATCAATCATTGAAGCCGTGCGCTCAGGTCCAACAGGTATTTCTAGAGGTGAGCTAGGCTTACATCTATAACCTTTTTATAATTTTACACACAGAAAACAGGAAAAATCATGCAAGTTTATTACGATAAAGACGCCGATCTATCAATCATAAAAGCTAAAAAAGTAGCTATCATTGGATACGGTTCACAAGGTCATGCACATGCCCTTAACTTAAAAGAATCAGGTGTTGAGGTCGTCGTTGGTCTTCGTGCGGGTTCACCTTCTGTTGCAAAAGCACAAGCCCACGGCTTAACCGTTCAAGATGTTGCTCCTGCGGTAGCGGGCGCTGATGTCGTTATGATTTTAACGCCAGATGAATTCCAATCAAAATTATATAAAGAAGAAATCGAACCCAACATCAAACAAGGTGCTGCCTTAGCATTCGCACACGGCTTCTCTATTTTATACAACCAAGTGGTGCCAAGAGCAGACTTAGACGTCATCATGATTGCACCTAAAGCACCGGGGCACACTGTACGGTCTGAATTTGTGCGTGGCGGCGGCATCCCTGATTTAATCGCTGTACACCAAGATGCATCGGGTTTAGCAAAAGCTATCTGCTTATCTTACGCATCAGCTATTGGTGGTGGTCGTTCAGGTATTATCGAAACGACTTTCCGTGACGAAGCAGAAACAGACTTATTTGGCGAACAAGCGGTATTATGCGGCGGCGCAGTTGAGTTAGTAAAAGCGGGCTTTGAAACATTAGTAGAAGCAGGTTATGCGCCAGAAATGGCTTACTTTGAGTGCTTACACGAATTAAAGTTGATTGTTGATTTAATGTACGAAGGTGGCATTGCCAACATGAACTACTCAATATCAAACAATGCAGAATACGGTGAATATGTCACTGGCCCACAAGTCATTAACGAAGAAAGTCGTTATGCCATGCGTGAAGCTTTACGTAGCATCCAAAATGGGGAATATGCAAAGAAATTTATTCTTGAAGGCATGACCAACTATCCAGAAATGACTGCAAAAAGACGTTTAAATGCAGAACATCCTATCGAAGTAGTGGGTGAAAAATTACGTAGCATGATGCCATGGATCAAAGCTAACCAAATCGTAGATAAAGCTAAAAACTAAAATCTACTCAACGTTAGTTAATAAAAAAGCCTATCACTTGATAGGCTTTTTTTTGGGTGAAATTTATCTAAAAAAACCTTAGATTGCCCCTTAGGGTAATTCCAAAAAAATAAAATACCAGCAAACTTACCCTTACATTTAATAAAAGTATTTTAATATAAAACTTACACCCTCGAGAACAGTTCGATGCACCATTACTCCAACTTGAGCAAAGCATGATTATTAAATTAGGCTGGTTGATGGTCGTTGCAATAGGAGCAGTTGCAATATAGTAAAAGTCTTATAAAGCACTTTGAGCACGTTAATAAGCGGCTTGAACAATTCGATAGCGGATCTGAGCAAGTCAAAAGCATTTTGACCTGCTCACTTCACGTATGGATCATTTTATGATTTGGTACTCACTGTGGGTGGTATCGTTATAGCCGCCATTAAGTTTGTTTAAAAATACTGATAATGCCCCCTATCTTGCTAACGAAGTGACAGATTAGTATTTAAACGTTTTCAATTCTTATTTTCGTTATACCTATCATGACTATTGGCTAGTCTAAACTGCTTTTTTAGGAGCTATTTTGGTTTTTTGACCACCTATTTTTAGTTTTGATCAGCCTCATTTTATTTTTAGCGCTCGTATTTTGATTTTTGAAGGACTGATTTTTTAATACGCCTAGCCGATTCTCTGTTTTGACTGTTAAAAATTGACTTTAGGGAGCAAATAACCTTTTTTAGAAGCGCCGATTTTGCTTTTTGCCGGGCCTATTCAAATTTTAATCTGTTTAAAACGTAAATTAAGGGAACTGCTAACGACTTAAGGTGATGTCTTTTTAAAATATAGCTCGCCTACCAAAAAATGGCTTACGATTTTGGGGAAATAGGACAAACCCTCTGAAAAATTGCGTAAATAATTTACAATAAAAAAACAATTAATTAGAAAGCCTAATTATCTCATTCTACATAATAATTTATCATTACAAGGTGTTGCAGTTAATGATGGGGCGCTTAGTGGTAGCGTTGTGGTGGTTTTAAAAGCAGTCTTAGGTGCAGTGGCTTATGTATTGCAATACCGATTTTAGTACCGCCATCTCTAAAATAGTTATTTGAAGCCCACTACTAATAACATGCACCTAGCGGTGTATGTGATTTTTTGCATTCAAAACCTGCTCGGTAACCAACCATTTTTAACACAGTCTTTAAAACTCCAAGCCGGTGCAGTCTCGGTTTTATAGCTCCAAAAGAACCAGCCTAAATACTTCTCAAAGGTCAATAATTGTGCGGTTGCATAGCTTTTATAAAGCAATCCTTTTTGAAACTCATCAATAGTATCTATAGGATAATCAAACACCGCTTGTTGCCATAAAGTTTCGGTTTTTAAATCTAACCCTAAACTCCATTCACCGATATAACTGGCACGCCCAGAATGGGTGATAACGTCATCTGCCTCTTGTTTCCAGTCAGTAATGCTTTTATTGATGTGTCCGTAGATATCTAAATCTAGATCCTCTTGGGTAAAACACTGATAGCGGTGCATATCAAATACCACATTGCTAAATGTCGGTGCTGTTAAAAACCCCTCATATTCATGAAATGATCTAAAGCCATCATGAAAGACAATCGCTACCTTTTCGGCTGTGCAATATTTTCTTATGCGTTGGTAAGCGTCTTGGGTGTAGGTTTTTAATAGATCCGTAGCAATATCCCAACGCGGCTCATTGAGTACTTCAATCGCGTGTAACGCAGAATTGTATTGATAGCGCTTAGCAAGGCGTTCTAAGACCTCTAAGGAATAATTGATATAAGGAGGATTAATAGGCCAATCACAGACATTTACAATACCGCCATTATCAAAGCCATTTTGACATCCTGGGGCGGCATGTAAATCTAACACGATTTTTAACCCATACTGCTCTGCCCAGTTAAACGCCTGATCTAAGATCTCTATACCTCCTTTTACATAAGGCTGCCGACATTCACCATACGCCGGATGATAAGGGTAACCCTCCCCAAAGATCCAATGCCCAATCGGGATTCTAACCGCATTTATACCTATACTGGCTAACCAAGCAAAGTCTTTAATCGTAATAAAATGTTGCCAATGAGCCGTTAAGGTCTGCTCTGCACAGGCACCTAACTCAACACAATAACTGGTTTCATCAACGGCTTGTAATCCCTCAAATAGACTGGGCGTCATCCATTTTTCTAAGACCAACCAGCCCCCTAAATTAACACCACGCAGCTTTAAGATGGGTTGCTTAGACATTATCAAGGCACTTATAAAACAATATGCCGGGTATGAAACGCTTCTGCTGTCGGTTGATTAGATAGGGTTATCAAAGTTGCATCCGGTAATTGCTGACAAATAGTCCGCAACATTAAAGCTTCGCTTTCTGGATCTAACGAGTCAAAAGCCTCTTCAATTAAAATCCATTTGGGCGCGTATAACAATAAGCGCACCATACCTAAGCGTTGTTGTTGCTCTCGGGTTAAGACTTTATCCCACTCATCCACTTGATCTAATTGCGCTAATAACGCCTCTAGCCCCGCTAGTTTAAAGAAACTATCTAACAAGACTGCTCGGCAGCCTTCTGGCAAACAGGGATAACAGATTGCCGCACGTAAGGTACCATCTGGTAAAAAAGGGCGCGGTGCCATAAAAAACATAGGATCGCCATCTGGCAACTCTATACGACCAGAACCCCAAGGCCAAAGCCCGGCAATGGCCTTAAATAGTTTTGATCCATTTCCCGTATCACCTTTAATTAAAATATGTTCGCCTTGGGCAATTCTTTCATTTAAATGGGATAAGACAACTTCTCCATTCAGTTTTGACAAACAAAGATCATCAAACACTAAAACATTTTGTTCGGGCTTTTCTATTAAAATTCTTTGTGGATCGGGTCTGGCAATTTCTATTTCCAAATCATCTAGGGCTTTAACCAAGCTCAATACACGCTCAACAGAAGCTCGCCATTGCGCAATTGCCGCCATGTTATTGGCAGGCCAAGATAAAGCCGTCGATACCTGCTGAAATGCCTGTACCGATTGCATTAAAGCACCTAATGTGAGGGTGCCCAAAATATATCGGGGGGCCGCTATCAGTATAGGAAAAGCCATGGACAATACTGAATACCCTGAATTAAAAACTAAGATATTAGACCAAGCGTTAGTCTGATGGTTATAGGCTGTGGTGATATGTTGAAAGAAGTCATGGAAGCGTTTTTTCTCGTTACTCTCACCCCGTATCAAGGCAATTGCTTGTGAATGTTCTCGTGCTTTGACTAAACTGAATCTAAAATCAGCTTCTGCTGTTTGCATAGCATTGGTAGCTAAGGTTAAGGGCTGCCCTACCCACCAACCTAAAACCGAAGCTAAGGATGAATAAATAATAGCCACAATAACTAAATAACCGGAAATAGGTAATGTGAACAAGCCTAAATTTAACTCAATTCGGCCAGAAAGCGTCCACAGTATCTCAGTAAAACTAATCAATAATAATACGCTGTAAAATAAAGAATGCGATAAGGTGATCGCTTCATCCGTTGCAATTCTTATATCTTCGGCAATACGCCCATCAGGATTATCGTGCTCTGCAGTCTGTATATGAGTAACTTGATAATGACGGCCTTTGTCCATCCATTGTCCGATCACCCGCTCAGTTAACCAAGCCCGCCAAGCAATTTGTATCTGACGCTTCACTTTTAAGTGATAAGCCGTCACCGCTAAACTGGCTACAAAGATTAAGACAAGATAGCCAATCTGCGTCAACAACTCAGGCATTGAGTGTTGTTCGATGGCATTAAATAATGCGGCACTCCATTCGGTGATAGTCACCGCGAGCACCATTTGAAGTAGGGTTAAACCAATAAAAACGAATGTTTGTTGGCGTATAACGACCTTATTTTCTGAGCGCCAAAAAGGACCGGCCAAGTGTAAAAATTGTATAAAAAATCCGCTCTGTGCTTGCATAACTTACTCTCCACCTGCGGTAAAAAAACATCACACTTAATCTTCTAATGCTACCCAGTCTTCTAAAGCGGCAATAATACTTTTTGCTTGATCTTTACTTGATATATTAAATTTTGATTTTTGTTGATACTCACCATTCCGTTTTTGATAACGACGAATGGTGTATTTATCGGGGCCGTACTCTTCTTTAGCTCGGTTCCAATCTTGGTAACGGTACATTACGGTTGCCCAAGCCCCTTTTGTTAATACCTTTTTATCCAGTTCTTTAACGGTCTCAACGCCACCGTCTTCGTAAGTTACCGTTAACTCTTCTACTGTTTCAGCCATTTTATTCTCTTTTATTAATTATCCATTAAGCATTTAGCGTAGCAATTGTAGTCTTATTTACCAAAGAACTGTCCAAAAGCTCTACTCCCCTTACCCGTTTTTATAGTATTTACCACTTTAAGCGTTTTAGCATCAATAACCGAAACAGTATTATCAAACCAATTAGCGACATAAACATGACGGTCATCTGGGTGGGTATTAATGCCTTCGGGTTTAGTACCCACTTCTATTAAACCCAGGTTTTTTAATGTCTGTGTGTCAATAACAGAGACAGAGCCATCATCTTGGTTAGTCACAAATAAGCGCGAATCGTTTAAAGCCAAAGCCGTTGCATAAGGCAAAGTACTCACTTTGATAGTTGCAATATTTTGTAAACTTCTCGTTTCTAAAACCGAGACATCATCGCTCTGTACATTGGCCACATAAATTCGCTGACCTGTGGAGTCGATGGTTAAACCAAAAGGATGGGCCCCCACAAAAGTGGTTTTAACAACGATTAATGAGTCTAAATTAATTTTAGAAACCGAATTACTCAAGCGATTAGCGACATATAACCAATGATTATCAGGACTCACGACTAAACCTGATGGCGACTTACCGACGGCAATTGTTTTGATTACTTTTAAACTCTGCGCATCTACCACGTCAACATTATTGTTATACCAATCAGCCACGTAGATGTGCTTACCCTCAGTGCTCACTGCAATGCCTAAAGCCCCCTCACTCACTGGGACAGTATGAGTAACGGCCTGTTTTTGGGTATCTAGCACTGCGAAGCCGTGGGCTTCTGGCGTGCTGATATATACTTTATCGCCCAGAGGTGACACCGCAACACCGGCAGGTTTACCTTGTACATGAACGCTACCCACTACTTTAGCTTGCTGTGTATCAATAATAGAAACACTGTCATCCAATTGATTAGTAATATAAGCAAAGGGACTGGCCATGAGTGGCGTGCAAAAAAAAGTGGTAGCAGCTAATGCCACTACCACTGGGTATTTTTTAAAAAACACCGGTTAAATCCTTACTTTTCAGCAAGTGCTTTAAGGTTAAATAAACCTGTTTTCAATACTTCGTTGACTGCCGCATTTGCAGTTTCTTCGTTCATTTCTACCGGAGGATTGTTGTTTGTGTATGCGCGGTAATAACCGGCGGTCCAAGAAACCACAGTGGTTGCACCTTTAGCTTCTACTTCAATACTTGCAGAGTAATTATCAACAGGTAGTGCAGGTACTTTTTCTTCTAGGCCCGCATGTACGATTGTTTTTGCAATACTGATATCAGTAATTTTGTAGGCATATGACATTTTAGCTTCGTCATATTTTTTTAATTCTTCAGTAATAGTGCCACCGTCTTTTAATGTTAAAACGCGTGTTGCACCTTTAGTGTTACCACCATTAATAGTTGTGCTAAAAATAAGTGGGTGCCAAGACATATCACCAAAATCTTTGATTAATCCCCAAACTTTTTCAGCGGGGGCATTAATAGTAATTTGTTCTTCAGCTTTTTGACGAACAGGGCCATGTGCGTGAGCAACAGCGGCAAATAAAAACATTAAACTTGTTGCGATCAATGTAACTCTTTTCATTCTAACTCCCAATATAAACATAAAAAAACTTCGGTATTATAAGCCAACTCACCAGAGCAAGCATCCCTTGTAAAATTTAAAACAAATCGATCTTACTATTTTTCAATAATCGCTAATCGATCTACATCTATGCCTAACAATAACTGACCTTTTATGAGACCCACTAACTCTTTACCCGCCATGCTGTATCGCCAGCCATGTAATAAAGGTAATTCTTCATCACCATTCAACAACAAGTCTTCTAAATCTTTTCGAGATGCTAAAATGCTGGGGTTTAACGCATTTTCTTCTGCACGGACCCTAACCAAAGCCGTCAAAATATCTAAGATAGCTTCTTGTTGTTGCGTTTTCTTTGCCGACTTATCCTTATCATTTAGCGGTTGAGGTGGACGATTTTTAGCCTCATTAATTAATTGACACAATTCTTTGCCATAGCGATTAACTGATCGCTCATTAATCCCTCTAACACCCGCCAATTCTGGCACTGTTTCGGGTTGCAACTTAGCTAAATCAAATAATAATTCATCACGCAACAACCAACTTTTAGGCCTATCTTCTGCTTGCGCCATTTTTTCACGCCAAGCGGCTAGGGTTTGAATAATTGACAGTTGTTTACCCGTCAATTTATTTTTACCTTTAACTTTAAACCATGCCTTTTCAGGATCTACTTTATAGTGATCTGGATTTGATAGGTCTGCAAAGTCTTGTATTAGCCAATCAATACGACCTAATTCAGTCAGTTTTTGCACCATGACTTGATAAATCTTACATAAATAAATCACATCATCTGCTGCATATTCAATTTCTGCTGGCGTTAACGGACGCTTACTCCAATCAGCTCGGGTATGTGCTTTATTAAGATTAACACCTAAAAAGCTGGATACTAACATGGCATACCCTGGATTATCCTGAAAACCCAATAAAGGCGCGGCCACTTGTGTATCAAATACGGGCGTAGGTAATTTACCTGTCGCTTGAAAGAAAATTTCTAAATCTTGGCGACAAGAATGGAAAACTTTAACAATTTCAGGATTGTAAATTGCATCAAATAATTGATCCAAATTAGGTAAAGCAATAGGATCAACACAAGCCACCCACTCTGGTGTTGCTATTTGTAATAGACAAAATTTTGGATAATAAGTCTTCTCACGCAAAAACTCTGTATCCAGTGCTAACCAAGGCTCCTTTTTTATCTGCTCACATAGTATTGCTAATTGATCGGGGGTATTAATGTATTGTATGGGAGTCATTGGTATGCACGAGCCACTATTTAAATTATCCAAAACCAAAGAGTTGCTCATCTCTATGAATGAGTAAAATCAGTCAGTTGGGTTATATATCTTTTTTTGCCAGCACTGGCGTGTTCTTACTTTAATATTCTAATACGTCTAACCCAGCAGGAGCTGATTGAGAGCTCTCTTCTGTGTTCGTTTCTTGCATCAAGTTAACAAAATCAAACAAATTTCTATCCACTAACTGTGAGGGAGCAATATTCTGCAAACTGGTGAAAATTGTTTCCAATCGCCCAGGAAATTGCTTATCCCAGGTTGTCAGCATCATTTTCATGGCTTGTCTTTGCAGATTCTCCTGAGAACCACATAAATTACAGGGAATAATAGGGAAATCTTTAAAAGCAGCAAAACGCTCTATATCTTTCTCACGTGTATAGGCTAGGGGTCTAATAATGATATTCTTTTTATCATCACTTAATAGTTTGGGTGGCATTGCTTTTAGTTTGCCACCATAAAAAATATTAAGAAAGAACGTTTCTAAAATATCATCACGATGATGGCCTAATGCAATCTTGGTCACACCATTGGCTTCTGCATAACCATATAAAGTGCCCCGTCGTAGACGCGAACATAAACCACACGTTGTATTTCCCTCAGGAATGACACGCTTAACTACGCTGTACGTGTCTTTCTCAATAATATGATAGGGCACCCCAATGGACTCTAAATACGCAGGCAATACATGTTCAGGAAATCCGGGTTGTTTTTGATCCAGATTAACAGCAATAATTTCAAAATTAACCGGCGCGGTCTTTTGTAAATTCATTAACACATCAAGCAGGGTAAAGGAGTCTTTACCGCCTGATAGACACACCATGACCTTATCGCCATCTTCGATCATATTATAGTCAGCAATCGCATCGCCAACCGTATGTCTTAAACGTTTCTGGATCTTATTAAATTCGTATCGGGCTTTTTGCGTTGGATCTGACATGGTCAGAATATATTGAATGAGATAAGGGGGAAAGAAACCGAGGCCTATTTTAATAGGCCTCGACAAGGAATTATTAACCGTTATAACGCTGAAAAACTAAAGTAGCGTTAGTGCCGCCAAAACCAAAACTGTTAGACATAATAGTGTTTAGCGTAATGTTATCTTGACGCTCACGCACTATTGGAATGCCCTCAGCAGCAGGATCTAACTCAGTAATATTAGCTGATGCACTTAAGAAGTTTTCTTGCATCATGAGTAGTGAATAAATCGCCTCATTAACACCTGCAGCACCTAAAGCATGTCCGGTTAATGATTTGGTAGAACTCACGCTAGGCACGTTACCTGCACCAAATACGGCACGTAAAGCTTCTAATTCTTTAGTATCGCCTACTGGCGTACTTGTACCGTGCGCATTAATGTAATCAATCTTACCTTCTACCGTAGCCATTGCTTGTTGCATACAACGAATAGCACCTTCACCAGAAGGTTGTACCATGTCATAGCCATCTGAAGTAGCACCATAGCCTACTAGTTCTGCATAAATCTTAGCACCACGCGCTTTAGCATGTTCTAGTTCTTCAATGACTAAAACACCACCCCCACCCGAAATTACAAAACCATCACGGGTTGCATCATAAGCTCTTGATGCCGTAGCAGGTGTATCATTATATTTAGATGATAAAGCACCCATTGCATCAAATAAAACAGACATAGTCCAATGTAATTCTTCACCGCCCCCGGCAAAAACAACATCTTGCTTGCCCATTTGAATTAACTCCATGGCATGACCAATACAGTGCGCACTGGTTGCACACGCTGAGCTAATTGAATAATTGACGCCTTTAATTTTAAACGGGGTCGCTAAACAAGCTGTATTTGTACTCGACATGGTTCTTGGCACCATGTAAGGACCGACTTTTTTAACACCTTTTTCACGTAATATATCAGCCGCTTCAACAATATTTGATGTTGATGGGCCACCCGACCCCATGACCAATCCCGTTCTTAAGTCAGACACTTCTGAATCGTTTAATCCAGAATCAGCAATCGCTTGCTGCATCGCAATATAATTGAATGCCGCACCATCACCCATAAAGCGTTTAACTTTTCGATCGATGGCTTCATCTAAATCAATATTGATGGCACCGTGTACATGACTACGAAAACCTAAGTCTGCGTAGACTTGAGAAAAACTTAAACCAGAACGACCTTCCTTTAAGGAATCAATCACTTCTCTTGAATTATTACCTATACTAGAAACAATACCTAAACCTGTAACAACCACTCTTTTCATTGCTGTGATCCTAAAAATCGGCTGTAGATGTAAATAAACCTACTCGAAGATCTGTCGCTTCGTAGATGACCTTGCCATCAACTTCCATAGTGGCATCTGCGATTCCCATCACAAGTTTACGCATAATTAAACGTTTTAGATTGATCCGATAAGTGACTTTTTTAGCAGTAGGTAATACTTGACCGGTGAATTTAACTTCGCCCACGCCCAATGCGCGACCTTTGCCTGGACCACCCATCCAGCATAAATAAAAGCCCACGAGTTGCCACATGGCGTCCAAACCTAAACAACCTGGCATCACAGGATCACCTTGAAAATGACAATCAAAAAACCATAAATCAGGCGTTACATCTAACTCGGCAACAATCTCACCTTTACCGTAGGTACCACCTTCATCAGAGATATACGTGATACGATCCATCATCAGCATATTCGGCAAGGGTAATTGCGCATTCTTAGGCCCGTATAACTCGCCCCTGCCGGACTTTAATAGTTCTTCGCGCGTAAAACTATGCTGTTTCTCCATGTTCTTCGTATACCTTAAAGTAATTATTATTATAAATATAAGTTGATATTATCTAACAGTCACTAAAAAAAATCAGCTCAATTTTTAATCTGCATGCACATCTATTCAAAATACTGTTATTTTTAGTGGTTTTTAACGCTAATGCTATGAGTTATGACCAATAAATGAAGTGTATTTACGCTTTAATTTTGATCTTAACTGTAGCTAACTGACTAATAACGCGACTTAATTGCTTGAGCTAACTGATGAACCGCCATCGCATATTTATTGCTATTATTGTACTTCTTAATCACTTTAAAATTAGGATAAGTCTCCCAATATTCATTTCCTTCATAAGTACTCAATTCTATAACGTTGGGATCTTTAGACAGACCCACTCGCTTTGTAACCGGCTTATGCATTTGCCAGCCACTCTTAGAAAAGTAATGTGCGACGCTTCCCACCGCATCATGAGGATGCCATAAATCACGCTTGCCATCTTTATTAAAATCTACCGCTAATGTCTTAAAATTACTGGGCATAAATTGGCCATAACCCATCGCCCCTGCCCATGAACCTTGGGGCTGCAGTGGATCAAAGTGCTCATCCCTTGCCATTAGCAAAAAACTCTCTAACTCCGACATAAAATATTTAGAGCGCCTTTCAGTATCGAAAGACAGGGTTGTTAGTGCATCAAATATACGAGTCTTACCAAAATTTCTGCCGAAATAAGTTTCTACACCAATAATACCCACAATATATTCTGGATCAACGCCATAAATTAAGCTGGCTTGTTGAATAGTTTCAGCATTATTACGCCAAAACGCTACGCCATTGTTAATGTGATCATCGGTAAGAAATTTATTACGATAACGCGTCCAACTGCCGATACTTGGTTTTACAGGCCCCACTGATGGCTCTGGTGTTTCCAATTTTATAACCGAGTCTAATCGATTCGCTTTTGAAAATAATCCGTTTAAATATGTTTCTGAAAATCCATGCTGATGAACCATGTGTTTAATAAACTTTATTACTGCGGGCGAATGCGAGTATGTTCCTGTTAATACAAATGCTTCATAATTAAATGAATAAGGCGGTTTAACGCCACTTTGGCTTGGGTCTAAAATATCCTCAGAAAAACTCGCAGACGTTACTTTTGATGATTCACCCACACTTACGGGCAGTTTAGTCGCTTTTTCACTTGCACATCCTGTCAACAAGGCAATTAAAAAGCCTTTAATTACAGTTTCACAAATCAAATGTGTCATAAAATTTCTCTAAGTACTCTATCAACGAAAGGTAAAAATAAAAAACGCCCATCAAATCAAACATTGCCGATATATTGATAAATCATTATGATCTAAAGTTACAAGCAGGCCTATTAAGGTTATTTTATCGCAGAACTATTAATTTGTTTTTGATTTAACTGACTTTTTAACGACATGAATATAGATAATCATTGGCTCACAGAGATAAACCACAACCCCTCTCCAAATTATGACGATAGAGCCAATGAGTCAGATATATCCTTAGTGGTTATTCACTGTATTAGCCTACCGCCGAATCAATTTGATACTCCTTATATCGATCAATTATTCTGCAACCAACTTAATCCAGATGACCATCCCTACTTTAAAGAGATATACCAACTTAAAGTATCCGCGCACTTGGTTATCAAACGTGATGGCAGTTGCGTGCAATATGTTCCTTTTAATAAACGCGCTTGGCATGCGGGCGCCTCGAACTATCAAGGCCGAGAAGGCTGTAATGACTTTTCTATCGGTATTGAACTAGAAGGCTCAGAAACCATAGCCTATACAGATGCGCAATACCAAAAACTTAACAAAATACTAACACTCTTAATAGAATATTATCCGAAGCTATCTAAGCAAGATATTACCGGTCATAGCGACATTGCACCCAGCCGAAAAACGGATCCGGGTGCTACATTTGACTGGCAACGCATAAAGTAAACAGTGCTTTTATTCCGACTGTTTTGAACCGACTAAACCAAAAGATTCCAGTAGCATTAATACCACCCCCAGCGTAATAGCCGAATCCGCAATATTAAAAGCTGGCCAATGCCAAGTTTGATAATAAACATCTAAGAAATCTATAACATAACCATAGGCTAGGCGATCAATCAAATTACCAATTGCTCCACCCAACACTAAAGATAGCGCTACAGCTAACAGCGTTTCATGTTGTTTTAAGCGCGCCAACCACACAGCGATAACAATACTAATAACAATTGCTAACCCAGCAAAGAACCAGCGCTGCCAGCCACCCGCTTCACTTAAAAAACTAAAAGCAGCCCCCGTATTTCGTACATACGTTAAATTAAAATAAGGTACTAACGGAATGGACTGATAAAGCTGCATTGAGCTGTCCACAGCCCATTTACTCGCTTGATCTAAAACCACAGCTAATAAAGATAACGCTAACCACTTCAACATTTTTAAATTATGCATAGTGTCTATGCTCACCCTCACCCACAATATTTTCAACACAACGACCACACAACTCTGGATGCTCTGCATGCACGCCAACGTCAGGGCGCTGATGCCAACAACGCACACACTTATGTTGTTCTGATACTAATACTTTTAATTTAAGCCCATCGACTTCAGTTTGAATTGCATCGGCCGGTGCTTCTTGTTCAGACTTAACAGTCGCTGCGGATGTAATAAAAATAAACTGTAACTCTCCCGATAATTGGCTTAAAGCACTTAAGTATTCGGCATTACCATACAACTCAAGTTCTGCATTTAAGGAAGATCCAATATCACCTTTTGCACGACTCTTCTCTAGTTCTTTACTTACCGCCGTTCTAACTGACATTATTTTTTGCCAGAAATCACGATTTAAAGTCGCACTGTCATCCAATGCCACTAAACCTGGGTACCAAGTTTCTAAGAATACGGACTCACTGCGTTCACCCGGAATATACTGCCAAATTTCATCAGCCGTATAACTAATAATAGGGGCCAACCAACGCGTTAATGCCTCAATTACATGATACATAGCCGTTTGTGCGGAACGACGTGCTAAACCGTTAGTTTTAGCGGTATATTGTCGATCTTTTACAATGTCCAAATAAAATCCACCTAAATCTATCACGCAGAAATGATGAACTTTTTGGAAAATTTGCTGAAATTGATAGGTTTCATAAGCCGCTTTAACTTCTTCTTGCAAGTTAAAGGCTCTATCTAATAACCAACGATCTAAGGCCAATAAGTCTTCTGTTGCCACTAAGTCTTGCGCAGGATTAAAATCGTTTATGCTAGATAATAAGAATCGAGCCGTATTTCTTAAGCGTCTATAGCCATCAGAGGTTCGTTCTAGAATCTCATCAGATACACGCATTTCACTGCGATAATCAGAAGATGCAATCCATAAGCGTAATACATCCGCACCCAAGTTTTTCATAACCGCTTGTGGTGGAATGACATTACCTTTTGATTTAGACATCTTCTCACCGTTTTTATCAACGGTAAATCCATGGGTTAACACGGCTTTATAGGGCGCCAGATCATGCATGGCAGTCGATGCTAGTAATGATGATTGGAACCAACCACGATGCTGATCAGAACCCTCTAAATATAAATCAGCTGGATAAGTTAATTGCGCACGTTTAGCCAATACGCAAGCATGAGTAACCCCAGAGTCAAACCACACATCTAAGGTATCGGACATTTTGTCGTAATCATCAGCTTCAGCACCCAATAATTCAGCTTTATCTAATTCAAACCACGCTTCTATACCTTTTTCTTCAATGCGTAATGCCACTGCTTCAATTAATTCTGCGGTGCGTGGATGCAATTCTCGTGTTTCTTTATGAATAAAGAAAGTAATCGGCACACCCCAAGTACGCTGACGAGAGATACACCAATCAGGACGACCTTCTAACATACTTTCGATACGCGCCTGACCCCAATCTGGAATCCACTCTACTTTTTTAACTTCAGCTAACGCTAAATCACGCAGATGATTTTTATTCATCGAGATAAACCACTGCGCAGTGGCTCTAAAAATAATCGGGGTTTTATGACGCCAGCAATGCGGATAACTGTGCAAGATTGCGTGATGATGCAACAATTTTCCTTGGGCTTCTAAAACTTCTAATACTTTTGCGTTCGCATTAAAAACATGCTGACCCGCAAAAATCTCAGTGTTAGCTAAGAATACCCCATCAGCACCCACCGGATTTTCTACAGGTAAACTATATTTTTGACCCACCACATAATCTTCTTGTCCGTGACCTGGTGCTGTGTGAACAGCACCCGTACCCGCATCCGTTGTTACATGATCGCCTAAAATAATGGGTACTTGACGATCATAGAACGGATGTTGAACTAATTGATGTTCCCAAGCCGACCCCAGGGCATAAGCTAATACGTGATAATTCTCTACGCTATAACGTAGCATAGTGTCTTTTAGTAAGGCTTCCGCAACAACTAAACGCTCAGTTTCAGTTTGTACTACGACGTATTCTAGTTCTGAATTTAACGCGACCGCCTGATTAGCTGGCAATGTCCATGGCGTAGTTGTCCAAATGACTACTGATAACGGTCCATGTCCTTCATGCTCTGGCGCGTGATGACATGAACTTAAAAACGCTGCTTCATCCACCACGTTAAATCGAACATCAATAGCCGGCGAATGTTTATCTTCATATTCAACTTCCGCTTCTGCTAAAGCGGAACCACAATCCGTACACCAGTGCACGGGTTTAGCACCTGCAGTAATATGACCTTTTTTAGCAATTTGACCCAATGATCTAACGATATCAGCTTCAAACCCAAAATCCATTGTTAAATAAGGGCTCTGCCAATCACCTAAAATACCCAAGCGAATGAACGCTTCTTTTTGAATTTCGACTTGCTTTGCGGCATATTCACGACATGCTTTACGAAATACGGCAGGAGAAACTTTAACGCCTGCTTTGCCAATTTTCTTTTCAACCATTAACTCGATAGGTAGTCCGTGACAGTCCCACCCAGGCACATAAGGCACATCAAACCCACTTAATGTCTTAGACTTAATAATAAAATCTTTTAATACTTTATTAACAGCGTGGCCAATATGGATTTCTCCATTTGCATACGGAGGACCATCATGCAATATAAAAGGCGGACGATCTGCAAAAGCTGACCTGATCTTTTGATACAAACCCGCCTCATTCCATTTCTTTAAGCGTTCTGGTTCACGTTGCGCTAAGTTTCCTTTCATAGGGAACTCAGTAGCCGGTAAATTGAGGGTCTTTTTATAATCTACAGTCATAATCTTTTTATCTCAGCAAAAATCTTTTTAGTCTCAGCCACATCTTTTAATATCTGGGCTTTTAGTTCTTCTAGCGAATCAAATCGTAATTCATCCCTAATCTTTTTATGAAAATGTACCTCTACATAACGTCCGTAGATTTCCTTATCAAAATCGAACAGATAAGTTTCTAAAATAACTTTAGATCCTCCATCGACAGTAGGGCGCGTACCCACATTAGCAACACCCTCAAAAACTAAGCCATCAATCCCTGACATAGTGACAGCAAACACTCCGTTGATAGGGGTGTTTTTTCTAAACATTTGTATATTAGCCGTTGGAAACCCAATTGTGCGACCTCGTTTATCACCATGGGCAACGCGTCCACAGATAGAATAATTATGCCCCAATAATTGCTCGGCTTTTACTAAATCACCCGCATTTAAAGCATCTCTAATCAGCGTACTGCTCACCCGTAAACCAGCAAATTGATAAGTGCCAGTATCTTCAACAGAAAAACCATGTTGCAAGCCCATTTCTTTAAGCATGGCGAAATTACCACGTCGAGCTTTGCCAAAGCGAAAATCATCACCGACAACCACATGCTTAACGTTTAATTTATTGATTAAAATACTATCAATAAACTGCTCCGCGTCATAGTTAGCGAAGTTTTGATTAAATCCAACTATTAATAAGTTATCAACAGGTAATTTAGAAATTGCTAGTACTTTTTCACGTAAACACATTAATCGAGAGGGCGCGTTATCCCCTAAAAAATATTCTAAGGGCTGAGCTTCAAAAGTCATTATTACCACTGGCAAGTCTAAAGCTTTTCCTCTTTCAGCCAGTTTTTTTATCACATCCTGGTGACCTAAATGCACGCCATCAAAATTACCTATAGTCAAAACACAGCCATTGTTAAATGACTCTAAATGAGATAAGCCTCTAATTAATTGCATGATTCTTTTTAATGAGGAAAAGATTTTTATTCTATCATGCGAAGCACTTAAATGCGGCAGTCATCCGACAAATGATGCCACCTTAAACCAGTTAATACTAAGGTAGAACAGTAAACAAACATCCCAACCACAATCCACTTTATTAATTGAATAACCCGCTCAGTAGAGCGCCATTGTTGCCACCAATCCACATCAACCCAATAATATAATGCTATATACATGGCTGTACTCGCTAAAAATATACGCACAAAAAATCTAACCCAACCCAACACGGGGCAATAAATTTTATCTTTATATAGTTTCACTAACAACAAGAGTGCATTAACCAGCGCGCCCAAAGACGTCGCCAAAGCAAGCCCGGCATGTGCTAATGGAAATACCAAGATCATGTCCAGAACCAAACTTAAGCCCATAGACCATAATCCATAGCGCAATGGTGTTTGCATATCCTGACGAGAAGTAAAACCTGAAACTAGAATCCTAATAGCAATATAACCAAGCAATCCAGCTGCGTAAGCTTTTAAACTTAATGCTGAATTATGGACATCTTGCAAACTGAATTCTTTATACTGAAACAGAGTCGAAATCATGGGCTCAGCTAATACCACTAATCCAATAGTTGCGGGCATACCCAATAATAAAACCAACCTCAATCCCCAATCAAGGGTATTAGAAAAATTATCTTGAGCTTTTGAAGCGAAGCTCTTTGCCAACCGAGGCAAAATAACAGTTCCTAAAGCCAAGCCCAATAATCCAACAGGGAACTCCACAAGGCGGTCAGAATAATACAACCAAGACACACTACCTACAGTCAAAAATGAGGCAATTAAGGTATCTAACAACAAATTAATCTGTGTCACCGAAACACTAAAAATAGCTGGCCCCAACAACCGAAGCATTTTTTTTACTTCTGGATCACTATATCCCCATTTAAATCTTGGCAACAATCCTAACCGTAACAGTGAAGGGACTTGAAATAACAATTGCACTAAACCTGCCGCAAAGACCCCCCAAGCCAACGCTTCAACTGGCTGGCTCATTAAAGGAGCCCACCATATAGCGGCTATAATCATACAAATATTTAAAAAAACAGGCGTTAAAGCTGGCACCAAAAATTGACCATAAGCATTTAATATCCCACCCGCAAGCGCAACTAAACCGATGAAAAACAAATACGGTAAACAAATCTTCAATAATAAGCAGGCTAACTCAAATTGCGATCCTTGCAGAGCAAAACCTGGCGCTATTATCAATATAATGACAGGAGCCAACAACACCCCTAAAACACTTAAACCCAACAAAAACAGAGCTATGGTGCCAGCTACATTATCTATAAATGACTGCGTATCAAGGTTACTGCCCTGCTCTCTATAGTTGGCTATAATAGGTACAAAGGCATGCGCAAAAGCGCCTTCTGCAAATAACCGGCGAAAAAAGTTAGGTATTTTAAAAGCGACAAAAAATGCATCTGTTGCTATATCAACTCCAAATAGTCTGGCTATTAACATATCCCGTACAAACCCGAGACTACGAGATATTAAGGTCATACTGCTAACAACAGCAGTAGATTTAAGAAGCTGACGACTCAAGAGAATTCCTTTTTTCACAAGGTTTATGTTGACAATAATAGCATTTAAAAAGATAATGCAGGGCTATTTACTAACATATCAACACATTGAGACACTATGGCTAATACAGCACAAGCTAAAAAACGCGCGAAACAAGCGGAAAAAAGCCGTATTCGCAACGCCGGACAACGTAGCAACTTACGTACATTCGTAAAAAAAGTTCTTGCAGCAGTTAAAGCTGGAGATAAAGAAAAAGCCCAAGCTGCTTTTAAAGTTGTAGTACCTATTATTGACTCAGCAGTTAACAAAGGTATTATTCACAAAAATAAAGCTGCACGCGGTAAAAGCAGACTGAATTCAAAAGTAAAAGCAATCGCTTAATTAATAAAAGCTTTCACTTTTAAAAAAGCCGGAGCCTAAAACTCCGGCTTTTTTGTCTTCAGTTTATATCAGTTGTTTTATAGCGGGATACTCGTTCATTAGTTGCTGACGAAATTCTTCAATCGCTTGCTCATTATTTCTTTCTGTTCTTGGAATAGACACCTTAATATCTGCAACAAACCCCATCGGCGCAGCTGATAAAAATACCAATCTATCTGCCAAAGCAATGGCTTCGCGCAAATCATGCGTCACAAATAAAACGGTATGTGGCCGTTTTTCCCATAGCAACAATAATAAATCTCGCACTTGTCTTGCGGTGGGCGCATCTAACGACACAAAAGGCTCATCCATCAACAATAAATCGGGGTTAACAGCAAACGCCCTAATTAAAGCCACGCGGCGACTCATGCCTAATGATAAATGCTCAGGATAAACATTCTGAAAAACTGTCAATTGCATAACATCTAACAACTCATCAATTAACTCCGCATTTTGAAAGCGCTCTTGCACTAATTCAATATTTTGTCGCACCGTGCGCCAAGCCAATAAGCGCGGATTTTGAAATACCACACCTATCTTTGACTTTTTAGTTACCTGCCCTACTGAAATCTCTCCTGTAAAATCGGTATCTAAACCAGCAATAATATTCAATAAGGTAGTCTTACCACAACCCGAAGGTCCAACCAAACACACAAACTCTTGTGGGTTAATCGTCAAATTTAAATTTTCAATGACTAAATGCCCAGTCGCTTCACCAACACCTGGAAATCTCTTATTAAGAATATCTATTTTAATAGCACTCATCGTCGCCACCGCAACGCATGCTGATCTAAAGGCTTTAAAATCAACAATTCAATTAACTGAATAACGCCAACAAATGCCAAGGTATAAGCCAAAATACTGGCCACATCAAACATCTGAAAAAACAAATGTAACTGATACCCCATGCCGTTACTTCTACCTAATAACTCAACTACTAAAATAATTTTCCAAATTAAAGCCAAGCCCGAACGCGTTGCCCCCATTACAAACGGATGTAATTGTGGCCAGATAATTTCTAACAAGATTTTACGTTTACTTAAACGATAGCAACGAGCCATATCCATTAAATCTTGATCTAAAGCCCGAGTACCTTCTCTAATAGTAACAATCACATTGGGTAGCTTATTAACCACTACCGCTAAAATAGCCGCGGACTCTACCAAACCAAACCATACATAACACAGAATAATTGTTACTAAAGCAGGCACATTTAAAAAAATTACCAACCAATTATCAAAGAAAGCATCTAATTTCCGATTACGCCCCAAAGCAATCCCCATTGCACAGCCAAATAACATAGCAATAGAAAAACTGACTATTAAGCGCAACAAAGTCATGCCCAAATGATAAGGTAACTGTCCAGTAACGCAAGCCTGCCAAAAAACCTTAGCCACTAATACTGGCATAGGAAAAGTACTGCTATCCAGATAAACTGCCAAGGCCTGCCAAGTGATTAACAAAAATAGTAAGGATAAAACCGACAAAAAATACTTATGAATATTCAAATTAATTTTCAACCCAGAAGGTTCCAGCATGTATGTGTTCAGCATTACCGGTTAATTTATTTTGACTTACACTTCGCAATAACTGATAGATATCATCGGCAGCTTGTTGCTCTGCGTTACCCCAATTATCAACGCCACCTTGACAATAACGCTGACGTAATAATGCCAAAGTTTGCGCATCATCCACATGCGTTAACGGAACAATGCTTTGCCAAACAGCATCTTGAGAACAAATCTGTGACTTTGCTTGCTTTGTTGCTTTAAAAAAATTATTTAGCGCAACTTTATGTGCCTGCCCCCAGGCCTGTTTAAACACGTACCCCAAACTCGGCACATTACGCTTTACATCTAGACCTTGTAAAATTTGACTACCATCTAAAATTTGGCGATAACCCTGAGCTTCTAGGCGTGCAGCAAAATGCCAATAGGTAAGCACCGCATCTAAGCGATCTTGCTTAATTTGCTCATTAAGTAAAGGTGGCGCTGCAAAAGTTTTCTCGACCGATTCATTTAAATTTAAACTGCTTTTTTGAGACAAGGCCTGCAATAACAACCAGTTTTTATCTAATTCCCCGCCCGCTATTCCCAAGCGCTTACCTTTAAGATCAGCAATTGACTGAATAGCACTATTTTTGGGCACCACTAAAGCGCCTGAGGTATTTGAATACGGATAAAAAGTTAAATCTCCAGCAGAAGCTCGTATGCTTGATACCCAAATCCAATCTGACACTATCATATCGACAGATCCTGATTGCAAAGCAATCTTACCGGCTTCGGCATTAGCCAATGAGGTGACCTGCACATCAAATTCAGGATTGTTTAAAATGGGATCTGTCTTCAAAACCTGCAACTCCCATTCTAAAGTCCCAAAAGCTTGCACACCAATTCGAATGGTCGTTTTCTCAAACGCGTTACTAGCGTCAGCCACACTTAAAAACAGCCCCAACAAAAAGAACTTAACTCTCATCACTACGACCCCATGAGTCAACTTTAGAAAACTTATTTTATCTGTATGCAAACATTCGTGCGAATTTCATTATAAAAACTCATCCTGTAACAACTCTCACATAGCGTTTATTTACAATTGTATTCTGAATCACAAAACACACCCGCGGTATTCAGTACATACAATTCAATCCTCTCTATGGGATAATATTCTATTAATATTACCCTGATGATACCTTTATGCGCTTTCTATTTACTCGCCTCCTCAATCGTTCTAACTTATTGAAAGCTCACCTTTACTTAGCACTTAGTTTTGGGTTATTTTTTTCTTTAATTGGCTTATCTGGTAGCTTAAGTATTTACCGCACGGATATTGATTTATTATTAAACCCTGAGCTAATCATCACCAACCCCCACGGCAATTATCAAACACTAGATAAAATATATGCTGCTGTAAAAGCAGCGCATCCTCACAAAACAGGATCTTGGACTCTAGAAATGCCACAATCACCTAACGGCATGATCACAGCATGGTTTGAGAAACCTTCTGAAACTTTCTTTCAATTGTATGCACCATTAATGGTATCAGTAAATCCATATACAGCGGAAGTTGTCAGCAGTCGATTTTGGGGGAAAACTTTTACAACATGGTTATTAAATATACATACACAACTGAACATGGAAAATTTTGGTTGGGGTTTAGTAGGCATGCTAGGCATAGCATTAATAAGCTCTTGCTTAACAGGCCTATATTTATGGTGGCCAAGCTTTAACACAATAAAGGAGATTTTGAAGTTTAGACCCCATAATGGAATTATGTTACTCGCTTTTGATATACACCGATGGCTTGGATTATTAAGCTCAATAACTTTAATAGTGCTAGCATGCACTGGATTTTTATTGAGTTATCCTAGTATTTTAGAAACCTTTTCCGGTTCATCTGGCATGGAACACGGTCAAACTGGGCGTACGATTATTAGCACAGCAATACCTAATAATCACCCAACGGGCCTTTCTGCAGCCACTTTTGTAGCCCAGGGACCATTTCCTAAAGCACAATTAAGGCGAGTTACTACCCCAGCGGGAGACACCGGCGTTTATAAAATTAATTTACGTCAAAATAGTGAAGTTAATCATCGTCATCCCTACACTACTGTATGGGTAGATCAATGGAGTGGACAGATTAAAGAAGTTCGCAATCCGACTCTATTTTCAAGGGGCGAGATATTTGCAAGTTTGATTTGGCCATTACATACTGGAGAAGCGCTAGGGCCGAGTGGAAGATTAATTTGGTTTCTTAGTGGTATTAGTGTTTTTTTATTGTATGTTACTGGAATTTTACGGTGGTTATGCAAAACTGGAAAACTAAGAGATAGAAAGATTCAATATGCCAATTTAACCCGTTTAAATACAAAAATAAAAACTCAAAGCGTTAATTTTATTAACCGCCTTTATACCTACTCAATAAATCTGATTGAAAAAATAACACCCTACCTATCTCAAATAGTTGTCGATATATTAAAGACACTGAAAAATATAATAATAAATCATACCCTGCATGTTATTAAAGGCATGCAGGGTAAAAAATAGATGATATATTATTTAAGTGCAATAATTTCAGTACGACCCACTATCTCAATATTTAATTTATCTTCTCTTAACAACCAACCTATCCCACGCTGAACATCCACTTTATTCAAGTCTGTTTCAGCAATAATTTTAGTCGCACTTGCAGGTCCATTAGCATCAAGGTATTGCCATACAATACCGGCAGCATCACCAATTAATTTAAGCATTTTAATCACCTCTATAAAGATTAATTGAACAACCAGTTTAAAAAACATAATCGTGTTTATTAATAATTTGTAATAAATACTTTAATTACTGCCCCAAGAAAAAACTGAACTTATATAGCTTTGGTTTGTGAATCTGGTAATGTAATGTTAAGTTCTAAAGTTTCTTGATCATCATCCTGTTCAAAACTTACTGAAATTGCATCTTGGCTGACGTTTACATATTTCTGTATAACCGCCAATAATTCTTTCTGCAACTGAGGTAGATAAGAAGGTTGATTTTTTGAAGATCTTTCATGCGCAACTAATATCTGCAATCTTTCTTTTGCAAGAGATGCGGTACTAACTTTAGACGTTTTAAAATAATCTAATAAACTCATTATTTACCCCCAAAAAGATTCCTAAAAAATCCTTTTTTATCGTCTATAAATCGGTGAGGCCTATCTTCGCCTAAATAACGCGCAACAATATCTGCATATGCTTGTCCAGCATCACTTTTTTCATCAAGAATTACAGGAGTACCAGAGTTCGAAGCATTAAGTACAGATTTCGACTCAGGAATAACACCTAAGAGATGCAATGACAAAATATCTTGCACATCTTCAACACTAAGCATTTCACCCAATTTAACACGCTCTGGAGAATAACGTGTTAACAATAAAAACTCATTAATAGGCTCTTCATTCTGCTCTGCTCGTCTTGATTTGCTCGACAAAATACCCAACATACGATCCGAATCCCTGACAGATGAAACCTCAGGATTAGTAACAACAAAAGCATCATCAGCAAAATACATCGCTAAATGCGCTCCTTTCTCAATACCCGCGGGCGAGTCACAAACAATATATTTGAAATCTTTTTTTAACTCTTCAAGCACTCTTCCAACACCTTCCTGACTCAAGGCATCTTTATCACGCGTCTGTGATGCTGGTAATATATATAATAAATTACAATTCTTATCACGAATTAAAGCTTGATTAAGCGTTGCTTCTTCATTGATGACATTTACAAAATCATAAACTACTCTTCGTTCACAACCCATGATTAGATCTAAATTACGTAAACCCACATCAAAATCAATTACGGCTGTTTTATGACCTCTTTTTGCCAGTCCCATGGCAATAGCAGCACTTGTAGTTGTTTTACCAACACCGCCTTTACCAGATGTTACGACTATTACTCTTGCCACAAAATTTTCCTCTACGTTAATGGTGTAACACAATATCTTTAATGATTAATGCATTGTCTTGCAAATAAATCTGAACTGGCTTATTACGCACTGAAGCTCCTAAATCTTCACTGACCTTATAATTACCAGCTATAGAAATCAATTCCGCTTGCAGATCAAAGCAAAATATCCGAGCCTCATTATCACCCTGAACCCCGGCTAATGCCCGCCCTCTTAAAGTACTATAAACATGAATATTACCCTCAGCTATAATTTCTGCTCCGGCACTTACTTGAGCCATAATCACTAAATCACCTGCTGCATATATTCGCTGCCCTGATCTAACTGGATGAGTAATTAATGTAGTTGGCACGGACACTTTTATTTCTTCTGGTTTTGAAGATACCGGAGAAATTAAGGCAACATCATCAACTTTTACTAGGTTTTTATTCTCTACAACTGAATCTCGGCCTTGTGCTGAATAAACAGGTATACCTAGCGCTAATGATTCTTTATTTTGAAGTACGTTACCTGCTCTTATACCAACTACAAGTAAACCAGCTTTTCTAACCACCCCCACCAAAGCAGTAATATCAACCACATAACCTTGTTTATTGATTTCTTGCAAGTCCAGCACTAAAGGTGAGTTTTTAAAAAACTCAGGAGCCTGTTTAATTTTTAAAGTCAGCTGTTGTTCTAGCAAACTTAAATCATCCGTCGCCAATATCAAAACAGGCACTGAAAAAGTACTCGTTTTAAATTCAAGCGCAATCTTTAAATTCGTTGTTTTTTTTGATTCCTGCGACATTGGAGTTATCTATCTGATCTTTATAATGAATAAGCTTGAAAAAAATTATCTGCTTATGGCAGTTTTTGTAACTAAAACTCAGTTGTAACTAATGCTTCATAAAACTAATAAACTCAGTAACTTTAGTTTATTAATACCATTATTAACATCTATTTGTAAAGCCAAAGAATTTGTATGTCCCAAAAAAAAAGGCCACATTTTAAAAATGCGACCTTTTTATTTCATAAAGGATAAATAAAATTACCCACCATGAAGGGCAATAATTAACGTTTTGAGTATTGTGGACGCTTTCTTGCTTTGTGCAAACCAATCTTTTTACGTTCAACAACTCGTGAATCACGCGTTACAAAACCAGCTTTTCTTAATGGAGATCGTAAAGCTTCATCATATACTATCAAAGCACGTGTTAAGCCATGACGAATAGCACCTGCTTGTCCTGATGGGCCGCCACCCTTAACAATAACATTTACATCAAACTTTCCTACTAACTCAACACACTCTAATGGTTGACGAGAAACCATTTGGTCAGTTTTGCGACCAAAATAATCTTCTAGCGTTTTTTTGTTGATTGTAATTTTTCCAGTCCCTGAAGTTGCGTAAACACGTGCAATTGCACTTTTACGACGACCTGTTCCGTAATACTGAGCTGCTGCCATAGTCTACTCGCTTATAATTCTAAAACTTTTGGCTGTTGAGCCTGATGATCGTGTTCAGATCCTGCATATACTTTCAATTTCTTGAACATTGCACGACCCAATGGATTGTTCGGTAACATACCTTTAACTGCATTAGTAAGAATACGATCTGGGAACGTTTGTCTTAATTTACCTAAGCTAACTGTTTTTAAGTTACCAATATAACCAGTATGATGTTGATACAACTTGTCTTTTTCTTTATTGCCAGTAACGCCAATTTTATCTACGTTCACAACAATAATGTAATCACCGGTATCAACGTGCGGTGTGTATTCTGGTTTATGTTTACCGCGGAGACGTAATGCAATCTCAGAAGCAAGGCGACCTAACGTCTTCCCATCTGCATCAACTACATACCAATCGCGCTTAACTTCTGCTGGTTTTGCACTAAATGTTTTCATCGTTACTTAGTCTTTCTCTAAAGGCTCAATAAAAGAGCGAGAATTTTACTAAACATTGTCATGTCTTTCAATGTTTATTTATATTTCAGGTATAAAATTTATTATGTCCAATCCGAACATCTCATCATTAAAAATGAGCCATACCCACCGAACAGGGAATTTTACAGCAAGACTCGCCATAAAATCAAGAATTAATTGAATCTGAGCTGATTTTACAATTTAATATTTAACGAATGTAGTTTCCGATAAAGATGTGTTCTTTCCATTCCAACAGCTGCCGATAATTTAGCGACACTCCCACCAGTTCGCTCAAAATGATACTCTAAGTATGCTTTTTCAAAATGATCACGCGCTTCTTTTAACGGTAAATTAAAAAACTCAGGCACCGCGACCGCCAACATAACATCTGAAACAACTGATCCTAGCGCAGTTTTAACCTCATCTAATTCTATTTCCTCTCCGACACCCAATATCATTAATCGCTGCACAAGGTTCTTTAATTCTCTAACATTACCCCGCCATGTATAATTTCTCAAAAAGTTTTGTGCCGCCATGGAAAATCTACGAAAAGCGAGTTTATCGTGTGTAACAAAATGATCTATATAGAAACTTAATAATCCTGGCACATCCTCACTATGCTCTCGCAAAGGAGAAATATTAAAAGCTACTTCATTGAGCATGTAATATAAATCTTGTCTAAATCTCCCCGATCTAACCTCCTCATCCATGGAAACTCGACTTGATGTGATAACTCTAACATCAACATTAACCGTCTCACTGCCTCCAACACGCAAAAAAGAACTAGATTCCAGTGCACTCAACAAACGCAACTGTGTCTCTTGATCCATGCCGCCAATTTCACTTAAAAATAGCGTGCCTTTATTGGCTCGCTCTAACAGCCCCGGATAAACATTGCCCTGAGTTTCTTTACCAAAAAACTCTACGGCCGAGTTTTCAGGTGAAATACTGCCGACAGCAACATCGACAAAAGGGCCTTGACGATGTGCACTATTATTATGTAAATAACGCGCATAAAGCTCTTTACCAACACCCGCCTCACCACAAAACAAGACGCGCGTATCATGCTGGGCTAGGCGTTTTAATTGATCTTTAATTCGCTCTACCGCGGCACTTTTACCTACCGGCTCCATATCAACGACTAATTGCTTCTTAAGTCCCGCGTTTTCAATTTGAAGATTACCCGCCTCTAATGCTCGATCTACAATCAATAATAATTTTGCCAAAGATAAGGGCTTCTCTAGAAAATCGTAGGCTCCCAATCGAGTGGCCTCAACAGCAACCTCTACTGATCCATGTCCCGACATCATGACTACTGGGCAAAGCATATAATCTTCTGAAACCCATTCTTTTAAAAGAGACACACCATCAGTATCTGGCATCCAAATATCGAGCAATATTAAATCAGGCTTGTATGAAATTTTTAGCTTTCTAGCTTCAAAACCGTTTTCTGCCGAAGCTACTAGATAACCCTCATCCTCGAGTATTTCACAAACTAATCGGCGAATTTCAGGCTCATCATCTACAACTAATATACGAGGGGAATTTATATTCATAATTTTCTATGACAACTCAGAGTTACACGCAGGAAGTTGGATTATAAAACCCGCCCCCACCTTACGACCATTATCGACCCATATCGCACCGCCATGATCTTCTATTATCTTTTTTACAATAGCAAGACCCAAACCAGTACCCTTAACTTTTGTTGTAACATAAGGTTCAAATATCTTCTCAACTTGATCCTCTTTGATACCTGCGCCATTATCATAAAGCGCTATTTCAACATAATCTGTATTATTTTTGAGCACTCTATGCACATTTATTTCAATTAATCCTTCCAAGCCAACTGCTTCTAAAGAATTTTTTATTAAATTATGTATTACCTGTCTAATACTAACCGGATCACCGTTGACAATTTGCAAGCCAGATTGATACCGCGCTTTAAACCTAATACCCTCTCTTAAAGTATATAAAGCCAATACTTCTTGAATCAAATGAGATATGTTAACATTAACAGACTGTTTTTTAGATGGTTTTGCATATTCAGAAAAATCATCAACCATTTCTTTCATGGCTTCAACCTGCTGTACAATAGTTTGAATCGATCTCTGTAAGATAGCACCATCAGAACTATCTAATTTATTTGCTAATTTAAGCTGCAATCTTTCAGCTGATAATTGAATGGGAGTTAATGGATTTTTAATTTCGTGAGCCAGCCTTCTTGCCACCTCTCCCCAAGCCGCATTCTTTTGCGCTTGTATCAAGTCTGTAACATCATCAAAAACAACCACTGAGCCTACTCGAAAACCTTCTTGAGAAAATAAAGGCGTTCCCCTACAAAGCAACTCTTGACGACCATTAGGCCCCAAAAATGCAATTCTTTGCTGCCAAATATCGTCAGCATTTTCTAGTAAATGTTGTATAGATTTAAGCGGCTCAACTAATTCAACATAAGTTTCAACCAACTCCATTAAAGTTTTACCAACGAACTGATTTACATGCACTCGAAAAATTCGATAGGCCGCCTGATTAGCTGTTCGAATTTTAAAAGTCTCATCAAAACTAATAACACCTGCCGTTAAATTACCCAATATTGTTTCTAAGTAAGCACGCTGATTTTCAACTTCAACTCCCACTTTGCGAGTTTCATCACGCGCTTGAGCGATACGGTTTGTCATATCATTAAAAGACTCAACTAAAAACCCTAAGTCATCTTGAGCCATAACGGGAAGTATTTGATCATAATGACCCGAGGCCACTGCTTTAGTCCCTTTTACTAACTCTTTTACTGGCGCGGTAATATTTCTAATACTAATGAATGCCACCCATATTGCCGCCAATAAACTCATTAACAAAACTAAAGACAGCGCCAAACTAAAACTCATACGCAATGAGCTCCTCAAATAACTCATTTCTTGATAACGAGCTGAAGCAAACTCGACTGAGTCAGCTAAATCAGCAATTCTTACAGGCACTGAATACAAAGCTTGTAAATATTGGGACTCTATAGATTTAACAGTAACAATAACCCTCACCATTAATTCATGTTCATGAACCGGTGCTAAAGCCATAAAGAAGCCATTTTGACGCAACTGCAACCAAATATGCTCTTCAGGCAAACTCGGTAAAATATCTGCGGGATTATTACTACTTGAAGCAATAATGCGACCTTGCCTAGAAAACAATGTCATTTCAGATGCACCCGATAACTCACGCAAATGCTCTATCTCTAGAGTCGCTGCATTTTCAGAAAAACCTTCCAATTTATCAATCAATTGCTCAGTTTGTCGCAACTGCCCCCGCATTCTTTGATCTAAAGATGCTTGACTTAGTTCTAAAGCATCCTCCATTGCCCGGTCTATTTCAACATTAAACCAACTATCAATACCCTGATGCAGAAACTGCATAGAAAAATAAAATACAATAATTGCGGGAGCTAAAGCTAAAACCACAAAAAGAGACATCATACGAGCAGTTAATCTAGAGCCGGCTTCTCGTCTTTTAGTATGCTGTAGCAATGCATAAATATTTGCACCGACCAAAAACAACAACACAACAGAACCCAATGTATTGAATAATAACAACCAAGAATACATAGCACTCAGCTCTGAAGACTCCTGCATCGCTGAACTCATTAACTGCAAAGATAACAAAATCAGGCCAAAAAGAATCAACACAGACAAATTTACTGGGGGCTTTATTTTTTCAGGGGCCATGATGTCCATTCACTCGACAGGTACCATTGGGGATCAATATATGCAAACGGACGCAACGGTAAAGGCAAATCATCTCGCTTGAAATCTAATTTAATTAAACATAAGTACTGATGTTCTGGATCAAGCAATGCTTTATTTATGAGTGGCAAATCAATTATCACCGACATCAATTCCAAAGCTGATGATAAAGAAGAAAAACTGTGGACCTCTCCATTATCCTCATTTTTAACTCGATACATATTTAACAAAGCATGATATTGGAGCTGATAACGCTTAGCGACCTTTAACCAGGTCTTATCCCAAAAAAAACCAGGATATTTTTGAACTTTTACTAACAAATTCCAATATAAAGGCACTCCATTTTGCAAAGCGGTTTTAGCTTTTTCACTCAAATGATAATCAATATTCACTGACAAAAAGTACTCATCACTCCTCTTGGCAATATCACCCTGCTTTATTTCTGCAGAAAATAAAGCTCCACTGACCAAGAAAGACAAAATCCCTAAAATAACCATAAGGAGTAATTGACAGAAACGTTTACGATTTCTTAATAAGGGCATAATAAAAGCCGTCCATTTCTGAATCACCTGTCAAAATTTGCCTCCCCCGCTGGGCGGCATTACCCCATGTCGCATCAATAGGCACTTCAAAGGCATCCGCATGCATTTCCAAAAACCCCATTATTTGCTCTTCATTTTCTTGTTTAAGAATAGAGCAAGTCGCATAAAGCAATAACCCACCCGATGATAATAAAGGCCAAGTCGCCGCTAAAATAGATTTTTGCAAAAGTTGCAAAGCTTTTATGTCATCAGGCTTACGGAGAATTTTAATATCTGGGTGACGCCGAATTACACCTAAAGCGGAACATGGCGCATCTAATAAAATACGATCAAACAATTGACCATCCCACCAATCTTTCGGCTTAGCCGCATCTCCGACAATCAATTGAGCAGAGACATTTGAACGGAGTAAGCTTTCTTGAACCCTCGATAATCTTGCCTCATCAATATCAATGGCAACTAATTCTTTTAAATGTGGCTGACTCTCTAAAATATGTACCGTTTTACCACCCGGCGCAGCACAAACATCCAGAACTCTTTGGCCGACCTGTACATCTAGTAAACCGGCAGCTAATTGCGCAGCCGTATCTTGCACGGACACATGACCCTGTTCAAAACCGGGCAATAACTCTACCGGAACTGGCCTACTCAAAATAAGACTAGATTCACAAAAACTGACTGTCTTTGCTGCCAACTCATGATCTGATAATGATTGTAGATACTGATCTCGAGAGTTTAAAGCCAGATTAACTCTCAGCACCATAGGAGGTTGCCGATTATTTGCTTCTAAGATTTGCGATGATCGCTCTGGCCAATCTATTTCAATTTGCCTAAGCAACCATACAGGATGACTAACACTTGCCGCAACGTTCTCATCAGCCTTCTGTTCTAGCACACCCTGTTGCCTTAAATAAGTCCTCAATAGGGCATTAACAAGCGATTTAGCCCAGGGTTTTTTCTTTGCGGCCAAAACAGTTTCTGAAACTGCAGCATGCTGTTTTACACGCATGTAGTTGAGCTGATAAAGCCCCACTAAAGCCAAGGCATTAATTTCCGAATCTTTAATCGGCTTATCTAGCAATTCATTTAGAATAAAACTTAAGCGATAAAAGTAACGACAAACGCCGTAGCACAGTGCTTGAATAAAAGCTTTGTCTTTAGTTGACTCCACGGATAACAACGCATTATCTAAGGCCGTATTTAAAGATTTACCGTCTTGTAAAACATTGGATATTACTCTTGCCGCAATCAATCGAGTATTCAACCTAGTTTTACACCATTAACTGAGTGAGCATTAAGGAATGCTTGAGCTGATATCCGCTTTCCTCCTGGCAATTGCACCTCTCTTAAGCGTAATGTGCCTTTAGCCGTAGCAACATCAATATTTTTATTCAAGCAACTGATTGTTCCAGGTTCTAAATCCAAACCACATTCTAATGCCTCTGCCTGCCAAATACGCAATACACTGCCTTGATAAACTGTTTGAGCGACTGGCCAAGCATTTAAACCACGCACTTTAAGGGCTAAGTCTTGTGCAGATTGATGCCAGTCAACTTCAGCTTCTGCTTTAGTCAATTTTTCCGCATAAGTCACTAAACTCTCATCTTGCAACTCGGCTAAAACAGGTCCTTTTTCCATCTCTGTTAATACTTTACATAACCCAACCGCACCCAGTGCTGCTAACTTATCATGTAAAACACTCGCTGTGTCATTCATACCTATCAGATATTCTTCTTTATGAAGCATGTCACCCGCATCTAATTTGCGCACAATTTTCATTATAGTAACCCCCGTCTTTTCATCGCCTGCCATTAAACAACGCTGAATGGGGGCTGCGCCACGCCAACGAGGTAACAATGATCCATGAACATTAATACATCCTAGTTTTGGTGTATTCAAAACGGCTTCAGTTAATATCATTCCGTAAGCAACGACCACCATTAAATCTGCATTAAATGATTTTAATAAACTCAAATCTTCATCAGCCTTTAATGTCAGCGGTTGAATGACGGGTATGCCATATTTAATTGCTAATTCTTTAATAGGACTAAACTGCTCATGTCGACCACGCCCAGAGGGACGATCAGGTTGCGTATAAACAGCGCACACCTCGTATTTAGCATCCAACAAAGCTTGTAAACTGGGCACTGCAAAATCGGGGGTGCCAGCGAAAATAATCTTCATGATTAACTCTTTTCCATCTTATGAATTTTTTCTAACTTCTTTTTTATGCGCTGTCTCTTTAATGGCGAAATATGATCGACAAATAATTTACCATCCAAGTGATCTATTTCATGTTGTATACAAATAGCCAGTAACTCAGTGGCCTCAATCTCAAAGATTTCTCCCTCTCTATTAAGCGCCCTCACTCTAATATGTTCTGCACGGGTAACTTTTTCAAAAAAACCAGGTACGGATAGACATCCCTCCTCGGCTTCTTTGACCCCATCTTTCTCAATAATTTCTGGATTGATTAAAAATAAAGGGGCTTCTTTATCATCACTAACATCAATAACTACTATTCTTTGATGCACATCCACTTGTGTAGCTGCTAAACCCACTCCACGAGACTCGTACATGGTTTCTAACATATCATCCAATAGTCTTCTGATCTTATCATCAACCACTTTTACAACAGCCGCTTTTTTGCGTAAGCGCTCATCTGGAAACTCCAGAATAGTTAAAATGCCCAACACCCACTCCATTAAAATAATTCAATACTGGAATTCTATATTATTTCATATACACTTTGAATGCACTAAGACTAATTAAATCAATCATTGTTAGCAATTAATCTATAAGCACTCGATTGTTAACGTACCTATACAATGACTTAATCTGTACTCTTTCAATAAGGTTAAAAGACCCTGAACACTTTCTCACTACCCCATGACAATGACCTTAAATATTGGCTTGCCCTGTTACGCACTCCTGGAATAGGTTGCAGAACTTTTCTTAAACTAATAGAAACAACTACGCCAAAACAAATCTTTTCTGATTCAAATTATGCACTTGCCGCCTTAGGATTAAAAACAGAACTCATAAGCGGCATTAAAAATCCAGATTGGTCTTTAATTGAGCAAGATTTAATTTGGGTTGAACAAAAAAACAATTATGTAATCACTTTTAACGATGCAAACTACCCAGCACAACTAAAAGAAATTGCCGATCCACCTCCTTTATTATTTGTCCGAGGCAACCCTTTTATATTAGCTCAATCCCAATTAGCAATTGTAGGCAGTCGCAACCCATCCTCTTTAGGAATAGATACCGCTTTTGAGTTTGCCAAAACATTGAGCCTACATGGATTTGTTATAACCAGTGGCCTTGCATTAGGAATTGATGCCGCTAGTCATCGCGGGGCATTAGCATCTGGAGGCTTTACAATTGCCGTAGCAGGGACTGGCTTAGACCGAGTCTACCCTGCTAGACATAAAGACTTAGCCACTGAAATTGTGAATACAGGTGCTATTATTTCAGAATTCCCCCCTGGAACGACCGCCAAAGCAAATCACTTTCCTAGAAGGAACCGTATTATCAGCGGATTATGCCAAGGCCTACTCGTTGTTGAAGCAGCTAAAGAAAGCGGATCCTTAATAACAGCAAGAATGGCTTTAGAACAAAATAGAGAAGTTTTTGCCATACCCGGTTCTATTCATAACCCATTAGCCAGAGGCTGCAACGCACTCATTCGACAAGGGGCTAAACTTGTTGAAACGACTCAAGATATTCTAGAAGAATTAAATCAATATTATCAAACAGATAAAGACATAACTAATATTTCTATTGAATCAACACTTGACCTAGAGCAACAAACATTATTGAATCATGTGCAATTTAGCCCAACTTCTATTGATAATTTGATACAAATAACTGGCAATTCGGTGGAAATAATTTCTTCTATGTTGCTAATTCTTGAGCTACAAGGCTATTTGGAAGCAACCGCGGGTGGTTGCTATATGAGAATAAAATAATCATACTCGATACTATGAAAGAAAATATTTTTGATGTTCTAATGTACTTATTTGAGAATTACATGGAGGAGGTAATTGAACTACCTTCGGATAGTGACATCATCCACACCGAATTATTAGAAGCCGGATTTGAGTCCTATCAAGTTAATAAGGCTTTTGAGTGGATAGACTCTTTAAGTCTTAATACAGATATTAAAAAAACAGCCTTTTCCACATTTCGTATTTTCTGCCCAGAAGAAATAATTAAACTAGACATTGAATGCCGCAACTTCATCCTATTTCTCGAACTACATGGCATTTTAAACACCCGTAACAGAGAAATAATTATTGATAGAGTGATGGTGCTAGATAAAGAAGATATATCAATGGAAAAGCTCAAATGGATTGTCCTAATGGTGTTGCTAAGTCAACCTGATGAAGAAATTGCATTCTCCAAAATGGAAGATTTTGTCTATGACCTCAGCCCCCTTTATTTACATTAATCAGCTTAGCTTTAAACGAATAAACGCTCAGTAGTTAAAACTATTAAGCCTTGAAATTAACACTTTATCCCAATGAATATAAATGAGTAAAAACCTTGTCATTGTAGAGTCTCCTGCAAAAGCAAAAACCATAGAGAAGTATCTAGGAAAAGATTTCCAAGTTTTAGCCTCTTATGGCCACGTTAGGGATCTAATTCCTAAAGAAGGTGCGGTTGATCCTAGCAATGATTTTGCAATGAAATACGAGGTTATTGATCGTAATCAGCGACACGTCCAAGCCATAAGTAAAGCACTTAAAACTGCAGACACCTTATATTTGGCAACCGACCCTGATAGAGAAGGTGAAGCCATTTCTTGGCATCTACTTGAACTACTAAAAGATAAAAAATTAATCAAAAACAAAGCTGTTCATCGTGTTGTTTTTCATGAAATTACAAAAAAAGCAGTGACTGAAGCAATAGCTAATCCTGAAGAATTAGCCATTAACTTAATTAACGCCCAACAAGCGCGTCGTGCTTTAGACTATCTAGTAGGCTTTAACCTTTCACCTTTACTTTGGAAAAAGATTCGCCGAGGCTTATCGGCTGGACGGGTACAAAGCCCCGCTTTACGCATGATTGTTGAGCGAGAATTAGAAATTGAAGCCTTTCAAAGCAGAGAATATTGGACAATTGACGCTGCTTTAACAGTTCAAGAGCAAAACTTTAAAGCGAAATTAACTCAGTATAACAATGAGAAAATCAGTCAATTTAGTATTACTGATGCAGAACTAGCAGAAAAAACTAAAAATGCCTTACTTGATACAGCCGATGGTCAACTGCTGGTCAGTAAATTAGAAAAGAAACAACAAAAGCGTAATCCGGCTCCCCCTTTTATAACTTCTACATTACAACAAGAGGCAGCTCGTAAATTGGGTTTCACCACAAAACGAACCATGATCGTAGCCCAACAACTTTACGAGGGCATTGATATTGGAGGTGAAACACAAGGTTTAATTACCTATATGCGTACCGACTCAGTTAATTTATCAATAGAAGCTGTTGAAGAAATTCGCCAATTAATCTCAGAAAAATTCGGCCCAGAAAATGTGCCTAAAGAGCCTAGACTCTTTAAGACAAAATCTAAAAATGCACAAGAAGCTCACGAAGCAATAAGACCCACTTCACCGCGCTATTTACCTAGTGAAATCAAAGATTATTTAAGCATTGAACAATACAAATTGTATGATTTAATTTGGAAACGCACCATAGCTTGCCAAATGACTCATGCCACTCTCAACATGGTCGCAGTTGACTTAAGTTGTGGTAATGGACAACACATTTTCCGTGCAACGGGCTCAACTATTGCTGCCCCTGGATTTATGTCTGTCTATCTTGAAGGTAAAGATGACAGCAAAGAAAGTGATGATAAAGAAAGCTTTTTACCCCCTTTAGAAGAAGGTAGGCCAGTACCACTCAATGAAATAATTACTGCCCAACATTTCACTGAACCACCGCCACGTTATGGTGAAGCCAGCTTAGTAAAATCTTTAGAAGAACATGGTATAGGCAGACCCTCTACTTATGCTTCCATTATTTCGACCTTACAAAATCGTGAATATGTTACGTTAAACAATAAACGTTTTCATCCTTCAGATGTCGGTCGAATTGTGAATAAGTTTTTAACCGAACATTTCACTAAATATGTTGATTACGATTTTACGGCTAATTTAGAAGATGAGCTTGATGCTGTCTCAAGGGGAGAAAAAGATTGGATTCCATTAATGCATGCATTTTGGAAACCTTTTAATGACACTATTCATGATAAAGAAGCCACTGTACAGCGTAAGGATGTTACGCAAGAAGCTATAGACGAAAAATGCCCAGAATGTAGCAGTCCTTTATCCATCCGCTTAGGTAGAAACGGTCGTTTCATTGGTTGTACTAATTATCCTGACTGTTCTTACACGAGAAACCTAAGTGAAGATGGCGCCAGTCATGAAGAACCAGAAGTTTTAGAAGGTCGTTCTTGTCCATCTTGTGACTCTCCATTAGTCTTTAAAACAGGTCGATATGGAAAATTTATTGGCTGTAGTGCTTATCCAAAATGTAAGCACATAGAGCCATTAGAAAAACCTATGGATACCGCTGTAGATTGTCCACAATGTAAAAAAGGCACAATACTCAAACGCAAATCACGTAACGGTAAGATATTTTATTCCTGCTCAGGTTATCCAAAATGTGATTATGCACTATGGAATAACCCAATAAAAGAGAGTTGTCCACAATGTGCATGGCCCATTTTAACGGTAAAAGAAACGAAAAGACGTGGCGTAGAAAAAGTATGTCCACAAAAGGATTGTAGCTACGCAACACCTTATGAGGGGGATCCGGCAGATGTGCAAGGGCCCACAGATAAAACGCTACAAACTCCATAATGAATCAAGATTTAACCCCTTTTTCGGAGCTCAGTCCAGATATTATTTTATCTGCAGTAGAAAGTGTTGGCTATGATTGTGACGGACATTTATTTGCGCTAAATAGCTACGAAAATCGGGTTTATCAAATCGGTTTAGAAAAGTCAGAGCCCATTATCGCTAAATTCTACCGCCCTAAACGTTGGACTAACGATGCCATTCTGGAAGAGCATCAATTTACACAAGAATTAGCGGACAATGAAATTCCCGTCGTCTGTCCTTTACAACTTAATGGACACAAAACACTACTTGAAAGTGATGGCTTTCGATTTTCAGTGTTTTCTAAACAAGGGGGTCGAGTTCCAGAAATTGATAGCGCCGAAAAACTCGAATGGATGGGACGTTTTATTGGTCGTATCCATGCGACAGGGGCCTTAAAACCCTTTAAAAGTCGCCCAAACATCGGTATTAAAAGCTTTGGTGAAGAGCCTAGCCAATATTTAATAAATAACCATTTTATTCCAGCAGATCTCAGTAACACCTACACCGGCATTATTGAACATGCGCTAAGCTGTGTTAATCAATGCTATGAACGTGCAGGTAAAATCAAGTCTATTCGTTTGCACGGTGATTGTTATCCCGGTAATATTTTGTGGACAGATGCAGGGCCTCATTTTGTCGATTTTGATGACAGTCGCATGGGGCCCGCTATTCAAGATCTTTGGATGTTATTATCAGGTGACCGAACTGAAATGACCCATCAAATAGAGCATTTATTAGCCGGCTACAAAATTTTTTATGATTTTAATCCACGTGAACTTCATTTGCTTGAGGCATTAAGAACCTTACGCTTGATTCATTATTCAGCTTGGATTGCAAAACGATGGGATGACCCGGCTTTCCCTATGGCTTTCCCTTGGTTCAATACACCACGCTATTGGCAAGATCGAATTATTGAGCTACGCGAACAAATCGCGCTGATGGAAGAAGAACCCTTACCTATTATTTAAGCTTCTCAAAAACCTGAACTTATTCTAATAACAGTGTTCTAATTGGATTAAATGATTTTCTATGAATGTCTAAAATTCCAAACCTAGCAATTTCATCTAAATGTTGTTGGGTGCCATAACCTTTATGCTGCTTAAAAGAAAACTGCGGATATTGCTCAGCAAGGTCTAGCATTATTTTATCCCGTGCTACCTTAGCTAAAATTGAAGCGGCACTGATTGCCTTAATCTTGCTATCCCCTTTAACTATGGCTTGAGCTGGTATATTAAGTTTAGGTAACTTATTGCCATCGATTAACACGGCATCTGGCTGAATATGCAACCCATCTACGGCCCTTTGCATAGCAAGCAGTGTAGCTTGCAAAATATTGATTTGATCAATCTCTTCAATACTAGCTAAAGCAATTGACCAACTAAGACTATTTTTTTTGATTAGCTCAAAAAGACTATTACGTTTAAGCTCACTCAGTTTTTTTGAATCCGCTAAACCATCAATAGGCTTATTAGGATCTAAAATAACTGCAGCAACGACTACTGGCCCTGCCAAAGGGCCGCGTCCTGCCTCATCAACACCCGCAACAAAATTGCCGGATAAGACATCCTCTACAACTATCTTAGAATTCCTCTACTTACGTTACGAAGAAAACTAACCAAATCAGAAACATGCTGGCTTTCACCCGCCATTTCTTCAATTCTCTCAATTGCATCTTCCAATCGTAAATTCATTTTATAAATGATTTTGTACGCATTTCTAATGAGTCGAATATCTTCAGGGCTAATTCCCTTTCGCTCCATACCCACAGAATTAATGCCATGAGGTCTCGTCGGCTTACCTCCGACCATGACGAATGGTGGTATATCTTGCGTAATTGCACTACCCATCGCAGCAAAACTAAACTGACCGACTTGGGTAAATTGATGCACTAAAGTAAATCCACCTAAAATAGCATGACTATTAAGATGAACGTGCCCTGCTAAAGAGGCGCCATTCGCCATAATAACGTTATCACCAATGACACAGTCATGAGCAACATGGGTATAAGCCATAAATAAATTATCACATCCAATTTTAGTAAGACTTTTATCTTGGACTGTACCACGATGCATTGAAGTATATTCACGAATAACGTTTCTATCCCCAATTTCAAGACGTGTTATCTCAGCCGCATACTTCTTATCTTGTGGATCTTCGCCTATTGAGCAAAATTGATAGATATGGTTATCTTTCCCAATGACTGCAGGACCTTTAATAACAACATGAGGCCCAATAACAGTGCCTGAGCCAACCTTTACATCAGGACCTATAACACTAAAAGGCCCCACCGAAACATCCGGTGCAATCTCGGCTTTTGTATCAATAATCGCTGATGGATGAATTAAACTCAATCGACCACCGCTGCACATCTGATTTCAGCACTCGCAACAAACTCGCCGTCTACTGTAGCCGTACACTCAAATGCCCAAATATTACGTTTACTTTTGACATATTTTGACTCTAACATCAATTGATCGCCAGGCACTACGGGTCTTTTAAACTTTGCTTTATCAATACCCACTAGGTAATAAATCATACCCGCTAATTCGTCACCTGCGGTTTCAGAAGCTAATAAACCCGTAGTTTGAGCTAACGCTTCCAAAATCAACACGCCTGGCATAATGGGTTTCTGAGGGAAATGTCCCTGAAAGAACGGCTCATTATAAGTGACATTTTTAACGCCTAACAAACGCTTGCCAGGTTCACACTCTATGACCTTATCGACCAATAAAAACGGGTAACGATGCGGAAGAAATGCTTGGATTTGTAATATATCTAACGTAATAGACATGCTGTAAAGTACTTAAATGAGAAAATAAATTTATTAAATTGAATAATTAACAATTACTCTGGCATTGTGGCTAATTTAGTTTGTACTTGCGCAGTAATATCAAACTGATCTTTAGCATAAATAACACCGTCCGTTAATAACAAATCATACCCGTCATCTTTAGCAATTGTTCTAACTGCTTCAACAATACGACGTTGTAATTTACCTAATTCTTCATTTCGACTTGCATTAAAGTCTTCACTGAATTCTTGTTGTGATCTTTTTGCATCGCGTTTTTTGTTTAAAATATCACGTTCTAAATTTGCTTTAACTGACTCGCTCATCGTAGCGGCATCCTTAGCCAACTTCTCTTCCATTGTTTGAATTTCTTTACCTTGAGCCACTAACTGTTTATCTCTAGGAGAAAATTTTTCTTCCAATCTTTTTTTAGCTTTTTCAGCTTGTGGAGCCTTTTCAAGTACAGCGGGGATATTCACAAAACCAATTTTTAAATCGGCATAACTGATGTTAGCAGCAAACAAAAGTCCTAAAAATAAAGCAATTTTCTTTTTCATTGTTAAATAGATCTCAGGTTGTAGTTAAGTAAAAAAGGTAAAAAAATAATTTACAATCGATTATAGAGGATAAGCTCAATAATCAAAAATATCTTAGGTTAAAAATTTTGTCCAAAATTAAACTGGAAGAATTGGGTTTGGTCTTTTTGAGTAATTATATTATGCGTAGGATTATTGTAATAAGCCGAAGGTGTAGCGTTATATTGATCATAACTGTATGTTCCCTGATTAAGCGGATAAGCTGCACTCACAGATAAAGCGCCAAACGGTGACAACCATTCTCCAGATAACCCAGCAGAATATTTCATATTATTAAATGTGAATGTATCGTTAAGAGCACCTGCGTCTAAAAATGTACCTAATCTAACTGATTTTGTTTCTGCCATAAAAGGCACAGGGAAAAACAACTCAGCATTACCAATAAGTTTAACGGATCCCCCTAATGGATATCCGTTCGAATCTCTTGGTCCCATCGTATTATTCTTATAGCCTCTTACCGACCCGGAGCCTCCCATAAAATAGTTTTCAAAGAACGGTAATCCCTTGGTATTCCCATATCCACCAGAGTAACCGACTTCTCCATTTAATTTAAAGGTAAAATCCTTCGCTAAAGGGAAATAGCGTTGCTGTCTATAGCCTACCTTATAGTATTCCAAATCACTACCCGGAATGGTCGCAATACCTGATAAACGTTGCTGTGCACCACTATTCGGAAACATCGCCCGATTGAATGTATCATGCACCCAACTGATGCCCTGACTATAGGTCAAATAAGAACCGGGATGTTTATTAATGAAATCGAAAATTTGTTGGGATGAATAAAGAGTTGTCGATAATGAGGTATGCTTCACATCCGTATTAAAGCCCACCTGATCAAATTCATTTAAAGGTATACCAAAATTGATACCTGCATTTGCTATGCTCGTATTGTAGTTAGCAATATTAATAGCCCCAGCATTCCTTTTGGTATAGCCTAAGTTATAACCTTGACTCACACCATCAGTGGTGAAATAAGGGTTAGAAAAACCAAATTGATAACTGGTAATATAATTACTATTATTAAAGCCAACGCTTACACGCTTACCCGAACCAAAAATATTGTCCTGCGCAATATTAGCATTTAGAACGATACCTTGCACCTGAGAGAAGCCCACGCCGGCCGATAAGTTACCCGATGATTTTTCTACCACCGTATAGTTCACATCAATCTGATCTGAGGTGCCAACTACGGGAGGCGTTTCCACGTTAACACTTTCAAAATATCCTAATCGCTCTAAACGTGTTTTAGAGCGTTCAATCTTAGAGCTTGATGCCCAACTGGCTTCCATTTGACGCATTTCACGACGTAAGACCTCATCTCGTGTTTTAGCATTTCCAATAAAATTAACGCGATGAACATAAACTCGCTTACCCGGATCAACAAAGAAAGCCATTTCTACCGTTTTTTGGCTCTCATTAATTTCAGGCACCATATTGACGTTAGCAAAAGCATAACCTTCATCACCTAAGCGATCTTGAATTGCTTTAGACGTCTCCGTGGCACTCTTTCTTGAAAATATCTCGCCCGGTCCAATGCCCACTAATTTTATTAACACATCCGGTGCAACAATTAGATTACCTGATAATTTCACTTTTGAAACGGTAAATACTTCACCCTCTTTCACATTAATAGTGACATAAATATCTTTTTTATCTGGCGTGATCGCTACCTGTGTAGATTCAACAGAAAAATTGATATACCCTCTATCGAGATAATACGATCTTAAGGTTTCTAAATCTGCCCCTAATTTTTGCTTAGAGTATTGATCATTCTTAGTATAAAAAGACAATAAGTTAGAGGTACTCAATTCAAATTTATCTAATAACACTTTTTCTTCAAAAGCATTATTACCGACGATATTAATTTGTTTAATCTTAGTGACGCGACCTTCAGAAATTTTAATATTGATGCCGACACGATTACGCGTTAAATCTGCCACATCAATTTTAATTTTTAATCCATATTTACCATGACTGAGATACTGGCGAGTCAACTCCTGCTCAACCTTATCTAAAATCTGACGATCAAATATTTTACCTTCAGACAATCCAATCTTATCTAAAGCCTTGGTTAAGTCATCTTTACTTAAATCCTTGTTGCCCTCGAACACAATTTTTGCAATAGACGGTCTCTCAACCACTTTGACAATAAGCGTAGATCCTTCTCTCTCTAAAGAGATATCTTTAAAGAAACCCGTTTTAAAAAGGGCTTTAATTGCAGGGGTGACGTTATCTAAAGAAAATCTTTCACCCACATTGACCGGCAAATAACTAAAAACGGTACCTAATGAAATACGTTGTAACCCTTTAACTTGAATATCTCTAACAACAAACTCTTCCTCGGCTTTAACCCCAAATGAGAGCAACAAACCGAGCGATAACAGACAAGAAAAAATAATTGATTTCATTTAGAAGGCTAAAAAGGACCCACAGGGCCTAAACAATAAAAAAACGTTGAAAGTATAACATAATTAATAACAACCACGCTTATGCGCGTTGTATCGAAAAACTAAGCACATCATCAATACTGACACTTTCGGTCAAGATCATTAACAACCGATCTAAACCAATCGCAATCCCAGAGCAATCGGGCAACCCCTCATACAAGGCCGAAATAAGTCGATCATCTTTCACCACTAACGGACACCCTATTTCTTGTCTAACTTGTATTTCGTTATCGAATCGCTGATTTTGCTCCTGCGCATCTTGCAATTCATAATAACCATTACCCAACTCAACGCCCTTAAAAAAAACCTCAACACGATCAACGATCTCGGGGTTCTCTATATTAATCCGTGCTAATGAAGACTGAGTTGCAGGATAACCATACACCAAGCAAAAACCTGATAAACCCAAGCTGGGCTGCACATAATGGCTAAAAATAAAATCTAACCAGAGATTGTGATCATGCCCGCAAATAGTTAATGCTTCTGCCCGATTATGCTTAATTACAAATGCACTATACTGTTCGACAGAAAACACAAAAGGATCAAGCCCAGTAACATTCGTAAACACTTCTCGATAACTGTATTTCTCAGTTGTCGATAAGGACAAAGACTCTTTACTCAGAAAGACCAATAAATCTTCAACATCATCCATTAAATGGTCTAAGTTATAACCCACTCGGTACCATTCCAGCATCGTAAACTCTGGATTATGAAAGCGCCCAGACTCACCCTTTCTAAACGCTTTACAGATCTGATAAATTGAACCTGATCCTGCACACAATAATCGCTTCATAGCAAACTCAGGTGACGCCTGCAGAAACAACTTATTTGACTGAGCCGCATACTCATAAGTTGTGGTAAAAAAATCCAAGTACGGATCAGTCCCACAACTATGGCTCAACAAAGGCGTTTCTACCTCCAGCACATCTCTTGCTGAGAAATAGCTTCTAATTTTCTGAAGGAGTTTTGCTCTTAAACGTAAGGACTCAATGCTACAGGTGGGTTGCCATGCATTAGACACTATTCTTTTACACGAGAAATATATTCACCGGTACGTGTATCTACTTTAATCATTTCACCTTGCTGTACGAATAAGGGCACCCTAACAACAGCACCCGTATCTAGCGTTGCCGGTTTTCCACCACCACCTGAAGTATCACCCCGTACGCCCGGATCTGTCTCAACAATCGTTAACTCCACAAAGTTAGTGGGCGTTACTGACAAAGGCGCATCATTCCATAAAGTTACAGTGCACATATCTTGGTCTTTTAGCCACTTACTCGCATCACCGACCGCTTTTGCATCACATTGGTACTGCTCAAACGATTCTGGGGTCATGAAGTGTCTAAATTCACCATCGTTATAAAGATATTGCATTTCGACATCAACAACATCAGCGCTCTCAAGAGAATCACCTGACTTAAAGGTACGCTCTATCACTCGGCCTGTTTTTAAGTTTCTAATCTTAACTCGGTTAAAGGCTTGACCTTTACCCGGCTTAACAAATTCGTTTTCTATAATTGCGCAAGGGTCATTATCTAACATGACTTTTAACCCTGATTTAAATTCATTCGTGCTGTAAATAGCCATTTTTTCCTCAAGATGACAAACAATATAAACATAGCCATTATAATGGAGGCCACCCATTGATAGAAACTTTAATAACTATTTCATGTTAGATAATCAGAACGAGACGCTACACTTTTCTAAAAACTGGCAACAACAACTCAGTGAAGCTTTCAGCTCAATTGAAGATCTGTGCCACTATCTAAATATAGAAATTAAAGACTTACCTGTCTCAGACGCCGCAACAAAAAAATTTGCATTACGCGTTCCCATGAGTTTTGCTGCCAGCATAAAAAAAGGCGACCCAAACGATCCTTTATTACGCCAAGTATTACCCCAATCAGACGAACTATCTGAATACCCCGGCTATAGTTATGACCCTGTTGGCGATCTACCTGCCGCCATTCAAGCTGGCGTATTACACAAATACCAAGGCCGCGCGCTCTTTATTAACACAGGCAGTTGCGCCATAAATTGCCGCTATTGCTTCAGACGCAATTTCCCCTATAGCGATCTGCAACTCAACAAACAGAGTGAAAATGCTGGAATTGAATACATCACGAAGCATACCGATATTACAGAAGTTATATTAAGCGGCGGGGATCCCTTAATATTAAGTGATGAACGCTTAAAGACATTACTCACAAAATTAAGTTCCATTTCGCATTTAAAACGCATCCGCATTCATTCACGCTTACCTATCGCTCTACCTGCTCGCATAACATCTGAGTTGCTTGCTCACCTTAACGACACGGGGAAAAAAATTGTGTTTGTTGTCCATTGCAACCACGCTAATGAAATAAATTCTCGCGTGAGCAGTGCATTACAATTAATTAAGCGGCATGGCTTTACGTTATTTAACCAATCCGTCTTATTAAAAGGCGTTAACGATCAAGCTTTCCAACTCACTGAACTCAGTGAGCAATTATTTGAAGCAGGCGTTATCCCTTATTATTTACATTTATTAGATAAAGCGACAGGAACAGGTCATTTTGAAGTATCTGAAGCGAAGGCTATTGATCTTATTAAAACCCTACAATCCAGCCTACCAGGCTATTTAGTCCCAAAACTAGTTAAAGAGCAAGCCGGCAGCTCATCTAAACTATTAATTAATATTACTTAAGAACAAAATAACTAGCGCTAGTATTTAAGAATCCAGCGCTCGCAATTATTTTGAGTTTGAGTTTTTCGACTGATTTGGCTTAACAGGCTTTGCTAAATAACTCGCTGCATTAACCGGAATAGAATCTAACGCAAGTATTGCACCCAGTTCCGTCATCGCCTTTTGATAAACCTTACGCTTAAAGTACACGACATCTTCCAGAGGCTCCCAATAATCTACCCAGCGCCAACTATCAAATTCGGGCTTCTCACAATGATCAAACCTTACATTTGACTCTTGCGTGATTAAACGCAACATATACCAAATTTGTTTTTGACCGATACATAAGGGCGCAGAACTTTTTCTAATATAACGATCAGGTAATTGATACCTCAACCAATAGCGCGTTCTACCCAGCAACTCCACATGCTGCTCTTCTAAGCCTGTTTCTTCCCACAATTCTCGATACATCGCTGCTTCGGGATCTTCGTTGGCGTTAATTCCGCCCTGCGGAAACTGCCACGCATTAACGCCCATCCGTTTAGCCCAAAACACACGACCCTCGTCATTGCAAAGGATTATGCCGACATTGGGCCGGTATCCTTTAGAGTCTATCATGTTAAAACCTGTTTCTATTCTGACCGTAAAGTTAATTTTACCAACGGGTTAAATTACAAAAGGGGTCAGGTTGTTTATAATATCTCCATTGTTCCATAAAAAAACCTTAGATGCCAGAGCGCATAAGGCATTTAATTAATTCAGACAGGTTTAATGTGAGTTTAGCGATTTTTGATTTAGATAACACCCTGATTGCAGATGATAGCGATTACTTATGGGGACAGTTTTTAGTTGACCAAGGTATTGTAGATAAAGCCTATTATGAAGAAGCTAATCTCAAATTTTATAAGCAATACAAAGAAGGTAATTTAGATATTTTAGAGTTTTTAGCTTTTTCTTTAAAACCCTTAGCAGACCACCCTATCCAAGACCTTCATCAATGGCGCGAGCAATTTATTCAAGAAATAATTACGCCTATCTTATTGAAGCCTGCTCAAGAACTGATTAACAAACATAGAGACAAAGGCGATACTTTATTAGTTATCACCGCCACCAACCGATTTGTGACTGCTCCCATAGTCAATCTTTATGGTATTGAACATTTAATAGCCAGCACCCCTGAATTAATCAACGGCCAATATACGGGCAAACTTCAAGGCATCCCCAGCTTCCAAGAAGGCAAAGTTAAACTCTTAGAAGAATGGTTAAAAGCCTCTTCAGAAACCATGGAAGATAGCTACTTCTATAGTGACTCTCATAATGATTTACCCTTGCTTAAATTAGTCGATCACCCGGTCGCTGTTGATCCAGATGAAAAATTAAACGCATTTGCTACCGCAAACCAGTGGCCTATCATTAGCTTAAGACAAGGTATTTGTCCTAATGAGCATTTTCATAAGTAAGACGCTGCAATCTGAAACGCTCCAATTAACGTTGGGTTAGCTATGTTGTAACAAAATCATGCTATTGTTTAAGTCAGTTTAACCACTTCTTATACTGTATCTATTTAGGAGCAACGATGGGCCCACATTACTTAAGCCGTTTTTTCACCCCTCAATCCGTTGCCATTGTCGGCGCCTCAGAACGTGAAGAAAGCGTGGGTTATAGACTCCTCCTTAACATGCAAGAAGCCGGCTTTTCGGGTAGTCTTTATCCTGTTAATGTTAAACGTGATCAAATATTAGGCTTAAAAGCTTATCCCAATTTAAAGGCTATCCCTGAATCTATCGATCTAGTTGTTATCGCCACCCCTGCACCCACTGTGCCAAGTGTGATGCAGCAATGCGGTGATAAAGGCGTACGCGCTGTGATTATTATTACTGCGGGATTTGGTGAACTAGGAGATGAAGGCAAAAGACTGCAACAAGACGTTTTAGATATTGCGCAACGCTATCAAATCCGTTTTATTGGTCCTAATTGCCTGGGTGTCGCCAGACCTAGTGGCCTGCTAAATGCCACCTTTGGTGATGGTGTTATTAAGGACGGAAACCTTGCCTTACTGTCTCAATCTGGTGCCATTTGTACAGCGATTTTAGACTGGGCAAAAGTACAAGACATCGGTTTCTCTACCGTAGTATCCATGGGTGGCGCCGCAAGTATCGATTTTGGGGAGGTTTTGGACTATCTAGCCACCGATACTAAAACCACCGGCATTTTAATGTATGTGGAAGGCATCAGAGATGCTCGACGATTTTTAAGCGGCCTTAAAGCGGCGGCCCGCTTAAAACCGGTTATTTTAATAAAATCTGGACGTCATGAAGCAGGCTGTAAAGCGGCTATGTCCCATACCGGCGCTATGGTTGGCGGCGATCATGTGTTTGATGCCGCCATCGCCAGAGCCGGTGTTGTTAGAGCCTATACCATTACCGAATTATTTTCTGCGGCTCGCGTTTTAGCCAATAATTACGTCATAAAACAAGATCGCCTAGCGATAATCACTAATGCCGGTGGCCCGGGTGTCATGAGTACCGACCGCGCAGAAGATGTTGGCATACAAATGGCCGAATTAAGCACAGACAGCATTGCCGCCTTAAATACAGCATTACCAGCGCACTGGTCACATGCTAATCCGGTTGATATTCTGGGTGATGCGACAGCAGAGCGCTACCAAAAGGCCTTAGAAGTATGTCTTAGAGATGATCAAATTGATGGGGTGTTAGTTATATTAACGCCTCAAGCGATGACAGAACCAACACAAATTGCCCAATGTATTATTGATGGCGCTAAAAATAGCTCTAAACCTGTATTAGCTTCATGGACGGGCGGGGCCAAAGTTATCGACGGCCGAAATCTGTTTACTAACAGTAAAGTCGCGCACTTTAGCACCCCAGAAACCGCTGTAGATGCGTTTGCCTTTTTAGCTAATTACGCAGAAAATCAAATCCTACTTAACCAAATTCCTAAAGCACGTGAAGAACAAGCAGAACCTGACACAGAAAAGGCCAGAGCTATTATTCACGCAGTACTAGCCACAGGTCGAACTGTATTAACCGCCCAAGAAGCCAAAGCTGTCTTATCTGCATTTAATATCCCCGTCACCCCTACATTGTCGGTCTGCAGTGTTGAAGAGGCTGTTATAGCCGCTGAAAGCATTGGTTTTCCCGTAGTATTAAAAATAAATATGGCCGAATTTAGCCATAAATCTGATATTGGCGGCGTTAAACTTAACATTAATAGCGCAGAGGCAATCGCCCAACACTATTCAGAAATGACCACGGCTATTAGAGCGGTTCAACCTGATATTACTGAAATAGGTATGACGGTTGAGCCCATGTTTAAAAGCGCTAACGGCCGCGAATTAATGATAGGTGTGGTGAGAGATCCGGTCTTTGGCCCTGCCATTAGCTTTGGCTTGGGCGGTACGCTAGTAGAAATTTTTAAAGATAATGCCATTGCCTTACCGCCGCTTAATACTTATATGATTGAGCAAATGATCGCCAAAACAAAAGCCGGTAAATATTTAAAAGCCTTCAGAAACTTACCGCCCGCAAATACCAAGGCCCTTATTGAAGTATTACTCAATATTTCAACCTTAGTCAGTGAACTACCCGAACTTTTAGAACTGGATATTAATCCACTGATTGTTGATGAACACGGTGCTATCGCCGTTGATGCCCGCATCAAGGCGCAGTTATCAGAACCAGCAAAAGCTTATCAACATATGGCTATACATCCCTATCCGCATGAACTCATTCAACACCATCAGCTCAGCAATGGTATGGATATTATCATTCGACCCATACGCCCTGAAGATGCTGAATTAGAACAGGACTTCCATAGTCGCTTATCGGCTAACACAAAATATTTTAGGTTTATGCAAGCTTTACAAGAGCTAACGCCTGAAATGATTGTGCGCTTCACTCAAATTGATTACGACCGAGAAATGGCTTTTATTGCTATTACCCTTAATCCCAACCCTAGCCAAACTAATGAACTGGGAGTGGGGCGTTATGTTATGAGCCCTGATGGTAAATCGGTGGAGTTTGCTCTAGTCGTAGCTGACGATTCCCAAGGTCTCGGTATCGGCACCAAAATACTTAAGGAGCTCATAAAGTCTGCAAAGGAGAAGGGAATGAGTATCTTCGCAGGGGAAATTTTAACGACCAACACCCCAATGTTAGCGTTGGTACACAAATTAGGTTTTACTACAGACACCTTAGTCGATAATGAAGAGGTAGTCAGAGTAAGTAAAGTCCTATAGGGGTATTTTAACCCAACCCGGAGTCTAAGTGACTAAACCCTAAGCGTGTCTAGCTTCACAAACAAGCCAAGGGGCTTCCTTATTCATTGCAAGACTAATCCAAATTAAAAAAGTACGCACACACATGAATAATGGGAGCGTACTCAGAAATAGTGCTAGCACACACTAATGATTTAGGAACACACACTAACGATTTAGGAACACACACTCATGTTTCACGAACCTAGCTACAACGTTTAGTGACTCCAACTATTTTTTAGTACACTCCCATAACCCTATATTCCGGCACACTTTTATTTTAGAGCCCCCCCTTTTAAAAAAGTGAGCTCACTAAACGTTATTAGGCGCTCCCAAATACTGATTACAGACTCACTCAAATTATTCTGAAACTCACAAAAACATTATCAGATTTAGATAACGCCATTCTCAACGACGGGCAGTACCCAATATTGAATGCCTGAGCCGGCAAAATCTTCTCTAAGTAGAGTAATTAAATCCGGTAGTTTTTCAATAGAAACATAAAGCTGAAAACGAATGCGCTTTTGACGCCCCGTTACTTGCTCAGCTAACGACAAACCCTTATTAACATGATGATGTGCATTCACCTCAAAACTACTAAAACCGTGCTCTGTTTCTAATAATAAAAGAGTATCCACCATCATTTCTTCCAAACTAGGCGGAATATTAAGCGTGACTAAATATTCTGTACCGCTCATTCCACTAACTCCTTAGGAACGCCGAACTGTTTATATAAAATGGGTAATAAAAATAAGGTTAAAAACGTAGAAGATACTAGACCGCCAATTACCACTATCGCTAAAGGTCTTTGAATTTCGGAACCCGGGCCTGAAGCAAATAACAAAGGAATAAGTCCAAAAGCCGCAATACTCGCGGTCATTAAGACAGGTCTTAAGCGTCGAGAAGACCCTAATGTCACCACTTTTAACATATCCATGCCAGTGGCTTTTAATTGATTAAAGTAACTCACCATCACCACGCCGTTTAACACCGCAATACCTAATAAAGCAATAAACCCGACTGAAGCTGGCACCGATAAATATTCACCTGATATCCATAAACCAAATACCCCGCCGACCATGGCTAATGGAATATTAGATAAAACGAGCGTTGCTTGACGCACAGAGCCAAATGTTGAGAACAATAACAAAAAGATCAATCCTAATGCGACCGGTACAACGATAGATAAAGTGGCTGCCGCCCGTTGTTGATTTTCAAACTGCCCACCAAATTCAACGGTATAACCCATAGGTAGCTTTACTTTCTCAGCCACTGCTTTACGCGCCTCTTCTACAAACCCCACTAAATCACGATCTTGCACATTACTGCGCACAACTACAAATCGTTGACCGCGTTCCCTTCCGACTGAAACCACTCCTTCTACTTTCTTTATTTCTGCAATCTCAGTTATCGGTATATGGTGTCCAGTCGGCAAAGCAATCTGTAAGTTGTCAAAATTAGCCATCTTACTTTTGCCTCTTAATATCAAAGGCGTGCGCTTTATACCTTCTTGAACTATGCCTAGATTTAAGCCCTCAATTTGGGTGCGCAATAAAGTTTCTACCCCTTCAACATCCAAGCCCAATCGCCCAGCCGCCAAACGATCAATCGTCACTTGTAAAAACTGCATACCGCTATTTTGTTTAGAAAAAACATCAGTAGCGCCATCAATATGCTTAAGCACCTCCGCTATTTCAAGCGCTTTTTGCTCTAAGACGGCTAAATCAGGACCAAATAACTTTACCGCCACATCACCACGAGTCCCCGTTAGCATTTCTGAAACACGCATCTCAATAGGTTGAGTAAAGCCAAAAGCAATACCCGGCGTTTGCTCCATCACTTGACGAATGTCTTCAATTAACGCCTCTTTATTATCCATCCGCCATTGATCTTTAGGCTTTAATACTAAAAAAGTATCCGTTTCATTTAAGCCCATCGGATCCAGACCTAACTCATCAGAACCCACCCTCGATACCACTGTTTCAATCTCAGGTATATGTTTAAGCAGATTTTTTTGCACTTGCCCATCTAAAGCAACCGACTGATCCAAAGTAATTGAAGGCAGCTTTTCTAACTGCACAATAATATCGCCTTCATCCATCGTCGGCATAAACGTACTGCCAATCCGAGTAAATACGATGATCGTTATGATGAATAAAACAGCGACACCAACAAACAATTTCTTACTGTTTTCTAAACAATTTAATAAAAGAGGCTGATAAAGTTTCTGCAACTGCCGTGGCAACCACGGTTCTTCATGAGACACTTCTTTTAATAAATAAGACGCAATAACCGGAATGGCAGTGAGAGACAACACTAAGGAACCACTCAACGCAAAAACAATAGTTAACGCTACTGGTGTAAATAACTTGCCTTCCAAACCTTGCAATGTAAGCAAAGGTAGAAAAACGATAATAATAATTAAAATACCTGAAGTCACGGACCCAGACACTTCACAAGTGGCTCGATATATCATGTGTAACCTGGGTAAGCGTTTCGCCTTTTCAACATGCGCTAAATGCGTGATTAAGTTTTCAACCACCACCACCGCCGCATCAACCAGCATACCAATAGCAATGGCTAACCCGCCCAAACTCATTAAATTGACAGACATGCCCATAAAATGCATCATAATAAAAGTAAATAATGCCGCTAAAGGCAATGCTAAGGCGACAACGACTGCTGCTCTAATATTACCCAAAAATAACATAAGCAAAATAACGACCAGCACGATGGCCTCCAACAAAGCGTGCAACACGGTATCAACCGCTTTATCAACTAAATTCCCCCTATTATAAAAAACCTTAGCCTCTACTCCTTTAGGAAAACCTTGGCTGATTTGGGCAAATTTCTGCTCTATACCTTGAATCGTCTGCCTAGCATTTGCTCCACGTAAACTCAAAACTAAACCATTAACCGCTTCACCATGCCCATCTTTACTTACCGCCCCGTAACGCGTTAATGCGCCTATTTTAACTTCAGCAACATCTCCCACTGTAATGGGCGCTCCGCTTTGATTCTCGACGACAATACTACTAACATCTACCAAGTTTTTAATTCGGCCATCGGCTCTTACAATTAAAGCCTCTTCGCCATCACTCATACGACCCGCACCATCATTTCGATTATTATTTTGTAACGCCTGCATCAGTTTATTGATACCAATACCGCGCGCTGCCAAACGTGTATTATCAGGCACTACTTCGAAGCTTCTAACCAAACCACCCAGAGAGTTAACATCTGCCACACCAGAAACGGTTCTTAAAGCAGGGCGAATAACCCAATCCAATAAATCCCTACGCTCCATTAAGGTTAAGTCGCCACCTTCAATAGTAAACATAAACATTTCACCTAAGGGTGTCGTCATTGGCGCAATGCCGCCTTCTACACCCGTTGGTAAATTAGCCCACATACCATTCAAGCGCTCAGCCACTTGTTGACGCGCCCAATAAATATCTGTGCCCTCTTTAAAGTCGACCGTAATATCTGTTAAGGCGTATTTAGCAATAGATCTCAACATCACTTGATGAGGAATGCCCAATAATTCCACTTCTATACGTGCAGTAATACGAGCCTCTACTTCTTCAGGCGTCATACCAGGCGCTTTTACAATGACTTTTACTTGAGTAGGAGACACTTCTGGAAAGGCATCAATGGGAATATTTTTAAACGCTAAATAACCGCCTCCACACAACAACAAAACGACTATCATAATCAATAGTCGCTGACTCAGCGCAAAGCGAATCAGGCGCGTCATTATTCCCCGCTCCCCAAGCCTAACCATTGCGCCTTTAAGGCTACAGCACCTTTAATGGCTAACGTTTGATCATCAGTGAAATTACCGGTAATAATAGAATCATCTCCTTGTTTACCTAACACAGCAATAGGAGTAACCGTAAATCCAGCCGCATTACGCACAAACACAAAGACCTTACCTTCATGTTGAGCAATAGCCGTATTAGGCACTTTGAAAGCTTTTGTCTTTAGACGCTCAATAATCTGCGTATTGATCGTTTGACCAGCACGCACTTCAACTTGTTTACCGCGTATTTTCGCCTTAACTTGCAAGGTTTGATTATCAGGATTCACACTTTGGCCAATTAACATGACCTCAGCAGAGGTATTAGTCTCATCTATTAAAACATCATCTCCAGCCTTAATACGCCCAATCCGTTCATGAGGAATATTAAGCTCTAACCACAACTCATCTAAAGTCGCTATTTTAAATAATGGTGCTTGTAAGCTAACCCGCTCACCCAGTTTCACCATACGATCTAATACAACACCCGCAATAGGTGCACGAATATTGAGTTGACCACTTAACTGATGAGATTTAGCCAGTTGATCAATTTCAGATGCAGTCATCCCAGAAATCTCAAGCAACTGTTTCAACTCATTCGACTCAAACACCAACGTATTATATTGACTACTCGTTTCTTGCCAGCGCCGATCCGCAATGACCCCTTCAGCAATTAATTTTTTATCACGCTCATAAGCCAATAAATTAAGTTGCACCTCATTCAGGGCTTTTAAATAAAGTCGTTGAGTGGCTAATAATTCAGGACTATTAATTTCCGCCAATACTTGGCCTTTTTTAACCGAATCACCTGTAGAGGCGTTTAATTTTGCAATTAAACCCGCCTGCGAAGCACTGACGCTGTATTCATTGGCGGCGGGAATAACTACTTTAGCCGGTGCATTTAATACTGTAAATTGCTGAGCCGGCTGAAGCGACCCCATACTAACGCCTAGATTATCCAACTGCTGTTGCGTTAGTTGCAAGGTATCATCTGCGAATGATTGAGCAACATTAAAAGTAAAAATAAACGCTATAATTAACTTAATTCTCACGGCATTTCCCCTACAGCTTGATTATAAAGAGCCTTATCCCGTTGCATCATAACGACACGCTCTTTAGCCGCTAAAATAGCTTGCTGTGTCCTAGATTGAATTTTTAATAAATCCATTAAACCAATCTCACCCGCAGAAAAAGCCGACTCAGTCATATTTAGTAACTCTTCAGAAACTTTTCTTTGCTCATTAGCATTATCTAATTCAACCTTATTAATTTCCAAATTATGCTCCGCTTCGTGATGTGCCTGCTCTAAACTTCTATACAACAGAGCTCGTTCGGCCATTAGTTTATTTAATTCCACATTAATGGCTGCAATATGAGGTTGCGTATGCACACTCCCACCAAATGGCACAACAACACCCACATTAAAAAACTCCGCCTTATTACTACGATTATCAGTACCTTCATCACTCAATAATCCGGCAATAACATTAGTTTGACCCGAGCCTATCGCTTGCACACTCTTTAATTCAGCCTGTTTACGATCAATTTCGCTATTTATAGCCATTAAAGCGGGATGATTTTGCTTGATTTCCGTTAACGGCACCAATGACTCTTCAAAAGAACTAGGTACTTGAGTCAACTGAGTAATAGAACTATATCGCTTACGGGCATGCATAAGCTCTGCTTCCGCTTGCGTTAAGACAGAGCGTTTTTGCAATAATTCTGTTTGCGCTAATAAACTATCAGCCCGTGGTAGGTCCCCAGACTCTACACGACGCTTTATGGTTGCCAATAATTTTTGATAAATCCCCAATTCAGCCTTAGCCTGCTCATAACGAATATTAGCTAATGCAATCGACCATAAAGCCTCGCGCACTAAACCAGCTACTCTTAATTTCGTGTTTGCCACTTGCATAGTCACACTATTTTCAGCCTTGTTAGCTAAATCATTTTGTGCATTTCGTTGCCCCATATTCCACAAAGGGACTTGCAAATTCACAGTGCCATAATTAAGTTTAAAACTTGAGATTGACTGATAACCAAGACTGGCCTGAGCTGCTCCAGCTGTCCAACTCTGACCACGTGCTGATAAAGCAATAGCCTCATCTTCCAATGCGGTTAACCAGGTTGCATCAGGATATTTTTCCATCGTTAATTCAATAAGTTTTGATAGCGTCAATGTTGTATCTATCACCACTGAATCAACATGATCAACAATAGGAGGGGTAACTGTTTTATCTACGGTCACATCGCATATAGCTACTTTTGTTTCTAATGATAAAAAGCCAAATAAACAAACACTCCGCACAAATAAAATAAGTGATATTTTGCTTTTAGACATATTCAAGAAATACATTTTAAAAACTCGATCAATGACATTAAAAATAGACTATCCCCGATTAGGACTGCACTCATGGTGAATATATCAACAAATAGCAATTAGTTATCGAATAAATGACAACATTTAGATTTAAAACGTTATTATAATCTTGCTAACACTACATTTTTATTAACAAAAACAAATGATGGTTATAAATAACCTAAGATAGGTTGTTTTAACCCAATCAGTAACTGAATAAAAGTACTTAACTTAAACCTAGCACTATGAATAGTCTAACTTTTAATTAATGGCATAGAAATAGCTTAGAAGTAAAGCAGGCTCATAATATTATCACAGCCCCTTGAAAATGGCATTCTCATCAATATAACTCACTTTAGTCAGTGCTTTAACTTACATAAACATGCAACATAGATCATTTAAAACAACAGTCACAAAATTTCTGTTAGGTTTTCTTTTATTAAGCTCTCAAGTACAAGCCCAGACTGTTTCTCTTGATGAAGTCATCTCTATTTTTTATCAACGAAACTTAGACCTAATAGCCGCTAGATACAATGTAGATCAATCATTAGCAGATGCCATCGTGGCTTCTGCAATACCTAATCCGACAGTCAGCTTTCAATTGGGAGAGCTTAGTGGGACTAATCTAAACAAAGGCTCTAGTGCAACAGGCTGTAACCACAACACTAATGTATCTTGTGGTCCGGCAGAATATTACTCCTTTAGTCAACTAATTGAAGTCGCTGGAAAGCGGGGGCTTCGTATGGAAAGTAGTACCTTTGCTACCCAAGCGGCAGAAAATGATTTTCGTGATGCTGTACGCATATTCACCAATATAGTCAGAAATAGTTATTATCAATTACTGCAAGCGCAAAAATACCGTGAACTGACTCAAGAAATTGTCGATCATTATCAAACAATAACCGCGGCAAACAAGTTACGTTTAAACAGTGGTGATATATCAGAGTCAGACTTTCTAAGAGTCAAGATGGAAAGCATTCGTGCCGAATCAGATTTAGATAATGCTCAATCAGCCGTTACCAGCGCACAAGCTGATTTGGCTGTCGTACTTCGTTGGCCAGAAAAAAGTCTCCAGTTTGAAGCCCAAGAACAATGGCCAGATGCTAAAGACCTCACGTTAAATCTAAACAAAGAAGAGCTAACCAACAAAGCCCTACAACAAAGACCCGACTTACTAGCTGATAAATTGAGAGCCGAACAAGCGGATAAGCTATTAGATCTGGCTCAACGCCTAAAATATCCTGATGTAACGGTAACAGGCGGTTATGCTAGAGACCCCAGTAATAATGCACTCGACTCTGGCTTCGTTGGTTTAAGCGTGCCTTTACCTGTATTTTATCAATATAAAGGTGAAGCCGATAAAGCCCAAGTTAATCTTAATCAAAATAAACTTAAAGCCGAGCAGACAGAACTCAGCATCCGCAACGATGTCATTAGCTCTTTAGCCACATGGAGTAGTGCCGACAAAATTGTACAGCGCTATAAAAAAGAATTATTAACAGATGCCCTGTCAGTTAGAAATAGTTCAGAGCTTGCCTATAATAAAGGCGCTAATAGCGTATTAGATTTTATAGAAGCACAACGTAGCTACAAAAATATCATGCATGACTATTATGCTGCAGAAATTAATAGAGCCAATGCTTATTATGATTTAAAAAAATCTTTAGGTACTGAAACCATTGCAGAGGCAACCTCGAAGAACAGCCCTAACTAACGCTAGCCACCTCATAAGCCAAACGCAAACAGATTATATAAATGGATAAAATGATGCATTCCGATATTAGAAAAAAACTTAACTATTGCCTGCTCTTATCGATAGCCTTATTAACTGCATGTTCAGAATCCACTGACAAAAAACCAACGGTGGTAGCCACACAAAGAATACCTGGCATGGTGCAATTAGCATCTGACTCCCCTAAGAAAGCTTATATCAAGACGACTAAACTGAGCTTAACACAACACCCTTTAATGGAGCCACTCACCGGCAAAATTACCTATAATGAGAATGTAACTTCTAGAATAAGTTCACCTGTTGCAGGACGGGTTGTTTCTGCTCCTCTTCCATTAGGCTCTGTAATTGAAACAGGCTCAAACTTACTCGAACTCGACAGCCCTGACGTCGCCAATGCTGAATCCGATTTTGCCAAAGCACAAGCCGACTTAATCTTAGCCAAGAAAAACTATACTCGCCAACAAGAGCTTTTTGCTGGCAAAGCTACCTCTCAAAAAGAATTAGAACGCTCTCAAGACGACTTTAATGCGGCGAACAGTGAACTAGAACGCGCTAAAGATCGCTTAAAAAACTTACACATAGATGCCAATCAAAACGATGGTCGGTTTAAATTAAGGTCACCTATTTCAGGGATTATTGTTGAAAAAGATGTAACCCCAGGCTTTGAGGTACGCCCAGACAGAGAAACACCCTTATTTGTCGTTTCAGATACTAAAAAATTGACCCTTGTAATGGCTATTTTTGAAGTCAACCTGAGCAAAATTAAACTGGGGCAAACGCTATCAATCAATGTTCCCGCTTATCCAAACAAATCTTTCCCCGCTACTATCCAATATATCGGCCAAGTATTGGATGAAAAAACCCGATCAATTCAGGTACGTTGTGATTTACCTAATTCAGAAGGCTTATTATTACCAGGCATGTATGCCACGATTAATGTAAATAGTGATCCTAACGACAAAGCCATCGTAATTCCTTTAACATCTGTATTTACCGAAGGAGACTCCGATTACGTCTTTATTGCTTTGGATGATAACAATTACCAACAACGTGAAGTTGACATCAGCTTACGTTTAAAAGATAAAGCCATCGTTAGTCAAGGTCTACAGGAAAATGAGCTTTTAGTTTCAGAAGGTGCTTTAACGCTAAGATCTGAAGAAGAAACCGAACCCAGTAACGAAAAACAATAGTGCTTCATAGAGAATTTAAACATGATTGAAAATCTAATTGCTTTTTGTCTACAACAACGCCTGATGGTGATCGGCGCCACTTTTGCTATTGCAATTTCTGGCATTATCGCTTTTGAGAAACTACCTGTCCAAGCTTTTCCAGACGTACAGAATGTATTTGTACAAGTAGTTACCCAATACCCAGGCCAAGCTCCTGAAGAGGTTGAAAAGCTAATTTCATTACCTATTGAACGCGTAATGAATGGATTACCACATCTGATGAACATGCGTTCAGTATCTATCTTTGGTCTTTCTGTAGTCACGCTCACTTTTGACGACGATGCCGAAGACTATTTTTCTAGACAACAAGTTTTAGAACGCATCCAAAATGCCGATATTCCCGATAATGCTAAACCTCAGTTAGGACCTCTATCAACCGGTGTAGGGGAAATTTTACGCTATGTTATCGATGCAAAAAATCTACCCCTTGTTGAGCAACGGGCACTACAAGATTGGGTCATTGAGCCTAAGATCCGAGCCGTGCAAGGCGTTGCGGACGTAGTCTCTTACGGCGGAGGAGTTAAAGAATATAAAGTAGCAGCAAAACCCGATCAACTAAAAAACTACAATATTGACCTTCAACAAGTATTTAATGCTATCGCCGCCAACAATAGCAATACCGGTGGGGGCTATATTGCGTATGGTGATGAAGCACTCGTTGTTCGGGGCATTGGCTTATTAAAATCAGCTGATGAAATCGGAGAAATAGTGGTTGATACCCATGATGGCGTACCTGTTCGCATCAAAGATGTTGCTGATATTTCTATAGGCCCTCAACCCCGTACAGGCGTGGTCGCTAAAGATCAGCAAAATGATGTTGTTGAAGGGATTGTGTTACTCATTAAAGGTCGTGATGCTGTCAACGTACTAGGTGGGGTAAAAGAAAAAATCAAGGAGCTTAACGAGTTCGGGTTACCTCTAGGCGTAAAAGTGACTCCAATCTACGATAGAACTGAGTTAGTGGGTCATACAGTGCATACCGTTGAGCATAATATGCTTGAGGGTGCTGCGTTAATTATGATTATTCTGCTGGTATTCCTACGCCGTTTTATGGCAGCGTTCTTAGTCACCTTAATCATTCCACTTTCATTACTATTCGCTTTTATCCTTGTTGATCTGGGTGGCATTTCAGCTAACCTCATTTCTTTGGGAGCTATTGACTTCGGTATCATTGTTGATAGTGCGGTAGTGTTAGTTGAAGCCGTCATGGTGCAAGTCACGCTCGATTTACATAAAAATGTTGATTTACGGCATTTACGCCAAACCCTATTAGTCACTGCAACAGAAATGGGACGGCCTATACTATTTTCCAAGGCCATTATTATTATCGCTTTTTTACCTATCTTTACTTTCCAACGGGTAGAAGCAAAAATCTTCTCCCCTATGGCCTATACATTAAGCTTTGCACTTGTCGCTTCAATGCTCTTCAGTCTCACTTTTGTACCCGCGATGCTCACCTATTTATTAGGACCCAATATATCCGAAACGCATAACCCTTTAGTAGAATCGATGGAAAAGCACTATAGATGCATCATCGAATGGGTACTTAAACATGCACGCACCGTATTTATTACCGCGGTGGCAACTTTGGTACTGAGTTTTATGTCTGTTAGATTTATCGGCACTGAGTTTATGCCCAAGCTAGATGAAGGTAATATCTGGCTGACAATCACTCTACCCACTCCCGTTTCGCTAGACACCGCTAAAAAAGTCGAACAAAAAGTTAGAGAAAAATTAGAAACATTTACTGAAGCCAAAATGGTCTTAACTCAACTCGGTCGCCCCGAAGACGGAACAGATCCTAAAGGCTTTAATAACCTTGAAGTCTTGATTGATTTAAATCCCAAAGACACCTGGCGTTATAAGAAAAAAGACTTACTTATCGAGGCAATGGACAAAGAACTCTCTATTTTTCCTGGCATACTGACAAACTTCTCTCAAGTTATTCAAGATAACGTTGAAGAAGCTATCTCAGGCGTAAAGGGTGAAATAGCCATAAAAATCTTCGGCAGTGATCTTAAAACCTTACAAGACAGAGCGGATCAAATCACACATATTTTAGCGTCTATTCAAGGCGCAACTGACGTTGCAGCAGAACAGCAAGCAGGACTCGCTCAAGTAATGATTGATATTGACCGAGCAAAAGTCTCACGTTATGGCATTAATATTTCTGATGTAGAAAACGTCATTGAAATGGGTATGGGTGGCAAATCTGCATCACAGTTTTTAGAGGGTGAACGACGTTTTAATATTACCTTGCGCTACGCAGAAAATGCTCGTAACTCGGTTGCTGGCTTAGAAAATTTAACCGTTCAAACACCTAATGGAGCACGTATACCTTTAGCTGAACTGGCAACTATTAAGATTAACCAAGGCGCGTCTCGAATCAGTAGAGAAGATAATATGCGCAGAATTGCCATTAAATGTAACCTGATTAATCGAGATCAAGGTAGTTTTGTCGCCGAAGCTCAAGAAAAAGTGGCGGCCCAGGTAGATTTACCTCCTGGTTATCATGTAGTTTGGAGTGGGCAGTTCGAAAATCAACAAAGAGCGATGAAACGCTTAGCCATTATCGTCCCCATTAGTTTAGGTTTAATTTTTGTTTTACTGTTCTGGGCATTTATGTCTATCAAAAATGCCTTACTGATCTTAATGAATGTTCCCTTCGCTATGATTGGGGGTATTCTAATTTTATTAGCAACGGGTATTAATCTAAGTGTATCCGCTGCGGTAGGCTTTATTGCTTTATTTGGTATAGCAGTACAAAATGGTGTCATTTTAGTATCCCAATTAAATAAGTTACGTCGAGATGGGCAATCTTTACATGATGCAATAGTCAACGGCTCTGTCAGTCGATTAAGGCCCGTAGTGATGACGGCTATGATGGCAATGCTAGGCCTTTTCCCAGCCGCATTATCAACGAGTGTGGGATCGGAAACAGCCAAACCTTTTGCTGTAGTAATCATTGGTGGATTATTGACGGCTACTCTGTTAACTTTAACATTGTTACCCGCACTCTATCGCTATTTTGCTGAACCTGACGAACTATAAACATCTAGTGAATTATGAAAGAAATACGCGCATTTATTCAGCCACATAAACTAAATCATGTCACTATGGCATTATTAGAAATTCAAAATTTTCCAGGCATGTCAGTCATAGACTGTGAGGGTTTTGGGAGAGAACGCACCCAACATGTTCAAGATTACAAACCCCTTCTCCCCAAAAAGCGAATCGAAATTTTTGCTCCAGACCATTTAGTTGAGAGCATTTTTCAAACGATCATGAGATCCGCTTTCAGCGGCCAACACGGTGACGGTAAAGTTTACATCATCGATATGATTGAGGGTGGTCGAGTCAGTACTGGCGAAAGACATACCGACCTAGGCTAAAAAGTAACGCTTAGGGTTACTCCAAAGCCCTAAGTGCAGGCGTATAACTTAAATCAAAAGCTTCTGCTACAGCAGGATAAGTCATTAAGCCTTTGTAGGTATTAAGTCCATGTTGTAAAGACTTACTCTTACGCACAGCATCCAAACCCTCATTTGCCAACTGTAAGACATAAAATAAAGTCTGATTATTTAAGGCAAAGGTACTTGTTCTTGGAACAGCGCCGGGCATATTAGCTACACAATAATGCACAACCCCATCAATTACAAAAGTAGGCTGACTGTGTGTAGTAGCACGTGTCGTCTCTATACAACCACCTTGATCAACCGCTACGTCAACAATAACAGCCCCGTTTCTCATATTAGGCAGCATATCTCGCGTGACCAACCAAGGCGCACGTGCACCTGGAATTAATACGGCGCCGACCACTAAATCTGCCTGATAAACACACTCTTCTATCGTATGTTGATCACTGATACGGGTTTGTAATTGACCGCGATAAAGATCATCTAAATACTTTAAACGCTCATGACTAATATCTAACACAGTCACTTGCGCCCCCATGCCCACAGCGACTCTAGCGGCATTACTACCCACAATTCCGGCACCTAAAACAACCACATTAGCGGGTGCAACTCCTGGCACTCCTCCCATTAAAACACCCCTACCACCATGAGACTTTTGCAAATAGGTCGCTCCAACTTGGGTAGCCATACGACCCGCCACTTCACTCATGGGTATTAATAACGGTAATTGACCGGATTCAGTTTGAACCGTTTCATAAGCTATCGCTGTTGTGCCACTGGCTAATAAAGCCTCGGTTAATGGTTTATCGGAAGCCAAATGCAAATAAGTAAACAACAACAAATCCGCCCGCAAATAATGATATTCAGCAGCAACAGGTTCTTTTACTTTAACTACCATTTGAGTCGCCCAAACGGCATCAGCACTAACGACAACTTCAGCACCCGCGGCGATATACTCTTCATCAGAAATGGCGCTTCCTAAACCAGCACCCTGCTGAACTAAAACGTGATGTCCACTCCGAGTCAGTGCTTTTACGGCACCTGGCGTTAAACCCACACGGTACTCATTATCTTTAATTTCTTTAGGTAACCCAATACGCATTTGTAACCTCACTATTAACTAAAAAAACGAATAACATCCACCCTGTAAGTATCATAACAGTAACTCAATAACACAATACCGTACGTTTCATATACAATCTAAGGGCACTTTAAGATTGGGAAATTAATGTTTAAAAAGCGCTTTATCAATCAATTAATTAATAGCTTTTTTGATTTATCACCCATACTGGCTGTGGTAGTTATTTTTCAAGTGCTTATCATTCGACAATCAATACCTGATGTAGGCCACTTTGTGGTGGGTATTGTGTTTGTGCTCGTTGGCCTAAGTTTATTCATTCAAGGACTGGAACTCAGCTTGTTTCCACTCGGCGAATCTATGGCCTACGCCTTTGCAAGAAAAGGTAGTTTGTTCTGGCTACTTACTTTTGCCTTCTGTTTGGGATTCGGGGCTGCTATTGCAGAACCTGCATTAATGAATATTGCCTTACAAGCATCTGAAGTCGCCGTTAAAAAAGCTGTCATTAGCCCAACGTTAGAGGCTAAAAACTTATATGCACTAGGCTTTAGGATCATTGTTGCCGTTTCTATTGGTCTGGCAATTCTTGTCGGTGTACTACGCATCATCAAAGGTTGGCCGGCCTATTATCCGGTATTTTATGCTTATGTCTTTATAGCACTCATCACCCCTTTTACACCCGCAGACATACTCGGTATTGCTTATGATTCGGGCTGCATTGCCACATCAACATTGACTGTTCCGCTTGTCACAGCACTGGGTGTTGGTTTAGCTACAGCCATTAAAGGCCGAAACCCTATGACCGATGGTTTTGGCTTACTTGTTTTTGCCTCACTAACGCCCATTATTTCCGTCATGCTCTACGGTATTGTTCTATGAGCGCATGGTTAATCGAATTCCTGCAGCTTGTATTAGAAACGACACGAGATTTTATTCCCATTTTTGTGGTGCTTATCGGCTTTCATTTGCTCATTATTCGTAAACCGATCAATAATCCTCAAAAGATTTTTACCGGCTTTATATTTGTTTTATTAGGTATCACTGTCTTTCTTGAGGGTTTAGACATGGCCTTATTTCCGATTGGAAAATTGATGGCCACCCAACTTACCACGCCTGCGTTTTTAGGCATCAACCCTAATGATAAAACGGCATCTTGGCAAACCTATCGATGGATTTATCTCTTTGCCGCCAGCCTAGGATTTGCAGTCGCATTAGCAGAACCCTCATTACAAGCGATTGCCAACAAAGCCGAACAAATATCAGGGGGGACGATTCGAGCATGGGGCTTAAGAATTGCCGTAGGCTTTGGACTAGGTACGGGTTTAGCTTTAGGAACATTTCGAATTATCACCGGAACTGAGCTCTATTTATACATCGTTGCAGGCTTTGCCATTGCTGCATTGCAAACGCTATTTGCCCCTAAGTCCATCATTGGTATTGCTTTTGACTCTGGCACAGTCACTACCACCATGATTACCGTTCCCTTGGTCACCTCTTTAGGCATCGGTTTAGCGCAAGCTATACCAGGACGCAACCCATTATTAGATGGTTTTGGCTTACTCGCCTTTGCTAGTTTATACCCTATTATTGCTGTTTTAAGTTACGCGCAAATTGCGCAATGGCTTAATAAGCGCTCTCTTTCATCCAAACCCTGAGGACAACCATGCATTTCAAATTAATTATTGCCTTCGTTGAAGATGATAAAACCGATACTGTATTAGATGCGGCGCGTGAAAGTGGCGCAAAAGGCGCAACGGTTATCAACCATGCTAGAGGCGAAGGTCTAAACCAATCTAAAACCTTTTTTGGCTTAACACTAGAATCACCCAGAGATGTACTAATGTTCTTAGTAGAAGAACATCTGAGCCGACATATCTTAGAAAAAATTGCCAAAGTGGCTCAATTTGACAATCAACCTGGCACCGGCATCGCCTTTCAAATTGACGTGGAAGATGCTATCGGTGTGATGCGACAAGTAGAAGAATTAACCCATGAGATCGAGGACAAATTATGATAGGAAATAACTCACCCATCCGTGTCAAAGACGTGATGAAAACGGACTTTGGCACGATTGACGGTATTGCCACGGTTGCAGATGCCTTAAAGAAAATGAAACTTCTAAAAACAGCCGTCTTAATTGTCAACAAACGAAATGAGAATGACGAATATGGCATGGTGACCTCAGGCGATATCGCTAGACACGTATTAGCCAGAGATCGTGCACCAGACCGAGTTAACGTGTATGAAATAATGAACAAGCCTGTTATTAGCGTCCATCCCGACATGGATATCCGCTATTGTTCGCGGCTTTTTGCCAACTATAATCTAGTAAGAGCGCCCGTTATTGAAAACAATCAAGTCATTGGAATGGTGAGTCCAAACTCTTTAGTGCTGGATGGAATGTATAAAACCTTTCAATAAATAGCATCCTGAGCAAAATAGCAGTACAATTCGCATCTGCAGAGTATAGATATTGAACGAGAGGATGTCCCGGTTATCAATGTTGTAGTTCTGTGTTAACCGTAAGTATTTTTTTTAGGAGTTTTTTAAAATGGCAACAGGCACTGTAAAGTGGTTCAACAACACTAAAGGTTTTGGTTTTATCGCACCCACTGATGGTGGCGAAGACGTATTCGTTCATCACTCTGTAATTCAAGGGGAAGGCTTTAAAACGTTAACAGAAGGCCAAACCGTGACTTTTGACATCGAATCTGGCCCAAAAGGCTTAACTGCAGTTAATGTTTATCCAAAATAAGCATTAAGCATTCGGGTTATAAAAAGCTCTTGTCATTAACAAGAGCTTTTTTATGCCTGAAATATTTGCGCTTTAGCACTATTTTAAAGGTCGGCCTTTGGCATCTTTACTGATGTGTCCAGAAAACAGTAATACCGACTCGATAAACCCCCAAAGCACCCCATATCCCTGAGTAGCCGCAGTAAAGGTAATTTGAGCAAATCCCATCTTATAAAAACCCAAATAAAATCTGTGTGCCCCTGCAAACCCTAGAAACAAACCTAATGCAGCAGCAATATACCGAGACTTTACGGCCTTGGGACCAGCAAGAATAGCACCTACTAAATTAATCGCTAGTGCTGAACCGGCTTCATCGGCTGAAAAATCAACCTCATCACCCGCTTCAGGTGCCACTTGCGGCACCCAGTCATCAATTTTAAACGGATATAACACGTCTACACTTTTTATAACGCCTGATTGGCTTTCTGCGTCATAACTTTCTATAGTCCCAATCATTATCTTTCCTTAATCCTTATTATTTTTTAAGAGGCCGCTAGCGCTTGCTCTAAATCAGCTAAAAGATCGTCAATGTGTTCTATACCAATCGATAATCTAACCATTTCCTCAGTCACACCGGCTTTAACTAATTCAGCGGGTGATAATTGTCTATGCGTAGTAGAAGCCGGATGACAGGCTAATGATTTAGCATCACCAATATTAACTAAGCGCGTGAACAATTTTAAGGCATCCTGAAAGTTCTCACCGGCTTTACGACCCTCTTTTAAACCAAAGGTCAAAATACCTGACGCACGTCCACCCATGTATTTATCCACTAAAGGCTTATCGGCATGATCATCAAGCCCCGCATAATTAACCCAAGCAACTTTAGAATGACCTTTTAAAAATTGTGCTACTTTTAAAGCGTTTGAACAGATTCTATCCATACGTAAAGCTAAGGTTTCGATACCTTGCAAAATTAAGAATGAGTTAAAAGGTGAAATAGCTGCACCCGTATTACGTAATGGCACTACGCGAGCACGTCCAATATATGCAGCAGGCCCTAACGCTTCAGTATAAACCACACCATGATATGACACATCCGGCTCATTTAAACGCTTAAAACGCGCTTTATGTTCTGCCCATGGAAACTTGCCACTATCAACAATAACACCACCAATACTATTGCCGTGACCGCCTAAATACTTGGTTAAAGAGTGCACCACAATATCAGCACCATGCTCGATAGGACGACATAAATAGGGAGATGGTACTGTATTATCAACAATTAAAGGCACCCCATGACGATGCGCAATGCCTGATAACACTTCAAAGTCAGTAATATTACCTAAAGGATTGCCGACAGATTCACAAAAGATTGCCTTAGTTTTATCATCAATCAACGCTTCAAAAGCACTTGGATCAGTCTGATCAGCAAAACGCACATCTATGCCATATTGAGGCAACGTATGGGCGAATAAATTATAGGTGCCACCATACAGTGTTGAAGCAGAGATGATGTTATCCCCAGCCTCAGCAATGGTCATAATGGCATAAGTGATAGCCGCCATACCCGATGCTAAGGCTAAACCTGCTAAGCCACCTTCTAATTCTGTCACCCGTTTTTCCAAGACATCCGTCGTCGGATTCATAATACGCGTATAGATATTACCGGCTACTTTTAGATCAAATAAATCAGCGCCATGTTGCGTATCATCAAACGCATAAGATGTGGTTTGATAGATAGGTACCGCAACAGCTTTTGTTGTAGGATCGGGACTATAGCCCCCATGTACAGCTATGGTTTCTAATTTCATATGACCTATTAACCTTCTGCAGTCGTTGGGTCAATCATCGTTTTAATTTCAGCCACAGAATTAGCCGGAAAACCACCTTGCTCTGCATGTGCTCTGACTGTTGCTTCATCGGGCGCAATATAAACACAATACACTTTATTGTCGGTTACGTAACTTTCTACCCATTGAATTTTAGGACCCATATCAGAAAGGATACCGCAAGATTTTTGCGATATACCTTGTAAATCTTGCGCTGTTAAAGCACCTGCACCTGGTATTTCACGTTCTATAATATATTTTGGCATGTTCAAATCTCCTCAGTTATGGTTAGTTAAGTACCGCATGGCGTGTATTATTCTGGTTTTTCAAGCCTTATGCGTCCGCGAATAATATGACTGCGAGTCTTACTTTGTCAAAGACTATTTAAAAGACGCCAACCAATCGATTTATAGACAATTTTATGTAGCGTTAATGCTAGAATCTTAGCCTGTTTAGCTTCAATCCTATAAAATAGATGAAAACGCCCCTAGTAGACATTAAAAAAGCTTTAGAAAACGCCTTACTGCATGACGGCAGCATGGAGCAACTCTTATATGAATATGAGTTTGAAGATATTTTGCCCGAGTTAGTAGAAACGCTGACGGCCGATAAAGACGACTACTTATACGCCATCACCACACATAAAAATGACATTACCGGCATTGAAGATACGGCTATGGTGTTAATTGAAGCGTCTGGCGAAACCTATATCAATGAGTTGGCCAGAGATAAACTTAAAGAAATATGGGATGGGGCTTATGTAAAAAACATAAAGCAATTAATCCCTGATTATGCAAAACAACTGCATGAGGGTGACTTACCCATGAATGGCCTTAAAGCCGTTTAAGCTCTCGCTCCAAAAAGTGCCGTGCCGATGCGCACAATAGTGGAACCCTCTGCTATCGCGGCATTTAAATCGGCACTCATCCCGAAAGAAAAAGTGTCTAAGGCTGGATTATTTAGCGCTACAACCGATGCACGAAGCGCCTTAAAGGGCTGGCGCTGTTTCTCAAAATTCAATTCCGGCTCAGGTACCGCCATGACACCGCGTAAAATCAAATGAGGTAGCGCAGCAACTGACTGAGTCAGTTCAGCCAACTCTGCCAAACGAATACCCGATTTAGTCTGTTCATCACTGATATTAACCTGTAGACAAATGTTTAAAGGCGGTAAAGTATTAGCGCGTTGATCACTTAAACGCTGCGCAATTTTAAAACTATCTACACTGTGCACCCACGAAAAGTGATTGGCAATCAACTTGGTTTTATTGGATTGAATAGGCCCAATAAAATGCCAGGTAATGTCGTAAGCGCCTAACTCCTTTTGTTTACCCAGGGCTTCTTGGCAGTAGTTCTCACCAAAGTGACGTTGCCCTGCTTGATAAGCTTTTACAATCGCTTGCGCGCTTTTCGTTTTACTCACCGCAAGCAATAAAACATCCCCCGGCAATCGTGCATGACGTTGTTCAGCTTGAGAGATTTGCAGCAGAATGTCATTTAATTGGTTTTTAATCATCATCAATCAGGTAGAAAAAGAATACCTTTTAATTCTAGCTGATATCTTGGGTATCAGCGCATAAAAAAGCCAAACTTTCATTCATGACTATCCCAATACTCGAGAGTTAGTATCGTCGTACTAAAGGGTGTGTTTTCAACACAAAAGAGATGCTTATAGTGATAATACTGATGTGTTATTGAAAATAATCAGTGTTTGTTTCGCACGGTAATTTCAAAATCAGCACATCGTTGGATAACTCATCATCTTTAGCTATTAACTGTTTATAGTGTTACTGTGTGCTGTAAACCTTTAGCATAAGCTAAAGTGCAACGCTTTATAACTATAGGCTGGACAGCATGCCCCACAACAATAGTTATAGAATCCTATTCGCGTATCTAGAGAAACGCTATGGATATTAACGCATTATTAGCTTTATCCATTAAGAATAGCGCTTCTGATTTACATTTATCAGCAGGACTACCGCCGATGATGCGCATTGATGGGGATATCAAAAACATCAATGAAATAGCCTTAGATGATGTCTCCGTAAAGGCCTTAATTGATAGCGTGATGAATGATAAACAGCGTGTGGACTATCAATCGCTGTTAGAAACAGACTTTTCGTTTAGCCTATCAGGAACAGGTCGCTTTCGAGTCAATGCCTTTAATCAACACAGGGGATCTGCGGCTGTTTTTAGAACGATTCCTGAAATCATACCTACTTTAAAAGAGTTACAAGCACCTACACTTTTTGAAGACCTCACTACTAAACCGCGCGGCCTCATATTAGTCACCGGCCCAACGGGTTCTGGTAAATCTACTACCTTAGCCGCCTTAATTAATCATATTAATAATAGAGATTGTGCGCATATTATAACCATTGAAGACCCCATTGAGTTTGTACATAGCAGTAACAAATGCTTAATCAACCAAAGAGAAGTGCATCGAGATACTTTAGGCTTTAATGAAGCTTTACGTTCTGCCTTACGTGAAGACCCTAATGTTATTATGATCGGCGAAATGCGCGACCTAGAAACCATCAGGTTGGCTCTAACTGCCGCAGAAACAGGGCATCTAGTGTTTGCTACTTTACACACCAGCTCAGCCGCTAAAGCCATCGATAGAATTATTGATGTGTTTCCGGCAGAAGAAAAAGACATGATTCGAGGTATGCTTTCAGAATCATTACAAGCAGTTATCTCACAAACGCTAGTCAAAAAGATAGGCGATGGGCGAATAGCGGCTTATGAAATTATGATAGGTACCGCCGCTATTAGAAACTTAATTAGAGAAGCCAAGGTTGCCCAAATGTATTCAGCGATACAAACAGGCCGTAAAGACGGCATGCAAACATTAGATCAAAGTTTAAAAGAATTAATGGATAAGGGTTTGATCACTACAGAAGAAGCCTCAGTTAAAGCGGTTAATAAAACACTTTAACTGAGGCTGTTCAAGAAAAATATTTATAAAGAAAACAACTCGCGCATCTTACGACCAGGGCTTTCTGCCCGCATAAACGCTTCGCCCACTAAGAAAGTATAAATATCATTATCCAACATCAATTGCACATCTGCTTGGGTATGAATACCGCTTTCTGTCACAATCAATCTATCCGCAGGAATTTGTGCTTTTAGGCTTAAAGTGGTTTGTAAATCTGTCGCAAAGGTTCTTAAATTACGATTATTAATACCGATTAATTTAGTCTCTAAAGTCAACGCTCTTTGTAGCTCTTCAGCGTCATGCACTTCTACTAAGACATCCATGCCGAGCTTTACGGCCACATCATGCAACTCATGCATTAAGACATCGTCTAACGCAGCGGCTATCAATAAAATACAATCAGCCCCTAAAGCACGCGCTTCATAAATTTGATAGGCATCAATCATGAAGTCTTTTCTTAACACAGGCAATGGGCAACGCTCTCTCACCATTTGTAAGTAGGCTTCTGACCCCTGAAAAAACTCTTTATCGGTTAGCACTGATAAACAAGCCGCGCCATTCATCGCATAATCTTGCCCAATATACACAGGTTGAAAGTTTTCTCTGATCACACCTTGGCTAGGCGAGGCTTTTTTAATCTCCGCAATAATGGCTGGCTTTTTAACGAGTGTCTTAGCTTGTAATGCATTATAAAAACCTCTGGGTTTTTCAACGCCTGAAGCAATTTCTTCTAGATTAGCGATAGGCATGCCTAACTTGCGTCGGGCCACTTCTTCGTCTTTCTTTGCCAAAATCGTTTTTAAAATATCAGGGGTATCACTCATAATCTTTCTTATTATTTAATGTGTTTTTGAATAGGCGATTAAGGCATCGAATTTGGCTTTTGCTGCACCCGTTGCAATCACTTCTTGAGCTTTCTGTATTCCATCGGCCAACGTATCCGTAATATTGGCAGCATAAATTGCCGCACCGGCATTTAACAGCACGATATCTTTAGCCGCACTAGGCGTATTATTCAATACCGATTCGACCATAACCAAGCTGGATGCGGCATCGGTCACCGCTAAATCTTTTAGATTAGCGCGTTTAAAACCAAATTGTTCTGGACTGATAGTGTAAGTCAATATTTGCCCTGCCTTAAGTTCGGCTACATGGGTGTCAGAAGCTATGCTGATTTCATCTAAACCATCTTCAGCATTAACCACCAAAACATGCTGACTGCCGAGTTTCTTTAAGACTTGCGCTAAAGGTTCTACCCAGTCCTTAGCAAACACGCCAATAAGTTGGTTGGGGGCAGATGCAGGATTTGATAAAGGTCCTAAAAGATTGAACAGGGTTCTGACGCCCATTTCTTTACGAACTGTAATAGTGTGCTTCATCGCGCCATGATGCTTAGGTGCAAATAAAAAGCCCACACCAATGTTATTAACGCATTGCACCACTTGTTCGGTGGTTAAGTCTAAACTAACACCCGCCACTTCTAATAAATCCGCACTACCACAGGTACTGGATACCGAACGATTACCATGCTTGGCAACCTGCCCACCCGCTGCAGCAACCACAAACGCGCAGGTAGTAGAAATATTAAAAGTATTAGCACCATCACCACCGGTGCCACAAGTATCAATGACATGATCGCCTTTAATATCAACTTTGTTGGCAAGTTCTCGCATGACTTCTACTGCGGCGGCAATTTCATCAATGCTTTCACCTTTACAGCGTAAAGCAATCAAAAATGCCGACATTTGTGCATCAGTCACCTGTCCGGACATAATTAAACGCATCACCGCACGCATTTCGCCCGTGCTTAGATTTTGTTTATTCAGCAAGGTTTGGATGGCTTGTTGTATCGTCATTATTTAAATCGTAGAAGATAATTCTCTGAGAGAGTTATCTGACTAAGAAGTTTCTTAGTAAATCATGACCGTGTTCGGTCAAAATTGATTCGGGGTGAAACTGTACGCCCTCAATATCCAGCATTTTATGTCTCACACCCATAATTTCATCCAACTGCCCTGTTTCGTCTTGCGTCCAAGCAGTCACTTCTAAACATTCGGGTAATGTCGATTGCTCAATGACTAATGAGTGATAACGAGTGGCTGTAAAGGGGTTAGTTAAACCTTTAAACACGCCAATATCTTGATGATAAACCGCAGAGGTTTTTCCGTGCATGATATGTTTAGCATGAATAATATTGCCTCCAAACGCATAGCCAATACTTTGATGCCCTAAGCACACGCCCAAGATAGGATATTTACCGGCAAACTTTAAAATAGCTTCCACCGATATACCCGCTTCTTTAGGAGTACAAGGACCGGGGGAAATCACAATTTTATCGGGATTTAAGGCTTCTATATCAGCCACGGTCACTTGATCATTACGCACTACAGTAACGTCTGCACCCAATTCACCAAAATATTGAACTAGGTTATATGTAAAGGAATCGTAGTTATCAACCATCACTACTTTTACTGCGCTCATGCTTGCTCTCCTTCCAGTCCTGCTTCTGCCATACTAACGGCACGGAATATAGCACGACCTTTATTCATGGTTTCGTCCCACTCGCTTCTCGGTACAGAATCATAAACGATACCAGCACCCGCTTGGATATGTAAGGTTTTATCTTTAATAACAGCGGTTCTAATGGCAATAGCCGTGTCTAAATTACCCGACCAAGCAATGTAACCCACAGCACCCGAATAAATACCGCGTTTAACGGGCTCTAATTCATCAATAATTTCCATTGCTCTGATTTTAGGCGCACCACTGACTGTACCTGCAGGGAAAGTCGCTGCTAAAACATCAAAAGCATTTTTACCTGGCTGCAAGGTACCGGTCACATTAGACACAATGTGCATCACATGCGAGTAACGCTCGACTATCATTTTATCAGTCAGTTGCACTGAACCACACACAGAAACTCTACCTGCATCATTACGGCCTAAATCGATCAACATCAAATGTTCAGCTATCTCTTTAGGATCCGCTAATAATTCCTGCTCAAGCGCAATATCGAGCTCTGGCGTAGCACCCCGACGACGTGTGCCTGCAATTGGTCTTACCGTTACCGTATCATCTTCTAACCTAACTAATATCTCAGGTGATGAGCCCACGATATGAAAGTCATCAAGGTTAAGATAAAACATGTAAGGAGATGGATTTAAGCAGCGTAAAGAACGGTATAAATTTAACGGAGATGCGCTATAAGGAATAGACATGCGTTGAGACAATACGACCTGCATAATGTCGCCATCAGTTATGTAATCTTTAGCTTTTAATACCGCGTCTTCAAACCCTTGTTGCGTAAAGCCCGATACGAAATCGGCCTCTTCTACCTTACGAGACTGGCTATTCTTTTCTGGCTTTGCTAATACATCACGTAATTTAAAGGCTAACTCATTCACTCTAGCTAATGCGCGATTATAGGCATCGTCTTCATTAGGGTTAGCATGAGTCAACAATAAAACTTTACCCGACAAGTTATCAAATACCAGAATTTCTTCCGACACCATTAATAAAATATCAGGACAGCCCAACGGATCAGACTTTTCTACACCGCGTAAACGCGGTTCAATGTAACGAATGGTTTCATAACCAAAGTATCCTACTAGCCCACCATTAAATCGAGGTAAATCTGCTATATCGGGTACTTTATAACATTGTTTGAATTCTTCTATCCAGACTAATGGATTTTCATGTGCTAATTCTTCTAGAATCTGCGCATTCTTTTCGACACGAATTTGATTACCATGTATCTTAACGACGGTTTGACACGGCAAACCGATAATTGAATAACGGCCCCATTGCTCACCCCCATGCACTGATTCAAATAAATATGAATAAGCGCCATCAGCCAGCTTTAAATAGGCACTTAAAGGCGTATCTAAATCAGCCAACACTTCGCGACTCACCGGAATACGGTTATAGCCTTGCTGGGCATAAAGATTAAATTGTTCTGGAGTCATGGTGATTTTGTTATACAACGTATCAATAGTGTTTGGCAAAATTCGTATGCACTGAGTATTTTAAAAATACTTTGCTCTATATCGATTTTATAACCCTGTCAGAAAAATATAACAGGGTTTTTAGCTTTAAAGTTTAAACGGCTAATGCCAATTCAGCCCGCATTTCATCAATCACTTTTTTATAATCTGGTTGATTGAAGATAGCTGAGCCTGCTACAAATGTATCAGCCCCTGCCGCTTTAATTTCACGAATGTTGTCAGTTTTTACGCCACCGTCAATTTCTAAACGAATGTTTAAACCACTGTCATCAATCCTGCTTCTTACTTGACGTAATTTATCTAAAGCTGATGGGATAAATGATTGCCCACCAAAACCAGGGTTAACTGACATCAATAAAATCATGTCTAATTTGTCCATTACATAATCTAAATAATGCAAAGGAGTACCTGGATTAAATACTAAACCTGCTTTACAGCCATTGTCTTTAATTAATTGTAAAGTACGGTCAATATGTACAGATGCTTCAGGGTGAAAAGTAATGATACTTGCACCGGCTTTTGCAAAGTCTGGAATTAAACGATCCACAGGCTCAACCATTAAATGTACATCAATAGGAGCAGTAACACCGTGTTTTCTTAACGCTTCACAGACTAAGGGGCCGATAGTTAAATTAGGCACGAAATGATTATCCATCACATCAAAATGCACTACATCAGCACCCGCAGCTAAAACGTTATCTACTTCTTCACCTAATTTAGCGAAATTGGCTGACAAGATGGAAGGAGCAATCCAATTTTCGTTCATATTCTGTTCCTCAGTGTAAAATTGTATATTATATCTTTTTTTTAGCCGTTGATCTTGTTATAAAACAACAGCCTTAACATCATACAGGAAACCTATTCAATGAAACTAGTGACCTTTACTCACAACCAAATAACCCGTGTTGGCGCTGTAGTTGATGAGTGGATTGTTGATAGTTTCGGAGATAAAAACATTCCAGAGTCCATGATTGAATTTTTGACGCTAGGCGCAACTGCCATCCAAATGATGCAAGCCCTTATTAACAGTGGCAATTTTAGAATCGAACTTAAGCAAGTTAAGCTAAATAGCCCAGTGCCCAAGCCAGAAAAATATCTAGGTATTAGCCTAAATTATGCCGACCACATCGCAGAAACAGGTCGTGACCAACCCCAATACCCTAGCTTTTTTACTAAACAAAGTAGCTGCATTATTGGTGATGGCGACACCATCTATCAGCCCAAAGTATCAGATAAACTCGACTACGAAGGTGAACTCGCCTTTGTAATAGGCAAACGCTGTCGCCATGTACCGGTTGATAAAGCAAATCAAGTCATCGCCGGCTTTACCATTGCCAATGATATCTCCGTGAGAGACTGGCAGATGCATTCGCCCACTATGATGATAGGCAAATCATTTGATACTGCTGGGCCATTAGGGCCTTGGATAGTAACCTCTGATGAACTCAATGATCCACATAATTTAACAATTAAAACATGGGTCGATGATGAATTAAGACAAAATGCTAGCACTAATGAAATGATATTTAATTGCCATGAAATAATCGCTTATTTGTCCCAAGCTATGACGCTTAATCCAGGTGATATTATTACCACAGGGACTCCAAGTGGCGTTGGCGTTAAGATGAAACCGCGCGGTTATTTAAAGCCTGGTCAAACTGTTAGAGTGGAGATTGAAGGGATAGGCGCCCTAACCAATATCGTTAAGGCGGAACCTGAAACTTTAGCCATTTATTAACAACCTATTGCCCGATAAACCTTACCTGATATGGAAAAAGCTTAATTTCTTTTGCCATGAATTATCAACTGGCCTAGCAGGCAAAGGAAACAGTACGGTTACCTTAAGCCCCCCAAATTGAGAGACACCTAGCACTAAATCTGCGTTATGAATACCCGCAATACGCTGTACAATTGAAAAACCAAGCCCTGTGCCTTTTGCGGTATTTGCAGTTTCCACACAACGATGAAAACGCTCTAGCGATTTTTCATATTGATCTGGTGCAATACCTGGGCCAGAATCTTCTACGCAGAGTTGCAAGTATTTTTCTTGACCTGTCACAGTTACCAAGACATCCCCCTTCTGGGGAGTATACTTAATAGCGTTATCGATAATATTACGAATCAAAATGGCTACTAAAGGACCATTCACGATGGCAGGCACCACATCTTCTTCTACAAATTCTAGATTAATCTGTTTTTTATGCGCCTCAGGCTCCAACTCAGTCATCACATGAATCACTTCTCGGTTGATCATGGTGTTTTGTTTAGTTAAGAACTCTGTATTAGATTCAATACGAGAAAAGGTCAGCAACTGCTGGACCATGTAAGTCATTCTGTTAACGGCTTGTTTAATTCGCGATAAGGCTTGCTTACGCACTTCCTCATCTGTCGTTCTTAGCGCCACATGCGCCTGTGTCAACAGCCCCGCCAAAGGCGTTCTTAACTCATGAGAGGCATCCGCAGTAAATCGACGCTCATGCTCAAAAGCATCCTCCAATTGCACAAATAGATTATTGATTTCATTAACAACCGGTACGATTTCATTGGGCAACTTTCTAATTGACAAGGGCTTAAGGTAACTCGCCTCTCGTTTAGCCACCGCTTTTTCTAATCTATTGAGTGGCTTTAATGACAAACCCACGATAAACCAGATCACTAATCCCAAAAACGGCAAGCCCACTAAAAACTGTAAGACTAATTGTGTAGAAATTTCATCCGTTAATTCAGCCCGGATCTCTTCCTTTTGCCCTACATGAATAACATATTCACCTGTCGCATCGGTAATACTGAAAACATGCCACTCATGTCCATCAATCGAAGTGTCACTAAAACCATGGTCTGCAGATGATAAGGCAAAGTCAGGCGCACTATCTGATTTTAAAACCAGCCCTTCTTTTTTAGTCCATAACTGAAAAGCCACTTTTCTTTCATACTTATGACCTAAGGCATTGGCTTTTAATAAATCATCAAAAATAGGCCATAACTGTTCATCTATATTGATTCGACCAAAGCCATGCACCGAAAAAGTCGGTGCATTTTCAGACCTCAGTAATAAACCATCATCTTCTGACCAAAGTTGATATGCACTCTTCGTTTTAAACTTTTTCTTTAAGGCGTAAGAATTACGACTACCCGCCGTTTTTTCTTGTTCTTGTGTCCAATGACCTGAGAGAGCACCCTCACGAAACAAGCTATCCACAAAGGCGTTCAGCACCTTTGCTGATTGTGCTAACTCCGCATCAAAAAGATTGGCCACCTCATCACGGGTTACTTTATAGTTTAAATAAGCAGAGACACCCCAAATTAACATTGAAGCCGATAACAAACTAACTAATAATAATTGTCGTAGTGAATAGTTCATGATTCATCAAGATTATCGATAATGTAGCCCACTCCTCGGACCGTACGAATAAGAGCGGAATCTAATTTTTTTCTTAAATGATGTATATGTACTTCAACCGTATTACTTTCTACATCAGAGTCCCAAGAATACAAACTCTCCTCAAGACGTGACCGAGAGACTACTTTCCCGATGTTACTCATGAGAAAACTTAATATCTCAAACTCTTTTTGAGAGAGTTCTATTTTTTCATCGTTATAGGTCACCTGATGTGAAGCTGGATCTAAACTAATACCATTATATTCAATAGTAGGGGCACTTCGACCTTCACTTCGTCTTGCCAGTGCTCTTAATCGTGCGCAAACCTCATCCAATTCAAAGGGTTTAATAACAAAATCATCCGCTCCACTATCTAAACCCATAACGCGGTCTGAAATAGTATCTTTTGCGGTTAACACCATCACTGGCGTTTCATCTTTACGACTTCTTAGGGCTCGTAAAATAGACATACCATCCATGTCAGGTAAATTTAAATCTAAAACAATTAATTCGTAGGTATTCAGCTTTAAAGCTTCATCCGCTTGTCTGCCATTCGTTAACCAATCGACCGCGTAACCTTCCATTTTTAGGCCAACCACTAAACCATCACCTAAAATTTCATCATCTTCAACGAGTAAAAGCCGCACAAGCCCTCCTTAAACAAACACCATGCAAACATGGTCTTATTATGGCATAAGCCCCCCACTGTTATGCTAATTTGATAATGGAGAAAATTTTAAATCTTTATTATCAATACATTAAATATACTCAGATCACGAGCGATGAGTTTGTATCATAAGCCATGAAATGGCAATCAATTTGAGTCAAAGAGGAGACTTAAACACTTCCTGTAACTCTTTTAGGAAACTAAATCTTTATAAGTGGTGCTTTCTGAAAAACCAGGGAAATGCTCAACTTTTAAACATATATTAATTTATCGACTGATAAATAATAAGTTTAAGAGTACTATTAAAGGAAAATCTACTTTTTAGTACATATGGCCTATTCAAATAGGCCCCCATCATCTATCAATCTTATGTGTTGGTTTTAATTCAACAGATAAGATTAAGTTCGATTCTTATTTTTCTGAGAAAGAACACACAATACAGTTTATTCCTCACACTCACCTCATTAATGCGAATTTACTTGAGAGCTCTAACATTTGCTTTGTTTACACAAATAATGACTTTAGCATCGAAAATTTAATTGAGCTATACAAAAAAGATCTCATTTGTTTAATGGGAAAAAATGAAAGTTGCGCTCTTATCATGATTACAAATAATGCAATGTATTGCCTGCAACCCAACACGGATTGTAGTGATATTTAACGATTTATATCTAAAATACTCACTCAAAGTGTTACTTCAACTATTGAGGCTGATTGTTTATTTGATTCAGATAAAGGGGAGCTTTTATGTGCCGATAAAACGCCGATTCCTTTGACCAAAATGGAAACGACTTTATTAACCGCTATTATTAATGCTGAGAATAATTATATTGGTAGGGAGGAATTAATATCTCTGTTAAAACTCAACTTAAGCTCTAATTTCGATCTCATATTAAATACAACTATCTGTCGCTTACGAAAAAAACTAGCTGATTTTAACTCATGTATAACCATTAAAACGTGGCGAAATAACGGCTATTCCATTGAGGGCCCTAGCATTTCAATTAAACAACCCAAAGAAAAATGTCCTCATTGTTAGTCCGCTCGCAAATCTACTCCACTGTTACAGATTTCGCCAAATTCCTAGGTTGATCAACATCAGTACCTTTTAAAATTGCGACGTGATAAGACAATAACTGCAAAGGAATGGTATAAACAATCGGCGCCACCTCATTATCCACTTGCGGGATTTTTATAATTTGCACATTAGTATCTGGCGCACTAGCTAAAGTTTCATCCATAAACACGATTAGTTGCCCACCTCTTGCACTCACTTCCTGAATATTTGATTTCAACTTTTCTAATAGACTATTGTTTGGCGCAACTGTAATAACTGGCATATCTGCATCTATTAGCGCTAACGGACCATGTTTGAGCTCACCAGCCGGATAGGCTTCTGCATGTATGTATGAAATTTCTTTTAGCTTTAATGCGCCTTCCATTGCAATAGGGTACTGACTACCGCGACCTAAAAACAATGCATTTTGTTTTTCGGCAAATTGTTCCGCTAATACCTTAATCGTTTCATCTAACTTTAATACCGCTTCGATCTTACCGGGTAAACTAAATAATTCTGAAGTAATTTTTGCTTCTAACTCGTCACTTAGTTGGAAGCGTCTCCCTATTGCAAGCACTAATAACATTAAAGCCGTTAACTGTGTAGTAAACGCCTTAGTTGATGCGACACCAATTTCAGGACCCGCTCGTGTCATTAACACAAGATCAGACTCTCTAACCAAAGAACTTTCTGGGCCATTACACACCGCTATTGAATATTTGGCGCCTAGCTTTTTAGCTTCTTGTAATGCCGCCAAGGTGTCCGCTGTTTCTCCCGATTGAGAAATTGTCACCACCAAGGTGTCTGGTGCTAACACAGGGCTTCTATATCTAAACTCACTAGCCACTTCAATATTACAAGGCACTCTAGCCAGCTCTTCGAACCAATACCTTGCAACCAATCCCGCGTGATAACTGGTACCACATGCCAGAATTTGTACTGACTTAATCTTATCAAATACTTCCGTAGCATTATGACCAAAAGCAGATTCTTGTAGACGATTATTAATAAAGCGCCCCTCTAGGGTTTGAGATATCGCAAAAGGTTGCTCATAAATCTCTTTTAGCATGTAATGGCGGTACTCACCCTTATTAACGGAATCCGCCGTAAGCTGACTTTCTTTAACAGGACGAGTCACTATTTGATCGTTTTGATCATAGATAACAATTTTATCAATAGTTAACGTCGCTATATCGCCATCTTCTAAAAATATAAACCGCTGTGTAACGGGTAATAAAGCAGCGACGTCTGAGGCGATAAAATATTCACCTATACCAACACCGATGACTAAAGGACTACCTTTGCGACACGCAATTAAGGTCTCTGGATTGTCTGCATTAATAATACCTAAGGAATAAGCGCCTTCTAGTTTTGCAATAGTTGATTTAACGGCCGCCAATAAGTTAGTCGTGCTCTCCATAGTTTGGGCTATTTGATGCACTATCACTTCAGTATCTGTTTCTGAAGTAAATAGGTATCCATCTTCTTTTAATGCACCACGTAAATCTTCGTGATTTTCAATGATGCCATTATGCACCACGGCTAATTTATCTTGGCTAATATGAGGATGAGCATTGGCGGTACTTGGTTTACCGTGTGTTGCCCAGCGGGTATGAGCAATACCAATAGTGCCTGTTATTGGCTCAGCATGAATTAAATCTTCTAAACCTTTAACTTTACCTAGCTCTCTTTTCCTAAATATCGTTTGGTCGTTTATAACCGCTAAACCTGCTGAATCGTATCCACGATATTCAAGACGCTTAAGCCCCTCAATAAGTATGGGCACTATATTACGTTGCGCTATACCACCTACTATTCCGCACATATTATTTATCCTTTTTGACGGGTCTTTGCCAACTCGCAATTGAAGTTTGTTTAGATCGACTTAATGTTAGCTGATTTTCAGGGCTGTCTTTTGTAATAGTTGACCCTGCACCAATAGTAGCATTCTTACCTATGGTTACTGGCGCAACTAATTGAGTATCAGATCCGATAAATGCCCCATCCTCAATAATGGTTCTAAATTTATTAACGCCATCATAATTACACGTAATCGTACCTGCTCCAATATTAACTTGGCTGCCCACAGTGGAGTCACCAATATAACTCAAGTGATTTACTTTACTTCCCGTTGCAATAGTAGATTTTTTAATCTCTACGAAGTTACCGATATGTACGTGATCCGCTAATATGGCTTCTGGACGTAATCTGGCATAGGGACCTACTCGACTGCCTTGACCCACCACTGCATTTTCAATTACACAATGGGAGAGTATTTCAACATCATCACCAATAACAGAATCTTTGATTTGGGTATTTGCACCAATCTTTACATTGTTACCAATACTATTTACACCTTCAAATATGACATTAACATCAACGATAATGTCAGTACCTAAATGTGCAATCTCGCCTCTTATATCAAATCTAGTAGGATCCAATAACGTAACACCTAATTCCATCAATTTCTCAGCCTGTTCTTTTTGATACACTCTCTCTAAGTGACTCAATTGCAGTCTATTATTAACACCTAAAACTTCATCTTCTGACTCTGCCAGCCTAGTATTTACAGTAAACCCATCATTGACCGCCATTTCAATAACATCTGTTAAATAATATTCACCTTGAGCATTACTGTTACCTAATTGACTTAACCAACGTTTTAAATCACCACCCTGCAAAGCTAAAATACCGGTATTACCTTCAGTTATTAACTTCTCTTCAGGAGAAGCATCCTTCTCTTCAACAATTTTTAGTACTTTTCCGTCGGTGTTTCTAACAATCCGACCATAACCGGTAGGATTTGCAAGATTAACTGTCAGCAATCCAATTGATTTATCAGACACCAATGCAATCAGCTTCTCTACAGTAGCTAACTTTAATAAAGGGACATCACCATATAAAATCAGCACAATATCCTGAGCTTCAATTTGATCCGCTACTTGTTGTACTGCATGACCTGTACCCAACTGTTGTTTTTGTTCAGCCCAATTTGCATTAATACCTTGTAAGGCTTCTTTAACTAAATCACCACCATGACCATAAACAATCTTAATACTATTATTATTTAATTGACTGCTAAGCTCATAAACGTGCTGAAGCAATGGTTTATGAGCAATCTTATGCAATACTTTAGGAAGTTCAGAACGCATACGCGTACCCTTACCTGCAGCAAGAATAACTGTGGTGATTTTCATTTTTCTTTGACCTATTAAACAAAAAAACCCGAGAGTGAAAACACTATCGGGTTTTAAGAATTATTATGTTAAGCAATCTAACATTGACAATTGATACTAACTTATCCGCCGCGCTTTCTTAATCTATCAAGAGTTCTTAATTGCATGACAGCTTGTTGCAATTGAGACTGCGCTGTTGCGTAATCGATTTTACCTGATGAATCAGATAATGCTTCCTCTGCCTTCACTTTAGCCTCTAATACTGCAGCTTCATCAATATCAGCAGCTCTAACAGCTGTATCAGCCAGAATAGTTACTAAATGAGGTTGAACTTCTAAAAGTCCCCCAGAAATATAAAAGGGGTAACTTTCACTCTCACTTACTTTAACACGGACTTCACCAGGGTTAAGTTTTGTTATTAATGGAGCATGACGAGGCGAAATACCTAATTCACCCATTTCAGCAGGTGCAAAGATCATTTCGGCTAAGCCCGAAAAAATCTCTTTCTCTGCACTTACTATATCTACATGTACGGTCATGTTCATTTCTTCACCTATTGCAATCTACCCTCTGCCATTAAGCAGACGGAATCAAATTAGCTTTTTAATGTTTTCGCTTTTTCAAGCACTTCATCTATGGTACCCACCATATAGAAAGCTTGTTCAGGAATAGCATCATACTCACCAGCAATAATACCTTTAAAGCCAGCGATAGTATCTTTAAGTGATACATATTTACCAGGTGAACCCGTAAATACTTCAGCAACGAAGAAAGGTTGTGATAAGAAACGTTGCATTTTACGAGCTCTAGATACCGTTAATTTATCTTCTTCAGATAACTCGTCCATACCTAATATAGCGATAATGTCGCGTAGCTCTTTATAACGTTGCAAAATACCTTGTACGTTTCGTGCAACATCATAATGCTCTTGACCAATAACTAATGGATCAAGTTGGCGACTTGTTGAATCTAATGGATCAATCGCAGGATAAATACCTAACTCTGCAATCTGGCGTGATAGTACAACTGTCGCGTCTAAGTGAGCAAATGTAGTAGCAGGTGACGGATCTGTTAAATCGTCAGCAGGAACATATACTGCTTGAATAGAAGTAATAGAACCTGTTTTAGTAGACGTAATACGTTCTTGTAAAACACCCATTTCTTCAGCTAGTGTTGGCTGATAACCTACCGCAGATGGCATACGACCTAATAATGCAGATACCTCAGTACCCGCTAAGGTGTAACGATAAATATTATCAACGAAGAATAATACGTCACGACCCTCATCACGAAAATATTCCGCCATGGTTAATCCAGTTAAAGCAACACGTAATCTGTTTCCTGGAGGCTCGTTCATTTGACCGTATACGAGCGATACTTTGTCAATAACGTTAGAGTCGGTCATTTCGTGGTAGAAATCGTTACCTTCACGAGTACGCTCACCAACACCGGCAAATACAGAATAACCACTGTGCTCAATCGCGATGTTACGAATTAACTCCATCATGTTAACGGTTTTACCTACACCCGCACCACCAAATAAACCTACTTTACCACCTTTAGTAAAGGGACATACTAAGTCGATAACTTTAATACCAGTTTCAAGTAATTCGCTTGCAGACGCTTGTTCAGCATAGCTAGGTGCTTCACGATGTATACCCCATTTGACTTGTTCGCCAATAGGTCCTTTTTCATCGATAGGCTGACCCAACACGTTCATGATACGGCCTAAGGTTTCTTTACCAACTGGAACTGAGATTGGAGCATTAGTATTGTTAACTAATAATCCTCTACTCAATCCATCGGTGCTGCCCATAGCAATAGTTCTGACAACGCCATCACCTAATTGCTGCTGAACTTCCAATACTAAATTAACGCTTTCTACAGTTAAAGCATCATATACTTTTGGCAGGTCTGTACGTGAAAATTCTACGTCAACGACCGCGCCGATAATTTGAACGATTTTACCCGAACTCATTGAGTTGTCCTCTAAGTGTTATGTCATTTTGCATGGGGCTTTCAACTAGCTCACAAGAGCCTATACAGCGGCGGCTCCGGCAACAATTTCTGAAATTTCTTGAGTAATAGCAGCTTGTCTAGCCTTATTGTAAATCAATTGCAATTCACCAATTAGGTTACCCGCATTATCCGATGCACTTTTCATAGCAACCATTCTGGCCGCTTGCTCACAAGCGTTATTTTCTACCAATCCTTGATATACTTTTGATTCTATAAATCGAGTTAACAAATGATCCAATACTTCTTTAGCATCTGGCTCGTAAATATAATCCCAATGGCCACTTAAATTATCATCAAGTTCATGTGCGACCACAGGCAATAATTGTTCAATTGTTGGTCGCTGAGTCATTGTATTAACAAACTCATTACTCACAACATATAACTGATCAATTGTGCCAACTTCATAGGCATCAAGCATTATCTTAATAATACCCACGATATCGTGAAGATGCGGAGCATCACCTAATTTAGAAACTTGACCCACTAAATTTACTTTCAAATTACCAAAAAAACCAAAAGCTTTACTACCAATAGTACAAATATCAACTTCAACATTTGTGTTTTCCCATTGCATTAATTCAGCTAAAGTTTTTCTAAATAGATTTGAATTTAAACCGCCACACAAACCTCTATCCGAACTCACTACAATTACACCCACTCGCTTAACTTCACGAGGAACTAAAAAAGTATGTTTATATTCAGGATTTGCTTGTGCTAAGTGTTTAATAATTTGGCCAATCTTTACAGAATAAGGTCTAGTAGCCTGCATCCTATCTTTTGTTTTACGCATTTTACTCGCAGCAACCATTTCCATTGCTCGAGTGATCTTTTGAGTATTCTTAATACTCGCGATCTTGGTACGTATTTCTTTGCCAACAGCCATTAGAAGACCCTTTTACCAGCTATGCGTGTTAATGAAAGTTTCAATTGCAGATTTCAATCCACTGCTAATATCATTATTGTAATCGCCAGTTGAATTTATAGTGTTAATCAAGTCTGCATGTTCAGACTTTAAATACGACTGTAATGCGGCTTCAAAATCAAGTACTTTGTTAACTTCAATTTTATCAAGATAGCCTTCGTTTGCTGCAAATAATGACACCGCCATTTGTGCAACTGACATAGGAGAATATTGATTTTGTTTCATCAACTCGGTTACGCGTTGACCACGTTCAATTTGCTTACGTGTGCTTTCATCTAAATCTGAAGCAAACTGAGCAAACGCCGCTAACTCACGATATTGAGCCAAATCAAGACGAGTACCACCACCTAATTTTTTAATGATCTTAGTTTGTGCAGCACCACCTACTCGAGATACCGATAAACCAGCATTTACTGCAGGACGAATACCAGAGTTGAATAAGTTACTTTCTAAGAAAATTTGACCATCAGTAATAGAAATTACGTTAGTTGGTACGAAAGCTGATACGTCACCACCTTGAGTTTCAATAATTGGCAACGCAGTCAAAGAACCTGTTTTACCTTTTACTTTACCGCCAGTTAATTTCTCAACTTCTTCAGCGTTGATTCTAGCCGCTCTTTCTAATAAACGAGAGTGCAAATAGAATACGTCACCAGGATAAGCTTCACGACCTGGAGGACGACGTAATAATAATGAAACTTGACGATAAGCCCAGGCTTGTTTAGTTAAATCATCATAAATGATTAAAGCATCTTCACCACGGTCTCTGAAAAACTCACCCATTGAACAACCTGTATAGGGCGCAATGAATTGTAAAGCAGCTGATTCAGACGCTGAAGCGGCAACGATAATAGTGTGAGCCATAGCACCGTGCTCTTCTAATTTGCGCACTACGTTTGCAATAGAAGATCGTTTTTGACCAATCGCTACATAGATACATTTAATGCCGGTACCTTTTTGATTGATGATGGCATCAATTGCAATAGCTGTTTTACCAGTTTGTCTATCGCCAATAATCAACTCACGTTGACCACGGCCTACTGGAATCATCGCATCAATTGATTTCAAACCTAATTGCACGGGTTGATCAACTGATTGACGAGCAATTACGCCCGGAGCAATTTTCTCAATCGGTGCAGTTTCAGTGGTATCAATAGCGCCTTTACCGTCGATTGGGTTACCTAAGGCATCCACTACACGACCTAATAACGCTTCACCAACTGGAACTTCTAATATTTTACCAGTACATTTAACTGTATCACCTTCAGTGATGTGTTGATAGTTACCTAAAACAACAACACCAACAGAGTCTCTTTCTAAGTTAAGTGCCATGCCGTAAGTGTTACCAGGAAACTCTAGCATTTCACCTTGCATTGCTTCAGAAAGACCATGTACTCTCACAATACCATCAGTCACACTGACTACGGTACCTTCTGTATGCGCTTCGGCACTTAAGTCGAAGTTTTCGATCTTCTTTTTAATCAGATCACTTATTTCAGATGGGTTTAATTGCATGTTCTTTATCTCACTCTCACTGTAGTGCTTTGTGCATATGTTGAAGTCGACCTTTAATTGTTCCGTCAATTACTCTGTCGCCTGCTCGAACCAGAACGCCACCAATTAATGTTTTATCAACAGCGACATTCATATGAATTTTTTTACCTAAAGCCTTTTCCAACGTTTCAGTAAAGCTTTGCTTTGCTTCTTTTGTTAAAGCATATGCTGACAATACTTCAACTTCGACATACCCTTCATCTTCCGCTTTATATGTCTCATAAAGCTTAGCAATTTGAGGTAACAACACTAAACGATTGTTGTGAACCAATAACTTCAGAAAGTTACTATTTTCTACTGTTACATGTTCTTGGCAAATATCTAGCATCAATTCTGCTAATTTTTGTTTATTGACTTTAGGATTATCAATAACTACAGAAATGTCTTCATTTTCAAGCACTGCTGACATAAAAGATAAACTCTGCGACCACTCTACCGTCGCATTAGTTTCTTTAGCTCTTTTAAAAACTGCAGCTGCGTAAGGTCTTGCTAATGTTGCCAATTCGCTCATTATGCTTAACTCAGTTGTTTAGAGACTTTAGTTATAATGTCTTGATGCTTTGTTTTATCAATCTCGGCATTCAAAATCTGCTCTGCAGCGTTTAAAGCTAAGTCAGCTACTTGTTGACGTAAGCCTTCTTTTGCTTGCTGCATTTCTTGTTCTATTTGTGCTTTTGCTGCAAGTAACAAACGCTCACCTTCTTTCTTCGCGGTGTCTTTTGATTCTTCAACAATTTCATTAGCACGCTTCTGGGCCAAAGTTACAATCTCTGAAGATTGCTCTTTTGCTTCTTTTATAACGCCTATTGCTTTCTTTTCAGCCAAGATAATTTGTTCTTGACCTTTTTCAGCAGCCGCTAAACCATCAGCAATTTTCTTTTTACGTTCTTCTAAAGAGTCAAATAACGGTGGCCAAATGTACTTCATGGTAAACCATACCAGAAGTGCAAAGGTTATCATTTGCCCAATCAGAGTAGCATTGATACTCACGATGCGTTCCTCTTGTTGCTATTAAATACGAAAGTACTATTAACCAGCTGCCGCAGCTGTAACAGCTGACAGGAACGGATTTGCGAATGTGAAGAATAATGCTAAACCAACACCGATCATAGTTACCGCGTCTAATAGACCCGCAACAACGAACATTTTTACTTGTAACATAGGAACCATTTCAGGTTGACGAGCAGCGCCTTCTAAAAATTTACCACCTAATAGACCAAAGCCAATAGCTGTTCCTAAAGCACCCATACCAAGAACTAGACCTACTGCGATCGCAGTCATGCCTTGTACGTCAGCAATCAATTTTGCAATTTCCATGAAACCTCCAAACGGTTATTTTAATAGTTAAAAGTGTAAAACAATAATTAATGATGTTCGTGCGCCATACTCAGGTAAACAATTGTTAACACCATGAATATAAATGCCTGAAGGGTAATAATTAAAATGTGAAAAATTGCCCATGGGAAACTTAATACAGGTTGAATGTACCAAGGTAACAGAGCAATCAAAATAAATATCAACTCACCTGCGTATAAATTTCCGAATAAACGCAGTGCTAACGAAATTGGTTTAGCGATTTCTTCAACCAATTTTAAAAGTAAGTTAAATGGTAACAACCATGGTCCAAAAGGTTGAAACATTAATTCTTTCGCAAAACCCCAAGGGCCTTTAATTTTAATACTGTAAAAGATAATCAAGAAGAACACAGATATTGACATCGCGAACGTAGCATTTAGATCTGTACTCGGTACTACACGTAAATACTCAATACCCATGATAGAACCAATCAACGGGAAAATATCTACAGGGAATAAATCCATGAAGTTCCACAAGAATACCCAGCAAAAGATTGTCAACGCCAAAGGCGCGATTAACTTGCTATGACCATGAAAACTGTCTTTAACTTGATTGTCTACAAATTCGATCAGCATTTCAGCAAAGTTTTGCACCAATCCTGGTACGCCTGCTGTCGCTTTATCTGCAGCCATTTTAAAGAACCAAACAAAAAGGCCACCTAAAACAGCAGAAAAAAACAATGTATCAAGATGCAATGTCCAAAAACCTTCACCAAAATGCAAGGGTGTTAGATGGTGAATAATATATCCAGTAGCACCTTCGGCAGCATGAGCTTCGGTAGACATTGTTCCTCTCTTTAATATTAGTAAAAGTTAGCGCAGTAGTAACGCAAACCAAAAAACCGATAATGCTGTTATATATCCAACTAACAACGGTAATATTTCAATGTTAGGCAACTTGAAAACTATTAAAAACAATACAACAGTTATTATTAATTTTCCTGCCTCTCCTATATAAAAGGAGTTAAGTACTTTTCTTGCCGATCGCACAGTCGACTTATTGACGACTATTGCAAAAAAGAGATTAGGTATAAATGCTGCCACCCCGCCTAATATGCATGACAGGGCGTGATTATATCCCTTAAATATCAAGAAGCCAGATGAGATAATAATGCTTATCAAGAATTGATAAGCTAGAATCTTACTGACAGTAGACAATTTTCTACTGCTCACTCCATCTCCCCGACATAATAGCTTGAGGATTATATATATCGAACCCAATTAAATCAAGAATGATTGAGATCAAATCTCAATTAACTCAAGTTTATATTCATACATATTTGTAAAATATTATACCTTAATTATATTAAGGTTATTAGCAAAAAATCCTTAATATCAGCACTAATTGTTAGCCAATAAAAATCAGAAACTTTAACTGATTAAATACTTGACGTTAATCTCGTTTCCGCTTCAGCGTATTTTTTTGCACAGAAACCAGTGACTTCTGATGGTAATAATGGACCAGGAGCTGTTTTATTCCAGTCTAAGGTTTCCAAATAATCACGTATATATTGTTTATCAAAACTAGGAGGACTTATACCCACTTGGTACTCATCTGCCGGCCAAAATCTTGAAGAATCTGGCGTTAACACCTCGTCAATTAAATACAACACACCCGCATCATCTACACCAAATTCAAACTTGGTATCCGCAATTATAATGCCACGCTCTTTTGCGTACGCCGCAGCCTCTTTATAAATCTTTAAACTTGCATTTCTAACTTGTTCTGCCAAATCTTGCCCCATTAAGGCGACAGTTTTTTCAAAAGACACATTCTCATCATGCTGATCTACTGCCGCTTTGGTAGACGGTGTATAGATAGGTTCAGGAAGTTGCTCAGCTTGCTGTAGACCTTCAGGTAATTTAATACCGCAGACTTCGCCCGTTTTTTGATAATCTTTCCAACCCGAGCCAATCAAATACCCTCGAACAATAGCTTCAACAGGCAAAGGTTTAAGTTTTTTTACTACTACGGCGCGACCTTCAACCTGTGCTCTTTCTAATGCGTCAGGCAATACATCTGCTAAAGTTAGATCAGATATATGATTAGGCATAATATAACCTAATTTATCAAACCAAAAATTTGATATACGGGTTAACACTCTACCTTTTCCGGGAATAGGATCAGGCAATATTACATCAAAGGCTGACAATCTATCTGTTGCTACTATCAACATATACTTATCATTAATATCATAGATATCACGCACTTTTCCACGCGCAATAAGCTTTAAAGATGATAAAGATGATTCATATAAAGCAACGGGGTTAGTCATAAAACCTCACTAAAAGATTAAAACAAGTACTACCGATCAATAGTTAACTGTTTTCGCAGCACCTAAAAATGCTGAATATTAACATTATTTTGCCAAAATCTGCAGGCTTATCATCGATAATGTTATCGTACGAATTGCTAAGTTTGCATAATCCACTACAATAATTTAATGCAAAACAATTCACCGACAGACAAAGCTCTATTTAGCGATTTTACTACCGACCAAGTCAGCCTTATTAAGCGTGCACTCAGCATTATTGAGTTTATTCCCATTGAGCCCAACTCTCACCTTCCCAAAAGCATTGATGTAGCTGAATTTTTGGACACTTACAACGTTGACGTTAATACTGTATTAGCCACTTTACTAACAGACCCCAGACTGGCAAAGTCAATCATCCCACTGGATATTAAAGCGGAATTTGGCGAGACGGTTGCCATCTTAGTTAAAGATGTTAACTGGTTAAACTCACTCAAAATCTATTCCCCGGCCGTTGCTGCCTCACCCCATGAAGCAGAAACCTTAAGGCGCATGTTGCTATCAATGACCCATGATGTCAGGTCAATTCTAATTAAATTAGCCTATAGAATTCTTAGACTGCGTCATTTGCCTAATGAACCCGCAGAAATACGCCATTATATAGCCCAAGAAACCTTAGATATCTATGCCCCCATTGCCAACCGCTTAGGTATTCATCAAATTAAGTGGGAACTCGAGGATATGGCATTTAGATACATCAATCCTCATGATTACAAACACATCGCCAAATCACTCGCCTCCAAACGCCTAGAACGTGAAAACTGTATTGAAAGCTTTGTCACGCAATTACAAGCACAATTAACTGCCGAAAACATTAGCAGTGCCTGTTATGGCCGTCCTAAGCATATCTACAGTATCTGGAAAAAAACGCAGAAAAAGCATTTAGATATCCATCAGCTTTATGATCTATTAGCCGTGCGTGTCATTGTTGATAACTTGATCCAATGCTATACCGTACTCGGTATTGTGCATAGCTTATGGGACTATATCCCTAATGAATTTGACGACTATATCGCTAAACCTAAAGAAAATGGTTATCAATCTTTACATACGGTTATTCATGATGACGAGGGCAATCGCATAGAGGTACAAATCCGTACGCAAGCCATGCATGATTATGCTGAATTAGGTGTCGCCGCACATTGGTCCTATAAAGAAGGCGGCAAACAATCAGCAGCTTTAGAAAAAAGCGTCGCAACACTTCGTCAATTACTCCACGAAAAACAAGATGACGAGTCTTTATCAAGAGACTTTCATAGTGAACTCTTTAACGACAAAGTGTATGTTTTGAGTCCTGCTAATAAAGTGATTGAACTACCTAAAGGCTCAACGCCTTTAGACTTTGCCTATGCCATTCATACAGACGTGGGACATCGATGCCGAGGCGCTAAAATAAATGGCAAAATAATCCCCTTAACTTACCCGCTTAAGTCTGGCGAACAAATTGAGATATTAACCACCAAAATTTGTGCACCCAATCGTAATTGGATAAACCCCAATCTAGGCTACTTAAAAACGAGTCGTGCTATTCATCGAGTTAAAAGCTGGTTTCGTAATCACCAAAAAGTTGAAACCATCAATGTTGGCAGAACCATCTTAGAGAAAGAGTGCAAGCATCTAGGCATTAAAAATATCGACATGGTAGACCTGCTTAGTTTCTTTAAACACGCTAACTCAGATGATTTTTTTGAAGCCTTAGGCAGAAATGACATTAATGAACGCCAATTAGCAGGCTATTTAAAAATACCTGATAGTCCGCAACACACTTCATCATTTAGGCGTAAAACAACTTCCAGCGCAACGCCGTTAACACTATCAGTTGCCGGCATTAATAATATTGCCACCTCTTTTGCACATTGCTGCTCACCCAGCATTGATGATGCCATTATTGGTTTTATCTCTCACCATCATGGCATTACGATTCACCGAACTGATTGCAAAAACATCACTCAACTGGATAGTGACAAACAATCTCAATTAATTTCAGTCAACTGGGACACTCATCATTCTGATCCAAGCTCAGAAACTTAAAATTACGCCAAATTCAGTCGACGCGGTACTATACATTTATAATTTTCTATCGAACTCTCAGCTTCTATGCAAAACAGTTTAATTCTTATCGACGGCTCATCTTTTTTGTTTCGCGCTTACCATGCCGTACCACCTTTATCCAACCCAAAAGGCGAACCCACCAACGCCATTTATGGCGTGTCGAATATGCTACGTAAGCTTATCAACGACTATCCGACTGAATACTTTACCGTCGTATTTGATGCACCTGGCAAAACCTTTCGTAATGAAATTTATGATCAATACAAAGCACATAGACCACCGATGCCCGATGATCTTCGTGTACAAATAGAACCCTTACACCAACTGATCAAAGCCATGGGCTTACCCTTGATAATGGAGTCTGGTGTTGAAGCGGATGATGTATTAGGCGCACTTGCACAACACGCGGCTCAACAAGGATTTAAGGTGATTATTTCCACCGGCGACAAAGACATGGCGCAATTAGTTACCGAGCAAATTATCTTAGAGAACACCATGTCTAACACCCGTATGGACAGACAAGGGGTTATTAATAAATTTGGCGTTGCTCCTGAACAAATTATTGATTATTTGGCCTTAATGGGGGACACAAGTGACAACATTCCTGGCGTACCTAAAGTAGGCCCCAAAACGGCAGCCAAATGGTTAGAGCAATATCAAACGCTAGAAAACTTAGTGGCTAATGCTGACAAGATCACCGGCAAGATTGGTGAGAACCTCCGCGCAAGTTTAGATCAGTTACCCTTAGCCAAACAATTAACCACCATAAAAACCGACCTTAACTTGCCTTATGGCATGGCCGATTTAAAAAAACAAACCATCGATACACAAGCACTAAAAGAAATACTGATCCAATTAGGTTTTTCGTCATGGGTAAAAACACTCGATAATCAATCAAGTCCAGCAACTCAAGACGCCTCATCTGCAACAGCCCCCGCAACAGAAGCTAAACCCACGATTATCCCTGGAACCTATGAAACCATTTTAACTCAGGAGCATTTTGAAAAGTGGTTGGCAGAACTTAACAATGCCGAATTGTTCGCTTTTGATACCGAAACCACCAGTCTGGATTACTGCAAAGCAGAAATCGTGGGGGTTTCATTTGCTGTGGTAGCAGGCAAAGCCGCTTATTTACCTTTAGCACATCAATACCCTGACGCACCTTTACAGCTTGATCGTACAAAAATATTAGCGCAATTAAAACCGTTACTAGAAAACCCTAACAAGGCTAAGCTCGGTCAAAATCTTAAATACGACGCTCATGTTTTGGCTAACCATGACATATGTCTACAAGGCATTGCCCATGACAGCATGTTGGAGTCCTATGTATTAAACAGTACAGCGACCCGCCATAATATGGATGATCTAGCTAAGGAATACTTGGGCGTTACCACTATCCACTACGAAGATATCACCGGCAAAGGTGTTAAACAAATTTCATTTCAAGAAGTCCCTATTGAGCAAGCCGCGCCTTATGCCGCTGAAGATGCCGATATTACCTTGCAACTACATCAAACACTGATCACTAAGTTACAAGAACAACCCAGTCTTTTAAGCTTATATCAAGATATTGAAATGCCCTTGTTGTCAGTGCTTTCTCGCATTGAAAGCAATGGCGTATTGATTGATACCGGTATGCTGTCTCAGCAAAGCTTAGAACTTGCCAGCCAAATTGTCAGTCTTGAGCAAGCTGCCCATGAATCAGCCGGGCATGCTTTTAATTTAGGCTCGCCCAAACAACTACAAACCATTCTTTACGATCAACTCAAATTACCTATTAGAAAAAAGACCCCTAAAGGTCAGCCTTCTACTGAAGAATCTGTCTTACAAGAACTAGCATTGGAATACCCTTTACCTAAACTCATTTTAGATTATCGGAGTTTAAGCAAACTTAAATCCACTTACACCGATAAACTCCCGTTACAGGTCAATGATAAAACGGGGCGCGTTCATACTTCATACCATCAAGCCGTTGCGGCAACCGGGCGATTATCTTCTTCTGATCCTAATTTACAAAATATCCCGATTCGTAGCGAAGAAGGACGCAAGATCCGCCAAGCCTTCATAGCACCCGCCGGCTACAAAATTTTGGCGGCCGATTACTCACAAATTGAACTACGCATTATGGCGCATCTATCGGGTGATGCTGGTTTACTTAAAGCCTTTAGCGCAGGTGAAGATATTCACAAAGCCACCGCAGCAGAAGTATTTGGCGTAGCCCTTGAAGACGTAACTACCGATTTGCGTCGCTCAGCAAAAGCCATTAATTTCGGCCTCATATACGGCATGTCGGCTTTTGGTCTAGCCCAACAATTAGGCATAGATAATTCACGTGCAAAATCTTATATCGACCTTTACTTTGCCCGTTATCCAGGCGTTAAAAACTATATGGATAACATCCGAGCACAAGCACACGAACAAGGCTATGTCGAAACACTTTTGGGGCGCCGTTTATATCTACCCGAAATAAAATCTAAAAATGCCGCCCGCCGTCAGTATGCAGAACGCACCGCGATTAATGCACCCATGCAAGGTACTGCGGCAGATATTATTAAACTCGCTATGATTAGCACCGACCAATGGCTATTTAAAGATAAGCCAGACGCCAAAATGATTATGCAAGTACATGATGAATTGGTATTTGAAGTAGCGGAAGCTCAACTAGAAAACTGTAGTAACGCCATCAGAAAACTAATGTGTTCAGCAATCGAACTCAACGTACCTTTGCTCGTTGATATTGGCATCGGCAACAATTGGGACGAGGCACATTAAATATTTTTAAAGCAAAGGAAACTTTTAATACTTATTAGCGTCCTACCTTAGCAATACCTTAAAGATTGCTTCAGTCGCCCCTCTTCAAGCATACGACTGAAACCTTGATGCCTCAAAGACTTCGTCTCTGAGGCATTTTTTTATTCTATAACCCCAATCATTTCATCTAAGTCGCCTTCAGCTAGTTCTTCTGAACTAAACAAGGCATCTAAAGCGGCGTGTACTTCATCAATGCCCATCTTTTTTAAAGATGAAAACAACTGAATCGTCATCCGGATATGAGTATCTTTCAACTCTTTTTGCACTTGCAATAAAGTGTTCTTTGCTGCCCCATAAGTTAACTTATCCGCTTTAGTCAGTAAGATATGTAACGGTAAACCGGTATGTTGACACCATTCCACCATCTGCCAATCAAACTCCGTTAAAGGATGACGCACATCCATGACTAAAATAATCGCACACAAAGATTTACGCTTCGTTAGATACTTCTCCATCAACTCATGCCATTTCTTTTTAACGGCAATCGGCACTTTTGCATAACCATAACCAGGCAAATCCACGAAACGATGTTCTGGATTAATCTCAAAGAAATTAAGCATCTGTGTTCTACCCGGTGTTTTACTAATCCGTGCTAGGCCGTTTTGACGCGTTAAGGTATTAATAGCACTCGACTTGCCTGCATTAGATCGACCTGCAAAGGCAACCTCTCTACCCTGATCTGCTGGCGTATCTCTGAGATCGGGTGAACTATTAATAAATTTTGCCTGATGATAAACTGGATTCATCGTTGCCTCGCTTAAGCGTGTTAATTAGGGTAAAATCTGGCAACACTCTGTAGCCTATCTTGATATATTAGGCTTAGACATAATAATAATTACTTTATTACAAAGGGGATCCCGATGAAAAAAAGACTGCAGGCAGTTTTATTTGCCTTAGCGTTAACCAGCACTTCAAGTATTTTACATGCAGAAGGCTCTATTGACGCAGGAAAAGAAAAAGCCGCCCTATGTTTTAGCTGTCACGGAGAAACAGGTAACAGCGCTGTTGCTACATTTCCTAAGCTAGCGCAACAAAATACCTCTTATTTAGAGAAACAATTACAAGCTTATAAAGACGGCACACGTAAAAATGCCATGATGTCTGCTGTGGTCACACACCTTAGCGCAGATGACATTAGTGACATTGCAGCCTATTTCTCTGCACAAGAAATCACAGCGAATCCAATGCCTCTTGAAGATGAGGATGAAGACAACAAAAAAACGGTCAAAGAACTGATTGCTGAGGGCAGTGATTTATACCGTAATGGTGATTTAGAACGCGAAGTATCTGCCTGTATTGCGTGTCATGGTCCTTTTGGTGAAGGTAACAAACCCGCTTCATTCCCTTCTATAAAATCTCAACATGCCGATTACTTGATCCAAACACTCAAAGACTTTAAATCTGGCATACGTAGTAATAATCCAGAGAACATGATGCATATGATTGCAAAAAAGATGACGGATGAAGAGATAAAAGCCGTTTCTTATCATATATCAATGAAGAAATAAAAAAACCAACCTCCTTTAAACACGATTTTGATAGAGACTTGATCCATGCTAAAAAAACTACTTAAAAACGCATTAGCTATTAGCTTATTAGGCTTATCTTTTACGGCAACGGCTAATGAACAAGGCTATGAACCTTTAACACCCGCACAACCGACTCAATCTGCTGATAAAGTCGAAATCATTGAATTCTTTTGGTACGGCTGTCCACATTGTTACGCTTTTGAACCCTTAATTGACAAATGGTCAAAGAGCCTACCTAAAAATGTAGAGTTCATCCGCCAACCCGCCGTATTTAACGAAGTTTGGGCTAAACATGCTAAAGCTTATTACGTAGCCGAATCATTAGGCATCGTAGAAAAAGTACATGCTGATTTGTTTGATGCTATTCAAAACAAAAAAGAACCCTTAGATACAGAAGCCTCCTTAGCTCAGTTTTTTGCCGCTCACGGCGTCAGCGACGCTCAGTTTAAAGAAGCCTACAGTTCTTTTGGTGTAGATTCAAAAGTTCGCCAAGCGCCCGTTATTGCTGCAAAATATGGCATCACTGGCGTACCGACTGTGATCATTAATGGTAAATACAAAACCAATGGCACAGTAGCCGGTTCTCATGAAAAAATGATTGAAGTGATGAACACTCTCATCAAACAAGAAAGCGCTAAAAAGTAACGCCATCAAAAAAGGGTGGGTACACTGTCGTGTACCCACCCTTTTTTATGCCCTTAAGCTTTTAAAACTACCACATTAAATCATCTGGGATCTGATAGTTAGCGTAAGGATCATCTTCAACCGCTACTGCTTCAGTCGGTTGCTGATAATTCACAATTACGATCGCCGCATCTCGATCGGCAATCTTATTGGCTACTTCAGTAGCCACTACCTCATAACCCGCGCCAAACCTAACGACCGCTAAGCGACCTTTAATAATCAAGTCACGCATCGCCTCTGTCACATATAAAGTCTTTACTTTATTGTCATCGGTAAAATTGTAAGCCACGCCGTCAGCATCTCGAGTTTGTTTATTAAGCTCAATCAGTTGCTTAACCTGAGCGGCTAATTGCTTTTGTTCTTCAATGTGTTGTTTAGCCAGATTAAGCTCACGGTCTCGCTCAACCTTTTCTGCCAACGCTTGTTTAGCTAATTCTTTAGCCTCATCCACCACCACAACTTTATTATTACGCTGTTGCTGTTCTTGCTTACGCTTATCGGATTTTATGCTTTTGGCCTTAGCATTACTCACCAAACCAGATTTTAATAACTGCTCCTGCAAAGATAATTTCTGTTTACTCATACCCTTCTCGTGCTTTAAAAATACCTTATCTGTTGGGTATTTTAATACTAACTGCGGTTATTAAGGCAAGTATCACAATGCCATCAACTAATACACAATTACCCTAATCATAAGTACCGAGTTTAACGCCATGTTCTATATAAGATATGAGTATAATACTCCAATTTTTGACAGCCTCCAGCAATGACGACACATGAAGAACATACAGCCATTAGCCCCCCCCCCCCAACAACAAACATGAACACTTAACACACCCTAAATATCGCGCGGATATTGATGGTTTAAGGGCCATTGCAGTTCTTTCTGTTGTTTGTTTTCATGCCTTTCCATATTGGCTTAAAGGTGGCTTTATTGGCGTAGATATTTTCTTCGTTATTTCTGGCTTTTTAATATCAACCATTATTTTTGAAAACTTAGATAAAGGGACTTTTAGTTTTTCTGAGTTTTACGCTCGCCGTATAAATCGCATATTTCCCGCATTAATATTAGTATTAATTGCTTGTTTTGCTTTTGGTTGGTTTGCATTACTTGCAGACGAATACAAACAGCTAGGTAAACACATTGCCGCAGGTGCTGGCTTTGTATCTAACTTTGTATTTTGGAATGAAAGTGGCTACTTTGATAATGCGGCCGAAACAAAGCCTTTACTGCATTTATGGACATTAGGTATTGAAGAACAGTTCTATATCGTATGGCCATTGCTGTTATGGTCAGCTTGGAAAAGAAAGTTTAATTTACTCTCTTTAACACTGGTTATTACAACCCTCTCATTCGCATTGAATATTAAAGGCTTACACTCCGATGCTGTAGCCACATTCTATTCTCCACAAACCCGTTTTTGGGAACTATTAATAGGCTCAACATTGGCTTATGTGACATTGTATAAGCCCAACTTATTGGCTACAAAAAAACAAAAACTAAATACCTATCTCAACGCTATTATCTATGCCCCATCATCCCAATCAAATGATAATACGTTACGCAATATACAAGCAATTTTAGGCGTAACACTGCTTGGCATTGGATTGCTACTTATTACAAAAGAACGCCACTTTCCTGGGACTTGGGCTCTATTACCTACTTTAGGCGCAGTATTAATTATTTCTGCAGGCTCACAAGCTTGGTTAAATCGGGTGATTTTATCTAATCGTATTCTAGTATGGTTTGGATTGATTAGTTTTCCACTTTATCTGTGGCATTGGCCATTACTGTCATTTGCACGCATT